>Ga0172372_10000003_pt1 | contig 472979 bp, 404 predicted proteins | sample LakKiv5m_2_FD_114544 | JGI IMG/M metagenome (GOLD analysis project Ga0172372, IMG submission 114544) | Freshwater microbial communities from Kabuno Bay, South-Kivu, Congo - kab_092012_9.5m | ecosystem: Environmental > Aquatic > Freshwater > Lake | place: Democratic Republic of the Congo...
AACCAATACTACAAGTAAGATTCCTTCAACCACCATTTATCACGTGTGGGGCTCGGCCTTGCTGGAGATTTACGACCTTTTTGGCAAAAAACTGTTCGAAAAAGAGGTCATCCGGTCAGAAACGACTCTTAAAATCGATGTTTCGGGGTGGCTAGGCGGAATGTATTTCTGCCGGCTGGTTTTCAATAAGCAGACGGTTGGGGATTGCAAAGTCATTATTGAGAGATAATTTTCGCTTCACGCTTCAGACTGTCTAAAAACCAGGACTTACCTCAAAAAACTAATGTTTTTCATCTAAAGCTATTGTCCTTTGTGGATTTTGTAACTCTCACAAGTGAAATAGATAGATTTTTTCAAAAAACGGGGTAATTTTTTGCAGGATCAAAAAAAAGCGCCCCACCTTTGAAGTAACCAAACTGCAGAAGGAGGGCGCTATGAATTACAGTCTGATTGCTACCAAACTGTGCAACAAAATTAGCCGATTTTCGGTGGAGCTTTCAAATTCATATTTCTGTTGGTTATTTCCCGAGAATGTTCTATTTTTGCACCCTCAAAAAAAAAGAGGTAAAATAAATTTCTTAATTCATTTAAATTCATTGACTCATGCAGAATAAAGGCGTTGTTAAATTTTTTGCGATCACGTTCATTTTGGTCTGTATATTCCAGTTATCTTTTACTTTCATCAGTTTTAGATATTCAAGTAAAGCCGATAAATATGCCAACTCCTCCCAGGTTACTGAAATGGCTACGAGAATGGCAAAAGGTGACCGGATCAAGGAAGAGTATTATTTTGATTCTATTTCCAAATCAAGGCTGGAATACTTTAATGATTCGATGGCAAACATCAATGTATACAATATTCTCCTGAAACAATACACACTGAAAGACGTGCGTGAGCGTGAAATCAACCTGGGTCTTGACCTCAAGGGCGGGATGAATGTCACTATGGCTGTCTCCGTTCCCGATGTTATTCGTGCACTTTCGGGTTACAACCAGGACCCGACGTTTAATAAAGCCTTGCTGAGAGCCATTGAAAAAGAAAAAAACAGTACTGCCGATTTTGTTGACCTTTTTGCCCAATCCTTTAAAGAAATTGATCCGAATGCCAAACTTGCTTCGGTATTTAATACCGTTGAATTAAAAGACAAAATCAATTACAATTCAACAAACGACGAAGTCATTAAAGTTATCCGTGAGGAGACCAATTCAGCCATCGACCGTACCTTTAATATTTTGAACACCCGTATCGACCGTTTCGGGGTTGTACAGCCGAATATTCAAAAATTACAGACTGCCGGCCGTATTCTTATTGAACTTCCCGGTATCAAAGATCCGGAACGTGTCAGGAAACTTTTACAAGGAACTGCCCAGCTTGAGTTTTGGGAAACCTATCAATTCCCACAACTTGTTAACTTTTTCAGTGAAGCCAATACGAAACTGGTCTCCGTTCTGAATGCCAGTCTGGATACGTTAAAGGCCGACAGCACCCTTACCTCAGATACAGCCGGTATGAACAAGGCTCTCAAGGAGAATCCGATCCTGGCAGAAAAAAAAGAATCTGAAAAGAAAACCGGTAAAAAAAGCGAGGTAAAAAAAGAGGAAGTCAAGAAAGAAACGGCAAAAGCTGAACCCGCAAAAACCGATACATCCAAGGAAAATGCGCTCCTGAAGCAATTAGGTAAAGACACTACAAAAACATCTGTAGAAGCAAAAAGGTCTCAAACCCTTGAAGAGTATGCCAAGAAAAATCCTTTGTTTGCTTATCTAAATCCAGCTATATATCAGACCAAGGAAGGCCAATACCAGCCTGGACAGCAGGCTCTCGTGGGACGTGCTTTCATCAAAGACACTGCCCGGGTAAATCATATGCTTCGGATGGTGAAGAACCTTTTCCCACGTGATCTAAAATTGGCCTGGACGGTAAAGCCCCGCACTGAGGAGAAGGATATTCTCGAACTTGTTGCGTTAAAAATAACTTCCCGGGACGGTTCTCCTGCTCTCGGAGGCGATGTCATCACCAATGCCCGGCAGGATTATGACCAGAATGGCCGCGTGGAAGTCTCCATGTCGATGAGCTCCGAAGGCGCCCGTATCTGGAAACGACTAACGGGAGAGAACATCGGAAAGCAGATTGCTATCGTCCTTGATGGATATATCTATTCTTATCCTAATGTCAACAGTGAAATACCAAACGGAATGTCGGTGATTTCAGGAGGAAACATGACTGTGGAAGAAGCGCTCGACCTTGCAAATATCCTAAAAGCAGGTAAGCTCCCTGCTCCTGCGCGTATTGTTTCTGAAGAGATAGTAGGTCCGTCGCTTGGTAAAGAATCCATTAATGCAGGTCTTATCTCTTTTATAATAGCTTTTATCGGTGTACTGTTATATATGTCGCTTTACTATAAAGGAGCAGGACATGTTGCCGATATCGCTTTGTTTGCTAATGTTTTCTTCCTGTTTGGCGTTCTTGCATCCATCGGGGCTGTACTTACCATGCCCGGTATTGCCGGTATTGTTTTAACCCTTGCTATGGCGGTTGACTCGAATGTGATCATTTACGAGCGAATGCGGGAAGAGATGCGAGCCGGAAAAGGCATGAGGCTGGTCGTCAAGGATGGTTTCCACCACGCTTTATCGGCTATCATCGACGGACACGTGACTACCATTCTAACAGGTATTGTGCTTTATATTTTCGGTTCCGGCCCGGTTCAGGGATTTGCCACCACCCTGGTCATTGGTCTTCTACTGTCACTATTTTCATCTATTTTCATTGCCCGCCTTGTATTCGAATGGATGCTTGACCGCAACATGACAATCACGACGGGGACTAAATATACCCAGAATCTTTTCCAGAATCTGACCATTGATTTTATCGGCCTTCGAAAGAAAATGTATCTTCTTTCAATCGCTATCATCATACCTGGGATCATAAGTATTTTTGTCAGGGGATTGGATCCAGGTCTTGACTTTACCGGGGGACGGAGTTATATCGTACGCTTCGATCAGAATGTTTCTACCACTGATCTCAGGGCTTCGCTGAATAAGCAGTTTGGTGAATCCCCTGAAGTAAAAACTTTTGGACCCGACAACCAGGTAAAAATTACCACAAAGTATATGATCAATGACCGTAGCCAGCAGTCCGACTCTATTGTCAATGCCAAATTATTCGAAGGTGTGAAAGGATATTACAAGGTTCCGATCACTTATACAGACTTTAAAGCAACCGATGCCAAAAAAATAATCGGAGAGCTAAGTTCTCAGCGGGTTGATCCTACAATTTCCTATGCCCTTATCTGGCAAGCTGTGATGGCGGTTTTCTTCTCACTGATCATAATCTTCATATATATTGCCATCCGGTTCAAGAACTGGCAATTTGGGATCGGAGGTGTTGTATCGCTCTTCCACGATACGCTGATCATCATCACTATGTTTACCTTGTTCCACGGGATTCTTCCTTTCGGTATGGAGATTGACCAGTCATTCATTGCTGCGTTGCTGACCGTTATCGGTTATTCGATCATGGATACGGTCATCATCTTTGACAGGATCCGTGAATACAGAGCTTTATATCCAAAACGTGACCTTGCGACAAATATTAATTTAGCCATCAATAGTACCCTTGGCCGTACAATTAATACCTCGGGTGTTACGTTGGTAGTATTGATTGTCATCTTTATCTTTGGCGGTGAAGTTTTAAGAGGTTTCACCTTTGCCCTGATCATCGGGGTTGTATCCGGAACCTATTCGTCTGTGTTTAACGCTACTCCTATCGCCTATGATATTTTAATGTGGCAGAAACGCAATAAGGAAAAGAAAGAACTTTCGGCAAAAGGGAAAATGCAATAAAGACGCGTCATTAACTGTCTTCTTTAACATGAATCATTCGATCCGTACATTTGGGATTATATTTTTTATTTCATGTTCACTTATTGCCAATGCCCAGAATAAATTTGTCAGAGCAGCCGATGACGCTTTCTCGGATCAAATGTTCCTTCTGGCATTACAGAAATACCAGAAAGCCTATTCCAAAGTAAAAAATAACAAAGCGGAACGTGAGCGTATCTCCTTCCGGATGGCGGAATGCTACCGCATGATGAACAATACCAAGAAGTCGGAAGTGGCTTACAAACGTTGCATTACCGCCAAGTATTACAATAAGGATCCAAAAGTACTTTTATACTATGCAGATGCCCTTAAAATGAACGGGAATTATGATGAAGCTTTAATTCAATACCAGGCTTATAAAGAAAAAGTACCCAATGATCCTAAAGCGGATTTGGGAATAGAATCCTGTTCTCTTGCAAAAGAATGGATAGCAAATCCATCCAAATATGAAGTTAAGTGGGAAAAGAACTTAAACTCAAAGGAGGATGATTATGCCCCTGCTTATGCTGATAAGAAATATGGATCCATTATTTTCACCTCCGACAGGAATGGTGCGACCGGCCGTGATGTCGATAACTGGACGGGTTTATCTTTTTCCGACCTTTTCTTTTCCCGGAGAGATCCAAAAAGAGAATGGAGCAAACCCAATTTAGCTGATGCCGCCGGAGTACTGAATACTAAGGCAAATGATGGTGTCGGACAATTTAACCCGAGATTTTCTACCTTTTATTTTACCCGTTGTTACAATGATCCCCGCAGAAAAAATGGCTGTGGTATTTTCAAAACCTCCAGGACAGGTCAAACAGCCTGGAGCGATCCGGAGATGGTTGACCTGGGTGGAGACAGCGCCACCATATTCGGGCATCCTACGATTGGATCCGATGAAACCATCTATTTTGCCGCAGAACTTCCCGGTGGGTTTGGTGGGAAAGATATCTGGGTTGCCAAGAAAAAAGGAAAAGGAGGTAGTTATATTAAAGAGAACCTCGGTCCAGATATCAACACGGCCGGAGACGAAATGTTTCCCTTTCTCCGTGAAGACAGCGTTCTCTATTTTTCATCCACGGGTCATCCGGGTATGGGGGGATTGGATATTTACCGTTCTGTAAAATCAAGTGGTAAATGGAGTCGTCCGGAAAATATGAAGTATCCTATAAACTCGTCGGCAGATGATCTGGGTATTGTTTTCAATAAAGATGAACCCGAAGAGGGTTTATTCAGTTCAAACCGTCCTGGAGGTAAAGGCAGGGATGATATTTATTCTTTTGTAATTCCGCCGGTATACTTTACGCTCTCCGGGACAGTTACCGACGACAGAACCCTTCAACCCATTCAAGGTGCTAATGTACGTATTGCAGGTACCAATGGTAAAAGCCTGGAGGATAACACCGATGAAAAAGGTTTTTATAGCTTTAATAAAAATCAGATCTCGCCGAATACGACTTATGAAATCATGGTGATCAAGAAGGATTACTTCAACGAGAAAGGCAAAGAAACGACTGTCGGAATTGAAAAAAGTAAGGATCTGACCCGGAACTTCATCTTACGTCCTATTCCTAAAAAGCCGGTTGTTTTGCCTGATATCCTCTATGACCTGGCGAAATGGGATTTGAAACCGCAATATCAGGACTCTTTACAGGGTTTGATTGAAACCCTGGATGCTAATGAAAATATTGTTATCGAGTTGGCATCACACACCGATACGCGTGACACGGAAGAACGTAACGATGTTTTATCACAAAAACGCGCTCAGTCTGTAGTTGACTACCTCATCTCCCGGGGAATCGATCCTGACCGGCTTGTTGCCAAAGGATATGGGGAAAGGGTTCCACGTGTTCTTTCCAAGGACATAATCCGTGAAGGATATACTTTTAAAGCCGGAACAGTTATAACCGATTCCCTGATAAACACATTACCCAATAACGAAATTAAAGAAGCTGCCCATCAATTGAACCGCAGAACAGAATTTTCTATCCTGCGAAATGATTTCATCCCAAAAAAGATTGCGGTTAAAACACCTCCGACCAAGATTGAGGTGGTTGTCAATCCTGAGGAAAATAATGTTTCCTTTACCATGAACAAAGATGGGAAGCTGGTAAGTACTTGTTTCCTGAATGGTATGACAATGACTTTTGAATTTGATGCCACGGAAAAAGAGTTTTACATTTCCCAGGCAGATGCTTTAAAGTTGCTGAAGGAGGGAGTGATCGATAAAAATGATTTTCAGGGTGATGTTACCAAAATTATCGGCGAAGGCACTATTGCCGACAAAGCTGTATTCAACATTAAGGAATTCCGGATCGGAAGGAATACCATTAAAGACATCAGGGTAACTGTGAACAAGAAAATTGCTATCCTTCTTTTCGGAGAAAATACCTTAAAGAAATTTGGCGAATATATCATCGACAAGCAAAAAAACCAGATCCAGTTTAAATAAACAGGGGGATTTTAACATCTCTCATTCATGTCTGATTCTTCCCGTTATGAAAAACGCGGCGTCTCTTCCAAAAAAGAAGAGGTTCATGCCGCTTTGACAAAGATCGATAAGGGTTTATACCCAAATGCTTTTTGTAAAATATTACCCGATATTACTTGCGGTGATCCGGAGTGGTGCAGCATCATGCACGCTGACGGAGCCGGTACCAAATCTTCACTTGCATATATTTATTGGAAAGAAACCGGTGACCTTTCGGTTTGGTCAGGGATTGCACAAGATGCCATCGTGATGAATCTGGATGACCTCCTATGCGTGGGCGTTACTGATAACATTCTTCTCTCTTCGACTATTGGAAGAAACAAGCATCTGATTCCCGGTGAAGTGATTGCCGCAATCATCAATGGCTCTGAAGATTTCCTGGCGGAATTGAGGAAACTGGGTATAGGGATTTACCTTACCGGAGGGGAAACAGCCGATGTGGGAGACCTCGTCCGGACGATCATAGTCGATTCAACGGTGAGTTGCCGCATGAAAAGGAGCCAGATCATTGATAATGCCAAAATCCGTCCGGGAGATGTGATCGTTGGATTGGCCTCATATGGAAAAACCAATTATGAAAAGGAGTATAATAGCGGGATCGGCAGTAATGGATTAACCTCTGCGCGGCATGATGTGCTTTATAACAGATATGCTGTTCAATATCCGGAGAGTTTTGATAGACATGTGCCTGAACATTTAATATTTTCAGGCACTAAACGTTTGTCGGATCCTTCGTCTGTTCCGGATTTCCCGGTTGGAAAACTTCTTCTTTCGCCGACCAGGACTTATGCCCCTGTGATGAAAAAATTATTGGAGATGTTCAGGACTGAAATCCATGGGATAATTCACTGCAGTGGTGGCGGCCAGACTAAAATATTACATTTTATTGACAGGCTTCATATAATCAAGGATGACTTGTTTCCGGTGGCGCCTGTGTTCAACCTGGTGCAAGAAGAATCTCAAACACCCTGGCAAGAGATGTACCGGGTTTTTAATATGGGGCATCGGATGGAACTATACGTACCGGAGCTGATAGCCATGAACATCATCGATATTGCTACAGGATTCGACCTCGATGCACATATTGTCGGAAGGGTGGAATTTTCCAATCAAAAACGACTGACAATAAAATCGGAACACGGAGAGTTTTCCTATTGATGCCTGATCTCTGCCTCTTACTCCTTCTGGCGTACTACATGGAAATAGTGAATATTCACTTATCATGGCCGTCTTATAACCGGGTCGGCCTTTTTTTTCACCATAAATTCGTACCTTTGCCCTGCCTTATTAAGGAATTACAATGTTAGACAAACTTGAAGCCATTAACCAGCGATACCTGGAAATTCAGGAACAGATGAATGATCCCTCGGTGATGAGTGATATGAAACGGTTCATCAGGCTCAGCAAGGATTATAAGGAGCTTCAGCCCATCATTGAAGCGTATGAACGTTATAAGAATATTCTCTCGAATCTCGACCATGCCAAAGAGATCATTCATAATGAAAAAGATGAGGAATTCAGGTCTATGGCCAAGGAAGAGTTAAATAATCTGATGACCCAAAAGGATGAACTTGAGGAGAATATCCGTATGATGCTTGTTCCGGCTGATCCGGAAGATGGTAAAAATGCCGTGGTCGAAATCCGGGCCGGTACAGGAGGTGATGAGGCGAGCATCTTTGCCGGTGATCTTTTCAGGATGTATAATAAATTCTGCGAAACCAAGAAATGGAAAGTCGAACTGGTCGATATGACCGAAGGCACTATGGGAGGTTTTAAGGAAATCATTTTTAATGTTATTGGTGAGAATGTTTATGGACAGATGAAATATGAATCGGGAGTTCACAGGGTTCAACGGGTTCCTCAGACGGAAACACAGGGCCGTGTTCACACTTCCGCCGCCACCGTTGCAGTTTTACCTGAAGCCGATGAATTTGACGTTGAGATAAAACCCAGTGACGTAAGAAAAGATACATTCTGTTCTTCAGGTCCGGGAGGTCAATCGGTAAATACCACTTATTCGGCCGTTCGTCTTACACATATTCCATCGGGGATCGTGGTTTCATGCCAGGATGAAAAATCACAGATTAAAAACTATGAGAAAGCCATGAAGGTTTTACGTACCCGTCTTTATGAGCTTGAGCATCAGAAATATCTTGATGAAATTTCCAAAAAGCGGAAGACGATGGTTTCCACAGGCGACCGATCGGCAAAGATCCGTACCTATAATTATGCCCAGAGCCGTGTAACAGATCACCGGATCAATATGACGATTTATAACCTGCCGGTCGTGCTTGACGGAGATGTTCAGCCGCTGATCGACGCATTGCAGTTAGCTGAAAATGCAGAACGTCTGAAGGAGGCGGTAACATAAGTGAAGTAGCGAGGTAACGAAGTAGCGAAATGGTGAGAAGGGAAGATAAAAATTAAAAAACGGGTATGAACAGAGATGAATTAATAAATCTGATCCGCAGGAAAAGGTCATTTCTTTGCATCGGCCTCGATACGGATCTTTCGAAAATTCCACCTCACCTGAATTCAGAATCTGATCCTATTTTCGCATTTAATAAAGCCATCATTGATTCGACCATCGATCTTGCGATAGCATATAAACCCAATTATGCCTTTTATGAGTGTTGGGGTTCAAAAGGGATGATCAGCCTGGAAAAGACCATCAGGTATATTAATACAACCTATCCCGGCCAGGTATTTACCATCGCCGACGCTAAACGCGGAGATATCGGTAACACATCGCAGCATTATGCTAGGGCCGTATTTGATGTCAGTTCTTCGGGGATAGAATTTGATGCAGTGACCGTGGCGCCATATATGGGGGAAGATTCCGTGAAACCGTTTCTCTCCTACCCCGGGAAGTGGATCATCGTTCTTGCTCTTACTTCTAACAAAGGAGCCATGGATTTCCAGTTTTTCAGCAATGGGGAAAAACGCCTTTTTGAGCAGGTCTTGTCGCAATCACGTCAATGGGGAAACGACGAAAACATGATGTATGTGGTTGGAGCAACCCAGGCTAAAATGCTTGCCGATATTAGAAAAATAGTTCCGCAACATTTTCTATTGGTTCCCGGGATCGGCGCCCAGGGAGGCAGCTTACAGGAGGTTGCCAAATACGGATTGATTAAAGATTGCGGTCTCATAGTTAATTCCAGCCGTAATATTATCTATGCATCCAACGGTAGCGATTTTGCCCAAAAGGCACATGATGAGGCTGAAAAGATACAACAGGAAATGAGAAGGCTGCTGGGGTACTGAACTGGAAAAATTTACGGGTGACGAATGACGAATGACGAGTTTAGGTTTGAAACCTCTATTATTCTACAATCGTTATCCAGCCAAATTTGTCCGGTGCGTTGCCATCCTGGATGTCACGCAGACGATTGTACAGTAAAATTGATTTCTGGCCGGCTTTCCCATCTTTACAGAATTGATAAACATATCCTGAATTCCGGTCATGAATGGAACAAATCGGTGAAATGACTGCTGCTGTTCCGCAGGCACCGACCTCATCAAATTCCGCAAGTTCTTCAACGGGGATAGGACGTACCTCGACCTTCATACCCATATCGGTAGCGATTTCCCGTAGCGACATATTGGTGATGGAAGGCAGGATGGAATTTGAATTGGGTGTCACGTAAGTGTTTCCTTTAATCCCGAAAAAGTTGGCAGGACCTGCTTCGTCAATATATTTTTTTTCACGCGCATCAAGGAAAATACATGATGCATAACCATCCTGATGGGCGCGTTCACTTGCGCGCAGACTGGCTGCATAGTTTCCTCCGACTTTTATATGACCCGTTCCCAGTGGCGCAGCACGATCGAAATCACGAACGATTTGCATCTTTACCGGGTTAAAACCTTCCTTGAAATAGGGTCCGACCGGGCCTACAAAAATCAGGAACAAATATTCGCTGGCAGGCTTAACCCCTACCTGGGCGCCGGTTCCGATCAGTAATGGCCGGATGTACAGGGATGCCCCCTCTCCATAAGGAGGAACATACTTTTTGTTAAGGCTCACTACTTTTACAACCGCTTCATGGAAAAGTTCAATTGGAATTTCAGGCATGATCAGACCTACCGCCGAACGGTTGATTCGTTTCGAATTCTCATCCAGGCGAAAAATCCTGACCTTTCCATCAACGCCGGTAAAAGCTTTAAGGCCTTCAAAAGCTTCCTGACCATAGTGAAGACAAGTTGCAGCCATATGCATCTTGATGAATTCTGAGTCAGTAATTTCAAGGCTACTCCATTTACCATCTTTAAAATAGCTCCGGACGTTATAGTCAGTTTTAAAATAACCGAATGGCAGGTTCTTCCAATCAATCGTGTTCATATGGTTTTTTTTCAGTTTATTTCAAGCAGGAAAGTCGTTGTAAAAATAGAAATTTTATTCATGCTTTTATGAAATGTAAATAAAAATCATTGGAGTGTTCAAAAAAAAATGTGGAGAGGATTTTCAAATCCGATATTACGGTGTATTTTTAACACTTAAAAATTGAGGTCATGGAGAATGAAGAAGAAAAAAAAGAAAGTAATCCTCCTGAAATAAAGAATGTAGTTTTAGTAATCATTGCTTTTATTGCTGCTGTAATTGTGGCACTCTGGTTTACTCTCTGAAACGCCACCGTCATTTTGTCAGCCATTTAATGATGGCATCTCCTTTGATGCCGCACTTCCAAACCAACATAAACTTTATTAACAATGCAAAAAGGTCAAATTAACGTCCAGACGGAAAATATTTTTCCCATCATTAAAAAATTTCTCTATTCTGAGCACGAAATTTTTCTCAGGGAATTGATTTCCAATGCTGTTGATGCAACTCAAAAGCTAAAAACCATAGGTGCACTGGGTAAATTCAGTGGAGATATGAATGATCTGACCATCGAAGTTACGCTTAATAAGAAGAAAAAAACAATTTCGGTCAAAGATAAGGGGATCGGGATGAATGCTGCAGAGGTGGATAAATATATCAACCAGATCGCTTTCTCAAGTGCAGAAGAGTTCATTAAAAAATTCAAGACCAAGTCGGAAGCCGAGATGAATAGCATTATCGGACATTTCGGATTGGGTTTCTATTCCTCCTTCATGGTGTCGAAAAAAGTGGAGATCCTGACAAAAACTTATCTGTCACGAGGCGATACCAAGGCGGTTCGCTGGGAATGTGATGGCAGTCCGAATTACACCATGGATGAATTTGATAAAACTGACCGCGGAACAGAAGTGATCCTTCATATTTCCGATGATTCAAAAGAATTCCTGGAAGAGTATAAGATCCTTGAAATCCTTAGAAAGTATTGTAAGTTTCTTCCCGTTCCCATACGTTTTGGTAATGAAAAGACTTGGGAAAAAGTTGAAGGTGAAAAGGATAAAGACGGGAAGGATAAAGAAGTCGAGGTAGAGAAACCGCGCATCATCAATAACACCGATCCCTTATGGAAGAAAAAACCGGTCGATTTAAAGGACGAGGATTATAAGAAATTCTACCGGGAACTATATCCCATCTCTTTTGATGAACCTCTATTTCATATTCACCTAAACGTAGATTATCCGTTCAATCTCACAGGGATTCTCTATTTCCCAAAAGTAAAGCGGGCTCTGGAAGTCCAAAAAGACAAAATACAGCTTTACTGTAACCAGGTATTCGTCACTGATTCCGTAGAGGGAATTGTCCCTGACTTTTTAACCCTGCTTCATGGGGTGCTCGATTCTCCGGATATACCTTTGAATGTATCCCGCAGCTTCCTCCAGAGTGATCCCAATGTAAAGAAGATATCCAACCACATTACAAAAAAGGTCGCAGACAAGCTGGAGTCATTGTTCAAGGAAAACCGTTCAGATTTTGAGAAAAAGTGGGACGACATCAAAGTATTTATAGAATATGGTATTATTTCACAACCCGATTTTTATGAGCGAGCCTCTAAGTTTTGCCTGCTGAAAAATGTAGAAAATAAATATTTCACCTTTGAAGAATATGAGAATCAGATAAAACATGCCCAAAAGGATAAAGACTGTAGTCTGATCTATATCTATGCCACCAATCCCCAGGAGCAATTTAGTTTCATTGAATCTGTCAAGGAGCGCGGTTATGATGTTCTTCTGCTCGACGGTATTATCGATGCTCATTTTATCAATGCCCTGGAACAGAAATTGGAAAAAACACGGTTTACCCGGGTAGACTCCGATACGGTGGATAAACTTGTTAAGAAAGAAGATGCATTACCTTCGAAACTCAATGAAGATCAGCAGAAATCATTGAAAGAGCTTATCGAAAAGCAGATTGACACAAAAAAATTCACTATTATTTTTGAGAGTTTAAGTGAAACGGAATCGCCATTATTGATAACACAGAATGAATTTATGCGGCGTATGAAAGACATGTCTGCCCTTGGCGGAGGATATAATTTTATGGGTGAGATGCCGGAAACATACAACCTGGTGGTAAATTCGAATAGTCTACTTATCGGTCATCTTTTACTTGAAACTGATGGCGGGAAGCAAGCAGCAACCGTTAAACAGCTTTTTGATCTGGCATTGTTGTCACAGAACATGCTGAAAGGGAAAGATCTGGCCGATTTTATTAAACGAAGTACTGAACTTGTCAAGTAAGACGACTGCCGGCAGGCAGGTGGAATGTAGAAATTCTTATTTTTTTTATACTTTTGTTTAAACATTTAACTTTTACACACATGAAACTTTCAAAAGGCTGGATCATTCTGATCGTAATTGTAATTGTAATCTTTATACTTATTTCTTGGGGAACAGGTATTTACAATAAGCTCGTTACCGCTGATCAGACCGTACAACAACAATGGGGACAAGTCGAAAACGTATACCAGCGCAGGACAGATCTTATCCCGAATCTGGTAGCTACCGTTAAAGGGGTGGCTAATTTTGAGCAAAAGACCCTGACGGCTGTCATTGAGGCGCGTGCCAAAGCCACCAGTGTCCAGATCAACCCGAAAAACCTGGATGAAGCTTCGCTGCAAAAGTTCCAGGAAGCGCAAAACGGTGTCAGCTCTGCTTTGGGTAGGTTGATGGTAGTAGTCGAAAATTATCCCCAACTCAAAGCAACACAAAATTTTTTAGAGTTGCAAGCACAGCTTGAAGGAACAGAAAACCGCATTACGGTTGAACGGATGAAATTCAATGAAACCGCCCAGGCTTATAATACTTACGTGAAGCGTTTTCCTTCCAACATTTTTGCAGGGCTTTTCGGATTTAAGGAAAAAGCCTATTTCAAGGCCCAGGAGGGTTCCGAAAAAGCGCCACAGGTGCAGTTTTAATCTTTAAAACAATTTCTCAATGAGGACGTCAGCAAGAGATTTCTTTTCCAGACAGGAACAGGAAGAGATCACGCAAACAATTATGAAAGCTGAGCTTAATACTTCCGGTGAGATCCGCGTTCATATTGAGAGCAGTTGCAAGGGTAATGTTCTTGACCGGGCAGCATTCCTTTTCAAGCAATTGGGAATGACCAAAACCCATCTCCGCAATGGTGTCCTGATCTATCTTTCCGTAAAAAACAAACAATTCGCCATAATTGGCGACAAAGGTATTCACCAGGTAGTACCCGAAAATTTTTGGGATGATATCAAAGAGCGTGTGATCAGGAATTTTAAGGAAGGCCGATTTAAAGAGGGTTTGATTGAAGCTATCCTGGAAACCGGGATCCATTTAAAAAAGAATTTTCCCCATAAAAAAGATGATGTTAATGAACTTTCGGATGAGATTTCGTTTGGTAAGGAATAGGAATATTGAACATTGAGTATTGAATATGACAAAAACATTTAAAATAGTTGTCGGATTGCTGATTGTTCTCCTGGGAGCTTTGTTAACGGTTCAGGCACAGGAGATTCCGGCAAGACCTGATCCACCGAAACTCGTAAATGATTTTGCAGGGATATTGACTCAGGATGAGGTAGTCAGTCTGGAAAATAAGCTGGTTGCTTTCAATGATTCCACTTCCACCCAACTTACCGTGGTGATTGTTAAATCGCTTGGCGGGTATGATAAAGCAGATTTTGCTTACCAGATCGGTCAGCGGTGGGGTGTCGGGCAAAAAGGGAAGAGCAATGGAGCAGTGATTCTTGTCAAACCAAAAACACCGGGTGAGCGTGGGGAAGCTTACATTTCGACAGGATATGGACTGGAGGGCGTAATTCCGGATGCCCTTGCCAAGCGCATTGTCGACAATGAGATGATCCCAAATTTCAAAGAAGGCAACTATTATAAAGGAATCGATGCTGCCACTAACACCATGATTTCGCTTGCAAAAGGAGAATACACCGCCGATCAATATATAAAAAAGCATAATCAGAAATCGAGTCCTTATGGATTTATAATCCCTTTAATTATCCTGGTGGTTGTCTTTACACTCATACGCGGGAGTCGCGCCCAGGGTCATTCAGTTGGAAAGAGTCTTCCATTCTGGACAGCATTCTGGATGCTTGGCTCTATGGGAAGAGGTCACGGAGGTTCGTGGAATGATTTTTCTTCCGGCAGTGGAGGTTTTGGTGGCGGCGGAGGTGGAGGTTTTGGTGGTTTCGGTGGCGGAAGTTTTGGTGGCGGAGGTGCCGGAGGAAGCTGGTAACAAGTTAAGAGTTAAGAGTTTAGATTTTCGGATTCATGAGTATTACTCTCCGCCGGAAACTTTGGATCATCCTGATTATCAAATTATTCATCATCTTTATCCTTCTTAGATTTATTTTCTTTCCGGATTTTCTGAAGTCAAGGTTTGATTCTAAAAAAGATCGTGGTAATTATGTCAGGGAACAACTGATAAACCGCAAATAGAAACCTGATTGTTTCATTTATCCATTTTTTTCATATTTTTGACTTTCCTTCATATAAAATTTGTTTTATGATTGAAAGTATTGATCTGAGCCTTGTTGACTGGTCAAGGGCTCAGTTTGCATTAACTGCAATGTATCACTGGTTATTTGTGCCACTGACCCTGGGATTATCATTTTTAGTGGCGATCATGGAGACCATTTATGTTAAAACAGGCAATCCTGAATGGAAAAGGATCACGAAATTCTGGATGACTTTATTTGGGATCAATTTCGCCATTGGAGTTGCTACCGGGATCATCCTTGAATTTGAATTTGGGACAAACTGGTCCAATTATTCCTGGTTTGTTGGTGATATTTTTGGTGCACCTCTGGCCATTGAAGGAATTATGGCCTTCTTTCTTGAATCTACCTTCATAGCGATCATGTTCTTCGGATGGAATAAAGTAAGTAAAGGATTTCATCTTGCCTCTTCCTGGTTAACGGCGATCGGTGCAAATTTATCGGCTCTGTGGATTCTCGTTGCCAACGCCTGGATGCAATACCCTGCCGGTATGAGATTCAACCCGGATACGGCAAGAAATGAGATGATCAATTTTTGGGATGTCTTGTTTTCCCCCGTTGCCGTGAATAAATTCTTACATACCATTTCGTCGGGGTATGTTACCGCGGCAATTTTTATTTTGGGTATCAGCTCCTGGTATCTTCTGAAGAAACGTGAAGCTTTCATGGCAAAAAGGAGTATGCTTGTTGCTTCTGTTTTTGGATTGATTACTGCCCTGTTTCTTGCTTTTAGTGGTGATGGTTCTGCATACCAGGTCACACAAAAACAACCCATGAAACTGGCGGCAATGGAAGGTTTGTATAAAGGTCAGAAAGGAGCCGGGCTTGTTGCTTTCGGTATTCTCAATGCTTCTAAAAGACCCGGCGATGGTAAAGATGCATTTGCCGTAAAGCTGGAGTTCCCAAAATTATTATCATTTCTTGGATACCGGAATCCTGACGCTTTTGTTCCAGGCATAGAAGATATTTTAACGGGAAACTACAAACCGGAATACAATAGTATTCCTTACCCTGAAAAAGAGAAGGCTTTTTCGATTGAGGAAAAGATTGTCCGGGGGAAAAAAGCATTGAACGGTCTGTCTGATTACCACTTGGGATTGAAGTTGAATGATGTTATGACACAGGAATTGGGAAAGATGGAATTGCAGGATAATTTTCCTTATTTCGGTTACGCCTATCTTTCTTCACCGGAAAGAGCAGTTCCGAATGTTCCCCTTACTTTTTACAGTTTCCATTTCATGGTCTATCTGGGATTATATTTTATTTTGTTGTTCGTTATAGTGCTTTACCAAGTTTCTATTAACCAAATATCGACAAAGCGTATTTTGCTTCGATTCTGCCTTTGGACAATTCCGTTTGTATATCTTGCCACACAAGCCGGCTGGATTGTAACGGAACTGGGACGACAGCCATGGGTAATCCAGGATCTTATGCCGACGATGGCTGCAGTGTCGAAAATTTCAAGCTCATCCGTTCAGCTTACCTTTTGGTTATTCGCTGTTCTGTTCACGGCTTTGCTTATAGCTGAGGTGATGATTATGATCCGTCAAATAAAAATTGGACCAAAAGAGGTAACGGACTAAGGAATTATGTATCTTTGTAACTTCATCAACTATCTATTCTTACATGGAATGTTCATCCAATATTTTTTTATCATGTTTGGATGAATGTTTTGAATATTTCCATTATCTCAGAATTAAAAAAAAGTGATGTGAAATTGTATCTTTTGACAGATATATTACCCATTTTACCGATCATTATTGACTTAAAGACTGGTCTTCAATAGTTTTGCACAAATGCTTGTCCTATGAAAAAGAATTTACTAATCATTGCAGGATTTTTACTTTTTGTTCGTTTTGGTTTTGCACAGAATCAGGTTCAGACCTCCCAGGCTGTCAACGATACGGCCAATTATCCGTACTGGATACAAATGATGCAGGATCCCAATGCGAATTTTTTCCAAACCCAGCGTGCTTTCAATATTTATTGGAAAGACCGGAAAATAACACGGAGCAGCGGTTGGAAAGTTTTTAAGCGTTGGGAATATATGATGCAAAGCAGAATAAATCCCGATGGAAGTCTTCCGTCGCCGGATGCAGTTTTCAATGCTTATCAGGAATATTTGAAAACTTGGCGATCTTCAACGGGTAACTGGATAAGCCTCGGCCCTGCTCAGATCCCTGATCCGGGTGATCCCGGATATAAAGGACTGGGACGCCTAAATGTCGTTGCCTGGCATCCGACAGATCCAAATAAATTTTATGTCGGATCCCCTTCCGGTGGCATGTGGCATACGACCGATGGCGGGATTACCTGGTCCACGCATACGGATACCATGCCCACCCTCGGAGTTTCAGCGATTGTTGTTGATTATTCAAATCCTGAGAAAATATTGATCGGTACCGGTGACAGGGATGCAGGAGATGCTCCCGGATTGGGTGTTTATAAAAGCACCAATGGGGGTAATAATTGGGTACCTTCCAAAACTGGGATGGACAATAAAACAGTTGGAAGGATGATTCAGCATCCCACCAACTCCCTGATCTTTCTTGCCGCAACGAGTGGCGGTGTTTACCGCTCAGTAGATGGTGGAGAAAATTGGACCCGAAGTGTTTCCGGAGACTTTAAAGATATTCATTTTAAGCCAAACGATCCCAACTTTGTGTATGCCGCCGCCGGAGCCGATTTCTATCGTTCAACCGATAATGGGATATCTTTTGTTAAAATAACCGCAGGTCTTACCAGTGCCCAGCGCGGAGCAATTGCCGTCACTCCTGCAAACCCGGAATATGTATATTTTCTGCAATCCAATTCAAGCAGCGGGTATAAGGGGGTTTACCGTTCCACAAATTCCGGTGTCAGCTTCACAACCCGTTCAACCTCACCCAATATCCTTGACTGGTCGTGTGATGGCAGCGGTTCGGGAGGCCAGGGTTGGTATGATTTAGCGATTGCGGCAAGCCCGAATAATCCTGAAACAGTTTATGTTGGCGGAGTAGATGTTTGGAAGTCCACCGACGGAGGGTCGACCTGGGTCATAAACTCACACTGGTACGGTGGCTGTAGTGTCCCCCCTGTCCACGCCGATTGTCATTTCCTTGGATATTCCCCTGTAGATGGGCAACTTTATGCAGGTAACGATGGTGGTGTCTATTCAACCAATAACAGTGGGATTACCTGGACAGACCATACCGTGGGTATGACCATCGGACAGATTTATAAGCTGGGGCAGGCTCAAACTATCAAGAATAAAGTAATCAATGGTTTCCAGGATAACGGAACTTATACCCTTACTCCTTCCGAATGGGTTGCTACAGGCGGCGGTGACGGGATGGAATGTGCCATCGATTACCTGAACGGATCGTATACCTACCATACTATATACTATGGCGATATTTACCGGCGATATAATAATTCAGCTGAAAAGCATATTGCAGGAAATGGAGTTTATGGTATTGATGAAAGTGGTTCATGGGTTACTCCCTTTATCCTTGGAGTTCCCGATCCAAAAGTCATGTTTGTCGGTTATAAAAATATTTGGAGATGCAATGATATTAAACTATCTAACCTGACTTGGAAAAGGATATCCGATAAACTCGCCGGGAATAATAATTCCGATCTGGCTGTTCTGGAACAATCACCGGCCGATCCCAATACCCTCTATGCAGTCAGGTATGATAACAAATTGTTCAGAACTGATAATTGCATGGATGATAATCCTTTATGGTATGATCTGACCTCTCATCTGCCCACAGGCGGAACTGCTACCGACCTAAAAGCGCATCCGACCGATCCGAACATTCTTTATATGACACTGGCAAAGAAGGTCTATAAATCCGTTGATAAAGGCTTAACCTGGACAGATATCACAGGCACTTTACCCAATGTTAATCTTAATACCATCACTTATTATAAAAATGCACCGGAAGGTCTTTATGTCGGATCAGACGCGGGTGTTTACTACAAGGATTCAACGATGAGTGACTGGATTGCTTTTAGCCAGGGACTTCCCGCCAACGGAAGAATCACTGAGTTGGAGATTTATTATGATAATGACTCTATCAGTGAGGATGCAATTCGTGCCAGCACTTATGGAAGGGGATTGTGGGGTTCGGACATGTATCAAAGTAACCCCGCTGCTGATTTTACAAGCACAAAGACGTTGATACCCATCAGCTGCGGTATTGATTTTATTGATCTCTCCTCAGGGGTTCCAACCAATTTTCAATGGACTTTCCCCGGTGCTACACCTTCGACTTCAAATGTTAAAAATCCAACCAACATCGTTTACAATACTGTCGGCATCTACCCTGTGACTTTAAAGGTTTGGAATTCAATCGGGACTGACTCCATTACAAAAACTAACTATATAACTGTCAACAATACTTTGTTACCGGTAGTGGATTTTACTGCTGATAAAAATGTCCTTTGCAGTGAATCGACAGTTCATTTTACTGATAAAACTGAAAATTGCCCTTCAAGCTGGAGCTGGCAGTTTACTCCCAATACGGTCACTTATCTTGACGGAACCTCTGAAAATAGTCAGAATCCAGTCGTTCAATTCAACCAATCGTTGACATACAATGTAACGTTGACTGCATACAATGCGGTTGGTTCCGGAACTCTTACCAAGAATAATTGTATTGTTAACAATGGCTATGGACTTCCATTTGAAGAAATCTTTTCGCTGGGCTTTGATGCACTGCATTGGACAATATCCAATCCCGATTTAAGTATGACATGGGATACCATCACTGTCCCTGGCGTAGTATCTGGCTCCAAGGCAGCATGGATGAATTTTTACAATTACTCATCGGTAAACAGACGTGATCAGCTTATCAGTCCTGCCATGAACTTCACCGGATATTCAACGGTAACACTTAGCTTTCGTCATGCGTATGCTCAAAGAGCCACTTTGAAGGATTCGCTCATTGTCAGAATCTCAACTGACTGCGGAAGTACCTGGACAAGGATTTGGGGAATGGGCCCCGATGGTACTGCAGAAACTTTCGTCACCCATCCGCCTTCCATGGAAGAATTTTATCCCGGATCGATGGACGACTGGTGCAGTGGAAGTTACGGGGTTTCCTGCTACAATATCGATTTGTCACCATGGGCCGGAAGTAGCAATATTAAGGTAATGTTTGAAGCTTATAACCGGAATGGGAATAACCTTTTCCTGAATGATATCAGCATTGCCGGTCCGGTTGGTTCAAATGAAATAAAGAAAGACGACTTTGGTGTTACTATATATCCAAATCCATCAACGGGTAAGCTTACGCTGACCATAATAAATAAAAAAGAGACTTGTTACCTGTCGGTCTTTAATGTTCATGGACAAGAAGTTTACGCCGATAAATTCCTTCCGGAAGGAGGAAACATTTCAAAGCAACTTGACTTTAGTAGTTTATCGAAAGGTGTCTATTATGTCAGGATAACTACTGAAACGGCAACACGGGTTGAGAAGATAATCCTGGAGTAAATCGATTTTTTAAATATTTTCTGGTGTACTGAAGCCACATGAGGCCTGACAGTTCGGGAAAATCATGTAATAAGAATCTCATGCATCTTTTCTATACGCCGGTAATAGATGATACCTCCCATGAATTGAATGAGGAGGAATCACGGCATTGTGTTAAGGTTTTACGATTGAAAAAGGAGGATATTGTTCATCTGACTGATGGGAAAGGAAATCTTTATCAATGCAGGATCACAAACTCCGATCCAAAAAAATGCAAGATTTCGATCGAAGAGAAGGTTCCTTCCTCCGCGGTAAAAAGGTGGCATCTTCATATCGCTATGGCTCCTACTAAAAATATTGACCGGTTTGAATGGTTTGTCGAGAAGGCTACTGAAATAGGAATTGATGAAATTACACCTGTATTTTGTGAGCGTTCAGAACGAAAATTTCTGAAAACTTTGCGTCTTGAGAAAGTGATAATCGCTGCAATGAAACAGTCGCTGAGAATCTTTAAACCCATGTTAAACGATCCTATGGCCTTCTCCGACCTGATTAACCGACCATCCTGTAACCAGAAATTCATTGCATATTGCGAGACAGGGGACGAACAAGATTTGATAAGAAATTACAGGAGCGGATCCGATGTATTAATCCTGATTGGTCCTGAAGGTGATTTTTCTGCTGCGGAAATTAAAAAAGCCAAATTGAACGGTTTTATTCCAATAAGTTTAGGGAGCAACCGTTTAAGAACTGAGACAGCCGGAATTGTTGCCTGTCAAACAATAAACATGATCAATCAAATGAACGTTGAGCCATGAGATCTCTTTTAGTTGCCTGTCTTTTATTTTTCACAACTTCCTTTACTCCTCCGTCCTTTCAGATTGCCTTACTTAAATATAGCGGTGGAGGTGACTGGTATGCCAATCCCACATCACTGCCAAATCTCGTAAAATTTTCAAACCAAAACCTGAAAACCAGTATCAGTGAAGATATAGCAACCATTGATGTGAGTAATTCCGAAATTATTAATTATCCTTTTGTTCATATGACTGGTCATGGGAATGTGGTCTTCTCCGACCAGGAAGCCCAGAATCTGAGGAAATATCTTATTGCCGGAGGGTTTCTCCATATTGATGATAACTATGGACTTGATAAATATATCCGTCCTCAGATGAAAAAGGTGTTTCCGGAACTCGATTTTATTGAGTTACCTTTCAGCCATCCTATTTACCATCAGAAATATGAATTTCCCAGAGGACTTCCGAAGATTCATGAGCACGACGGCAAACCTCCCCAGGGTTTCGGTTTGATTTACGAAGGACGTCTGGTTTGCTTTTATACCTACGAATGTGATTTGGGCGATGGTTGGGAGGATCAGGCCGTACACGGTGACTCTGAAGCCACCCGGCTTAAGGCATTGCAAATGGGAACCAATATACTCAGCTTCGTCTTCACAAAAAACTAATCATTTTTAAGTATCTTTGTTTTCTATGGGTAAACTTTACGACAAGCTTACGGAGGATGTTCGTTTTATTGAAGGCTTGAAGGCATGCCTGAATTGTGGAACATGTACCGCCATATGCCCTGCCGCTGCATTTTACAATTATCAGCCCAGGATGCTTGTTGATATTCTGCAAACCCGCGATGATGAAAAGATTGAGGCATTGCTGAAAAGTGAGACGATCTGGTATTGCGGTGAATGTATGTCGTGCGTTACCCGGTGCCCTCGCGGCAATGCCCCTGGCCTGCTGATTACCACACTGCGATCGCTGTCTCAGGAACTCGGATATTTCGTTGAATCTGAAAAAGGACGTCAGCAACTTGCGATCAAACGCACTGTCGGTGAATGGATCCTGAATTATGGTTATTGTCTTTTCCCGGCCAACATTTTACCTGAAATGCATCCTGAACAGGGACCAATATGGGAATGGGAATATGCCAACATTGAGGCGGTGATGGAACGTCTGGGAGCAAATTACCAACAGAGTGGCCCCGGTATTCTACGGAAAATACCTCAGGAAGCGCTTGATGAAATCCGGAAAATATTTGATGAAACGGGTGGTACGGCACGTTATGAGAAGATCGAGGAATTTTCGCGGAAGAAGGCAAATGAATTGGGAATAAACCTGGATGAAACACTGACGTGCGATTATATCAGGCACATCTATACGGTAAATATGAAAGATCATACCCAAGCGTTATGAAGATCGAAGGGAAACGGCAGATCTGGAAAGAGTACCAGAAAGAGATCGCTGAGGATCATTTTTTTTATGTCCGTAGCTGCGTCCGGCAAAACTTTTTTCCTGGTTCCGAAAAGACATTCCTGCAAATTTTAAAAGACGAACTTCACAAGGATATTTACGAAAATCCATCACACACTACCTGTTCCGGTATTGGTTATCATAGTGATATTGTTCCCTTTGAAACCTCGATGACTATGGTGGCAAGGCAATTTGCCCTGATGACCGAGTCAGGATATAAAAACCTGGCCACTTCCTGTATTACCTCTTTTGGACTCTATACAGAAATTCTTAACACCTGGCATCATTTCCCGGAGGTTGAAGAGCGTATCAGGAGACATCTGAAAAATGCCACCGGCCGTGAATTCAAAGTACCCGACAATCTTTCACATGCCAGCGATATCATCTACAAATTCAGAAATGAAATTGCAAAAAAAGGTAAGTTCCGTCTTATCAACCGTGAAACCGGAAAGCCTTTGAAAGTGGTTGAGCACATTGGATGTCATTATTCAAGGATGTTCCCAAGCAAGGGTATTGGTGGTGCGGAATACCCCTATGTTCTGACCGGAATGATTGAAGAATGGGGTGGTGAAGTAATTGATTACCCTGAAAGAAGACATTGTTGTGGTTTCGGGTTCAGACAATACCTTATCCAGGCAAACCGTGGGTATTCCATTGCCTGTTCGAAAAAAAAATTTGATTCCATGCGGCCCTATAAACCCGATTTTATCCTTACTAATTGCCCGGGATGTCCGATGTTCCTCGATCGGTGGCAATATGCCATCAGTGAAATGGAAGGAATTACCTATGGAGAGAATGGATCCGGCATACCTGTTCTGACCTATGAAGAGCTTGCCGGAATGATCCTTGGATATGATCCCTGGGATCTTGGATTACAGGTTCACCAGGTACCCGTTGAACCTCTTCTTGATAAAATAGGGATCCCCTATGATCCATCATCAAAATTTCTGGGGAAAGATGGTAAATACCTTGGCAAGCCTGCTGTACCGACATTTTTAAAATTTTCCTGATATGCCCCGTGAAGTTATTGTTATTGGTGGTGGGATAGCCGGTATGATCGCAGCATCTTCTCTTTCGGAAACCGGGATTAAAGTGATACTCCTGGAAAAAGAAAAACATCTCGGCGGTCATGTAAGAAAATGGGACCGTTTATTCCCCACACTCCGACCGGCAAGTGAGGTATTGGATTGGGTTGAAAAAGGTGTGAACACTCATGTCGAAGTACGGAAAAAGACGACTATCACCGGTATTAAACATCAGGGAAATGAATTCACCGTTTATCTTCAGGATAACGAACCGGTTACCGGAACTGCAATTGTACTCGCCACAGGTTATGAACTTTTCGATGCCAGGAAAAAAGAAGAATACGGTTATGGGATTTATGACAACGTTCTGACATCCGCCGATCTGGAAGCAATTTTCGGGGAAGGAAAAAAAATTGTCACTGCCGAGGGAAAAACTCCGCGACGGATGGGTATAGTTCACTGTGTGGGATCAAGGGATGAAAAGGTCGGCAACCTTTATTGTTCAAAGGTTTGTTGCGTTACGGGCGTCAAACAAGCAATTGAGATCAAACAGGCAGTCCCCGGCACTGATGTTTACGGGTTTTACATGGATCTTAGAATGTTTGACCGCCATTTTGAGGAACTCTATTTTGAAGCCCAGCAAAAATGGGGTATAAATTTCATTCGGGGCAGAATTTCAGAGTGCGCAGAGAATGAAGATCATTCTATTTTGATCAAGACGGAAGATACACTTACCGGGAGACCTCTTAAAATGACTGTTGACCTGCTAATCCTTCTTGTCGGATTTGTTCCGTCGATGGAAACCAAGAAACTGGCATCCATGCTTGGTTTGCAAACAGGAAGTGATGGGTTTTTATCATCAGTGGATGAACACACGCAGGATAACAATTCAAACATCCCAGGTGTGTTTCTCACCGGCGCACTTAAAGGTCCGTCAAGTATCGTTAACGCCATCGCCGATGCAAGAGCTGCAGCAATCCAGGTGCAGGCATATTTAAAATCTATCGGATAAACCTTGAAGCAATTCGGATATACCATTCTGGATGACCGGTCGATCGATATCGATCATAACGACCAGCGAATCCTGGAGTTCCTGACACTTCATGATCCTTCTGTAAATACCTGTATCGGTTGCGGAAGCTGTACCGCAACGTGTACAGCCGGGCATTTCATTGATTTCAATATCCGAAGGGTACATACCTTCCTGAGAAGAGGTGAGACACACCTTCTGAAACAAGAAATCCAAAAATGTATGTTTTGTGGAAAATGCCAGCTTGTATGTCCACGTGGGGTTAACATGCGTAATCTGATTATTTCTATTAACAGCGCTATTGAACGTCTGGGATGATAAACTTTAACCTATTTGTTCTTCCTTTTTTCCTCGGGCTCATATACGTAGTCGCAGTCATTGTGCAAAGCTGGTACCGATGGATAAAGTCTTTACCACCCATTGACAAAGTAAAGCTTGTCTCCGGCCTCCGGAATCCAAAGCAAGTATTGAGTATACTATATGAGATCTTCATGGAGGCTCTGATCCACAGGCGTATGTGGAAACGAAACCCCCTTCTAGGATATATGCATATGACCTTTGCTCTTGGCTGGTTTTTACTTATTGTGATGGGCAACCTGGAAAGCCGTATTTATAGCGGAACCCATCTGAATGCACCCTATTATCCGATCTTCCTCAAGTTTTTCATTCATGACAAGCTTGTTCTGTTTTTTGAGGTTTACACAGTACCTGCTTTCTTCAGGTTCATCATGGATTTTCTGTTGTTGTTTATTTTAAGCGGGCTAATTCTGGCCATGATCAAGCGGCAGTATTCAAAATGGTTTGGAATACAGCGAACCACTGAGCATCACTTCATCGACAGTATTGCTTTAACATGCTTGTGGCTGATTTTCCCATTACGCCTTCTTGCAGAAAGTTATACGGCTGGATTTTTCGATGGCGGTGGAAGTTTCATGACACAACCGCTTGGTAACTTTCTTGTAAAAATTACTCCTGTACCCGCCAATTATATTGCCTATTTCCTTTGGTGGGGATATTCGCTTGCACTAGGGCTTTTTTTTATTATGCTTCCCTATTCCCGGTATATGCATATCCCTTCTGAACTGCTATTGATTATTTTCCGTCACTGCAATATTCAACCAAAAAAATGGTTCTCCAGCTTTTCGGATGTGGAACTTCATTCCTGTTCCAGGTGTGGAATTTGCATAGATCCGTGTCAGCTGAATGCAGCCGGGATAACCAATACCCAGGCAGTCTATTTCATCCGGGCAATGCGTGACCAGTTTGTCAGAGAAGAGATCGCATTTAATTGCATGTTGTGTGGCCGTTGCCAGGATATCTGTCCCGTCAATATTAAGACTGATTCACTGCGCTTGATCAAACGAAGGGAATTCAGTACCAGTCAGGCATCTAGGTTTGCGTATCTGGAAGGTGGAAACCCTATTCAAGGCGAAGTAGTATATTTTGCCGGATGCATGTCGCATCTCACACCTTCCATTACCCGGGCGATGACAGGAATTCTAAACAGGGCAGGTATTTCTTTTGTTTTTCTTGATAAAGATCGTAGCGTCTGTTGCGGTCGTCCCCTTATGTTAAACGGAAAAAATAAACAGGCCAATGAACTTGTCGAGTATAATAAATTACTAATCCGGCAAACCCGTGCCAAACTTCTTGTCACATCCTGCCCGATTTGTTACAGGGTCTTTCGTGAAGAGTACAACCTTCCGATCCATATTCAACACCATTCCCAGTTTTTGCTCGAACTGGTCAAAACCGGAAAAATACCGTTGCAAAGCTCTTTCAAGAGGATAGTATATCATGATCCCTGTGATTTGGGACGAGGATGTGAAGTATACGACGCTCCCCGTGAATTGCTGAGAAAAATTGCCGATCTTGTTGCCCAGAAGGAGGAAAAAAGAAATGCTCTTTGTTGTGGCGGAAGTTTGGGAATATTGTCATCCAGCCAGCAACAACGTGATATTATAACCAAGGAAACCCTCAATATTCTGCTTAAAAATGAACCCGATATCCTGGCAACTGCATGTCCGTTATGCAAAAAAACTTTTGCTAAACAGTCAACAACAAAAGTTTTGGATATTGCTGAGCTAATTCACGCTTCCATCCCAATCGGAGTCAGTGCCATTTGAAAATTCTCAAGCCTGCGATGAAAAACAGGACTCCCGTTCCGGACAGGATAAATACGGGTATCGCGACTTCTGAAAAACCCGCTCCCTCAATAAAGATGCTTCTCATACCATCTGCCAGCATGGTCAGGGGGAATAGTTGAATGACAGGGATGCTCCAGTCGGGAAAGTTATGATAACTGAAGAAAACTCCTGAAAGAACCATCATTGGCATGCTTATAGCATTGATGAGACCATTCCCGATCTCCGTCTTCGATGTGTGAGAGGAACTAAAAATTGAGATCCCAGCAAAGGCTATGTTTCCTGCAATAAACAACAATATCAAGGCCGGCAGGTTCCCCTGTATGGTGATCCCAAAAACCGCATAAGCAAAGAGGAACAGAAGGAATGCTTCGACAAAATTCAAGGCCACCCGAACGGTGATAAGGGCTATAAGAAAGTTCGATCTCTTCATGGGTGTCGCAACCATTCTTCGTAATAATTTTTTTGCACGTGTTTCAATAATGGAGTAACTCACACCCCATAGCGTTGACATCATTATTCCCATAGCGATAAGGCCGGGAACCAGAAAATCGATGTACCGGGTGCCGCTGATAGTTAACGGTTTGATCTCTTCCCCCGTACCGATGACCCGTTTCCCCGGATTATCCAGTATCTTTGAGAGTTTCAAATAAGAAAGCTGTGCATCGGGATTTTTAGGATCAAAATGATATTGAACTTTCCCCATGTTCTCATCCAGGACTAAATTCAGGTTACCCCGTTTTAAAAGAACCATGGCCTTAGCCCAGGTTAAATAATGCAAAATAAAAATAGTATTTCCCAAATTGTCATCCTTTAAAATAAATTTCCGGAGGAGCGTTCCATCCCTGGATTTTTCGAGTGGGGTTCCATTATTTTCCATAAATGACCTGAGTGTTGAAATACTGTTACCTGGATTTCCTGCAAGATGGCTTTTCCCGATGACCGCTATGTTTACAATGACATCCTTTTTGCTCATAAATGCAATACCCAGACCAAGTGACATCAGTATTGGAAAAACTGTTCCCCAAAAAAGAACACCTGGCTCACGGATAAGTTCCTTCACATTTGCCATGATCAGGTGATAAAGCTGGTTGTTAAATAAGTGGTTACTCATTCAGGTGGCGACCGGTTAATGAAATAAAAAGATCATCCAAGGTTATTTTCCTCTTTTCAACAGGTTTAATTGGTATATCGTTGTAAAAATCTCCAAGTAACTCATTCAATGTTCCTTCTTTTAAAACTTTACCATGGTCGATAATTACGATATAATCGCAAAGCTGCTCTGCTTCCTCCATATAGTGGGTCGTAAGAATCAATGATGTCCGCGATTGTTCCCGTAAATTATATAGTATTGACCAGACCTCCCGTCGGGCATTGGGATCGAGGCCGGTGGTTGGTTCATCCAGGAGAAGGATTTTTGGCTTGTTAAGCAAGGCTAATCCAAGCGCAAGCCGTTGTCGTTGTCCACCCGACAGATTGACTACATATGATTTCCTTTTTTCCTCTAATCCGATAAGATGTATGACTTCCTGGCACCGATCCTTGCCAATGGTAAAGAAGCTTGCAAAAAGGCGCAGTGTTTCCCAAACCGTAAGTTTATCAATAAACCGTGTTTCCTGCAGTGAAATGCCAATGATGCGCCTTAGATATAATTCGTTACCTTTCCATGGCCTGTTTTCGATTGTAATTTCCCCTTTATCGGGATTCTGCATTCCCTCGATCATTTCAACCAGGGTAGTCTTCCCTGCACCATTCGGACCAAGGATTGCTACGAACTGTCCTTGTTCAATGTTTAGACTTATTCCCCTGACTGCCTGGACAGTTTTAAAGGATTTATGTACCTCTTTAACTTCTATGACTGGATTATGATCCATTATTTTCCACATTTTCTTTCCAACGGGCTTCCAGCACCCGGTATGGATATCGTGTGATAAGCTGGTAAGCATTGTGGCATTTTGTCTTATGTATCTTTATCCCCTGTGAAACACTGACAAAAGCAAAAATCTTTTCTCCCGGTATCGGGTTACAGCACCTGGCAAAATGATAATGAATGGAACGTATACCCGGATCGATAATCACAAAATCTTCCTTCCCTGTCAATACCTCTGAGATCCTGTCGGTAAAACTATCTATCAGTGGGTGCGGGACGGAGGATATCGATTCGGGCAAAGTCAGCACCTTTTTTATCTTGGCAGGATCTATCTTTCCTTCTCCAAATTTTTGATAAAGATCAAGAATATGTTCACATTCGAAGGCATTGATCAACTTATTGATAACCTGGTCTGTAATCTCTTTTCCCAACTGGTTAAGTTTATTTTTAATGATCTCCTTACCCCACTCTGCCTCTTTATAGGTTTCTATCTTCAGTGCATGCTTGATCCTTGCAAGAGTGCGCGGACTTTTAACGATCTCAAGCCAACCGGGATTTGGCTTTTGATTTTTGGAAGTCATAATCCTGACCGTATCCCCATTCTGAAGTATGTGTTTGAGTGGGACCATTTTACCATTCACAATCGCACCGGTACAGGTAGAACCTATCTGGGTATGAATCTCAAAAGCGAAATCAAGGACAGAATACCCGGCTTTCAGTTTTTTCAAATCTCCTTTTGGGGTAAAAATGAAGATCTCATCTGAATATAATTCGCGTTTTTCACTGGAAATGTGTTTTTCAGCATTTAACCTGCCAGGTTTCTCAAGCATTTCCCTTATGGATGCATAAAGGGTGGTCTGCATTTCCTTCTTTCCGCCAGTTTTATATTTCCAGTGAGCTGCATAGCCCTTTTCAGCAATGTCATCCATACGTCTTGTACGGATCTGTACCTCTACCCATTTCCCCGATGGACCAACAACAGTAGCATGGAGTGATTCATATCCGGTTGGCTTCGGGAAGGAGGTCCAGTCGCGCAATCGCTTTGGATTCGGAAGATAAATATCCGTGACCAGCGAGTAAACCTTCCAGCAATCCGACTTTTCATTCTCGATTGTATTGTTTATGATGATCCGGATTGCGAAGAGATCATATACCTTCTCGAATTCCACCTGTTGCCGCTGCATTTTTCTCCAGATGGAAGAGATAGACTTAATGCGGCTTTTCAGTTCACAATCAAATCCGTTTTCCTTTAAACGTTGTTCAATCGGGTGCATAAAACCCGCTGTATAACGGTCCCGGTCCCTTTGAGTCTCCCGGATCTTCCGTTCTATCTGTTCGTATATCGCGGGATCGGTGTACTGTAAAACCCGGTCGTCCATTTCGGTCTTAATCCTGTAAAGGCCAATTCGGTGTGCTATCGGGACATAAAGTAAAGCAGTTTCTTCAGCTAACAGGGATTGCATCTCTTTCGGATATTGTTCAATATGCCTCATCTCATAGATTTGCTGACCCAGCCGGATCAGGATTACATTGATGTCATCGGAGAGAGTAAGTAATAGCTTGATAAAATTTTCAACGTTAGTCTTATACTGCTTCTTTTCGAGATGGTCAATTCTATGAAGCCCGGTAAGTAGTTGCAAAATGGTATTGCCAAAATCGCTTTCAATTCTTTCTTTACTTATAAGAGATCGGTCAAAAAGGCTTTTAAGAAAAAGGGTAATAACCGCTTTCCCGGTAATAGGGATCTCTTCAAGGATTATTTTTGCGACAGCTAAAGCCTGATGTACATCCGCAAGGATTCCATCCTGCTTTGCCTGGTCACACAGAAATTGAAATGCCTTTAGTATAAACTCCTGATCGTCATCGAGACGACCTAAAGAAATGAGCGTATCCAGTTCTTTTCCAACCTTTGCAAAATCAACATTTTCCGGCATTACGTGTTAATTTTCGAGTTGCAAAGTTACAAATTAGAATTATTCTTAATTTAGTAGTCGCTTATTTACGCATATATATACTTCACTTTCTTCGGTTATTCAAGATCATACAAACTTTATGCATGTTTCGGATTGAAAGTAAGATTGACACCAAGGGAGCAGATTTTCTCCGCAATAAAAAGGAGTTCCTGAAACTTCTCTCAGCCTATAAGGAAATGTTGGCAACCATCAGGAAAGGTGGTTCAGAACAAGCAGTAAAACGCCATAAAGAAAGGGGGAAATTACTGGCACGGGAGAGGATCGATTTGCTCGTTGATAAAAACACTCCTTTCATTGAGCTTTCCGCGTTGGCAGCAAACGGATTGTACAACAACGAATTCCCTTCGGCAGGCATTGTTACCGGTATCGGGGTGATTCATGGCAAGGAAGTCATGATCATTGCCAATGATGCAACCGTAAAGGGAGGAACCTACGTAAAGGAAACCATTAAAAAACATGTCAGAGCCCAGGAAATTGCACTTGAAAACCGTCTTCCCTGTGTGTATATGGTTGATTCCGGCGGAGTATTCTTACCTGAACAGGCGGAAGTGTTCCCGGATAAATACAATTTTGGCAGATTTTTTTTCAATCAGGCCAGGCTATCTTCAAAAGGGATCCCTCAAATAGCCCTGGTAATGGGCTCTTGTACTGCAGGAGGTGCTTATGTTCCTGCCATGAGTGATGAAACCATTATTGTTCGCAACCAGGGAACCATCTTCATTGGGGGACCACCCCTAGTCAAGGCGGCAACCGGTGAAGAGGTCACGGCCGAAGAACTTGGAGGAGCCGAAGTGCATACTACTATCTCCGGAGTTGCCGATCATTTAGCGGAAAATGATGTTCACGCCATCCAGATTTGTCGTAATATATTTGAATCCATCCAGTGTCACGAATATCAGAAGCTGGAGACAGTTCCGATCCTGGAACCCCATTATGATCCGGAAGAACTCTATGGCATCCTGCCGCTTGACTTCAGAAAACCCGTCGATTCACATGAAATCATAGGTCGTATTGTCGATGGAAGTCTTTTCCATGAGTTCAAGGCCAGGTATGCACTTACCCTGGTTACCGGATTTGCAAGAATTATGGGATATCCCGTAGGTATCCTGGCGAACAATGGAGTGCTTTTTGGAGACTCTGCGTTAAAGGGCGCCCATTTTGTTCAGTTGTGCACATCACGTAATATTCCCATCCTCTTCCTCCAAAATATTACCGGTTTCATTGTGGGTAAAAAATATGAACGGGAAGGGATAGCACGAGACGGGGCAAAATTTGTTCATGCCGTAGCAAATGCAGATGTTCCTAAATTCACTGTGATTTTTGGTGGCTCTTTCGGTGCCGGAAATTACGCCATGGCCGGACGGGCTTATGAACCGAGGTTTTTATTTATGTATCCGAATTCCAAGATCTCCGTCATGGGAGGGGAACAGGCAGCAGGTGTTCTGACCACGGTCAAGGAGGAACAACTTAAATCGATTGGAAAACAGTTTACCAATGAAGAGCGTGAACGCCTGCGTCAGAGCATCCTTAAAAAATACGAAGAAGAAGGATCAGCCTATTTTAGCACGGCACGGCTTTGGGATGATGGAATTATTGATCCTGTGGACACAAGGAAAATCATTGGGCTTGCTATTGCCATTTCTCAAAATAAATCATACGGGAAAACCCAGTTCGGCGTTTTTAGAATGTAACATTATGAAGGACTATCGAACCATTGAAGTTGAGATTAAGGAGCAGGTTTGTACTGTTTGGCTAAACCGTCCTGAAAAACATAATGCCTTTAATGAAACAATGCTCCTTGAGTTGACCGATTGTTATGAATATTTCGACAGGGAAGATATTCTTTGTATCGTGATCCGTGGAAGGGGTAAATCTTTTTGTGCAGGTGTGGATCTTAACTGGCTTAAAGAAGGTTTAAAAAATACGGTCGAACTAAATTACCATGAGAGCCTCCTTCTTTCAGAATGTTTTTATTCAATTTATAGTTGCGGAAAACCGACTATTGCTCTGGTCCATGGATCTTCGCTGGGTGGCGCTAACGGATTATTGTCAGCCTGTGACCTGACATTTTGTACTGATGACGCGGTATTTTCACTCAGTGAAGTTAAAATCGGTATCGTTCCGGCATGTATTTCTCCATATGTTATCAAACGGATCGGTGAATTTGGCGCCAGGGAGATGATGCTTACCGGCCGCAGGATCAACGGTAAGGAAGCGGAGGCTCTTCATTTGGTGAATAAATCGGTATCTGCTGAAAAGTTGGATGAAACACTTCAGGAAACGATTACTCTTTTACGGACCAGCGGACCAAAAGCAATGAGCCAATGCAAAAATCTCATCCTTGAAGTAAGTAACAATCTTACGCTCGATGAGGCTTATGATTACACGGCTAAGGTGATTGCCGAGATCAGGGTTAGTGATGAGGGGCAAGAGGGTATGAATGCATTTTTAGAGAAACGCAAACCGGGCTGGATTAAATGATAAAAAAGCTGTTAATTGCCAACCGTGGCGAAATAGCCGTCAGAGTGATGCGTACGGCTAAAAAATTAGGTATCCGAACAGTTGCTGTCTTCTCGGAAGTCGACCGGGATTCTTTACATGTCGGGCAGGCAGATGAAGCCTATTGTATTGGTGAAGTCGAACTCAATGATACATATCTGGATATTAACAAGATCATTGAAACAGCAAAATTTGCTAATTGCGATGCCATTCATCCTGGATATGGATTCCTGGCAGAAAACCCTGTTCTTGTAGGCGCCTGCGACAAAGCAGGGATTATCTTTATCGGTCCCAATGTAAATTCCATGCAGATCATGGGGAATAAGATCGAATCACGGGAATTTGTAAAGAAAACCGGTGTACCTGTTACTGCCGGAATTACCGGGTCAAAGGAAACCCTTATAAAATCTGCCAATCAGTTAGGATTCCCTGTTCTTCTGAAGGCAGCGGCCGGTGGCGGAGGTAAAGGAATGCGCGTCGTTGAGCATGAAGATGAACTCGAAGAAGCCATCGAATCGACGAGCAGACAGGCAAAGGCATACTTTGCAGATGAGACCGTCTACATCGAAAAATTCATCCGGGATCCCCGCCATATTGAAGTTCAAATACTGGGTGATAATTTCGGTAATGTAATTCATCTTTTTGAAAGAGAATGTTCCATTCAGCGACGTTATCAGAAAATTATCGAAGAATCGCCCTCCCCAACATTGACACCGGAGGTGCGGCAACAGATATGTGAGGCAGCAGTGAAGATTGGGAAAGAGATTGGTTACAATAATGCCGGTACCATCGAATTCCTGGTCGATAAGGATCAAAATTTTTATTTCCTTGAAATGAATACCCGGATACAGGTAGAGCATCCGGTCACAGAACTGGTTACCGGAATTGATATTGTAGGAGAACAGATCCTGATCGCTTCCGGAAATAAATTGACGTTCAAACAGAAGGATATCCGTCAGCATGGCCATGCCATCGAATGCAGGATCTATGCTGAAGATCCTTCCCATAATTTCCTGCCATCCCCCGGGAAAATGACCCTCTATAAAGAGCCGGATATACAGGGTATCAGAATTGATTCGGGAATCACTCCTGACACGGAAATCAAAAGCTTCTTTGACCCCATGATCTGTAAACTTATTGTCCTGGGGAAAAACCGTAAGCAGGCGAAAATTAAAATGGAAGAAGCGCTCGGTTCTTATCTCATTCATGGGATAAAGACAAACATCAATTACCTGAAGCAGTTGATTCATAGCCTTGAATTCAGCGCCAATTCCATTTCGACCCGATTCTGTGACGAACATACGGAACAACTGATTAAAGAAATACAGGTTGAAAAAGACAGGATCCCAAAACATATTCCGGTTATCGGATATCTCTTGTCGGTTCTGGGTAAACGCATTTTTTATCCCGTTGAACCGGCCGGCCAAACCAACCTTTGGGAAACCATCGGGTACTGGAGAGATCTGATGCAGGTCAGAATTAATCTTGATGAAGTAGAATTGCAGATTCTTATTCCAAAATATTCAAAGAACCATTTTCTTTTCCAGATAGAAGGTAAAAATCACGAAGTAAGAAAATGGAATTGCACCGCTTATAGTGTAACTTTTCTTTTAGATGATCATGACTATTCAGTATTTTTTTCAGAGGATGGAGAAGGGCATGTTTATTTAAGCCTGGAAGGTCATTTATTCACGCTCAAGCGTTTGGATACACTTATTGAGACAATCTCACCCGTAGATTATGAACATGCTGGAGGAGGGAATAACCATATTACCTCTCCTATGCCTGGGAAAGTCATTAAAATCAATGTTCAGGAGGGAGACCAGGTAAAGAAAGGAAGTTTGCTGATGATCATTGAGGCCATGAAGATGGAGAATATGATTCTTTCCCCTTTAAATGGGAAAGTCGATAAAATCAATGTTTCTGTTAATGAGCGTGTGGAAATAAGCAATCCTCTCCTGCATCTCATTACAGAGACAGATTGAAATTGAAATGATTTTTTATTTAACATATATCTCTCATGAATAAAGTAGTTAAAAATGCTTATGAGGCTATCCGGGGGATTTCGGATAATGCCACCATCATGTTTGGCGGATTTGGTTTGTGTGGCATCCCCGAAAACTGTCTCAAAGCACTTGCCGAGACCGATATCAAAGGTCTGACCTGCATTTCAAATAATGCCGGAGTGGATGATTTCGGGCTTGGAGTCTTACTCCGGAAACACCAGATGAAAAAGATGATCGCCTCCTATGTCGGTGAAAATAAAGAATTCGAACGTCAGCTTTTAAGCGGTGAACTCGAGGTAGAATTAATTCCGCAGGGAACGCTTGCGGAAAGGATCCGTGCCGGGGGAGCGGGAATTCCTGCTTTTTTTGTCCCGGCTGGATATGGGACAGAAGTTCAGAAGAATAAAGAAATACGCGAATTCAATGGAAAAATGCATCTGCTCGAATACGGGATGACAGCCGAATTTGCCATCGTTAAAGCAAAGACGGGTGATACCCATGGAAACCTCATTTTCAATAAAACCGCAAACAATTTCAATGCGGCCATGGCTACCGCCGGAAAAATTACCATCGCCGAAGTAGAAGAGTTGGTCCCTTTTGGCAATTTGGATCCCAATCATATTCATATTCCCGGAATTTATGTCCAACGGATCTTCCAGGGAACAAACTATGAAAAAAGAATTGAGTTTAGAACTACAAGCAGTTAATTAATTTATTAATATTTTACACGATGGCCTTAGATAAACATGGGATTGCGAAACGTATCGCCCAGGAACTCAAAGACGGTTATTATGTCAACCTTGGTATAGGCATTCCGACATTAACCGCAAATTATATTCCGGAGGGGATGGACGTCACCCTTCAATCGGAAAATGGATTGCTTGGCATTGGTCCCTTTCCGACTGAGAACGAAATTGATCCCGACCTGATCAATGCAGGAAAACAAACGATCACTGCAATTCCCGGTGCTGCTTTTTTCGACTCTTCGGCAAGTTTTGGAATGATCCGGGGAGGACATATCGACCTGACCGTTCTTGGGGCTTTTGAAGTTTCAGAGAACGGGGATATTGCAAGCTGGAAGATTCCCGGAAAGCTGGTGAAAGGGATGGGCGGAGCCATGGACCTCGTTGCCGCCGCCAAAAACATCATCGTAGCCACTACCCATACCGACAAAGACGGGAAATCGAAATTGCTTAAAAAGTGTACCTTGCCAATGACCGGAGTAAATTGTGTTAAACGGATCATTACCGATCTTGCGGTCATTGATGTTACTCCAGCTGGATTCAGGTTGATAGAAAGAGCGCCCGGGGTCTGTATTGATGAAATTAAAAACGCTACGGAAGGAACTTTGATTATTGAAGGTAGCATCCCGGAGATGAAGCTTTAAACCCATCATATTATGAACTATCCAAAAAAAGTGACCATTGGCGACATCACTGTCAGGGATGGTTTTCAACATGAAGAGATTTTTATACCCACCGACGCCAAGATCTGGGTTGCAGAACAGTTGATCCTTGCCGGGTTTAAACATATCGAGGTGACAAACCTCGGCAATCCACAGGGCATGCCTCAATTCAGGGATGCCGATGAAGTGCTGAAGCGTATCCGTTCGAGTAAACTCATCGCCCACCTCATCGGTTCAGTTTCACTAACAGCTATTACCATACGCGAGAAAGCAATAGAACGGGCCATCCAGGCAAGAAAGCATGGTTACGGACCTGACCGTATTTTATTAATGGTCTCAACAAGCGAATCTCATCATTGTAAAAACTCCGGTCTGAACCTGTCGGATTACTGGAAGATGGCTGAAAAATTTATCCCTATAGCCCACGATGCAGGGATTAAAGTCAACGGAACCGTTAGTACGATATGGGGTTGTCCGATTGACGGTCCGACCGATATGAAGATAGCCATCGAATTTACAAAAAGGTGGTTTGATATCGGGGCTGACGATGTGGAACATGCCGATCACGATGGCTCTGCTTCTCCCGACCGTGTTTATCAATATTATTCCATGCTGCTCGATGCCGGTGTAAAGGTGGAAAAACAAATCGTTCATTTCCATACTACCCGGGGATGGGGATTGGCCAATGTTTTAGCCGCGTTGCAGGCTGGCATGATAAATTTCGAATCCACAATGGGCGGAATCGGAGGTCAACCGGCTAACTTCGTCAGCGGTATTCCGGTTGCAGGAACCGGTAATTATTATTACAAAGACCCCAATATCGTCGGACTTGTTTCCACCGAGGACATGGTCGTCATGATGGACGAAATGGGAATTGAAACAGGACTTGAAATTGAAAAGCTCCTTGAGATCGGTCGGATGGTTGAAAAGATTGTTGGACGGCGATTACGTTCAGAATCCATCAAGAGCGGAAGGATTCCGAAATTCATGAAATGAAAGCACCGAATCAATATGAAAATTATCGAATCTCCGCGCGATGGCATGCAAAGCCTTCAGAAGGTCATTCCAACAAAAGATAAGGTCGAATATCTCAACAACATTCTCAGAGTGGGTTTCGACACCGTTGAAGTTGGAAGTATTGTCTCTCCGAAATTGATCCCACAAATGGCCGATACGCTGGAAGTGATCAGGCTCCTCGATTTTTCCACCACAAAATCAGGAATAATGGTCCTTGTTGCCAATAAAAAAGGTGCGGAAACTATTTCGCAGTTTGACGAGGTTACTCACATCTCCTACCCTTTTTCATTTTCACCGACTTTCTTGAAAATGAATCTAAATTCGACCCTTGAAAAATCTATGGAGACGGTCGCTGAAATAGTGAATATTTGCAGCAAAACAAAAAAACATAATGTAATCTACATGTCGATGGCCTTCGGAAATCGATACGGCGACGATTGGAGTATTGACCTTCTTGTTCATTGGGTGAACAAATTGCACGAACTTGGCGTCACTACTATCCCTCTTTCCAATACTGCAATTGAAGTGACTGAAACAGTTATAAGTGAAACCTTCTCTGAACTGATTCCTCAATTCCCAACCATCGAATTCGGGCTTCATCTTCATACTTCCGGCCATGATTGGTTCCGGAAGGTTGATGCAGCATGGATTAACGGGTGTCGCAGCTTCGATTCCGTGATCAATGGTATAGGTGGTTGCCCGATGTCGGGTGAGGATTTATTGGGTAATCTTAAAACGGAGGACCTTCTATATTTTGCAGCAAGCAACGTTATTCCATTAGGAATTGACCGTGAAGCGCTAAAAACAGCTTACCGGTCGGCCTCACAAATTTTTGTTACTTCATGAATCCTGGATATTTGAAATCAATTTTTTTATATTTTTATAAACCAGAAAAATCAATATAATGTTTTTGACCGAAGAGCATCAAATGATTCGAAAGACGGTTCGGGATTTTGCCGAACGCGAAATCCGGCCTCTTGCACGGGAACTGGATGAAAAAGGAGAATTCTCCATAGAGCTGACAAAAAAAATGGGTGATATCGGCCTGTTTGGTCTCAAAACTCCCCAGGAATACGGGGGAATGGAGATGGATTCCCTTGCCTATATCATTGCCGTTGAAGAGCTTGCCCGTGTTGACAGTTCCCAGGCAGCCACGATTGCCGCTCACATTTCTCTTGGCGCCGGTCCCATCATGGAATATGGTTCAACCGAACAAAAGAAAAAATACCTGCAGATGCTTTCGACAGGGGAAGCGCTTTGGGCTTTCGGTCTGACCGAACCCGATGCAGGGTCCGACTCTCGGAACACTTCGACCACAGCCCGCCTGGAGAATGGATATTGGATTATCAATGGTTCAAAGATCTTTATTACAAACGGGGCCTCTGAAATCAACAAAGGAGCGACGGTACAAGTTGTTTCCGGTATTGTCAACGGACAAAAAGAATTCTCCAGCATACTTGTTGATGCCGGAACACCGGGCTTCAAACGAGTACCGATGCATGGAAAAATGATGTGGCGTGCCTCCGATACCGCTCAGCTATTTTTTGATGATTGCAAGGTTCCTGAGAAGAATTTGTTGGGAAAACGAGGTGAGGGTTCCCGCATCATGTTAAGCACCCTTGATAGTGGCCGTCTTGCCATTGCAGCCATGGGACTTGGCCTTGCCCAGGGCGCTTTTGAGATGGCTCTGCGGTATGCTAAAGAACGTAAGCAGTTTGGGAAACCCATAGCTCATTTTCAGGTTAATGCTTTTAAACTTGCCGATATGGCCACCAAGATCGAACTGGCACGCAACCTTCTATACAAGGGTGCCTGGCTGAAATCCAATAATAAACCATTCGCCAAGGAAGCGGCAATGGCAAAACTCTATTGTTCTGAAATCGCCAGGGAAGTGGCTGATGAAGCGGTACAGTTACACGGCGGATATGGATTGATGAAGGATTATGATATTGAACGCTTTTACCGTGATCAACGTCTCTTGCAGATCGGTGAGGGAACTTCCGAAATCCAGCGTATAGTAATTTCACGGCATATCGGCTGTTACGATTAGAAAAAAATATTTTCTTCCTCCATTGGAGATCCTTCTGAACATAAAATGGAAATAGAAATTCGAGAGGTTAATTTCAAAGACTATGAAAGAGATATTATTTCTCTGAGAGAGAAAGTATGGAACTATAGTGAGAAATACGTTGCAGAAAAATATTTTAAGAATAAATTTTTTGACAAGTTTGAGGACGAGGCATTTCACTGGATTATTAAAAATAATGATTTGGTAATAGCTTCATGCAGGCTTTCAATACATTACACTGCTGAAAATATTCCTGATCTACGGTACATTGAACAACCCTTTCTGAAGATACTTTTGTTACCGATCGGATCAATTAACAGGCTGGTAATTGATCCGGAATGGCACGGGAAAGGTTTAGGGAAAATTCTTGATAATGTCAGGTTCGACAAATGCAAATCACTTAATTGTCGCAGTATTATTGGGATCACGCATGGCAAGAGATGTAACCAGATGCTTAACTATGGATTTACCCGTCTTTCTTTTTTAAAAGAATTTGAAGACATTACTTCCGTACATGGAGAAGAAATGCCTTCCCTGTTCTATAGAATCTTAAAGTAGTCGTTAATTATTTTTCAGGGTCTCAATCTGCTGTTCGAGTACATGGATCCTCGATTCTGCATCAGTTTTCTTTTTTTGTTCGTTGACCAGGATCTTTTCGGGAGCATTCTTGACAAAATTTACATTACGTAGCTTTTTATCAACTGTTTCAAGAAAACCACGGGTATACGCCAACTCCTCTTCCAGTTTATTTATTTCAGCTGTAACGTCGATATTGCTTGCATAAGGGATATAAAACTCGGTTGAACCTACAATAAAATTGATCGAATCACCTATTTTCTCAGTAATATATCCCATCTCTGAGATATTACACAGCTTGCAACCTACTCCATCAAAAGTCGTATCGGGTGTTTCATGATAATTTTTTTTCACAAAAAGACGGATGGACACCTTTTGGGGAATGTTCTTTTCCTTACGAATATTCCTGATTGCCATGATGACCTGTTCAACAAAATCAAATTTGCTGATAAGTTTCTCATTGTATTTAACCGGAGATGGCATGGAAGCCAACATGATACTTTCACCCGGTTTCCTTTTAAGTATATGGTGCCATACCTCCTCGGTAATAAATGGTATAAAGGGGTGTAATATCTTAATCAGCTTTTCAAAAAATTCAATTGCCATTTCATGTGTTTTATGGTCAATGGGTTGTTGATAAGCCGGTTTGATCATCTCAAGGAACCAGGAACAAAAGTCATCCCATACAAGTTTGTAAATTGCCATCAGCGCTTCCGATAGGCGGTACGAACCATAGAGCATGTTGATATTCTGCATGGAAGAATTGAAAACGGCATTGAACCAATCAATAGAAACAAAGCTCTCATCGGGTTGTTGCAAATTCTTATCAACTTTCCATCCCTTGATAAGGCGCATTGCATTCCATATCTTATTGCAGAAGTTTCTTCCCTGTTCAATCAGATTTTCATCGTATAGCAGGTCATTCCCGGCCGGGGAGCATAACAGCATTCCAAATCGAACAGCATCAGCGCCATAGGTTTTTATCAGTTCAAGCGGTTCCGGTGAGTTACCAAGCGACTTCGACATCTTTCGCCCCTGCTTATCGCGAACAATACCGGTAAAATAAACATTCCTGAATGGAACTTCCCTGCGATATTCCCATCCGGCTATGATCATCCTTGCAACCCAGAAGAAAATTATCTCAGGTGCGGTGACGAGATCATTTGTCGGGTAATAATAATTAATATCCGGATTATCCGGATGGCGGATTCCATCAAATACTGAAATAGGCCAAAGCCAAGAGGAGAACCAGGTGTCGAGTACATCCTCATCCTGCTTCAAATCTTCCAGTTTAATTGTCACGTTCCTGCCTGACGAATTTGCAATTGAAACCGCTTCTTCTCCCGATTTTGCAACAATTATTTCACCATCAGGAAGGTAATATGCCGGGATCCGGTGCCCCCACCAAAGTTGCCGGGAGATGCACCAATCTGTAACATTTTCCATCCAGTGACGGTACATATTTTTATACTTTGCCGGGTGGAATCGGACAGAATCGTTTTCAACCAGTTCAAGTGCCGGTCTGGCCAATGCATTCATTTTCAGGAACCATTGAACGGAGATGCGAGGTTCTATTGCCTCGTCCGTCCTTTCGGAATAACCAACTTTATTTATGTAATCTTCAACCTTTACCAGATATCCCCCTTTGTCAAGTTCCTTTGTGATCTTTTTTCTAACAATAAACCGGTTTTCTCCGACAAACAACTTGGCAGCATGGCTCATTGTCCCGTCCTGATTGAAGGTATCGATAACTTCGAGATTATACTTTAATCCGAGATTGTAATCGTTGATGTCATGGGCTGGTGTTACTTTCAGTGCTCCGGTACCAAATTCTCTGTCGACATACTCATCGAATATTACCGGGATTGGCCTGTTAATAAGTGGCACCAGGATATTTTTCCCTTTTAGATGCCGGTAGCGGTCGTCATCCGGGTGTACACAAATGGCAGTGTCACCCAGGATAGTTTCGGGCCGCGTGGTTGCTATAGTTACCCATTCACCCGAAGATCCTTCCACCTTATAACGTACGAAATAAAGCTTCGAATTCATTTCTTTATAGATGACCTCTTCATCGGAAACTGCCGTTAACGCTTTTGAATCCCAGTTCACCATCCGGATTCCCCTGTAGATCAATCCCTTGTTATAGAGATCAATAAAAACATCCATTACCGAATCGTAAAGGGCTTCATCCATGGTAAATCGCGTCCGGTCCCAATCACACGAAGCCCCGAGCTTTTTTAATTGTTCCAGGATAATTCCTCCGTGTCTGTTCTTCCATTCCCAGGCATGTTCAAGAAATTTTTCACGGGAGATCTTGCTTTTTTCAATTCCCTCCTCTCTGAGTTTGGTAACAACTTTTGCTTCTGTTGCGATGGAAGCGTGATCAGTGCCAGGAACCCAGCATGCGTTTTTACCCAACATTCTTGCGCGGCGAATCAGAACATCCTGGATGGTGTTATTAAGCATATGCCCCATATGAAGAACACCCGTAACATTTGGAGGAGGAATGACAATACAATACGGCTCCCGCTCATCCGGAACCGATTTGAAAAAATCATGCCGGAGCCAGTATTCGTACCATTTATCCTCAACCCTCGTAGGATCGTACTTGGATGCAATCTCCATGAAAAGTCAGTTAAGTAAAATTAAGGGGCAAAATTAGCAAAAAAACAGTCAGAATAATTTACTCCGCTTCACGAGGTAAGGTAGCAACACTTGTTCAAAGCCGGCGTGAATATCCGTGTCAACAAGATCGATATGATATTGGCCACAACGGAGTGTAAGCTCCTTTTTAAATTCACGGACTGCTTGTAAATATTGGGCCTTTAGGCGAGAAGGAAAGACACGCAGTTGATTTCCCGACTCAACATCGATGAATTTATACGGACGGTTTTCAAATTCAAAGTCCAGTTCAGTGCTTTTATCTACCACATGAAATAAGATTACTTCATGTTTGTTATGTTTTAAATGTTGCAGCGCAGAAAAAATTTCATCCGGATCGGAAATATTTTCAAACATATCGCTGAAAATGACTACTAGGGAACGCTTATGAATCCGTTCTGCCAGTTCATGAATTGCTGTTACAACCGCCGTTGTTTTTTTTACTTCCGGTGTGATGGGAAGGAGGAGTTTTTCGAGTTCCTGGAAAAGGTATTTATGATGAAGGGAACTTGATTTACTTTGGGAATGGAACTCTATCTTATCGGAAAAAATACTGATCCCTGCGGCATCACGTTGTTTACGGAAAAGATAGATCAATGCCGCTGCTATATAGACGGAAAAGATGATCTTATTCGGATTTGCGATATCGGGTTTTGGAAGAACGGGATAATGCATGGAAGAGGAGTTGTCGATAAGGATCTGGCAACGGAGGTTCGTCTCTTCTTCGTAACGTTTTACGTATAGCCGGTCCGTACGTCCATACAGTTTCCAATCGAGATTCCGGATCGATTCGCCTGAGTTGTATAACCGGTGTTCGGCAAATTCGACCGAAAACCCGTGGAACGGACTCTTATGTAATCCTGTAATAAACCCTTCAACAACCTGCCGGGCAAGAAATTCCAGTGAAGTAAACTGCTCTAAACGACCTTGGTCGATGGTTGAAGCCATCAGATATGTTTTTCAATCAGCGCTTTATAGGTAGCTTTAGGCATTGCCCCAACCTGCTTATCAACAACTTCGCCTTTTTTGATAAATAGAACCGAAGGGATGTTCCTGACTTTATATTTTGCAGTCACTGCAGGATTTTCATCGACATTTAACTCACCAACCACGATCCTGCCATAATATTCGTCTGCAAGTTCATGTATGATTGGAGAAACGATACGGCAAGGGCCGCACCATTCAGCGGAAAAATCGATCACTGCAAGCTTTCCAGATTGGATGATTTTTTCCTCGAAGTTTGCATCCGTTAAAGTTTCAAGCATATAGAAAAAATTTGAGTTGAATATTTTGGATCACGAAATTAACAAAAAACCGGTTCTCCCGGAAATAATCCAGCGAGTTTAATTCCTATTATTCCGAAAGAATCCTGGCTTGTATTTCCGGGTATTCATTCAGGGCATTGATCATCTCTTTAGCATTTATGCGGTATTTTTTCGAAGGAAGTTCGATGGTAAGATTCTCACTTTCGTCATGTACCCTGAGCTTAAGCGCGCATTTCCCCTTATGTATCTTGGCAAGCTGGTATAACTGGTCAATCTTGTCACCCGTTAATTCTTCCAATCGAACCGTAAGAACAATTATGCGTGCGAACTTTTCAGCCACGTCCGCTAACAGGAGGATGTTATTAATCCGGATCACCAGTTGGTCGGGATTATCATAACGTGGTTCGACACGGGCTTTAATAAAAATATATTGTCCCTCCTCAAGAAGATGCTTCCATTTCAGGAATTCTTCAGAAAAGACCGTCAGGGTAATGAAATTATAATAATCTTCTACCACAAACGATCCATAGGGTTTGCCGTTTTTACCAATTTTATGAGTGGCTTCAATCACAATCCCGCCAAAACTAATCTCTTTTGCCTTTATGGGTTTCAGATCCTGTTTAAGTTCGTCGATGGTTATATTACAGAACTGCTCAAATTCTAAACGGTAGTAATCCAGGGGATGGCCGCTCATATAAAACCCGGCGATTTCCTTCTCAAATTTCAGCTGTTCCAATTTACTCCAGGGTCGGCATTCAGGTAGTGTTAATTCTTTCAGTTGAACCTCTTCCGACTCGCCAAAAAGCGATTGTTGCATGGAATCTTTGCGTACATGATAATCGGTCGCATGACGAATTACCTTCTCCAGAAATATTGTGTCGTCGCTGTTTTCCTGATAAAAATACTGAGCCCTGTGTGTTCCTTCAAAACAATCAAAAGCCCCCGCTTTTGCAAGCGACTCCATGCATCGTTTATTTACGGTATGAGAACTGATCCTTCTCGTAAGCTCAAAGATACTGGTGAATGGACCGCCCCTGCTCCTCTCCTCGATGATACTTTGAACAGCAGCTTCACCAACATTTTTAATACCGGCCATTCCAAACCGGATCTCTCCTTTTTTATTAGTCACAAAAGTCGAGACGCTTTCATTGATGTCGGGTCCTAAAACCGGGATCTGCAACCGTTTGCATTCATCCAGGAAAAGAGTGATTTCTTTCAGGTCGTTCAGGTTACGGCTCAATACGGCTGCCATGAACTCCGCCTGAAAATGTGCTTTGAGGTAGGCCTGACGGTAGGCTACATATGCGTAACAGGTTGAGTGTGATTTATTGAACGCATAATTAGCAAAGGCTTCCCAATCTTTCCATATCTTATTTACAATGGTTTCATCATGTCCATTTTTCTTGCATCCCTCAAAAAATTTTGGTTTAAGATCATTCATAAGGTATTCGATCTTTTTTCCCATTGCCTTGCGTAAGGAATCCGCCTCCCCTTTTTTAAAGCCGGCAAGAAGCTGTGAAAGTAACATAACCTGTTCCTGGTAGACCGTAATTCCATAGGTGTCTTTCAAATATTTTTCCATCTCCGGAATATCGTAGACGATCTTTTCCCTGCCATGCTTCCGGTTGATGAATCTTGGGATATATTCCATAGGACCCGGACGGTATAAGGCATTCATCGCAATCAGATCTTCGATCGTGTTAGGCTTAAGCTCCCTCAGGTATTTCTTCATCCCATCCGATTCAAACTGGAAGATTCCCGTGGTCTTTCCATTACTGAACAATTCATATGTCTTCTGGTCATCCAGTGGAATCGTTTCTATATCCAGTTCGATACCCTTTGAAAACTTTATTATTTTCAATGCGTCGTTTATGATTGCAAGGGTTTTCAGTCCCAGGAAATCCATTTTCAGCATGCCCACCTTTTCAATGTAATCGCCGTCAAACTGGGTCACCAGCAAGGGAGAGTCTTTTACTTTTAATACGGGAATATAGTTGGTAAGGTCATCTTTACCGATGATTATCCCGCAGGCATGTAAGCCTGTTTGCCGGATGGATCCTTCAAGATTCTCCGCATATTTTAATGTTTCCGAGATGAGTTTATTGGAGGACATCCGGGCAGCTTTGAGCTCGGGGACTTCTTCATAAGCAATCTTCAGGTTAATCCCGGGCCTGGAAGGGACAAGCTTACATAGACGATTTACTTCATCCAGCGGGATCTTATGAACCCGGGCTACGTCGCGTATCGCCCCCTTGGCTGCCATCGTTCCGAAGGTTATGACCTGTGCAACCTTGTCGGTACCATATTTCTCGACGACATATTTGAGGACACGATCCCTGCCATCTTCGTCAAAATCAATATCGATATCCGGCATCGAAATACGGTCGGGATTCAGGAATCTTTCAAACAGGAGATCATATTGGAGGGGATCAACATCCGTTATCCTTGTACAATATGCCACAACCGATCCGGCTGCAGAACCCCGACCCGGACCCACGATGACCCCCATTTCACGGGCGGCATTCAAAAAATCCTGGACAATCAGGAAGTACCCCGGAAATCCCATATACTTGATTGTACCCAGTTCAAAATCTATCCGCTCCCTTATTTCTTCGGTAATAGTATGATAACGTTTTTTAGCTCCTTCATAGGTGATGTGCCGGAGGTATTCATCGGGATCGGAAAATCCTTCCGGTAATGGAAAATCAGGCATGATGGGATCCCGGTCAAGTTTGAATATTTCAATTTTTTCGAGAACTTTCATGGTATTTCCCAGAGCTTCCGGAATATCGCTGAAAAGTTGTTGCATTTCCTCTTTGCTCTTGAACCATTCCTGGCCGGTATATCTTAAGCGATCAACATCATCGATCACTTTCCCGGTATTGACACACAACAGGCGGTCGTGGGCTTCGGCGTCGGTTTCGTGTAAAAAGTGAACGTCATTGGTGGCAAGCAGCTTCACGTTGAATTTTCTCGACAGATCAACCAGTGCTTTGTTCACAATAGTCTGACGTTTGAATACATCCATATCGCGCGAAGGATCTGATGCCGGATGGCGCATCATTTCAAGGTAAAAGTCATTTCCAAAAAGAGCTTTGTAATCAGCAATTGCCGCTTCAGCCTTGGCCACATTTCCTGTAAGAATTGCACGTGGGATTTCCCCGGCAAGACAGGCGCTCGAGGCAATCAATCCCTCATGGTATTTGTGTAAAAGTTCCTTGTCGATTCTTGGTTTGTAATAGTGACCGTCGACCCATGCATAGGAAATCAATTTGACCAAGTTGCTGTAACCCTTTGCATTTTTTGCCAGCAGGATGAGATGATCTCCTTTCCGGTCGATCATCTCTGTTTTGTCGGTCAACTTTCGGTGGGCGACATACGTTTCGCAACCGATGATGGGAGTGAAATCCTTCATACAGGCCGCTGATTCGTAAAAATCTTTTACCCCGAACAAATTACCATGATCCGTAATAGCAACTCCCTTCATGCCATATTCTACTGCCTTTTTGATCATATCTTTGATCTTGCAGGCGCCATCGAGAATTGAATATTGGGTGTGAAGGTGTAAATGAATAAAATCAATCATAATGAGAAGGGGAAAAGTCGATCGGAGGAGCAAAATTAAGCAAAATACCCACGAAAAGGCGGGTGTTAATAACTAATGGAAAAGTTGATATTTTTATTATATTTGTAAGAAAAACTGAAAATATGCTGACGCCAGATCACTTTCACCCTATGGTGGTTCATTTTCCGATAGCGCTGATAACCGTTGGATTTCTTGCCGACCTGTTCAGTCTCTTTATAAAGAAAGAACCCTGTCTTTCAAAAACCGGGTATTATCTCGAAATTTTAGGTATGCTGGGTGCGCTTGTTGCCTGGGGAACCGGATATTTTCTAACCGATCCCCTTGAAGGTGAAGCCGAACTTTTGAAAGAAAAACACGAATTGTTCGCAACCATTACCCTTATTACCATCATCGTGGCCACTATTGCAAGGATTGTTCTGGTTTACATCGGGAATGAGAATACAAAATACAAGTATATTCCTCTGGTTCTTTTTTTCCTGGCCTTTATATTTGTTTCCTATACCGGGTTTCTTGGTGGAACCCTGGTTATCGAATTTTTATAAAACCTTTAACTTTAAAAATTTTAAACCATGAAAAGATTAATTATCATTTGTCTTGCACTGATAGCAGGTGTAAGCTTTTCCTCGATTGCCGGAACGGAAAAGACGATCGAGAACCTTAAAGCAGGCTTTAAAGGTGAATCAACAGCCAGCGCAAAATATGCCGCCTATGCCGAACAGGCAAGAAAAGAAGGCTTTACACAGATAGCTATCATGTTCACCGCTACTTCAAAAGCCGAAACAGTCCATGCCGGCAACCATAAGGCTGTCTTGGAAAAAATGGGTCAGAAAGTCGATCCAATCAAACCGGAATTTACTGTAAAGACTACAAAGGAGAATATTGAAGATGCCATTAAAGGTGAAACCTATGAAATGACAACCATGTATCCCGACTTTATTGCAGCTGCCAAATCTGAATCTGCAACCGACGCCCTTAAATCATTTCGCTGGGCTATGGATACTGAGAAAAAGCACCAGGTGATGTATCAAAATGCGCTGAATGCGCTTAATTCCAATACCGTTGCCAAGCTTCCAAAAGTTTACTGGGTTTGTCCGAAATGTGGCAATACATATGATGTTGCCAAGACTGCTGCATCATGTCCCTTCTGCAACACCAGCAACACGAAATTTATCAAATTCGATAAATAAATCTTTATCACTTTATTCCGGATGGTACTATAATATCGGCAGGAATAACGATAAAATTCTTCCCAACGGCCTACAAATATGTCGGCTGGCTTTTAAAAATCACTGCAGAAGGAGACAGTCTGAGGTAGGCAGGAACAGAACCTAATCTCATTTTGTTTTTCTTTTGCCGTATTTGGTCAATTCAAAAAAAATCCCGAATTTTGCACCCCTTTAATTAAATTATTTATTATAAATCAAACCAATTAATTTTCAATGCCAACGAAAATCAGATTACAGAGAAGAGGTAAGAAGGGTCAACCTTTTTACCACATTGTTATTGCGGATGGTCGTGCACCACGTGACGGAAAATTCATTGAACGGATTGGCATCTATAATCCGCTTACAAAACCTGCAGAAATTGAGATCAATTTCGAAAAAGCCTTAGAATGGCTTAAGAAAGGGGCTGAGCCGACCGACACCGTGAAAGCCATCCTTCATTATAAAGGGGTGATGTATAAAAACCACCTCCTTAAGGGTGTTCAGAAAGGCGCCATGACGGTTGAACAGGCGGAAGTAAAATTTCAGACCTGGCTCCAGGAGAAACAGGTAAAAATTGCCGGCAAAAAGAAAGAAAATGAGCTTAGCATCAAAGATGCACGCAAAATGGCACTCGAAACCGAAAGTAAGGTGAAAGATGCGAAGGCCCAGGCCCTGGCTAAAAAACTTGCAAAAGCACAGGAAGCAGAACGTGCACAAGCTGAAGAGGTAAGTGTACCCGAAGCCGCTGTAGCCGAACCTGCAACAGAACAAACTGCAGAACCTGCCGGTGAAAAATCCAAGCAGGAATAAGCAGGACAAAAATATCGCCTTATGGCCGGGGATCCTTTTTATTACCTGGGCAAAATACTCAAGACATACGGTAATAAAGGCCATTTACTGGTTCACCTGGATGTAGATAACCCGGAAGATTACCTTAAAATAGAATCCGTTTACCTTGATCTCGATGGCGAACGGATTCCGTTTTTTATTGAAGAGGTGGAACTTAAACAAAACTATAAGGCCGTTATTCGCTTCCAGGATGTAACATCCATCGAAGATGCAGAGATTTACTCCGGCCGGAAAATGTTTCTTCCCCTGGCAGAACTGACTGAACTCGAGGGCAACCGGTTTTATTTCCATGAAGTGACCGGATATTCCGTGATAGACAAAAAACATGGATTAGTTGGAATAATCGGCGGTGTCCTTGATCTGCCCCATCAATCTTTATTCCAGGTCATGAAAGGAAAGCATGAGATCCTGATCCCTGTCGTTGATGAAATAGTTAAGAGGGTTGACCGGGAGAAAAAAATCATTTTTATTGAAGCCCCCGATGGGCTTATTGAAATTTACCTTTAACAATTCATGGCATTTCGCTTTAAGCATTTCACGGTCGAAGATGACCGGAGCACGCTCAAGGTAGGCACCGACGCCATGTTACTCGGGGCCTGGGCCGACCCGGGAAGTGTAAGGACAATCCTCGACATCGGCACCGGATGTGGTGTCCTTGCACTGATGATGGCCCAGAAATCGAATGCTTTGATAGATGCCATCGATATAGACCAACCTTCCGTGGATCAGGCACGGGAAAATTTCGGTAAAAGTCAGTGGCAAGGGAGACTTACTGCAAACCGGTGCTCACTGGTTGATTTTCAACCATTATCCGGTGATCTATACGATTTTATTGTTTCCAATCCTCCCTATTTCAAAAACCAGCTAAAATCAGGATCCAATAAGGTAAATATAACAAAGCATGATGAAGGTCTAAGCGTCGAGACCCTGATAAAAATGATACCTCCGATATTAAGTCCAATTGGAAGACTTGCTGTCGTTTTCCCATATGAGAATCACCTGTTTTTTATCAAGGTATGCAAGGATTATGGATTTCATCTTTCCAGACAGTTAAATATTCATTCAAAACCGGGAATCAGTGCAGGAAGAACGTTGATGGAATTTAACCGGTCTGTCAATAAATACCCCATGACCACAAGCCTAATTATTTTGAATGATCATGGAATATTTACCGACGATTATTTGACTTTGACTGCTGATTTCCATTGTTTTTAATTCGTATTTTTGCCTTGCTGAACCAATATACCCATGGAAAGATCATTCGGAAGAACGACAATTATCCAGGATGTGGTTTTTCTTATCCTGATATTTGTTTTATCAGGTTGCACACGGGAAAAGCCGGTAAAAATAGCTTTTTCCAAAGCTACGCCCAATTATACAAATTGGATTAAACGCACCGATTCCACACTGATCCTGATCAACCTCTATTCACTTTCCATCGATTCGGCTCTGCGGGTACTCGATGAATGTTCAGGATTGATACTTACCGGCGGGGAGGATATTTATCCAGGTAACTATGGAAGAGAGTGCGATACCGGGAAATGTACCGGTTTTGACCGCTACCGTGACACCCTCGAACTGATGTTGATTTCAAAAGCATTCGAATTAAAAATGCCGGTTGTCGGCATCTGCAGGGGAAATCAGATACTTAATGTTTACCTGGGGGGTAAACTGATTATTAATATTCCGTCGGATTTCAATAAACCGGTAACTCATCAGTGTGAGGATTATCTTCATTGTTTTCATACTGTTTATATTGCCCCAAAAACCGTCCTGCGGCAAATTACAAAGTGTGATTCTGCACCTGTTACTACGAATCACCATCAGGCAATACAAATGCTGTCACCCATGTTACGGGAAAATGCCTGGTCAGGCGACGGCCTGATTGAAGGAATTGAATGGAGGAATCCCAATGGAAAATCATTTTTGATTGGTGTACAATGGCATCCTGAACGGATGGAAAAAACGAATGGGTTGTCAGGCAATCTTGCCGGTGAATTTATCAGGCAGGCTAAAACATATGCATCTGCACACGTTAAAAAGAACTGAAGATGAACATTCATGACATCTATTTACATGCAATTACCGTGTTTATGGGCTTTTTTGCCATGCTCAATCCCATCGGCAATCTTCCTGTTTTTCTTGGAATGGTCCGGGAATTTGATAAGAAAACACAGAAAAAGGTTGCCTTCAAAGCGGTCATGGTTGCATTTATCATCATTACCATCTTTACCATTTTCGGTCATATCATTTTTTTAATGTTTGGTATAACCGTTCCGGCTTTCCAGATTGCAGGCGGTATTATTGTATTTATCATAGGTTTTCAAATGTTGAATGCAAAGGAAAATCCGATCCATGCCCAGAGCGCTGAAGAGAAAGAGAATCAAATACAGGCAGCCCACAACATGGCTATTTCGCCCCTCGGAATTCCACTCCTGGCAGGTCCAGGTACCATTTCCACGGCAATGAACTTCGTCGGCGTCGAAAAATCGATCCGTAATGTTATCCTGGTTATATCGATTTTTGGTATTATGTGCCTGATTACTTATTTCCTGTTTATTTCGTCCCGGGCACTGGCAGAGAAGATCGGTCCCTCCATGCTTAAAGTCGTTTCACGGATCATGGGACTAATCCTTGCCGTGATCGCCATCCAGATGCTTATCAATGGAATTGAAGGTACCATTATACTATTTCAAAAATCATGAAACGATTCAACACTTCAGTATTTTTTCCGTTTTTATTTCTTTTAGTCGCTTGTTCCGGAGTAAAAACCGAAAAATGGCCTAATGGATATATCAAATCAGAAATTTCCATGCACGGTAAGGAACGGAATGGGCCTGCAAAATACTGGTACGAAGACGGGACTATACAAATGGAATGTACTTATAAAAAAAATAAACTCGAAGGGATTCTGACGCGATATCTCCCGACGGGATACAAAGAAGAACTGCAGACTTATAAAAATGACACCCTGAACGGACAGAATTTACAGTGGGACCGGCTTGGTGATCTTGTGGTTGAAGCTTATTATGCAAAGGGTAAACTTCATGGACATTACCGTGAATTGTATCCCAATAAACAAACTAAAACCGAAGGATTATATGTCAACGGCGATATTGATGGTCAATGGTTATATTTTGATGAATCCGGTCAGGTTGTCGGAATGGGAAATTTTATTCGTGGTAATGGAATTCAAAAATCATATTATCCTGAAAACGGGCAACTTAAGATCATGACGCCCTATAAAAATAATTTCAAAGAGGGTGAAGAAATTGAGTATTCACCTGAGGGAAAGAAGATGAAAATTAATATCTATTCCAAGGGTGACCTGATTGAAACGAAAACTACCCTTAAACACTGATTACATTTTTTTCAATTATACTTTTATTGTTAATAAATAAACAATAAAGTATAAATTTATCCTGAATTGCTTTGTAAATTCCTAACAATAAAATAATTTTGCAAAACATTGTTCATGAAATATCCTATTCAATTTTATCCTCAACTCATTTTAGTAACCTACAAAACTGAATTAAAATGAACCTAGAAAAAATTATGAATGACCTGGAGAAGAAAAATCCAGGTGAAGTGGAGTACCTGCAAGCAGTTCGCGAAGTGTTGGAATCCATAGAAGAGGTCTATAACGAGAATCCTCATTTTGAATCTGCAAATATCATTGAGCGGCTTGTCGAACCCGACCGTATCTTGACCTTTAAGGTATGCTGGGTGGACGACAATGGTAAAGTTCAGGTAAATCGTGGTTATCGCGTGCAATTCAATAATGCAATCGGTCCATACAAAGGAGGTTTACGCTTCCATCCCAGTGTCAACCTGAGCATTTTAAAATTCCTGGGATTTGAGCAGATCTTTAAAAATAGCCTTACTACCCTGCCTATGGGTGGGGCAAAAGGTGGTTCGGATTTTGATCCCAAAGGAAAATCTAATGCAGAGATCATGCGTTTCTGTCAGAGTTTCATGCTTGAACTCTGGAAACTGATCGGACCTGAAACAGATGTACCGGCCGGTGATATTGGCGTTGGTGGCCGTGAAATCGGATTTCTATACGGAATGTACAAAAAGTTAGCCCGTGAAAATAGCGGTGTTCTTACCGGCAAGGGATTGAATTGGGGTGGCAGCCTTATCCGTCCTGAAGCAACCGGTTTCGGAGCGGTTTATTTTGCCAAGGAAATGCTTGCAACTAAAGGGGAAACCTTTAAGGGAAAAATCGTTGCTATCTCAGGATTCGGTAATGTTGCCTGGGGCGCTGCCCTGAAAGCCACCGAGCTTGGAGCTAAAGTTATCACGATTTCCGGCCCTGATGGGTATATTTATGATCCCGATGGCATTTCAGGTGAGAAGATCGAATATATGCTTGAATTGCGTGCTTCAAACCAGGATATCGTGAAACCATACTCTTATGAGTTTCCCAATGCTCAGTTCCGCCAGGGTAAACGCCCATGGGAAGTTAAATGCGATATTGCACTGCCCTGCGCCACACAAAACGAACTTGGGAAAGAGGATGCACACAACCTGATCAAAAATGGCGTCATGTGCGTTGCCGAAGGAGCCAATATGCCATGCACCCCTGAAGCCATTGAATTATTCCTTGAGCATAAGATCCTGTTTGCCCCCGGCAAAGCAGTTAATGCAGGTGGCGTAGCGACTTCAGGACTTGAAATGTCACAAAACTCTATGAAGCTCCACTGGCCGATGAAAGAGGTCGATGAACGTCTGCACCAGATCATGTGCAGTATCCATCAACAGTGTGTAAAACACGGCAAGGATAAGGATGGTTACGTGAACTATGTGAAAGGCGCCAATGTTGCAGGCTTCCTGAAAGTAGCAAACGCAATGCTTGACCAGGGCGTAATATGATCCTGGCTTTTTAATTGACAATTCATTAAAGGATATTATTAAAATCCCGACATCCGCGCCGGGATTTTTTATAATTTTGGATATGCAATTTATCCATCCCCTCTTTCTTTTTGCACTCTCAGGTCTTGCAATTCCAATCTTTATTCATCTTTTCAACTTCAGACGGTTTAAAAAAGTTTATTTCACTAATGTCCGGTTTCTGACCGACATTCAGCAGGAAACCAAACGACAGTCACAACTCAAACAACTGCTCATTTTAATTGCAAGACTTCTTGCCTTAACCTGCTTAGTTATTGCATTTTCCCAGCCATATATTCCTTCCCACCAGCAAAAACAAATAGCCGGTAAGCATGCCGTCAGTATCTATCTGGATAATTCTTTTTCAATGGAAGCTCTGGCGACCGATGGGCGACTGATTGACATCGCAAAATCAAAAGCCATCGAAATTGCTCAATCTTACCAGCCAAGCGATGTTTTCCAGCTGCTTACCAATGATTTTGAAGGACGCCACCAGAGATTTTACAGCAGGGAAGAATTTATCAGGTCGGTCGGTGAAGTCCAACTATCACCGGCTTTCCGATCTCTGTCAACAATCATCCGACGACAGAATGATCTTCTGACCAATAGCCACAACAAGACAATGGATGCTTTCATTATATCCGATTTTCAAAAAACCTTTGCAGATATTCTTCTTATCAAACCGGATACTTCATGTTCATGGTACCTCCTTCAAGTATCACCGCAACAAAGAAACAATCTCTGCATCGACACCATTTCATTTGAATCGCCCATTCACCGGCCAAATCAAATGGTGCGTCTGAAGGTCCACATCAGGAATTATGGGAATGAATCCCTTGAAAAAATACCCATCAAACTCATCATCAACAATATCCAGAAAGCCGTAGCCAGCTTTTCAGTCGATGCAAATTCGAGCACGGAGATCATCATGCCTTTCACCGAAAATGAAGCCGGGATTCAATCCGGCACTTTAGAACTCGTTGATTACCCTGTGCGCTATGATGATCAATTTTTCTTTTCCTATTCCATACTACCGAATATTCCAATCCTATGTATAAATGGAATGACCGAAAATCAATTTCTGAATACACTATTCAAGTCTGATTCCTCCTTTCGTTTCGTTAATATATCTAATAAGAACCTGGATTACACTTCCTTTGGAAACTATTCGATGATTATTTTAAATAGTTTGGAAGAATTATCCTCAGGTCTGACACAGGAATTATCAGAGTATATCAGGTTGGGAGGCAGTCTGGTGATTTTTCCTCCACAGAAAATGAATACCGACAGTTACAGGAACTTCTTGCCTGTTTTTAATTTACCGCTGTTTACAGGGGTCGATACAATCAGACAACCAGTTGCTTCAATTGCATTGGAGAGCGATCTTTATAAAGATGTCTTTGAAAAAAATCCATCCGGCAAGGTCATTCTGCCTGAAAACACTGATTTACCCATAGTTACCAAGTTCTACCGACAAAGCCAGAATATTAAGGATATCCAGGAACCTCTGATAAAACTGTTGCATGGACAGCCTTTTCTGACATTTACCAGGATTGGCAAAGGAAAGGTATACCTGTTTTCAATTCCTTTGGATGATTCCTGGAGTAATTTTCCTCGACATATGCTTTTCGTGCCTACACTGTATAAAATGGCATATCTGAGTAATCCCGGCGAGGAGTTGTATTACATCATTGGCAACAATGAAATCAGTCTGCCGTTTGACTCATTGAATGAAAGAAGCATGTTAAAAATTCGTAAAAACAGTAGTGGGGATGAATTCATTCCTGGGGTTGGAACCACAGTTTCAAGACGGAATTTGAATGTTCAGGACCAGGTAAAGGAATCAGGCTTGTACACTCTTTTCATCGGGAAACGACCTATTGAGGGAATTGCATTTAACTATAACCGTAAAGAATCAGATCTTAGATGTCTTACAGAATCTGAAATAAAAAGCCAACTTTCCCGTAACTTTTCCGGGAACATCCATCTTCTTTCCGAAAAAAAATCTTCCTTAGCAATACAGATCCAGAAATTAAACCAGGGAACTCCATTATGGAAATTATTTATTATTCTTACCCTTGTTTTTCTTGCTTCCGAGATCATACTTATACGCATGATAAAAGGGTAACCTGTTTTCCTCCTTTCTTCTGTAACTCAAATCCTTTTTTGTCCGTTACAACTCCAGGTGTGTTTTCAAAAAATCATACACTAACGTCAAATAATTTTACACAATAACCTGCTTTTATATGATAAATATTTTCATATGTGCTTGATACACTTTATTTTATAAATTTGGCACAAAATTTGCTTTATTAATTACAAATCTATAAACGATATCAACAAAAGATAAAATAAAAAGTAAAACCATGAAAAGACTAAGTTTAGTTAACCTGTACAAAGCCGAGATCAAAAAAAGCATGTTAGCCCAAATAAAAGGAGGTGATGTAAATTGCACTTGTGCAGTAAATCATCCAGTTGTAACGATACGTCAATCGGGTGGTCCGGAAGGTGAATATTGTGCTTGCAATAGCACTAATATTTCAAGCTCGTCAGTACATAATAAACCTGATTAATTTTTAATCCCCTCAATAAGGTTTTGGGAAAATGATACCTTTGCCTTTCGATTCATGGCAAAATGGCCATGCAACCGGAGATGCATGAAAAATACCGTAACCTTTACAACAGATAAGGGTAACATTTTTCTCTATAGTCCTTACAGGAAGCAATTTCTTTTATGCCATCCTCTCATAAGACACTTATTCCTTCTTGACAAGAAAGGAACGCACCTTCCCGATTATCTAAATCAGATACGCTTAAAAGGGAAATTAGAACTCAGGGATTATGGCATCTTCAAATACGAAGAGGTCCGCTATCAATTTTCCAAATATCATTTTCTTCAAAAGAATAATTTCTTTACCCCGGTGAAACGAATTAACCTGGGAGGAATTCTTGCCCCAATCAGGATAGAAGAGAATATAGGCAATTTACAGCAAGTAATATTTGAAACTACAGAAGAATGTAACCTCTCGTGTACTTATTGCACTTATAGTAAGTTCTATATCAACACCGAGCGGGGAAAGCAAAAGATGAAACCGGAAGATGCCAGGCGAATGCTCGATCTTATACTTTCAAAGAGAGATCTTGTGAAAAATCCAGAGCTGACTATCAGTTTCTATGGTGGAGAACCACTGAAAAATTTCGGATTAATTTCAGAGGTAATTTCTTATCTGAACTCCTATCCCAAACCAAAACCGGTTTTCAAATTCACCATGTCGAGCAATGGCTTGCTGTTGTCAAAATATATGAATTATCTGGCTGAGAACTCCGTTGAAGTAGCAATAAGCCTGGATGGAGATGAAAAAGGAAATGCTTTCCGGGTTCTGAGAAACAATAAGTCGTCCTATGACATGGTAATCAAGAACCTTGAGAAGGTAAAAAAGAAATATCCGGACTATTTTGAGAAATATATTTCATTTCTAACGGTATTACACAGCTTGAACTCCTATAAATCTGTTTATACTTTTTTTACAAAAAAATTCAAAAAGATTCCTATTATCTCTACAATAAATACCCTGAATCTTAATGAACAGTACCGGAATGAGTTTATCTCGACTTTCCTCTACCATAAAAAAGCAAAAAGCTCCGACCTGAAGACAATGAGAAATATGTTGCTTCATCATCCGAGGGTAAAGGAGATTGCTGACACCCTTGAAAAATATTCAGGAAATGTTTTCAGAGACTACGGTCAGTTGATCCTTCGACAAAAAAGAAACATAAAGAGGAAAAACAGCATTCCAACCGGAACTTGCCTCCCATTCGCGCTCCGGATTTTTCTGACGACAAACGGGATCATTCTTCCCTGTGAACATATCAGCAGAATTTTCGATCTTGGGCAGGTGAGGCAGGATGGGATCAATATTGATCCCGATTACATCGCTTTGAAGTATAACCAATATTATTCTAAGATCAAACCTCTTTGTGAACAATGTTACCTGGATGATAAGTGCATGGAATGTCTGTTTAATACCAAAATTGAAACAGAAAATCCGGAATGTGAATTTTTCACCGATGAAGCACACTTTGTTTACCGGCTATCAAAGAATCTTAGCTTGATAGAAAAAGACTATCCGTTATACCTTCGAATTCTCAAAGAAGCCTTTCATTATGAGTGATCGTTCCTCCTGGCTATTTATTGAACCCTATGTTCAGATGACTTTTCAGGGCAAAGGTGTTTTGCTTTACAACACCTTGAACAAGAAAATCTTACTCGTTTCGGATAGTCAAAATGTTTCTCATCTCTGCCATTTGCTTATTAAGCCCTCCAATGGATACATAATTAAATTACCGGATGAAGAACAGACCAATCCTGACATCCAATCATTTATAAAAGAGCTCCGCAAGAATTATATGGGAGATCTGCTGAAACAATCATGGTCGGCTAAGAAACCGGTTATGATAATGCCGAATCCACTCATAAAAAAGCAAAAGACCGGCACCTTCATACCTCCTGAGGAACTGTCGTGCGAATTAACATTACATCTTTCTTCCGGGAATTCCGGACTTGTCAGACAATATAACAAGGCATACTCTCAGTTTATTTTTCCGCAATTTGTTTATGGGAAGAAAAAAGAACTTGACCTCAAATTGCTGAAATCCATCATCACAGAAATCAGATCATTTTCAAAAGTAACCCTGAACGTGGTTGCTGATGACATTTGTAAATACGCTCATCTTGAAGATTTACTCTCTCTTTTTGAAAAAGTCAACCACCGGATACGGTTTTATTTTTTTCCGGAAAATTTCGATTTCCCACCCTGGGAGAAACCACCTAAAAACTCTATTTACATTTTTCTGCTGACAAATCCTTTCAACGAGGCAAAGATTCACCAAATAAGTGAATCTATGCTCCGGACAAAGCTCCTTATCTCTGTTGAATGGCATTTTATTGTGCAGGATTCTCATGAACTGGTCGAGGCAAATGGTATTATCCAGAACCTTAACCTTAAAAAATCCTTTTTTAAACCCTATTTTAACAGGTCGAATTATTCTTTTTTCAGAGATTATATTTTTATCACCAAGGAGGATGTATATGCATCCCGGCCGGATCAACAGCAGATTTTCGCCAGAAAAATGATCAATGAGACGGAATGGGGTAAACTGACCATTTTACCGGGAGGGAAAGTCTTTGCCAATGTAAACGATGAACCGCTGGGAAATTTGAAAAATGATACCATCAACGATCTTTTACAAAAAGAACAGGAGCATGGAATCAGTTGGAAACGCATCCGGTCGCTTGTGACTCCCTGCAACAATTGCCTTTATCATCTTCTTTGCCCTCCTGTCAGCAATTATGAGCTGATCATGAAGAGATTTAATTTGTGTCATATCATCCCCTAGATAGTTGTTTCATGCTCCGGATTTCAGTGATCACTTCCTACCGTTTCCTGGCCAAGAGCAAAACCTACACGGCCATTAACCTACTTGGCCTTATCCTCGGCTTAACGACGGCATTTATACTATTTACATTTCTCATCAATGAATTGAGCTACAATAGTTGTTTCAAGGACAATGAAAAGCTGTACCGCGTATTAATGAAGGATAAAACCAAAGGAAATCTGAAGGCTCTGACCGGTCTGGTTGTTGCACCAGCCTTGCAAAAATACTTTTCTGAAATTGATAAAACAGGAAGGATCATAAACCTGGTAAACATTATAGGTCCTGTGTCAGTTTGTCGTAATGAAGTTTTTTATTCAGAACCTAGTTTTATCGCGGCTGATCCTTCTATTATTGACTTGTTTTCGATCCAAACGACGACAAATTCTCCGGGTAAACTGCTGACTTTACCCCATTCACTATTACTATCTGAGCAAACTTGTAAAACTTATTTTGGAACGAATAATCCCATTGGAAAAAGTCTTAAAATTAAGACTATTGGCAAGATTTATAATTTTACTGTTCAGGGGGTTTTTAAGGACCTTCCATGGAATTCAAGTTACCAGGCCGATTTTATTACCAATACCGGTTTTCTGGAGGAGATCCTTAAAGAGATCTCTCAAAACCCTGAGACAATATTGACCTCTTTCAACGAATTGACAACGGAAACAATAATCCGGTTGAAAAACGATATTGAAATAAAATCGTTGGAAGAAAAACTTCCTGCTTTCTGCAAGGCCAACAAGATAGATGAATCCGGTTTAGGATTGACTTTTCAAAGTCTGAGAGATATCTATCTAAACTCGGGACATATTGAAAATGACTTACTCCCCAAAGGCAACCCATCAAGCCTGGTTACATATGCGTCTTTGGCCGTTTTTATATTGTTACTTGCAGGAATAAACTACAGTATTCTGAGCACTGCCCGGTCTGCACTCCGTTTCAAAGAGATCGGGGTAAAAAAAGTTCTGGGGACATCCAAAAAACAATTACGGTACCAGATCCTCACTGAATCAATCCTTCTGACTTTCCTGGCTTTCCCTCTTTCTTTCTTATTATTGGGACTCATCAATCCTTTCATCGAACAGTTCTACGGATATGAAATCCATCTATATGCAAGCAATATGGCAATTTATTTCCTGCTTTTTGCAGGTATCACCCTGTTGATCGGAATATTCTCGGGGATATATGTAGCCTTATACTTGTCAGCGTTGGATCCCCTTCAGGCATTGAAAATGCGTTTGTTCTCCTTCCGGAAATTCAGCCTGGGTAAAGTATTTACTGTTTTCCAACTGTTTATTACGTTATCCTTGTTGATAGGTTTTATCACCGTTTACCGCCAGATCAGGTATTGCTTTAACCAGGACTTAAAACTGAAGAAAGAAAATCTTTTAGTGGTCAGTTTTAATCCTGATGAATTCAATGGTTATAGCATATTAAAGGAGATTATTGCTAAAAACCCAACTGTCAATTCCGTTTCGGGAATTTCCATACCATTTCCTTCCAACACAGCAAAAGAAATTAAAATCAAAACCGGATTAACACCATCAACGAAAGTTATCTTTGAAAGCTATTCTATCGATTACCAGTTTTTTAAAACTCTGGGGATAACCTTGGTATCGGGACGTGATTTTGATAAAAAGGACACTACAGATCTTAAAGCGAGCGTTATTATCAATAAGGCAGCCGCGGCCACACTCGGTTACGACATTAATGGTGCGAATCATATCGGTCAATATAAGATCATCGGGGTTGTTGAGGATTTCCATACAGGTACGCTGCATAATAAAATTAAGCCTGCCATGTTCCGGCTAAGGCCAGAAAAATGTGAGTCGATTTTGGTGCGATATCGGGCAGGTACTAAAGATGTGGTAATTGCAGATATTGAAAAAAAATGGCGGCAACTTGCTCCTGCTTTACCTTTTAACTATCAGTTTGTTGATAAGGAATTGGACAACCTTTATGCACGTGACGAAAATTTTCAATATGTTGTAGCTTCATTTACAGTTCTCGCCTTTCTAATCACGGGGATGGGATTATTCGGACTGGCGATCCTGCTTTCGGAGAGAAAAATGAGAGAGGTGGCTATTCGCAAGGTTTTCGGTGCAAGCAATCCGAACATTGTCTATGAAATGCAAAAAGAATTTTATATTTATATTTCTATAGCGGCCATAATCAGTGTTCCATTAACATGGTTTTTAATGAATCGCTGGCTTAATGCGTTTTACTATCATGTGGATATTTCCTGGTCGGTGGTCGTAATTGCAATTATTTCTGTGGCTGTTTTTGTCTCTACTATTCTTCTTCTTCGGACAAGGAAGGTATTACGCAATAATCCGCTTATGGCGCTTAAATACGAATAATGAGATTCAGATTCTATCATCAGCACGATTCCGTGGACTGTGGTCCGGCATGCCTTCAAATGATCGCAAAACATTATGGAAAGCGGTTCAGCCTGACGATGCTTCGTGAACGTTGTCATATTACACGGGAAGGAGTCTCGATGTTGGGTATTAGTGATACTGCCGAATCAATAGGGTTTCAGACACTGGGAGTAAAAATTTCTCTGGAACAATTAATCAATGAAACCCCGCTACCGTGCATTGCATTCTGGAATCAGCGACATTTTGTCGTAATTTATAAGATTAAAAAAAAGTTTAACCGCGAGATCTTTTATGTTGCAGACCCTGCGCACGGGAAAATTAAATTCGCCAAGGAGGAATTCCTTAAGTCGTGGTTTCCCCAGGAAGAGAATTGTACAGAAGGTGTGTGCCTTGTTCTTGAACCCACTCCCGAATTGAATAAACAGGTTGAAGAACAGCGTGAACGGTCGGCATTTCGGTTTATTTTTTCATACTTGAAACCCCACCAGCGACAAATGTTTAAGCTGGTACTGGGTATGCTGATCGGCAGCGCCATACAGCTGGTGTTCCCATTTCTGACACAGGCGATCGTCGATACCGGTATCCGGAATCGGAATCTCAGTTTCATCGTACTTATCCTGCTAGGGCAACTGGCCCTTTTCCTTGGGCTTGGCACGGTTGAATTTCTCCGGGGATGGATATTGCTCCATATCAGTACCAGGATAAATATTTCTATGATCGCCGATTTTTTAATAAAAATCATGAAACTTCCACTGGGATTTTTCGATTCTAAAATGATCGGCGATCTTATGCAACGGATCAACGATCATCACCGCATTCAATCCTTCCTAACGGTCAGTTCCCTGAATATCCTTTTTTCAACCGTCAGCTTTATCGTTTTTGGAATCGTTTTGTTATTCTATAATATCCTGATATTTTTTGTTTTCCTCGCGGGAAGCATTTTCTATGCCGTATGGGTTTACCTTTTCATGAAAAAAAGGCGTCAACTGGATTATCTACGATTTTCACGTCTTGCAGAAAACCAAAGTACCCTGATACAATTAATAACAGGAATGCAGGAAATAAAACTGAACAATTGTGAAAATCAGAAACGTTACGAATGGGAAAATATCCAGGAAAAACTTTTTAAGATAAGCATAAGGAGTCTTCTACTCAATCAGTATCAGAGTCTTGGGGCTTTTATTTTTTTAAGAACAAAGGATATCCTGATCACTTTTTTATCTGCGTCATTGGTTTTGACTGGGGACTTGACTCTTGGTATGATGCTGGCTATTCAGTATATCCTTGGCCAGATGAACAACCCGGTTGAGCAGATGGTCAATTTCATTCGTGAAGCTCAGGATGCCAGTATCAGTATTGAAAGGCTTGAGGAGATCAATTCCCATAAGGAAGAAGAAGATCCCGCAATTCCAAAATTGCAGGAACTTCCTGGAAACAAAAGTCTTGACATTCTGGAGGTAATGTACCAATATGAAGGGCCTCATTCTCCTTTTGTCTTAAAAGGACTTAATCTCCATATTCCCGAAAAGAAAGTTACTGCAATTGTAGGATCAAGCGGGAGCGGGAAGACTACGTTGATAAAATTGTTATTGGGATTCTATAAACCTGTATTAGGAAAAATCATTGTCGGGAATATCCCTCTGGATGATATTTCCTGCCGATTCTGGCGAAAGAATTGCGGATCGGTGATGCAGGACGGATACATATTTTCGGAAAGTATTGCCCATAATATTGCCCTTGGAGCAGAGCATATTGATGAAACGCGATTGTCACATGCGATCTTTATGGCCAATCTGACCGATTTTATTGAAATTTTGCCTTTGGGTGTAAAAACCAAGATAGGCCAGGACGGTCACGGTATCAGTGAAGGACAGCGGCAACGTATTTTGATCGCACGGGCAGTGTACAGGAATCCGGAGTACCTATTTTTCGACGAAGCGACGAATTCGCTTGATGCAAACAACGAACGGATTATTATCGAGCACCTTGATGAATTTTTTAAAGGAAAAACCGTCGTCATTGTCGCACACCGGCTAAGTACCGTGAAAAACGCCGACCAGATCGTCGTTCTTGATAAAGGAAAGATCGTTGAGAAGGGAACGCACGCCGAGCTTTCAAATCTTAAAGGCGCCTACTATGAGCTTGTAAGGAATCAATTGGAACTGGGGTAAAATCCGAAATTTCGACATAATGATCAGGTCAATTGCGCTGAGAAAGGTTTTCCAGCATGAGGATATTGAAACGGTGGCGTTGAATAACATTGACATTGAAGTGAAGGAAGGTGAGTTTGTCGCGGTGATGGGACCATCTGGTTGCGGAAAAACAACACTGCTGAATATCCTTGGATTGTTGGATACTCCTGATTCAGGAGAATATTATCTTGGAGATAAAAATGTTAGCCATTTTACCGAAAAACAACGTTCCGATCTAAGAAAAGAGAAGATCGGATTCATATTCCAGAATTTTTACCTGATTGATGAGCTTACCGTTTTTGAAAATGTTGAGCTACCCTTAATCTATCTAGGGATACGGGCAAAAGAACGAAAGATCAAGGTTCTGGAAATCTTAGATAGGTTTGGAATCCCAGCCAGGAAAAATTATTTTCCAATGCAATTGTCGGGAGGCCAGCAGCAGCGCGTTGCCATTGCCAGGGCAGTCATTCCAAACCCTACTCTTATCCTTGCCGACGAACCCACAGGGGCTCTGGATTCGGCCAGGGGAGAAGATGTCATGAACCTTTTAACGAAGCTGAATGAGAACGGTACAACGATCGTCATGGTAACCCATTCACAGCGCGACGCAGAATACAGCAACCGCATCGTGAATCTTTTCGATGGAAGAATTATTCATGAGAAAAAATAGGGAAGGTCAGATCTTTATGGTGAATACTGTTTTATTTCCCGGTACGGAATAGGCTTCGAGACTGCCTCCGTGAAGCCTTACAATTTGCCGCGATAAACTCAAACCAATCCCTGAACCCTTTTCTTTTGTCGTAAAAAATGGAACGAAAATATCCTCCAATACACTTGGCTGAATCCCCGGCCCGTTGTCCTCGACTTCAATAATCGTATGATCCTGGTTTGATTGGCCGGTCAGTTTGATCACCGGTTGATCTGTATTTTCTACCGCTTCAAGGGCATTCTTCACCAGGTTGATCAGTACCTGTCCCAACAAACCGGGATCGGCCTGAAAAAGTATGGATGGATGACAATCAACGATGACCGGAATCTCTCTTTCCGGAATTTGATATCCTCCTAGAATAGCAACCTGCTGAAGAAGTTCCTTGAGATTCACTACCTGGAAATGGGGTTTTGGCAGCCGGGTGACTTCACGGTAATTCTGGACGAATTTTACCAACCCGTTTCCCCGTCCCTCAACGAGATCCAAACCTTTAAGCGTTTTTTCAATTGCCTGGGTAGTAATCTCTTCGGGCTTTTTAACCTGCCCCGTTTCCTTTTCCCTGAAAATTCGTGTCAGTGAGGCAACTAGTGATGTAATCGGACTTATAGAGTTCATTATTTCATGGGTAAGAACACGGATCAGGCGTTGCCATGATTCAACTTCCTTTTGCTCCAGTTCAGGTTTAATATTTTGTAACGAAACCAGGTGTACCGCTTTTTCTCCCGTATGAAACTGAACTTTTCTGGTTGCCAGCTGGATAAGTTCTCCGTTTATTATAAGAGTGACCAACTCGGTTTGATTGGAAGTCAGAAGCAACAGATGTTCGCTTAATCCTTCTTTGAACTGATCTAATTTACTCAGGTTTTTAAGAACATGGATTCCAAATATTTTTCTGGCTGCATCATTAAAAAATTCAATCTTCCCGTCAGCAGTAAAAGCAATCAGACCGACTGCAGCGTGATCAACCAGGGTTTTAAAATAGGTATTGGAGATTTCGTTCTCAATCCTGGCATTTTCAAGTTTTGTATTAAGCTCATCAAAATAATGATAAAGTTTAATAAACTCCTCCTCTTTTTTAGATTTGATGAAGGTTGATGTGACTTCACCACTCAGATGAGCGATAAAAAAATCTTCCAGCTTCCTGTTAATTTTATTCATATACCTGATCAACTCTGCGACCAGGTATAGAAATATACCCGAGATGATGATGATCAATGATATATTGGGAAAATAGAAGATAGAAAGAAAAAGTAAAAAACAGGAAAAGGCAATAAGTACAACCCGGAAAATAAGATGGTAATAAAATTTTTTAGAGACCATACTTCTTCATTTTGTTGTATATGGTTTGCCGGGTTATTCCAAGTTCCCTGGCAGCACTTGCAAGGTTGCCCATATTTCTGAGCAGTGATTTCCTGAGGATATCTTTTTCATATTCATCAAATGATAAGGGTGTGTCGGTTACAAGGGATTGGGGAAAGGGAATCTTTTTAAGGAATAGGTCTTCAGCTTTTACGGTATTACCCTCTGTTAAAATAACTGCTTTTTCAATGGAGTGTTCAAGCTCGCGAATATTTCCTGGCCAGGGATAATTTTTCAATGATGTCATCGCCTCTTTGGTGAGTGACATTTGTCCACGATTGTACTTAACGGAATACTTATCCAGAAAATAGCCTGCCATCAGGTCGATATCCGTTCCACGGTCTCTTAGCGGAGGAAGATCTATTTGGATGGTATTGATCCGGAAAAGCAGATCCTGCCTGAAAAGACCTTCCAGAACCATTTTCTCAAGGTTTTTATTGGTGGCACATATCAGACGAACATTAATGGGTATTATTTTATTCGATCCAAGAGGTATGATGTGCCTTTCCTGCAACGTATTCAATATCTTAGTCTGCATATTTAAAGAGAGATTTCCGATTTCATCCAGAAACAGCGTGCCTCCATTAGCAGTCTCGAACCGTCCGATCCGGTTTTGCTTTGCATCCGTGAAAGCGCCCTTCATATGTCCGAATAACTCACTTTCAAATAAGGAGACCGGAATGGATGCCATATCGACGGTGACCATTATATCCTTTGACCGTTCGGATCTCTCATGAATTTCTTTTGCAATTACCCCTTTCCCGGTTCCATTTTCGCCGGTGATGAGTATATTAGCATCCGTCTTGGAGACTTTGTCAACAATATCCATGATCCTTTTGATCGAAGGACATTCTCCGATGAAATCTGAAAATTGTTGATCAAAATCCACTACCTGTGGTTCAGGTTTTGCTTCTTTCTTCTGAAGATCCAGACGCGAAGTTCTAAGTCTTAATCCTGTTTTTAGTGTCTCCAAAAGCCTATCGTTGTCCCAGGGTTTTAGGATAAAATCGGTCGCCCCGAGCTTCATTGCCTTAACAGCGAGGTCAATGCCACCATAAGCCGTCATCATAATAACAATAATTGTCGGATCGAATTTCAGAATCTCATTCAACCAGAAAATCCCTTCATTACCGGTATTGATACCTGCTGTGAAGTTCATATCGAGCAATACAAGATCATATTTGTTGGATTGGAGAGTAGAAATGATCTTGTTTGGGGTCTTGAGGGTGGTGAAGATTTCGAATTCATCTTCCAGGAAAAACTTTAATGCTTCCAGGATTTCCGGGTTGTCCTCAACGATGAGAAGATTTCCTTTTTTCGACATAGGTAAAAATATTGACAATTAATTTGTACAAATGTCTAAAATTTCGACATATAAATGTCAATTATTTTTACACATTTTTTATTAAATTTTAATACATATTTTATATCTATTTGATTTTATGACTATTATCAAATTGGTCCAATATTTGAGGTATATATTTAAAATTTATTCTGCGAAATGGCTGAAACAACTATCATTGTACATATTAATGGATACTGGAGAGAAGTAGATCTATCTAATATATTGACTCATTCAGGGATATTCTTTGTCTATGAAGCAAAGTACAATCCTGATGACCATACGGTTGACTTATTAAATTTGATTTATATAGGCGAAGCACTCAATATCAGAGAAAGGATCCGGACACATGAGAAATTTACCGTGTGGAAAAAATTTATCGACTCCGGTAACGAACTGTGTTTTGCAACAGGAAATGTTGAAGATTATTTTCGCGAACGCGTTAAGATAGCTTATATTTTCGGGAACAACCCCTCAACAAATAACGGCCACATCAATCAATTTCCTTTTGATACAACCACCCTGATTTCTACTGGTAAAACAGCTTTATTAAAGCCCACCCTTACCATTAAAAAGAACTTTCCAAGATATTTTGAAGACCCGGCAACAATTGTTCATACCGATCTGGTCCCTGTCAGGTCTGTCCCACTTGAAAAGCATAATGGAAAATAAATGGCAATCACACTCGTCTGAATTTCCTATGTATAGATAGTAAATCCCACTCCTGTTTCTCCCTTTTATTATCTTTGTTTACAAACCTCTCCGTGCATGAAGATCTTTATCCTTTCTATACTATGGATATTAATGATTCTCATGCCATGGCCATTAAAATCACAGGAGACAAGGAAAAAGGCAGAGTGGCTTCCAAAAGGAAATCTTTTCCCAACGTTTCGGCTCGACTATAAAGAATCACAATTTTCGGGTGGTCTTTATGGTTTCTACACTTCCGGCAAGTGGCAGAATCGCGTTTTTGCAATGTTTTCTGCAGGTTTGAGAAGAAACATCATCCGCTGGCAACATAAAAATGATAAGGCATCGGAACTTGGTTTTGAAGTTTGTGTTTTCCCTCAATTTTTGATAGAAAAACCATTCGAAACATTCAGGGTAAATTTTTTTAACATCGATTTTAAGGTCGGTCTTCAATACCAATTCCGGATCAATGACCATTGGAGGTTACGTGGACGGTTCTATCATGTTTCTGCACATCTGGGCGACGATTATATTTTCAGGTATGAGATTGAGCATTATATCATAAATTACAGGATATATGAAATGCTTGATTTCTCAGCCGCATGGTTAAAAGACCCGTTAATGGTATACGGCACCTTTGGATGTATAGTTCACTCTACTTACGGACGCTCACCCCTCTTTATCCAACTCGGTGGACAATGGGAAAGAGCTAGTAAAAAACTATCGTGGTTCCAATGGATTGCCGGAATTGATATCCGTAGTGAACAAGAGAATAGGTTCCGCCCGTGTATTCATACCGGAGCAGGCATTGTCCTTGGAAAACCTGATCGTTTTCCTTTCACCATCCTGATCGATTATTATAACGGATTCTTGCCATTCAGCCTGTATGATAATGTATTTATCCAGTGGATCGGAGCTTCTCTTTATTTCGATGTTTTTTGAATATTCCCAGGCTGACAACCTCATTTGGTTTGAATAATTATAAAACCAGAACTGATATTAATAAACCATGGGACTACTTTTCCACCCGTGTTTCATATTAATAACATCCTTATCTTGTAACTGTTCCACCTTTATCATTAATTATTTATTAAATTTACATGATCAACATCGGTTACCCATGAAATATCCATACAAACATTGTTCATGCAAACCGAAAAACAAACCAGCCGATCCAAATCTAATCGGTTCAACAGGAGTGTAATAATTGCGAGGGAGGATGGATGTAGGTTCTTAAAAAAGGTGATCTTTGAAATGAGGTCAGATACGCAAAAAAATGGATGGAAAAGGGGAATAAAAATGAATTTCACTTTTTAACAGCAAATGCCAGATCGGAGTTTGAGGCTGGAAATCTCCTGTTCAGGGAATATGCTGGAAGCCTTGATTTCGATTTATCTTTCCAGCGATTTGAATCAGAGTTGGAGGAAATCGGCGTTCAATACAATAAACCTACCGGAGGACTGATCTTGATTAAACATCAAAAAACTTTTATTGGATGTGCAGGAATAAGGAAATTTAAAGAGGATGTTGCTGAACTTAAGAGAATGTATATCCAAACAGAATATCGCGGGTGCGGACTTGGAAAAATTCTTCTGGAAAAAATCATAAAATTGGCCAGGGAACTCGGGTACAAAAAAGTACGGTTAGACACAATATCAACGATGGTGGAAGCAGTAAATCTATACAGGCAAACAGGATTCCGGGAGACAGAGGCATACCGGTTCAATCCCAATCCCGGAGTTTTGTATTTTGAAAAGGATATTTAAAAAACCCTGTTATCATGAAAACGATACGTTTACTATCAGCTATGGTTATCATTTCTTTTTTGCTTTTCAATTCATGTAAAAAAGAGTCTATTCCATACAATCCTTACAGGTCTGCCGATATGGGAACGCTGAAAAAAAAGTATAAACTGGCGGTTATTGATGCCAAAACGGCGGAACCGTATGAAATTTTCAGGAGTCTGATCGCCATCGTTTACTATGGGGACAGCATGGCAGGTCAGGGGAATCTTTTATGGTCCCCCGACTCGACCGGAAAAATGCGCGTTCTTGTTGTTTCATGGATGAAACAAACTACAACCCAATACTGGCCTGTCGGAATAACATTCAAGACAAGCAACAACCAGTCCTTTATGTCCTGGATAACCACCTCTCCAGAGATGCTCGACTTTCTTAAAAAAAATTCTTTTACGGATACTTCTACTTTACACTTGCGCATTGCACAAGTTCTGGGAATGCCTCCCGATACGAAAAATAATTACTTTGTCGAATTCTGGGTTTATCCCGAAAACCTTTTCCGTCCCACTCCCGATCCGGAAATAACCGACCATGAAGCCGATTTATATTTTCCATCATCCGTTAGTCAGAAACATAAATCCTGGTTCCTTAATGAGATGAAAAATAAATATGATACCTCTTCCACGAGCGCTTTCCCCTGGACGCGTCTGGGATATACTTACGATTGGGCCAATCCCCTGAAACCAATCGGTTTGAGTGAATTCGTTGTGGATACATCTTCTGTGATAACTGTAAAGAAAATATACTCTTCCTGGGAATACTATCAGTTTAGTTTAACTATGAACGTAAGAAAATAGTAAGCTAAGAAAAAAGTATTCCTATCCTTGTTTGATTATCTTTTTCCTGCTGATGAGAATCCCATTTGAAACGACGGTGATCATATACTCACCTGGCGTGAGGTTACGAAGATCGAGGGTACTGTTTTTTGTAAACCTGGTTGACGATACGATGGTTCCCATTAAGGAATAAAGGGTAGCAGTACATAACTTATCCCAATTCTGATCCAGATTGAGCGTAAGAGATTCCGTTGCAGGATTTGAAAATACCGTTAGGCTTACACCTTGTGCGATCTCCTGTTGCCCCAGTGGGAACACCCATATCCCCATCAGGGAGAGGTACCCGACCTGAACATTGGTGTAATCGATCGTCCGGGCATATTCACAGCAGGTTCCGATTAGAAGGTTATAAGCAGAATCAGGAGCAGGATACCATTCAGTATCATGTCCCACATTTGAAATGGCGTGCATGATAGTGAACAGATCTGTCGAATCGGTATAATAGGTTACTGTCGTTGCATCGTCAGGGATACTCCAGGAAACGGAAATAACTCCGGAAACCTGACTTGCTGCATTCTGGATACGATTCTGACACAGTGTACAATTACCCAGGGTAATAAAAGTGGCAGTAAAAGTCTCGCTCCTGGCCATACCGGTTAAGCTGTATATTGTAAGGATAAAAATGAGGCAATTTTTTTTCATCGGATCAGTTTTTTATCCTTACAAATTTATATATTTAAATATAATCATGCGTAAGGATCAAAAAAGAAATTTTCCTTTCACCAGAAGGGTTTGATCCTGTTTAATAACCCTGAATAAAAGTACTTGCCCGGAAGCGCTCCCGGGTATATTAATTTTCATGATCCGTGAAGTAATTCGTTCTGAGGCAAGCTCCCTGCCAATAATATCGTAGATCATAAGCTGCGCTGAACTGTATTCTCTGCAAAGGGTGAAGTCGAAAATGACAGCTCCGTTGTCGTTCCTGTAAATTTTAACCGTTCCCATCGGTTTTATTCCCTTCCCTCTTGCTGATAAGGTGGTCTTCCAAATATCATATAAAGTCTGGAGGGAATCGATCGGATCGACCGGGAAAATACCAGAATAGTTCTGCGGATATGCCATCCAAAGATCGAGATAGAGTGAGTCGGGGGAATCATTCATATTCGCCATTCGTAGAAAAGCGGATTGTGAGGAGGTGTTATGCTCCGCGCACCGGGTGTCAGCCCCTACAACCTTGGCTCCTTGCAATGCTGCCATCAACCGATCGGCAAGGGTACCCGGAGTATTCAGAAACCGGGATTGCATCGAATCAAGGATCTGTTGTCCCATCAATATATTCCCCTGGATTGAATAATTGAACCGGGCGGTATCATTTTTATAATCCTGACAGTTGCTACCGGTATAAGCAGCGCTTCGCGAGTGTCCTCCATTATAATCGACGATCCCATACTGACGTGTTGTCGGATTCCCCGAAACATCATTCGCTACAAGGGAATCGATGATCTGCTGTGGAGAGAGTCCCATCATCATCCAGTTGTGTGCATTTTCCTGGTTTAGATGATTCCATGCAGCCTGTGTATGGATAACACCGATCCCCGGGATGAAATCACCCATTCTTTGAGTTTCGAATTACTTCGATAATTTGGGCACCTTGATCTTGTCATCCTTTTTCAGACCTGATAACACCTGGATATTGATGCCATCTGACAGACCCGTTTTTATCAACCGTTTTTCGAAAACCTGGGAAGATGTTTCTACCTCAACGAATGCCGAATCCCCGTCAAACTGTAAGAGACTCTCTTTTATGGCCATGACCTGGTCGGCCCGCTGAAGGACAATATCAGCATTTGCACTGTATCCTGCACGGATAAACTGTTCAGGTTTCAATTTTACGTCAGCTTTGATTTCAAATTGTACAGCCCCGTTTTCAAGGACGCCCTTAGGGGCAATATATTTCAGTGTTGCATGAAAGGTATCGTTATCAATTGCCCCAACAATAAGCAAAAGGTCCATCCCCGATTTGATCTTTCCGACTTCGGTTTCATCAACTTTCCCCTGAAAAATCATATCCCCGACATCGGCAATGGAGGCAATGGTAGTCCCCGGGTTAAAATTATTTGCTTCGATCACTGAACTTCCCACTTTAACAGGGATGTCAAGGATCATACCGTCGATGGTCGAAGCGATAAGGGTGTTGGTCATTTTCCCGGATTTTTTATTGACCCCTTCCCGGATCAGCTGTAAATTCGCATCGGCAGCTTCGACTTCCTGCTTTGCATTCTTGAAGGCAACCTGAGCCACCTGGAATTCAGACTCAGAAATCACCCCATTCTTTGACAGTTTCTCCTGCCGGTCGAAATTGATCTTCGTATCATCATAGGTGATTTTTGCCCTCTCCAACCGTCCTTCGGCATTATTGAGGTTAACCAGATCGGGTATGATACGCACCTTTGCAAGGATATCACCCTTACGAACATTCTTTCCTGCTTCTACGTATATTTCTTCGACAATTCCCGAAACCTGAGGTTTGATTTCGATTTCTTTTCTTGGGATCACCGATCCGGTAGCCACCGTTTTCTTAATTACCGTTGTGATAAAGGGTTTTTCCGTAGTATATACTACCTGTTTTTGTTTCGATTTATTATAGAGATAAAAAATGGTCGCAGCGAAGACCACGACTATGACCACGAGAATAAGAATCCTGAGTATTTTTTTCATTTTATTTAGTGGGTTACAGTTAACATTGATTGAGATTCGTGTTTTTGTTTAAACAATTATGCCTCGTATCGTAAAGCATCGATTGGTTTGACCGAGACTGCACGTTTTGCAGGAATAAAACCAGCCAACACGCCGGATATTACGAGGATGGTTAGTGCGGTAATGGCTACCTGAAAATCCACACCGGGGTGTACAAACATTTCGGTATTTGCCCCTGACGAATCCAGCAAGTAATTGATCAGTTCGAGCAATCCAACTCCGATTACAAGTCCGAAGTAGCCTGCAAAAGTTGTCAATACTACAGATTCGGTGATGATCTGACCTATGATCCTGATGGGTGTTGCTCCTAGCGCCCGCTGGATTCCAATTTCCTTAGTACGCTCCTTGACGACCACCAACATAATATTACTCACACCTATGATCCCGGCAAGCAGAGTACCTATCCCGACGATCCAGACAAGCCATCGAATACCTGTAAACAAACCACGCATTTTCTTATATTCCACTTCAAGGTTAAAATGACCGATGGCAGTATCATCTTTGGGTGAAACCGAATGTTTCTTTTTCAACAGTGAAATTGCTTTTTCTTCAACCACGGAAACCGGGATCCCTTCTTTGGAAGTTATGTTGAAAAAACCGACAATATCACCGTAGTTAAAAGTTTTTTGTAACGTGGTAAAAGGCATGTGAATCCGCTGGTTATCTTGTGCAGCTGCTTCCCCGTTGCGTTTGGATTTAAAAATCCCGATAACCTTAAAATACACCCCGTTGATCTCGATGTACTGGTTCATGGGATTTTCTTCTTTGTCAAAGAGAAGCTCCGCCACACGCTGACCTATCACTACTACCTTTCTTTTCTCCTTTATATCAAAATCATTGATAAACCTGCCATCGACAAAATTTACCGGATCGATAAGGTCAAATTCCGGAAAATCACCAAAAAGTGGAAACTGTCCTGTCTTTAATCCCCTGACAACGTTGCTGCTACCATTATATCCCCCGACATTTGTTCGCGGGGCAAGGTATTTTATCTCGGGAATTGCTTGCCGTAGGGCATTGATATCGCTGTTTTCATAATAAAATCTCCTGCCTCTTGGAAAACCCTTATATGGTATGGTGGTTTGATCTGTCCACAGGAAAACGCTGTTCGTAGCCATATCACCGAAATTCTGCGAAACGCCGTTTTCCAATCCGTTGCCTGAACCCAGCATGATGACAAGCATGAAGATTCCCCAGAATACGCCAAAAGCCGTTAGAAAGGTTCGCAACTTATTGCTGCGTAACACATGATAAATTTCCTGCCATCGATCCAGGTCAAACATCGGTCATACCTCCCATTTTTTATTCATCGCGTAATGCTTCTATTGGTTTTATTTTGGCGGCTTTCAGGGCTGGGAAAAATCCGGCGACAGTGCCGGCCACAACCAATAAAATGGTTGCTCCCATGGCAATACTTAAATTCGCTTCCGGGTTGCGGAAAAATTCCGAAGGAGGTAGGTTTCTGGCAATAAGCTCCAGCAGCCCTATTCCAAGGACAAGTCCGATATATCCGGCAAAAGCGGTGATCACAATTGACTCCTGTAGAATCAGGGTTATGATAGAAAAGGGTGTTGCTCCCAATGCTTTACGGATACCTATCTCCTTGGTGCGTTCGTTTACCACGATCATCATTATATTGCTTACACCAACAACTCCTGCAATGATGGTTCCTATTCCGATAATCCAGATGAATATTCGGATCCCGGAAAAAAGTGCGTTAAAGCGCCGTACATCCTCGTTCTTGTTCCAAAGTTCGACCGCCTGTCGATCTTCCGGATCATAAGTATGTTTATTGGAAAGCATCATGCGTGCAGTGCTGATCATAAGATCTGCCTCTTCCTGCGTGGCATTCCCCGTGGTAAATGAAATCTGATTGATAACATTGTTGCCATTAAAAACACGCTGTGCTGTTGAGATGGGAATATAGATTCGACGTAATTCGTTATCATTCCGGCTGAAATCCCTGAAAATGCCTACCACCTGGAAAAGAACCCCGTTAATATTGATGAACTTGCCCATTGCCACCGTATCTCTCCCTTTGAAGAGTTCCGATTTTACCTTCTCTCCGATCACGGCTACTTTGCGAAAATCAAGAATATCTAATTCATTGAGGAAACGGCCATCCAGGATCTCCACCTCTTTTATATAACCGTAATCGGGATGGCAGGGAGAGAGGAAAAAGGAACCATAGTTATTTTTGTAAGAGGTAAGGTTGTTTCCCAGAAATAGTCGCGCCGAGATCCTGTCCTTGCCCTGTATTGCGGTTTTCAGCATTTTATAATCTTCATTGGTGAAGCTGATTCGCCTGCCTGTTTTTAATCCTTTGTATTGTTTGCTTGTGACCCCGCTCGAAATCCATACTCCGTTGATGGCTCCTCCCTTAAAATTCTCCTTGATTCCGTTCTCCAAACCATTTCCAGAACCTAAAAGGATGATCAGCATAAAAATTCCCCACGCCACAGAAAAGCCCGTTAGGAAGGTGCGGAGTTTATTTTTTTGAACGGTACTGTATATCTCCTGCCATTTATCGATCTCAAACATCTTAAAAGTTTTAATTCATGATAATCTCGGTGATCATACCATCGGTGATCCTAACGGTCTTTTGTGTACGGGCAGCTATATCGTGTTCGTGGGTGACAATCACCATGGTGATCCCCTTCTTATTGATCTCGCTTAAAACATCCATCATCTCCATCGAGGTGACCGAATCGAGTGCTCCCGTGGGTTCGTCTGCAAGGATAACCTTTGGATTGGTGATCAGGGCTCGGGCAATAGCGACACGCTGCTTCTGACCACCCGACAGTTCATTGGGCAAATGATGGGCCCATTCCTTTAATCCTAACCGGTCAAGATACTCCATGGCGATAACATTGCGTTTTTTCCGCTTTATATTCTGGTAATATAGCGGTAATGCAACATTTTCCATGGCATTCTTGAATGACACCAGGTTGAATGACTGGAATACAAAACCGAGATATTGATTCCTCAAACGCGCAGCCTTGGTTTCGTTGAGTTTTTCAATCCTGATCCCGTTCAGGTAATAGATACCGTCGTCGTGCACATCAAGGATTCCCAATATGTTCAGTAATGTCGATTTCCCTGAACCCGAAGCACCCATGATCGAGATCATTTCTCCCTGTTCAATGGTCAGATCAATGCCCTTAAGAACATGAAGACTGTTGTTTCCGGTAAAATAGGATTTATGAATATTTTTTATGTTGATCATCATTAAAAAAAATTACATGTCATAGGACATTTTTTTTTACTAAAAGTTACAAATTGGGTACAAAATAATTTATTGTCGCTTCCCTTAAAAAAAATTTAGTTGAAATGGCAGTATCAATCGTTAAAACAGTGATTTTGATACCTGTCTTAACCAAGGCAAAAGCCATCTTGCTTTGCTTTTTATTGATTTTTTGGTTTACAGGTGATGAATGCCTTGTTTTCTTCCACAATTTCCCAAAATCCCGATTTTAGGATTTTATCCTTAGCCGTATACCTGGATTGGTGCCCATCCTCAATATATAAAACTCCATTATTTTTAATAAGTCTGTTCAATTCTTTTAAAAACGTCAGGGGATCTTTGACCATATGAAACATGTCCAAGGCATAAATACAATCAGCGATATGTGACGGAAGAGCGACTGATTTCCCATCTGTCAGGAGAGGTTTCACATTTTTTAAATCATATTTTTTTATCAGCCGGAATGCTGATTCAATGGCCAGTTCATGAATATCTACGGCATAGACTATGCCATTATTATCGACCAATTCAGAAGCTTTTCGAAGGTAACGTCCTGTTCCGCTGCCATAATCAATGACCGTTTGTCCGTTTTGAATTTTGAATGGGTCCAGTCTTTTATCGGTTCCCATGAAAAAGTCACCTATATTAAACAGGAATGCCATGACCTTAAATCCCCAATTTGGTAACTTATCCATTTCATTGCCACATAAAATTTTTTTCATATGTTCTGGATTATTTAACGTTTTCAAATTAATTAATACTTAGGAATCCTATCATTTTTATAAATCATTTCGGGTTGTATCTATCAAACAAGTTAGTTTTAACCTGGTAAGCAAGCGTATATTAGAACCAATGAAGTAAAATTGGTTACATTTGAATCTCAATTTTCTTTTTGTATTCATAAACAAAGGTGGTAACATTTTTTTCATATAAAAAAAATCCCTGGATGGGATTTATCCTGGTTGGATTTGTTTTCCTGTTATTTTTATTAGCTGAGATCTTGAATGGTCGGTTTTGGCTCTCAGATTTCGAGGTTTATTATAAATCGGCAATCCGCATTTTGCAAGGTCAGAATCTATACAGGATAGAGGCTGATGGTTTTTATCTTTTTAAATACTCCCCGGTTTCGGCTGTTTTTTTCATTCCCTTCGCAATTCTTCCTTTCGGAATTGCAAAAATAGCTTACTGGTTATTCTATTCTTTCATTATGCTTACAAGTATTCATATGGCAATAAACCTGGCAACCCCTAATCGCATGGATGAAAAACCGGCCAGGATTAATTCTTTGGTATTATTGACCGGGTTGATCCTGATGGTTCATTTTCTGAGGGAATTGCACCTGGGACAAGTCAACTTTATCCTGTTGATTCTTTACATATTAATGTGCCGTTGCCTTATTACCGGAAAACCGGGAGCTTTTGGTCTTTTCCTTTCTGTCAGTCTCTTTATTAAACCCTTCGGATTGATATTCCTACCATACCTTTTATATAAAGGAAAGTGGAAGGAGATAGCTTTTGTTGTTCTTTATACATTGATCCTGGCAATTGTCCCATTGATTTTTTACCGTTCTCTTGACCTGACAGTAAATCAGTATGTTGCCTGGTTCAATGAACTTATAACCGAACTGGTAAATAAACAGGAATTCGCGATACCTGCAAATCAAACCATTTTCAGCGTCATTGTACGATACGCTTGCCTCGGAGATGTACTAAGGACTCCCCTGCTTTTCTTTGTCTTCCAGTCGATTATACTGGTTATGCTGGCTGTTTTAGTGATTATACTTATTCACAGGGGAAAGGAAGTTGCAAACCCTGAAATTCTTGAAATGATTTTTTTAATGGGACTTATTCCGTTGCTGGCATTCAGCGGTGAAAATTCTTTTGGCCTTTTCCTTCCTGCGGTTGTTTTAATCTTGTATTCATTCCGCGATTTACCGGCACCAATGAAAATACTCGCCATCCTTGGCTTTCTGTTCCTGGGTGGAAATATCTATGACCTTTGGGGACCTGGTTTATCCTCCTGGATCGACAAAGTCTCGCTCATCTCAATAGGTTCAATGAGTCTTTGCATTGTACTTGCAGGATTCAGGTTCCGGTAACTCCGCGGATTGGTAACTGCTTCCATTTCCCTTTCCTTCCGAGAATAGAATCTCTATGAAAAAGTTTTTGTGGAAAAACTTTGAATGTATCAGCTCCTTTCAAGCCCAATAAACAAGAAACAAAATTGAAGAATTCTTTAGCTGAGAAATTTTTAATTATCTTTGGATTAAGCAATATATTGAGCAGGTTTTGAAATTATTGTTTAACCATGATAATGATTTTGTATGATAAATAAGCTCTGATAAGAATATAAAATCAACTTAAAAGCAGGTTTATGAAAAAATTTCTACCAATTTTGATTTTCTTCATCATCAGTATGATAAATCAAAGGCTTTATGCTGAAATTGACACCCTGACATGTACGTTTTTTATGTATCCCAAAGCATCCGTAGATTGTCAAATTTATATAAGTTATGCGGGTAATGCGCCAAGTTCTGCGACTTTCGACTGGAACTTTGATGGAGCTGAAATTCTTTCAGGTTCCGGAATCGGACCGTATATAGTGGAATGGGACTCGGTGGGGCAGAAAACGATAACCCTTGAAGTAATTTACCAGGGAGATACATGCAATAGCTCTAAAACCATTCATGTTGTTCCGGTACCGATTGTTTATTTAATTACAGGAGGGGGAAGTTATCCGTACGGAGGTTCGGGCGTTCATGTTGGATTAAGCGGTTCACAACCAAATTACACCTATTCCCTGTACCTTGACGGTACTATGACGAGTTTTTATAAAATCGGCGACGGCAATCCTATTGATTTTGGTCTTATGACTGCACCGGGCACCTATACGTGTAAAGCTAAGGTAGACAGTTGTTATTGTCCGACGGATATGTACGGCACCGCAGTAGTTACAGTAACCGGATATATTCCTCCACAGTACATCTGTATAGTCACTTTCGATACAACAGCCCAGAGGAACAAGATCATCTGGAATAAAATAGACGGGGAACATCTTGCTCATTTTAACCTATACAGGCAGACATATCAGGAAAACGTTTTTGAGAAGATTGCTGAAATTCCGTATAATGACTTCAGTGTTTACATTGATATTCTTGCCAATCCCAGCGTAAAAGCGTATAAATATGAAATTTCAGTTTCAGATTCATCAGGAAATGAATCGCAAAAAAGTTCGTATCATAAAACCATTCACCTCCAGGTTAGTCCTGGAATCAACGGTTTTAATCTTAACTGGAATTCTTACGAAGGTTTTACTTTTCATACCTATCGCATTCATCGTAAACTTGCGGGAGGCGATTGGCAACTTATTGATTCGATTGCAAGTGATGAAACTTCATACACCGACCTCTTTGTTACATCAGGCTTGGCAACGTATTATATAGAAGTACTCAGATATGTACCATGCGTTCCCTCCCTGAAACAAGGTGAATACGAATCTGTCGTTTCCAATCCCGGAACCTCAGCTCCTATTGGAATCGGTGATAATTCCAAAACCGGGATTTTGGTGTTTCCAAATCCGGCAAGTCAAAAACTGAACATCCTATTCCCTGATTATGATCATGCTGTTTACAATATTGAACTCTTTTCACTGGACGGACGGAAGCATCTGGAACAATATCTTAATAGTTCCAAAACAGAATTGGACATCACTAATTTATCATCAGGGATATATATTTTAAAGATCAAAGGGGATCAATCATCAGAGGTTATAAAGATTTTCAAGGAATAACTTCGTGCATCTCCCTTAAAATTTCTTCTTTTTTCTGAGAATCGCGGTTTGGAATGAAAATCATATCTTCGTGAAAAAAATCCGATGTTTTGCCGATCTGACCGATGGATGGTCATACTAGCAATTCTCACTTTGACAATTGTAATATGCCCGAATGTGCATTGGGTTTTCGCAACGAACAAGCCTCCTCCGGATCCGTGTTTTCTTATCAATAACACCCTTTCGATCACCGCTTTCCTAAATCCCGATGGTCCGCTTGGTGCACAAGAGTCGGTTACCATTCCTCTCCGGAGGATCGGTAAGTTATTCTTGGTGGAAGCGAAGATTGATGATGAATCCGGGAACTTCATCTTCGATTCCGGTTCGGCTAACCTGGTACTCAACAAGACTTATTTCCGGAAATACATGACCATCGAGGGCGATCCGGCTGGAGGGGTGACCGGCTCGACCGGTGCCATTGGCCGTGTTAAGGTCAAAAGGTTAAAGATCGGCGATCTGGGATTTGATAACCTCATGGCTGACGTGACCAACCTTGGGCATATTGAGAACCGTCGTGGGGTAAAGATTCTTGGATTATTCGGTTTTAGCTTGCTGAAAGGCCTGGAGGTAGTCATCGACATTAACAACAATGTCATGCACCTGTACAGGCTTGATCGGTATGGAAACCGAATCCAATCTTCCAATCCTGTAAAGTACGATGTGATTCAGAAGGTTGAGGAGTTTCACAACATTCTCATCGTAAAGGCAAGAGTCGGTGAGAAGATTCTCGATTTTTGCCTTGATACAGGCGCTGAGTCTAATGTGCTGAACGCTTTCTCCCCGAAGAAAGTCCTTAGCACTGTATCGATCCAGCGTCGTTCCGGAGTGGTTGGGGTAGGTTCAGGTCGGTCGGAAGTATTGTACGGAATTATGAATGAATTCACTGTCGGCAGCCGGTCAATTCCGGGCATGCAGACTATCATAACCAGCCTTGAAAAGATGTCGGAAGCCTATGGGATAGCCTTAGACGGTATGCTGGGATATGACTTTTTCAGCCAGGGTGAAATATGTATCAATATGGTACGTAACGAAATGAGGATACGATTTACCAGAAAGGAGACTCCATGAATAAAATGAAGAGATGGTTGTCAGTCCTGATGCTGGCCCTGATTTACGGGTATGTTTCCGGTCAGATCATACCAAAGGAATCCTGCAGCATCGATAATGGCAGGATCATTTTTAAACTCGACAGGCAATGGACCCCGGAAGAAAAGAGGGAGGTAATGCTTCTTTTTGACCTCGACAGTACCGTGATGGCCGGCGTGTGGTCTGGCAAAACAGAGATCACCGTGAAGGGGGTGACCTGGAAAGTTGCTAAAGTTAACAACCGGATTCTTGAACTATCTAAACCGTTGGATACGGTTGTCTCCTCTTCCAGGGGAGTCAATGATGTGATCATGGTTGATGACACATGGGCGGGGATTGTGGACGAGACCGAACGGGAGAAGGACCCTTACGGGATAAATAAATTCACCCTTTTTAACGTATTTCAATATGTGAACGGGAAAGCCCGTTTCTTCCTGCCCAGCCGGACAGGTGCACGCAATGTTTACCTTTCAGGAAGTTTCAACAACTGGAGCACTACCCAGATGCCGCTTCACAAAACCGACACCGGTTGGGTGATAAATCTGAAGTTGAAACCCGGCAAGTATCGATATAAGTATATTATCGATGGGAGATGGACTCCCGATCCATATAACAGGCAGCGGGAAGATGATACTTACGGGAGTTATAACTCTGTGGTATTCTGTTTCAATTTTCAATTTATCCTCAGGGGATTCCAACAGGCAAAACGGGTGGTAGTTACCGGAAGTTTCAACGGATGGAATCCGGATGAGTTACGGATGTTTCCTACACACACCGGTTGGGCAATGCCGATGTATCTTAGGGACGGCACCTATGCTTATAAGTTTATCGTCGATGGTAAATGGATGCCAGATCCCGACAATAAAAAAATCAGACGTCCAGACGGTTCCGGGAATTTTAACTCTTTTACCGGGATTGGCGATAGTGTGGTTTTCACACTGAAGGGATATCCTAATGCGAGAAAGGTTGCTCTTGCCGGTAATTTTAATGGCTGGAATGCAGGGGAACTCTTTATGGATAAGACCGCCGGTGGCTGGCAATTGCCCTATGCGTTGGCTCCAGGGGTATATGAATATAAATTTATCGTTGATGGAGAATGGATTAAAGATCCTTCCAATCCATTAGTTACGGATCCCGGGCCTGACGCCAATTCTATCCTTGTATTTCAACCGAATTACACTTTCGTACTCGATCAGTATTCGGATGCTAAAAAGGTTACCGTAGCAGGTAGTTTCAACGGCTGGAATAAAGATGCTTACCTGATGACAAGGAAAGATTTCAAGTGGGTTTTCCCGATCCGGTTAAAACCCGGTAAATATACCTATAAGTTTGTTGTTGATGGAAAATGGATTCTCGATCCCCACAATGATTTATGGGAAGAGAATGAATATGGTACAGGGAATTCCGTGCTTTGGATCGAACCCTGAGATTTTATGGAAAGGTGTATTTATTATTCCCCTCAGGCAATAAAAGAGTTTATCATATAAAAACAGGCCATGCCGACAAGGGCAGAGGCAGGTAAGGTGAGATGTATCGTCCTGAAAAATGTTTACAGTTAAAACATGTAAACGTATGGAAGGACAAAAAAAAGAAAGTACACGCATTATTGAAGGCAACTAAAAATTGTTGATCATTCCTTCGGTGATAATTCTATGGCCGTGGCATACATCTGGCAAGTGTAATGATCCAAAAATGTACATTCCGTGCAGTTTTTTCTTTTGTCGGGGTAGCAGGATTACCTGCGGTGATCCTGGGTGGAGTGGGGCCTAAAAGAAAAATCCTGCCCTCCGTGCAGTTTTTTCTTTTTATCACTTCGGCTTGCAAGCAAGCTTGCAGCCTCGTTCAAAAAAGAAAAACCCGCTTTCGCGGGATTTTTCTTTTGTCGGGGTAGCAGGATTCGAACCTGCGACCTCCTGCTCCCAAAGCAGGCGCGATGAACCGGGCTACGCTATACCCCGAAGTGGGTGTGGGTGTGGGTGTGGGTGTGGGTGTGATGCTATATATTTTTTACTTTAGGATTCCTATTTTGTATAACTCCGATACATCCCAAGTAACATTTTTGAACTCTTCTCATACCCTTCGTAAAGTTCGGTGTAAGTGGTGTCGTCGATGACTTTCATGGATTTCAGGAGATCAAGGATGGCGACAGATTCGTAAACACTGCTGCGGGCAATTGTGAGGTAATGCTTTTTATCCTGGTCCGTCATCCTGCCGGTTCCTTCTGCAAGATTCAACAAAATACTAAGACTTGCACGTTTCCACTGATCCATTAAATACGGATCCATGTCTTTTGTTGTTTTAAGGGTACTCAAAACCTTCAGGTTCTGATCCTTTACTACCTGATAAACATCCAACTTTTCAAAATCAAACATATCTGTTTTTTTAACCACTAACGTTTCCACCACACCCACACTGCCATCACACCCAAACACAAACCCTCTTCGCGGAGAAGGGGGGATTCGAACCCCCGGTACAGTTTCCCGTACGACAGTTTAGCAAACTGTTGGTTTCAGCCACTCACCCACCTCTCCAAACTAAGTGAAGAACGATTAGTGAAAAGTGAAAAATTCACTCCTGGTATTTCAAAAAAGATTGCAAAATTAGGAATTCCATCCGGTTAAACCAAAATTTTTTTCATCCCTCCGGGATAGCGTCATTAAGTGGAGTTTTCTTACATTTGACAACTGTTTTTCCGGGATTCAGCACTAAAAAACATTAGTATGAATGCAAAAACTTTTGCAGAAAAAATATTAAAGGCCAGGGCAGGAAGTATTGTCTTTGCAAGACCCGACCTTATCCTTTCACATGATAATACTTCCAGCATATACAGCACTTTTAAAAAAATGGGAGGGATCGCACTTGCAAATCCCGATACACTGTTGATCACATTAGATCACAATGCCCCTCCTACCAATTCAAAACTGGCTAACGATTATCAAACCATCCGGGATTTTGTGGAAAAATTCGGAATCAAGAAATTTCATGATGTTGGCGACGGCATATGTCACCAGCTGATGTCGTATTATGCGAAACCAAAAATGATCATCGTTGGAAGCGATAGTCATACCAGCACTGCTGGCGCATACAACGCTTTTGCAGTAGGAATCGACCGTACCGAGACAGCTGGCTTATGGAAACTGGGTGAAACCTGGTTCAGGGTTCCTGAAAGTGTAAAAATAATCCTGAATGGGAAATTACAGGCAGGCATCTCAGCAAAAGACCTGGCATTATGGATTATCGGCATGATCGGATCCAGTGGAGCAGATTATATGTCGATCGAATACCACGGCAAAGGAGTAAAAACACTGACGATTTCTGATCGTATGGTCCTTACAAATCTGGCGTCGGAAATGGGAGCTAAAAATGCCGTCTTCCCTGCCGATGAGATCCTTGAAGCACATTTTGGAACAAAACTGAAAGGTCTCTGGGCCGATGAGGATGCTACTTATTTCAAAGAGATACAAATCGATCTCGGGGAGATTTTTCCTGTTGTCGCCGCTCCGCACCATGTCGATAATGTCAAGGCAGTGGCTGAAGTTAAGGGGACAAAAATCCAGCAAGCGCTGATCGGGACTTGTACCAACGGCCGCCTCCAGGATCTCCGGGAAGCAGCGACAATCCTGAAAGGGAAGAAAATTCCCAAGTATTTACAACTTCAAATCATTCCAGCATCAAAAGAAATTTTCAGACAAGCCATGAATGAGGGATTGATCGAAATTTTTATGGATGCCGGGGCCAACGTATTATCTTCCTCCTGTGGTCCATGTCTGGGTACCGGCCAGGGAATTCCTGCCGACGGCACCAATATCATTTCTACGGCCAACCGGAATTTCAAAGGACGTATGGGGAATAATGCATCCAATATTTATCTGGCCTCGCCGGCCACCGTTGCGAGTTCCGCCCTGAAAGGAGAGATTGCCGATCCCCGCGGAATCGGTACCCAAGACCAGTATCCTTTCCATGCATCACAGAGTGTAACCGTCGATATCAAAGAAGGAGACGATCGATTTGCTGCCGGAACCTGGAACTATGCCGATGTCGACAATCTGAATACCGATCAGATGTTCGCCGGCAACCTTACCTATAATGTTCAGAGTTCTGAGCCCGAAAAGATCATGCCGCATCTTTTCAAAGGTTTTGATAACAGTTTTGCAGAACGGGTAAAAGCCGGGGATATCCTGATTGCCGGAGCCAACTTTGGCTGCGGAAGTTCCCGTGAGCATCCTTCTGTCGGCCTGGCTTTTGCCGGCATTAAGGCTGTGATATGTAAATCGGTCAATCGGATATTTTACCGTTCATCGGTCAACCAGGGATTACCTATCATCCTTGTACCTGAAGCAGTGAAGGCGTTTAAACAGGGAGATAAAGTAGAGGTGGACTTTGAAACAGGAATTGTAAAAGTAAATGAAAAGAATTTTCCGTTTGCTGCCCTACCTGCAAAGTTGATGGATATTTTTTTGGTAAAAGGATTAGTGAACTATGTAAAGAATAAATGAAAAAGTTTCTCCGGCCTACCCTATTCGTTGCAATATCGGTGGCTGTTTACTTTCTCTTGCGTACCGTTTTTCCTAAAAGTACGGGAATTCTGACATTCTTACTCATAAACATTTTCCTGGATGCTTATTTGTGGATTTGGGTAAGGAAAACAATTCAAACATGGAAACCGACTTTCCGGTATTTAACAGGTTTGTTATTTTGGTTTCCTATGCTGCTCCTGGTCGGGATGGTAATTTATGGATTTTTCTCCGCTTTTTTAGATTGGAATATCTATATCAAAACCTATGTTATTAGTCTTTTTTTCAGTTTCTTTTCTTGTACCTTTTTTCCGATCATCTTTCTTCTGCTTGCCGATCTATTACGATTAATCAGAATTATCATTCACCGGTTGTTGTATCGTCAACCGTTGGAATCAAAGGTTTTCCGGCGACTTAATCCTCTTATTTTCACCGGATGGATTATTGGCGGATCGTTTTTTATCCTGCTTGTTTGCGGAATGATTTTCTGGCAATACGATTTCCGTATCCGGGAACGGGTAATCGGTCTGACACAACTCCCAAAGTCATTTGACAGTATTCGGATTGTTCAGTTTTCGGATATTCACCTGGGAAACTGGCCACGGAAGGAAAAACTAGTAGATGCCATGCAGATGATCAACGATCAACGTCCCGACTTGATTTTCTTTACCGGCGATATGTTTAACTATTGTACGGCAGAAGGAAATGAGTTTCGTGATATATTTAAGCGTCTTCATGCTCCGCTGGGAATCTTTGCCATACTCGGAAATCATGACTATGGAGATTATATCAAGTGGCCTTCACCGGCGGCAAAGGCAAAAAATATGAAGGATCTGGAAAATTATTATAAAGATCTCGGTTGGACACTGCTCAGGAATGAGAATAAAATCTTACATAAAAATGGAGACAGCGTTGCTATAATCGGTGTGGAGAATTGGGGCGCCACGCGTCGATTCCAGCGTCTTGGCGATCTTGCAAAAGCACAAAAAGGAACTGAGGGAATGGCTGTCCAATTACTTCTTTCCCACGATCCATCGCATTGGGAACACATCATCAGCCGGGATTATCAGCAAATCGATGTTACTTTTTCGGGGCATACCCATGGTGGGCAGGTTGGGATAAATATTTTGGGGATACACTGGAGCCCCATAGTCTGGTTCTCAAAATATTGGGGTGGATTATATCAGAATCCGCTATCCTTGGTTCCGCAATATCTATACGTTGATGAAGGACTCGGATGTATTAGCTATTCAGGACGTGTAGGAATATTACCGGAGATCACTGTATTAGTGTTAACACGGAAAGAGTGATCAGAATTCACGTTCCGGCAACTTATCGAAGACCAGAGCAATATCTGAATTTGCGTTTTTTTACGATGGAAAATGGTTTTTGCAATGTAACTAAAACTGGCAAAAGTATGTAAAACACATTAATCCTGGATAATATCCAGGGAGTAATTTTTTTATAATTTTATCGCTCTAATCTTGCAACCCTTTATCGTGGATATCCGCACCGACCTATGAAAAAAAAAGGTCTTCAGTTTCTCCGGAAACAGAGTATCTTACTGGAACTTTCCAAACTTGTTTTTGATGATACACAGGAAATTTATAACCGTATCACTGAAACAACTGCCGATATTCTTAATATTGAACGTGTCAGCATTTGGTTGTATAATGAGTCATGGTCGGAGATTAAATGTGAAGACCTTTTCAGGAAATCAATAAAATCGCATGAATCAGGAGTTCATCTGTCCATTTCAGAATATCCACGCTATTTTGACGCACTCCAGGAATTCCGTTTCATCTCGGCAAATGATGTCTTCGTCGATCCACGGTCAATCGAATTTTCAGAAAACTATTACAAACCGTTGAATATAAAATCCTCGCTTGACATTCCGGTACGGGTTGAAGGAGTGATTAATGCGATCCTTTGCTGTGAACAGACCGCAAAGGTAAAGGAGTGGACGAACGAAGAACAGGATTTTGCCTCCTCCATGGCTGATATTATCTCACTCGTCATCCAGACAGCAAACCGGCGAAAAGTAGAAATTGAACTCAGAAAGAGTGAGGAAAAATATAGGAAAATAGTTGATAATGCTGTTTTTGGAATCTATAAATCCGATATCACCGGCCAGTTTTTATTCCTGAACCAGGCAATGGCCAATATTTTTGAATTCGAATCTATAAAGCAGGGAATGCTATTCAGAATTGAGAAGTTATATAAAAATCCGGAAGACCGGAAGAATCTACTCACGAAACTCATACAGGAACACATTGTCAATGATTATGAGCTGGAACTCATCACTTCTAAAGGAAAAACAAAATACATCCTGCTCAGCGCATTTTATGAAGAGAATAACATTCTTGGAATGGTCGTGGATATTACCGAGCGAAAGAAATCGGAAGAGGAATTAAAAAATGCAAGAAACAAGGCCCAGGAATCCGACAGGCTGAAAACTTCTTTAATGGCAAATATGAGCCATGAATTTCGTACACCTATGAATGCCATACTCGGTTTTTCAGATTTGATAGAGACCGAATCGCAGGAGCCTGACGTTGTATTTTTTGCCCGAAAAATTCATCATTCCGGAGAGCGCTTGATGAGCACCCTGAAAGCCATTCTTGATCTGGCCGATTTAGAAGCCACCAAATCAAAAATCCGTTTTGTACCAATAAATGTCCAAAGGATTCTTGCATCCATATTAAATCCGTTTTACCCGGTTGCAAATGAAAAAGGACTTTTTCTGATTACAGAATATAAAGAGAACTTATTCGCAAACGCAGATGAGAACCTTCTTCATATGATCCTGCACAACCTGATTGACAATGCGATTAAGTTCACGCAAAAAGGCGGAGTCACCATCGAGACTGATCTCAGTACGGTTGATGAAAAAAAATATGTTGTGATACGTGTTAAAGATACCGGTATCGGTATTCATAAGGAACATCTTGAAACCATATTTCATGAATTCCGGCAGATCAGTGAGGGATATGACAGGAGCCATGAAGGTGCCGGGCTGGGATTAAGTTTGGCTAACCGGATGATTGAAATGCTTTATGGTAAAATTATCGTTGAAAGTGAATATGGTCTTGGATCTATTTTTACTCTTTGGGTACCGGCACTGATAGGAAAGGAACAGACAATCAATGTTCCTAAACATGATTTATCTGATGATCTTCATGTAAAAACGTTCCGAATGCACAAGCCCGACGAATTGCCTGTTATTCTGATCGTGGAAGATAATAATGACAATGCCGAGATAATGAAATTGTATCTAAAAGGGAAATATAAAACAGAGCGGGCTCCGGATGCTCATACTGCCATCAAAATGGCCGCTGAACATAAATTTTCGTGTATTCTTATGGATATTAACCTTGGTCCGGGAATGGACGGGTTAAGAGCGGTTAACGAGATCAGGAAATTGGACAGCTATAAAGATATCCCAATCGTAGCTATCACCGGATATACCATGGCCGGTGACAGGGAAAGATTGTTGAAGGGTGGATGCAATTATTACCTTGGGAAACCGTTCACTCAGCAAGGTTTACATGAACTAATGACAGAAGTCTTTCCCAATAATTAAACTGACAATCTGATTGATCTATGACAAGTCAATACTCCGATACTCCTGAACAGCGAATTCTTGATATAATTATTAATAACGTGCCTGCCATGGTGTTTTATAAAGACCTTGACGGAAAATATATTGCGGCAAATAATTCATTTTGTAGACAGCTTGGTACCTCCCCCACCTTAATAGTAGGAAAAACTGATTTTGATTTTTACGAGACCGAACGCGCAGATAAGTACCTGCAGACCGACCTGGCAGTGATTAAAAGTGGTCAGAGTTTCGACGGTTTTGAGGAAGAGATCACCGTTGATGGAAAACCAAAGGTTTATACCACCCGTAAAGTATTAGCTAAGGATGATAATGATCAGCCTTGCGGTATCATTGGTCTGGTTTATGATGTCACAAAAACTTACCGGACTGAGGAGGAGCTGATTGAAAGCAGAACACGGTATAAATACATGTATGAGATGTTCCGGTTGATGGCCGATAACATACCTGATCTTCTCTGGGCAAAGGATTTGAAAAAACGATTCATTTTCGTCAACAAAGCCATCTGTGAAAAACTATTAAATGCTTCCGACACCAATGAACCTATTGGAAAAAATGATATGTTCTTTGCGAAAAGGGAGCGTACTCTTCATCCTGCTGATATTGAATGGCACACGTTTGGCGAAATTTGTTCCGACTCTGACGATGTCACCATTCAGAGAAAAGGTCCGGGAAGGTTTGAAGAATATGGCAACGTTAAGGGTCAGTTGCTATACCTGGATGTGCATAAAGCGCCTATCCGTGATGAGAAAGGGAATATGATTGGAATCGTCGGGAGCGGCAGGGATATAACCAAGGAGAGATTGATCGAAAAGGAGTTGACAACGGTCAATGAACGGAATAAGGCAATTCTGAAAGCGCTTCCTGATGTTATATTCCTCTTTGATCTGAATGGAACCTTCCTAGATTGTTATGCTGCTGATCCTTCCGATCTACTGGCTCCGATTGATCAGGTTATTGGTCATAATATTTCTGAATTTTTTGCACCTACCTTTGTTGAAGAACTTAAAAATACACTGGCTAAGTGTGTTCAGACTGGGGAAGTACAAACCATGGAATATGAGCTGGTTCTTAATGGAAAATTATCCTATTTTGAAGCCCGTCATGTTCTCGTGGAATCGGAAACGGTGCTTTCAATATCACGGAACATTACCGAGCGTAAAATTCTCCAGAAAGAATTGATTAGTGCAAAGGAAAAGGCGGAAGAATCCGACCGGCTGAAATCGACTCTGCTTAATAATATGAGTCATGAATTACGTACACCACTCAATGGAATCCTTGGTTTTTCGGAAATCCTGACAAATGAGTTGAGCAATCCCGATTACATGGAGATGGCAAGACACATCAACAACTCCGGTAAAAGGTTGATGAGGACCTTGGACGCCATCATGCAACTTTCCCAGTTAGAATCGGGGATTAAGGCAATTAACGTTCAAAAAACAGAAATTGATCAGATATTCAAACAAATCCTGGAAACTTATAATCCACAGGCAAGGATAAAAGGGTTATTCCTTGAATTGCGTGAATATCAATCCATGACTGGATATCTTGATCAATTCTTCTTTACACAGTCTATTTCAAATATCCTTGATAATGCCCTTAAATTTACCCGCGAAGGCGGGGTAACCATCACCATTGAAGAGATTAAAAATGAAGAAACACGTTTACTATCCGTCAATATCGATGATACGGGCATCGGAATTTCACCCGATCACCTGAGATTTATTTTTGAAGAGTTCAGGCAAGTTAGCGAGGGTCATAACCGTAGTTTTGAGGGAACAGGGCTTGGACTTACCATTGCAAACAAGATGGTCTCTCTCCTGGGTGGTACCGTTGAAGTCGACAGCAAGATTGGGAAAGGTTCTCACTTCCGGGTTTTAATTCCTTTTCCAACCGAAAAACCAGGCGCGAAATCACTGGTACTAGATTTTCCGTCACCAAAAAAAGATGACGATATTCAAAGAATGGCCGTTACAGGAAAGCCGCTGGTTCTTTTAGTGGAAGATAATGAAGTCAACATGCAATTGACTGTTGCATACCTGAACAATGAGTTTACCGTGGACTGGGCTGTGGATGGTCCTTCTGCGCTGGAAAAGGCCAGAACTAAAAACTATGTTGCTATACTGATGGATATCAACCTCGGACCCGGGATGGACGGTCTACAGGCTGCCCAGTCAATCCGCAAAATGAAGGACTTTGAAAACATACCGATCATCGCGTTAACAGGATATACTTTGTTTGGAGATAAGGAGAGGCTTATCAAAGGCGGTTGTACCAATTACCTGGCAAAGCCATTCTCAAAAGAAGATATTTTAAAGGTACTAAAAGAATCACTGGGTTTCCAGGTCTGATGAATCTTTTTTTAAACCTGAAATAATTTCATATCACATTCGAACATCTCACAACAGGTATCACATACCCGTTTCAGTACCTTGAAACCGGTAAGCTTTACGTTTGGTGTCTCGAAATGGGGTTGTACCGGCTCTTCCCGCATCAAATCAGAACTCAGATATTTTTTATTACAGTCAGAAAAAACTGTTACTACAATAGCATCTTTGCCCATTTCATCCTGGATTTGTAACGCTCCAAGGAAATTTGCACCAGATGAAATTCCAACTGCCAGTCCCAACTGATTTGCCAATTTTTGAGCCATCAGGATAGAATCACCATCAGGAACGGCCACCACCCTATCGAGTTGATCCAGTTTCACGATCGCCGGAATAAATTCATCCGAGATACCCTGTATACGATGTACTCCAACTTTATGCCCTGTAGAGAGTGTGGGAGATTCGGCCGGTTCCAGTGGATGGACTTTTACCTTTGGATTCATAGACCGGAGATATCGGCCAACACCCATTACAGTTCCACCTGTTCCAACACCGGCAATGAATGCATCGGGACTTATTCCTCGATAAGAAAGCTGGCACCATATCTCAGGTCCGGTAGTCTTTTCATGTGCCTCCGCATTATTTTCGTTGGAAAACTGTCTTGGCAGGAAAATATTTGGTTCCTCGGCAGCAATTTTCTCTGCTATCTCGATACTCCCGAGAAATCCACCTTGTTCCTTTGAAACAAGGATTATTTCAGCACCATGGCTTTTAATAATATCGACTCTTTCTTTACTCATCCAGTCGGGCATGATGATCCTGACATTATGTCCTAAAGCTTTACCGATAGCAGAAAAGGCGATCCCGGTATTCCCGCTGGTGGCTTCCACAATGGTATCGCCGGTATTGATTTTTCCTTCTGCATATGCTTTTTCAAGGATAAATAAAGCCATGCGGTCCTTGATGCTTCCGGTAACATTATAATGCTCAGCCTTTGCATATAAGATCCTGTCTTGTCCTTTATATTTAAAGTAAATAGCAAGCAATGGAGAATTTCCAATTAGTCGCCATAAGTCTTTAAATCTTAATTTAAAACTATTATCGACCTTTGACTTCATATAGAATTATTTAGAGTGGTAGCCTGTCGAACGGAATAATTTAGCCGGAAGCAAAAATAGAAAAAAAAATAATTACTGTTTCTGTGCGCGGGATATCTGAATGAAGGTCACTTCAACATCGCCACCCTGGGGGTAAAGGCTGATCCAATTATTATCGGACCGGTACCAGGCATCCTGGTCTCTGACACTGATCAACCGTTCATTAACTTTACCATCAGGACTAAGGTTACGAATTACCACTCCACCCCCAGGCTGTTTATCCAGCCCATATCGCATCAGGACATTAAACGGTTTACTGGAAAGGTTCCTGATCTTTATATAGACGAAATTATTTTTCCTGGAAGCCATATTTACCGGGGTGAATGGAAACTGTTTCTCTTCTCCTGCTGCAATAGTCACTGTGGTCTTTAAAACGTCGACAATAGCATTTTCCGTAATTGTTCTTCTGATTTTTGAAATCATCTCCCTAGGATAATTTTCCATTGGTAACAACTCGCTTGCAACCGTATATGAATCAATAGCCTTATCATATTCATAGGAATTGTAAAATCGGTCACCTTCTGTCACGGCCTGATCATACTTGGCTTTATTTGCACGATAAATGCTGTCGATTTTGAATCCGATCATATTGATCTTTTCTTTAGGATATGTTTCGTCAGGAAAAATCGTTAAGGCCTGTTGATACAGGCCTTTCGCCTTCATCCACTCCTTCTGGTTAAATTGCCCGTCGCCCTTGACAACCAAATCGTCGTAGGTTTGTTTCTTTCCCTTCAATTCGGTCAGTATCCGGTTAATTTGTGCAATCCTATCGGCAGGATATTTTGCTTCCGGTTTAATGGTTAATGCATTCTGAAATTCATTGCTGGATTCATCATATTTTTTCTCTGTAAACAGTTGATCAGCCTTTGTTACAGATACCTTATAAGCTTCTTCCTTTGCTTTTAATTCTTCAAGAATCCCATCAATTTCAATTATTTTATCCTTTGGATACTGTTCAGAGGATTTTAATTTCCCGGCGTTGACGTATTCGTTCCTGGCTTGCTCCAGCATCTTTGAGGCTAAAAGTTTGTCGGCATTGGCAATAATCGTTTTATACTGATCATCCAGCGCTTTTTGTTTGGCAAGCTCTGCCAGGATCGTTGTGATCTCTGCCAGCTTATCCTTGGGATATTGTTCAGCTGGCTTGATCTTTCCGGCATTGAGATATGCCGTCCTGGCCTGGTCATAATCCTTCTCTCCAAAGAACTTATCGGCAACTGCAACGGCTGTTCCATACTGATCATCGATCGCTTTCTGACGTGCCTGATCGGCCAGCACTTTATCGATTTCCGCTATTTTCGTCTTCGGATACTGCTCGGCAGGCTTTAGGCTGCTGGCTTTCTGATATCCAACCCTGGCCGGCTCAAAGGTCTTTTCACCAAGAAGTTTATCGGCATTAGCTATTGTAGAGGCATATTCATCATCGAGCGCTTTCTGCTTCGCAAGATCAGCTAAAATCTTATCAATCTCACCAATCTTGGTTTTCGGATATACTTCCGCAGGTTTCAGGTTCCCGGCATTAACATATAGCGATCTTGCCTGATCATAAGTTTTTTCAACAAAAAGTTTATCCGCATCTGCGACGGTCTTTGCATACTGCTCGTCAAGAGCCTTTTGTGCAGCTATGTCTCCTAGCGCCTTATCAATCTCTGAGATCCTGTCCCTGGGATATTGTTCCACAGGCTTAAGGTTCCCGGCATTGACGTATTCGTTCCTGGCTTGCTCCAGCATCTTTGAGGCTAAAAGCTTGTCGGCATTGGCAATAATCGTTTTATACTGATCATCCAGCGCTTTTTGTTTGGCAAGCTCTGCCAGGATCGTTGTGATCTCTGCCAGCTTATCCTTTGGATATTGTTCACCGGGCTTGATCTTCCCGGCATTGAGATATGCAGTCCTGGCCTGGTCATAATCCTTCTCTCCAAAGAACTTATCGGCAACTGCAACGGCTGTTCCATACTGATCATCGATCGCTTTCTGACGAGCCTGATCGGCCAGCACTTTATCGATTTCCGCTATTTTCGTCTTCGGATACTGCTCGGCAGGCTTTAGCCCGCTGGCTTTCTGATATTCAACCCTGGCCGGTTCAAAGGTCTTTTCACCAAGAAGTTTATCGGCATTAGCTATTGTAGAGGCATATTCATCATCGAGCGCTTTCTGCTTCGCAAGATCAGCAAAAATCTTATCAATCTCACCAATCCTGGTTTTCGGATATGCTTCCGCAGGTTTCAGGTTCCCGGCATTAACATATAGCGACCTTGCCTGATCATATGTTTTTTCAACAAAAAGTTTATCCGCATCTGCGACGGTCTTTGCATACTGCTCGTCAAGAGCCTTTTGTGCGGCTATGTCTCCTAGCGCCTTATCAATCTCTGCGATCCTGTCCCTGGGATATTGTTCCGCAGGCTTAAGGTTCCCGGCGTTGACGTATTCGTTCCTGGCTTGCTCCAGCATCTTTGAGACTAAAAGCTTGTCGGCATTGGCAATAACAGTTTTATACTGATCATCCAGCGCTTTTTGTTTGGCAAGCTCTGCCAGGATCGAGTCTATTGCAGCTATTTTATCCTTTGGAAGTTTTTCTTCGGGTTTAAGAATTAAGGCCTGCTCAAAACTTGTCCTGGCTATGGAATATTGTTGGTTCAGCAACTGGTTCTCCCCATTGGTAATCAATGTAGTATACTGATCGGCCAATGCTTTTTCCTTCGCAAAAAGTGCTAATATCTGTGCAATTTCTGTTAACTTGTTTTTCGGATAAACCTCAGTTGGTTTTATCTTCAGGGCATGCTGATATTCGGTTTGAGCCTGGTCATAAACTTTACCAGCAAATAGACTGTCGGCACTGAAAATAACCGATGCGTACCTCTCGTCGGTAGCTTTTTGCTGTGATATCGCTTGTAATATCCTGTCGATCTCTGCAATCTTTGATTTAGGATAGAACTCGGCAGGCTTTAATGCCAGGGCTTTCTGATAGTCCTCTTTCGCCCGTTCATAAACCAGGGTAACAAGTTCTTTATCGGCTGAAAGAATAAGCGACTTGTACTGTTCTTCCTTGTCCTTTGCCTGAGCGAGATATTTCAGGATACTATCAATTTCTGTTATTTTAAATTTGGGATATGTATCCGCGGGTTTATATCCGGCGGCTTTTTGATATTCAGCTTTTGCAGGTTCATAATTTTTCTGGCCGAACATCTTATCTGCATTGACAATAGTCAGCCGGTATTGTTCATCCATTGCTTTTTGATCCGACAGGAATTTATCAATTTCCTGAATTTTTTCTATGGGATATCTCTCTGCAGGTTTGAGAAGTGAAGCTTTTACATATTCCGCCCTTGCCTGTTCAAAGGACTTATCTTTTAAAAGTTTGTCAGCCGTATTAATCATTATTACCCACTGTTCATCCATTGCCTTTGCCATCGCTGCTTCCCGACCCGTAAGCATTTTATCGGCTTTAGCAATCATCTCTTTCGGATATGCTTCCGAAGGTTTCACAGAAGAAGCCATTGTATAGTTTTCTCTAGCCCTGAGATAACTTTTCCCGATATATAAACTGTCGGCCAGTGTTATATAATTATCATATTCTTCCTGTTCTTTTTTCTTACCAGCCAGCAAACTTTGAATTTCCCGGATTCTGTTCTTGGGATAAAGTTCATCGGGTTTGATAGTCAATGCCAACTGGTACCCTTTAATAGATTCAACGTACTTTGCCTGCTGAAATAATTGATCTGCTTGTAAAATGGCTTTGTTGTATGCTTCATCCCTGGCTTTCTGGGCAGCAATTAACGTAGTCAGTTCGGTTATCTTCTGTTTTGGGTAAGGCTCCTCAGGCCGGATACCCTGAGCTTTCTGAAATTCCAATAAGGCAGACTGATAGCTTTTGCTTAAAAAAAAATTATCCCCATTCGAGATCGCTTTGGCATATAACTCATCATTGACTTGCTTATCGATCTGACTTTTAATGATCTCGTTAATCTTATCCCGTGGATATTGCTCCTGGGGAAGAATCTTGCTTGCATTTTCATATTCAGCACGCGCCCGCTCATAATCCTTTGCCTGAAAAAGTTTATCAGCGCTTGCCACGGCCACATCATACAAAATATTTTGTGCTTTCTGTGACCGTAAAAGGTTCATGGTTTTTCGAAGTTTTTCTTTAGCCAAAGTATCATCCGGAAGATTATCAATCGCAACCTGATATGAAGCTTTTGCATTCAGGTAATCCTTCGCATTGAAATATGTATCACCGGAAGTAAGTGCTTTTTGATATTCATTTTTTTTCCTGTTCTCCTCTGCCAATTGTTCCTTTAACTTAGTGATCCGGTCTTTAAGTTTTGTATCACTCGGTTTTATCTTTTGTGCCTTCTCAAAAGTCAAAATGGCCTGGCTCAAATCTTTCTGAAGATAAAAATCCTCCCCGTTTTTTAAATAAATTCGGTAAAGAGAATCCTTCCCCTTTGCGTCAATTGTAGAATCAGGGCTTGAAAACAATAATAATTTCTCAGAAGGGTTAGTGGGAAAGTTATTTGATTCAATCCAATAGAAACACAATCCAAATAAAAATCCGAATAAAAAGATGGCTACAAATGTTAGAAATGGGCTGCGACGGGAAAGGGTCATATGAGATGTAAAATTCTTTCTTCCAATTAACTCTTTATGTATTAACGGAAATTTAAACAAATAATTTTATGACGGAATTTAACATCGGATTATTCCATCCTTTATGGTCAATTTCCGATCTGCCATATTCGCCAGTTCGAGGTTATGCGTCACAATAATATAAGTCTGTTTGAATGTATCACGCAATTGAAAAAATAAATTATGCAACTCAATGGCTGATGCAGAATCCAGATTACCCGAAGGTTCATCAGCAAGTATTACGCTGGGTTCATTGATCAATGCCCGTGCCACAGCGATACGCTGTTGCTCACCTCCTGATAGTTCCGAAGGTTTATGATGAATTCTTTCTTTCAGATTCATAAATTCCAGCAGGTTCATAGCCATTCTTTCCGATTCCCTTTTTCCTTTCCCCGCAATGAAAGCAGGTATGCAAACATTTTCAATGGCTGTGAATTCGGGCAAAAGATGATGAAACTGAAACACAAAACCGATATGACGATTTCGGAATTCAGCCATTTTTCTGTCCGAAAGTTGTGAAATGGAAATCCTGTTTAATTCCAGGATTCCAGCATCAGCCTTATCCAATGTTCCAAGGATATGAAGCAAGGTCGATTTGCCGGCGCCGGAAGCGCCGACGATGGAAATGATCTCACCCTCTTTAACCTCAAGGCTGATCCCCTTTAAAACTTTAAGTGATCCAAAGGATTTGTGAATATCTTTCGCGATGATCATATAAATAGCGTGACCTGGCAAAGGTAATAAAATCCTGTTTTTACTATTACCCGAAAAATGCTATTCAAATTTAGACCGGCCGATTTTGTAAATCCATGCCAAACCATTAATTTTGGCCTTTCTAAACCTACCATCAAACTATGAACTTGCACGAATTTCAAAGTAAATCTATACTGAAACAATACGGTGTTGCCGTCCCTGAGGGGGTGCTGGCACATACGGAAGCAGAAGCCGTGAAAGGGGCGGAATATCTGGCTGATACTACAGGTACGGATAAATGGGTTGTTAAGGCCCAGGTTCATGCCGGAGGACGTGGAAAAGGCGGTGGAGTAAAAATTGCCAAATCGCTTGAAGAGGTGCGTAATCATGCTGGTCAGATCCTTGGAATGACCCTGGTAACACCCCAGACCGGTCCAAAAGGTAAGCTGGTGAGAAAAGTTTACATCGAACAAAATATTTTTTATCCCGGTCCTTCGGAACCAACAGAAATTTATATGAGCCTTTTACTCAATCGTCAACGGGGGCGCACCATTCTGATGTATTCCCCACGAGGCGGCATGGATATTGAAAAGGTTGCTGAAGAAACGCCGGAGTTAATCTTTACGGAGGAGATTGCTCCTGAAACAGGATTACAAGCCTTTCAGGCCAGGAAGGTCGCCTTTAACCTCGGCCTCAAAGAGGAAGCTTACAAAAATATGCTGAAGTTTGTTTTTACACTTTATAAAGCATATGAACAAAGTGATGCCTCCCTGGTTGAGATTAATCCTGTTTTTAAAACTTCTGATAATAAAATACTGGCAGCCGATGCGAAAGTTGTAATTGATAACAATGCCCTTTTCCGTCATCCTGATATTGCTGCTATGCGCGACTATGATGAAGAAGATCCTGTTGAAGTGCTAGCATCAAAGGATGATCTTAATTATGTTAAACTTAACGGCAATGTCGGTTGCATGGTCAATGGGGCTGGCCTTGCCATGGCTACTATGGATATTATCAAACTATCCGGCGGCGATCCTGCAAATTTTCTCGATGTTGGAGGCTCTGCCAATGCCAAAAGAGTTGAACAGGGATTCCGGATCATTCTGAAGGATCCTGCCGTGAAGGCTATCCTGGTGAATATTTTCGGGGGAATTGTGCGATGTGACCGTGTTGCCCAGGGTATAGTCGATGCCTATAACAATATTGGCAAGATCGATGTTCCAATCATTGTACGCCTTCAGGGAACCAATGCTGAAGAAGGGAAAAAGATCATTGACGATTCGGGATTAAGGGTTCATTCAGCCATTACCTTGAAAGAAGCAGCCGAACTTGTCACTAAGGTGATTCAGTGATTTCAATCAGACTTACCTGTCGATGTTTAACTTGTCAAAAATCGCATCATTTTGGATTACTTGTATGGCCTTTAATACTTCGTCGTCATTCTGATTGATCACGGCATACAATTCATTCATATCCCAGAGTTTTTGTGCAATCAATCCCTTGATCTGTGCTTTGATCAATTTTTCCGAAGCAATCCATCCTTTCTCATCTTTTTTAACTCCTTCTTTCTCGGCATAATCAAAGAAACGGATTATAAATTCATCATCCAGTACGAATTTTTTATCAAAAGCAGGAAAAGCAGGATAATCTGTTTGAAGAGATTTCCTGTTATGGTCAACATATTCTCCGACAAAAGAATTAATTACATTTTTCCTCCGCAGATCAAGATAATAATCCGAAATTGGAGTAGAATCCCATGGGATAAATATGTCGGGCATGATGCCTCCTCCGCCATATACCACCCTCTTTTTCGAAGTAAAATATTTTAAGGAATCTGGAAATTTTATGCTGTCGGCATGGATCAGTTCACCATGTTTCACCCGTTGACTGAAATCCTCATAATATTTATCGACGCCTTTACCATATGGTTTCTGGATACATTTTCCCGATGGATTGTAATAACGGGCTGTGGTAAGCCGTACCTGTGAACTGTCGGGAAGCTGGAAGGGACGTTGAACTAGACCTTTGCCAAATGACCTCCGGCCGACAATGATTCCGCGGTCCCAGTCCTGGATGGCACCGGAAACAATTTCACTGGCTGAGGCAGAATTTTCATTGATCATGATAACCAGCTTACCGGTTTGAAACTGACCTTTTGCCGTGGAGAAATAATCTTCCCGCTGGCTGCGCAATCCTTGCGTATAGACAATCAACTTCCCAGGACCCAGGAATTCATCTGATAATTCAATGGCAGTACCCATGTATCCACCGGCATTATTCCGCAAGTCAAGAATCAGGTTCTTCATTCCTTCTGCTTTTAATTTAGTGATCGCCGTACTAAATTCTTGCATGGAACTTTGGGAAAATTTATTCAGGTTGATATATCCTGTACCCGATGCAATTATATAAGCAGCATCAATGCTGTTGATGGGAATTTTATCACGGATTATGTTATAATCGATAATATCTTTTTTCCCCTTGCGGTAAATCGAAACGATAACTTTCGTTCCGCGTTTACCACGCAAATGATCCAAGACAAACTGGTTGTCTATTTTCTTATTTACAACAACCTCTCCGTCGATCTTAATAATTTTGTCACCCGACATGATACCTAATTTTTCAGATGGTCCTCCAGGGATAGGATGAACCACGGTTATCGTATCCTTAAGTATCTCAAACTGCACACCGATGCCATCAAAATTTCCTTCCAGGGGCTCGTTTGCCCTTTGTACTTCCTTCTTGGGAATATAAACGGAATGAGGATCAAGTTCTTTCAGAGTCTCTTCGATGGCTTTTTCTACCAGTTTTCCTTCATTGATAGTATCAACATAGGCAAATTTGATGATCTGTATGAGCGTATTGTATTTTTTTATTCCCGCATTCGGATCCTGACGTTGTGCCTGAACTCGGTTTAGAGTCAACGCTAATAAAATGACCAGAAATGCTAATCCGATTTTATGGTATTTCGAAAATTTTATGTTATGCATTGTAATTGGCTTGTTTATTAATATTTTTGAGAATCCAAAGGTAGTTTTTTTTTCTCGACTGGAAGATCGGTCAGTAGTTTTTTAACTAATTTTAACGGCTTTAAGTACAATTTAACATATTGATGGTTTTATCATATATTCAAGGTGGAAGCTGAGAAAATGCGGTTTATCCGTAGCTTTTTTTATCCATTTATTTTTCTTCTGATTCTTTGGCTCATCAAGGCAGTCGAACTTATTTTCTCTCTCAATCTATCTGAATATGGTCTTTACCCTTTGCAGGCAAAAGGATTACCTGGAATACTGACCGCTCCTTTTCTTCATGCCGATCTATCTCATCTTTTTGCAAACTCAATCCCGTTGCTTATTCTTGGAGCTTTACTTTTTTATTTTTATAAGGATATCGCTTGGCCGGTTCTTATTCTGCTGTACCTGATTACCGGTATCTGGGTATGGACATTTGCCCGTGGTGGATCAGTCCATATTGGTGCCAGTGGCATCATATACGGCCTGGCTTCCTTTCTTTTCTTCAGTGGGATCATTAGAAGGGAGGCTCGACTGATGGTTATTACTTTGCTGGTTACTTTCCTGTACGGTGGTCTTATCTGGGGAATATTCCCACAATTTTTTCCGGTCCAGCGTATTTCTTGGGAATCTCACCTGATGGGCCTTTTGGCTGGACTTGTCCTTGCATTTTATTTCCGAAAATCAGGACCTCAGCGAAAAATTTATGAATGGGAGGATGAAGATGACGATAATAATGAAACATCTGATTCCGCTGAACATTCAGGGAGCGACATGAAGATACGGAAGGATCCGCTTGAAGAGTGAATCACTCATCCCTTCAATTATTTTCAATTCTTCGATTGATTTGAACCGTTTGTTTTTCTGACGGTAAATCATAATGGTTTTCGTCAATTCAAAAGGAAAATATGGATGTTTGAGTAGCTCTTTAAAGGTGACGTTATTCAGGTCAATCTTCCTTATCGAATCAGGTGATACAATAATATTGGGCACCAATGCAGCATAGCGCGAACTATCCATTCCAAAAACCTCTAAGAGTTGTTCTTTATAAATATATCCACCCAACCGCTGCCGATAACTTACGATCCTCCGGGCAAAAGAAGGTCCTATCCCCCTTAAACGCTGAAGCTCGAAAGTATCTGCTGAATTGAGTTCGACTGTAAATTCAATTCTGTTTTTCCTGTTTCGACTATAGATAGAATCTCCTATCGGGAAAAAGCCATTTTTCTCTTCCTCCTCCGCTTTTTGCCAGGAACGTTCGAATATTATGATCTCTTTTTCAAATGCCGTAAAATCGATCGGTGTTTGTGCCGTCTCAGCCGGTATAAAAATATTGGCCAGAATAAGACCAGAAAGAATCACCAGGAGTATAACAATGCCTCTTTGTTCTGTCCTGTTAAAAGTGAGATAATCTTTAACAACCAGGGTTACCCTATTTTTCAAAGGAGTTAATATTTGCAGTACATTTTAATCAGCTTTTCGTCTGAGAATTGCTATGCCAAGCCTGCATTCCAGACATCTTTTTTTGTCACAGTAAGAACGTTTTAATTGGGTGAGTGCTTGTGTCTTTAGCGCGTTGTCAACCTCCATACCGCATTTCTTCCACCGGGTAATATCACTGTTTGACTCACCGGAGAGTGATTCGAGCAGGTTCATCGCTTTTTCACGATAATTAACCAATCCCTTCTCCAATCCTATAAAAAACAGAAATGGCACAACGCCATTGATGATCAATAATGTTCTTGAAGAGTGTCCCATTATTTTCACCTGTTCAGAAGATATCCGATCGAAAATGTAATGATCATTCCAGTATCGCGATGCCGATAAATTAAATTTGTTTTGAATTTCCACTATGGAAGATGAGTCAAGTAATTGGAAAAACCGTCCTCCTGTAGATTGTATAAATGCTGCAAACTGACTGATCCGGATAGTCGGAAAATTGGAAGGTCTTAATCGGAGGAACTTCCATGCGGTACCTGGAATAGAGGCAATTCCGTATTTATTTTTAAAGAATCGGTATTCCGATGATAATAAAACAGGGTATGGATCTTTATAATCAGAGTTAAGCAAACCGGCCTGACCAAAAAGGAGTGCCTCGAGCTGAAGAACATTCCCGGCATGACGTTTAATAAGATTTAAGGGCAGCGATTTTGCCAGGAGTTCAAAGGGAAGGCCATTAATCCTGAATCCAAAATTTGTTGACAGAAACCGGTAAAATGTTTCTTCCCAATCATGGCCGCACCATTCCCAGAAACGTCTAATTTCCTCACATTTCAACAGGATACGCTCCAATACCAGGGAGGGAGTCCACAAAGTAAATTCAGGTCTTTTTGTATTTTCCAGCAAGTTAATACATGGTATCCAAAGATGATTTCGCATCATTAAATCATACCGTTCCAGGATATGTCTCGGAAACTGATTCATCATCTCCAGGGTCGGGATCTTTAAGACTTGCTTTGCATTAACATGATGTTCAATTTGATATACAACATGAAGAATAATATTTTCATATGCTTTATCATTGTGGTGTCCATGACGGAACCAATCAGAAGATAGTATATGGATCTCTACATTACCCGCCCAGGTGGTTTCTCCGATTTTCACTCGGGCATTAATAAAGTCGGGACCACTGTCTTTGTTATGGTCTCCCGGATACAAAACAACAACGGGATCACCGGAAACAGTCTTTATCTCCAGGTTCAAAAGCCGGAATTTCCATAAGTAATGAAGAAACTCCTCATCCATGTCGATCAGGTATTTTTTACCTTAATCAGTTTAGGGATCAAAAGGTAATACACGTGTTAAATAAATATAAAACCCGGTTATATTTGCAGAACCTTTTCCGAATGATTATATTTGCATTTGATTAAAAATTCACAGCCCGATGAGAGATGTTGTGACACTGGTTTCCGGTATAGAATATAAAGTAAGGAAACTCACAGAACGGCATATCCATTTAAGGGAAGAAAATGAAATTTATTCATCAGAAATTCAAAAACTTAAAAAAAGCAACGAAGAACAAAAAAAGATTATAAACCAATTAGAAGAAAAGATCAAAGTACTTAAACTTGCAAAGGCATTAGAAACCAAAGAAGGGAACGTTGAATCTAAAGTAAAAATCAACGAGATGTTGCGGGAAATCGAAAAATGTATTGGGCTTTTAAATGCTTGAAGTTAAATTAACAAGAAGAAATGGAGCTTAAATCATAACTTCTTGAATTAAATAGTAAAATGTCCATGGATGAACTTTCCATATCAATAGCGGTTGCAGAACGGAGTTACCGGTTGGTCGTTGAAAAAGAACACGAGGAACTCTTCCGCAAGGCGGCGAAACTGATTGATAAACGAATAAAGGATTATTCAGTCAGTTATGCTTACAAGGACAAGCAGGATCTTCTAGCCATGGTAGCGTTGGAATATGCCACCAGCTATTTACAAGACGAACAGTTATTGGTTGAGAAAGAAGATATGTTCGAAAATAAGCTTATGGAAATAACCCGGACATTAGACGAGCAACTTCAGTATTAAGCCCCTCTCGTTCTTTGAAAATTATTGACGACTACCCGCATTAATTCAGACAGTTTGTAAACCTAACATTACAAATATTAGGGCAAGGCTCATTAACCTGTAGGACAGGCCTCATTCCCGCCTTCGGGCAGGACTCCGGTAAGCCGGACAGTGGACGTTCGAAAAGTTTGGCGGCTCTATTCGTGTCGTTTGAGGTTTATCATAACCTCGCTGAATAATGCGGGTTTTTTATTTCTCTGCAACCCTTCCCGTCAATAATCATGGCAGGAGCCGTTGGTAGTTACCATAGGCCACTGCCTATTTACAAATTAATACTATACTACGATGGATGGAATATTGTTATATGTTATCATTGGTGTAACGGGTGTTATAATCGGGGGTATCCTGACGGGGACCATATTGAATAAAGCTTTGGAGCGTAAACGGGATGTCATTCTTAAAGAAGCAATGGAAAAAGCTGAAATGATTAAAAAAGATAAGATCCTTCAGGCTAAAGAAAAGTTTCTGCAGTTAAAGACCGAACATGAAAAGTTCATTCATGAAAAAAATGACGAAATTCTGAAGAATGAGAACCGGTTAAAACAGAAGGAGACTACGGTCAACCAGAAAATGGAAGAGCTGGCCAAAAAACAAAAGGAAAATATTACCATTAAGCAGAATCTTACCCAACAAATGGATCTGGTTAATAAGAAACAGGCAGATCTTGATAAGTCGTTAAAGGTACAGGTCGAAAAGCTGGAGACAATTTCCAACCTCTCGGCAAACGAAGCAAAAGCGCAACTGGTTGAAACACTCAAAGAAGAGGCAAAATCGGAAGCCCTGGTTCATATTAAAGACATTGTTGACGAAGCAAAGATGACTGCGAATACGGAGGCTAAAAAGATCATCATCGAAACCATCCAGAGGACTGCATCGGAACATGCGATCGAAAATACTGTTTCGGTCTTTAACATTGAGAGCGAAGAAGTTAAGGGAAGGATCATTGGCCGGGAAGGCCGCAATATCCGTACCCTTGAATCGTTGACGGGGGTCGAAATCATCATCGACGATTCTCCTGATGCCATCATTCTTTCCGGTTTTGATCCGGTGCGAAGGGAGATTGCACGGCTTTCACTCCATAAACTCGTCACAGATGGCCGTATTCACCCGGCACGTATTGAAGAGGTGGTTGCAAAAACGAAAAAACAGATCGAACAGGAAATCATTGAAACCGGGAAACGGATTACCATTGATTTAGGCATCCATAACATTCATCATGAGTTGATCCGCATGATCGGAAAGATGAAGTATCGTTCCTCTTATGGACAAAACTTGCTACAACATTCCATAGAGGTTTCCAAGCTGAGTGCCACTATGGCAGCCGAGCTGGGTCTTAATCCCAAAAAAGCAAAACGTGCTGGACTTCTCCACGACATCGGAAAAGTGCCTGACACGGAACCGGAATTACCCCATGCAATCCTGGGCATGAAGATGGCAGAAAAATTTAAAGAAAAACCCGAGATCATCAACGCTATTGGTGCCCATCACGATGAGGTGGAAATGGACAACCTGCTCTCCCCGATCGTTCAGGTTTGTGACGCCATCTCAGGAGCCCGTCCGGGTGCCCGGCGAGAGGTTGTCGAAGCTTATATTGAAAGACTTAAACACCTCGAGGAACTGGCTTTAAGCTACCCTGGTGTTGTTAAAACCTATGCCATCCAGGCCGGTCGTGAATTGAGAGTTATTGTAGGCGCTGATAAAGTTTCCGACACGGAGGCAAATACCATTGCTTTTGATCTTTCCAAGAAAATCCAGAGTGAAATGACCTATCCGGGACAAATTAAAATTACAGTAATCAGGGAAACGAGGGCCGTAAGCTATGCCAAATAATTTCCATGGAAAATCTTAGAAATTTAATTATCAATGATGAACAATTTACAAACATTCTTGAAGCATTAGGAGAAGGTTTGGGTTTCGTAGATAAAAATGAAACCTTCATTTATGTGAATCAGGCTGCATCCGAGATATTTGGATTTCCGAGGGAAGAGATGCTGGGGAAGAGTTTGAAGGGCTTCATGTCTGAAAAGGAATATCAGAAAATCCTCTCCGAAACCTCAAAACGCAAGGAAGGGATCGTAAGTACATACGAAACTGAAATTATCAGAAAGGACGGGTCACGTTTGACAATCCTGGTAACTGCTTCACCAAGGTTTGAACAAAACTGTTATTTTGGAGCATACGGCATTTTTCGCAACATCACAGAGTTAAAAAACACCACCCGTGCCTTAAAAGAAAGCGAAAAACGATTCAGGACGGTTTCCGATATCATATCTGACTTTGCTATTTCATACCATGTTGCGAAAGACCAGACCATTACTCCCGAATGGTATTCCGGAGTGCTTCCTCTTTTAAATGAATTAAGTGAGGAATTAGCAATGGGATCGACTACCTGGCTTAAAACATGCCATCCCGACGACAAGACTAAAATTAAGAAAGCCTTTCTCCAGCTTATCAATAATAAGGAATCTGTATTTTTCGAATATCGCCTGATAAGATCGAACAGGAGTACCGACTGGCTGGAAATTTATGCCACACCGGAGATAGATAAATCAGAGAATCAGGTCAGCCGGATTCTCGTAGCCGGACGAATTATTACTGCGACAAAAGCGATTGAACAGGAACTCCGGCTCAATAAATACATGGTTGAGCATGCTGCTGAATGTATCTATCTTTTTCGACCCGATGCCTCTATTGTATACGCTAATGATGCCGCCTGCAAACTGTTGGGGTATACCAGAGAGGAATTCCAAACCTTAAAAATTTATGACCTGGATCCTAATTTCAGAAAAGAAAAGGTTGAAGAATTCGGTAAACGTTTCAGGGAAGAAAAAACTGTTTTTCTTGAATCACAGCATAAAAAGAAAGATAATACGATCCTTACCGTCGAGATTAATTATAATTTCCTGGTCTTTGAAAACCAGAAATATTTAGTTGCATTCGCAAGAGACATAACGGATAGAAAAGCTGATGAGCACATTAAAAACGTGGTCAATAAAATTGATTCTTCGATCGGATTTACCTCTTCGATCCTAGATCTTTTTCAAATTATCCGGACTGAATTAAGTGTCATACTCGATAGTACAAATCTCTATCTTTTACTAACAACTCCCGGTAACACTTTTTTCAGGATTTATTATCAAAAGAACAATCAGACGGTCTGTGAAACGATTCCGGTTTCAAAGACACTGGAATCGTGGATAATCAGTTCAAAGAAGCCATGCATATTGGGTAGCAAAGATATTCACGACCTGGAAGAGGCCGGCACGATAAACAAATTCGGAACACCTGCCAAATGTTATCTAGGTATTCCTCTGATCGTCGGAAATCATGTGATTGGAGTAATTGCAATAACGAGTTTTGAAGATGAGTATGCGTTTAATGACCAGCATCTGAAAATCCTGGGATTGCTGACATTTCAAATCTCACTGACAATCCACCGCAGACAATCGGAAGAGGCTCTGAAAAAATCTGAAGAACACTTGCGTGAATCAAATATTTCCAAGGACAAATTTTTTTCAATCATCGCCCACGATCTCCGGGGTCCGTTCAATGCAATCATTGGTTTTTCCGATCTGTTATTTAACGACTATGAGAGCCTTGAGGAGAGTGAAAAAATGACAATGATAAAAAATATCCATGACGCTTCGGTTGGCACGTTTAAACTTCTTGAAAATCTGCTCGAATGGTCAAGGATCCGGACGGGGCGAACGGTACCCAACCCGGATAATTTAGATCTGTCTACGGTTGCCAACAGCACACTGGGTTTTTTGAAAGCTTTTGCAGAAAAGAAAAATATTAAATTATTCTCCGGCATCCATTTTGGGACCATAGCTTATTGTGATGAAAATATGATCACAACCGTGATCCGTAATCTTATTGCAAACGCCATAAAATTTACTGATCCGGGAGGTAATGTGAGAATTTGGGCTTCTAATAAAGAGGAGTATATCGAAGTGACCGTAGCAGATAGCGGAATTGGTATTTCTGCCGAAAATATTAACAAATTATTCCGTCTAGACGAATCCATAAAAACCCGCGGAACATCCGGAGAACAAGGTACAGGACTGGGTTTGCTGCTCAGCAAGGAATTCATCGAACTCAATAACGGGAAGATATGGGTTGAAAGTGAACCCGGCAAGGGGAGTCAGTTTCATTTTACGTTACCAAAACTGGCACTATAGTTTTTGATGAACTTTTAATCCTTAGGACTCCGTTCTCAGGAATAAATCTGATATGACCGATAAGGCATTAAAAGAAATGTGATTCTGGCAAAAAGATTGTCCGGATGATCTCCTAAAATTCAAAAGCTAATCCAATTTTTGGAATAAAGTGGAATTGATAAAAGCTGGGTGCTACAAATACGCTCCACCTTAAATTTGCTTCTTTTGTATAAAAAGACCATCCAAAACGAGGGTCAACGATTGGCCCTCTGTCATCTCCCCAGGATTCTCCTGTCCATGTGCTCCATGAATAACCCGCTCTTAGCGCAATATACGTATAATGAGTTTTGGATTCATTAATATTACGTAAATTGAATCTTAATTGTAAATAGATGTTGATTGTTTCCGTATTGTAGGTAGCGACACCGGCACCCAAGGAAAACGTATTGGAAAACTGGTATCCGTGTGTTGTAAAAATTTCCAGGATTGCTTTCGGATCATTACCTTTAGGGAATGTCCCGCCAAAAGCTAGCCCTACATCACAAAAATATCCTTTGTTATGTATTGCATATGACTTTGGGTGAGCATTCAGGACGGTAGAACTCAATAATAAAATAAAAATAGTTAATCGGATCTTCATCATGTGGATAGCTATATCAGTAAATGTAGCATACAATAAGTGTAAAAATCCTGGCCAGCTTCTTTATGGTCCTTATGAGGAATATCATGCTTGGTCACATTGCAGCCTGCAGCTAAGAATGCCTTATAAGCACTATCTGTATTTTCGTAAGGGACAATTGTATCGTCAGTGGCATGCAATAAAGTTATCTTTGCCCTTGGTACCCAATTTGTTACTTTCCCATAAACAATCAGACTATTGTTTCTTAATGCTCCCCTGAACTTTTTTGTATTTGGGTTTGTCGTGTCAAATGCCTCGGGGGCCATGATCCTGGTCAGTTTAGTTTCCCCCATCTTGGTTGTAACCTCATCTGTTGTATATTTTTTTGAAATTATCCATTCCTCATAGTTGGAATAAAGTGGTTCTGCGAACATTTGCTTCAAATCTAAATTCAAGCTATCCCCATAGTTGAGTCCCAGGACTAAAAGTGGAATGGTGACCGGCTGGCTGCTATAGTCTTTTTCAACAAAAGTGTCATATGATTTTATTAAATCATAAGCGCCACCACCGGCAAACACCTGGTCTATTACGAATGCATCCTGATATAAAGGCTCTGTCTCGGCAAATCTGAGAAACGAGAGTGCTGCCTGGCCGCCCTGAGAATATCCCATTACTGTAACTTTGTGAGAGACTTTTCTGCTGATTGAAGCAAAATATTCTTTTGCGGCAAGGAGCATATCGGCACAGGCCTGACCCGTAGTGATAACATCATAATAGGGATGAACCTGGTCTTTGGATGCCCCATATCCGATATAATCCGGAGCTACTACAACGTAACCAAAAAGGGAGAAAAGACCCTCGGTCACTCCCATTTTCTGAGACGGGACCTCGTAATCTGCACCATACGTATAATGAACCCCTAAAATAGTTCCCAATCTCTCATAATCTGCATTTGCAGAAGGGTAAAATATTGCTCCCGAAGCTAGAATTGGTTTGCCCTTAGGGTCGAGGGTATTATAAACTATTGAAACTATCTTTACCTTTTTATTCGGCAATGCCTTATAAAGGGTAGAATTTGGATTTTGTTTAAGCCTGGCAGCTAAAGTATATTTGTCGATTACCTCAACTTTTTCAACTCTTTCCAGATAGAAAAATTCATCTAAGGGCGTCTTCTTACACGTAGTTAAAGTCAGGATCAACAAGCAATACAATAATAACTTTTTCATCTTCCGGTCTGGTGTATATGATGCTGATTTAAAAAAGAATTGCACATGAGAGTTCCAATCCCATCTGTTTCAGGGCTGAGTAATCATCAGTATTGATCCTTGTCAGGTTCCACCGGTATCTACCCTCCAGCTGAAATTTCCAGAGATCAAAACCAAACCCTGCACCAACCCCGAAATACAGTTTATTTAAATGGTTCGAAGGTTGTGTATGGTCTATATCAAGCACATTGAAAAAATCTCCATACTCTTTGATGACATAGGATCCGTATATATTTCCAAGGATATAGGGTCTGAAGATCTTGCTTAGTTGCAGGCCAAGCTTAAAACTAAGCGGTACATCTATAGATTGAATTGTCGTCAGGCAATCGGTTATGTAAAGAAGATCCACATCCGTCGTGGATTGCGTAAAAAGAATTTCCGGCACAATTGAGTAATTTAAAAAGCCTCCTTTTTTATATTGAAATAAGGCGCCAACACTCCAGCCCAGCTTCGCATCAAAGTCAGAATAATAGCCATCGCCGTAGTTTTCTAAATGTATGTAATTGATCCCTACCTTAACTCCAATTTTAAAAGGCTTTTCCTGAGCAGAAACACTGCTTATTGCGCATGCAAAAATTAATAGTATTATTGTCTTTCTCATGTCCCTGTGGAAAATTCTATGATGTTACTTATAATTGGCAAATATACAAATGTAATGTCTCCTATTGAATTTAAAAAAGAAAAATCAATAAAAAAGACCCTTTACGGGGATTCTGCGGTCTGGACGAGAACCAAAATTTGACAGGTATTCAAATATTTCTTTAATTTGGCTCTCTTATTTTTGTCGCCCGGCCACATTCATTAAAAGAACAGGACCAGATGAAATTCAAGATTTCGGAAAAGACCCGTCTGCTGGAAATTGCTAAAATAACCGGATTTGCCATTTGGTATTCGCTGATTTCTGTAAGCTGGATGCTTTCCCCGAAAGAAACTACACCCATAAAAGAAATATTATTAACCAGGCTGATACAGGTGGTTGCGGGATACATCGTCATAAGCCTCTTCTATGCCATTTTAAATGTTCTGGATAAAAAGGGGCTGTTATCGAAAAGATCTTTCATTCTCCTCTTGTTCCCGATCTGCTGTACTGTTTCACTTATCTGGAATGTTATAAGCGAAGAAATGGGAAGGCTGTTCAGATTCGAGATCTATGACTTTTTAAGCTTTCTTTACTTACTCAGTACTTTTTATTACTTCCTCCCTACTCTGGCATTGACAGGGATTTACTATGCCATCAATTACTGGCTCAATTTTAAACTTCAGAGAGATAAAACATTAACGGCCACAAACCTGGCCAACGAAGCCCAGCTGCAAATGCTCAGGTACCAGATAAATCCGCACTTCCTTTTTAACGCCTTGAACACCATCCGGATGATGGTAGAGGAAGATAAAGAAGTGGCCCGTAAAATGATAACGGAATTAGCCGGTTTTTTTCGCTATTCGTTATCACAAAAAGAGGATGTTGTGACTTTTGAAAATGAGATCAGGGCAATAAAAAACTATCTCGAAATCCAAAAGATCCGGTTCGAGGACAAACTGGTTGTCATCTATGATATCGATGAAAACCTGAATGACCTGAAGCTGCCATTCTTCATTGTACTTCCTCTGATTGAAAATGCGGTGAAATACGGACTGCAAACCAGTAAAATGCCGCTCACAATTAAAATATTCGCAAAATTGACGAACCATATCGAGATCAGTGTGCATAATACGGGGAGGTTATTGCCAGGGAAGGCAAGCGAAGACGGTACTAACACCGGGACTGAAAACATCAGGAAACGACTCGAGCTCTGCTACCCTGGTAATTATTCATTCAGCATCTCAGAGAACGGTTCATGGGTGACCGCACAAATAATTATAAAGAATCAGAAAAATCCGTCGTCGGGAAAATCAAAATGAAACGGGCAACTGCAATCATTGTTGATGATGAACGTCCTTCAAGGAAGGAATTGATTTATTTGCTGAAAGCCTTTCCTGAAATAGAGGTCATTGGTGAATCTGACAACATTAACGGTGCCGTTGAGCTCATTCAACAATGGAAACCTGAGATCGTATTTTTAGACATCCAGCTTGCGGGAGAAAACGGTTTTGAGTTACTGGAAAAAGTAAGCGGGGATTTCAAAGTGATTTTTGTGACGGCTTATGATGCTTATGCCATCCGGGCGTTTGAGGTAAATGCCACCGATTATTTATTAAAACCTGTCGACCCGGCCAGGCTTGAATTGTCGGTGAGAAGAATTTTCGGGGACCTGGAAGAGCCTGGTTCAAAAACGAACAGGTTCAAATACAGCGATCTCCTCTATGTAAAGCAAAGCAATAACACCGCTAAGTTTATTAAACTGGAATCAGTAGTTGCCATTCACTCTGTCGGAAATTATTCCAAACTAGTTTCAAAAGAAGGAAATACCTATCTCGTTTTAAAAACTTTAAAACAGTGGGAAGAAGAATTGCCCGAAAAATATTTTATCCGGATCCACCGGTCAGAAATTGTCAACCTTGAATTTATTATCAGGATCGAAAAATACTCCGGAAGTTATCACAGAATCCACATGTCCGGCATCAAAGATCCCTTAGAAGTAAGCAGAAGCTGCGCTTCCAAACTGAAAAATATCAAGAAGCTGAAATAGTTCCGTCTGTCAGCATTTTTACAGTTTATCATCTTTATCGACCGTCTGTCACAATTTCCCTCTCCCTCTGAATAATTTTCTGTTTTTTTGAAGTCAGAAAAAAACGGGAACCCAAAGAACTTGCTTTGTTCTCAAGCCTTCATTATGCAAAAATTTAATCTTTTATTGATTACCTGCCTGATACAGATTGGTCTCAGCGCTCAGGAAAATTTGACCATCGGAAAAGTAAAGAAATTCGAGTCTATGACCTTGGGCGGCGAAGTCACCTACCTGGAACATCTGCCCGACGGATATGAAAAATCGGATAAGACCTACCCTGTTCTTTTTACGTTGAACGGTCAGATCATTTCCCGGTTTGCCAGTGATGCCTCTACCCTGGATAATTTATCGAACGACAGGATCCCGGATATGATCCTTATCGGGATCTACAACACGGGAGTCGCAGGGAATTATTGGTCATGTCCCAACGACAGCGGGTTTGTTCAGGACGGAAAGAGTTTCTGCACCTTTTTAAAAGAGGAACTGATCCCGGAGATTAATAAAAACTACCGGACCAATGGTTACCGGATACTTTCAGGACAGTCCAACACAGGTCTTTATGTAATGTACAATTTTTTGTTTTACCCTGATTTGTTCAATGCGTATGTTGTCGCCAGCCCGATGTTTGGCTGGTACCCGGATTTTTTTCTTAATAAAACAAAGTCCTTTCTAAAAGAAAATCCGGAGATCAGTAGAAAGCTTTATATCTCGTATGGAGATCTTGATTATGTCCAGGTTCTGACACCTATAAACGAATTCAAAGAGGCGCTGAAACAATCGCCAAAAGATCTGATATGGAAGGTAGATCTGATTGAAAATACGAGTCACGTTCCGTTTGTTACCCTGAATAATGGTTTATTGTTTTTCTTTTCAGGCTGCACCATGACTGCCGAAAGAAAAAAGTTAAGCGTTTCTGAGATTAAATCCCATTTTGCAACGCTTTCAAAGGAATACGGATTCACCGTAAATCCCAGGGCCAGCGTATTATTCGATATGACAATCGATCTTGGGGATGAACAAAAAACCGATCAGGCCATCGACATGAACAAATACCTTATCAGCCTGTATCCGGATTCAGAATTCTATTTTTTTTATTTAGGTAAACTTTATCAGAAAAAAGGAGAGGTAGAGCTGGCAAAGGCAAATTATAATGAAGCGCTCAAAATCAACCCGGAATACACCCCGGCAAAGGTTGCACTAAACGAAATGAATAAATAAAAAGATCATGATCCTTAATTTTTTTTCAATCCTGACAATTATCAGCATATTCATAACAACGATGCTGTCATTTTTTTTCTTCATCACAAAAAGAGGGTTCCTCCGGGAAAATAAGATCCTGGCACTCCTCCTGTTGATCTTTAATCTCCAGATCTTCTATTCTTTTTCAACAAGCACTTTCGCTTTCCAATATTTTCTGGATTGGCATAAACCGCTTTTTCTGATCAGACAAACCTCTTTTCTGATAGGTCCTTTCATTTACTTCTATGTCAATTCCTTTTTGAAAAGAAAGGATATTTTCGATAATCATACCGCCATTCATTTTTTGCCATTTACAGGTTCTGTAATTTTTCTTCTGATTTACTTCCGAAATGTTGATCAATTCATCATCTGGGAATCGGTCATAGACCTGAACATTACCATCCTGATCCTGGCCCACAATTTTATATACATCGTGCTCTCCTTGCTTAGCATGAAATCAACAACCATCAGCTTCAGGGGATTTTATATGAGTATTGTTATTCCCTCCCAAAACACCTGGCTTCAGATCCTACTGATAGGTTTTATCATGATCTGGATCGTAAATTTAAATTCTTTCGCTATTGTTATGATCGTGGAGAGACCCGGCTGGTGTGCCTATACAGCTAGTATCTATGCCCTGACCGTTTTCTTGTTTATCAACACCGTCATGTTCATTCTCATGTTAAAACCGGACGTCTATTATATCATAGCGAAATACAAAAACAATAAACTTAAAGAACCAGATAAACTGGAATACCTGAAAAAGCTGAACTCCTATATGGAGACCCATAAACCATTCCTGAATCCTGACATTACGCTTGAATTACTTGCCAAAGAACTCTCCGTGAACCCCAGGATCCTCTCACAAATAATCAATGAAACGTTCAAAAAGAATTTCAAAAGCTATATCCTTGAGTACCGTATAAAGGAGAGCATGCAGATACTGGCAGATTCGAAATACAGGAACCTCACAATCCTTGAGATCCTTTACCAGGTTGGTTTCAATTCAAAGTCTGCCTTCAATAACCAGTTTAAATTATTTACCAATTTAACTCCCATCGAATACAGGTCAAAAGCCATCGGCTAAAACTCATCCTGCGATCACTTCACCTCAATGAGGAGGAGTGCAGGTGTTGAGGTGCTAAGAAAAACATGATCAACCTCCTGGGAGATACCCTTTGGGATTTATAGATGGATTAAAAATCAAGAAGAGATTTCTTTTTTCTACAAACAAGAACCTAAAGATGATTTTTATGATTTATACAAAAAATTGGTTCTGGAACAAATGAAAAAATAAAGGTTAGAATGCAAATATAAAAAGATGAATGTTTATAAAAATGATGAAAAAACTATACATAATAAGCTTGGCTTTTTTGTTTATCCTGGGTACACCGGTGATCAGCCAGAGCATTTCAAAAATCAACCGATATACCATTAATGGTACGCTTACCGATAAAGAGAGCGGTGAAGCCCTGGTTGGAGCGACCATCTACGTCAGGGAATTGAAAACCGGCGCTGTTTCCGATATTTATGGCAACTATTCGCTTACCATGGCCGAAGGCAGTTATTCACTTGTTTTTTCCTACATTGGTTATGCAACCATTGAAAAATCTATCACTCTGAGTGCTCATCAGCATATCAGACTTGAACTTGATCCGCATCAGCAGACACTGACAGAGGTAGAGATCAAAAGTGAGAAAGAGGATAAAAATGTTAGAAAACCGGAGATGAGTACCTGCCGGATGGATATTAAAACGATTCAGAGGATCCCTGCACTGATGGGCGAAGTGGATATCATAAAGGCGATCCAGCTTCTTCCGGGGGTACAGAGTGTTGGTGAAGGATCGAGCGGATTCAGTGTACGTGGCGGAGCGCCCGATCAGAACCTGATTTTGCTCGACGAAGCAACAATTTATAATGCCTCCCACCTGATGGGTTTCTTTTCGGTATTTAATAATGATGCGATTAAGGATGTTAAACTCTGCAAAGGTGACATTCCGGCAAATTACGGTGGGCGTCTTGCTTCAGTACTGGATGTGCGGATGAATGAGGGGAACTCAAAGAAACTTGAGATCAACGGAGGGCTTGGCATCATCTCAAGCCGCCTCACCGTTGAAGCCCCGATCGTGAAAGACCGTGCCTCATTTATAGTTTCGGGACGCCGTACGTATGCCGACCTCTTCCTGCCTCTATCATCAAATAAAGAATTGAGAAGCAGCCGCCTCTATTTTTATGACTTCAATGCCAAGGTCAATTATCGGATAAACGATAATAACCAGGTTTTTCTTTCCGGATACTTCGGTCGCGATGTGTTTAAAAATCCTTTAGCCTCTATGCAATGGGGGAATGAAACCGCTACACTCCGCTGGAATCACCTCTTTTCAAAGAAACTGTTCTTCAACTTCTCATTCGTATATTCAAACTATAACTACAACATCGGAACCAAAATGGATGAAAGTAACTCAATGGATTGGTTCTCCGCTCTCCGTGACTTTGGGCTAAAAGCCGATTTAAGCTATTACCCCAACACAAATAATATAATAAAATTCGGCGGCAATGTGATTTATCACATGCTTCGGCCCGGATTTGCCAGGGGAACAGGCAACGAGTCTGTATACAATGAAGTGAAAATGCCCGAGAATTATGGGCTGGAATCAGCTGTTTACGGCAGCAATGAGCAACACTTCAACGAACATTTCACCGTTAAATACGGGCTGCGTTTGTCGATGTTCCAGAATATTGGGCCGGGAACGGTTTATCATTACGACTCAGCTTATAAAGCCACCGATTCGACCCACTATAAACCTGGTGATTTTTATAATACCTATGCCGGTATTGAACCCAGACTTGGCTTACTCTATGAATTCAACCAAAAGTCATCGGTTAAGGCCAGTTATGGACGTACTTACCAGTATCTTCAGCTGGCACAGAACTCCACCGTCGGAACTCCTGTTGATGTCTGGTTTCCTGCCGGTCCGAATGTGAATCCACAGATAGCCGACCAGATCGCTTTGGGATATTTCAGAAACTTCCGCCATAACACCATCGAAACCTCTGTGGAGGCTTATTACAAATGGATGCAAAATGTGGTCGACTTTAAGGATTTTGCACAATTGATGCTGAATTCAAAACTCGAAGGTGAGATCCGTACAGGAAAGGCCTGGTCATATGGTCTTGAGTTCCTTGTGCGTATCTATGAAAAGCGGATAAACGGTTGGGTTAGTTATACCTGGTCGCGTACCTTCCGACAGATCAATGGAATCAACGGAGGCAATGCCTATCCTGCTCCCTACGACAAGCCGCATAATATCTCCGTGGTTCTGAACTACGTTATCAGCAGGCGGTTTAATGTATCGGCCAATTGGGTCTATGCAACGGGTTCCCCGATCACCTTCCCAACCGGCCGCGTGGAGGTGGGTGGTAAGATCATTCCTGTTTATTCAGACCGCAATGCATACCGCTACCAGGATTATCATCGGCTCGACCTGAGTGTAACCTATCTGAGTAAGCCCAAACCCGGAAAGAAGTTTACCTGGGACCTCAACTTTTCTGTTTACAATGCATATAACCGTCACAATACCTGGTCTATCAATTTTGTCCAGGACAATGTAAACTCCAATCAAACCTATGCCGAAAAGCTCTACCTGTTCGGAATTGTTCCATCACTCACCTTTAATTTCCATTTCAACAATGAATAAGAACTATCTGCCCTTAATACTGCTTCTGTTTGCTGCCGCCGCCTGCACTGAACGTATTGATATTAAGCTTGACGAAACGTGTACACGCCTGGTAGTCGATGGAAGCATTACTACCGATTCGTTACCCTCCACAGTAACTCTTAAAAAATCGTCCGGCTATTTCTATAATGCACCGTCGCCAAAGGTTACCGGGGCGACAGTGTCAATTTTTGACGGAACAACATCGTATCCGCTCATTGAGACGATTCCAGGACAATCGGGCATTTACAGCAGCCGGGATCCTTTGCCGGGAAAGACCGGAAACGAGTATACCCTGCATGTTCTACTGCCGGAAGCAATTTCAGGCCACTCTTCGTTTGAAGCGAGTAGTATGCTTTGTCCTGTTGTCAGCATTGATTCGGTTACTACTATTTTCCATGCCGACTGGGGAAAAGAAGGAGTCTGGGCAATACAGCTTTATGCACAGGAACCGGGAAACGAAGTGAACTATTATATGTTTAACTGGTTCCGGAACGGGGTGCCCATGTCGGACTCAATCCAAAAAAAGATCGTGATGGATGATCAGTTTATCAATAGCAAATACATGGCAGGTATCGATATTTTTTATATTGACAATACCCACGGATGGGAGACCTTAAAAGCCGGCGACACCATCACTTTGCAGATGTCGGGGATCACAAAAAAATATTTGAATTTTATCTTACAGGTGCAACAGGCAGGTTTCAACCTGCCATTCTTTACCGGCCCCCCTGCCAATATACAGGGAAATATAGGCAATGGAGGTTCCGGCTACTTTACAGCCTATTCGAACAGTTTTGCAACCACGATTGTTAAATAGCAGCTAAGTGTAATGATTTTTCGGGCAAACCATTAGACAACTTAAAAAAAACCACAAAACATATATATTTGTAAGTATAAAATGAAATATCCATACAAACATCGTTCATGCAAACCGCGGATTATAATAATGGATGTTGCATGTGACCATTAATTAATAATTGTTAACAGATGAAAAACCATATCAATAATTCTAATAAAGTAAAATTAAATCCCAGAAAAGTATTTTGGAAATGCGGATCATGTTCTCATGCCATGTTTCATTTACTGAATCATGAATTTGATTATCCCAAAGAAAATGAAGAAAAAGCATCTGATCTGTTTGCAGGCGGGATTGCGCAAAAAGGTCATCAGTGCGGAATGCTATGGGGTTGCTCTCTGGCTGTGGGCGCTGAATCATATCGCAGATATAGAAGCAAAAGTGAGGCAATTGCTTCGGCAATTACAGCTTCCCAACACCTTGTGGAATCATTTACCAAAAGAACCAAGAGCGTCAATTGTCGCGATATATCAAGGGTTGATTGGGAAAACAAAATCGAATTTGCTATTCACATGGTAAAAATAATTATGCAAGGGTTTGTATACAGTCCGTGTTTCAATCTTATTGTAAAATGGACGCCTGAAGCCATTCAGGCTGCAAATCAGGGATTATCAGAAAAACCTGTTCAAGACGAACCCAGTGTAAGTTGTGCGTCGGAAGTTCTGAAAAAAATGGGGGCAAGTGACGAAGAGGCTGTAATGGTTGCGGGTTTTGCAGGGGGCATCGGTTTAGGCGGATACGCATGCGGGGCTTTAGGTGCAACAATATGGTATAAAATGCTGGATTGGGGTAAAAAGAATCCCGGAAAAACACCATCGTATTTCAAAAACCAGGATGTAAAAATAATCTTAAGAGCTTTTTATATTCAAACCGACTCAGAGATGTTGTGCGCCAAGATTTGTGGTAAACAATTTGAATCAATTGATGAACACACTGAGTATGTAAGAAGCGGTGGTTGCGGGAAGCTGATTGATGCTCTTGCTAAATTATGATAACGAAATGTTGCACCTATGTTGTACCTATAAAAGAAAAACCATTGTAAGTGCTTATTCTACAATGGTTTCCGAAATTATTTTGCGGACTGGACGAGACTCGAACTCGCGACCTCCGCCGTGACAGGGCGGCATTCTAACCAGCTGAACTACCAGTCCTAAAATTGAAGTGCAAAATTAACGCAATTTTTCCAAAAAACAAGCAATTTAAATTTCTTCGGTAAATGCCCCTTCTCGAGAGACCGTATGACACGGCACTCCCAGCTTTTTTGCTTCCTCCAACCATATCCTGGTTCGAAATGCAGAATTCATCCCGTCAATGATGAGTGTTTTTGTCTTAAAAACATTCATCACCTCCTTGATACTGACTTTTGCATCATGAGAGATTATCAGGTAATCTAGCGATATTTTTTTATTCAGACCCTTAGGGATTTTCTCCTTTAATAACCCTACTCGCTTCTCCCTAAACTGGAAAAAACATCCTTTCCGGTACATCTGCTTATAAAGAAGATTGCTTAAGTTTACGCCCTTATGATCTCCTAACCAGAGACTTCTCCTTTTCAGGATACCAGCTCCATTCCAGCTGTTTTCAACAGTCGGAATATTGCGTTCCAGTTGGCTTTGAAAATGATCCAGATGCTTGAAATCATACCATAAAATTGCTCTGTCCTGAACAGAAAAGTTGTACACCGACATATTCCGGATATTGTAAATGGTAATGCGGGCGACATTCAACCGGCTTATCTGGCGCAAAAGAAGAGAAACATTGATAAGAACCAACCCAATCAAAAAAATATAAAAATAATATCTTCTTTTCATCAGAAAGAATATAAGCACCGAGCCTAATACCAGGTACCATAAAAGCATCTCCCGGAATGATAAAAAAAGTCCACGGCTTGTTGAAGCGGGTAACTTCTCCATAAATTGGATGAAAAAGTTTAGTGACCATACCAGACAACTTAGAACCTTCGCACTGATAATCGAAACAATTGGGACACTTCCCAAAGCAACTGCTACTATTCCTGAATAGATGATAAGGCTTGAGAATGGGACTACAAACAGGTTGGTGATCAGAAAGTAATTCGGAAATTGATGAAAATAAAAGAGGCTGACCGGGGTAGTGGAAAGTTGAGCCGCCAGCGTCATCGCCATTACCGACCATATTTTATCGACCATCCAGTTACCGTTATGGATCAGGTTGTAGATGGGTTGATATAGAAGAACTATTCCGCTGACCGCAAGGTACGATAATTGAAACCCGACATCGAGAATTAACAAGGGATTGTAGATTAGCAAAAAGAACAGTGAGGCTGCCAGAATATTAAAAATCTCTGGCGACCGTTTAAGCGACTTACCAATAATGAGGAAGCTTAACATTGCTGCCGCCCTCAATACTGCCGGTGAAAGACCGGTCAGAAAAGCATAGAACCAGATGAAGGTAAGCATGATCATGATCTTCATAATCCTGCCTAACCGGCTTCTATTCAAAAAACCCAAAATGAACTCAAGAAAAAGAAAAATGATACCGACATGCATTCCTGAAACCGAAAGGATATGAGTGACCCCTGTGGCCGCATAGGAATTTCTCAAATCGGTACCCAATTCATCTACATAACCTAATAATAGAGCCGCAGCTACTGCAAATTCATTTCCTTTTACCTGATTCTCCCGGAGCAAGTCAAGCAATCTTCCGCGTAGCTTGAATGCAAGCTTTCTTAAAGGATTTGTGGTTTTGATTTTCAATAATTTCCACGCATTTTCATCAACCCACACCATGTTAAGAATCCCTCTGTTTTTCAAATACCTGGCATAATTGAAGGAATAGGGATTGCCGTTATCCACCACCTCCTGAAATCTTGCATATAACAACAGAAACTCCCCAAATTGGATTGGTACCGAAGCTTGTTTCATTTTAAGATTCAGGAGGCTTTTTCCAATTACCGGTGACCATCTGCCCTCCTTATGAAAGTATCTGACCGAAATTACAGTCTTAGCGGTGGCTCCCTTTACAGATACCGGATCGATAACTTCAGCGATTGCCCATCCTTCCTTGTCATATCCAATATTGTCAGAGGAATTAGACACTACCGACAGCCTGGTCAATTCAAAACCAAAGAGGAAAACGGTAATGTTTATGAATAATCCAAGTATCCAGCGAATTTTATAATATCCCGGAGAAACCGAGAAGACATTTATCAGGAAGAGAAGGGTTGTTCCGGATGCAAAAGCCCAGAATGGGACAACCGTTGCCGGGTTTAACCAAATGGCAACAATTATACCTCCTACAAATGGGAAGAGTAACCTAAGTAATGGAAATGGTCGCCAGGGATTCAAGTTTCAGCGGTTTCCACTTAATCGGAAAATTGATGAAAGGTAATACCCGTATCATTGACAATATTTCAACAGGTATTCTTTCGACTTATCGGAATTAAGCTCAGAAGCCTTTTTCCAGTCTTCGCAGGCTCCTGATTTGTCCCCAAGGTATTGTCGGGAAACGCCACGTTTGGTATAGGCTTCTGCTTCGGAAGGAAAGAGATCAATGATCTGGTCATACTCCATGAGTGCTTCCTGGAATTTTTTTAAATACATATAAGCAAGTGCTTTGTTCATGCGGGGATTCAGTGACACCGGATTCATAGTGATGGTAATGGAGAAATCAATCAGGGCATCCTCAAAATCACCGGAGGCTGCTTTTGCCGCACCCCGGCTGGAATAATAATCGCTCACGCTCGTATCCATTTTAATGGCCAGGCTAAAATCCCGGATAGCGGATTTGTAATCCTCCATCTGGAATGAACATAGTCCACGGTTATAAAACGCCTCCGGAAAAACAGGTTTATACTGGATCGCCCTGGTAAAATCATTCTGCGCCTCTTTGAATGCACCAAGATCGAATCTGGCTAAGCCAAGATTATAATAAGCCTCCGGGTAATCAGCCTTAAGTGAAATGGCTTTGATATAATCGGGAATTGCTGAACGGTGGTCGCCCATATAATCCATTGCAAGTCCCCTGTTGTAGTATGGTTCCGCATGCATCGGATTTATCTGTATCACTTTGGTGAAATCCTTAATCGCTGCAGGATAGTTCTTCTGTTCACTCAGAACAATACCCCTGTTATAATAGGGTTCTGCCTCCGTTGAGTCAATCCCGATGGCTTTATTAAAGTCATTCATAGCCGCCTGAAAATCTCCCAATTTTGCTTTGGTGATACCGGATTCGATCAATTCCTTTTGCGTGGGTTTCTGAGCAAATCCTGATAAGGAAGTCAGGAGAGTTAATAAAGACAAGAAGACGAATCTCATTACATGGTTTTCATATGCGGAAAAACCATCCTAAAATATCTCTGGCGCTGATGAAATATCTAAGATAATAGTCTATTTACAATATTTGATAATCAGGTCTTTTGAAGCGTTCAAACCCATGGAAACAGCCGCAGTCCAATCGGCACAAGCCCCGGGAAGATCCCCCAACTTGTGCTTTACTCTTCCTCGGTTGTCGTATGCGTTGGCATAGTTAGGATTAAGCTTTATTGCTGTATTGAGATCGTTCAAAGCGGATGTTAACTCGTTTAGCATAAGTTCGGAAGCTGCTCTATTATTAAAGGCATTCGCATCCAAGCTATCACGTTTGATAGCTTCATTATAATCAAGAATCGCATCTTTATAACCTCCTAAATAATGATGCATCATTCCGCAATTTGAATAGACATTCGGGTACTTGGGATCCCGGACTGCGACAGAATCATAAAAATCGAGAGCTGTTTTATAGTCCTTTTGTAGAAATTTAATTGCGGCCATATAATTAAACACCATAGGATTTCGATGATCCAGCTCATGTGATTTCTGAAGATCTTTAAAACTTTCATCATAATTTCCTTTCTCATAGTACGATATTCCCAGCACCGCGTAGGATTGAGCACTCTTAGGATTGCGTTTTATGCCTTCCTGGGCATCAACGATAGCGGAATCAAATTGACCGGTCAACATATAAACATATCCACGCTTCGAATAAGTAACCGGGCTTTTAAAATAGCTTAAGGATTTTGAATAATCTTTGATCGCACCAGGATAATCTTTCTCTTTAGCCTTTTTATCTGCAGAACTGAAAAACTCTCTCGCCTTTATTTGATTGGTGTCAGCCGATCTTTTTAGGATGACCTGATTTGGATTACCGGGTGTCCCAAGTTCTTTTGGCGGTTTCTTGCCTTTCTTAACTGAACTACTATCAAGTTTGAGCTCAAGTGGAATGGTTACACTTTTTTTATTATCAGTAGTATTTTTTGTGTCTGTCTGGGCAGATCCAAGAATTGGGAGGGCCGTATAACACAACAGAATACCGAGCGATAGAAATTTCATCATATTTTTTTTGAATAAGAACTCAATTTTTACTTAAATATTGTATCATAAGGGTTGCACTTCTTGCTGAAGCCCCCTCCCCGCCTAAAGATTTGATTAGTTCAATATAATTTTGTTTTATATCATTCCGATAATCGAAATTGTCGAGGATTATTTTCATTTCTTCAATCAGATTAACAGTGGTCAAATCCTGTTGGATCAGTTCCCTTACCAATGGTTTACCAGCAATAAGATTAACCAGGGAAATATAATCGATATGAACAATTTTCCTGGCAATGGCATACGATAATGCATTTCCCTTATAGCATACAACCTGGGGAACCCCCATCAACGCTGTTTCAAGAGTTGCTGTCCCGGATGTGACCAATGCGGCTGTGGCATGTTTTAACAGGTCATAAGTCTGATTTGTAACTAATTTAGCTGATGTTGATCTCAGTATTTCCTGATAAAAATGTGCCGGGATCGAAGGGGCTGCTGCTACTACAAACTGATACTCTTTAAAAGATTCTACAACCGAGAGCATGATTCTTAGTATTTTACTGATCTCCATCTTCCGGCTTCCCGGCAATAGCGCAATAATCGGACGGTCGGTCAAACCATTTGCCGATAAAAAATCAGCTTTACTCAAAACCGGCATCTTGTCATTGATTACATCAAGCAAAGGATGGCCTACGAAATCAACCGGGAAGTTATATTTGGCATAAAAATTTTTCTCGAAAGGGAGAATTACAAACATCCGGTCGACGAATCTCTTAATCAATTTAACCCGCGAAGGTCTCCATGCCCATAATTGGGGAGATATATAATAAAATACCCGGATCCCATGATGAAAAGCAAATCTGGCCATTCGAAGATTAAATCCGGGATAATCGATCAGAATAATTACATCCGGTTGAAAACGGAGTAAATCTTTCTTGCAAAATTCTAAATTTTCCAGAATCACTTTCAGATGGGTTGCGACTTCAAGAAATCCCATATATGCAAGATCGCGGTAATGCTTTACCAATTCCCCTCCCTGTTGCAGCATCATGTCACCTCCCCAGAAACGGAATTGTGTAACGGGATCCTGCTTTTTCAATTCCTTCATAAGGTTTGAAGCGTGCAAATCGCCAGAAGCTTCACCGGCAATTAAATAATAACGCATCAGAACCAATTTTGAATGTTGTGAAGTGCATTGGTTGCCGTAAAATCAAAATGCACCGGGACAATTGCAACATATCTGTTTTCAATGGCCCACTGGTCAGTATCGACACCATCTCCAATCTTGACAAATACCCCTTTCATCCAGAAATACCTTCGTCCGTTCGGATCCTCCCTTTCATCAAAATCTTCCTGCCATGTGCCTTCCGACTGTCGGCATACTTTGATTCCCTGAATCCGGGATTCAGGGAGATCGGGAATATTAACATTGAGGCAAACACCTGGTGGGAGACCATGTTCCATTACCTTTCCGGCAATTTCTGTGACAAATTTCCGGGAAGGTTTAAAATCAGCGTTCATACTGTAGTTATTCAGAGAAAATCCAACCGATGGAACGCCTGCCATAGCACCTTCAAAGACAGCAGCCATAGTTCCTGAGTAGATGATATTTATTGAGGCATTGGTACCGTGATTGATACCTGAGAAAAGAAAATCAGGACGACGTTTCAGTATAACTTTAAAGGCAAGTTTAACGCAATCGGCCGGCGTACCGTTGCAGCTATACTCTTCGTAATCTTGTTTCTTATAAAGAAGTTCAAGCCGTAAGGGAAGGTTGATGGTTACGGCATGTGCCGTCCCTGATTGTGGCCTGTCCGGCGCAACGACGACGATCCTTCCAAAAGGCTTTATATAATCAATCAGTGCCCGGATTCCTGGCGCCTTAATGCTGTCATCGTTTGTAATAAGGATGAGTGGTATATCCTTCATGGTTAGAAACACATGAAAATGTTTTCAAATTTAGAAATAATTCATGTAGCTTTGAGGGATGAATCCACAAAAAGATCAATGCGTTACTTCTTACTCCATCTGCTTTTTCTTAGCTTTTTAAACCTTTCTGGTCAGAACCGTATCCTTAATCCCGGCTTTGAACAAAAATCGGATTGCCCGGTTAGACTTGGACAGATCAACCTGGCAAATTTTTGGTACAGTCCAAACAATGGTTCTCCAGATTATTTCAACGATTGCAGCCCATCCATGGATTTTGGGACAGAATTCAACAAGAAAGGAGGCCGGCTTCCTCATTCAGGTCACGGATACGCCGGATTACAGTTTTATAACATGAACCGGAATGAGTATTATGAGTATCTGGAGACGATGCTCGACAGCACGCTGAGAAGCAATCAGCTTTACTGCATCAAAGCCTATGTCAGCCTTGGAAAAGCAACTTACGCCTTTCGTGAATTTGATGTCGTACTATCGATTGGAGAATTGAAATCGACCACCCCTGTTAAGCTCAAAATCCCACATGTTGTCTTAAGTAATGACCAATACCTCATCGACAATCAAAATTGGATGTGTATCCGGGGTACATACAAGGCAAAAGGAGGAGAACGCTATTTAACTATAGGAATTTTTTCAGAAAATAATGACTTCTGGAATATCCAGACCCGATCATTAACCGATTCTCTTTTTAAGTCCTCTTATTATTTTATCGATGACGTTTCGCTTGAATCAATCTCTGCCATCACCGATTGTTCATGTACCCCATCTGTAAGATAAAATCTAAAATTTTATCAACTGCTCATAAAGTTCTTTAACCGGGAGCCCCATAATGTTAAAGAAGGATCCTTCGATCTTACTGATCCCGATATACCCTATCCATTCCTGGCATCCATAACCTCCGGCTTTGTCGAAGGGTTGAAAATTATCGATATAATAATCGATCTCTTCCATCGACAATTCTTTAAAATAGACCATGGAGGTTACATGAAATTTTATCCTCTTTTTCTTTGATTTCAGGCAGACAGCGGTTACAACTTCATGCTTTTTACCCGACAACTTCTGTAACATGGTTACCGCTTCATGGTAATTTTTTGGCTTACCCAGTATTTCATTGTCAACACTTACAATGGTGTCCGCAGCAATGATAACCGATTGTTGTGGTAACCTGGCAGTATCAAAACTATCCGCTTTCAGGTCGGCTAAATAAACAGCAACCTGTTCGGGGGTAAGACCTGAAGGGTATTCTTCTCTTATATTCGATGTAAGGATTTCAAAATCTAATCCGAGTTCTTTTAACAAATACTGGCGCCTGGGGGATTCAGAAGCCAGGATAAGATGATAATCTTTAACGCGATGGTTGATCATATCAATTATTTACTTATATAAAGAATCTGCATAGATAAAATACCTGCAAGCATTATTATCTTACAAAGGATACTTAGAAGATGGAAATCACTTTTTTCCTTCGCTGCGAACAATTTGATCAAAAGATAAATTGTTGGAATCTGTACGGCAACCAGAAAGTACCAGAATGCCATATTCCATTCAAGCCGATAGAAGATGATCTGCCAACGTCCCAGGAAGATCATGGTGATCAGTATAAGTCCTGATATGATCCACTTGGTTCGAGGTAATCCAATGACTAAGGGCAGTGTCCGGCAACCATAGGTTTCATCCCCTTTCCAATCTTCCACATCTTTGATGATTTCCCTAAACAATGTTAGCAGAAATGAAAATAAAGCATAAACAAGAAACAGTCGGGTTACCCACGGAAAGTCACCGACAACATTTGAAAATTTATCGGGATCAAGTTGTAAATTAAAGAATTCAAAAAGCCAAACAATAAGTACCACAAATGCAGAAAGGATCGCTACAATAAGGTTTCCCCAAATCAAAAGATTTTTATATTTGGCAGAATAAAACCAGAGCAGTCCTACAATAAATGGGAAAATCAAACCAAAACTCAACGCCCTGATCCTGACTGAAAGATAGAATCCCAAAATGATGGCGATACTGTTTAGAATCAGATGAAGTTTTATAGCTCCTCTTTGCGATATAATTTTATTAACAACCTGTTTATCAGGCTTATTGATCTTGTCGATCTTAATATCAAAATAATCGTTTATAACATATCCACCGATGGTGATCAGTATCGTAACCAATACCAGGATTGAAAAGTCCAGGATATTTGACAACTCGGAATTTTTACCATGAAACAGGAATGGAGACAAAATGGTATATCTCAGCAGAAACTGTGTAAGAATAATCAACAAAATATTCGGGAGCCGGATAAGCTGAAAAACTGATTTTAACTTTCCCATATAACCTATTTCGGGCATAGTAGAATTGTTAAATTGTTGAATTATTGAATTGTTGAATTATCGAGTTTTAACTTTGAACTTTTGACTTACCAATGATGTGCATCATCATTCATCCATTGCCCCTGTACTTTCAACACCTGCTCTATCACATCGCGAACACAACCTCTCCCTCCAGGAAAATGGGAAATATATTTTGCTATCGATTTAATCTCTTCTGCCGCGTCGGCAGGACAAGCGGACACGCCCGCCTCAAGCATCAATTCATAATCGGGAATATCATCTCCCATAAAAAGGACTTGTGAAGGAGTAATATGGTGTTTTTCAAGATATTCCTTATAAACCGGGATCTTATTTTCAATTCCAAGAAAAAGATCGGTAACCTGAACTGCATTCATCCTGTGGATCATGGAGGCGGAATGTGCTCCTGAAATCACCGCAACCCTGTACCCTTTTTTAACAGCAAGCTGAAGCGCATACCCATCTTTAACATTTGATATCCTGTATGCCTCACCATCGCTTGTCATAATCACGCTTCCATCTGTCATCACACCATCATAATCAAAAATAAAGGTATTGATGTGTTTTAGCAGTTCTTTATAATTAGCCATGTAACTTTTGATATTTGATTATATTTTTACTAAGCACTTCATAGATCTCCTGGTATTCCGGATCTTTTCCAAGAAGTTGAATATGTTTTTTCATTACCTTGAAATCTTCTCTGATGGCCGGTCCTGTCTGATGTTTAAAGACCGCTCCATGTGTCACATTAGTTGTGGTTTGTTTGATGATTGGCATCAGGAGACTGAAAGGAATTCCGTATTTCTGCAACAAATCTTCGGCAATGGTAAACATAAAATTGGTAAAGTTGTTCGCAAAAACTGCCGTCAGGTGAAGTATTCTCCGCTGTTCGCTATTAAAGACATGTACATTCCCGGAAATTCTATTTCCCAATTCCACGAGTCGTTGTTCCCCTCTTTTAGTGTTGGCTTCGATACATAACGGGGTCTTTCCAAACAGGACCGGTTTGTGAAGGGAGAAGGTCTGAAGCGGGTAAAAAACGCCATAATTTGAAGATACTGTTTTCAAAACATCCATCGGGACGGCTCCCGAACAATGAACGATCAGCTTTTTATTAGGTTTTATTTTTTTAGCAATTTTTTCGATAACCGAATCGGACACCGAAAGAATATATAAATCAGCTTCTTGTGTTATTTTGCCGGGGTCTGAGATATATTCGGCACCGGTTTTGTTTGCCAGTATTTTTCCAATTCCAGGTGTCCGGTCATAAACCTGGATAATTTCAATTCCTTTTCTGAAAAACTCAATACCAAAATGAGTCCCAAGGTTTCCTGCACCGATAATTACAACTCCCATGATTTCACCCGGCATCATGAAAAAAATTTTCTAAAAGTACAAATATATGGTATTACCTTCGCAGTTTCTTAATCAGAATATCGTTCACCATAAAATGATTTAAATGAAAAAGTTCCTCTTTACTGCTTACATCATCATTATACTGGCCATATCCGATGGATATTGTCAAAACCGTTCAATCACTTTCTCTGAGAAGCCATGGGCTGAAATTCAAGCCCTCGCCAGGAAAGAAAATAAACTCATTTTTCTGGATGCGTATGCCACGTGGTGCGGACCCTGTAAGTGGATGTCTGCGAATATATTTACCAACGATACGATAGCGGATTACTACAACAAAACTTTCGTTTGTGCAAAAATAGATATGGAAAAGGGAGAAGGGATCTCCTTGGCAAAACAATATGGAGTTCGCTATTATCCGACACTCCTCTTTATTAATGCGGAAGGGGAAATGATTCATAAAAAAGTGGGAGTATCAAGAAAAATAAGCGATTATATCGATCTGGGCATTATAGCACGGGACCCGGATAAATGTCTTGCTGCCGGAATAAAAAAATATCAGGCCGGGAACCTGGATCCTGTATTTATGTTTTCCTTCTTAAAAAATCTGCAAGATGCCTATATTCCTACCGCTGAAGTCCTAAAAAAATATATCGCCACTCAGAAGAGTGAAGATTTAATTAACCAGCTCAATTGGAATATCATTTACAATTTTTCCGAGGATATAAATTCCGCTGAATTTATTTTTCTGGTCAATCATCACAAGGAATTTGAACAACGCTTTCAAATGGATTCCGTTCAGAATAAAATTTATAACGTTTATTCATATGAGTTGAATAAATTTTTCCGGATGAAACCATTTCCCCAGCAAAAATGGGACAGCCTTATCAATGTTATAAAAAAATCGGGTTATTCCGGGGCAAATGTCATCACGCTTGATGCACAGCTTAACCTTTACTCATCCAGAAAGGATACGACAAAATTTTTGGATCTTGCGTATCGTGAGGTGGATTTGGTTTACCGGGATGATTATACTAAACTGAATAATATTGCCTATCAGGTTTATACTATCTCCGGAAATGTAAAAAATCTTGAAAAAGCTGCTGAATGGGCTAAACGTTCAATTAAACTGAAGGATGAACCATTCAACAACGATACTTACGCGGCTATTCTTTTTAAGCTTGGTAAAAAAGAAGAAGCAATCAGGACAGAGAAAAAAGCGATAGAACTAGCCCGGAAGAAGAATCTTCCCATCAAGGATTATGAGAATTCGTTATCTAAAATGCAATCCGGAAAGTAAAGAAGTCAGATTCTTAAGCCTGTGCAGTAGGTAAGGGAAAATTGAATGGTAAATCTCCTTCCGAGTCCTTTATTTCGCCATGCGCAGCCTCATATTTCGAAACATTTTCTTTCAGGGCTTTGAATAAACGTTTGGCATGCTGGGGTGTCAGGATGATTCTGGATTTAACCTTTGCCTTTGGAACACCCGGCATCATTTTTACAAAGTCGATAATGAATTCTGCCGGTGAATGGGTGATGATAGCTAAGTTGGAATAGATACCTTCACCTACTTCATCCGAAATTTCAATATTGATCTGGTTGGTAGGATTCTTTTTGTCTTGCATAACCATCTTGTTATTAATCTTCTTCTTTTGATGCTAATAAGGTTTCATATTCTTCCTTACTGCCTACGATAAGATTTTCATAATCGCGTAAACCGGTTCCGGCTGGGATCAGGTGACCACAATAACATTTTCTTTCAAACCCATTAATTCATCCTGGCGGGCATTGATGGCAGCCTGTGTCAGCACTTTAGTCGTTTCCTGGAACGAAGCAGCAGAGATCCAGCTCTTAGTCTGCAATGATGCGCGGGTTATTCCCTGAAGAATCTGAAAGGCGGTAGCCGGTTTTGCATCCCTTGCTTCAACCAGGTTCTTATCTTTCCGTTTTAGCATAGAATTATCATCCCTGAGCTTGCGGGCGCTAATGATCTGTCCGGCTTTCATGTTGGGTGAATCACCCGGATCTTCCACAACTTTCTTACCGTAAATCCAGTCATTCTCCTCCTGGAAGTCGATCTTATTGACCAGTTCACCTTCTAGGAATCGTGAATCGCCGGGATCTTCCACCTCAACTTTACGCATCATCTGACGAACAATGGTCTCGAAGTGTTTGTCATTAATCTTTACACCCTGTAAGCGATAAACTTCCTGGATCTCATTCACGATATATTCCTGAACTTTCATCGGACCTTTAATTGCCAAAATATCGCTTGGTGTCAGCGCTCCGTCAGAAAGTGCGGTACCCGCTTTTACGTAGTCATTTTCCTGTGCAAGGATCTGCTTACTGGTCGGAATCAGATAGCGTTTCTCCTCACCTGTTTTTGAAGTAATGATTACTTCCCTGTTACCTCTTTTAAGTTTTTTGGCAAAGGAAACAACGCCGTCGATTTCAGAAACGATAGCTGGATCCGACGGATTCCGGGCCTCAAACAGTTCGGTAACACGCGGTAAACCACCTGTGATGTCACCGGCTTTTCCGATAGCCCTTGGGATTTTTACCAGGATCTCACCTGCCTTAATCTTCGTTCCATCTTCAATAATAATATGGGCGCCAACCGGAATATCATAAATCTTTATGATTTCCCCGGAGGCCGAGAGAATGTTGATGGCAGGATTCTTTGCTTTCTGACGCGATTCCACAACAACTTTCTCATGATAACCGGTCTGTTCGTCTGATTCAATCCTGAAGGTGACCCCTTCAATGATATTTTCAAAGCTGACTTTACCGGCAATTTCTGAAAGGATAACGGCATTGTATGGATCCCAGTCACTGATCAGAACTCCCTTCTTGACCTCATCTTCATTCTTGAAATAAAGTCGTGCCCCATAGGGAATATGTGCAGAAGTGAGTGCAATCCGGGTCTTTTTATCAACGATTCGCATTTCGGCGGAACGACCGATGACAATGTTGGTTTTTTCCCCGGCTCCGCTTGTATATTCAACCGAACGAAGTTCTTCAATCTCGAGCAAACCGTCATATTTAGCCTCTATACGAGAGGCGCTAGCAATGTTCACCCCCGCAACACCACCTACGTGGAATGTACGAAGGGTCAGCTGTGTACCGGGTTCGCCGATCGACTGTGCTGCAATTACACCCACCGCCTCACCACGCTGGACCATCTGTCCGGTTGCGAGGTTACGGCCATAACACTTGGCACAAACGCCTTTTTTTGATTCACAGGTTAAAACGGAACGGATTTCAATGCCTTCGAGCGGAGAATTATCAATAATTTCGGCAATCTCTTCGGTGATTTCACTTCCCGCAGGTATGATCAGTTCCCCTTTCTGAGGATGGTAAATATCATGCAAGGCAACGCGACCCAGGATACGGTCATAGAGGGATTCGACTACTTCCTCCTGTTTCTTAAGTGATGTGATGGTTAATCCTCTCAAAGTTCCACAGTCCTCTTCAGAAATGATCACATCCTGTGAAACGTCGACCAGTCGGCGGGTCAGGTATCCGGCATCAGCAGTCTTCAAAGCGGTATCGGCTAAACCCTTACGTGCACCATGCGTTGAAATGAAGTATTCAAGAACCGACAACCCCTCTTTAAAGTTTGCAAGAATCGGGTTCTCAATAATTTCTCCACCGGAAGCTCCCGACTTCTGAGGTTTAGCCATAAGTCCCCTCATCCCGCTCAGCTGACGGATCTGTTCCTTGGAACCTCGGGCACCGGAATCCAGCATCATATAAACCGGGTTAAAACCCTGCTTGTCTTTCGAGAGCTGGTTCATGAGCATAACAGTAAGCTGGGAGTTGGCATGAGTCCAGATATCGATGATCTGGTTATAACGCTCATTATTGGTAATAAAGCCCATGTTGTAGTTGTTGACTACATCATCGACTTCTGCGGCTGCGTCGGCAACCAGTTTTACTTTCAATTCGGGTACGATAACATCATCCAGGTTAAACGATAATCCTCCCCTGAAGGCAAGGCGGAATCCAAGATCTTTTATATCATCAAGGAATTTAGCAGTCTTGGCGGTACCGGTCTTTTTTAAGATGTCACCGATAATATCACGCAGGGATTTCTTTGTTAATAGCTGGTTGATATAGCCATATTCTTCCGGAACAACCTGGTTGAAAAGAACCCGGCCTGCGGTTGTCTCAATGATCCTGGTAACTTTTTGCCCGTTCTCAAGGGAAGTATTCCGTACCTTGATGAATGCATGAAGATCTATTACCTTTTCATTATATGCAATTATAACTTCTTCCGGTGAATAAAAGGTCATCCCTTCTCCTTTCACCTTGAAGTTCTCCTCGCTCTTCCGTCCTTTGGTCATATAATAAAGACCAAGGACCATGTCCTGTGATGGAACTGTGATTGGAGCGCCGTTGGCTGGATTCAGGATGTTATGGGAAGCCAGCATCAACAATTGGGCTTCCAGGATGGCGGCATTACCCAAAGGAACATGGACAGCCATCTGGTCACCGTCAAAGTCGGCATTAAAAGCAGTACAAACAAGCGGATGCAGCTGAATTGCTTTTCCTTCAATCAGCTTAGGTTGAAAGGCCTGGATCCCGAGCCGGTGTAACGTAGGTGCACGGTTAAGCAATACCGGGTGGCCTTTCAGGATATTTTCAAGGATATCCCAAACGACCGGGTCTTTACGATCCACAATTTTTTTAGCGGATTTCACCGTTTTCACAATACCTCTTTCAAGCATCTTGCGAATGATGAATGGCTTGAAAAGTTCAGAGGCCATATCTTTCGGCAGTCCGCACTCATTTAATTTTAGTTCAGGACCGACCACAATAACTGAACGACCTGAATAATCGACACGTTTCCCTAAAAGGTTCTGACGAAAACGGCCTTGTTTCCCTTTAAGACTGTCACTCAAAGACTTGAGAGCGCGGTTCGATTCGGTTTTAACGGCACTTGCCTTACGGGAATTATCAAATAGCGAATCGACCGCTTCCTGTAACATGCGTTTCTCATTACGGAGAATAACATCAGGAGCTTTAATTTCAATAAGTCTTTTCAGTCGGTTATTGCGGATGATCACGCGGCGATAAAGGTCGTTCAGGTCGGAGGTAGCAAAACGACCGCCATCCAGTGGAACCAGAGGTCTAAGTTCAGGAGGAATCACTGGGACAACCTTCACAATCATCCATTCCGGCCTGTTTTCCAGACGCTTCTGGGCATCGCGGAAAGATTCAAATACCTGCAACCTTTTTAATGCTTCAGCCTTACGTTGCTGTGAGGTTTCGGTATTAGCCTTGTATCTTAAATCGTAGGATTCTTTATCGAGATCAATCCGGGAGAGAAGCTCTGCAAGTGCTTCAGCACCCATTTTTGCAATGAATTTATTGGGATCCTGGTCATCAAGGTACTGGTTTTCCTGGGGAAGCTTGTCCATAATGTCAAAGTATTCCTCCTCAGAAAGGAAATCCAGGTAATTGATTCCATCAGCTTGTTTTATACCCGGCTGGATGACTACATATTTTTCATAATAGATGATCGTTTCCAGTTTCTTTGTTGGTAAACCAAGGAGTGATCCAATTTTATTCGGAAGGGAGCGGAAAAACCAGATATGGGCAACCGGAACAACCAGCTGAATATGTCCCATGCGTTCTCTTCTTACCTTTTTCTCAGTAACTTCAACCCCACAGCGGTCACAGACGATCCCTTTATAGCGGATACGTTTGTACTTTCCACAATGACATTCCCAGTCTTTAACAGGCCCAAATATCCTTTCACAGAACAGACCATCCCGTTCGGGTTTGTAGGTTCTGTAATTGATGGTTTCAGGCTTTAGTACTTCGCCGCTCGACATTTCGAGTATTTTTTCAGGCGAAGCAAGACTTATGGTGATCCTGCCAAAGCTACTGTTAACTTGACCGTCTTTTCTGTAAGCCATATTGTTTTATTTGTCGTTTAAAAACAAAATTTAGATTCATTGGAATTCTGACCGGCATCTATTAATCAAAAGAAAGATTCAGGCCCAAACCCCTCAATTCATGAATCAATACGTTGAAAGATTCAGGTATACCAGGGGTTGGCATGGATTCTCCCTTGACAATAGTTTCATATGCCTTGGCACGTCCAATGACGTCATCAGACTTCACCGTCTGAATTTCAAGCAAGATATTTGCTGCACCAAAGGCTTCTAACGCCCAGACTTCCATTTCACCAAAACGCTGACCGCCAAACTGCGCTTTACCGCCCAATGGTTGTTGTGTAATAAGCGAATAAGGACCAATGGAACGGGCATGCATCTTGTCGTCAACCATATGATGCAGTTTCATCATATAGATGTAACCCACCGTGGTAGGCTGATTAAATTGATCACCGGTAAGGCCGTCACATAAATGGACTTTCCCATTTCTAGGTAAACCAGCTTTTTCAAGATATTCGTTGATCTGGTTAATAGTCGCACCATCGAAAATCGGTGTGGTAAAACTCATTCCGAGTTTTTTCCCTGCCCAACTCAGGATGGTCTCATAGATCTGCCCCAGGTTCATACGCGATGGTACTCCGAGTGGGTTAAGGACAACATCAACCGGAGTTCCGTCTTCAAGGAATGGCATATCTTCCTCCCGGACAATACGGGCGACAATACCTTTGTTCCCGTGGCGTCCGGCCATCTTGTCACCAACCTTAAGTTTACGTTTCTTGGCAATATAAACTTTAGCCATCTGAACGATTCCTGCCGGAAGGTCATCTCCCACGACCGCAACAAACTTCTTGCGGTTATGGACGCCCATTATTTCCTTGAATTTTATTATATAGTTATGGACCAGAATCTTGATTAACTCATTCTTATCTTTATCGGTGGTCCATTTATTGGGATTGACATTAACATAATCGATATCGAGAAGGTTCTTCTGGTTAAATTTGGCTCCTTTGGCAATGACTTCCTGTTTGAAGTTATTAAAGACACCTTGGGAAACTTTCCCATTCACAAGAACATTAAGCTTCTCAATCAGCTTTGCTTTGAGCTTATCAGCCTCCTTCTGGTATTCGTCATCCAATTTTTTCAGTTCGTCTTTTTCCTTAACCTTGGCCTTACGATCCTTGATGACCCTTGAAAAGAGCTTTTTTTCGATAACTACACCTTTCATTGAAGGAGGAGCCTTGAGTGAAGCATCTTTCACGTCGCCTGCTTTATCCCCAAAAATGGCTCTTAACAATTTCTCTTCCGGGGTCGGATCGCTTTCGCCTTTTGGAGTAATCTTCCCAATTAGAATATCTCCTTCGTTTACTTCGGCACCAATCCTGATTAGACCATTTTCATCCAGGTCTTTCGTTGCTTCGGCACTAACATTTGGGATGTCGTTTGTCAGCTCTTCAACACCACGCTTGGTATCGCGAACCTCCAGTGTAAATTCTTCGATATGGATTGAAGTAAAGATATCTTCCTTTACAACTTTCTCGGAGATGACAATTGCATCCTCAAAGTTATATCCCTTCCAGGGCATAAATGCGACCATGAGATTCCTGCCCAATGCCAGTTCTCCATCCTTGGTCGCATAACCTTCGCTGAGAACCTGACCCTTGGTAATTTTGTCTCCTTTTCTGACAATCGGACGAAGGTTAACACACGTATTTTGATTTGTCCTTGCGAACTTTGTAAGGGTGTATCGCTTCGTATCATCCTCGAAACTAACGAGGCGTTCTTTATCATCGCGTTTATAACGGATAACAATCTCATTGGCATCCACATATTCTACCACTCCATCACCCTCAGCATTAATCAGTACGCGTGAATCCTTGGCTACCATGGCTTCGATCCCCGTCCCGACGATTACCGCTTCCGGATTAAGCAAAGGAACTGCCTGTCGCATCATATTTGACCCCATGAGGGCCCGGTTTGCATCGTCGTGCTCCAGGAATGGGATAAGCGAAGCCGCGATAGATGCAATTTGGTTTGGCGCAATATCGATCATGTCGACCTGTGTTTTGTCGATGATCGGGTAATCTGCCAGATAACGTACTTTCACTTTATCGCTGGTGATATTCCCCTTGTGATCCATAGGAGTACTTGCCTGGGCAATGATCTTATGTTCTTCTTCCTCGGCCGTCAGGTACAAAGGCTCCTGATCTAATGCCACCTGTCCCTTTATGACTTTATGATAAGGGGTTTCTATAAAACCAAGTTTATCGATCTTTGCATAAACACAGAGTGATGAGATCAGACCGATATTCGGACCTTCTGGGGTTTCAATGGTACAGAGACGTCCGTAATGGGTATAGTGAACGTCACGAACTTCAAACCCTGCACGCTCCCTCGATAGACCACCCGGGCCGAGTGCAGATATTCTGCGCTTGTGGGTAAGTTCCGAAAGAGGATTGGTTTGGTCCATGAACTGTGACAACTGGTTTGTCCCAAAGAAGGTATTGATAACCGACGAAAGGGTTTTCGCGTTGATCAGATCCATCGGGGTAAATACTTCGTTATCGCGAACATTCATGCGTTCACGGATGGTACGGGCCATCCTAGACAAACCCACTCCAAACTGATTGTACAGCTGTTCACCAACGGTTCTGACACGGCGGTTACTCAAATGATCGATATCATCGATTTCTGCCTTGGAGTTGACCAATTCGATAAGGTACCTGATAATCGAGATAATATCCTCTTTGGTCAGTACCTTGGTTTCCATGGGGATGTTCAGGTTGAGTTTCCGGTTTATCCGGTATCTCCCTACATCACCAAGGTCATATCGTTTATCCGAAAAGAAAAGCTTTTCAATGATACCGCGCGCCGTTTCCTCATCCGGAGGTTCAGCATTACGTAGCTGCCGGTAGATAAATTCCACTGCCTCCTTTTCAGAGTTGGCCGGATCTTTTTGCAGTGTATTGAAGATGATGGAATAATCGGTCGCAAGAGCCTCTTCACGGTGAATAAGGATTGCTTTGATACCGGCATCCAATATCTGATCAATGTGTTCATTTTCCAGGCTGGTCTCGCGTTCGATGATGACTTCGGTTCTTTCGATGGAGACAACCTCACCGGTATCCTCATCAACGAAGTCTTCAATCCATGTTCGGACTACCCGGGCTGCCAGTTTTGAGCCGACAACACGTTTGAGTGCGGCCCTGCTCACTTTAATCTCCTGTGCAAGCCCGAAGATCTCAAGAATATCTTTATCTGTCTCATACCCGATGGCCCTCAGCAGGGTTGTGACCGGCAATTTCTTTTTGCGGTCAATATAGGCATACATGACATTATTGATATCCGTTGTGAATTCGATCCACGAACCTTTAAACGGGATAATTCTGGCGGAGTATAGTTGTGACCCGTTTGCATGAAAACTGGTGCTGAAAAACACACCAGGAGACCTGTGTAACTGGGAAACAATAACACGTTCCGCTCCATTGATTATGAACGTCCCCCGGGGAGTCATGTAAGGGATCATTCCAAGATAAACATCCTGAATAATTGTTTCGAAATCTTCGTGTTCAGGGTCTGTGCAGTAAAGCTTAAGTTTGGCCTTCAGCGGAACGCTGTAGGTTAACCCACGTTCAATGCACTCATCGATTGAGTAACGAGGAGGGTCGATAAAATAATCGAGGAACTCCAGCACAAAATTGTTCCGTGCATCGGATATAGGGAAATTTTCCGCGAAAACTTTATATAATCCTTCGTTGACCCTGTTTTCAGGATTTGTTTCCAGCTGGAAGAAATCCTGAAACGACTTTACCTGGATATCGAGAAAATCAGGATATTCAGCTTGAATCCGAGTCGATGCAAAACTGATTCTTTCGATTTTTTTTGAAGCCAAGGTCTGATATTTTATTCCCGTTTAAAGGACGGGAAGGTTAGAAATTAAAATTAACTTTCAAGAACGTAATAAATAAATCAAAAACCGCTCTGATAGATGACCGAGATGTCAATGACTTACCAATAGCATAAGAAAGTACCTCTTATTTAATTTCAACCTCTGCACCAGCTTCCTTTAATTGATTCAGTAAAGCATTTGCTTCGTCTTTGGAAACACCTTCCTTAATTGCTTTGGGTGCAGCATCAACTAATTCCTTAGCTTCTTTCAAGCCAAGACTGGTCAGTTCTTTTACCAGTTTAACAACAGCTAATTTGGCTTGACCAGCTGATTTCAAGATCACGTCAAACGTGCTTTTTTCTTCAGCGGCAGGAGCAGCGGCGGCGGCGGGACCGGCGGCAACAGCAACAGCTGCAGCTGCGGGTTCGATACCATACTCATCCTTTAAGATTTTTGCCAGTTCATTAACCTCTTTTACCGTTAAGTTAACTAATTGTTCTGCAAAAGCTTTTAAATCTGCCATTTTTGTTACTTTTTATGATTATTACTAAAATTTACTTTTCTGTTCTGTAACCTCTCGGGTTACAATTTTTTTATTCCGGTTTTCCCGATAACGTCTTAATTATTCCCGATACTTTATTTCCACCCGATTGTAAAGCTGAGATGACATTCTTTACCGGGGATTGAAGCAACCCAACCAGTTCTCCGATCAGCTCAAGTCTTGATTTGATATTGATCAAGGCGTCCAGTTGATTGTCGCCCAGATAGATGGTTTCTTCAACATAAGCAGCTTTCAGTATAGGTTTAGGTGCGGTTCTGCGGAATTCTTTTATCAGTTTCGCCGGATCATTTGCCACTTCTGATAACAGGATGGAAGTGGAACCTGCCAATACCGGATATAACTCATCAAAAGGTTTTCCGGTTTTTTCCAGGGCTTTTCGTAATAAGGTATTCTTCACCATCTTCAACTGAATATTCCTTTTGAAACAAATTCTTCTAAGCTTACTGGTAGTCTCTGCATTCAGATCAGCGGTATCAGCAAGATAAAAACTGTTTGCGCTTTTCAGTCGGTCTGACAGGGAATCTATGAATTGATTTTTTTCTTCTTTTTTCATAACAGTCTTCTCTCAAAATTGTTGAATTTAGGCCGTAATCGATTTTGGATCAATCTGAACACTGGGGCTCATGGTACTTGAAAGATATATGCTTTTTACATAAGTACCTTTCGCCGAAGCTGGTTTCAGCTTGATGACAGTCTGGATGAGCTCTTTAGCATTCTCCACAATTTTCTCCTTTTCGAAGGAAGCTTTCGCAACGGAGGCGTGAATTATTCCGAACTTATCCACCTTGAAATCAATTTTTCCAGCCTTCACATCTTTAACGGCTTTCCCAATATCCATGGTAACAGTCCCGGTCTTGGGATTTGGCATAAGTCCACGTGGTCCGAGGATCTTTCCAAGTGCACCCACTTTTGCCATGACACTGGGCATGGTGATAATGACGTCAACGTCGGTCCAGCCGCCTTTGATTTTATCAATATATTCATCCAACCCGAAGTAATCTGCACCGGCCTGCTTGGCCTCTTCCTCCTTGTCGGGAGTACAGAGTACAAGAACCCGGATAGTTTTTCCGGTACCATGAGGAAGCGTCACGATACCTCTAACCATCTGATTGGCTTTGCGGGGATCAACTCCAAGACGGATATCAACATCCACGGATGAATTGAATTTAGTACTGCTGATATCCTTAATAATATTTGCTGCATCCGACAGCGAATAAACGGTATTCTTATCGTATTTCGATAAGGCAACCTTCCTCTTCTTTGTCAACTTTGTCATTGCTTTCTTTCTGTTTAGGTATGCACTTTTGTGCTATTATATATAGGTGTTAACTATGAGGTCAATAGAACACTTTTTATTTCTTATAATCACCGTTTGGCCGGAGCTTCACCCGTAATGGTGATTCCCATACTGCGTGCAGTTCCTGCAACCATTTTGATTGCCGAATCGAGGGTGAATGCATTCAGGTCCGGCATCTTATCTTCAGCGATTCTCTGAACTTGTGCCCAGGTGACGGAAGCAATCTTATTCCTGTTGGGTTCCGGGGAACCTTTCGGAAGTTTGGTTGCTTCGAGTAATTGAACAGCTACCGGTGGAGTCTTTAATATAAAATCGAAAGTCTTATCCCTATAAACGGTAATGATCACAGGAATCAGCTTTCCGGTTTTGTCTTGGGTACGCGCATTAAACTGCTTGCAAAATTCCATGATGTTCACCCCTTTCGCACCCAGAGCGGGACCAACCGGTGGTGATGGGTTTGCAGCTCCTCCTTTAATCTGCAATTTGATTATACCACTAATTTCTTTTGCCATTTTTCTTTTTTTGATTAGGTAAAGGCATATTGCTGTGCGTTATTAAAGGTGCACAGCAGTGCGCCTTTACAATATTTTATTCTTTTTGTACTTGCATAAAGCTTAATTCAAGCGGTGTTTTACGGCCAAAGATCTTGACCATGACTTTAAGCTTTTTCTTTTCTTCATTGATCTCTTCGATCACACCGCTGAAGCTATTGAATGGTCCGTCGATCACCGTTACCGTCTCTCCTACGATAAAAGGAATATTCATTTCTTCTCCCTGTTCCGATAATTCATCGAATTTTCCCAGAATACGTTTGACCTCGGAAGGACGAAGAGGATGAGCCTCTCCTTTTGCGCCAAGGAATCCAAGTACACCGGGAATATTCCGGATGATGTGGGGAATCTCTCCAACAAGAACTGCTTCGATCAAAACATAGCCCGGGAAATAATTTCTCTCTTTGCTTACTTTTTTTCCGTTCCGGATCATATATACTTTCTCGGTAGGAATAAGCACTTGTGAAATATACTCCTGCAGGTTCTGTGAGGCAATCTCACTTTCAAGATATTGCTTTACCTTTTTCTCATTTCCTGAGATAGCCCTGACAACATACCATTTTTTAACCGATTCACTCATGCATTTTATGAGATTGATTCTTTATCTTGGTCGCTTATTATGTGTAGATAAATAACCACGAGGTGTGGTTAAAAGAGTTTATAAAATTGCAGAAGGATGTTTCGAAATACTTCATCCATCGCGAAGACGATGACTGCAATGATAACTGAAGCAACCGAGACGACGATGGCGCTTCCCTGCAACTCCGACCAGGAAGGCCAGGAAACTTTATGCATCAGTTCGTCGTAACTTTCCTTGACGTAGTTGACAACTTTATTTTTAGCCATTTATCTAACATTTTGCACGGGTGGTAGGAATCGAACCCACAGCCTACGGTTTTGGAGACCGCCACTCTACCAGTTGAGCTACACCCGTGTGTAATTAAACTTTATTTTACAAACAAGGTGGTTACTGAGGCAATCGGCTACTCTGGTTTCACCATTTCACTATCTCGCCATTTCACCATTAAATTTTAATCAAGTATCTCTGTTACCTGACCAGCGCCGACGGTACGTCCACCTTCACGGATTGCAAACCGAAGACCTTTGTTCATGGCGATTTCAGAAATCAGGTCAACGAGGATGGTAAGGTTATCACCCGGCATACACATTTCTACCCCTTCAGGGAGGTGAATTTCACCTGTCACGTCGGTAGTACGGAAATAGAATTGCGGACGATACTTGTTATGGAACGGAGTATGCCGTCCACCTTCCTGTGTTTTCAGTACGTAAATTTCTGCCTTAAACTTTTTATGCGGAGTGATGGAACCAGGCTTTGCAATAACCATTCCACGGCGGATCTCATCCTTATCAATCCCACGGAGCAGCAGACCGGTATTATCACCAGCTTCACCGCGATCAAGTATCTTACGGAACATTTCAACACCCGTCACAACGCTCTTTAGCTTTTCGGCGCCCATACCAATGATATCAACTGGATCTCCTGAATTGATTACTCCGGTTTCAATTCTACCAGTAGCGACCGTTCCACGGCCGGTGATTGAAAAGACATCTTCAACCGGCATAAGGAATGGCTTGTCAATATCACGAACCGGAAGTGGAATATAGGAATCAACGGCATCCATCAGTTCATAAATCTTTTCTACCCATTGAGGTTCTTTATTCAACCCACCAAGAGCAGAACCACGGATAATCGGGGCAGTGGCACCATCAAAACCGTAAAAAGTCAATAGATCGCGGATTTCCATCTCAACGATTTCAAGAAGTTCCGGATCGTCGACCGAGTCACATTTGTTCATGAAAACAACCAGCTTTGGTACGCCAACCTGGCGTGCAAGCAAGATATGTTCACGGGTCTGGGGCATAGGACCATCGGTAGCAGCAACAACAAGAATAGCGCCATCCATCTGAGCAGCACCGGTAACCATATTCTTGATATAGTCGGCATGACCTGGGCAGTCAACGTGGGCATAGTGTCTTTTCTCGGTCTGATACTCAATGTGCGCGGTGTTTATCGTGATGCCACGCGCTTTTTCTTCCGGAGCGTTATCGATCTGGTCGAATGATTTAAATGTTGCCAAACCTTTGTCCTGCAAGCACAGAGTGATAGCAGCCGTTAAGGTGGTCTTACCATGGTCAATGTGGCCAATCGTACCAACATTGACGTGCGGTTTGTTGCGTTCGAATTTTTCTTTTGCCATATAAAATCAAAGTTTAATTACATAAAATATTCAATTAAAAGTCTCGAGCCTTTGACCAGAATTGAACTGGTGACCCCTTCCTTACCAAGGAAGTGCTCTACCCCTGAGCTACAAAGGCGAAGTGGGTGTGTGTTTGAGTGTGAGTGTGGGTGTGACAGAGGGGTGTGAGCAAAGAGGGTCTGGGCCTGACTGCCGGTAGGCAGCTGTGTTTTAGTGAGCGGAAGACGGGGCTCGAACCCGCCACCTGAAGCTTGGAAGGCTTCCGCTCTACCAAATGAGCTACTTCCGCGAAGTGGGTGTGGGTGTGGGTGTGATTGAAGTGTGGGTGTGGTGTGGGAGTGGGTGTGAGTGTGGGTGGGGGTGGGTGTGAGTGTGGGTGGGGGTGTGGGTGGGGGGTGTGGTGTGAGTGTGGGCAAAGGGTGTGGGGAGAGAAGGATTCGAACCTCCGAAGGCTTCGCCAACAGATTTACAGTCTGCCCCATTTGACCGCTCTGGTATCTCCCCGAGGTGGGTGTGGGTGTGGGTGTGATTGAAGTGTGGGTGTGGTGTGGGTGTGGGTTAAATACAAAAATTTCAAAGAACTTTGCGTTAATAGTCGATACCATGAACGTCTTTACTTAGAGCCGATGGACGGACTCGAACCGCCGACCAGCTGATTACAAGTCAGCTGCTCTACCAGCTGAGCTACATCGGCGATCGATTTTCTTTTTTGAAAAAGGACTGCAAAAGTATAAACAATTTGATTATGAAACAAGACTTTTTTTATCTTTTAGGTGGTTGGAGGGAAGATTTTTTCTACAAAGACTATGCCATAAATGAAAAGAGGCCGGTGAATAATGTACGGCCTCCTTATAAATCAATTAATTAGAATTACATCCGTCGGATCTTCTCTTTATATCTTACCAGCTGTTTTCTTAACGCTTCAGCAGCCTGGTCTGTTGCTTCTTCAAAAGACTTCGATTCCTTCACCGCAAACAGATCATTTCCCTTTATAATAAGCCTGACCTCCATGATCTTATTTTCTCTGTTTTCGGTATTGTCAAGTTTCAATTTGACCTCAGCGCTGATCACTCCTTCAAAATAAGTATTCAGTTTCAACAATTTTTCCTTAATGAAAGCTTCCAGTTTTTTGTCAGCTTTGAAATGAACAGCATTAATCTTAACATTCATTCCGACCTCCTTTTTTATGCCTTTGGATGGGCTTGTTTATAAATCTTTTTCAATTTTTCAATAGTATTATGGGTATAAATTTGTGTCGCTGAAAGATTCGCATGACCAAGTAACTCCTTCACTGCATTTAATTCGGCACCATTATTCAATAAATGGGTGGCAAAGGTATGTCGCAGAATATGTGGACTTTTCTTGATAAGTGTTGTAACCTCTCCGAGATACCGTTTCACAATTAAATAAACCATCTTAGAATAAATCTTCTTACCCGTATCCGTAACAAAAAGTTCAGGGGTCTGACCAAAATTCTCCTCTTTTTCCTTTATATAATTTTTGATTAGTCCCTCGAATTTCTTACTGAACGGAATAAGTCGTTCCTTATTACGTTTCCCCAGCACTTTGATTGTACTATTATGGAAATCGATATCAGTTACTTTCAGACTAACCAACTCCGACAGGCGCATACCGGTTGCATAAAACATCTCCAGGATCAACCTGTCCCGGATACCGGGAAACCCTTCCTCGAATTCGACTTGCTCCAGTAAGATATCCATCTTCTCTTTTTCAACAAAAACTGGTAACCGTTTTGCTGTTTTAGGAGAAATAATCTTTTTCATCGGGTTTTCTTCCAATACACCCTCCCTTATCAGAAACCTGTAAAATGTTTTCAGCGTGGTAAGTTTCCGGTTGACGGACCGTGCAGTGATCTTATTTTCCATCATCTGTACCAGCCAGGAACGGATCATGGAATGATTCACATTCTTGATATCTTGAATGTTATATTGGACGAGGAGGTAATCAAAGAATTGATCCAGGTCATTGCGATAGGCGATGACCGTATGGGGGGAATATCGTTTTTCGAATTGAATATATGCTATAAACCGTTCCTTCACAACCCACCAAAAAAAAGAAGAAATCCTGTTGAAGTTCAAACAATGGATAAATATACAAAAATATTTACCCTCAACAAAATTTCTTCCTATAAATAATCGACCTGATTATTTGGCTGCTTCAGCAGACTGCAGTTGCTGGATAAAGATCGCTCTTGAAACAGAATCACGCCTTCTAACGGAAGGTTTGGTAAATTTCTGGCGGTCTCTCAGTTCCTTAACAACACCTGTTTTTTCAAATTTCCGTTTTAATTTCTTTAACGCTCTGTCAATGCTTTCGCCTTCTTTAACAGGTACAATAATCATGCTTTAACGCTCACTTTCTTTTAATGGTTAATAATTTATGTTTATTCAAAAAAGGGCTGCAAAGGTACAACTTCATTATTATATTTCCAAATATTTATGATCGGGGATCGGGAATTGATGATCATCTCAGGTTTATCTCCGATCCCGTTAAAGGTTTTTCAGGATAAAATCCGTCATTCTCTTATTCAGATGATACGTAGTATTCTTACCGGAATATATGCCATGGTTGCAGTTTGGATAAAACTGTGATTCAAACTGCTTGTTGGCAGCAACCATAGCCGTCATGAAATCATAGGAATTCTGTGTATGAACATTATCATCTGCCATTCCATGAATCAGTAAGAGCTTACCCCTGATTTTATCAACATGATTGATAGGAGAGTTCAGTTCATATCCGTCAGAATTCTCCTGTGGGGTTCTCATATAACGCTCAGTGTAAATATTGTCATAGTACTTCCAGTTTGTGACGGGCGCTACCGCAATGCCAAAACTAAAGTAATCAGCGCCTTTTGAAAGACACAAAAGGGTCAGATAGCCTCCAAAACTCCATCCCCACATACCAATACGTGTTTTATCGACATATGGAAGAGTTCCGAGGTATTTTGCAGCTTCAATCTGGTCAAGGGTTTCATATTTTCCAAGTTGCAGGTAGGTACATTTCTTAAATTCTTCTCCCCTGTTGCCGGTTCCCCGGTTATCCACCGACACCACAATGATGCCGTTCTGCGCCCATAGCTGGTTCCAGGTTGAAACAGTTCCCCAACCGTTTGTCACCGTCTGAGAACCCGGTCCCCCGTAAATAGTAAAAAGTACCGGATATTTCTTAAGTGGGTCAAAATCGGGAGGTTTCAACATCCATCCGTTTAGTTCCATGCCATCACCCGTTGTAAACTTGAAAAACTCAGCTTTTGAAAAATTATAGGCCTCCCTGGTCTCCTTCAATTTAGCATTATCCTCAAGCATTCTTACCTCCTGGCCATCCGACTTGTATATCGCAATATACGGGGGTGTGTTGATATCAGAACGGCGGTTCATATAGTATAAAAAAGTCTTACTGAATTCCGGAGTATTGGTACACGCACCCGCCGATAACCTGATCTTTTTCTTTCCATCAAGACTTATGCAATAAATATCTTTATTCAGCGGGGAGGTTTCTGATGAAGTGTAATAAAGTACTCCGTTTTTTTCATCAACACCACTAATTCCAATTACATCCCAATTCCCTTTGGTTAGTTGTAATATCTCTTCACCACTTAGGTTATAAACGTATATGTGTCGGTATCCATCTTTTTCACTGGTCAGGATAAAATTCTTGTTGTCTTTCAGAAAATGCCAGTTATCGTTAATTTCAATATAGTATTTGTTTGTCTCCGTATAGATAACGTGGGTTGCACCGGAACCGGCGTCCGCTAAGAGCAGCTCCAGCTTATTCTGATGCCGGTTCATACGGTAAAGGGCAAGTATATTTGGTTCCTCCGTCCATTTGACCCGTGGAATGTAAATATCCGTTTCCTTTCCAATGTCGACCGGAGTATTTTTTTTGGTATTTAGATTATATATAAAAATGGATATGAAGGAATTATTTTCCCCGGCCTTGGGATATTTGTATTTATACTGTTCCGGATATAGATCTCCATAGTATGTAAGCTGATATTCTTTGACCTTGCCCTCATCGAACCGGTAATAGGCAAGTTTATTTCCGTCGGGCGACCAGAAAAATGCCTTGGAAAATTCGAACTCTTCTTCATAGACCCAATCCGTGGCTCCGTTGATGATTTCGTTTAATTTCCCGTCGGAGGTAACCTGGTATTCAATACCGTCTTCCTGCCCTTCCTGTTTACCGCCCATGATATACAATCCTATTGTTAGATCCTTTATGAAAAGGTTATTGTCACGCACAAAGGCCACCTTTGAACCATCGGGAGAGAAAGTCGCAAGACGTTGTTTACCCTTTTTTGACAACGGTATGATCTTTCCAGTTTTAAGATCATAGATGAAATAGTCCGCCTTCGATGAACGACGGTAAAGCGGTTCCTCATCCCTGGTGAATATGATCTTCGATTCATCATCGCTGAATTCATAACTGCCAATATCGGCAGGGACCGTATCACCTTCAGGGATAAGTTTCTTTGAGGTTACAATAGTCGATACATATTTACCGGTGGCATATTCATACATGTTCAGGCTGTCTTTCTTCACCTGGCAAAAATGCTCGCCATCCTTCATCGACTGCAGGCCTGAGACACTTTTAGATGAAAACTTTCTGCTCTTGAAAATATCGTTAAAAGTCAGGCTTTTTTTCTCTACCTGGGCGAATAGGTTAAGACCAATAATGGATAGAAGGAGGGTCAAAGTTCCTTTATTAAATATCGTTTGCATGGATAATTCTTTTTGAGAATGCTTTATTTTTGGACCCAAAAATAGAAAAATATGTCTAATCAAATTGGAATATTCGATGTAATCCATGAAACCCTTGATAAACTTGATGGAGACGGAGTCCTGTTGATGGCCGGTGATCCTCCAAACCCTATGACCATCGGGTGGGGTACCATCGGGATCATCTGGCATAAACCGATTCTGACCGTTTATGTGCGTCCAACGCGGTTTACATTCCAGCTTATGGAAAAGAGTCTTGATTTCACGGTTTGTATCCTTCCTGAATCATTCACGAAACATCTGGCGTTTTGTGGCACAAAATCCGGCAGGGATATGAATAAAGTTGAAAAGTGTGGTTTCACCCTTCAACCGGGCATCCTGGTTAAAACGCCTTTCATCGCAGAATCGTCAATCCATTATGAATGCCGCATCGTTCATAAGCACAGGCTGGATCCTTCCACACTCGATCAGGAGATCGTCAACCATTATTACCCTTTGAAGGATTTCCACATGGTTTATTATGGTGAAATTCTTGGGGTATACCGAAATTCGTCACGCGTAACACGTGACGCATGACGTGGAATTTTGAAAGAAAATATTATCTTTGTGGCCCATTGGGATGTTAGCTCAGTTGGTTTAGAGCATCGCCTTGACAGGGCGGGGGGTGTCGACTGAACACCAGTCCCTTTAAAATGAAATAAAAATTGTGAATTCCCCGGAGTTGAAAGCGTATCGGGGGGATTGACCGGTCAACCTGCCTCCCGGTTTTTTTTTTGTTTTCTGATGAACTTACAGGTGGAGTCAATCCTGTTAATCTTCATCGTTGAAAGAAGCTTTGGTATTACTATTGATTTTTTATAATTACCTGGGTATTCTCAATATTGCCTGACTTAAAATGAAGCAAATATTGACCTGTTGAAACCTCCTTTCCGTTAACATCATCGCCTTCCCAAAAAATTGAATAATCACCAATTGCTTTATTCTCATTTAGAATTGTTTTTATCAGTTGACCGGTCTGATTAAATATTTTAATTTGAATTAGTTTCATACAATTTGTCCGAAAGCTTATCTTAATCTTATCTTTAAAGGGATTGGGGTTTATAGATAATCCGTAATCATAGTTGTTGTTTTTTTGAATTCCGGGATTTGTATCGTATCTACGCATTTGAATACTTGTCAATGGCCACATTGAGGTTGGAAGAATGGTATCGACTTTGGAATATGATATGAATAGTTCGTTATTATTAAGAATCAGTTTATGATTGAAATACCCATAATTATCCTGATCCACGATTTCACTGGCCCAACTTCCCGAAGTTTTCTTGTAACAAACCTGCTGATAACCGGATTCTTTTTTTTCATTATCAACGATATACAGGTTGTTGTTCCGGTCAATTGCAATTGCTTGCTCACTTGGAGTGTCCTCCACAAGTAATAATGGAGTGGACCAATTGGTTCCATTAAAGGAAGTAACAAAAGTTCCATGATTTGGTGGAATTGTATCTGTTGTGTATTGACCCCATGTCAGGGAGGGAAGTGAATTTGAGTCAAGCGAAATATCCAACCCTCCGGTTGTTGTATTGTTGCTTAATTCAATGAAATCGGACCAGATACCATTAGTATAACTGAAGTATATTGTCCTGTTATCATAGCCGTTTTGACCTTCATAATGGTGGACACCTGCACAATGCAGATTATTATTATGGTCTGGAACTGCCCTCTGCAGAAAATATAAATCATTATTTCCGGAAAAAGGCTGATATATTTCACTCCAGCCAACATTTTTCATCAGAGTCCGATAAAAAATCTTACCACCCTGAATGCCATTATGCCAAAAACAATATATTTTGTTATTATGGTCAATCAGCAATCTGTTATGCATAGATCCAGGCATATCTGTAGAAATTGTGTCTGGCTCACTCCACTGAGTTCCATCAAATTTTTTTATAAGAACCAGCATATTATTAGGACTTCCAGTCTTATAATCGTAACTGACAAAAAGATTATTGCTCGAATCTGAAATGATATGGGGATCTGAAACCCAAAGGCTCGAATTCATTGAAATATCCTGGATCTCTGACCAGGTGCTTCCGTAATCGGTTGATCTGGAATAATAAATCTTTGTGTAATTCACTCCAATTCTATGTTCCCAAACACAATGAATAGTACCTTTTCTATCAATAAAAAAATCGGGGGATGTATTATATCCACCAGAATAAATAGTAACCGGTTGTTCCCATGATTGAGAAAGAGCAATCATTGAAATGATCGAGAAACTTACGAGTAGAATTGTAGATTTATTAAATTTCATTATTCCGGTGTTAATTTTGAAGATGGTTTTTTGTTCAATACAAGAATCCCAATAACCACAAAGGAATCCTGTTGTTGTGACCCATTTCAATATTGTCCTGAAATATATAGGAACCTGTGTGATCTCTGACTTGTTTTCTGTCTTTGTTTTTACCTCCGATCTCGATCACAAATTTGTTATCAACCAGGAAATCTGCGCTATTATGCAGGAAAACATCATGATTTACAGAGAGCTGGTTCAAAGCAAATGTTTCCCTTAAATTGCCGGTGTTCACTATTTCAGGATTCAGGGCGTAAAATAAGTTTGGATTGTCAAGGAATATTTTATCCGGTTTCTGCAACCGGCTGATATATCTTTCAGGTTGATTGACAAGCTTAATCATTCTTGCTTTTTCGAGATATTGAAGATAAAGCAAAACCGTTTGCCGGTGCAGATCTGTTTTCTGGCTGATTTTCGAAATATTGGGCTTAAACGGGACTGATGCAGCGATTACCTTTAAGAGTGTCAGCATCTTTCTTCCCTGGGCAATATCGAAATTCTCAATAAACCGTAAATCTGTTTCCAGAACTGTACTGATAATTTGTTCGAGCGTAGTAAAATAATCCCTTTCCGCTTCGAGAAAATAGGGGTAAAATCCGCTTTTCAGATAGGTCGAAAAATGTTTTAAAACGGGAATCCTGCTAACAATCCCGGAAGCTATTTCCAGGTGATCCCGGAATATTTCTTTTAATTGATATCCTGTTAATGAAATAATATCTGACATTAAAAGATATTCTCTGAAAGAGAGCCCTGTCATTTCATACATCAAAGCCCGTCGGCTCAGGTCAGCATCCTGTTTTGTCAGCTCAATTATGGAAGAACCTGAGAAAACCAATTTCAACTCAGGTTTGGAATCATAAATATTTTTCAATTCCCTGGCCCAACCCGGATATTTATGTACCTCATCGAGATAAAGATATTCTCCTCCATTTTTTCGGAATGTGTCAGCCAGATCATAGATGCGGTGATCAACAAAGTAGAGATCATCCAAACGGACGTACAAAACTTCATGCCCCTTTGCTCTGAATTCCTGTAATTTTTGTAACAATAAAGTTGTTTTCCCTGTACCCCTGGCTCCGATAATTCCATTCATCCTCCAATCCCAGTTGATCTTTCCGATCACATCGCGCTGATATGGATATTGAACAGACAGGATGCTTTTATTTGATTTTTCAGTAAGTTTTTCCATATTATTCAGACTTTTCCCGACATTTTAATTCGTAATGGTGTTTTCAAACACCAAAAATAAGTATATTTTGGTTATTTTGATCACCATTATCAAATATTTTCGAGTTTCATATTGAAAATCAATGAGTTAATCAGAGATAATTTTATCAGGTCTCAATGGAATTTCAGAATGGTTCTGATTTTAAAGAATTACGAGTATTTCGAATGACGAGTGATTCGAATTAAATCCGGACTTTCATTCGTCTTTTCGTTATTCGCGTCATTCGTAAACTGAAAACCGGAAATTATCTTCTATCCTCTTATCGGTGAATAATCTTTAAAATTCTAATAGAGCCATTATCATTTATGACAACACTGTAAAGGCCCGGGGGATAATCCTTCATGTTTATTCGAAAGGGGAAAATGGTCGTCCCTGATGACTGGAAATATATTTTCCCTTCCGGACCAAAAACACGGATATTAATACCTGATGCCAAATGGTTCCCTTCTCCATAGGATAAGGTGGTATAATCGTTACAAGGACTAGGAGAACATGAAAGTTTATTTTGTTCCTTTACATCTTTTTTCTCACCGATTGCGGTAATCACCTGCTCAGAACTTTTAAATAACAGACTACCAGCCCATAACAGGAGATATCCTTCCTCATCGACCCTTATGCCATCAGAGTTAAAATGGTCCATCAACCCGGAATTCTTATTATACCAGGTTCCGGTGCTGTCGTTATAGATGATGCATCCTCCACGGTTGTTAAAAGTGGGCATATCGGATGAAGCAAGGTAAAATTTATTGTCAGGGGATACAAAAATTCCATTTATTGAAGTACTATCAATCAGATTTGACCACTGTTCAGAAGAAATGTCGTACCTGAACAATCCCTGACCCAGCGTACCCGCAAGTACATTGTCGTTATTATCCATGGCAATGGAATAAACTGCATAGTTGGTCATGCCAAACGGTTCCCAAGAGTTACCAAAATCTGTTGAACGGTACACCCCGCTCGCCCCGGCATCGGTCACTCTTACCGAGGCATAAATTATTCCATTATTTGCAAACGCAAAGCCGGTCACCCAGGGCCAGAGGCCCTGAAGTTCCAATGCCACCTTCCAGGTATTTCCGTGATCTCCCGAACGGACGATGGCAGTATAATCATAACCACCTTTTAGGACAATACTGTCGAATCCGCATTCGAGGACGGAACAGATTCCGGCAGGACGATAAAGAAATTCCCAGGAATCACCGTTATTTTGAGATTTAAAAATAGAATCAAAAGTAACAGCATAAAGTTGTTCTGATTGATCAAAGGCGATATATGCATAACCATATGAAGTGGGACAAATAGGTATCCAAGTGCCTCCGTGATCTGAGGATCGTTGAACACCTTTATAATTCGGCGTTGAATAATTTTCCATTAATCCTAAAAAAATATCTCCTGATGTATTAATCCTCACATTCAAAATTCGACATGAATCGGGAGGATTAATTGGCACCCAGAAATCCTGAGCGTGAATATCTTTCAGGCCAAGGAAAGTGAGGATCGGGTATATAAAAAACAGGGCTTTAAAGTGTTGCATTCTTAGTCATTCATTTAAATATCAATTTAATACGGAGTCCTTTACAAGACTCATTCGGAGACAATAAATCAGGGGTTATGATGTAGTTGTTGAGTTCATTACTTTCCATGTTCCCTATGTTAAAGTCTTTCAGATCAAAGTTATAATATATTCAGGAAAAAAGAACATTGTCCTATGCCTCATTTAATCTGAAAATGTTGAATTTCCTGAAAATTATCTATTTTTGCACCCTCATCGGGATGTTAGCTCAGTTGGTTTAGAGCATCGCCTTGACAGGGCGGGGGTCGTGGGTTCGAATCCCTCACATCCCACCATTTCTAAGAAAATCTAAATTTTTCTTGAGACATACTCCTCTCCGGGATATTCACATCGCACTGTTGACAAATTTTTTCACCGGCACAATACTGCTCTTAAAAAATTGTCATCTTTAGCCAGCAAATAAAATACTTATGAACTCTGGTGATTACAAGATACTTGCGGTTGACGATAACCCCAAGACATTAAAACTGCTGGCTATCCTTCTTCCCTCAGAAAAGTTCCGGATCGACTACGCCTTCACAGGAGAAGAAGCCATTAAACTGGCAGGTGAAGATTGCTACGACCTTGTGTTGCTCGACATTGGAATGCCCGGTATGGATGGCTTTGAGACGTGCAAAAAGATCCATAACAATCAAAAAAACAGGGAAGTCCCTGTCATCTTTGTTACAGGGAGATCCGATATTGAAAGCCTGAAAAAGGCATTTCAAAGCGGGGGAGTGGATTACCTGACCAAGCCATTTAATCCGGATGAATTACTTGCCCGGGTCCAGACACACATTGAATTAAAGCGATACAAGGATAATCAAAAAAGACTCAATTCCTGGTTAGAGGAAAAAATAGTTGAACGGACACATGAAATCCAGGAGGCCAATGCAAAACTGGAACTCGCCAATCAGGAACTTCAATCGCTGGATGTAGCTAAGACAGAGTTTTTACGAATGATAAACCATGAGATCCGTACTCCGCTCAATACCATACTCGGTTTTATTAATATCCTGAAAGATGAGGTCAAATCATCGAATCTGATAGAAATCATAGAGTATCTGGAGATCTCCTCGGCACGGATGGAAAAATTTTTAATGGTTGTTCTTCAGATAACGGAATTGATGACTTATAAAAAACTTCTTTCTGTAGAAGTAATCCCAGTCGGAAGACTTATTGATTCATCTCTCGTGAAATTACAAACGAAGCTGATTTCAAAGGCAATCACCCCTGAAATTGAAGGAAATGTATCAAAAATCGTTATCCAAGGGAATTTTAAACTTATGGATTTATGTTTCGAAAGCGTCATAGAAAATGCGGTACAACATTCACCCGATGGGAGTAAAATAATTATCCGGGTCGTAGAAGAGAAACCTTATGTCGTCTGTGAAATTATCGATGCCGGACAAGGATTTTCGGAATATGCACTGAGCAATCTGTTTAAATTTTTCGCAGTCGGAGAACGGCATATCGATCAGAACTTAGGGCTTGACCTGGCACTGGCGAAACTGATTATGGATGCACACCAGGGGATTATCGAAATAAGGAATAATGAAAATGTCGGTGCAACCGTGAAATTGAAATTAAATGAAGTTTTGACCAGTTCAACCAAAACCGCTCAATATCAGGATAACAAATTTACAGACTCGGTTACCAACGCAAAGGAGCCATCCCTGGAGAATCCCAGGAAAACCAGTAAAGACCGAAGCAGGACATTAAGAAATGCGCATGATTCTATTGTTCGGTCTTCCATGACGGAATTGGATCCGGTTCCCGGGATTGAATCTCAGGACAATAACAATTCTCAAGTCGGATAGTTCCCAGACATTCACATCGGAAATCCTACACATATGACAATCACACTATACGGCGCTGCCGGGGATGTTACGGGCAGCGCCTATTACATCCGGACCGAACAATCTTCCATACTTCTGGATTTCGGAATTTTCCAGGGAGGGAAGGCGGCAGAAATAAAAAACCGGAAATTTCCACCCATTGATATCGACCGGTTAGATGCCGTTGTTCTGACCCATGCCCATCTCGACCACTGCGGTCGGTTACCTTTGTTGGCAAAGAAAAATTTACGCAACCCGATTTATGCCACACCCGCTTCCATCGATATAGCTGCATTGATATTACGTGATTCCGTGAAAATCCAGAATAATGATCTAGAAAAGCTGAATCGCCGGCTGCTTCGTAATGGGAAACCACCCGTCGAACCTGCTTTTACGGAAAACGAGGTTGAAGAAGTGATCCGGTTGATGAAACCCCTACCCTACCGGCAATTAGTTCAAGTAGCCCCGGGAATTCAGGTGAGGGCAGTCGAGGCAGGACATATTCTCGGCTCTGCCAGTATTGAAATGGTAGTTGAAGAAAATGGAATGATTAAAACCGTGGTCTTTTCCGGCGATCTTGGATCCCGTGGAATGCCGATCGTACGTGACCCGGAATCCTTTACAATGGCCGATATGGTTTTTATAGAATGTACCTATGGAGATCGTGATCATAAACCTATGAAAACAACCCTCGATGAATTCGATTCCATTATCCGTGAAACTGTTGGTAAAGGGGGAAAGATTCTGATTCCTTCCTTCGCTGTTGGACGCACCCAGGACCTTCTGTATTATCTGGATATTGCAGCCCACCAGGGAAAACTTCCAAGATTCCCTATTTACCTTGACAGTCCCATGGCTATCGATGCCACAAAAATATATTTAAATCATCCTGAATTGTTTGATGAGGAGATGATAGAACTGTCAAAAGGCGGTCAATTCCAGCGTGATTTTGACCGTATCCATGCCACGGCTTCACCCGAGGAATCAAAGAAGATCAATGATGTTCAGGGAGCCTGTATGATTATTGCAGGTTCAGGGATGTGCAATGCCGGAAGGATTCAACATCATTTGCGACATAATCTATGGAAGCCTGAGACTGCTGTTCTTATCGTTGGTTACCAGGCTGAAGGAACCCTTGGAAGGAAGTTAGTAGATGGAGCAAAATCGGTAAATATCTTTGGTGAACGGATTGCCGTAAGGGCACAGATTCATAAATTGGGTGGCTTCAGCGCCCATGCCGGCCAATCAGACCTTTTAAAATGGTTCAACTCCCTTGCCCCATGCCGGCCTAAAGTCGTCCTTTCACATGGCGAAGACAAGGCAAGGATCCCACTGGCAAAGATCATTCGCGAACGGTACGGATTGAACCCAATACTCCCTGTTTACGGGGATAGTGTTGAGTTGTAGGTCATTGGATTATTGACCTATTTGAATTATATAAATTCTTATCTTCGTTTACAAATTTTTCTTCTGATGTCTACACTCTTTCGGCGCACAAAGATTGTCGCTACCATTGGTCCGGCAAGCAGTTCACCTGAAATGATCCGACAGCTTATCCTTGCTGGAATGGATGTTGCCCGTCTTAATTTTTCTCACGGAAATTATGAAGACCATGCAAAAGTCGTTGCTGATCTTAGAACGATCTCGGATGAACTCGGGAAGCCTGTGACCATCATGCAGGATCTCCAGGGTCCTAAGATCAGGGTCGGTCAAATATTGACCGGAGCTATAGAACTTGTACCGGGTGAGATCGTAACCCTCATTCCTGAAAAAGAATTCAGGGCACAGTCGAGAACCATTCCTATCGATTATCCCTATGTTGCAGAGGAAGCAAAACCTGGTATGCAGGTACTACTTGCCGATGGACTTTTCGAATTGAAAGTTGTGGAAATAAAAGGTCATGGAGTATCCTGTAGTGTCGTTGAAGGAGGTCTCCTTAAAAGTCGTAAGGGAGTTAACTTCCCGAATCTGAATCTGCGGCTTCCCTCGCTGACGAAGAAAGATATGCGCGACCTGGAATTTGGTCTTTCACAGGATGTGGATTGGATTTCCCTGAGCTTTGTCCGCACGGCAGAAGACATTCGGACGTTGAAACAATTCATTGAAAAAAAAGGATTACTGAAGCCGGTCATTGCTAAGATCGAGAAACCTCAAGCCATCGATCATCTTGAAGAAATCGTCGATGAGGTTCAGGGGATCATGGTTGCAAGGGGCGACCTGGGTGTTGAAATGAGCCCGGAGAAAGTTCCGATGTTACAGAAACGTATAATAGAACTTTGCAATCGCAAGGGTAAACCGGTGATCACCGCCACCCAGATGCTTGAGAGCATGATCATTGATCCTCGTCCTACCCGCGCGGAAACAAGCGATGTAGCCAATGCCATTATCGATGGTACCGACTGTATTATGCTTTCCGGGGAGACCGCGATGGGGAATCACCCTATAAAAGCCGTTGAAATGATGGTCAGGATTGCACTGGATGTTGAAGCAAAAATAGAGTTCAAGACCTATCCTCCCTCAGGATGTTCAGAAATGATCGCCCTGAGTATGGCGGCCAATGGCATGGAAAAGGTCATCGGTTTGAATTCCATTATTGTATTTACCACAAGCGGCATAAGCGCTATGAATATCGCTGCAGAAAGACCAAAAGCACCAGTCTATGCACTGACGACCCATCCTCAGGTTTACCATGGTTTAAACCTTTTATGGGGCGTCAACCCGATTCTCATCAGCGATCACCCCGATACTTTTGAACAGATCGTAACCCTGGCAGAGCGTACTTTAAAACAAAGAGCGCTGGTCTCAACCGGCGACAGGATACTGGTGCTTGGCGGTATTCCGGCACATCAACCCGGAGGGACAAATTTTATTAAAATTCATCGTGTTCAGTAAAAAATAATTTCAACTGGAACAAAATTCTTTTCACTGATCCGGTTTGGTTTCATGATCTTCTTGGTTTTTTCAGGTACCATCCTGTGCTATCCGCAAACAGCAAAACCAGCTACGAATGGTTCCCAGGTACAGACTGTTAAAAGTGACTGGCCAAAGGAAGGCTAAATATCACTCATTAATGCCAAGATTCTGAATGTCAGGTTCCCTAACCAGGATTCTATTCCAACTACAAGACTCGATCAGTTCAAGAAGCTGTTGGAGACAGAAATTCCAAAGTGGCAGATCTCGACTACCATGGATGAACTTACTGCTACCTTGAAAGAGAATGCTGCAACAGTGAAACAAGCTGCAAATCTGAAGAACGATCCTTCGTCAAAACATAGATCGGCAAAATGCTGACCGGAACCTATCATATCAACAAAATATGAACCGTAGCATCTATCAGCGCAGCGTCGGTGGCATGGGAGGAGGGTACCATGGAGGCGGCCGTGGTGGACGCAGGTAATAAAAGTGCGACCCCGGATGATTAATCGTCCGGGGTCGCACTTTTATGTATGAAGATCATCGTACGATCAGGACAATCCCGACTTTAAGATTCAACATCATAATTTCCTTTGATTTAAAGTAATTGGTAAAGTCTATCTTGTTGGTCGTCCATTTATAGTTGAAGGCTATAAGACCACCCCAGTTTGAAAATTTACCAAATTTTACAAGCGCTCCAATTTCCGGGGTCAACGAAAAATCCCAGCGGGTGTTATAGATATCATATTCCTGGACAAGAAGGTGATGCTCCATGTAATCGCCTCCAATACCCAGCCCGATATAAGGAGATACCAGTTTATCCGGCATGAAATGATAAGCGATAACACCCTGGAACGGTACCATCCAGGTGAAACGGTAGTTAGTTGCAGTTATCGCTTCGCCGTCATTGCTATAAAAGGTCTCATAACCGTAACTCTGGCTGACGCGTTGCCAGCTAATATTAAAACCTGCCGTAAGTCCGTTCATTATCAGATAGCGCCCACCGAAATCAAAGCCGGCAGGACTTCCATTACTTACCCATTTATTGAAATCACCCAAAGTAAAGGTAGTATTCCAGGAAAAGGTATAGTAGCTGCTTGGGGTATATCCTATGGAAGGTTTATCTTGGCCCTGCGCAAAACCTGCAAAAAGGATCGATACCATACAAATCGCAATTATTTTTTTCATAGTGCTTTTCTTTTTGAGGTTACTAACTAATTGGAAAATGCCTTTGTTTGTGTGAACGCCTGATCTATGCTTTCCTTTATCTGATTCAGGGTATGATCGTTCGTCAGTAAGGCGCGGATATAAGCATTCCACCTGATATACATCTTTCCGTCGGGGGTGATATTTTTACGATCAACCATATCGATCAATAAAGTCCCGGATGCATAAGAGGTGATATAGACAGGATAATAGGGATAGTAGTAACTTCCTCCACCCCAGTACCAGGGAGGATAATAAGCAGGGTATCCCCAATACCATCCCGGATAATAAACCTGTACGTTAACATTTTTTACTACTCCAACATTAATTCCAAGATCAGGATTCTGGTTCTTGTTAACAAGTATGTATCCCCTGGAGGTCATGTTCTGTGAAATCTGATTCAATACCGCCTGGGCATTTGCATCAAGAACCTTTCCACTGTCCGTCTGTGAAATATATGAGATGGAATCGACAATGGAGAAAGTCTTGAACTGGCTGAATTTAATACTCGTGTCGTACTTTGTGTAAACCACCAGGTCTTCGAGTAACCTATCCGAAGTAGGTGGATACTTGGAACAGGATGTAACGAGAAACAACCCTGTCACAAGCAAGATCAAAAGGATTTTTGGTTTCATAGCATTTTTATTTGAGTTATACTTAGGTTTACATTTGGTTCTTGTTTGATGTTAAAGCTTGACGGCACAAACAGCCTGAAGGGAATAAAGCCAGTCTGAGGCTTTTCCAAAATTCAAAACCTTGAATTCCCCCCCTACCTGCCAATGCTTTGTAAGCGGGTAGATATAGGAAGCAGAGTACTGATAGTTAGATAAAGACAAGATGGTACTGTTGATCGTTGCATTGGTGCCTTTAACTTTGTTGAACATAATGGCAAGCCCTGCTCCGACGCTCAGGTAAAAATGGTCGATAATTCGCATCCTGACGGTAAGTAAAAGCGGTATGGCCGACATACCAGCCTGGCCGGAAAAATCGGTTTGGGTCTTGTTTTTAACCGTGTATAACTTGTAGAAACCTGTTTCAAGGCCGAGGCTCAGGCGAAATTCGGGTTCCCAGAAAAATTTTAATGAAAGCCCGGCAGAATTAATAGTAGCGTTATCCTTCCCTATTTCAAGTGTGTTTATGTAATGGGTCCACCCCAGGCCAATGGCGAGGGAATAATGGTTATTACGTTTGACCCTGACGCTATCCTTTTGCTGTGGATATATTACCGCCGGGAAAAAGATGGACAGAAAGAGCAGGAATATCAGTTTTTTAGCCATAAACATTTATTGTGTATAGTGATTATAGGCGACCACATAAGGATAGTTCGTGAGCAATCCGTCGAAAGTACCGGTGATGATATAGTCCCGTATCCAGGCAGGGTTGTCGATGGTCCAGCATACGGCGAGTCTCCCTTCGTTATGCATCTGCTGCACAAGGTCATTCTGGGTTCCCAGAGTCCATCTGGGCCCCCAAACCCTGGAATTGACCATTCTGACATCATCCACCGTCAATTCACAAAGAGAGGGGATATTCTGGTAACCGGGATAGGTCATCAGGTCATTCAGGACGTCATTTGAGGGAATCCCGACAACGATCAAAATATCGCGATTCTTATCCTTGGCCCGTTGAATCATTTGTTGCTGAATCGGTATCACTTTTGCCATGGCATCCCTGTTCGCTTTCATATCCATATAAACAAAACGCAGTTGTGTGCTATCGATGGTAAATTTAAGCGCCTCTTCAAGGGTCGGGATCATTTCGCCATGGATGAGCCGTACAAAATTTGTAAGCATCGCCCACGAATAATCTTCAATCGGACCCGCCAGGGGTCCCTTCTTGGTAAGACGGGTGTTTATATCGCCATCGTGATACAGAAAAGGTATCCCGTCACGGGTCAGACGAACATCCATCTCAATACCTGTTGATCCGAATTTTTCGGTATAATTTATCATGGCAATACTGTTCTCAGATACCGGTAACCGGTCGGAAGTCCTCCCTCCGCCACGATGCGCCAGGATATAGTAATTACTTTTTTTCACCTTTTCCGAGAAAGGCCGCGAGTAGTAAAGGACAAGGGGCTGGTCGGGAAGTCCGTTCTCAATGCCGGTGGCACCCCGGATAATGATGGCCTGGTTCCCGTTCCCCGTCAGAATAGTCGTACCTCCTTCATCCCTTGCAATGTAAAAAGAGGCAAGGCCTGTGGCGTCGCTGTATCCGTCGCGCCAGTATCCCTGGAGAAAAATAACCGAATCGATATGCCCAACCTTCATAACAAAGTATTTACCATTGTTATTGGCAATCAGAAGCCCGGTCCGGTTCCATTTCACGATGACACTGTCCCCGAAAAATTCCGGTCCGTAGGCGACACTATAGACTCCTTCCATAAGCAGTTTTGAAGGTGAGTTCAAAGGATAGGTTTGATTCATAAAAGAATTGGGCCCAACCGAAGGGACAGGGACAGTAGTATCCTTATTGCAGCCGTATAAGACCAGCAACAGCAACGCCAGTTTTATAAAATTGATCCTCATAGTATCCAGGTAAAAGAAAGTTCAGGGATATGATAAAAGCGATTAAATGTGGTAAATAACATCCATGTGGGCCAATAGAATTTTTCATAATTGTCTTTCAGGCCGATCACGAATACATGGTGTTTCCACAACCGCTGTTCAATATACAATCCAACGGTAATCCCGTTATAAAAGTTTTTTGTCCGTGTCAGTTCATTCTCCCCGCTGCTCTGGGAAACGCGGGCCACAAAAACTATTTCCCCTTTCAGGGTTAGGGCAACGTCCTTTACCTTGTATCCAAGAGAAAGGTTCGGATAGTGGATCCAGGCTGACGAGCTGTTGTCGAACCCCGCCTGTTTCAACTGTCCATAAATAAAAGCAACATCCCATCCGACATCGATTCCGAAGTTTTTGTAATTGAATCCAAGGTGCGGTCCCAATGCAAACTGGTTCGATACGACTATGGTGGTAACATCACCTTCAAGAGAGAACTTCCAGGGCAAACCGAAGGCCATGTGAATATTCACCAGCGGTGCCTGGATGGCATTCTCAAGTAAATCCTTCGGGGGCAGAACCATCTGTAACCCTGCAGCGATCTGGAATCCCCATAGTTTATGCTGATGAGGAAACCGGATACATTTAACCTTCAGGTCGAAGGTGTCTTTCTTTGTTAACTCCTGCCCGCCAGCTGGATATAAAAATATAAGGAGGAGAATCAGAACGAGCGGAAATTTCAACTTCATGAGATGAGTTTTATGGCACATTTATGGCAAATATAAAATATTTAATCAGATAACTATCCAGATATAATAAGAGGAGTCATCCCAAAAAAATAAATTATTCAATAGAATGGAAAGAAAGGAAATGAAAACCCCATGCCTTCAAACCCACGTATAAACCCTGACCCGTCATCTCATTTCCTTCTCTGTCAAAATGTTCACCCGAGATCAAATCATCCAATCTCCATTGCAGCCCTTCCATCTCTTCATAGGGTAAACGAACCTTACCCTGTGAGTCATACCAGCAATAATTTATAACAATAAGAAGATATTCTTTTTCGTATTTCCACGACCAAGCTAAAAGGTTTTGGAACGATGAATTATCAGGCCAGCCGAGACATTCACAAAACTGCCATGAACCATTATAAAACATTGGTTCCGAAACGACTTCAAAAACTCTTTTATAAAACTCTTTAAGCGCTATATTGGTAAATTCCCATGGTCTCCTGCGGAGAAATACCGGTAATTTGACAGTACGTCCGTCAAGTTGTCCTTCGTAAAATAACCTGGCTCCCGGTAAGGTTGCTATCGCGAGTGCTGCGGCCTTCTCTTTTTCCTCCTGAAACAAGCTCAGAGCCCTCGGTTCATCATGATTTTCAATAAACCTGACAAGTTTTGACTGGAATGACAGGTCAGCTTTAAGATGCCGGTAAATGTTCGCAACATTGCCCTGTTCCAGCAAATCGTATAATCGTTTGTCATAACAAAAATCGAATCCTTGTTTTTGCAGGTACCATTCGAGATCCCAATATGCTTCAGCAATAAAAAGAAAGTGAGGATGGGTATATTTTACAAAGTTGATCAGCTCGGACCAATATTCTTCGGATGGTGATGCTCCTGCTTTTCCTCCCCATGTCTTAGCAAAGATTTCATTCATAACAAGCATTGCCATATCGCACCGGATTCCGTCACATTGTGATGCAATATCCAAAAGCGTTTCACGTATCGCATTTCGCAGACCTATGTTATATGCGTTTACCTGTAATACATCCTGCCAGGCAGGGAAAAACGGATCTTTCCCGCATGCAAAGACGGTGTTACCAATTTGTACAAAATTGGCCGGATCTCTTTTTATATCCTCTTCAGTCCCCTGAATAAAGAATTCAGGATGTTCCGAAATCCAGGGATGATCGTGTGCAAGATGGTTGGGCACAAAATCAAGTATCAAACGGATACCACGTCTTGCAAGCTCTCTGCGAGCAATGATAAGGCCTTCCGGTCCTCCCAGGTGTTCATCAACAACATACCGTCTGACACAATAAGGTGAACCGACATTGTCATCAGGAGTGAAATCAGGAAGCGCCTGATGAAAGTCGGAAAGATTCCCCGGATGGCGGTTGGAAATGGCGATTCCCTCGGGACTCCTCTCCCATACCCCCATGAACCAGACGGCATCAAATTTAAAGCCGGCCAATTCGTCCCAAACCCAGGTCGGGATTGAAGACAAGGTAATTGCTCTTTTTTCCTGGAAACTTAAATAATGAAGCCATACCCAGGTATTTATTTCATAGATTATAGGATTGGAGGGCCAGGGTTTCATTCATCAAGTGTTAAAAACATTTTCCTGGAATATCGGTCATGACTATTGGTGAGAGTCACTATTGCTGCACCGGTGAAAGGAATTCCGGCGATGAATGACTCGGGACCTGACACGTCTTTTCGAAATATAAAACGTCCCGACATATCATAGATTAACAATTTACCCCGAAAATCAGATGGAAGATTTTCGACAGAAATTCCTGAGTTTGTCTGGAAAATTTTTACCTGGGACAAAAAATTCTCATTGATTGATAAACTTTTCTGACCGGCTGTGATGGGCATCTCTTCCACATCATTATAACCGGCTTCATAAATGTAAAAGATGTCGTGGAACCAATCAAGTTTAATGGAAAGCCAGCCATAATGCCAGGTTAAGGTAGAGACATTAAAAAGATGAAAGCCCAGGTAGACCGTAAGGTTGATGGGCATCTTTGCACTGTCATTAGCCACAAGTTTGAAACTGCTCCCAAGATATTCCAGTGATCCGTTAATTGAATCACCTTGATTGAAAAACCGAGGCGTTTCATCGGGCACCACAATACAGGTTGAGAATGTTGCTGAATCAGACATCGTCAAATTATGAAAAAAAATACTTGATGTAAATGCAACATCGATTTTACCGTCGTTGTTTAAATCCAGCGCTTTTGACCATTCGGAACTAATGGCATCGTGCTGGGTGAAATTGATTTCCGTTAGGACGATTCCGGCAAATAACCGGCCAGAGAATATCAGTACTAGAATAAGAGTAAAGATTTTTTTCATTTATGATAAGTTTTTGTGACAATTTACAAAATTATTGGACACCATTTTGATTAGTTTTTTAACTGTTTATACTTCCCCCCGATGTCGAAAAATATTTTACCTTGAACCGTAAGGCAACATTCACCAGGGCAATGAGTACCGGCACCTCAACCAATGGCCCTATTACCGCCGCAAATGCCTCTCCCGAGTTTATCCCGAAAACGGCAATGGCCACGGCTATGGCAAGCTCAAAATTATTGCTGGCCGCCGTGAACGAGAGGGTGGCCGATTGTTCATAATTAGCACCAATTTTCTTGCTCATCCAAAACGAAACGAGGAACATGATCACGAAATAGATGCCCAGGGGAATTGCAATGCGGATGACATCGAACGGAATTTTAATGATGTATTCACCCTTGAGAGAAAACATAACAAGAATGGTGAACAGTAATGCAATCAGGGTAAGCGGACTGATTTTTGGAACAAATTTCGTATGATACCATTCTTTGTTTTTAACACGTATAAGGATAAATCGGGTGCAAAATCCGGCTAAAAAAGGGATTCCCAGGTAAATGAATACGCTTTTTGCAATCTGCCCGATAGTGATGCTTTCTACGGCGCTGGTTGTGGGTAATCCGAACCACCCGGGGAAAACGGCAATGAAAAGATAGGCGTAGAAAGAGAAAAACAATACCTGAAAAATCGAATTGAAGGCAACCAATCCTGCACAGTATTCGGTATCGCCTTTAGCCAGCTCATTCCAGACAATCACCATGGCAATACAGCGTGCAAGCCCGATCATGATCAATCCATACATATAATCAATATTGAATTGCAAGAACAGGATAGCCAGCAGGAACATCAAAATCGGCCCGATCAGCCAGTTCTGTACCAGCGATAATCCCAACACTTTTGTGTTTCTGAAAACATCACCCAGCTCTTCATATTTCACTTTGGCCAGTGGCGGGTACATCATTACAATGAGTCCGATTGCAATAGGAATGTTGGTGGTTCCCGACGACATCGAGTTCCAGAAACCGGCAATACCGGGAAAAAGCCATCCCCAGAATACACCAATGGCCATGGCTAAAAAGATCCACAATGTCAGGAAACGGTCAAGAAATTTAAGTCGTGTTCTCATCAAATCTAATTTGAGGATTTGAAAATTAACAACAAGACCCTCCACCACTATCACAATCGCAGCTTGGTTCAGTTCCTTGTAGTAACCCATTAATAATTCCAGCTGCACATCCGACTCCCGATCTGACCGAGATCGCTTGTTCGGGACAATTTTTTTCACAGGCGCCACATTCCATACAAAGATCTTTGTAACGGATGACCGCTTTTTTATTTTCAACTTCAAAAACGGCATGTGGACAAACAAATGTGCACATGCGACAACCATTACATTTTTCGATGTCCAGTTGTAATGTAACAACCCCGGTTAGATAAACAAATCCGTTCATAAAACAATAAATCTGGTTAAAATCCATCCGGCAAATCCCAAAGATACCAAGGAAATCTGGACCGGCAATGCTGTTTTCATCTCTTTTCGTACGCCGGAAAGAGAAGTAAAAGTGGAAGATCCGGTAAAATTCATGGCCATAAATGATGATAGTCCGCCAATTATAAGAAACCAGGAGATAATTTCAGGCATATTTGTTCCCAACATACCCCAAAATGCCAGCAGGATGGCCGCCAGCCACCCGATGGTAAGTCCCTTCCATGAAAACCGGCGAAATGGAATCCATGGCAATAGAGCCGGCGTAATGATACACCCGGCAAAATAACCGGTCAAGAGGTTTATTGTTGTCTTCCAACCCGAACTGAAAGCCAAGTCAATCGAATACTTACCGAAAGTGAAACCCGAAAGTAGCAGGAAAATCGCCGGCACAGCCAGCATATAATATTTCGCGTAAAATATATCGACCGGGATTAACTTTAAACGTTCAACCGTTGGAAAGGTCACCAGTCGCATGGATTCGGTCGCTTTGAGGCCTGCTTCAAGAAAGGCTTTGATATCGTTGGCTTTAACAGGTCCGTATATAACGGAAAATCCGGTCATTTTCTTTACGTCGTGTGCAGCAACTCCCGTTGCACCGAGTTGGGGCAGAATAATTTTCCGGTGGTCAACAATCTGGTCCAGATGATGTATCCTGATACGACGCACTACCTCTTTTGTGCTGAACGTGCCTTTCCCAGCCGCACACCAAACATTGATCCCTTTCGTGTCGAGTACCAGTATCCATGCATCCAATCCGTTCAATGCGCGCCTGAGATGATCGAAGGTTAGTTTGAAATTGGCAGTCACAAAAACCCGGGAATTCCTGTCAGGATTTCCTACTGCGTAAATTCCGGGCAATACGCGGTACCTCATCCTTCCGATCGACCACCGTACTTCAATAGTCTCCCACCTGTCACGCCCGCTCCACTTAGTACTCACAACCGGAACTTCCCCTGCTTCCGTCTGTATGGTATCCGTGATATACATCCTGTTCTTCATCATTTTAAGTTTTTCAAATCTTCAAATTATTTTCATTCATCTTTAAATTTGTATAAAATTCCAGAAACCTGGTCTTTATCTGATCCCGCACCTTCCTGTATACCGCCAACACTTCAACTTCCGTTCCTTTCGTGTTGGCCGGATCCTCGAATCCTATATGAAGCCGGTGCCTGACATGACCTGAAAAATAGGGGCAGCTTTCTTTTACATCATCGCAAACGGTGATCACAAAATCAAAAGAATCGGAAAGAAATAAATCGACGCTTTTGGGTTGGTTCATTGAAATATCAATGCCCACCTCTTTCATTACTATTGTTGCATAAGGATTAGCATTTGGAGATGGTTTTGTTCCGGCAGAATATACCTCGAGCCTCTGATTGAAGGACTTTAAAAATCCTTCCGCCATCTGGCTCCTGCATGAGTTCCCGGTACATATGATTAATATTCGCACAATTTGAAGATATTAAATTACTTATTTTGATTTAGTGGTACTAAATATTTTTGAAATTATATTTACTTACACTGATCCCCCGAATCAATCTCTAATTCTTTAAATAGTCGGGTGGCTACTTTCACGAGTTCTTTGACCTTTTTCGGGTTCAGGCAATAATTTACCTTGACTCCGTCGACAGTTCCCCTGATCAACCCGGCATGTTTCAGCTCTTTCAGATGCTGGTTAACGGTAGTCCGGCTCAATGGCAATTCATCAGAAATATCTCCTGTTATGCACATTTTTGTATTAGCAAGGTACCGTAATATTGCCAGCCGCGCAGGATGTGCAAGCGCTTTGAATAAGACGGCGGTTGAATTTAATTTTGGGTCGAACAGTTCAGTCTTTGCGTATGCCATCTGCGTTTTTTTGACGCAAATATACGTTATATTTTGAAATAACGTAATAATACGTTAAATTTTTTTAAGAATTTATTTTCCATGTTAGCGAACCGGCTGGTATCCTTCCGGTACTCCATTTTTTGATAAGACAATCTGCCAGAGCTGATTGCTCCTTGCCCTGAAGGAGCCGGCGCAGGAGAGCAGGTAATATTTCCACATCCGGAAAAAATTATCGGGATATTTGTGCTTTATTTTTTCCCAGTTTTTAAGAAAGTTGTTATACCAGCATATCAATGTTTTATCGTAATCGGCTCCGAAACTATGCCAGTCTTCCATCACGAACAGTTTTTCGATGGCTTTGCCGAGCTGGGCGACGGAAGGAAGCAGTCCGTTCGGGAAAATATATTTGTTGGTCCACTGGTCAATGGTTTTTACGGATTGGATGTTCCCGATCGTATGAAGCAGAAACAAGCCGTCCTCTTTCAGACAATCATACGCGACTTTAAAAAATGTCCGGTAATTTTTATAACCGACATGTTCGATCATTCCGACACTTACAATCCGGTCGAATTGTTCATCCATGTCGCGGTAATCCATCAGCCGGAACTCCACCGGCAATCCTTCGCATAAAATTCGTCCAAGCTCTACCTGCTCCCTGGAGACGGTGATCCCAGTCACTTCAACCTGGTACTTCTCCGCTGCATATTTGCCAAATGCACCCCAACCGCAACCGATGTCCAGAATGCGCATTCCGGGTTTCAGAAAAAGTTTGCGACAAATCAGTTCAAGCTTATTCTCCTGTGCTTCTTCCAGGCATTGTGCATCTTTCCAATAAGCGCAACTGTAATTCATCCGGGTATCGAGCATATGCTGAAAGAGATCATTCCCCAGATCATAATGTCTTTCCCCGATAATAAAAGCTCTTTTTCTGGATTGCAGATTAAAAATCCTGGTTGTTAAAAGTCTGATCAGGATCGAAAACTTCCTCCTGAGTTTTTCGTCGAGCCCGGCTCTTAAAATCCGGAAAATAAGTTCATCCAACTTCTCGGCATCCCACCAGCCATCCATATACGATTCACCGACCCCCAGTTCAACTTCCGTAACCGCCCGCTTGTAGAAATCATCCCTGTAAACCTGGATATCCCATGGCCTGCTGCCGTTAATTTTTACATCTGCAAGATTTAATATCTCTTCTGTTATTTTTTTGTATCTGTCACTCATTATTTATCTATTCTATAATTCATTACGTTCCAAGTTCAATAGATTCTTTTATTTTTTCAGCGCCCTGAATTTTCATGTTCCACTTACGTACTAAATATACGATTATTTCTAGTACAAATTCAAGCAAAACTTTAATACTCATTTTTTCTCTTCCATCTTTAATAAATTAATCAGCACATCAGCATATCAGCACATTTTCAAATCTTAAACTGTTCTAATCTTCAAATCAACTCATTAATAAATTAGAACATTAGCACCTCTTCAAATTGAAAAAAGGCACGTCATTAAATATCTTAAATATCTTAATTTAGCAGGAAAAAGATTGTTAACCTCTATAGCCCTCTCCCCGAACGAAATCAAAGACCGCGCAAACCGCTTTTCAAAAGATTGGAAAACTGTTCCAAGCGAGGATGCCGTCCAAAAGATCCTTTAGGTCTGATAGAAATACCTGAGACCCGGCGGATTGAATTCCTGGTTGATTTGTACGATAAATATACCGCCGGGTTGTTTAAGGTGGATAAGAAAAAGAAAATAATGAAAAAATTTATTTTATTATTCCTCACCGTTATTTTTTCTCAGAAAGGGATTTGCCAGGAAAAATATTTGCCGGGATATATAATACGCATAGCGGGAGATACGATGTACGGAAATATTGATTATCAATAACAATGCTGGAATTCAAAGGTGATGGCTTCCCATACTTTACAAAGTTGGACTATCCCTTGTCGCTGTCATTTTCCGGGGGACTTTTTTTAGATGTTATTCTGACGAGGAACAGGCGCAAATTATCCATATGCAACGAGCTGGTCTATACTTCCTTCAGGTTAAGCGGACAGTACGAAGACGTCGTATATGAGAATGACTATACCATTTATAACACAACCTTTGGATTGTCATACATAAAAATGAACAATATGGTTCGCTTTAAATATCCGGTCGGCAAATTTTTCATTTTTATAAACGGGGGGATTACAAACGGGATCGCCGTTTCTGAAAAAAATTATCTGAAAGAGGAGACGCGGTTTTATTCCACCATTACTTTTAAGGAAGGTAAAGCACTCGACAATGTATGGATATATGAATTTGGGCTCATTGGCGGACTGGGCATCAGATTTAAAATGTTTTCCATTGAAGCAAGATACGAACGTGGAAATGGATTTTCAGATTATGTATCTGTAAGATCATCTACAAATCGATTTTATTTTTTAATGGGTTGGAAATTTTAAAAATCATATAACAATATTCAGATAAACACTGTAATCCGTGAACGCAGAAACCATTTCCCGGGAATGTGAGGAGCAACATATGATGAACCGTATGGAAAAAATAAACAACCGTTGAATAATCAAAATATATGATTTATTTTTATATTTGGTATAGATATTTTAGATTAATTAATCCCAAATGGTTGTTTGAGCTGACTTTCTATGAACTCCTCTTCGTTTAACTTTACTCGCATTATCTATTTGTTTTTTCATTATAACTCCAATATTCTACAAATCCAAAATAATTACAATCATTTGTTTAATCGTTAAGGGCCATTTAGAATCTGCTTGTACCAGGATTCATCTTTTAGTACCTTTGCTTAAACGCATTGATTATGACAACTAAGGATTTAAGAAAAGAGATAAATCGTGTCATTCAACACGTTCCTGATGATTTCCTTAATGAAATCCTTTCATATTTAAAAAAAATTGAAAAAAAATCAATTAAAGACATTGAGTCTTTTCAACACATACGCCAAATATTTAAGGAGGATCAGGAACTGCTTGAAATGCTCGCTAAATGATCAATATTGAGTTCGTCATTAATCTTCATGAGATCATTATCGAAAAATATGGTGGAATAAAAGGTTTACGATATATCAAAGCTCTTGAATCTGCTATTTCCAGACCATTTATGACTTTCGATCAAATTGATCTATATCCTACTCTAATAGAAAAGGCTGCTGCTTTAATTGAAAGCTTGATATCCAATCATCCATTTCTTGATGGAAATAAAAGAATTGGGTATGTCCTGATGAGATATTTTCTGCTTGAAAATAAAATGGATATTAATGCCTCTCAATCAGAGAAGTACGAATTTGTGATTAAAATTGCAAAAGGACAATCATCAACTAAAGAGATCAATATTTGGATTTCAAATCATATTACTACGAAATAATCTAAACGGCCCCTAACGAAGCGCTAACCGCAACAAAACTAACGTATTGTTGCTTTTCAAAGGCGCTGCCTTTGGTGCGTTTAGCCGAACGTTGTGCACAATACTAGCAACACTAAGCAATCAAATAGAGAATAATGATATTTGAAAAAATTTTTCGAGAATCAAGAGTTATACTTACTGAAGGAGCAGTAGTTGAAAGACTGAAGACTGAGTACAATTTAAAAATGGATGATTCTATAAATCACGCCGGTTTAATATATAGTGAGCCCAAAATACTTGAATTTCTTTATAGGCAATATATTGATATTGGGAAAAAATATAATTTACCAATAATGATAATGACTCCTACCCGTAAGGTAAATTTTGAATCCATTAATAATTCAAACTTTCGTAATAAGAATATACTTTCTGACTCTTTCTCTTATTTGACAAAAATAAAGGAAACCTATAATGAATATTCTGGAAAAATATTGATTGGAGGATTGTTGGGATGCAAAGGGGATGCTTATTGTGGTGAAAAAATATTAGATATTAAAGAATCATATGTCTTTCACAAACAACAAACAGCTCATTTTCAAAATGAAAAAGTGGATTTTTTGTTGGCAGGAATAATGCCTGAAATTAATGAGGCTATAGGTATGGCCAAAGCAATGGCTGAAACCAACATTCCATACATTATTAGTTTTATGATTCAAAAAGACGGTTGTTTACTTGACGGAACAGTTTTATCCGAAGCTATTAACATAATTGATCAACAAGTAAATCCGAATCCGATTTGTTATATGACAAATTGTATTCATCCGACAAACCTGATTGAAGCATTAAACAATGATAAAAACAAAAACTCTTCTCAACTTAAAAGATTTAGTGGAATACAAGCCAATGCCTCAATATTGAGCTATGAGGAATTGAATAATTGTAATGTTCTGCAACAAGATGATTTTAATAAGATTGTCGAAGAAATGTATTACTTACAAAAGCATTTTGACTTAAAAATATTTGGGGGTTGCTGCGGAACAGATGATAAATTTATGGAAAATTTGACAAAAAAAATAACAAGTACTGTGCACAACACGGCATAAACGGTTATTAATAAGTAAAAATATGAAGAGCTACATTTTTTTCTCCATTTTTCTATTTCTCCCTATTTATTCTTTTTGCCAGAAAGGAGTAATAACAGGTGAATTAATCGATTTTTCAACGAACACTCCCATTAAAAAAGCACCAATAATAATATATGGAACTCCATTAGGTACAGTCAGCGATAGTGCCGGAAAATTTAAAATTAATATTTCCAGATATCAATCTACTGAATTAATAGTTTCTGGTCAACCTTATTGGGGAACGAAATTAGAAGCTGGTGAAAATAACTATTATACATTGTTTCTCCGAAATATCAAAATTGATAAACAAAATAGAGTTGTTGATTTAGGAATCATTTATATGATAAACATAGGCAATGAAGAACTATTTAAAAAATTGCCATGTAAAAAGGTTCTAAATAAATCATATTTTTATGAAATGGTTGATGGAGCAGAAAGAAATACTGAAGGTAAAATAGGATTAATTGATTTTGCTAAGTCCTATGAATCATGTATAAAAGAATAACCGCCTATGCATAACAAACCGCCAACCGCAACAAACCTAAGGTTATTGAGCTTTGCAAAGCCTTTTCCTGCCGGCTTTTTAACCGGTATGTATTGTCGTTTGCTCAAATAGGATTTTTTCAACTCATACGGACTGAGAGGTCATCTAATGAAATAAGATATCGATTATTCCCGAATACAGTGTAATTTTACCTTGACCGTCAGTTACGGCCGAGTTTTGAGACAACTGGCGTTAGCTGCCATTAAAAGAGATCATTTAGTCGTTACAAGTTACCAACAATTCAAGGAACTTTTCTATTTAAGTAGTAACTTTGTAATCATTGAGGGGGTTATATGGAAATTAGAACAGATTTATATCTTGGCGATTGCAAAGAAAAGCTCGAATTATTAGAGGAAAACTCTGTTGATCTTATTGTTACCTCTCCACCATATGCAGATCAACGGAAAGATACTTACGGGGGAATTCATCACGACAAATATGTTGAATGGTTTTTGCCGATTTCAGAACAACTTCTTCGGGTTCTCAAACCAACTGGTACTTTTATCCTTAATATCAAAGAGAAAGTTGTTGATGGTGAAAGAAGTACATACGTGATGGAACTCATCTTAGAAATGAGAAAACAAGGATGGCTCTGGACAGAAGAATTTATTTGGCATAAAAAAAACAGTTATCCGGGTAAATGGCCGAATCGTTTTCGTGATTCATGGGAAAGACTTCTTCAATTTAACAAAGATCGTAAATTCAATATGTATCAAGAAGAAGTGATGGTTCCAATGGGTGATTGGGCTAAAACTAGATTAAAAAATCTGTCCACAACTGATAAAATTCGTGATAATTCGAAAGTCGGTAGCGGATTTGGTAAGAACATTTCAAATTGGTTGGAAAGAGACAAAGCATATCCAACAAACGTTTTGCATTTGGCAACTGAATGTAGTAATAAGAACCATAGTGCAGCATTTCCCGAAGAATTGCCTGAATGGTTCATCAAACTGTTCACTAAAGAATACGATACAGTACTAGATCCTTTCATGGGTTCAGGAACGACTTTGATCGTTGCTAATAGAATGAAAAGACATTCAGTCGGGATTGATATTGTCCCTGAATATTATGATATGGTAAATAAACACGTAAGTCCAGCCGAGTTATATTTATTAGAGCCAAGTCCAAAATATGAAAAAACTGATCCTAAAAAACGTTACGCAATTCGTTGAAAAGAATATTGGAGAGTTTCATAAAAGTCGCCTTGATACTGTCAATGGCATCAAACTTAAGGAAGTACTAAAATCAAAAAATCCATACCTGTTTAAAGCAAAAAATGTTTCATCGGCCAATGAGATTGTTGAAGGCATTTTAAACGCTTATCTCTCCTCTAGTGAAGAAGGTATATTTGGCAATTGGCTTGAAAGACTTGCAATTTTCATAAACGACTCAGTTTATAAAGGCAGAAAAGCAGGAATCGAAGGTATCGACTTAGATTTTGATAAGGATGGTCATCGGTACCTTGTTTCAATTAAATCCGGGCCAAACTGGGGGAATGATAGTCAAATAAAAAAAATGTGTGACCAATTCGATTCTGCCAGAAAACGGTTGGCAACTTCAGGAGGAAAAGGATCCATTATTTGCATAAATGGTTGCTGTTATGGGAAATCCAGAGAGCAAAGTGAATATAAATCAAAAGGAAATTATTACAAAAAGTGTGGTAAACGTTTTTGGGAATTAATTTCCGGCGAACCTGATTTATATATCAAAATCATTGAACCATTAGGCCACGAAGCCGCAGAAAAAAACAACGAATTCAAAATATCTTACGGAAATCTTATCAATAGATTAACAAAAGAATTTTTAGATGATTTTTGTAGAGTAGATGGTTGCATTGATTGGGAAAAACTACTGATCTTCAATTCCTCCTTTGAACCCAAAGGTTAATACCAAAATATCCAAGACATTACTAAAACATGAAGCACTCATAATAAAAATTATACAATAAAGAAACAGATATCATGTGCACACAGACACAAGGGATATAAAAGAATCACCCTTAAAAGTACTCCATGAGCACAAATTCGATTTATCAGAAATAGACCCATTTCTAAAAGACTTGATTTTATGCATAGGAGAATTCTCAAATCTTAACAGAGATGGACTTGACGGAGAATTTTATGAATCATTGATTGACCCAACCATAAGAGATTACATTGGGAATAAAACAACTATAGAAAAGAAATTAAATATTGGAACACTATCTCGTCATCTTTGAATATTGCCTTGAGGAGAGGATTGAAAAGGATTATCCCGTCCGGATAATTGATTTTTTTGTCGACAGTCTAAACATGATGAAACTTGGTTTTACCCATGCCAGACATGCACAGGAAGGAAGACCGCCTTACGTTCCGGGCGATCTTTATTCTATAATTAGACAATGATTCCCTGCCTCTAAAAAAGGCCTGCCCCGTAATATCGCATGTGCGGAGCTGCGGGTGGCGGCCGGCCGTTATATTTAAGCCTTTAAACGACTTAAAGATATAGCCCTTTTTATCAATGACCTTAATAAAGTCACTTACAAAGAAATAATCGGTTACCTTCGTTGTGTAAAAAATTTCTTAGCATAAATCATGATGAATAAAGCTGAAATATTTTGGGATAAACATGCATTAAGATTCGACAATAGCCAAAAGCAATTCGAAGCGGCATCTAAGGAAATAATTTCTAAATCAAAAGAATATCTTAGTGCAAATGATCATGTTCTTGATTTTGGATGTGCAACGGGTACTAAAACATTAGAACTGGCTGGTTTGATTAAACATATCCACGGACTCGATATTTCTGCTGAGATGATCAGCGAAGCAATGAAAAAGAAAAGCAAAGCAACTGTTACGAATGTTACCTTTTTACAAGGTACAATTTTTAATGAGGATTTAGAAAAAGCTTCATTCGATAAAATAATTGCCTATTCAATACTTCACTTAGTGGAAGCAAGCGAAAAAGTGATTCGACGAATATATGAATTGTTGAAACCAGGCGGTTTATTTATTTCTGAAACAGCCTGTTTCAGCGACAGGATGAATTTTAAAACCAGATTAGAATTTACCACCTATAGCTTCATGAAACTACTTGGAGTTTTCCCTTTACATCTGAATATGTTTAAGTCTTCTGATGTTGAACAATTAATTAGCAGGCAGAATTTTAAAATCCTTAAAGCTGAAAAATTATTTTTTAATGGGATGACTATTAGCTTTATTGTGGCCGAAAAACTCTGACTATTCCGGCAGCATTTACCTTAACAGAAAGTACTGTTACATCAACCGGAGTGATTGTTGCCAATTTCAAGCGGGCCGGAAAAGTCAAGACCGGTATTGTTGGAGCTTAAAGCGCTTAAAAAACTTCCCACTTCAAACTTCTAACTTCCAGTTCTGACTTCGGACTGAGAGGTCATCTAACGAAATAAGATATCGATTATTCCTGAATACAGTGTAATTTTACCTTGTCAGTCAGTTACTGCCGAGTTTCGAGACGGACTGGCGTTGTGGGCAACCCAAAATTTCTCCGGTGATAGCTTATAGGTTGATTGAAAAACAAATGTCCCCTCGAACGACTTGGATTCTAATATTGACAACTATGCAATAAAAATTAGCAATTCTGCAACAATAATTTAATTATGCGAATCTCATCCACTTATTTTGATGATTATTAATTTAAAAAATAAAAGGATGAGAACTTCAAATTTTTTATTCATGGCATTAATGCTGTTTACGAATTGTTTATTTGCCCAAGAACACAGTATCGACAGGTATCTTTTACTCAAGCCGTCTGAAATCAAAACCAGAAAATCTGGGATTCAGGAATATGCTGTTTCACTAAAATGGCAGAATTTAGATGCAATTAATGGTAATAAAATCAATTGTAATGCAGTCAAAGCGACCTATATCGCTGGATTAGAAAATGATTCTGTGGGTTGGAAGGACGTTAGTTTAGCACAAATTAATGATTTTCAACAAAAAGGTTATAGTGGAACAAACTTATCATCATTTAATGGTTTCACCTATAAAGTCAATGAAACGAATTTTCTGAAAGAGGATTTTTATAAAAACATTCCACTTGAACAAAGGGATTTGGCAAAATGGCTTGTTTCTGATGCAATTCAAATGCAAGGATTAGCTTGGTATGTTTTCGATAGTCTGGCATACAATAAACCATTTATTCCAAATTTTTTGAACAACTATGATGTAAAATTCAAAGATTGGGTAACATTCACGAGCCGATATCAAAAATTGATTTGGTCAGGTATTGCAAAATACAATAACGAGGTCTGTGCGATTATAAAGTTTGAATCTTTATACAACCCTCTGAAAATTGACAATAACCAGATGTCAGTAAAAGGTCGTTCATTGTATTATGGAGAGATTTGGATATCATTGTCAGATAAGCAGGTTGAGTATGCAACAATGATCGAAGATGTTGTGATGAAACTAAAGAGTTCGTTATTTCCCGAAGAGCAATTGATTGATTTGCAGAGAGAAATTATTTTTAATAAAGTTGAATAACAGCTAAATTTGACGGAAATGAAACGATATAAAAAAACAATTGCGTTTATCTTAACAATTATTTTCAGTATAATATTCTCGTTGCTTTTCAAATGGGGCCAAACAGGTAATCCATTCGAAGCAGAAACAATCATTTATGGTGCTATAATTCTACTAAACATATTGATAACGGGGAGTGTTGCATATGGCACATTTAGAAAATTTTCAAAAAAAACATCAATACAATTAGAAAAGAATGTTATTCCAGCATTTATTAGCTTTGTTCTATTCGCTTTAATAGTCTCTCTTTCTCTTGTCGGCATCGGAGTCTATTCCCTGTATCTGATTAAAGAATATGACACAACGAATTTTTTTGACCATTTGTTTAAGGTAGAGCTTACTGGTGCATTAAAACAATTTTCAATATGGATATTAATAGTCTCTATTTTCTTTTTTTATATTATTTGGCGCAAAGCAATTGAACGGGAACAGAGGTTGCGTGAGGAAAACCTGAAATATAAATATAGAAACCTTAAATCACAGGTTAATCCCCATTTTCTTTTTAATAGCCTGAATACACTTTCCGAATTGGTATATGATGATCCTAAAAAAGCTGATGATTACATACAGAAATTATCCGGCATTTACAGGTATGTATTAGAAAATGAAGAAACTGATTTGATTTCTCTGAAGGAAGAACTCGAATTTATTCAGCAATATTTTAACTTACAAAAAACCAGGGATAATGATAAAATATTCCTGAAAATTAATGTCCATGGGGAAGAAGAATTTAAAATTATACCCATATCATTGCAATTATTAGTCGAGAATGCCTTAAAGCATAATTCGATATCACGGGAAAAACCATTGATAGTAGAAATTTTTAATAGTGACGATAATATTATAGTTTCAAATACCAATACTCCGGTAAAAAATTAAACGTGTTTAACAATGACCTGTTTGTAAAAACCGACCCGATGGGCTGAAGCCAAAAGAGAAAAGCATCTGTTTTGTAGTTGTCGAAAAAACAAAACCATGATGCTTCTCAATAAGGCTGAAAGCCTCATCAATGCAATAATAGAAAACATTGACGGAATAACCAAACCAAGAAAAAAATTTATCACTCATTTGTTGATCCTTTTCATGGGGCTTAGAGGCAAATACAACTTCACGAATATGGCCAGATATGGGACCTATTGCGAACAAACTTACCGCAATCAGTTCAGCGAGCCCTTTCATTGGGTGGAGTTTAATACGAGCCTTATCGAAACTTATTGTTCCGAAGAACGTTTTGCAGCCTTTGACCCATCCTTTATTCGTAAGAGTGGCAAGAAGACTCCTCACCTTGGTCGATACTGGAGTGGAAAAGATCAAGCCGTCAAGACCGGTCTTGAGATTGGCGCTCTGGCAGTAGTAGACGCCAGAAATAATACAGCTTTCCCACTTCAGGCCATTCAAACACCTAAGATCTCGTCTAAGGATACCGGTGATAATCTGGTGGATCATTATTCAGGCATCATTATGCAGCACCTTTCAACCTTAATCGCACTAAACATTGGCCATCTTGCTGTCGATGCATTCTTTGCCAAGAAACGGTTCATTGATGCCATTCTATCCAACTCTTCTTTGCATGTCATTAGCCGATTACGCAATGATGCGAACCTCAGATACAGATTTGCAGGGAAACGGAAGCCAGGTCCTGGTCGCAAGAAAAAGTATGGAGACAAGGTAAACGTTAAGTACATCGACGAACGTAGAATCCGTTTATGCTTTGAGGAAGCTGATGGTTCAGACGTTTTCTCAGGTATAGTATATAATGTCAGCATGCAACGGTTCATTCGTATAGTGTATATCCAGCATTATGACAGCGAAGGTTATGGCACATCACATTCCATATTTTTCTCCACCGACTTGAATCTTGCACCTGAGAAGATCCTTCAGTACTACCGCCAGCGATACCAGATAGAGTTTCTGTTTCGCGACTCGAAGAATTTTGCAGGACTTGAAGATTGCCAGGCCCGCAGTGAAAATAAACTGTACAATCATGTAAACGCATCAATGTCAACCATTGGGCTGGCCAAGGCTTTACACTATCTGAACATTCCTGAGCAAGAAAGAGAGTCATTCTCGATGGCTGACGTTAAAGTGATGTATTTCAATCAGTTTATAACAGATTATATTTTTTCAAAGTTATCCCTCGATATGACATGCGAAAAATACAAATCGCTTTATGAAGAATGTCTGAGTATCGGGAGGTTAGCTGCTTAAATTTTTAACGGAGTATTGAAATACAATACAAAGAAAGAATATAATAGAATACTCAACCCAAATGGGATTGTCAAACCTAAAGGAGAGAGTACGTTTAATTATGGACAGAGAATTGATTATTAATGAAGATACCAATCAATTTGTCGTTAAGCTCCCAATAATCCGTCTGCCAAAATGAAAGTACTGATAATAGAAGATGAGCAACCTGCTTCCCAAAAACTCGTTCGTTTAATTGGGGAGATTGATTCAAGAATCGAAATTGTAGATATTATAGAATCAGTTGAACAGGCAGTAAACTGGTTACTCAACAATCCTCATCCTGAATTGATATTTATGGATATCCAGCTCGAAGATGGAATTTGCTTCGAAATTTTTGAAAATTGTGCTATAAAAACACCTGTTATTTTCACAACTGCTTACGATAACTATTCACTAAAAGCTTTCAAAGTCAATAGTGTTGATTATTTATTAAAACCTATTGTCCTGGAAGAACTAAAAAATGCAATTGAGAAATTTAAGACGGTTCATCATCAAAAAGTGGACTTCACAAAAATAGAGTCATTTATAAATCAGTTACAACCAAAAATCAAAGAACGATTCTTAATCAAAATAGGAGAGCACTACAGGTCAATTCCGGTATCAAAAATCAATTGCTTTTTTATTAAAGAACGGTGTAATTTTATAAATGTTGACAAAGGGAAAAACTACGCGATTGATTATTCACTCGATAAGGTAGAGGATATAATTGATTTAAAAATGTTTTTCAGAGTAAACCGAAACTTTATCATTAATTTTATAGCAATTCAAGATATTATTGTATATTCATCAAGTAGATTAAAGATTATCCTTACTAATTGGGAAGAAAATGATGAAATATTGGTGAGTCGGGAACGTGTAGCAGAATTTAAAGAATGGATGGACAGATGACTATCTTTCACATTGAAAAAATTTTGGATTAAAAATATTTATCATGAAGACAAGAAAACTTACGGCTTATTTATTTTTATCAGCTCTGGCAAGCCTTTTCATAATTCCTTACGGATGTAAGAAACAGAATAATGAGCCGGAACCGGCGCCCGTGAAAAAGAAGTATGCCTGGGTTGTCGGTGATAAGGACAGTACTAATTACGGAACGATCTTGTTTACTCCGGATGGTGGCGATACATGGCAAAGGCAGGGTGAAGGATCGCCTGCCCTGTTGGGAGTCAGCTTAAACAATGTATGGGCTGTTGATACAAATACGGTGTGGGCTGTGGGTTCGGATAACTGCATCTTAAAAACAATTGACGGCGGGAAGACTTGGACACGCATTCCGCTCCCAAACATGCGGTCGGTCACAGACCTGTCATCCATTTCTATGGTTGGATCAGGTGATATCTGGATAAGCGGTGGAAATGGAACGGTCCTGAATTCAAAGGATGGAGGTAATACCTGGACCGTTTTTGATTCGAATTTCTTTCACAATGGTCTGATGCAGGGTATCCATGCCGTAGACCCGAATACAGCCTATGTTGCGGGAGGTGTTGGAACTAAAGGTTTTATTGCCCGGACAACAGATGGAGGTCATAAATGGGATTCAATCGTTCCTGCGAACAATTATAACAGGAATGAATGGATCGGGATAATATCATCCGGTGCCGATCATATAATTATTTATGGAGGAAGATCGCATTATATCATCAGCGCTGATGGCGGACAATCCTGGAGGAACGATTCCGTGCCGGATACAGGTGGCACAGGAGGCGCCGACATTAACTGTCTTACAATGCTGGACGCACAAACCTGGTGGGGCGCTTTTGACTATGATGGCATTTTTATTACAGCTGACGGCGGGACATCGTGGACAAAACAGTCTTCCGCAGGTCCGGGCGGTATGTGGCTTTTCGGAATTGATTATTATGACAGGAATCTGGCCATCATCGTTGCTCAAAGCAGCATGTCCTTTACAGGAAAGATTCTGAAAACATCCGACGGCGGGAGACTTTGGGAACTAAAACTTCATTCCAGGACGTGGCTGAATAAAGTCTCCTTTATTAAAAATTGAAGCAGGACCGTAATAAATTGTGTTGAAAGCGTTCATCCATCAGCATTAATCAATCCAATCACCTCAAAGGTTCAAAATGAATCAAAATTGTTGCGGATTCATCAGAAAAAGGGTGTATCTGGATTCAAGGAAAATTGCGATATTATGATTGACCAATTAAGAGCAGTTGATAATTCCAGGTTAAGGAATAAGATTTGTGTACTTACAAAGGATTCTATTGAAAAAGTAATAGATAACCTAAAAATCATTTTAGATTTAGAATAAAATACTGCAACCAAGTCGCCACCTGCCTCAAAGTTAACCTATTATTGCTTAGCAAAAGTGCTACCTTTGCTGCGTTTAAGCGGGACGTTAGCGTTTTTGCCACAGAGACGTCACTAACCAAATAAATATAAAGATGGATAATAAAATTAATGAGACCCGTTTGGGTTTCGAAAACCTTGGAAAAATTTATGACAAAGCAGATAATGTTACAATTTACAAGGAAATTATTGAACATGTAGATTGTTATTGGTTTAAAAACCAGAAAAAATTAAATACAAACAAAATTGTGATTTACTTACATGGTGGTGGTTTTGTTTTAGGTTCGATTCAATCACATCAGGCACTTGTTAGTCATTTAGCTAAACACCTGTCTTTGCCAGTTCTTTTTGTGGAATATAGTTTGGCTCCTGAAAAACCATATCCTAATGCGATAAATGATATTCTGAGTGTCTATGAACATTTACTTCGTCAATACCAAAAAATTGATATTGTTTTTATGGGAGATAGTTCAGGCGGAGGTTTGGCAGTTTCTACAATCTCGAAAATCAATAAAAGGGGAATCCGACCTCCAGCATTTATGGTATTAATTTCTCCACTGGTTGACTTGTCGTGCACTAATGATTCATATGTCACAAATGCTCAAAGTGACCCTGTACTTACCAAGAAATTCGTACAGGATTCCTCATCTTTCTATATCGGTGGTTATAATTTATCAGAAGTTAATCCTATCGAAACAATGTTTGGACATTTTCCATCGACATTGATTTTAGTGGGTAGCGGGGAAATCTTACTAGATGATAGTAAATTAATATACAAAAAGATTATTAGTCAACAGGTAAAAGCAAAACTGAGTATTTATGATAATCAAACCCACGTTTGGATTTTGACAAATATTCAAACCGAAGAATCAAAACAAGCGATTAGGGAGATTAAGGATTTTATAACACTTGACTAAATGAAAAATATATTCACATTATTTATTATTTCACTTTTTCATATTACAACATTCTCACAGCAAATTAGCAGAATTGAACCTCAAAACTGGTGGGTAGGAATGAAATATAATACCATAACCTTATTGATGTATGGGAATAATATTTCCGACTTAGAACCATCTTTTATTTATAAAGGTGTTGAATTAGTCAAAATGGATAAAGTTGAAAACGAAAATTATTTATTTGTTACGTTAAAAATTAATCCTTCCGCAAAAGCAGGAAGCATTAAAATTAACTTTAGTAAAAACAATAAAATTGTTTTATCCAAATATTTTCCTCTTTTAGAACGGGAAAAAGGGAGTGCAAACAGATCCGGTTTTACCCCAAAAGACGCAATACTACTAATTGTTCCCGACAGATTTTCAAACGGGGATGTTAATAATGATATTATTCCTGAAATGACCGAAAAAACAATAGACAGGAATAATGAAGATAAAAGACATGGTGGAGATATCCAGGGAATAATTAACCATTTGGACTATATTCAATCGTTGGGCTTTACATATATTTGGGACACACCTTTAGTCGAAAACAACGAGCCTACCTATTCTTATCATGGGTATGCTGCAACGGATTTTTATAAAATTGATCCTCGTTTTGGGACAAATGAACAATTTAAGCTGTTAGTAAAAGAGGCAGGAAAAAGAGGAATCGGGGTAATTTGGGATGTCGTATTAAATCATTGCGGCGACAAATATTATTTCATTCAAGATTTACCTTCAAAAGATTGGATTAATTATCCTGAAAGCAGAACAAGAACTAATCACTTAAAAACTACTTTGACAGACCCTTATGCCACTGAAATAGATAAAAAAGAATATACTGATGGCTGGTTTGACGATCATATGCCAGATTTAAATCAAAGAAATCCATTGATGGCAAAATATTTAATACAAAATGCAATCTGGTGGGTTGAATATGCAGGTATTTCCGGGCTTCGGGTAGATACCTATTCCTATTCAGATAAAAATTTTTTGACGACCTGGACAAAGGCAATTCTTGCCGAATATCCGAATTTCAATATTGTAGGTGAAGAAATGGCCGATAAGACATATTTAACATCGTACTGGCAAAAAGACAAAATAAACATGGACGGCTACAAATCTTATTTACCGACTTTAATGGATTTTTCTTTAAATGACAACATTGTTTCCAGTCTCAACAGAACAGATGAATGGTTTTCAACCTGGAGAGATACATACCAAAGTATCGCACAGGATTATCAGTTTCCACATCCCGACTATCAATTGATATTTCCTGATAACCACGATTTAGACAGATTTTATTCAAGACTGAATAAAAATTTTGATAATTGGAAATTAGGAATTGCGATATACATGACAATGCGTGGAATTCCAGAATTTTTATATGGAACCGAAGTTTTGATGACCAATGAAAAACCTGGAAGTGATGGACAAAGACGTGGCGACTTCTATGGTGGTTGGGAAAATGATTTAAAAGACGCGAAAACAGGGTTGGGCCTCTCCAAAGAAGAAAAAGAAGCCCAAAACTATTTTTCAAAATTATTAAATTGGCGAAAAACAAATACGGCAATACATAATGGAAAATTAAAACACTATTCTCCTGAGAAAAATGATGTATATGTTTATTTCAGATACAACGAAAAACAGAAAGTAATGGTTCTTTTAAATAAAAATAAAGAGAATGTAAATCTTGATATGAAGAAATATTACGAAATGATACCTGCGAAATTTAAAGCAAAAGACATCATTACTGGTAAAGAGTTTGAGGTTGTTAACATACTTGAAATCAAGGCAAAAACCGCCATGATACTGGAGATAAACTAAAAACAACTGTACACAACACGGGCTATAGCCGGAAACAGTTAGCTGCTAGTTATCACAGTCTTTTTGTAATAAAAATGACTTTTAAACGTCATTTCTCTAAAGAAAACATGAAATATCCATACATACATCGTTCTAGCAAACCGCAGATGATAATAATGGATATTCCATCTGACCATTAATTAAAAATTATTAACACATGAAATCAATAATTACTTTACTCTTAGCCGTAATATGTTTAAACGTATTAGGACAGACACAAAAGATAGAAGTCCTGACTTTGGGAACTTTTCACTTTGCATTCCCTAACCTTGATATTGTAAAAATTGACAAAAAAGACCAGATTGATGTTCTTGAACCTAAATTTCAAAAAGAAATTGAAAATATAGTAAGTAGGATTGCAAAATTTAATCCGACAATAATTGCCATTGAAAGAGATCCAGAACTCCAACCTAAAATTGATTCTATTTATAATAAATATTTGAAAGGAGAATATTTATTAAGCAGAGGAGAGGACCAGCAAATCGGTTTTAGACTTGCAAAATTATTAGGAATTAGTAAACTCTATTGTGTGAACGACTGGGGGGAGCACTATGAATATGTAAATAGATTTTTTGAAAGTAAAGATTCTTTTGAAATAAAAAAATTCATGAATTACTTTGAACATAATCCAGATTCTTTAAAACGCGAGATTAGAAAGGAAATATTTGCAACTAAAGGTATTTTAGCAGAATTAAGAAAACTTAATGATGAAAATGAAATAAAGAACGATCTGGGCGTATACCTGATTGGTGTCTTTAAATATGAAACAAAAGATAAAGAGTTCTTTGGAGTTGATTTTACAACAGGTTGGTGGTTTAATAGAAATCTACGGATTTTTAGGAATATTCAAAAAATAAATGCAAAACCAACTGACAGGATTTTGGTAATTTTTGGTGCAGGCCATATGAATATTTTAAATACGCTTTTTGATTGTTCACCTGAATATGAACTTATAAAAGCGAATACATATTTAAAATAAAACAGCAGCTACCAGTGTGCAAAAACCGGAACACCCAATAAACAAGCTCACTGATTTTTAAAAGATTGATTATGGATAAAAAATAAAACCCGGATTTTAAGTTATTATCGCAAGAAGGTTTCACTTTTTAACCTAATTAAACTCTACTAATGATGAGACTAACATCTATAGAAAATCCTAAATCGCTATCACTGAAAATAGCCTATTACTTCAGTAAGAAACAATTTGGGATGGTGATTGCTCCGCTCAGATATATTTATTCCAAAAGTATACCAGCAATGATGACATCTATGAAGATTTATAAATCAGAAAAAAAATTAAGTCTCCCTAAAGAAACAAAATTGTTCATCCGATATTACACCTCACATTTGAATGATTGCCCTTTTTGCTCCAATAGCAATGAGTTTATGATTCAAAAAGAAAACCTTGAGTTTCAACAATGGAAAGAGTTTATGAATTTTAGGAACAGCAACAAATTTTCTGATAAAGAAAAATCATTGTTGGCGTACCTGGAAGAAGTGAATTTTTCCAAAAACGCAACTGACGAAACTTTTAATAATTTAATGAAATACTACTCGGAGAAAGAAATTATTGAAATTACCTGGTTAAACGCGACAGAAAATTATTTTAACCTGATGGCAAAACCGTTGGGGCTTACCTCTGATGAATTGAAGTATAAATAGCAATTCCAGACCCTAATCATTTTTTTTACTTTTGAACGTTATTTTATCAAACATTTAATAATAATCATATGTTATATATGAAAACACTTGTTATCTTCGCCGCATTATTATTAGATTATACTGTGGCTGTAGCTCAGGGTTCGCAATCCGGGCAAGCGCGTTCAGACAGGTTCGTTGCAGTCTCGGCTGAAGTCAAGTTGCATGTCATTGAGGCAGGTCCACAAGAAGCGCAAACAGTTGTGTTGATCCCAGGCTGGTGCTTCACGGCGGAGATCTGGAATAAACAGATCGCAGCTTTGAGCGATCGCTACCATATCGTCGCTTTCGACCCGCGTTCGCAAGGCAGTTCAACGATTCTTAATCACTCGAATAGTCCGGATGACCGTGCCGAAGACATTGCAAGTCTGATTAAGAAACTTCAGTTGCAAAAACCGGTAATTGTAGGTTGGTCACAGGGCGTTCAGGATGTAGCAGCTTATGCATTAAAGTTCGGCACGGATGAAGTCGGTGGCCTGGTACTCGTTGATGCTGTGGTCTCAGCCGGCGTAGCCGGGTTGGACGCAAAAACTGTAGGCATGACCTTAAGATGGATGCCGACTTATATCAGTTCGCCACACGACTATTTGGAAGGGATGATGAATTTCGTCTTTAAGAAACCATTGTCGCCCGGTGAATTGAATACGATTGTAACAGCGGCACTTCAAACACCAGGCAGCATCGGTTTATCGAATCTGGTGCTCGATTTGTTTTGTAAAGACTACCGGCCGGCATTCAAACGCATTGGCGTACCAACGCTATTGATTGTATCAGGTACTTCGCCGAGTAAGAACGAACAGTTACAACAACCAATTCCTAACGCAACCAGCGCTGTTATTGACAGCGCCGGACATGCCGTATTCTACGACGAACCAGATAAGTTTAATGATCTTCTCACGAAATTTCTTGAAGAACGCGTGAAAGGTAAAGTGATCAAGTAATTGGAAAAGTAATTCATTCAAGGTATTGACCTTGACTTCAGAACGATTTACGTTGTACAAGGATATTTAGAAATAAAAAGGAGCTATAGAATGGTACTTGAAATAAATGTAAGCAGAAAAACAAAAGTAATAGCAGGCATAATTACAATCGTTTATATACTTATTCAAGTCTTTCAAACTTACGTTATAAATCACTTACCTTCAACACATTCATTGACTGATGAACTCCTGCAAGGTTCTGAAAATCTAAATATCTGGCGCGCACTTTTATTACTTCTTTCATTTTTTGGACTTATTTATATGTTTTTTGTAATCTGTTCCTACAATTTAAGGTATAGATTTATACCTACAATTTATGCCTTTATCGGGTTTACATTTTTTTGCTTCAGTGAACTGTTCCTTCGTTCAATTGAACTCTTTTATATTCAAATTCATCTTCCGCAATTGTTCAAAATGACAACCGACATAAATGAACAAAAGACTTTACTAACCATCTTCACAAATTTTCAGTCCATTCAGTATGCACTTTATTTCCCATTGATGTTATTTCCGGCAATAGCAAGTTTTGTATTAGCCTTTAATTTTAACAGAACGCACAATATTAATTACTTAATCATTTCTGCCTTAACATTCAATGGAATCAGGACCATTTTAAGAATAATAGGAATGTATTTGAATATCAATATTTTTGATTTTTTAGTTGGTAATATGTATGTGGTTTTTGTTGTTCTGATTTTTGGACCTATAGCATTTTGGTTGCTAAAAGTTAAAGAATAATCAATCTTAGGTTCCAATTGACAAACTACGAAAGAATAAAAAAATAAATATGCTAAATCAAAACTTTATAATTATTGGAGCTTTAATAGGTGCGGTAGGTTCGGTGGCCTATCTGGTGGATACAGTAAGAGGGAAAGTCAAACCAAATCGGGTATCTTTTCTGCTTTGGTCGATTGCTCCATTGATCGCTTTTGCCGCACAAATAGAACAGGGCGTAGGGTTAGAGTCTTTAATGACTTTCAGTACGGGTTTTTTACCCCTTACTACATTCATAGCTTCATTCGTAAACAAAAAAGCTGAATGGAAGATAACCAAATTTGATATAGGCTGTGGCGTGCTATCAATTCTCGGTTTAATCTTGTGGTTAGTTACTAAGGTAGGAAATCTCGCAATAACATTTAGCATTTTGGCAGATGCTTTAGCGGCCATCCCTACGCTAGTTAAAGCCTACAGATATCCCGACACCGAGTTAGCCTGGCCATGGATAGCTACAGTGTTCGGTGTAATCCTCACCCTCTTAACGCTTAACAGGCTTACGTTTGCTAATTCCGGGTTTATTATTTATATCCTTATTGTAAACACGCTCATTTTTAGTCTGGTTCAATTCAGAATTGGAGAAAAAATGGAATCAAAAAAGCACAAATCGCAATAATCCCTTTTAGAAAATGATTTGTGAATGACGAACAACATATAAAAAGGGTTGCGTTTATACTTGAAGATTAGGCTTTTGAAGCCGAGGGCTTATTGTCTTTTCTCGCGTCAATCAGAACGATATTTTTTTTCCTTCTAATCCCTATTGTATCATTTCGATGTTCTTTAAAAACTGAACTTTTTAACGGGGATCAAGATCCCGGAATGGAGGGGTAAAAACACTATAATTTACATTAAAACGGATAAAATAGATAATCTCATTTCAAAGATTCCCTGGCTTCAACCCTCCCCAGTTGTAAAGAATCTTTCTACCATGAAAATTTGAAATAGATTAGTTTGTCCTTTTTAAAAATCAGATACATCGACTTAAAATCAAAAATCAAGGGGCCATTATGATAATCAGAGTCATGATAATCCTGATAATCAGAAGGATATTTGTTTTTAACTATATCTTCAATAGGATCCAGCCTTTTATTTTTGCTTATGTTTACAATTTTATTTGGGAAATCTCCAACGAGTAAAATATTGTGATTTTTATAATTAAAAAAATCTATAATTCTATCTGTTTCCGTCACAAAAATGTATGATCCACCATCAACACAAATAACAAAAAATGAACTGTCCCCCCTTGTACTCCCCTCAATACAGATGTATTCAAAATCTGACCTGAAACGAACAGAATCTGCATAAGTACAATAAGCATTGATGGCCTTCTCAAATTCATTATTTCCCCAAATGTTTTTAACATCTTTACACGATATTCCAGCATAAAAGAAAACAAATAAGATTATACAATAAGAACTATATTTCATATCGATTCGGATTTACTATATTTTTATTCCTCCAAGGTTTTTATCAGAATTATGAAGATAAAAGTTTTGTCTCCAATATATTAAAGTGGTTACACCATATTGTCTAAAATAGTCATTTACTCTTCCATCCTTAACTGATGGTTCCGGATAGGAATAATTTGGATGAGTATGAAAAAAAACTCTGCTCTAAAGGATAGAGCTCCTAAAAAATGGAAGAACCCTTCTTTAAATATATCATGACACCTTGCTGATATCTGCATAGGCCAATCATCTTTCTACCATGAAAATTTGAAATAGATTAATTTATTCTTTGTAAAAATCAAATCCATCGTTTTATAATCATAGATCAGAGGGCCAATATCACGATTATAGTAAAATAAATTGCGATAATCTGAAGGATATCTGGTTTTAACAATATCTTCAACCGGATTAAGGTGTTTATTTTTGCTTATGTCAACTATGCTATTTGGAAAATCGCCCAGAAGTAACATATCATGATTTTTATAATTAATAAAATCTATTATTCTTTCTTTTTCCGTGATGAAAATGTATGCTCCACCCCAAAGAAAAACTTTAAAAAATATACTATCTCCTCTTTTAATCCCCTCAATTAAAATGTAATCGAAATTCTTTCGGTAACCAACAGAATCTGCATAGGTGCAATAAGCATTGATAGCCTTTTCAAAATCATTATTTTCCCAAACATTTTTAACATCTTTACACGATATTCCAGCGTATAAGAAAAAAAATAAAATTATGCAATAAGAACCATATTTCATATTGATTCGGATTTATCTTATTTTTATTCCTCCAAGGTTTTTATAAAAATTATAAAGATAAAAGTTTTGTCTCCAATATATTAAAGTGGTTACACCATGCGCAAACATTAAAAAATAAGGTATACACATCAATACCCATCTGCACAGAATTGTTATTTAACACCTCTCTTTCAGGACTTGAAGGAAGATCTAATGATTCGGATTTATTACTTTCTGTTTTAGAAAATAATTTAGCAATTCCATTATTAATTATTGTCTCGAATAATCGTCCTGCGTCTGATCCTTCAGCATACACAACAGGAGAATCATAGTCAAAATTTTTAATATATCCACCTAATAGCATTTGTACATTGTATTTTTCTTGACCAAAAACGTTAATAAAAGTCGATGAAGACATTAACATGAAATGGCCCCACTCCGTTCTGTAATTTTTCTGGTCACTCCAATGGTGGTTTGATCCCGGCCCGATTAATCCTCCTCCGAAACTGTTGCCTCCTGACCCTCCTCCGGGATTCCAGATCACCGGTGAATCACCATACCAGGGATCAAAAAGAGGCTTATAGCCACTTGGATCAGTATAGGTTAGCGGATTGTTTAAGCAATAGGAATAACGATTATGTTCCTGCGAATTCGTTGGGTCAGAAAGAAAAGGATCGGGCGATAAAAACCTGGCAAGCGCCGGATCATACATCCTGCCATTCATGTTTATTAATCCTAACTCATCAAGATGCTCATGACCGGAATAGCCTCTGTCAAAGAGAAAAGTAGTCGGAACATTATGTGCACTCCAATCCTGCGGGTTGCGGCGACGACCCCAGGGATCAAAACTGAGTTGCTCTATTATTTCTCCGGAACTGTTTGAAATAAAATTATAGTTACCCATATAATCAGTATGAATGTAAAATGGGGTCAGGTTGCTATTCTTTTGTTCGACAATCGCTATCAAACCGCAACTGGTTGTAATATAATGCAAATACCGCCCTTGTATAGAGTGGCTCAATTTATGGCGGAATATCAGTTTGGTTTTATAAAACCACAACCGTCATTTTGTACATTTTAGTGACTCACTTTGCTCCGAAATGGATGGCGCAGTTTAGTCCGAAATAGTCACTCTTTGGGCAAATGTCGTAAATTAATGCATATAATTTATAAATGCGACTATCATATAGAATTTATTTCTAAGTATCGGTTTCAAATTCTGACGGGTAAAATCGCAGCCTCCATGGAAGAACGCAAGATAGAATGAAACCGTCCCGAATTCACCTTCTTTTAGTGGGTTGTGATCTTAAAGTCGCCACCTCAGGTAGTGGTATTTTACAAGATTACAAAAAATCAATAAAAACCAAATCATTTCATTATCTCAGCTCTACAAGATTTGCAACAGATACAAAATATATCAGAACTGATAAGACAATATATAACCAAAAGATAAATTGATATTTAGTTATTATTTGTAGCTTCTGGTATTTTATAAAAACGGCATCTCTCTTTAGATAGATTAAAAAAAAGTTTAATACAAACAAAATTAGCATTAAAAGGAGACCAAGAAAAACTAAAGTGTTCTTATAAAATTTAATCTTTAAAAAATAGTTTATCCAGACAGCAAGGGTACATAAATTTAAAATCTGGAAAATCATAACAAGTAAGAATGCAGAAAATGCAGGATTTGTATTTGACTTAACCCTCTGTAAGAACACGTGAATAAAAAAATAAACGAAGGAGTACATAAAACAGATTTTTTGCTAGTTATGATAAATAAATTTCGGTTTCCAAGGCATAATCCTAACCATCGTTGCATCAGGTACCGATATATAGCTTGGACGATTATGGATATTAAAAGTAGGTATATCAAAAGCTCCAAAATAATCAAGAGTCATATATGTTCCTCCAATTACCAAACCTGCTGTAGAAAATTTTGTTAAACTTAAACAACCAATAAGAAAATTTATTGATGTTTCACCCCATGATTGAATGCCATTGAATGAAAGTATCAAGTCAATACCAGTATTAGCAAATAATACAGTGCCTCCAAGCATCTTCAAATTTCTCGTAATTGATAATTTTTGGATTGAAAATTGAGTCGCATCCCAACTAATTAGATTGAGATTCGTTGGAGCATATTTTTTAATAAAATACTCTGTATGACCAATTCCTAAACCTATCACTTCTAATAGTAAATTGGCATTCTCAAAGTCCGCTAAAAAAGGATTATAAGTATTTTGTTGATCAATATATTCATAATATGGAACAACCTCCATACAAAAATTTTCCAAATGTAATCCACCATTTTCACTTATAATTGCATTTCCTGGGGGGCCAATGGATGCTATACTTATCACTCTATTACCAATAGTTACTGGGGTTATGGTGAAGCCACTGTTTGAATAAAATTCAACATCACTTTCTATATTATTTGTTTCGTTACTGTTTAATGCCAAATTTATCTGACGAGGTAAGTTTATATACCAAAATGAATAATTATTATACGTATTTAGACCATATTGATTAACAAAAGCTGATGAAGAACTGCAAAAGAAGATCATATCATTTGGTGGGCGCCATGAACCATTTAAGCCTCCTGACCCTCCCCCGGGATTCCAGATCACCGGTGAATCACCATACCAGGGATCAAAAAGAGGCTTATAGCCACTTGGATCAGTGTAGGTTAGCGGATTGTTTAAGCAATAGGAATAACGATTATGATCCTGCGAATTCGTCGGGTCAGAAAGAAAAGGATCGGACGATAAAAACCTTGCAAGTGCCGGATCATAGTTATAAAATTCGCATAAGAAAGTTTCAGGGCTTACTTGTTCCACTTTCGTTCTAACGATCTTCTTTATTGAGCGTGTACCCCTTAACAGATTGCTCGTTTTTATTTCGGTAACTGCTTTCGGGATCATGCGGAGATTGAACACTATCGGATGAAATCTGTTCCTTTGGCCGGACTACAACCAGACCATCGTATATCTGGAACTGCTCTTCGAATATACGGAAAAGCAGATCATGAATCGGATTCTGCTAATCAGCCCGTAAAACTCTGTGGATGAGCTGACCAAGACTCACCATCTGTTTTTCTAAACATGCTTTACTGCATTTAATCACAACACAAAGTTAAGTAATAGAATTGTTATAATAAAATCAAATTACTTACAATCAATTGTTTATAACTATCAAGCAAACATGTCCTATTTTTTATAAACCGCCTCTTCGACTTCTAGGAGGGGACTCAATATTCAAATCATTGCTATAATATTAATTTATAATTATTACATTTGATCTTGTGAAAGATTAAAAATTTGCTTTCATCTCTGAAATTTAATCCAAAATACATGTAAATCATATTTTTAATAATTGAAAAGGTTATGAAAAAGATCTTTACATTTTTATTCTTGATTTCATTTGCTGTGTTTTTTCATTGCACAATTTCTGGACAAACATTTCTAAATGGAAGTTTTGAAAATACTGGAGGAATTTGTAGTATTAATTTACATAACAATGTTTTTAATTATTTAATGAGTGACTGTTTTGCTTTTGGAACTGGTGATAATCTTGATATACTTAGAGACACCTGCGGATTCGGACTGGCTCAGGAAGGAAATTTTTATATAGGCTTAGCAGTTGATACATCGAATACTCTGACTGATGCATTATCATTAAAATTATCGAGTTCTGTCATTAGCGGTCATACTTATACTATATATTTTTACAACAGACAATATTTCGAATTCGAGGCTAATCTGCTTGAAGTTGGTTATTCATCCGATAGCCTGTCGTTTGGAAACGTAATCGATACTGCCGCAATCCCATCCACAGAATGGGAGATTGTTACATTCTCTTTTTCTCCAATTATTACTTGCCGGTATATAACCATACGATCAATTGCCGGGAGCTATGGATGGAATCAAGTCGATAATTTTAACATCACTGAAACAACAGGAGTGAATGATCCTTCCAACGAGGACCATTATGTCTCTGTTTTCCCGAATCCTACCACTGATTTTATAAACATTAAACCGACAAGCACAATTAAAGTTTTGTCGGTAATCATAAAAGATATCTTTGGGAAAACCCTTTTAGTTACTGATAAACAAATCATTGACCTTTCCAAATTTAGCGATGGAATTTACTTTGTCGAGGTAAATACAACCAAGGGAAGAATTGTAAAACGGGTAATCAAACAATAATCTCTATCTGGGTAAGCCTCCGGTCTGATGCCTCTTGCAAAGGTAGCTAGAATCGCTTATTATTTGTGCCCCTGATTTATGAAAGGGATTTTACAGACAGTAATTCATCAGGACAATTAATTGGTGTTAATGGAGGTTCAAGTTGATGTTTCAGAAAATGCAGAAACTGACACCATTTTTCTTTTTATACACGGAAATCCTACCTCAAGCTATTTATGGTGATATATTATTCCTTAAACAAATAATGAATCCTTAGTGAACATCCCTGGTTGTATTCCGAACAAATCTGGTTGAAATGCTAAGTGATTTTCACCCTCCAGACTTTCATTGTAAAGCATTCAAAGAACTTTGATATATTTGTCATTCAGGGCACACACGTAATACGGTTGTGTGAAGGAGGTTCTATGAAAACCAGGGGTGAAAGATACTTCGTTAAACTGGCACGCGTCGGTGCAAGATTATATGACAAATTTTTAGATGTGGAGCCAATTCGAACCCGGCTTAAAGAAATTGCAACCGATCTTGTTTCCAAAGCGGAAAAAGGACCATTGTTGGATGTCGGGACAGGACCGGGCAGACTACTTGCCGAAATCAATCTACTGAACCCGGAGATAGAGTTGTTTGGACTTGATATTTCTGCCTCAATGATTGAGGTTGCAAGGAATAATCTGAAAAATATACTGGCAAATCTTCAGGTAGGGTCAATTAAGCATACAAATTATAATAATAATTTTTTCTCTGTTATCACTTGTTCGGGTAGTTTTTATCTATGGGACAATCCGGTGGAATCTGTTGAAGAGATTCATCGAATCCTTAAGGAAGGTCAGTCTGCATATCTTTTCGAAGTTTACAAAGACATCAACGAAAAAGAATATCAAATTGCTTTGAAACACAATCTGCAGCAGCTGAATTGGATGCGTAGATTATTTGGCCCTTTTGCAATCCGGGAGTCGATAAAGAAAAGTTATCGGATTGAGGAAATTACCAGGATCATCGAAAAGACGAGTTTTGCAGGTAACTACTCGATAGAAAAAATCAAGCTGTCCGGAATACCAATGTGGGTATGTATTACTTTGAAGAAGATACCGTCATAGATTTTGCAGCCAGGCCACACTCTCCAGAATGTTAAAAAAGGATGATATTATCGGTTCCACGAAGTATATCGGTCTGACGATCTTCTTTTCCCTTCTTCACTTTTTACTTTATTCACAGATAAACTTTTTTAAAGGTGTTGTGAAGGATGAACAAACATTAAAGCCGGTTCAGGGTGTTAACATAAAATTGTACGGAACAGCAACAGGAACATCGACCGATAAAACGGGTAATTTTTCATTACGGTTACCAAAGACGCCTGCCACGCTTGTCATTACATGTGTCGGTTATTCGGATGCATATTATAATATAATAGAGATTCCTAAAGTAACGGTTGAATTTTTATTAAGTCCGAAATCTTACCTCCTGCAGCAAGTCGATATCTCCACAAAAAAATATTCCTTTCTCTTCAAGGATAAAGATTATTCTGTTCTCGATTATGAATTGATAGGAGGCAATATTCTTGTACTCATTTTTCGCTACCAGTTAAAACGTTCTGAGCTTGTTTTGCTTTCCAGGAGTGGTGATACACTTGCAATTTCAACCCTACCGGAAGTACCCCCTTCTTCACTTTTCAAGGACTTCCTGTTAAATGTTCATTACTTCTCAAAGGCAAATAACTCTTATCAATGCTTTTTAAATGAACGAAATAACAGCATTGAATTTTTATATAAAACATCCGTCGATTCAATACTTAATAAGACCAAACCATTTATTTTTAAGATCTCAGACCGGTTATATTTCCAGGAAAAGCTGGCGAATGGATTTGGAACTGCTTTCGGATTCTATACAAGGAAGGCTGGTAAAAAATACATCAGAAAATATCTCAATGAAAAAAAAATATCCGAATACATCGATGATCAAGAATTCTATAGTAGATGGAATGGTTTCTTTGGTGGAAATAACTTACCGGATGTTGATGATATAGAAAGTGATTTAGCCTTTGATTTTTCAGTATCACGTATAGAAGGAGGGCGGTATGGTGTGAATGAAGCAAGAGCCCATCAGATTGAATATTACAGTATGATCTACCCGGTTGTCAGAACAAGAGATAATGGAATTGCCTTTTTTAATTTTGGCAGCGATAGAATTGAATTAATGGACAAAGATGGTAATATCCTTGAAAATGTCCCTATTACATTTCATCATGAATCCAAATCTTCAGCGGATTCCGTGAATATGGCAACTTCATCGGTTGCCAGCTGGCGGTGGGGAAACAATATTCTGATAGATGAATATTCCCATAATGTTTATACCTATTTCCACCGGAACGGGATGATCAAACTTCAGAAGATTGATCTTGAAACCGGGAAATTAGGTAAGGGCACCATTTTACCTTTCCCGTTTCCTGAGAAAATTGAAATCTATAAAAGCGACGCATATTTTCTCATCAAGAGTGATGGAGACTTTGACAATTGGAAACTTGTGAGATTCAAGCTATAATACTACAATCTGCTCTGGATTATGGAAGCATTGTAAATAGTTTTTCTTAAGGACCGAAGATTAATATAAATTTAAAACTCATAAAGATGCATGCAAATAAGAGATTAATTATTGGCATAATCCTGCTGGTGATCGGCTGCATACTGCCGTTTGCAGTGCCGCTTGTTGCCCTCACGAATTGGCCATTATCTGTGAAAGGTGCAGTGGGCGGCATTCTTTTCTTCGGATTCGAGATTATGGCAGTCCCGGCAGTAGCCGTTATGGGCAAAGAGAACTTTAACCGCATAATGGCGAAGGTTATGGGCTGGCTGGGTATGCTTAAGCCAGCCGGTGGTGTCGGTAAAGTACGCCACGTTATCGGATTGGTGATGTTCCTGTTGCCACTTATACCTACATACATAATGGCCTATATGCCCAGATGGCTTCCCGACGAATCCCCTGAGCGTCTTTGGATTAACATCACCTCCGATGTTATGTTTTTTGTTAGTCTCTTCATTCTAGGGGGCGATTTCTGGGATAAGCTGGCTTCTCTTTTCGTAAGGGAGGCCAGGGCGGTATTCCCCGAGAAGAAAAACAAAGTAGGTCTTAAAAAAGAAAATCAGAATGGTACCCGCTTTTCGGCGTAACCTTCCACAACATCGTAAAAGAGTAAATAGTGCATAATGTTTTAAAATATTTTTGGAAATCATTCATTTAAAAGTCAGTAACAAACCTGTGCCTGTTTCTAACAATGTAAAAAATGCAGGAAATACCGATGCAGAACCACAGTACAAAAACGACTGAATGTGTGAAAAGCGCGGATTCCGGCATCTGAAAAGCAGTGGTTTTTGATGCAAAAAAATAATATCCTGTAAAGGTCAAAGGCCAATATATCGATATCGCCAGCTCGCAGATAGCGGCGACCCAACCGTATAATTTTTTTCGGAAAAATCCTGCAATCGCTATGATACATAGTACTTCCTGAACAATATCTCCGATATTGAATCCAAGCGCTATGGCTACGCCTGTCTCCCCAATCCATTTCACCGGATCATGTTGGGATAATGCAACTCCAAGATCATAGTTGAAAAGTCCAACCTGGGCCATCAGAAGCATCAGGATGTTGACGCAGAAAAAAACAATAAGAAACCAGAAAACAAGTCCTCTTTTCATGACTGAGCCTCCTTTTTATTTTTTACTAATATACAACATTCAGAAACTTTTCAAATCCTGTGTTTTCTAAATATTTAGGTAAATATAAGAAAAACCTCCTGAAATGGAATTTAGTGGAACACACTGTAATAAACCAGCGGAACTCCGATCAAACTGACCATGATATTCAGAAAAACCAGCTCGGATGCAGTTTCAGGGTCACACTGGTATTGCGTTGCAAATACGGTGCCTAATACGGCCGACGGCATTGCACTGATGAGGATAAGAACCTGTTTGTCCAATAACTCGACATTCATAAGGTCGGCTCCAAAACCGGCAAGAAATGGTTGAATGCCTATCTGGATAATGGCTGAAACAATGAAAAGCGGAATCAGGCGGCGGGGAGATTTGAATTTTAATTGTAAACCGAGTATCAGACAAGCTATAACCGTCAGTGTACCCTGGATCATCCGGAGCGCTTCCCAGAATGGAGCTAAAAACGGACTGTTAACCATCATCTGAAATTGTGAAAAAATAACTCCGGCGATAACCGATATAAAAATAGGCGACCGTAAATAGGATAAAAGAGTGTCAAGCATTGGTTTTATACCATAACTTCCTGCTCCGTAATAAGCCGCAACTATCGGACATAAGGTAAATATCGGAACCCCAACCCCAAGTTCGCTGATAAGAATTGCATCTGTCATGGCTGCCGCATTATTAGGGAACGCAAACTGTATCAAAGGATAACCAATAAGAGCAGAAGATCCGAATGTAGAAGTGATAATTAACATTCCTAACGTGTCGCGTCTGAGCCGTAAGAGTTTTCCGACAATCCAGGTAATTATCATACTCAGAAGACCTGCGGTGAACATAATAATTACCAGGATAAACTGATGCCTGTTAACAGGGTGCAGTGAAAGTTGTAAAAATATCACAGCGGGCAGGATAGCCGTTGTCATTAGTTTTGAGTATGATTTGATTTCATCTTTGGAAATAATATTTTTCCACTTTAAAATAACAACCAGAAAAACCACGAGTGCAAAGGCCAGGATGGTTTCCGTAACGTGAAGTGTTGTAACAAACATTTGATAGAATTTACAATCAATTCATAGATTTGACAACCTTTTCATAAGATGCAGAAAGCATTTCGTTGATAAAAATATATATTATTCTTGATTTTGAGATTATTTTAATGTAGTTTTATCTCCGTATAAAATTGATTATCAGCAAAAATTTTTCCTATGAAAAGATTTTATCTGCTTTTGATTTTTGCCGGTGCTATTGCACTGGCATGTTGGTTCCTTTATTATCAACATTCACCATCTCATGTTAAAAAAGGTCTTGTATCCCAAAGGGAAAAACAAAGAATGCCTAAAGCCGGTCTATTGGCCATGCAGGCTGATTACCAATTTATGAAACTCAGGGATCCGCAGACAGGAAATATTCCTGAAGGAATACGTTCGAAGGAACTGGCGTTTGCAAAGAATCTACCCAAAAAGACCGGTGCCCAGTCCTGGGACTGGCGGGGGCCTGATAATATTGGCGGAAGAATGCTGTGTATCGCCATGGATATCGACCTTCCGGAGCATTGGCTTGCGGGCAGCGCTTCGGGAGGAATGTGGGAAGCAAACAGCGGCGGGCTTAGCTGGCATAAGGTCACTGCCCCTGATGCGGAACAGAGTGCGACCTGCATCGCTCAGGATCGCAGGCCGGGAAAACGTCATACATGGTACTACGGCAGCGGGGAACTACTGAGTACGACGAACCGCAACGTGAGCACCAGTGTACGTACGGTCGGGCTGGGGAACGGGATATTCAAATCGACCGACAACGGAACTACCTGGATGGCGCTTCCTTCGACACAGGGGGGCCAGCCAGGTGTGCTTAAGGATGTCTTCCAGGGAGTCTGGCGTATTGTGACGGATCCTGTGACGATGGACAAAGATATCGTATACGCGGCCTGCTACGGCGCGATCATGCGATCAGAAAACGGGGGGCAAACCTGGCAGGTGGTGCTGGGCGACCTGGTGAATAAATCTTTTTGCACCGATATTGCCGTCACTTCGAACGGCACGCTCTACGCGGCCCTCAGCGGTTACGGCTGGTCAATCGAACCTCCGGGCAAAAAAGGGATTTGGCGTTCGACGAACGGGATCAACTGGACGGAGATCACACCAACCGGCTTCCCCACCGATAACCGTGCAACCAGGCTGGCTATCGCTCACTCGAACGAGAATGTGGTGTATGTACTTACCGAATCGCAATCGCCCGACCTTAACCCCTTCAACGGTTATACAAATTCGGTGAATACCTTCTGGAAGATGAGCTGGAACGCCGCGGCCGATTCCGCAGTCTGGGAAAACCGTACCAAAGGCATTCCTGGCGCAGGGAACGGAAGCATGAACTCCTGGCCTTTCTCCTTTGTGGTGTACGGCGGATATTGCATGACGCTCGGTGTGAAACCGGATGATGAAAACATGGTTTTCCTGGGCGGGATGAGCCTGTTCCGCTCCAGTAACGGCTTTGCCGACAGCCTCCATACGGCCGACCTCGGAGGATGCCCCTACGATATGGATTCCATCCACCAGATCCACCCCGACCAGCACGGGATTGAATTTGACCCTAATAATCCTGAGATCATGATAATGGCAAACGACGGGGGGATCTATCTAACGATAAATTGCACTGCCGACAGTGCCGATATGATCTGGGTGCGACTCAACAACAAGCTTACCACCACCCAATTCTATTCGGTGGCCATTGACCACGGAGCTTCGGCCGAGGACTGGATACTGGGCGGATTGCAGGATAACAACTGGTATTATACAGTCACCAACAATCCCTCGGAATTCTGGTTCGATATCGATATATGTTACGACGGATTTGTTGTTGCACTGGCCCCTTCATGGGAGTATGCTGTGATCTCCGCATACAGCGGGAACATCTGGACTTCACAGTTCGATGCATCCATGCACACCAAAAACATTTTCCCCCAGTTGCCTGATACCTTGCTCAAATTCTGGGACCCGGTGATGGGTTCCAATGAGCTTTTCCCCTTTTATCAGAATTTTGCCCTTGAACCCAATACTTCACGTACTTTTTACCTCCCCACCATTAACAGCATCTGGCGTAAGGACGATCTGAAAGCGGCTTCCTATGATACTTCCCTGCGGAATGTGGGCTGGAACCACCTAAGCAATGTGAATATCGGCAATGCTTCTACGCTCAGCGCCATCTCTGTTTCACGTTTCCCGGCCAACCGCTTGTATTACGGCACCAGCCTTGGAAAGCTGTACCGGTTGGATAATGCAAATACCGGAAATCCCGTCCCTGTGGATATCTCGAGCAGCAATTTCCCCGCCGAAGGTTTCGTGGCATGTATCGATATCAATCCTCTGAATGCGGATGAGGTGATTGTGGTCTTCTCGAATTACGGAGTCTTAAGTTTATTTTACACTGCTGATGGAGGAGCTGCCTGGACCTCCGTCTCGGGGAACCTTGAAGATCATCCTGACGGAACAGGTTCAGGCCCTTCGGTACGTTGGGCCAAACAACTCACCTACCAGGGAGAAAAAGTGGTATTCGTAGGAACTTCAGTTGGACTATACTCTACCACAGCTTTGAATGGCGATTCCACGATCTGGGTCCAGGAAAGCCCGGATGCGATGGGTAATGTCATCGTCGACATGATTGACGCCCGCTCCACCGATGGCTTCGTTGCCGTAGCCACCCACGGTAACGGGGTCTACAGCACATATTACAAGCCTTCGGCCGGTATCGGGGAATCGCCGGATCATCCGATATTGCAAGTGGGGAATGTATTTCCTAATCCAGTGCAGGATGCTGCACAAGTTGATATAAATACGGGAAATCCAATCCATTTGAAATCAACAGTCTATACAAGCCAGGGGAAAGTAGTTAAAGAGTTTCCGGAAAGAACCCTGCAACCCGGAAAAATCCAATTATACATCGAATTTGGCGAACTTCCGGCAGGTGTTTATTATTTGACTTTTGAGGATGGTAAAGGAGTGATTGTCAGAAAAGTGGTAAAAGTCTCATAGGAGGCTACTATGTTCCCACTTAATGGTAAAAGAGTACTTTCATTCGAAACTTGGGGATCCGGCACTTTTCACGCTGAACTCTTGTCTCCACATCCGATGCGGTTATTAATAATTTCCGTGGATCTCTTCCTGAGAAGCTCGGTCTTACTTTCAACCAACTTGAGCCATATAACTAAAAAATAGTCCAAGGTACTTGCTGAGTATGTGAAAACACACAATAAAAATTGATACAAGAAATTATTTCATAATATGGAATACATCCCGGAGGATGCACCATCGTTTTTTATCCGTTTCAGGTTGATTCCCGTTGATCCAATGATCTTTGAGTTTATCTGAGGTTCCATCATACCTTTTAAGTTCTAACCAATAATTGATATAATCGGTCAATGCGTCAGCCCCCCGTGGCATGTAATAGACCATGAGGAATGGCGGACCCAGATTTTTTGGAACGATTGCGGTGAATCCTTCATGGGATTTCGCAAAAGCGCTGGCTTTATCAAGCGACCAGAACAGGAAATCAATTTCAGGCTTGTTCAGGAAATCATTATAGGATGAGATTTTAACAACCGGATTTTTAGGAAAATTTAGCCGGATAAAATCCATTAAAAGCTGGTTTTCATGTTCCCCAATGCGTAAAGTCGTATCATTCATGATGGATTCCCGTGTTAATAACTTATGGGCGAGATCATTCCTGGTAAGGATTGCATAAGCAGAGATCTCGTATGGATTAGATGCATTGGCCAATGAAAGTCGTTGAGGAGTCACCGTGATTCCTCCGATAGCGATATCAAATTTTCTTGTTGCGAGCTCTTCCATAAGGTGGATTGCCTTGTATGGAACGAACTCAAGCCTGACATTTATATCTCTTGCCAGAATGTACATCATTGCAACATCGTATCCTACCAACTCACCGGATAGATTCCGGTAACAAAAGGGCATGAATCCATCATAATATCCAACCCTCAAAATCCCGCTCCTGCGTATATCGTTCAGTATATTTGAAGGGATAGTCCGGTCTCCAGGCGTAGAATCCGTGTCATTCCCCCATGAAACAAGTATCACATCTTTCTGTTCGCCAGGTATTGAAAATTGTTGAAATGATGGGGAATGAACTTGCCAGAAAGCAGGTCCGATCCATCTGCTTGTAACAATGAGAATTCCCGGTACGATGAACAGGAAAAGAATAGCTATGATAAACCTTTTCGGACGAAAAGTCAGTTTCTTATAGAATCCCAATGTTGGCAAAAGTCCGGCAAATGCAAAACCCATTACTGAAGCAGCCACCTGTGCAAATCGTGTAAGGGCGCCTGATGATACAAAAAGTCGTGTCGTATCTTCTGGAAGTCTGAAAACTTCAGAAAGAAACTGCACCGAATTTACAGTGCTGCTCGGAGAGCCAAAGGTAGAGAGAAGAGTCAGAAAAGGCAGGATTAAGAAATCTGATATTTTGAAAGTAATCTGGTAAAAAAAACAACTGAACAAAATAAAAAATACGACAAAGAGATTACCTAATTGGGCAAAAGGATATGCAATTGAAATCTGAGTTCCTGTTATTTCAGGTAGGTTGTCATCTTTAATTTCTTCCTCTTTGCTCATTTTTAGTACCATATCATTGATCATGGGGAGTGCGACCACGGCAAGGTTGGTGACAACCGCAAGTAGCAAACCACTCTGAATCTCATGAATCACTTTGCCGGGAGAAAATCTTGTGAAAGCTGAGATGAGATAAGGTAAGATCACAAAAGTAAGAACTCCGATACCGATAAAAAAAACAACGATGTAAGTTACCAGCTCATTAATATCACCTGGTTTAATTGTTCCGGATGTGCTGGCAAAAAGAGCAAAAACTCCAACCGGGGCAACATATACAATCCAATTCCAGATAATTACGCAAGCATTTTTAATTTGCTCGGTGACCTCAAGAAACGAAGACTTATTTTTTACCCGTTGCATTGCTAAACCAAAAAAAACTGCAAAAATGACGACTGCCGGCACGTAATTACTCGACAGGCTGGAAATCAGGTTACCTGGAATCAAAAGGTTGACCAGATTATACTTCACGTTAGCCGTTTCCGGAATAATTACTTTTGGTGTACCGGATAAAGGAAAAACAAAGCTCAGGAGCATAATGAAAATTAACGATACACCCCAGGCCAGCAGATAAAAATGCCAGCTGTTGCGAAATACATTCATGGAGGTCTTTATGTCGAGTTTCCCTAATCCATGCAACAGTGAGGCAATAAGGTATGGATAGACGCACATTACCAGTAGTTGTACATATGCATCTCCGATGTAATTAAGAATACCTGCGTCATCGCCGATTAACAGACCGGTCAAAATGCCGCTTAAAGCCCCTATCATGATCCTGATTGGTAAACTCATTCCTGATTTGTTCATTTTGATACAGGATTTTTCCTTTTTTCAAATCAGCACATTAACTTCCTTTTTAAAAAACCTCTAAAACAATCCTCCGGTCTCTTCCGACATATCTATTATATATATGTCAGGGGGCCAGGCGTATATACTTCCAGGTTTGGCCTGTTTTCAAAAAACGAAACCGGTCATGAAGACGGTTTGGCCTCCCTTGCCAAAATTCAAACATGGAAGGAACCAAGTAGTATCCGCCCCAGTGTTTTGGCCGGGAGGGCTGCTTCCCATCAAGGCCGGCAATAAGAGTCTCCCTTCGTACATCAAGAAAAACCCTGTCGGGAATAACCTGGCTTTGAGGAGAAATAATGGCATTGATACGGCTATCAAGCGGGCGGGTATTAAAATAGGCTGTGGAAATTCTGCCCGGAAGTTTTTTTACCTTTCCTTCTATCCTTATCTGACGTTGTTGTTCTTTCCAGTAAAAGGTTAAGGCCGCCTGCGGATTCATTTCCAAATGCCGGGCTTTAATACTTTCATAATTGGTGAAGAAAGTCAATCCCTCTGCATTGTAATTTTTTAACAATACCATCCGGCAGGAAGGTTGTCCATTCCGGTCAACCGTTGAAAAGGCCATGGCATCGTGTTCCGCTATCTTAGCCCGGATGGCTTCCTGGTACCATCGATGAAACTGCTGGTTCGGATCCGGGATAAGATTTCTCTCATCTAGAATCAGGTCCGAAGTACCATCATAACTATTAAGAGATTTCTTTTTCATTCCTTGAAAAAATTATATTTAGCCATCTTCAAATTTTCAAATTAGCACGCCATCTCGCCTGCATTTTTCCAGGCCGAAAGCAATTGGTACGCCCCTCGTATGACAATTTGCTCGGTTTTGTTATCGAAGCCTTCTGGTAGGATTACTTCAGTAAACCCTCCGTCAGTCGAACCTTTCTGAACTTCTACGGCAAAAAAATCATGGATCTGTTTACCATTTTCCACACGTTTTCCTTTATAGGTAAAAATATAAAATTTACCATTAAATTGTACAATCGCATCTTGTGGTACCACAAACGCGTTTTTATTACTGATCTGAATCTCACCATTTACGTACATTCCGGAAAGAAGGTGGTTGTCGGGTTTATCAATGGAAGCATACGCCATGGTTGTTTTATCATTATCGAGCGCCTTGCCTGCCTGGTAAAGGGTCCCGGCCCACACTTTCCCGGGTTCATTGGGGGATGAGAAACTTACTTTCTGGCCATTACTGACTTTCTGAACATCCTTTTCAAATACCACAAGTTCTAAAATCACATTGGATGGATTAACAATCTCAAACAATACATCACTTGGATTGATGTATTTCCCGATGTTGATATTGACCGATTTAATGTAACCACTGATTGGAGCTACCACCGGCAAAAGCCCGGTAATCCGCTCTTCCGTTAATTGAGCTGGATCAATGCCGAGCGCAATCAGTTTTTGTTCCAGCCCCTTAAGTTGTGCTTTGAGGGTCTTATATTCGGTTTCCGTTTGCTGAACGTTCTTTTCGGAATAAACTTGGTCTTTATATAATTCGCTGTGCCTCCTGAATTCGGTCTCCGCATACTGATATTTTGCCTTGGTCTCCAGGAAATTCTGTTGAATTTCAATAAAGGTGAAGTTTTCGATTGTGGCCATATTCTGCCCCTTCACAACAGCGCTACCCTGAACCAGGCTCGTCGCTTTTACGAATCCGCCCAAAGGAGCGCTAACCGACGCGAGATTCTGTGGGGTTACATTGACGGTTCCATTCACCTTAAGTACCGAGCTGACAGGTCGCTGATCAATCATTCCGAGTTGAACACCTGCATTTGAATATTGATCTGCATTCAATTCAATGGCATTCCCGGCAAGGATCTCATGATCCTCCGCTTTCCGGTCTTTCGAGTTCTGACATGACATAATCAGCAAATTCATTATGACACAAACAGTAATGAAATAGGGTCTTGTTTTCATATGATTTTACTTCTTTATTGATAACGGTTAATCATTTTTTCGATGGAAATAACGGATTGATTATAGGCATTCAGCGTCTCCAGATAATTACTTCTGATATCGATTCCTTGTTTAAGGTTTTGTACATATTCCATGTAATCGATGGCTCCCGATTTATAACTCTTATCAGCCTGTGTAATGATAATCCTTGCCTGCTGCAGGGCAGAATTTTCATAATATTCCAAACTCTCCAGGAATTTATAATATTCCTGGATCAATATGTGCAGTTGATGCTGAAGGGTTACCCATTGATATTCAAGATTGTTTTTTGCAATCGCCTCATTCAGCTTTGCTGATTCAATCTTACCTTTTTGCGATGCAAAAAAGATTGGAATCCCGATTCCGGCCTGAAGACCGTCAAAACGGCCACTGGAGGAAATGTCGATGTTGGATTGGTTAAAATAGCCGATCATGATATCCGGAGCCAGCCTTGAGGATGCTACCTGTTTTTCAATCCGGTGCATTTTTGTCTGCTGCTCAAGGTAGGAAATTAACGGATTTGACTTGAGTGAAGTGCTGTCATCCGGAATGATCAGTGCAAGTTTGGTCAACATGGTGTCGGCAATGCTGATTTCAGATTTCTCATTCAACAGGGTCTGAAGTTTGCATTCCTGAATGTGAATATCGGCAAGCGCTTGTTTAATCTTGTTTTTCACGGATAGAAGCTGCGATTCTGCTGTTACCTTTTCGAGAAGATTGGTCTCTCCTTTCTGAAATCTTAATTGGGCTGCATGAAGGAAATTCCCATACAGACTATCCTGAAATTGTAACAGGTTTAATTCTGCCGAACAAAAGACCAACTGGTAATAAACTGATTTTACCTGTCCAATGATCTCATTTCTAGTAAATTCGGCTTTTATTTCAGCGCTTTTGATGGAAGATCTTGCAAGTCGATCCTGATTTATGTAGGTTGTAGGAAATTCAAAGGTCTGGGTTACCGTAAGTTCATTGTCCATGGCTTGTGAATTAAACTGACCATACTGAAATCCGATATTTGTTTTTTCAAGGTTCCATGCAGTCTGCCGAAGGACTTTCTGATTTTCAATCTCCAATAAAGAGGATTTCATAAATCCGTTGAGGTGCAATGCTTGATCAATTGCCTGTTTCAAAGTATAAACCTTCGGAAGGAGCACCTGTGATCTTGATTCATACGGGAATAAAACCGAACCGAGCACAAACACGATGATAATCGCTGCAACCGGGACTCTTCTGAATTTCCAGATAAATTTTCCGGAGAAGATAATATAAAGGACCGGCAGAACCACAAGGGTCAGGAATGTAGAAGATATCAAACCTCCGATCACAACCGTGGCTAATGGTTTTTGAACTTCTGCACCGGCAGAAGTCGACAATGCCATCGGTAAGAAACCAAGTGAAGCAACTGCAGCCGTCATTATGACCGGCCGGAGCCGGATCTTAAGTCCTTTTAATACCCGCCCATAAATATCAAGTACCGTCTCCTCTTTTTCCAACCTGTTAAATTCGGCAATAAGGACGATTCCATTCAAAACCGCAACTCCGAACAAGGCGATAAACCCTACACCCGCGGATATACTGAAGTTCATCCCCCTGAGATAAAGTGAAACCACGCCGCCTATAGTTGCCAGGGGTACGGCAGAAAAGATCAGGAGAGACTGTTTGAAGGAATGAAATGTAAGAAAAAGCATGATGAAGATCAGGATTAGTGCGATGGGTACTGCGATCGACAGCCGCTTCTGCGCTGCCAACAGGTTCTCAAACTGACCGCCAAAAGTGATATAGTAACCGGAAGGCAACTTTAGACTTTTGGAAACGACTTTTTTAATATCCGCAATAATTGATTGAACATCACGATTTCTGACATTAAAACTCACCGTTATCCTGCGTTTGGTATTTTCTCTGGAAACCTGGGCTGTTCCGGTTTTCAAGTTGATCGTTGCAATTTCAACCAGTGGAATCTGTCTCCCATCTGGTAACGGCAAATAGAGATGTCGCACATTTTCAATATCTTTCCGGAATTCTTCCTTAAACCTTACCACCAGATCAAAACGTTTCTCTTCTTCGAATACAACACCTGCGGTATTTCCTGCAAATGCGGTTCGCAAAATTCTATTCACGTCAGTAATATTCAGCCCGTATTGCGCTATCTTGTCCCGGTTATAGATCACCGATATCTGGGGTGATCCTGTCACCTTCTCAACCTGGATATCTTCCACCCCCGAAATATCTACGATCAAGCGCTCCAATTGTTCAGCTTCATGCGTCAGTGAATCCAGGTTGTCGCCAAATATCTTTACAGCCACGTCCTGCTTTGAACCGGTCATCAGCTCATTGAATCTCATGGAGATTGGTTGCTGGAAGCTGAAATCGACTCCCGGGATGGCTCCAACTTTTGTCTTCATCTTTTCAACCATCTCTTCCCGTGTCGGGGCGCTTGTCCATTCCTTTTTATCTTTCATTGTAATGACATAATCGCCCGTTTCGACCGGGGTTGGATCAGTGGGGATCTCCCCTGCCCCCACCTTGCATACTGCATGTTTGATTTCAGGAAAATTTTCTTTCAATAGCTTATTTGCTTTTTTTACAGTCTCAACCGTGTTGGATAATGAACCTCCCTGAAGCGTTATGATTCCTGACGCCAGGTCACCTTCTTCCAGGGTTGGTATGAATTCACCTCCCAGCCTCGAGAAAAGAAAAACTCCTCCTATGAATAGTACGACTGAAACAATGAGTATCATTGCTTTATGGTTAAGGGAATAACGGAAAAGCGGATCAAAAATTCGTTGTAAAAAATTCATGATTCGATCCGAAAAATTGACCGACCGTTCTTTTTTTCTGTTCAGGACCAGGGAAGAGATCATCGGGACATAGGTTAGCGAAAGAATAAGCGCCCCGATGATAGCAAATCCTACTGTTTGTGCCATGGGTCTGAACATCTTACCCTCAATTCCTATCAGGGAGAGTATTGGAAGGTAAACGATCAGTATAATGATCTGCCCGAACGTTGCAGAATTCATCATCCGTTTGGAGGATTCCATGACTGTCTGATCCATCTGTTTGCGGGAGATCTTTACCAGATCAGTCTGACCTGATTTCAGCTTTGTAAGCCGGTGAACCACATTTTCGACGATGATCACAGCCCCGTCAACGATCAGCCCAAAGTCGATGGCGCCCAGGCTCATCAGGTTCCCGGAAATACCAAACACATTCATCATGGAAATGGCAAACAGCATTGCCAGGGGAATTACGGAGGCCACAACAAGACCGGCCCGCATGTTCCCAAGTAAAAGGACTAAAACAAAAACCACGATAAGTCCCCCTTCAACGAGGTTCCGGGTTACTGTTCCTATAGCCCTTTTTACAAGATCTGTGCGATCCAGGAATGGTTCAACGACCACCCCTTCGGGGAGCGACGTCTGAATGACTTCCATCCGTTCCTTGACATTTTTTACAACCTGAGCAGCATTGGAGCCTTTCAACATCATGACTACTCCCCCGACCGCTTCACTGGTGTCACATACAAATGCGCCATAACGGATTGCATGACCTGTCCGGACTTCAGCAATATCACGGATCAGCACCGGCACTTTTTCTGCAGTAACTTTGACAACAATCTTTTCAATATCTTCCATAGAGTTTACCAACCCGATCCCTCGAATGAAAAATGAGGTTGGATTTTTTTCAATATAGGCGCTGCCGGTATTTTCGTTGTTTTTCTCCAGGGCATCAAGGATCTCCGACACTGATATATTCATGCTTTTCAATCGTTCCGGATTGATGGCTACTTCATATTCCTTCACAAAGCCACCATAGCTGTTCACCTCAGCGACACCCGGAGTTCCAAGCAATTCCCGTTTTATGATCCAATCCTGGATCGTCCGCAGATCGGTCATGGAATACTTCGCTTCGTATCCTTTCTTCGGTTTCACCAGGTACTGATATACTTCTCCCAATCCTGTTGAGACGGGTGCCAATTCGGGATGGGTAACTCCTGCAGGGATCTGTGTCTCCGCCTCTTTCAGACGCTCAGATATCTGTTGCCGTGCCTTATAAACATCCACATGGTCTTTGAAAACGATGGTGACCACCGACAAGCCAAGCCTGGAAATGGATCTTAGCTCGATAACATCCGGTATCGTTGCTACAGATACCTCAATGGGCGACGAGATAAATTTTTCAACCTCCTGCGTCGCCAGCGTCGGGGCAATTGAGATCACCTGAACCTGGTTGTTGGTGATGTCAGGAACCGCATCGACCGGCAATTGTGTCGTGGAATATATTCCCCAAGCAATCAAGGCCAAGGTAAAAAAAACAATTAGAAATTTATTCCTGATGGAAAATTCAATTATCCGATTTATCATGATTCGAATTCGATTTACTGTTGAATGAATTGTGCTGGAATTTATATCCTGTAATGACCTGGCAGACAGGTTATCAAGTTACCGAGTGACCTAATGACTTAATGACCAGGTGGAGAATTGGACAGGTTACCAAGTTACCTGATGACTTAATGACTGCCTACCTGCCTGCCGGCAGGAGGGTTGCCTACTTTTTTATGCTTTAGGTGGTTCCCAGAAGGAAAAGATGAAATCAGAATGGATCTTGGGGGAAATGAAAAAGATAAGGATCTTCGGTGATGAATATACCGAGGCCAGATTACAAAGGGTTGCTACCTCCATTGAAATATTGCAGCAGGAACAATGACAGAACGGGGAACAGAAATCACCGTGCGATTGATGGGAATCAGTGGCCGTGGTTGCAGTCTGAATCTGCTTTTCTACCTGGCAATTCATCTCCTTATCTACGCATGGAACGAGTGTCAGGGAAAAGACATAGATTGCCAGGAAAATGGACAAAAACTTATTCATAGACTGTCATCCGGGATGACAAAAATAACAATAATTTATTTCTGAAGAAGAATTTTCCTCAGAAATGGCATGTAACCGGCTATCATCTACATTCTTCCATGGTGAACAAATACTAATCTGCCTAAAATTTGAACATCACCCCGAACGAGGCTCCAACGCTGTTGAGTGGATAAGTTTTCCTGAGTCTTTTATTGGGACTTGTATCCGGGATCTGTTCACCCAGGTTGAGTTTGGTTACATAGAGCGTCTCTTTCTGTTTTGTATTCATAGTCGGTAATTGATCCACTCCATTAATATCATATTTAATAAGCTCACTTTCTGTTGGTGCGAAATTCATTCCAACAAAATTAAGTTCAGCAAACATGCTTATCAGCTTATTGATATGGAAACTAACCCCACCGGTAGCATTAAAACCCAGCGCTACGCCTCCATAATACGTCTGGAGTGCAGTAATTTCATTTGGTGGGTTGACCGAAGGCTGATCGGCATCATAATAATGATACATGATTGGCAAAACTCCCACGATTAAACCAAAACGAGCATAAGGATTTACTTTTTCAAGTCCTGCAGTGATTACTACAGATGGTATGACACTTAAAACATTTGCCTTGATCTTTGCCGTGGCGCTTGTACCACCGGGCATGCTAACAACCGAATCGCCAACATTAGGAAATCCCAATACCTTCGAGATTGCAAGTTCAAATCCCACATATTTACTGGGCATAAATCCAAAAGCAACACAACCATTGAATCCGGAACCCAGGTCTACCGGCTGAATCCGAACGGTCTGGCTAGCACCGTCGTTGGAGTATTTGTAAAGTATGTCCAGGCTATTGGAAGTCCCAACGGAACCTCCAATACCGATCCGGGCATAAAAATGCTGCGCATGTAAAAATCCTGTAATAAGGACTGTGCAAATGGTCAAAATAAATGTTCTTTTCATAGGGCTGAAGTTTTAATTATATTGTATTTCAAAGATTAAAGATATTACTTAATCGATAAAAATAATAAATTTTTCAGACCCGTAAAAAAGTTGGGGAAATTTACAGAAAGAAAAATAAATAGTTACATATTTAGGACCTGCTTCAGGATCTTATATCCTGTATTGCTTGCACGAAGCTTTGCTCCATTTTTCATCAGAACGGCATAATTCTCTTTATCATAATATTCTATTCGATCGATGAATTTTGCATTGACAATATATGATCGGTGAATCCTGATATACTGACCTGGATCAAGATGACTTTCAAAATATTTCATGGTCTTCTCCTTCAGGTGCTTGGCATCTTTCGTGTGAAGCATAACATAATCACCTTCCGCTTCCAGGAAAATTATCTCTTCCACAGGAACAACACTTACCTTATGACGTGATTTTACAGCTATCCTTTGCAAAAATTCTGGTGATTCATCCAGTGTTTTCACCAGATTATGAACAGGTTGCGCGGGTCTGTTAACATTACTTGCCTGACTGATGGCTTTCTGAACTGCCTGGGTAAAGCGTTCCTTGGAATATGGCTTTAACAGGTAATCGATGGCATTCATTTCGAATGCTTTTATAGCATATTGATCGTATGCGGTGCTAAAAATGATTAAGGGTGGTTGATCAAGAAGTTCCAATAATTCCAGGCCGGTAAGCTTAGGCATCTGAACGTCAAGAAATACCAGATCGGGTTTAAGTTCCTGTATGGCTTTGAGACCGCTGAATCCATCGGCGACTTCTCCAATGATTTCAATTTCATTGAAGTCTTTCAGATAATGTTTTACGACATCCCGGGCGGGTTGTTCATCGTCAATGAGAATGGCACGTAAAATCATAGTTAATCTATCGTTTCCTTAATTTCTATGTTTGGGAGGCTTAAAAATACAAAGAATTTTGTTCCTTCTACAGAAGTTCTGAGTAATGTATCTGTTTTATATAAAAGTCTAAGGCGTTCGCGGATGTTCTTTAATCCAAGTCCTGTTCCTTTACGCGCATGAGCATTTGGATCAAAATCATTCCAGATAATAATTTCAAGATATCCTGGTATATACTTGCAGTCCATCTCGATCTTAACCTGTTCAGTGCTCTCATACACTCCATGTTTAATGGCATTTTCGAACAAAGGTTGCAATAACATCAGGGGAATCTTGTGATCCTTGCAAGGTCCTTCAAGAATAAACTCGAACTGTAGCTTTTCACCAAACCTTACTTTTTCTATTTCCAGATAGCGTTTGATATTTGCCAGCTCGTTTTGAAAGGTAGTAAAACGTGATATATTTGTAGAAACCGAATAACGAAGAAAATCGGAGAGTTTGATGACCATATCCCTGGCTTTCTCAGGATTTGTTATCGTAAGGGAACTAATGGAATTCAGACTATTGAAAAGAAAATGAGGATTTATTTGCGACTTGAGCATATTCAGTTCCGATTCTTTCAGCAATTCCCTTAACCTGGACTCTGTCTTGACTTTCTCCTGAAGGTCGGAATAATATATGATCAGATAATAGGCCATTCCAAGTAAAGCATAGAAAAGGGTGCCGCTGATAAGGCGGTAAGGAATGGATATGTTAAGTAGTTCGCGATAAGGTTTAAAGGAGCCAAATAAAGAATTTAGAAACAAATAGGGAAGTCCATTCCAAATAACGAGGATTAGGGCTAAAAAAGTCAAGTGGTTAATAAAAATATTTGTGCGATTGGTTTTATCCGGAATGGAGTAACGGACTATGTACCACATCAAAATACCAATGATACAAAAAAGTATGTTGAATGTCAGGCTGTCGGCCATTGATATTTCAATGGGAAATCCATAAAAAAAGTAGAAAATGGAAAAGTGGATCCCCGCGATGAGGATCCACAAACCAAAATAAACGGAAATGGATTTTTTATTTAGGAAAATCGGGTGGTTCATTTACACCTGTTAAGTTCTTAATAGCTCTTAATTTCTCCGCCACCAAAAATCGTGCTTCCTTTAATGATCAAAACCCTTGAGTTATCTCCTCCTTCTTTTATGTGCATCCTTTTGTCGGAGAACCCGCCAAAGATTGAAGTAGTTCTCAGAATTATTTTCCAGTCTGAAGGTACGATCAGGGTTACCCCTCCAAAAATTGTAGTTATTTCTAGCACATTATTTCCCTCGGCCAGCGAAGTCTGGGTGAGATCAAGTTCTGATCCTCCAAATGCACAACTGATATGACCACCACGAAAAACCTCTTGTAAAAACCGCTGTTTTGACCCACTGAAGATATTTTCTTCATGAACATAACCATTTTCCATAGTTTGCGCCGATAGGTGACTGCTGCCTATGTGAAGAGGTGCTCTTTTTAGAAGGAGAATCACTCCGATAGCAATCAGAATAGTGGGGACTAAAAGATGGGCAACATTAAAAGTAAATTCGAAAATGCGTGGCAATAAAAATATCAGACCAATAGTCAGAAGGACATAACCGGGGGTGTGATTTTCACTTGATAACAAGCTGACAATGCCGATGACAATGAGCAGCATCTGCCAGGAGAAGAAAATATGTTTCAACGATGGAGAGATTAATCCAATGTTGAATAATAATAATAAAAAACCAGCAACTATAACAACAACTCCTAGAGCGGACTTCCTGAATGGTCTGTGTTTCTGTGATTTTTCTTCGTTCGGTTCCATGATTCGAGATTAAAAATAGAAAAAATATTGTCACAAAAATAATTCCAGTAACAAATGTCGTAAAGAAATAATCGTCAGATGCCGGAAAATTCCCGACGAAACTAACCAATTATCTGACTGGCCACCTGGTTTATATTAATTTTCTTCATTATAGAGTTTCACATATTCATAGGTATTCCCGGTCCAGTCAAGGAATTTTTCAAAATCTTTGTATTTAATGACAACTGATGCGGTATTTATGCATGGATGGAAACTTATTGAACTGGATTTTCTAAGATTATCATCAAGAAAAAGATGAACGTGATGTAATGTGTCATTGATGAGGCCAAATGGTGTGACAGACCCGGGTTTTAATCCCAGGAATTTCTCCAGTCTTTGATCGGATGCAAAAGTCAGTTTCCCTTGTTTCAACCTATGTTCCAGGTCATGTATTCGGAGATCATGCAGATGTTCGATGATCACAAGGTAATGACGATCACCTTTATGGTTTCGGAAGAAAAGATTTTTACAGTGGGTTGCATCAATATCCTTCCAGTATTTTTTGGCTTCCTCAATATTTGGTGCCGGCGGATGAGAGTAACAGACAAAGGAGATTTTAAGTTTGTCCAGGATTTCATATAGTCTTGGATCACCATTCATAGAATCAAAATATATCCGTTGCCTGTAAGTAGAATCCAGTGAATTTATCACCCAGTGCAAAATCAATAGAAAGATTCGTTCTGTCATATTTCCCAACCATAATCCGTAATCCAAATCCCGCAGCAGGTTTCAGGTATGTGAAGAGAGGGATATTTATATCTATATCGGAAGCGGTTGTGACATTGGCAAATATCACACCTCCTAAAATCTTGGTACAGGGAGAGATCGGGAAGCGGTATTCAACTTCGCCATAAACAAAGTTCTCTCCTCTCCATCTGCCTTGTTTGTACCCCCGTCCGGACGAATTCATCTGATCAAAACCGGAAGACATCAAGTCAAGGTAAGGGATCTCTCCGTTAACCTTATAGCTACCGAAAAACCAAAAGGCAATCAGGTGACGTGGTGTGATCTTTGACAGTCTCAAATAAGTACGGAACTCTGCCCAAAGCCTGGAACCGTTTTTTTGACTGCCCAACCACGTAAAATCATAGCGGTAATTAATATTCAGATAAACTCCTTTATAAGGATTGATAATATTATCGCGCGTATCAAAGACAAAATTTGCGCTTATCCCGGATGAAAGATATTGATTCGGATCAAACCCATGAAGCCAGCAATAGGAAAAATGAGGAGTTAAGAACTGCGCAGTACCCGATGTATCGAGTGATTCATCCTGGATATCATAGTGGTAATCGAGATGGTATCCTAGCCCGGCGTATAGGTTTGGAACAATTTCCCTGGAAACAATGTTATGGAATTTGATCCAGTTAAAAAGCATCGGATAGGCCGTTTCACCACAACCTGTACTGAGACCGTAAGTTGCAAGCCTGAAGATATAAAGCCTCCAGTCGGTTTGAATGAACCATTTATTCCTGCTTGAATAAATATTATTTTTTAACTGAATGATCACCTGCTTTTCTGTTGTCCAGACTCCTTGTGCCATTCCCGCAGAAAGCCGGGTTGATGGGTCGGATCCCCAAGGCCAGGATATAGAACCACCTGCCCCAAACTGAACTCCTGTTGTGGGTGCATAGCTTATAATGGGGATAGCAATTATTCGCAGCTTTCTTTTGGTGGAAAATTCATTAAACCTTTTCTTTTTAAAGATCAGATCTAAGATATCCTCTTGCTGACAATCTTTAATTTTAGATAAACTATCGGTGGTCTCCTGTGTCTTTCCTTGAAAATTAATTCCTAGTAATAATAGAAACAGGAGAAGAAAGAGAATTGCAAGTTTCATGGGCATCAAAAGTAATAAATTAATTGGTTTTCGTTAGTTTTGCAAATGCTTTTGAATTATGCAAATAACTTTCTCAAAATACGAGGGGACAGGGAACGATTTCATTATTATTGACAATCGCAGTCAGATATGGATACCTGCAGAACAGCAGATTGCGCATTTGTGTGATCGTCATTTTGGGATCGGAGCAGATGGTATGATGTTGCTAAGCAGGCAGGAAGGCTTTGATTTTGCGATGTCGTATTTTAATTCTGATGGCAGGGAAAGTTCTATGTGTGGAAATGGAGGACGGTGTATAACAGCCTTCGCTAACCACCTGGGGTTGATCCAAAACAAAGCGAGGTTTCAAGCTATTGACGGTGAACATGTTGCCGAAATTCTTAAACACACTGGAGAAGAATTTAGAATCAGGCTAAAAATGAAAGACACTTTTATCTATGCCGATTCGGAAGACGGAATTTTTATGAACACCGGCTCTCCTCATTATGTAAAATTTGTCGAGAACCTTGAAACCATGAATGTGGTTGCACAGGGAAGAGCAATCCGGTATGATGATGCTTTTTCACCCGATGGAACCAATGTGGACTTCGTAGAGGTGGGCCCTGATGGTCTATTTATCAGATCTTACGAAAGAGGGGTTGAAAATGAGACACTATCCTGTGGAACGGGAGTTACTGCATCAGCACTCGCCGCGGCTTATATCTCCGGTGACAATCCAGGCAAATATACGGTCAGAACACTGGGAGGAGAATTGATGGTAACCTTTAGACAGGATGGAATGTTATTTTCGGAAATCTGGCTGGAAGGAGCTGCAAAATTTGTTTTTTCGGGTTCAATAGAGATTTGTTAGCAAAAAAAATAAAGATGTCTGAAAATTTTTTATCAGGTGTCAGCATAAGTCTTCGTGCTGTTGAACCAGCTGATATTGATTTGCTTTACCATTGGGAAAACGATACCTCCATATGGAAAGTTAGTAACACGCTGACTCCATACTCGCACTTTCAGATCGAGGAATATGTAATGAATGCCCAGAATGACATTTATGCCGCAAGGCAATTGCGTCTTATGATTGATTTGCATGAATCTGAACCGGATCGTAAGGCCGTTGGTAGTATTGATCTTTTTGATTTCGATCCATTTCATCTCAGAGCCGGGGTTGGAATTCTGATCAGGGAAGAATACCGGGAAAAAGGATATGCAGGGGAAGCCCTTGAACTGCTGAAAAAATTTGCTATTGAAAACCTGCATATACACCAACTCTATTGTAACATCGCATCTGACAATGAACGCAGTATACTGTTGTTTGAGAAGCATGGGTTTAACAGGTGCGGTATTAAAAAAGAATGGCTCAATTTGGAGGATCGTTGGATTGATGAATGGATGTTCCAATACATCCCTTAAATGAGAAATATTTTTTTTCAAAATAAACCGGGATCAAGAAGAATGAATTTTGGAGACTTGATGCCCGTCATTCTCATCGGAATTGTATTACTTATCCTGATTATATCATCAAGCAGGTTTTATTTTTTCCTAACCTCTCCCAATGTTTCTTTATATGGAAAATCTTCAGTCGTTTTCTATATTCATTCCGGATCAACATTCGATGTTGTACGAAAGGACCTCTATAAATACGGTTACATCAAAAATCAAAAAAGTTTTGAATGGACCGCCGGCCGGATGCATTATGGGAAAAAGATAAAGGCCGGCAGGTACCGTTTAAGAGAAGGCATGAACAATCGCCAACTGATCAACATATTACGGGCGGGTCTTCAGGAACCTGAAATGGTAATTATCAATGCTGCTAGAAGTAAAGAGGAAATTGCCGGGAAAATTAGCCGTCAGCTGGAACCTGATTCCTTGAAAATCTTACACTTGTTAAATGATTCTTCCTTTCTCAACCGATTTGGTTTGACTCCTGTCACCGTTTTTTCCCTATTTATTCCTAACACTTATGAAATGTACTGGAACATCTCTGCCGCATCTTTTTTCTTGCGAATGTACAGGGAATATAAGCATTTCTGGTATGGGAACCGGCAGAAGAAGAGTGATTCCCTTGGGTTTTCAATCCCGGAGATTGTAACCCTCGCCTCCATTATTGAAAAGGAAACAAATGTTGTCGATGAGAAACCGATCATTGCCGGAGTATATATCAACCGGCTAAAGAAACACATTCCTTTACAAGCGGATCCGTCCATTCTGTTTGCATGGAATGATTACTCAATAAAACGGGTTCTCAACAAACATCTGGAAATTAAGTCTCCGTATAATACCTATAAATATCCTGGACTTCCTCCGGGCCCAATCTGTATTCCATCCATCTCCTCGATAGATGCGGTTCTGAATTATGAAAATCATTCTTATCTCTATTTCTGTGCAAAAGAGGATCTGTCAGGATCTCATAATTTCGCGACGACGCTGGCCGAGCATAACCGCAACGCACGCAAGTACCAGGAAGCTTTGAACAAACTTAATATAAAGTGATCAATCGTCTGAACTGCCGGATGTTGATATTTGCTGTTCTTTGGATGTCATGCTGTTTCACGATGTTGTCGGTCCATGCTCAGAAAGCCGATTCTATGAAAACCGATTCTTCTTTCGTTAGGAAGGATCGCTTGATAACCGTATTGACAGTACAAGGAACTTTGTACTTAGCTTCATTGGGAGGATTATATTTTGCCTGGTATAAAGATTACCCGCAGGCTTCTTTTCACTTCTTTAACGACAATAAGGAATGGATGCAAATGGATAAGTTTGCCCATATAACGACATCCTATTATATCAGCCGGATCGGGTATGAATCGTATCGCTGGACAGGGCTTAACCGGAAGGCATCGGCCTGGCTCGGGGGGGCATTGGCTTTTGCATATATGCTGAACATTGAGTTGCTTGACTCGTTTTCGGCAGATTGGGGGTTTTCGGTCGGAGATTTTACTTCAAATACGATCGGGTGTGCCGTATTCATTGCCCAACAACTGGTCTGGAATGAGCAACGTTTTTGCATTAAATATTCCTATCACCCAACAAAATATCCACAATACAGGCCCGATTTGCTGGGAAGTAATTTTATTCAGAATATGCTGAAAGATTACAATGGAATGAGTTTCTGGCTTTCCGGGAATATTTCTTCCTTCCTGTCGAAGTATTCAAAGTTCCCCAAATGGTTTAATATTGCTTTTGGTTATGGAGCTGAAGGGATGACAGGGGCTACCAGTAATTCTACCGACATGAATGGACAACCTATTCCCTGTTTTGACCGTTATCGGAAATTTTTCCTTTCCATCGATGTTGACCTGACAAGAATTCATACCCGCTCAAAATTCCTTAAAGGTCTTTTTACGGTGTTCAGTTTCCTGAAAATTCCTGCGCCGGCACTAGAGTATAATACGTTGGGTCAATTTAAAGTTCATCCTTTTTATTTTTAAAATTTTCCTTATCTTTACTGGTTATCTGTATTAATTTTTTCTTATATGGAAGACCAGCAAACCCATTCCGATCAGTTTTCATCTAAAGAAGCCTATTCAAATACCATCCCTGAGAATCTCCCCAATTCCAGGTTGATTCTTGTGCTTGGAATTTTGTCGATCGTTTTTTGTTGGTGGCATTTTATTTCTGTGGTGGGTATTGCTTTAGCAATCTTGACACTTATTCTTGCTCGGAAGGAAATAGTTTTATATGAAACAAATCCCGGACGGTTTTCATTAATTTCCTTTAACAATGTGAAGACAGGCCGTATTTGTGCCATAATCGGACTTGTTATATCCGTAATCGTTTTCTTTTTTGTTTTAATGTTTATCATAGGATTATTGGCTACGCTACCTTTCTGGGGAATGATCAAATAAGTATGAAAATTTTACCGGTTGAAAAAATTCGTGAAGCGGATGCTTTTACCATCAAGAACGAACCCATATCCGATCTCGACCTGATGGAAAGAGCAGCCACGGAATGCTTCTATTGGTGCATGTCCCAGATTCCCCATCAAAAGAAAATATTTGTCTTTTGCGGTCCAGGTAATAACGGAGGTGATGGATTAGTGATTGCCCGAATGCTTGTACTAAAAGGGTTTATGGTGACCGTTCTGTTGGCAGCATCCGACGACAATCTTTCTTCAAGTTGTTCTAAAAATTATCACAGGTTTAAAGAGATTCCGGGATATGATCTCAGGAAAATTCAAAAAGGGGATGCCTTACCAGCAATTCAGGAGGACGATGTCATAATAGATGCTTTGCTGGGAAGCGGACTTGCAAGACCTGTTGAAGGCTTAATTGAGGATATTATTACCCACATCAACCTGAGCAAGGCCCTTGTAATTTCAATAGATGTTCCATCGGGACTTTTTTGTGATGAAACCAACACCAGGAACACCAAATCCAAAATTGTACACGCAGATTACACATTGACCTTTGCTCCTCCAAAGCTGGCTTTATTCTATCAGGAAAATGATCCCTACGTGGGGGAATGGAAACTTCTCGACATTGGTATCATGCAGGAATTCATCGACGGTGTCGAAGTAAAGAATTTTTTCCTGGATGAACAGGATATCAGGAAAATTTTGAAAAAACGGAATAAATTCGCACATAAGGGGAACTTCGGACATGCGTTGCTCATTTGTGGTTCCTTAGGAAAAATGGGTGCTGCCATCCTTGCTGCCAGGGCATCTTTACGTTCCGGGTCGGGACTGGTGACCGTCAGGGTACCTTCTAAAGGTACATTCATCATACAGACGGCGGTACCTGAAGCAATGATCTCCATTGATCCGCACCAGGAATTTTTATCAGAAATTCCTGATCTTGGAGCTTATACTGCAATCGGTGCAGGATCCGGAATCGGCACTTCCGACCAGACTGCCAGGGCATTGAAGCTCCTCATTCAAAATGCCGGTCAGCCATTGATATTTGACGCAGATGCCATCAATATATTTTCCGAAAATAAAACCTGGCTCGGATTTTTACCAAAACATTGCATATTCACACCCCACCCTAAGGAATTCGAACGTCTGGCCGGCAAAAGTAATAACCAGTTTGAGAGAAACAAAATGCAGCGAGAATTTTCATTTAAATTCCAGTGTTATGTGGTTCTTAAAGGTGCACACACGGCCATCACTACTCCTGAGGGGCTCTGTTATTTCAATTCCACCGGAAATCCTGGGATGGCTACCGGGGGAAGTGGTGACGTCCTGACCGGAATTATTACCGGATTGAACGCGCAGGGATATTCTCCATTGGGATCATGTTTAGCGGGTGTTTATATTCACGGGCTGGCGGGGGATATTGCCTTGACTGAAAAAGGATATGAAGCATTAATTGCCGGAGATATAATTGACAACTTAGGAAAAGCATTTAAATCACTCTATGGAAAACTTTGAAAAAGATATTCTTGTAAACATGGTTATTGCACCCTATGTGCAAAAAGCTACCGCTCTTCGGGGTATCAAACGTTATGTTGGTGGAAATCAATTCCGGCATGCCCTGAGCACTTATGCAATTCTGATCGATTACCACATTGTTGATCCGATTTTATTAAAGGCTTCGGTAATCCACGATGTTTTCGAGGATGTCAAATGTATTTCTTATGATGAGATCAAAACAATTGATAGTGACGGCAGCAAGGTACTTGCTTTGGTTCTTGAAGTAACCCGTAAAAAAAATGAGACCAAGGAAGATTATCTGAAACGGATCAGTGAGCAAGGATCTGAAAATGCAAAAATTCTGAAATGTGCCGACCGGATCAGCAATCTTACGGATCTGCATCCCGATATTTTCGATAAAGAGTTTATCAAAAACTATATTGCTGAAACAAAAAAATGGGTAGTTCCTATGGCAGAACAGGTCAATAAGGATATGCTTTTTGAATTGCAGGATCTGATCCGCAGAAGGGAATCGAACTTAAGGTTTTCTGCTTCAATCTGGCCAATGAAAAGGAAAAACGAAGATTAAACAAAATCAGCTTCTTTTAAGATATCCGCTTCAATCTTCAGGTTATCAATAATAAAATTCTGTCTTTCAGGAGAATTTTTTCCCATATAAAACGTAAGAACTTCCTGAATAGAGGATTCTTTGGAAAGGATTACCGGATCAAGCCGCATACTGGAGCCAATAAAATATTTGAATTCATCGGGGGAGATCTCTCCCAATCCTTTAAACCTGGTTATCTCAGGATTTGAACCCAGTTTCTCAACTGCAGCCACTTTTTCTTCCTCGGAATAACAATAGATTGTTTTCTGTTTGTTTCTGACCCGGAAGAGTGGTGTTTGAAGGATATACAAATGACCGTTTCTTACAAGATCGGGATAAAACTGTAAAAAGAAAGTAAGGAGTAATAACCGGATATGCATACCGTCGACATCAGCATCGGTGGCAACCACTACATAATTATAACGCAGATTCTCAAGGCCATTTTCGATGTCCAGGGCAGTCTGAAGCAAGTTGAACTCCTCATTTTCATAGACAACACGTTTACTCAGCGCAAAACAGTTTAATGGTTTCCCCTTCAGACTAAACACTGCCTGGGTATTAACATCCCTGGCCTTGGTGATAGAACCGCTTGCCGAATCCCCCTCTGTAATGAAAATGGTGGACTCATATTTGCGGTCTTCATGATTATTGTAATGGATACGGCAGTCCCTAAGCTTTTTATTATGAAGACTTACTTTTTTAACACTTTCCTTGGCAATTTTTTTAATGTTTGCCCACTCTTTCCGTTCCTTTTCAGATTGCATGATTTTTCTGAGCAAAGCCTCGGCCGTTTCCGTGTTCATGTGAAGGTAGTTGTCGAGGTGTTTTTTAACACTGTCCATGATAAAATTCCGGATTGTGGGGCCATCCGGTTCAACATGCAATGAACCAAGTTTTGTCTTGGTCTGGGATTCAAAAACCGGATCCTGTACCTTGATGCTCAAGGAGGCGATCAACGATGCTTTAATATCGTTGGTATCGAAATCCTTTTTATAAAATTCGCGGATCGTTTTTACGAGCGCTTCACGAAAAGCGGCTTGGTGGGTGCCTCCCTGCGTTGTATGCTGGCCATTAACAAATGAATAATATTCTTCCCCATACATTTCACAATGCGTGAAGGAAAATTCGAATTCCCCGTCACGGATATGGATGATGGGATACAACACAGGGGTGTCGATATAACTGTTTAACAAGTCCAACAAACCATTTTGAGAATGATAACGTTCCCCGTTGAAGATGATGGTCAGACCATTGTTAAGAAATGCATAATTCCAGAGCATTTTCTCGACATATTCGGGAATGTAATGGTATTTGCCGAACATCTCTTCATCAGGGATAAAAGTGACAATGGTTCCAGTACGAAGATCAGAAGATTTCTCATTATCCACCTGTAGCTTATCCCCTTTTTGAAACGAAACTATTTTCGTTTTTCCATCACGGATAGATTGTACTTTAAAGAAGGAGGAGAGTCCATTTACCGCCTTGGCTCCCACCCCGTTAAGCCCCACTGCCTTTTTGAATACCTTGGAATCATATTTGGCACCGGTATTGATCTTGGATACACATTCCTCCATTTTACCTAAAGGGATTCCCCTGCCATAATCACGTACGCAAACCTGCTGGTCTTTGATGGTTATTTCTATGGTTTTACCATAACCCATTACGAATTCATCGATGGAATTGTCCATTATCTCTTTAATAAGGACATAGATACCATCGTCGGGTGAAGAACCGTCACCCAATTTACCAATGTACATCCCCGGACGAAGGCGGATGTGTTCTTTCCATTCCAGCGACCGGATACTATCTTCGGTATAGGCACCTTCTTTAAACATCACTCCGGATTTTTCATACCGGCGCAAAGTTAGCTGAAACCCACAGCCATCAACCATTAAAAGAACAAAGTTTTAAATTAATTATTCACAATAGAAAAGAAATCTGTTATTTTGCTTTATGAATACTATTTAACATCCAATGACATATGGAGATAGTTCTAAAGGAATGTAAAGACACCATCGGGTGGATCACCATGAATAATGATACTAAGCGCAATGCACTTAGTATCGATATGTTGAACGGGATACTGGATGCCATCCAATTTATGATTAAAGAAAAGGCCCGGGTGGTTATCCTCCGGGCTAACAGGGGATCAAAGGTTTGGTCTGCGGGATTTAACATTGACGAACTGCCACGTGATGGAACCGATCCGCTGGCATATGACAATCCGCTTCAGAAGGTCATCCGGGCGATCATGAAATTGCCTGTTCCGGTCATTGCAATGGCTGAGGGTAGTATATGGGGAGGTGCATGTAATGTTGCTTTTATATGTGATATTGTTATCGGGACTAAAGATACCTGCCTGGCGATCACTCCGGCAAAGATCGGGGTGCCGTATAATACCTCCGGCATTCTTCAATTTCTTGATATTATCGGGGCCCACACAGCAAAAGAAATGTTTTTTACGGCAGAGCCCATTCCTGCGGAAAGAGCTTTACAGATGGGGATTATCAACCATGTTGTTCCTGCCGAAGAATTGGAAGAATTCACCATCAAACTTGTCAATAAGATCATTGCCAATTCCCCTTTAAGTATTCAAGTAATAAAAGAACAGCTGAACATCCTCGGAAATGCAATTCCATTATCGCCGCAAACATTTGAGCATATCGATATGTTGCGCCGGATCGCAGGTACCAGTAATGATTATCTGGAAGGCATCAATGCCTTTTATGAAAAGAGAAAGCCGGTTTTCAAAGGAGAATAAGATCGTGTTTTCATTTATTTAGGAATTTCTTTATTTCACCAATCAGTAAGGTTATCTCGGATTTTTTCAGGAGTAAATCACGAGCAGTTAATTTGGTAGTGCGTGAAAAGATTATGAACTGATAGATTGTTGCCACCGTATATGAAATGCTGGAAGTGATCCCTGCGCCAATAAGACCCCAATGAGGAATGAGGATAAACCCGAAGCCAAGTGTAAAAACAAGACCGATGGCAGAGGAAATAGTATTATGAAAAGGTTTGTTTATTCCCGAAAAAAATTGACTCAGAATTATTGAAACACTCAGGGTGACTATTCCTGTACCAAGAGCTGCTATAACAATTTTAATATCTGAAAATTCCGTACCGAATATTAACTGAAATAAAGAAGCAGGAATCAGGAGGAGAAGAATTAAAACAAAAAGTGTTATGATCCATGATATCTTTATCATGGTAAGGCTCAGGCGAATTGCATAATGGTTATCCATTTCATTTGAAATTCTTGTTAATTGGACCATCCCTATGCTTCTTGGAATAAGCCAGAGACCTTCAGAAAGTTGCACTCCTATGGTAAAAACTCCCAGAATGGCACGGCCGAGGAAAAAATCGACGATATAGTAACTTAGCCGATAATTCAACTGTTGAAAAATATTTGCAAATTGGACATAGGTACCAAACCGAAGTACCTCTCTTATAATTTTCTTCATACCCGTTAACGGAACTTTTTTGAGAGATGGGAAAAGCTTAAAAAAACTGAATATAAAAGCGAGTAAAAAGGAGAACAGGATTGACCAGTAATAAGTCATGACATTCCTTGTATCCAGGATAAACAGGGATCCAAGAAGTAAAAAAAAGAGTGTAACAACTTGAATCAGTGATAGGATATTGAAGATTTTGACTTTTTCCTGCCCGAGCAGAAGCATTGAATTAACCGACACAAGCGACATCACAAGTCCAAGAATAAGTACCTCCCAAAAATATCCTGACGGGATTATTTCCATTTTTTCCGAGATGGTGCTCAATAAGAATAGTAGACCTGAACTTATAAAAGTAATCACGACGGACCACAGATACGCCGGTAACAGCAGTTTGAACGCTCCTGATCGGGGAGTCATATAGATTATTGAACTTCCTCCGAAGAAGCTGGTAAATAACTGGATGATCGTAACGGCCAGTATGATAAGACTGATCGTTCCAAGGTTGACTGCTCCGAGGAAGCGGGCGACCATGACCCAAATAATCAGCGTCAATACGGCGTTAATCGCGCGTGTTCCAATAGTTCCGATAATTTTTTTGAACATCGGTTATATAGGAATACGGACTTTGTTACGTAACCGGTTAATGAAATGGTACCAGTTAAAGTGGAACCGTTTTCCATCGATCAGAGTGTAATTACCAACCGATGAAAGGGTATGTAAGCCTCTGGAATGACGTGTACCCGGAACCGGACCTACATAATGAATAGGGAATTCTTCAAACTCGCATGGCGTCAGTCTGACTATCTTATTGACTGCTACCCGGCCTCCATACGTATGTGAACAATCCTGGGCCGGCCGGTATAGAATTCCTTCGTGGACAAACGGGGTTCCAGCAGGGCGGGAAGACCTTACATCCATTTTTACCGGATTTTTTCTGTGTGATTCGTACCTCCCGGTCAGGGTATCCGAATAATAGATGTAAAGATGGGATCTTGAAAACTCCCTGGATGTAAAAAACAACCACCATTTGTTATCGAAAAAGAACAGGGTCGGATCAATGGCATCAACATTATCGAGTAGTACATGGTCTTCGATAAAAGCTTCTTCTGAGAAATTTCTCCTGTAAAGCCCGACATTACTGTCCTGGTATGACTCCGGAAGACAATAAATCACCTTCTGATATTCAACGATAAAAGGATAGGATAAATGTTTCTTCCCTTCAATTATCCGGATCGGTGCTGAGAAACTGTTTCGGGGCGGGTCCCAGATGATTTCAGAAATGTTTGCTTTACATTTTGAATAGTTATAATCTTCAACCAGAATATGTAACTTATTATCCTCAATAAATCCTGCCGGATCCGCGAGGTAGTTGCTTTTTTCGAATATGCGTAACCAAATGATATCTTCCGGTCGCAATGTAATATTATTTAAACCAATTTCATGAATAGGATGTTTGACAAGCCCAACATTCCATGACTCGGGACGGAAAAGATCCCAATAATGAAAAATAAGTTTATTCCACCAGAGACGTAAAAGGAAAACGATCATTTTTCCGTTTCCGGGAATTTTATAAACAGGAGCATACGACTCTTCAGAAGGCTCAGGTTTATATTGGTTATATAAGATCTCATCGGCAACAAGAACAGGCCAGGAAGAAGACATCGCCAATATCTGGTTTAAATTCTGGGAATAAGAATTTTTAATTGTCCTCAAAAATCCTTTTCTAAGGACGACCCCATTGTCAAGTCTTTCAGTTAGTCGTTGAAGTATTGCACTGGATACATGATCTTTAAAATAGATTTCCCAGAAACCCGGAGGTCCACCACGGTATTTACGTTCATCGTCGTGATGAAATGACCAGATTCCATATTTTGCTGCAGTAAGTATCTCTCCACGAATGATATTGAATCCAAAACGGAGGATAAAATCCAATTCGTAAGAACGAATTTTTTCAACATCGGTTGAACTGAAATACTCGGAATGACCTTTTCTTTCGACTTTGCATTTAAGAATAGAGGCTTCCGGCATTTCCGGTTGAAGATCGACTATAATATTTTCAGAGGGATGAGAGAAAAATCTTTCAAAAAGATAAAAAAGGAAACTTTTGCTAAAATACTTTTTGAATCGTTTTTTGTTTGTTTGATTTTTAGAGGTCCTGTCATCCTGGATCAGTATGACTAGCTGATGACCGCTGCCCAGCAATTTCCGGATTGATTCGAGTTGCCAGAAGTGAAATTTCGTTCCTCTGCATAAAACACCAAACCGCAGAAAAGGAACCGACGATGAAAATGCTTCTGAGTTCATATCCAGTCTCTTTTTTTTGTAAATCTACGAAACAATTTTATCTGTTAACACTTTATAAATTTAATGGCCGGAAGAAAAATACATAATAAATATTCACAGGTTATTTAAAAGTGGTTTGTACAGATATTTCCTGATACAATTTATAAAGTGAATCAGCAATAATTTCTTTAGTGAATCTGTTAAGAACCGTTGCACGAACCTTTTGACCGTCATAGGTATCTATTTTACTCATCATGAGATCCATAGCGTCGGTCAATGCAATTTCATCACGAGGTGGAACTATCAACCCATTTTCAACCGTGATAATTTCGGGTGCAATCCCTGTATGGGTAGCAATAACCGGTAAACCGCAGGACATTCCTTCGACGATAACGGTTCCAAAAGTTTCATAATGACTTGAAAGAACAAGAAAATCAGATGACTGATAAGCTTCCACCAACGACTTTCCTGTTTTTAAGCCTGTAAAAACAACCATGGTCTCTGGTATTCCCAGGATATTTCTATATTCCAGCAATTGATTGTAGTCAGGTCCATCACCTACAACAAGGCATTCAAAATCATTCCGGCGATCGAACAGTGACTTAACTGCACGAAGAAATCCTGAAATATTTTTCGATTTATCTTCAAAACATGAAACATGAATGATCCTCTTTATGGATCTTATTTCCTTTTTTGGGGGAAGAATGAATTTTTCTGTTTCAACAACATTTGGAATGATAAAGTAATTGGTGTTCCATAATTTCCAGTTCTGCATAGATTTTTGTAACATTTCTGAAACCACGATTACCGCATTCGCTTTTCTGACTACAAGTCGTGTCATCCAACGGCGTGCAATTCCTTTATAAGAATCGTTTTCAGGAAAATAGCGCGACCAATGTTCCGAGATGAGAAACGGCTTTTTCCAACGCCGGCTGATCCTATAGGCAATAATCCCCATCCGGGTTAGTACATGAGCATGCACCAAATCAGGATTAAACTGACGAATACTCTTTAATGCCTTGAAATTAGCCCGGTAAAAACGGTAAACCTTCAGTAAATTTCTTAAAAAGGAAAATCCCTTCGTAGAACTACGGTAGTATACGCGTAATGCCCTGACCTCATTTTCTTCCGAAAATTCGACTTCATATTTATTTGGACAATCCGGTTCAGGGTGGACATATATAACGGCGACATCACAATAACGTGTAAGTGCTTCTGCCTGCCGTTGGATGAATAAACCCGGCATTGGATCATTCCGGTTTGGGTACCAACGTGGTAAGAAAAGAACCTTGAGTTTGGGCTTCATTATATTCAACAGAAAAGCAATAAAAATTCAAAATTAACAAATAAGCCGGAAATGTTTTTCAATAATAGAGATGGCATTTGCGAGCCGGATCTTTCCTTTTCCGGTTACAACATAAAACAGAAGTTTTCTATTTACCATTTCTTGGTAATAGAGATCAAACAGGAATTTCCGTTTATCAGGATGTTCCCTTAAAGGGTCATCTTCCCAGGGAAGATCGATGTAACAAAGCAGGAACAAATCATATTTATGATCTTCGATTGTACTTAAGATCCATTGATCACAACGGTGAAATTTTACCTCGCTCCATATCTTTGTTACAATAAGTTCGGTATCGCAAAAGAGAAAACCTGTGGCCAGTTTTAGTTTGGTTTGTTCATTTTTTATCTGACCTTTTGCAATCTTTATAATATCCGTTTCATCATACGGATGATGAAGGTTTTCAAGGTATTCTCTTGCATATTCCGGGACCCAGACTGTATTAAAATGTTGGGATAGCTGTTCTGCCAGCAATGATTTTCCTGTCGATTCAGGGCCTGTTATCGCAATTTTTCGGATCATTTAATCAATTTTATTCTCCATTCCAGGAATCCAAGGATTGCAATGATGGTGAATATCAGGAACTGAAAACTACTGAAATAAAGTTTTTCGTAGGCAAATAATCCGATGGAAATTACATCACCTGTTATCCAAAGTATCCAGTGTTCAATTTTTTTAAAAGCGAGCAAAAGCATTGCAATAATGTATATTGCCGTTGTCAGGGCATCCCAGGTTGGCACCATACTGTCGGTAAGCCTTGTAAGGATCAACCGAAGCAAGACAAAGAGTATAAGAATGATCAGGCTATAAAAAAAGTATTGTTTCACGGAACAACTGGTAATCCTGACAGGTCGGTCGTCCTTGCCTTTGATTGTCCATTTGTACCAACCATAAACACTCATTATTGCATAAAAAACGTTGATCCCAGCGTAAGCGTATAGCTTTGTCTGAAAACAAATGTAGACGTATATCAGTACATTTATAATTCCAAAAGGATAAACAAGGATGTTTTCCTTTTTCATTTTCCAGACGCTCAGTAAACCAAAAACGACAGCAATTATTTCGATTGGTGTGGTTTGAACCGGGCCGAATTCGATAAGGGTATTGAAATCCATCGGCGCAAAGGTAAGATTTCCTGTAAAAGGATTAATTTTGCAGGCGATTTGTTGAAATCCGCTTCCTATGTTTCATTTGGTCCATTCGCAGCTCCCATTCATTGTCAATTTACTTATCCTGCTCCTGACGGCTAAAGTGTTGGGAGAACTGGCTGAGTGGTTCCGTCAGCCTTCTATGATAGGGGAAGTTCTTGCGGGGGTTATTTTAGGACCATCCCTATTCAATATCATCCCCGGTTCCGTTGATGTCAAAGCGATTGCAGAACTTGGGGTGTTTATGCTGATCCTGTTGGCCGGCATGGAAATTGAAGCTGAAGAGATACGTAACTCCATCAAAGGGAGAAATATTTGGATTGCATTATCAGGCTTTATTATTCCAATGATTAGCGGCATCCTCATCGGTTTGGGTTTTCATTTTAGCTATACTTTCACCATTTTCCTAGGCTTGTGTATTGCCATCACAGCACTCCCCGTCAGCATACGGATTTTGATGGATCTTGGAAAACTGCAAACAACTGTTGGACAACGCATTATATCGGCTGCAATCTTTAATGATATCATCTCACTCCTGATACTTGGGATCATCCTGGATTTTAATGACACCTCGAAAAACCTTGCAGACTTCACTTTTTCCATCCTGTTTACGATTCTTAAGGTAATTATTTTTATTATCGTTCTTTTTGTTGCCTATAAGCTCTTTAAACTTGCCAAATCCAAGGTAAACATTGTAAATCCGAAGATGAATTTATTTTTGCACTTCCTGAGGGGAAAGGAATCTTTGTTCGCTTTAGTGGTTCTGTTTGTACTCATTTTTGCAAGTATTGCCGAGCTGTTGGGGTTACATTTTATTATCGGTGCGTTTTTCGGGGCGATTTTACTTCCCCGCAGTATGTTTTCACCCGGAGACTTCGACCGGATTCACAGAACGACCTCGGGAATAACCATGGGATTTCTTGCGCCTATTTTTTTTGCTACCATGGGTATTGCCTTCGATATAACATCACTGAACAATCTATTATTGCTGACTGTTGTTTTGATCGCATCCTTCCTGAGCAAAATTTTCGGCGGATACTTTGGAGGTCGTCTTGCCGGATTTGAAAATCCTAAAGCCATCACTATCGGACTGGGATTAAACGCCCGGGGAATTATGGAACTTGTCATAGCAAATATTGCTTTGCAGAAAGGTTTTATCGATATTTCTATCTTTTCTATCCTGGTTTTGATGGCTTTGCTCACTACTATCATCACACCTGTTATGTTACGAGAGGCTTTTACCCGGCTTGAAAAAAACATTTGACAAAAGTATTACCTTTGCAGGCTTTTTATTAAAACATGACTATGCTTGACTTATTGAAAGATTTCGTTGATATCATTCTTCACATCGATGTTCATTTAAGAATATGGGTAACTGAGTATCAGACATGGACTTATTTTATCCTGTTCTTTATTATTTTCATGGAAACCGGGTTTGTAGTTACTCCATTTTTGCCGGGTGATTCTCTTCTTTTTGCTGCCGGGACTGTTGCTGCTATGCCTGGAGAACCGCTTAGCCTGTTTCCATTGATGCTCATAATGATCTGTGCAGCTTTTGGAGGAGATAATACCAACTACTTTATCGGGAAATTGCTTGGTCAAACCGTTTACGAAAAAAATTATCGCCTGATAAAGAGAAAGTACCTTGACCAAACCCATGCATTTTATGAAAAACACGGTGGAAAAACCATCATTATCGCCAGGTTTATTCCTATTATCCGCACTTTTGCTCCTTTCGTAGCCGGAGTAGGGACTATGCGTTATATCCGCTTCATATCATTCAGTATTCTTGGGAGTTTATTTTGGGTTGGACTTTTCTGTACAACCGGATATTTTTTCGGAAATTTACCTATTGTAAAAAATAATTTTTCATTTGTAATAATAGCTATCATCATAATATCGGTTCTGCCAATGGTCATAGGTCTTTTAAGAAACTATCTGGCAAGTAAGAAATAAAATTATGAGCCGGATCATTAATAAAAGTCATATTAGTACATTAACTCTGGGAGGATTGATTGTTACCCTGGGGATAGTGTTCGGCGATATTGGAACATCTCCTTTATATGTAATGAAAGCTATTGTTTTCGGCGCCGATGTTATTACAGAGCAATACATTTTGGGAGGACTTTCCTGTATTTTCTGGACCCTTACGCTTCAAACAACCATCAAATACATCATAATCACCTTAAGAGCCGATAACAAAGGTGAAGGTGGTATCTTTTCTCTATTTGCCCTTATTCGTAAACGTGCCAAATGGGCTTACCTTTTTGCAATCATCGGGGGATGTACTTTGTTGGCTGATGGAGTTATAACCCCTTCAATTACCATTGTTTCGGCAGTGGAAGGATTGCTTACAATAAATGCAAGGATCCCTGTAGTACCTATTGTGGTTGTAATTATTTCAGCGCTATTTTTTATCCAGAAATTTGGGACAAAATTGGTAGGTGAATCATTTGGTCCCATGATGTTCATCTGGTTTCTGATGCTCGGCCTTCTAGGTTTTGCTCAGATTATCACAAATCCATCGATCGTTAAGGCCCTCGACCCCAAATACGCCTATCTGTTTCTGACCCAGGCACCACATGGGTTTATACTTCTCGGAGCGGTATTTTTGTGTACCACCGGTGCAGAAGCACTTTACTCTGATCTAGGACATTGCGGACTAAAGAATATCAGGGTATCCTGGATATATGTTAAAATATGTCTTGTACTTAACTACCTTGGGCAAGGTGCATGGATCCTCAAAAACTCAGATTCTGTCAATGAGTGGATTAATCCTTTTTTTGCCATCATGCCTCACTGGTTTCTTATCACCGGTATCATTATTTCGACGGCTGCAGCAATCATTGCGAGCCAGGCATTGATTAGCGGATCTTATACCCTTATCAGTGAAGCTATTTCTCTGAATTTCTGGCCCAAGATCAAAATAAATTATCCAACCAATATTAAAGGTCAGATGTATATTTCCAGTATAAACTGGATGCTCTATTTTTCCTGCCTCTTCGTGATCCTTTTCTTTCAGCGTTCTTCCAATATGGAGGCTGCTTACGGTCTGTCCATTACGATCACGATGTTGATGACTACCGTTTTATTGAGTATTTACCTGCATTATAGAAAATTTCCCATTTATATCATTTTGCTGTTCCTGCTTGTTTATTTGACCATCGAGGGGGCATTTCTGATTGCTAATCTGAATAAATTCCTGCATGGTGGATGGTTTACCTTGCTTCTTGGGGGTGGTCTTTTTATTATTATGTATGTGTGGTTCAATGGACGAAAGATCAAAAACAGCTTCATCGAATTTGTTAAGATTGAAAATTACTACGAAATTCTCAAGGAACTCAGTACTGATAATTCCATTCCGAAATATGCCACAAATCTGGTTTTTCTGACCAAAGCCAACAAGGTTACCGATATTGAATCCAAGATTATCTATTCCATTCTGAATAAACAGCCCAAGCGGGCAGACACATATTGGCTTTTACACGTCGATATTCTTGATGAACCCCATGTGCTGGAATATAAGGTCACGAAATTAATTCCCGGAATTCTCAATAAAATCGACTTCAAAATTGGTTTTAAGGTTCAACCCAGGGTTAACCTCTTCTTTAGGCAGGTACTGGAAGAGATGAACAGGAATGGGGAGGCGGATCTGGAAAGTCATTATGATTCACTCAGAAAGTATCATATTTTCAGTGACTTCCGGTTTGTAGTGATTGACCGCATCCAAAACTACGATTTTGATTTCCCACCCCGAGAACAGTTTGTCATGGATATGTATGCCATTTTCAAAAAATTCGGGATCACGGAAGTCAGGGCATTGGGCTTGGACACGTCAAATGTCACGGTTGAAACGGTACCCCTATATATAGACAAAGAAATTCCGATCCTGCTGATGCGGAATGACCATACAAAGCATCAGGGTTAGAACGGTAAGATTATTGTTTGCGCTGAATGGCCAGGAGTACTGCATTTACAACATCGATAGAATCCAAACCATATTTTTTCATCAGTTCATCCGGGGTTCCACTTTCTCCAAATTTATCATCAACGGCGACCATTTCAACAGGCACCGGGTAATTTCTGACAAGGAGTTGAGCGATGCTGTCGCCTAACCCTCCATTCCTCATATGCTCTTCCGCCGTAACAGCACATCCCGTTTTTCTGACAGAATGCAAGATCGTATCTTCATCAAGGGGTTTTATGGTATGGATATTGATGACTTCTGACTGAATTCCCTGCTCAGCCAGTATTTTTGAAGCTTCAAGCGCCTTCCAAACAAGATGACCCGTTGCAAATATGGAAATATCTGTCCCTTCCCTAAGCGGTAAAGCTTTTCCAATGATAAAATCGAAGTGAGGATCGGTAAAGTTTGGCATTTTGGGTCGCCCGAATCTAAGGTAAACCGGACCTGTATGTTTTGCAATTGCTAAAGTTGCAGCTTTTGTCTGATTAAAATCACAGGGATTAATTACAATCATGTTGGGCAGCATCTTCATCATGCCAACATCTTCCATATTCTGATGGGTGGCGCCATCCTCGCCAAGCGTGATTCCGGCATGAGAAGCACAAATTTTTACATTTTTGTTGGAGTATGCGATAGATTGTCGAATCTGGTCATATACCCTACCGGTTGAAAAATTAGCAAAAGTACCTGTGAATGGTATCTTTCCCCCTGTTGCTAAGCCTGCAGCAATTCCAATCATATTAGCCTCCGCAATCCCAATCTCGAAAAACCGGTCAGGAAATGTCTTTGCAAATGCATCCATTTTAAGAGAGCCTGTGAGGTCGGCGCATAAAGCAACAACTTCGGGATTAAGTTTTCCAAGTTCCAGCAGAGCCTCCCCAAATCCAGAACGGGTATCTTTGGAACCAGTATTGATATATTCTTGCATAATCAGTTTGTATATAATTTTACATTTACTGTCTGTCCTGATTCAACAGTGAATGTCTTTTCGACGGAATAGCTGGATTTATTGGAATATTTCGATCTGAAAACCACCCGGTAAGATCCCGGTTCAAGGTAAAGGGTTTCTTGTTGTTGAGGTGTATCTTTCAGGTTATATAACCAAATCAGATGGTTTTTATCTTCAAGATAGAGACTCCCATAACCATTTGTGGATTTCTGAATGACAGCAATTCCAGGTAATGGAATTTCCACACTGGTTGTCTGGCTTTGTTGGATTTCCACATCCTTCACGAGTATCCTGGGCAAACATAATATTTCCACCTCATAGGATCCAGTAAGATATTTTTCTGTCTGGTCAAATTGCTGAACGTTAATCGTTTCCGTATGTCCTTTTTGCCGGATAACACATGGCAGGAACTTCAGCGTACTATTTACACCGGTTTTAAACGAGAGATATCCCTGAGGAACATCGACTCCGACGATGTTATGCTTCCCGGCAGTCAATTTAAGCGAATCTTTTTTTACCGGAGGGATCGTATTGACAACCAGATTATAGGTTATCAGGGGATCAATATCGAGGGTATCGGGTAATCCCTTGCTGTTGAAGGAATGGATAAGGTTATATTTTGGAAGACCGGAAAAGGCATCATAAAAGGTCATATTAACATTTGTCTCTGTCGCTTTGCCATAAATATCAAGCAGGTTGATTTGAATAGTTGTAGGATTCAGGGCTCGCGAAATAATTACTTTCAAGGCATTCCGGAATTCCTTTTCATTTTTTGCGTCAAAATAGGTTCCGACGCAGTCGAACTGTTCCTTAAAACTTTTTCCGATACCTACAATAAATGGCTTCAGAAGGATACCGGCTTTTTGAAGTTTTGCTGAAACTGCGCAGGGATCTCCTCCGCATTCTTCTAAACCATCCGTAATTAATACAACGATGTTACGACAATTGTCGCAAGGTGGGAAATCTTTTGAAGCCTGATCAAGGGAATAGGCTATGGGTGTGGTTCCTTTGGGAGTTATAGTTTTTAAAATATGTTTGATTTTGGCCGTATTGTCTTTACTGAAAGGAACTTCCAGGCGGGTATCATTGCAATCCTGGGGAGGAAATGGTTTTTGATGGCCATAAACCCGTAATGCCAGTTCAAGATTAGGGATGGTCCGGAGGCTATCAAGGATGCTGCAAAAAAGTTTAACAGCGATGTTGAACTTCGTATCGCTCTGGAATCGGCCGTACATACTTTGGGAAGCGTCAAAAACGAAAAGTATTCTCGTTTTGGGTTTTGGTTTTTCCTCTTCTTTCGGAATTTGCGGTAAGCCAAATACAGGAAGTACCAGAAAAAAGATGATGAATATGGTTTTGTTCACTGAAATATTTGGATAAAATAAAATCAATTAATAATCGCCCAATGTCTCTTCGATCTGTGCAAGGGCCTTGGCAGCCTGTTCATTGTTTGGCGGAACGCCATGCCATTCATGATTGTCGAGCATAAAATCAACCCCGTAACCCATGTGTGTACTCATAACGATCACAACCGGTTGTCTATTATGCAACGATTCTCTGGCAATATTGATGGTCTTAACAACTTCCAAGATATCATTCCCAATCATTTCAAAAACATGCCAGCCGAAAGCTTTAAATTTTGAAGGAAGATCTCCCAGGGATACGATATTTTCAACCGATCCGTCGATTTGTTTTCCATTATAATCAATAATAGCGATGAGGTTATCGATCTTCTTGGCAGATGCATACAAAAAAGCTTCCCAGTTCTGGCCTTCCTGAAGCTCCCCATCTCCCATAAGGCAATAGACAACCGATTTATCGTTGTTCATCCGTTTAGAAAGGGCAACTCCGATGGCAACCGATAGTCCCTGACCCAGTGAACCCGATGACATTCTCACGCCAGGTAAACCGTCGTTGGTGGTAGGGTGACCTTGTAACCTTGATCCAATTTTACGGAAGGTAGCAAGTTCCCTGATGTCAAAAAAACCATACCGGGCAAGGACACTGTACCAGCCAGCCGAAAGATGGCCATTGGAAAGGAGGAATACATCCTCCCCTTTCCCATCCATTTGGAAATTATGCGGATCGGGTCGCATTATCTGAAAATAAAGGGCAACCATCAGGTCAGCAGTACCGAGTGCTCCTCCGGGATGACCGGAAGCAGCCCCATTGACCATGCGAATAATATCCCGCCGGACCTGACTGGAAATTTTTTGTAATTCGTTGATTGTAGGCATCGGGATGAACAAATATTGTGTAATATAGAATAGGCCAAATATATCATAATTAAGCATGGAGGAAGAGTCATGTTAATAAAATTGGAAAAGATTTGAGGAGCATGTTCTCATTTTTGCTTCTTTTGCTTTCTGATCTTCCATCAGGAGTAACATGAGAAACATTTTTTTATTTTTTACCGGTTTTTTTTGGTTTATTCTTACTGCAACAGTTTCCGGATCTATAACTGATTCCACCTGGGTAGATTCCGTATTCCGGACATTAAGTCCTGAACAGAAGATCGCGCAGCTTCTTATTATCAGGGCTTACTCTTCAAGAGATTCTGCTTATGAAGACAGTCTTATAACCGAGGTTAAAAAGTTCAATGTCGGAGGAATTTGTTTTTTCAAGGGAAGTCCAGCCCGGCAAGCCATCTTGACCAACCGGTTTCAGCATGCAGTTCAAACCCCTCTTCTGATATCGATCGATGCTGAGTGCGGATTGGGGATGCGACTCGACAGCGCTTTTTCTTTTCCATGGCCAATGACATTAGGTGCCATTCAGGATGACTCGCTGATTTATACGATGGGGGCATCTGTAGCTGATGCTTGCAAGCGAATGGGAATTCAGATAAATTTCGCACCGGTCGTAGATATAAATAATAATCCCAGGAACCCGGTAATTAATTTCCGGTCATTTGGTGAAAACAAAGACCGGGTTGCTAAAAAAGGGTCACTTTACATGAAAGGCATGCAGGATCACGGAATAATGGCAACTGCCAAGCATTTTCCGGGACACGGAGATACCGATTCAGATTCCCATGTTACCTTGCCGGTGATCAGCCATTCCATGACTCGTATGGATTCGATCGAGCTTTTCCCATTCAAAAGACTGATCCATGATGGTGTTAAAGGAGTTATGGTTGCACACTTGTATGTTCCATGTTTTGATTCCTCAACAAATATTGCAACTACCCTTTCCAAGAATACCGTTACCGGAATCCTGAAGCAACGTTTAGGTTTTACGGGTTTTGTCATAACGGATGCCCTCGATATGAAGGGAGTAACCAAATTCTTCAAACCCGGTGAGATCGAAGTAAAAGCATTACAAGCCGGGAATGACATTCTTTTGCTCCCACAAGATGTAAAGATTGCTATAAACGCTATCAAACAAGCTGTCGACAGCGGATTGATTTCACAGGAATCTATCGATCAAAAATGCCGTAAAATCTTACGATTAAAATACCAGATGGGATTGGCAGCGAACCGGGAAATTGAACTGAAAGATCTTGTCGCTGATCTCAATCCTCCGGATGCCGCGGCTCTCAGAAATATCCTTTATAAATCTTCCATAACCCTACTGAAGGATGATGTGCAGCTGATACCATTAAAATCTCTTGACCGTAGAAAAATTGCTTCACTTTCAATAGGCGATACTTGCCTGACTCCTTTTCAGAAAAGTTTACGGATGTATGCTCCGGTTGATCCTTACCATTCACCGCTCAACCCCGATAAAAAGCTATCCGACAGTCTTGTTTATGAACTCTCGGGATATCATATTGTTTTGGTCGGATTGCATCATTTTTCAAATTTCCCTGCCGACAGTTTTGGCATTTCAAGAAATACCATTCGTTTCCTGGATACTTTGTTCCGTCAAAACCGTTGTATTTTATCTGTTTTCGGGAATCCATACTCGCTCAATCTTTTATCTGGTTTGCGTAACGCAGAATCTGTGATCTTGACTTACCAGGACAATCCAATTACTGAAAATTATGCAGGAGAACTAATTTTTGGTGGAATTTCTTCAAATGGGAAACTGCCTATTTCAGTTTCCCGGTTTAAAGCCGGTTCGGGAGAAAAAATCGAGAAAAACAGGTTGGAAGTAATAATTCCGGAAGAAATAGGTATTCCTTCCATTGCCCTTAACCGGATCGATTCCATTGCCGATGCCGGAATCAGGGCAAATGCTTTCCCGGGGTGTCAGATCCTCTTTGCAAAAAACGGAAAGGTGTTTTATTTCAAATCGTTTGGGCATCCACGTTATGAAGATTCTGTATGGGTCAAAAACGATGATATCTATGATCTGGCATCAGTCACAAAGTTAGCGGCGACTACCCTTGCGATTATGAAACTTTATGATGACGGAAAAATCAAGCTTGATGACAGTCTGGGAACCTACCTGCCGGAACTCAAAGGAAGTAATAAATCGGGACTTGTCCTGCGTGATATACTTGCCCACCAGGCAGGGTTGAACAGCTGGATTCCTTTTTTTGAAAAAACCATCACTCATGGTAAACCTGATCCGTTAATCTATCAACCGGAATTTTCCAATTTGTTTCCATTCAGGGTGGCAGAAAATTTGTTCATTCAGAAAACCTATCCCGATTCAATTTATAAAGCGATTATCGATTCCCCGCTCCGGACAACCAGGGATTACAAATACAGTGATCTCGGCTTTTATCTGCTGAAAAAAATCGTTGAAAAGCTGACCGGTAAGTCTTTTGACGAGTTTCTGGCAGACGCATTCTATAAACCTATGGGGCTTCAGTCCATAGGATTCAGGCCAATTGAAAAGTTTGCAAGGACAAGGCTAATCCCAACGGAAAAGGATACGGTTTTTCGCATGCAGTTGATCTGGGGAGATATCAATGATCAGGGGGCCGCCATGCTTGGCGGTGTATCGGGACATGCCGGCTTATTCTCCAATGCTATGGATCTGGCGGTTATCATGCAGATGTTGCTTCAGGAGGGACAGTATGGAGGGAAACAATATATTCAATCGAAAACAGTCAAAGAATTTACACGTGTCCAATTTCCGAAGAGAGGTAACCGTCGAGGATTGGGATTCGACAAACCCTTGTTGAATCCTTCTCCGGATGGTCCTTGTTATGAACATGTTCCTTCCTCAAGTTTCGGTCATTCAGGATTTACCGGAAACCTTGTCTGGGCAGATCCGGAGAATCAACTTATATATATATTTCTCTCCAACCGCACCTATCCCGATTCAAAAAATACAAAACTTTCCGATATGAACATCCGCACAAATATTCAGAAAGTTGTATATGATCTCCTGAAAAAATATCGGATCAAATAGTTACATTTGCAGAAAAAAAGAATATGAACAATACCCTGAAATCCGGTTTACTCTGGCTTTTTGCATTTTTATTCACTGCAGGATTAGCCATCTATCAGCGAAAAACCGGTCCTACCTATCCGGTTAGCGGCAATGTCACCATCGAAAATCAGCAGATACAATACAAGCTGATCCGTACAGCAGATGTGGGAAGAGATGCTGAAGTCAGGATTGTTGTTGCAGATACCAACATCAAGGGAGAAATGCTTTACCGACGGTTCAAAAGCTACGACCGGTGGGCAACAAAACCAATGGAACGCTATGGGGATACGCTGATCGCAACTATTCCCAAACAGCCGGCAGCCGGGAAGGTGATGTATCAAATCACCCTTATAAAAGGCGATCAACGATTCCTTTTGAATGACCATCCTGCAATTATACGGTATAAAGGTGTAGTTCCCGGAGGTATCCTCTGGCCACATATTTTGACTATTTTCCTCGCGATGCTTTTTTCCACCCGTACCGGTCTGGAGGTTATCTTTAAAGGAAAATCCACTTTTGCCTATACCTGGGTGACAGTGATCATGCTCTTTCTGGGAGGTCTTATTTTCGGACCTTTGGTTCAGAAATATGCCTTTGATGCTTACTGGACAGGATGGCCATTCGGATATGACCTGACGGATAATAAATCGCTGATTGCTTTTATCTTCTGGATGATCGCTCTTATCGTCCTGATTAAGAAGCGCGAAAATAAAATCTGGCCGATCATTGCTGCAATCATGCTGTTGGTTGTATTTCTCATCCCGCACAGCGTCCTTGGATCAGAGATTGACTTTACCAAGGAACAGCAGACTCAGACAATTAAGAATTAAGCATCCTAATCAATCCGCCTTGATTGTCACAACGATAATTATCCTTATCACTGTTATTATTTCAGTCATTTCTCTGAATAACGGAGAGGTTTTTTCAAGACTGAAATTCAACGCTTATGATGTAAAGCACAGTAACCAATGGTACCGGTTTTTTACCTATGGATTTGTTCATGCCGGTTATCTTCATCTGTTCATTAACATGTTTGTATTGTATTCTTTTGGAAGAATTGTTGAGGCAAATTTCAAATTTCACTTCCACGAAAAGGCTTTACTGTACTATTTCCTTCTTTATATCGGAGGACTTTTATTATCGATCATACCGGCATTTGGGAAACACAAGAATGATGTTTTCTACAATGCTGTCGGAGCATCCGGGGCTGTTTCCGCTATCGTTTTCTCAAGCATTCTTCTTTACCCTCTCGGTAAGATTTTTTTCTTTCTGATTCCCATCGGAATACCTGCTCCCGTCTTCGGTATTTTATACCTTATCTATGAGGCAACTATGAGCCGACGCGCAAAGGACAATATTGGCCATGATGCACACTTCTGGGGAGCAATTTTTGGACTGATTTTTACAATCGCATTAAAACCGGAGTTGGTAATCTTATTCTTTCAACAGTTGGGATTAATGTTTTAGCCTTATCCTGGCATCTACCACCTTGACTCCTTCAGGACTTCCAAGTAAAGGATTAAGATCAAGTTCGATAATTTCAGGAGCATTGGTCACTAATGCAGACAGCTTCACGATCACATCGACAAATGCATTTTCATCTATTCCTTTCATTCCTCGAACACCCTGGATGATCTTGTAGCTCTTCAAACTCCGGATCATTGTATGTGCCTCCTCTCTGGAAACAGGTGAAAGTCCTACTGCAATATCTTTCAATACTTCAATAAAAATGCCTCCCATGCCACAAAGAATAAGGTGCCCAAACTTGGGTTCAAATTTGGCTCCAACAAAGAGTTCTATCCCGGAAAGCATCGGCTGTAGTAAAATTGCTGTAGTATCTTGGATCAACATCATTCTTTCGAATTCACGGTTGAGGGTTTTTATATCCTTTACTCCGAGCACTACGCCTCCGACATCCGATTTATGCACCGGACCGACGACTTTCATGACAAGCGGGAATCCTAATTCCCGTGCGGCTTTTCTGGCCTCTTCCGGGATGGAGGCCACGATCTCTCCTGCTCTTGGTATTCCACAGGCATCGAGTAATCCCAGGGTTTCTCCTGGTGATATATATCCTTCGGGAGCATTCTCCACAATTTTCCGAATTGAAGGTCTATCTACTTCGGGCAAAGTGACTGGTCCGGACAATGGTCTCGGTCTATAATAAACCCGTGCCAGTGCATTTCCGAAAACCACTTCATCGGGGAAGAAAACATGGTCTTCTGCTATAAATTCGGTAATCTCATCATGTGCTGTCTGGAGTGAAGGAAGAATAGGGAAAATTGGTTTTTGTGAACTCTTTTTCTTCTCCGATAGGATCTGGTAAACATCATTGATCCTCGTCAGACCAGGAGTTCCGAAGATTACGGCCATTCCATCGATCTCTTCAAAGTATTTATCGGTATAGTCGATGATCTTCCCGAGTTGTTCACTGTTTCCGGTGGCAAGGAAATCGATGGGATTAGCGACGGAGGAACCGGGATACAGGTATGTTAACAGTTCTTTTGCTGCCGGGTTCATTATAGGAGGAACGGTCATCCCTGCATTTGATAAGGCGTCGGTGAGCATAACTGCCGGTCCCCCGGCATGAGTAATTATTGCCATATTTTTACCTTTCAACTCCGGATAGGCAAATACTGAGGCGACGCTTATCAGGTCCTGCCGTCCATAGCAACGGACGATACCTGCTTTTCTGAAGAGGGCATCAACAGCAACTTCCGGACTGGCAAGCGCTCCGGTATGAGAGGATGCGGCACGGCTTCCTGCATCCGATGATCCGGCTTTGATTGCTGCAATCTTGCAACCTTTCCTGATCAGGGATGATGCATGTTTCAGCAAAAGTTGCGGTTTGGAAATGTTTTCGATGTACAGTAATTTGATCCGCGAACTGGTATCCGGATTCCACTTTTCATCCAGGTAGGCCAGGATATCCTCCACTCCGGTCTGTGCGCTGTTACCCACTGAAAACACACTTGCAAAAGTCAAGCCGTTGGGTATTCCAGCTTCCATGATAAAACATGCTGTTGCCCCGGACCCTGAGATGAAATCACATCCTTTGGGATCAAGTTTGGGAATGGGTTTTGTGAAAAGACCGGTATAGGCAGGTGTCAGGACTCCAATACAATTGGGACCGATTAGTGTGCCACCAACCGAGTTTACACTATCGACAATTTCATGTTCCAGTATCCTGCCCGCCTCACTCTCTTCACTAAAACCGGCCGAGAGGACAATAAATGCGCGTGTGTTTTTATAATGGGCCAGTAGTTCAATGGTTGTCGGGATGTACTTTGCTGCTATCGCGATAATGGCAAGATCAACATCCGGAAGAAATGAGGGATCTTGAAAACTTTTCACTCCTTGTACGATGGTTTCTTTCGGATTAATCACGTAAAGCTGGCCTTTGAATCCACCTTCAATAAGATTACGCAGGACGGCACCACCGGGTTTGGTCAAATCATTCGAGCCACCGATCACGACTATGCTTTCAGGATGGAGTAACTGCGGGTTTATCATGAACTTTTTTTTGCTAAAATACACAGAATGGATGATTTTTTACTGTTTAGTGTTAAAAAATAAACAGTGAAAGGGAATATAGAACTGAATCGGTCTGTTCCCACGGAAGAGTGATCCTGCCTAACAAGAATTGATAAAACCCTGGGGGGGATTTTTTTTTATTCGAACATCATTGAAATACTGACGACGCCTGGACCTGCATTAGCGACGAGGGCAGGAGAAGCGTTATCGACAAAGAGTGGTTTTTTACCCGTAAGCTTTTCCATTTCAGTTGTATAGAATTCGACTGTTTTCGGATTATTCGCATGGGTTATGGCATATTCCCAAACCTTATTGTTTCGCAATAATTTGGCGATATCGCGAATCAATTTTTTATTGATCCCTTTCTCTGAAAAAGATTTTCCGAGCAGCTCCGTTTTCCCTTCTTTATTCATATATATGATGGGTTTCAGATCAAGTAATTTTGCAATAAAACCCTTAAGCGGACTTACCCTACCCGACCTCACAATGTATTTCATTGTAGTAACGCTTACCCTGAGGTGCGATTTTTCTATCCATTCATTTATCCTGGACGAAATGTTTTCATGAGACATCCCGTTTTCCATGGCTTTTGCAATACGAAGAATCAGCAGGCCCAAACCACCCGTCACAGTTTTCGAGTTAAATACATCAATTTTCTTTCCAGTACCTTCAGCCACCTCGCGCGATGCAATCAGGCTGTTCGAGTATGTTCCACTCAGTCCCTGGCTTATATGTATCCCGATCACAGAATTATACTGGGTGCAAAGAAACTCATATTTATTCTGGAAATCTTTAGATGAAGGTTGGGCAGAAGAAGGATTGGTCTCAGATTTTTCAAGTAATGAATAGAATTGCTGAGGCTGAATTGTCATCCGGTCAAGATAATATGTTTCACCAAAATGAACGATCAACGGGATCATATGGATCTGGTACTTGTCAAGTAATTCTTTTGGAATATCACAGGTGGAATCGGTTAGAATTGCTATATCCGATTTCCGGTTTTGCAAAATTTCATTCTGCATAACCATATCATCCACTTTCTGATAGGTGATATTACCGAACCGGGCAAGTTGAGAACAAACTTCAGCCGGGAAATCGGTATGAATATGGATGCGCATTTTCTTTGGCGATCCTGCTATCACGAGCGAATCTCCACAATGGCCAATATAATTCCTGATCGCAGATTTTTCGAGATTCTGACCACCGATCAATGCTTCCGTACAATACCGGAAAGTGATGGCATCATGTAGTACTTCCGCGACATCGGTCTTAGTATCGACCTCTTCAATAGCCGCTGTAAGTTTTCTCTCATCGCCTTTTGTAAAAAAATCAAGAATTCCTTCCAGAAAATAAACAAATCCTTTTGCTCCGGCATCAACAACATGGGCACGGGCGAGAACTTCGAGTTTTTTTGTCGTTTGTGCTAGCGATTCAAGAGCTTTATTGTATGCTTCAATAAGAAGACGGATAAAATCATCTATGCGGTCCTTGACAATATACATGTATTCGGCCCAATCTTTTATCACCGTAAGGATGGTTCCCTCAACAGGTTCTGCAATGGCTTCGTAGGCATAGTTCACGGCACGCCGCATGCTTTCCGTAAATGAGGCAATATCGAGGGTTTGTCCCGTTTTTATTTCATTGCTAAATCCGTAAAGGAATTGCGCAAAGATGATTCCTGAATTTCCCCTGGCTCCGACAAGTGCAGCATCGGCCAACGCAGTAGCAGCTTGTTTTGGATTATCTGTCGGAATAATCGCATCAATAATCGATCGCATGGTCGAAGCCAAGTTTGTTCCGGTATCGGCATCCGCAACCGGGAAGACATTAATCTTGTTCAGTATTTTCTGTTGATCGAAAATGCGGTGAGCGCCTGCCAGAAAAGAATAATAGAGCTGTTTCCCATCCAGCTCTTTAATTTTTTTACCTGGATATGTCAAAGTTCAAGGTTTAAAAAACGTGCAAAGGTACATATATTTTTTTAGCAGATTATTTTAACCGGTTCAGTTGGCTCAACTCTCCCTTCAAAATAATATCATTAAGTGTTTTAACCAAATCAGTGTATTGGTTTTTACTCCCGCATTGGTACATTTCCAATAAAGGTTCCTTATCGACAATTAATTTAAAAAGTTCGTTGCTGTTAGGTGTCTTCGGCAAACGGCTGTATGATTCGTATGTGTAAGACAGAAATCCAACATTGGGACCTATGCCGCGATTATCCAACAGGTAACCTCCGGTTAAAACTGTGGGATAGGAAAAACCATGGTTATAATAAATATCTCTGATATCGGGATAAGAGGCGATTGCTGACTTGTCATCAGTCATGATCACAGGGACAAGTGTGAAATAGTCATTTCTCGTTTTATAGATAATACAAGGAGGACCAGGAACTTTAGCACCTACAGAGGTTGAACCAGAAGAAGAATTAGCTGAAGGCATGGTGTGTGACGAACATGAGATGAGAAGAATTCCAGAAAAGATTGACAATATTAGTCCTTTAAGGAAATGAAACATGAATGATTGGTTAAATCTTTATGAGTCTATGACAAAGGTAACAATGATTTCGACAATGTATCACTATAATGAAATGTTAAAATAATGTAATTTTTCATAAACCGCACTTAATATTTTATAATTTTGCAGCCCGAACTTCGTTTATTCAACCATAAAAATATCGTCATATGTACAAAGTTGTTGTTTCTTTCATCATTTTGATTTTTGCAGCAGTTACAATAAATGCTCAAGAAGTCACACAAATCGCAAATCCTAATGCCCCGGAGATTTCTTTTGAAAAAACTGTTCATGATTATGGCAGCATTACCCAGGGAGCAGACGGTACCTGTGAATTCAAATTCACAAATTCAGGTAAAGAACCCCTTATACTTTCAAAACCTGCATCATCATGCGGTTGTACTGTTCCTACCTGGCCGCAGGAACCTATTTTGCCTGGGAAAAGCGATGTGATCAAGGTAACCTATAATACAAATAATGTAGGTCCTATCAATAAAACCGTAACTGTCACTTCCAATGCCAAGACAAACAGGGTCATTCTCAGCATCAAGGGAATCGTAATTGCGAAACCGGCTACCACAATGCCTGAAAAGTCTAACGACCAGGGAGCGACTCCTGTAACTAAATAATTAATTTTAATTCTTTTTCTTAATTTAGCCAGCCAAAAGCTGGCTTTAATGTTTTGGTAATATCAACTGCTTATGCCTACTATTTCACACCGTGGTCAAATTGTTCCCCCTTCTCCAATCCGGAAACTTGTTCCTTTCTCAGATGAAGCAAAAAAGAAAGGGATCAAGGTCTACCATCTGAATATCGGTCAGCCGGATATTGAAACTCCGGAAAATGCGATGGATAAGATACGTCATACTAACCTGAAAGTAGTAGAATATAGCCATTCGGCAGGAATTCTATCTTATCGTACAAAACTGGTGGAGTACTACAAAAGAAATCATATTGATGTTACTCCGGAAGAAATGATTGTTACGACTGGCGGTTCAGAGGCAATTCTTTTTGCCATGTTTACCTGTTTGGATCCTGGGGATGAAATCATCATCCCGGAACCCTTTTATGCCAATTACAACGGTTTTGCCATCGCGGCCGGTATAACGGTAAAACCCATCGAATCGTTTATAGAAAATGGGTTTGCACTTCCTCCGATCCAAGCATTTGAGAATGCGATCGGACCCAGAACCAAGGCGATCATGGTCTGTAACCCTAACAATCCGACCGGATATCTTTATTCGATGGAAGAGTTGGAATTGCTGAAGGAAGTTGTTCTCAAACACGATCTCTATCTTTTTGCCGACGAGGTCTATCGTGAATTCTGCTATGACGGGAAACGGCATTATTCGGTGATGCAGTTGAAGGGAATTGACCAAAACGTGGTACTCATGGATTCCATTTCAAAAAGATATAGCGCCTGCGGTGCACGGATTGGTGTTCTAATTTCAAAAAACAAAGATATAATCTGTTCGGCGCTTAAGTTTGCACAGGCAAGATTAAGTCCTCCCACCTTTGGTCAGATCATTGGCGAAGCAGCAATCAACGCTCCTGATTCATACCTGGATCACGTTCTTGCTGAATATGTGCAGCGACGTAATGTCGTTGTGGAAGCCATCAATAAGATGGAGGGTTGTTTCTGTCCGAACCCAGGCGGAGCATTTTACGCAGTTGCCCGTTTGCCCATTGACGATTCCGATAAATTCTGCCAATGGTTGCTCGAAAGTTTCAATTACCATAATGAGACGGTTATGCTGGCTCCGGCTACCGGATTTTACTATTCGAAAGGGCGTGGTAAAGATGAGGTCAGGATCAGTTATGTGCTCAATGTGAATGACCTGAAGAAAGCCATGAAATGCCTCGAGGAGGGGCTCAAGGTTTATCCTGGGAAACTATAAGGTCATTAGTCATCAGTTATTTATCAATAGAATAAGCCAATGACAGATGACTGAAATTTTCAGACTCAATCTCTGTAAAGAAGGTACTTTATCCTGATAAGTTTGAATTTTTGAAGTTCTTCCTGCCAGCTCATCTTTATCTCTTCTTCCGGTATCCCATTCATGATCTGCTCCCTGAGTTTGGCAGTTCCTGCAAGTTTATCGAAATAAGCGGTAAAAAATCCGGGATTATCACCCAGATCGGTAAAAGCTGCGATTAACCATGAAAGTTGGATACTGCCAAGATATTCCGGGTGATTTTTAGTGATCAGCCGCAAATCCACGCCACGACACTCGACTCCTTCAAAGGGGGGATGAATACTCATACCCATGATGGTTTTAGGTACGAAACTAAAACTACAACGTAACCATTCGGGATGTCCGAATACCTCAAAAGGATATCGTGTCCCTCGGCCAACACTCATCATAGTCCCTTCAAATAAACAAAGTGATGGATACAGATATACTGCGTTCATCGAAACAAGATTTGGTGAAGGCCAGGCCGGCAGCTGATAATGCGCCTGGTGAGTATAATTTTCAATGGGGATTACAGTCAGTTTGCATTTCAAACCATTTTTCAACCATCCCTCCCCGTTAACCATCTTTGCATACTCCCCGATGGTCATTCCATAAACTATAGGCACGGGATGCATTCCGACAAAAGAGGCAAACTCTTTTTCCAGTACCGGGCCATCAATATAAAATCCATTAGGATTGGGCCTGTCGAAAACAATTAACGGAATCCTGTTTTCCGCAGAAGCTTCCATCACATATGTAAGCGTGGAAATGTAGGTATAAAACCTTACCCCTACATCTTGAATATCGAAAATTATCATGTCAATCCCTTTCAGATTCGTTGCCGAAGGTTGTTTTTTATTCCCGTAAAGGGAGATCACATCGAGACCGGTCACGGGATCGGTAAAGTTTTCAACCGAGGCACCGGCTTCCGAATAGCCCCGGAATCCATGCTCGGGGGAGAATATCTTCACAATTTTAATCCCGGAACGGATCAGAGTATCCACCACATTTACACCGTTGACTACCGATGCCAGGTTGGCTACGATCCCAATATTTTTTCCTGCCAGCAGCGACAGGTATTTACCTGTTCTTTCCGCACCCACCCTCATCTGGGAAAAACAGTAAAGAGTCGAAATCATGAGCAATCCAAGAATGAGGATGGATAATTTCTCATATTTCCTTTTCATGGGAATGGGATAGGAATATGCAATCTAAAAACGTTTCTGAAGGAACTCCAAAGTGTAAAATTAGGGAAAAAGTTGATTCCGGTGAAAAGGCATGGATTCCCACCAATTTCCAATTTTTAATACTTTTGTAGAAAAGCTCCGCTTTTGAATACCGAACTTTTCGTCGCCCGTCGTATCGTTTCCCGAAATAAAGGGAATTTTTCAAGACCGGTGGTAGTTATTGCCATTGTGTCCATAGCACTTGGCCTGACCGTGATGTTCGTTGCAATTGCTATCTTAACCGGATTCCAAAAAGAAATTCGTGAAAAAGTAATTGGTTTTGGAGGGCATATCCAGGTATCCCACTTCATGGAGAATCCTTCGATCGAATCGAGACCGGTTGAAAAAAACCAACCCTTTCTACCGGGATTGAAACATACCAAAGGTATCCGTCATATCCAGGTTTACGGTATTAAAGCCGGGATCATCAAAACCAAAGACGAGATTCAGGGAGTTATATTGAAAGGGGTCGGGAGTGATTTTGATTGGTCATTTTTTCAAAATAAAATTGTGGAAGGCCACCGTTTTAATGTTACCGACACCGGGAAGACTGATGAAGTTATCATCAGCAAAGCACTGGCGAATATGCTCAAACTCAATGTTAATGATGATTTGCGGATGTACTTCATCTCTGGTGACAACACCCTGGGTAGAAAATTCAAAATTTCAGGAATCTATGAAACCGGATTTGAGGAGTTCGACAAGCTTTATGTAATCGGCGATATCCACCACATTCAGAAGCTTAATGGCTGGACCCAGGAACAGGTTGGTGGTTTCGAAATCCTGATAGACAAGTTCAAGGATATTGACAGGATGGGAGCGCTGGTCTATCATCAAATTGGCTTCAGTCTTGATGCGTCCACGATCAAGCAGCTGTATCCGCAAATCTTCGACTGGCTTGATTTACAGGATATAAACGTTTTGATAATCCTGATTCTGATGATCCTTGTTTCTGCAATTACTATGATCTCCACCCTGTTAATTCTAATTCTTGAGCGAACCAATATGATCGGGATTTTAAAATCACTCGGGATGTCGAATTCCGCAATTCGTAAAATATTTCTCTATAATGCGGTTTACATCATCGGGCTTGGAATGTTATGGGGGAATATTCTTGGCTTTGCCATATGTCTGTTTCAGCAAAAGACCGGGATGTTAACCCTTCCACAGGAATCCTATTACATGCCTGTAGTTCCCATCTACCTGAATGGATGGAACATCCTGTTGTTAAATATCTTTACACTGGTAATCTGTTACCTGATGCTGATTCTTCCTTCCTTTATTGTTACCAGGATCAGCCCTATAAAAGCAATACGGTTCAGCTGATCCTTTAAAGATTGTTCAAAATATTTGTCAGCTCTTCCAGGTGGAATGGCTTGGATATGTAATTATTCATTCCGGATTTGTAACACCGTTCTTCATCTTCTTTCATGGAGTTCGCGGTGATAGCACAAATATAGACAGGATTCCGGCTGGTATCGGCCTTCTCACGATTGCGGATTTCAATGGTAGCATCCAGACCATCCATCTCCGGCATATAAATATCCATCAGGATGAGGTCGTACTTATTTTTCTCGAAAAGCTCCACAGCGACTTTACCATTTACAGCAAGGTCGGTATGGTGTCCCAATTTATTGAGCGTTACAAGTGCGACTTTCTGGTTGATCAGGTTGTCTTCGGCAAGTAAAATATTCAGTTTTCTTTCTTGCTTTTTAAGTATTCTGATACGTGGATCCTCTTCAAAATAGCCCTTATCTTCTTTATTCTTCATAACCTCGGCTATGACTCTTTTTAACTGATCAAGTTTGACAGGCTTGTTCAAGGAACCTTGAAAACCTGCATCGATGATTTCATTTCTATTCAACATATTGGTCATGGAAGATAGGAGTATCAGACGGTGCTTTTTTAAATTTGGATCTTTTGCAAGGGTTTTTGCAAGCTCCATGCCGTCCATATCAGGCATCTGAAAATCAACAAGAACGAGGTCATATGGCTTTTTAATTCTGACTTTATCCTGCATCATCGAAAGTGCTTGTGAGGCATTTTCAGCTTCCTCACTGTCACATTCCCATTGCTCCAGGTATTTCCGGAAAACAAAGCGGTTGCTTTCATGATCGTCGACAATAAGTACTTTCATTCCCCTGACAAGATCCGTAAAAGAGTCGGTCATTTCTTCCTTCGGTATCCTTTCGAAAACGGCACTGAAAGAAAATGTAGATCCCACGCCAACCTTGCTTTCTACCGTAAATTCCCCCTTCATTTTGTCAACCAACCGTTTGGAAATGGCTAACCCAAGACCGCTTCCGCTAAATTTTCGTGTGGAAGAGGAGTCAATTTGCGAAAACGACTGGAAGAGTTTTCTGATACCTTCGTCGTTGATTCCTATTCCAGTATCCTTTACTTTGAATACTGCTTTTACAATTCTTTCATCCCATTCAAGAAATTCGGCCGTGATGATCACTTCACCTTTATCGGTGAATTTAATTGCATTATTTGACAGGTTCAATAAAACCTGCCGGAGACGAACCGGATCGCCCATTAACATCGCCGGGATATTCGGGTCTATATAGGTTAACAGATGAATACGCTTTTCCTGGGCATTGACAACCAGCAGGTCTGAAACCTCTTCAACAACCTTTTGTAAACTAAAGGGGATTTTTTCCAATTCGATTTTCCCGGCTTCAATCTTGGAGAAATCAAGGATATCGTTCAGTATGGTCATCAGGTTATTTGCTGAAGTAACGATAACTTCGAGATATTCACGCTGTTCATTACTCAATTGCGTTTGCAGCAGGATTTCGGCCATTCCCAGTACGCCGGCCATCGGGGTTCTTATTTCATGTGACATGCTGGCGAGAAACAAGCTTTTGGCGCGACTGGCAGCATCCGCCTGATCGCGGGCGACGATGAGGTCCAGCTCCGCTCTCTTTCTTTCCTGAATATCGATCAAAACGCCTGACAAACGGACAGGACTTCCAAGGATATCTGTTTCCACAACCTTCCCCTTGTCATAAAACCATTTCCATTCACCCGATTTGGTTTTCATCCGGAACTCGGCTTCATAGTATGGACGATCACCCGCGATATGAAGACGTATCTTTTTCATTGTGAGGTCATAATCATCGGGATGGATCATTTTGGTTATCTCCCTAAACGCATGAGGTGATTCTTCAAGCGTATAACCAAGTAACCTAGCCCTGTTTTCACTGAAAAAAACTTTCCCTGTTTTATAATCCCAATCCCACCATGCCAGATTTCCCGCATTCAGTGCAAGCTCCATGCGTTCATTGGCTTCTGAAAGCCTCCGTTCTATTTGTAAAAGCTTATCATTTGATTCCTGGTATAACCTTTGAATGTTCTCCCACTGCCGGGTAGCAGATTTCAAGATTTTATTCTCTTTTACAAGCTCCTCTATTCTTCTTTGTAATTCCTCTGACATAACATACGGTGTTATTTCAACCTGAGATCAGGATATATCAGATCGAGGCCACATTTAAGACCGTCTAAATATGCAATGGCTCTGGGAATGAATTTTTTAGGTATCATGGAGCCATGCTGTGGCAATATGGCATTTAATTCAATGCCTCGGATTCTATTAATAAATCCACGAGCAGCAATATTGCTGGCCATATAATCCACGTGGAACAGGTTTAGTTTAAGCTCATGATAACCGAAATCTTCGACTACAAGTTTCCAATCCATATCCATTGCTGCCCAGATGTCGCCGGAAAAAAGAAAACCCGAAATTTCATCATAGGTTGCAAAAGCCCCAGGAAAATGGAGAAATGGGCAAGGAACAAACCGAAGCGTATGACCGGTTTTAAAATAATAGACCAACTCTTCATTTATATTGTAAAAAGTGTAATCAAGTCTTCCATAATGTGGTAATAAAACATTGGTCCTTATAGAGGTGATAACTTTCATCTTAGGATTAAGATCAAGCAAATCGACCATTGATCCGCCAACATCCGGATCCTGATGGGAAAGGATCATAGCGCTCACCTCTTTCGGAGGCAATATCTGGCTGATCCGTCTTTTAATAAATTCAAAACCCGGTTTGCCTCCCGGATCTATTATGATCGCTTCCTTTTCATCTTTTATCAAATAGGTGTTGCATCTAAAAGCAGAATCCTCCGGAGTCCCCAGCCAATAGATGGTATGTTGTTCATCCTGGAACAATTCTGTTGGCCGGTCGAACCGTTCCTGAAATGATTGACCTAATTCAACAAGATCAATTGAATTCATACTTCTTTTTTATCTTGATTATCCTGATGAATGCCGCACTCCTTTTTATCCGCTATTTCCCACCACCATCGACCGGCCCTGACCTCTTCACCCGGAAAAATGGCCCGGGTACATGGCGAACAGCCAATACTCGGGAATCCTTTGTCATGAAGTGGGTTATAGGGGACTTTATTGTTCTTAATGTAATTCCATACGCGTTCCTCTGACCAGTCAAAAAGCGGTTGAAGTTTAAAAATTCCGAAACCTTCATCCCATTCCATAAGGGATAATTCTGAACGGGTAGCCGACTGACCTCTTCTAAGGCCACTGATCCAAACCTGCATACCTTTCAATGCCCTTGTTAGGGGAATAACTTTCCGTACTTCACAACAACGCTTGCGATTTTCGATACTATCATAAAAAAGGTTGATACCATGTTTATTCACCATCGCTTCCACCCTGGTACTGTCGGGGAAGAACACATTAATTTCAAGTTCATAGCGTGATCGGGTGATTTGAAGTAAATCATAGGTTTCCTGAAACATCCTGCCCGTATCGAGGGTGAAAATTGAACAAGTTTTTTGATTTTTAGAAATCATATCCGTAATAACCTGATCCTCGGCTCCAAGACTGGTTGAAAAAATGACTTTATCGGGAAATTCGTTTATAATGGCCCCCAAGACCTCCTCGGGCGTTGAATTTTTGAATTTTTCGTTAAACTCTCTGGCTTTTCCCTTCATCCCACTCAAATATTAAAGGTGATTTGTTTCTGATTGTGAAATTAATAATTCTCTCATACAAAAGTAATTATTTACCAGGGTTAATGTATTTTTGGTGAAAAGCTTTTTTCATGAATGTTCATTTTATTGCCATTGGTGGAAGCGCTATGCATAACCTTGCCATTGCGCTTCATGAGAAAGGATATGTGGTGGGTGGTTCCGATGATGAGATCTTTGAACCGGCGAAGAGCCGGCTTTCCGGTTATGGTTTGTTGCCGGAAACGGAAGGATGGGATGCGTCAAAGATCACGTATAAACTGGATGCAGTAATTCTCGGAATGCATGCCAAGGCCGACAACCCAGAGTTGATCCGTGCCAAGGAACTTAATCTCAAGATCTATTCTTATCCCGAATTTCTTTACGAACAATCAAAGAATAAGAAACGAGTTGTAATTGGGGGAAGCCACGGAAAAACTACCATTACAGCGATGATCCTGCACGTCCTCCAGAAATATGATATCGATTGTGATTACCTCGTTGGTGCACAACTGGAAGGATTTGATGTGATGGTGAGAATTACAGAAAATGCACCAATTATGATTTTTGAAGGGGATGAGTATCTGACCTCCCCTATTGACCCCCGACCCAAATTTCACTTGTACAAAGCGGATATTGCACTGTTAAGCGGGATCGCCTGGGATCACATCAATGTGTTTCCAACTTTCGAAAACTACATCGAGCAATTCGTCCTGTTCATTAACCAGATCTCAAAGAGCGGTACCCTGATCTATTGTGCAGAGGATGAGACATTGCAGAAGATCTGTCCGCAATCGAGGAATGATATCAACCTGCTGGCCTATGTTATTCCCGACTACCGGATTTATGAAGGGATAACCACCATCAAATATGGAGACATTGATTTTCCACTTCAGGTTTTTGGGAAACATAACCTGATGAACCTGAATGGTGCCAGGCTTGTTTGCTCCCAGCTTGGTATCGATGACCTCAGTTTTTACCAAGCTATTTCCACATTCAAAGGCGCATCAAAACGTCTTGAACGTATAGCAGGGAATGAAAATACCATTATTTTTAAGGATTTTGCCCATGCTCCTTCAAAAGTTAAAGCGACACTGCATGCGGTGAAAGAACAGTTTCCTGACCGGAAGATCACCGCCTGCCTTGAGCTGCATACCTATTCAAGCCTGAGTAAAGGATTTCTGGAACAATATAAAAGTGTCCTTGATGAAGCCGACCACGCGATCGTTTATTTCAGCCATCATGCAATTCAGCTAAAACGCCTTCCTCCTATCACCCCTGAGGACATAAAGACAGGATTTGCAAATCCTGGATTAGAGGTGTATACCGATTCCAGATTTTTACTGGAGCACCTGATTCAGCAGGATTGGACACAATCGGTTCTTTTGATGATGAGTTCAGGAAATTTCGATGGAATTGATATTACTGAATTAGCTCAAAAGATTATCCATTCATTGAAATGAGAAACTCCTCATTTGTGGAGGTAAATTTCATTTTTTCTTTAAGGAATTCCATGGCTTCCAGAGGATTCATATCGGCCAGGTGGTTACGTAAGATCCAGATACGTTGTAGTACATCCTTTTCAAGCAACAGATCTTCACGGCGGGTGCTCGAGGAGACAATATCGATAGCCGGGTAGATCCGCTTGTTAGACAGCTTGCGGTCGAGTTGTAATTCCATGTTGCCGGTGCCCTTGAATTCCTCAAAGATCACTTCATCCATCTTGGAGCCGGTTTCAATCAATGCCGTTGCAATGATGGTCAGCGAACCTCCGTTTTCAATCTGACGTGCAGCGCCAAAGAAGCGTTTTGGTTTCTGAAGTGCATTGGCCTCAACACCACCCGAAAGTACCTTTCCTGACGCAGGAGCCACAGTGTTATATGCACGGGCAAGCCGTGTAATCGAGTCGAGCAGGATGACTACATCATGACCACACTCGACAAGCCGTTTTGCTTTCTCCAGGATAATATTCGAAATGCGGGCATGACGTTCAGCCGGTTCATCAAACGTGGAAGAGATGACTTCCGCTTTAACGCTTCTCTGCATATCCGTAACTTCTTCCGGCCGTTCATCAATAAGCAGAACGATCATATATACATCCGGATGATTGGCTGCAATCGCGTTGGCAATTTCCTTCAACAAAACCGTCTTGCCTGTTTTCGGTTGAGCAACAATCAATCCTCGTTGACCAAAGCCGATGGGAGCAAACATATCGATGATCCTTGTTGACATAGATTCATTGGGATGACCGGTCAGCTTGAACTTCTTCATAGGGAAAAGCGGGGTTAGAAAATCAAAGGGGATCCGGTCACGGACTTCCTCCGGATTACGACCATTGATAAGTTCGACCTTGATGAGCGGAAAATACTTTTCTCCTTCCTTTGGCGGACGAATGGTGCCACGAACCGAATCACCAGTTTTTAATCCAAAAAGCTTAATCTGTGACTGAGAAACATAGACATCGTCGGGTGAGTTCAGGTAGTTATAATCCGAGGAGCGTAAAAATCCATAACCGTCAGTCATGATTTCAAGAACTCCTTCCGTAGTTATTATTCCTTCAAATTCGAAAGAGTATTCTTCACGGTGCCGATCCTGAAACTTCCTGGGATAATCACGGCTTTTTTTCTCTTCGGGTGGAGGCTGAACCATTTTTTCAGAAGTACCATTCATCTGAACTGGCTCAACACTTTCGATAACAGGTATATCTGTTTTTATAGATTCCTGTGGAGGCTCAATAAAAGGTTTTTCTTGCGGTTCATCATAACTAAACGATTCATCATTTGCTTCAGGAATATCTTGAACCTCCATCCGTGCCAATGGTTCCGCAGGTTTCTTCTCGGGGCCAGGAACAAAAGGCCTGGGTTCTTTCTTTTTAATATCTATATTCTTCCGGGGTCTGCCACGGAAAGGTTTGCGATCGGTTTTTTTCTCCTGATCAAGTATTTCGGATGTGGGATTCAGGGCCTGGTGATCCAATATCTTATAGATAAGGTCTTGTTTTTCGAAATGGTCAACTTTGGGAATGTTCAGTCGTGACGCAATGTCTCTAATCTCTGATAGCTCCATGCCATCGAGCGAAATGATATCATACATAAATGTAATTATTTGAATTCAAAGGTTGGAAAGAAAAATGTGATTGTGTAGATTATTAACTCAATAAAAGTGTTTGAAAACCTTAAAGAAAAACCAAGGAGGATTAAAATCGAGGCAAAGATATGCAAATAAACCGAAAAGTCAATAAAAAATTTCCATACTTCGGTTCCATCCGACAGAAAACTTTCCTAAATTCGCCTGGAATTAACTGATCCGTTATGTTGCAACGCATTCAAACTGTTTATCTGAGCCTGGCTGCAATTGCCTGCATCCTGATGTTTTTCTTTCCCCTGGCCAATTATTATCATGAAGACCATGGGAATTATAAATTTTTCATCTTGGGCATTCAATGTATGGACCCGGATCCAAAGGACCTGTTTAGCAAATGGTTTACAATTCCTTTAATACTGATCACGATTTTTTCCATCCTTCTCGATGTGGTAATTATATTTTTCTTTAAAAAGAGATGGCTTCAGATGAGATTGGTTGCTTTCAGTGGTCTGCTCATGATCGTTTTTGTAATGATCGTTTTCTTTTTTTATGCCCCTAAGATTGAAACGATCACCCACATCGAACCTGAATATTACTATATTGGAATGATGTTGCCTATTCTATCACTTGTTCTCCTTATCCTTGCCAACTATGCCATCAGGAAAGACGATGCTATGGTGAAATCGGCCGACCGGCTCAGATAAGAAGTAGCGAAATAGCCAAATATTATCACCACTGCACCAATGCACCACTGCACCACTGCACCACTTCACCAAATTATCTGGGTATGTCCAACACTTCTAAGTCTTTCATATTGGCTCCGTCGATTGTTAATCTCACTGCGGTGATGGATCTGTGCAATCCTGAAATTCCTGCCGCGCCTGGATTAATATGCAAGAGATTATTTTTTTTATCAAAAATTACCTTGAGAATATGTGAATGGCCACAGACAAACAAAGCTGGTTTTTCTACTTCTATGATCCGGCGTACCATAGCATCGTATTTTCCCGTGTAGCCACCAATGTGCCGTAGAAGTATTTTAACCTGCTCAATTGTAAAGATCAAATGTTCCGGGTATTTTATCCTCAAATCTCTTCCGTCTATATTCCCGAATACTGCCTTAAAGGGTTTCAAAGCTTCTAATTTTTCCGCCGTCTGAATATTCCCGATATCCCCTGCGTGCCAGATCTCATCGACCTGGGTAAAAAACTTAATAACGCCAGGATGAAGTGTTCCATGAGTATCAGAGAGAATTCCTACACGAATCATTGACCAAAGATAATATCATAACTATCGAAGTATTTCAATACAGGCCAAAAGTTTAACCTTCTTTTCAACAAATAGCCAGAATTTTTAACTTTACAAATATTTTTGCATCATGTCTGATCTCCTTCTTATACTCATCGGTTCCGTTTTTCTTCTTTGTTTTGGATTAATATATCTTAAAATTGCCAGAGCCGGCAAAGGTGAGAACTTTGCGGAAGTTGAATCCCTAAAAAAACAAAATAGTGAACTGGTTATTGAAAACCGGGAATCAATTGTAAAAATGAAAATGCTTCAGGAACAGTTTGATAAAATAACATCCCAATTAAAAGAAAAAGATATAATTATCCTCGAACTCAACCGGCAGGTTTCTCAACAAACAACAGAGTACAAAAATCTGACAGAAAAATTTACAAATCAGAAAGACGACATCGAAAGACTCCAGGAAAAATTCAGAATGGAATTTAAAAATCTTGCAAACGAAATTCTAGATGAGAAAACCAAGAAGTTTACCGAACTTAATAAAACCAAACTTGATGAATTATTGAAACCCTTGGGTGAGAAGATAAAGGATTTCGAGAAAAAAGTTGAGGAGACATATGATAAAGAATCAAAACAAAGGTTTTCACTGGAGAAAGAAATCAAAGGCCTTGCAGAGCTTAACCAGAAGATAAGCCAGGATGCCAAAAATCTTACTACTGCCTTAAAGCTGGACACCAAAAAGCAAGGTAATTGGGGAGAGCTGGTTCTGGAGCGGGTTCTTGAAAGTTCCGGGTTGGTTAAAGGGCAGGAGTATCTTCGGGAATTTTCGACAAAGAGTGAATTGGGCGACACTTATCGTCCCGATGTGATCATCAACCTGCCCGACAATAAACATATAATCGTCGATTCCAAGGTCTCCCTGGTAGCTTATAATGAATTCGTTAATGCCGATAGCCAGGAAGAGAGGGATAAATATCTTAAACTTCATATTCTTTCATTAAAAAACCATGTCAAACTCCTCAGTGAAAAAACCTATCAAAACCTGGAGGCCTTTGACACACCTGATTACGTCCTCCTTTTCATTCCCATTGAATCGTCTTTCAGCCTGGCTTTGCAAACGGATGTAGATCTTTTCAACTTTGCCTGGGAAAAAAATGTGGTGATCGTCAGTCCGACAACGTTGCTTGCAACCCTCAAAACAGTCGCTTCAATCTGGAAACATGAGAAACAAACCCAGAATGCCATAAAAATTGCCCGTGAAGGAGGTCTTCTCTATGATAAGTTTGTTTCATTCCTCCAGGATCTCGAGAGAATCGGGAACCAGATTGATGCAACAAAACGGCTATATGATGAAGCCCATAAAAAATTATCGACTGGCAGCGGTAATATCATCGGAAAAGTTGAAAAGTTGAAGGAAATGGGAGCCAAAGCCAGTAAAGAAATCCCGAAACCATTATTGGATAAGGCTGAAGAAGATAGAGAGTGATTTACGATTATAGATTTTTATGAGAAAAGAAGAATATATATATGGTATCCGACCGGCGATAGAAGCTATCAAGGCTGGGAAAGAGATTGAAAAAGTTTTCATACAGAACGGACTGAAAGGCGAACTATTCAGAGAACTATTTAGTTTAATCAAAGATCTGGAAATCCCATTTCAGTTTGTCCCGGTCGAAAAGTTAAACAGGCTTAGCAGGCAAAACCACCAGGGAGTTATCACTTACCTTTCTGAAATCACTTATCAAAAACTTGAAGATATTATTCCCCTTGTCTATGAACAGGGACGAGTTCCCTTGCTTTTGATCCTTGACCGCATTACCGATGTGCGCAATATCGGAGCCATTGCCAGGACTGCCGAATGTGCCGGGGCAGACGGAGTGCTGATCCCTGCAAAAGGATCGGCACGAATTAATTCCGATGCCATTAAAACTTCGGCAGGAGCGCTATACAAGTTGCCTGTCATCCGGAGTGAAAATGTAAAAGAATCCATACGCTTTCTGAAAAATAGCGGGTTGAAAATTATAGCCGCCACGGAGAAGGCCAGTTTATTATACACAGAAACTTTCTACAATGAGCCGTTGGCATTGATCTTAGGATCCGAAGGAGAAGGAATTTCGGAAGAATATCTGAAACTATGCGATGAAACCATCCGTATACCTGTTTTTGGGGAGATCGGTTCTCTGAATGTTTCGGTTGCCAGTGGGGTTCTGGTTTATGAAATCATCAGGCAACGACAAATAAACTCCTAAAGACAAATGAAGTATCTTCTGAAATTTACTCCTGAGATCATACTTATTCTCTTTATTTTTTTATTTATTGGCTTTAAAGATCCGTACCGTCACTGGGGCCGTATCATCGACAGCGACGGGAAAGGTTATTACGCTTATCTCCCTGCTATTTTTATTTATCATGATCTGCAATTCAAATTCGTTGAACAATACGAGACCCAATATTATTCCTCCAACAAATCGGGTTTCAAGGAATTCAAGAATAAAGTAAACCAACGAAATGTTAATAAATATTTCCCGGGATTGGCAATCGTTTGGTTACCGTTTTTCCTTGCTGGTCATTTCGTTGCATACCTCGAACTTTTCCCTAGGGATGGTTATTCCCTACCCTATCAATATGCCATCGCCATATCCGCGTTATTCTTCCTCTGGCTTGGTGCACGGCTGCTAAGGAAACTTCTGATACTGTTCGGATCCGACGAAAAAACGGCATCCTTCCTCACCTTGGTGATTGCCCTTGGCACCAACCTGATCTTTTTTACCATCATGGAAGCTTCGATGACTCACGTATATTCCTTTGCACTGATCACCGGTTTTGCCTATACATCATTTAAATTATTCCACGACTATAAACCAAAATGGTTCATCCGTTCTCTTTTTCTGTTTTTGTTGGTTTTTCTAATACGTCCCACAAATGCATTGATATTTTTACTTCTTCCATTCATGGCCGGGAGTTGGAATAACATGGTAATGGCCTATAAAAACGTCACCCAACAAAAGAAAACACTTTTGTTTGGTTTAATTCTCGCCTTGTTACTGCTTGCCATCCCTTTAATTTTATGGAAAGTACAAACCGGTTATTGGATCGTCTATTCCTATGGAAATGAAAAGTTGAATTTTCTGAAACCAAATTTTCTTAGTATTCTTTTCAGTTATAACAGGGGTTGGTTTATCTATACCCCAATCGCATTTATTTCCCTGTTTGGTCTGATCGGAGTCTTTAAACAGAACCGGTTCCGGTTTTTCTGGCTACTTGGTTTCCTTTTGATATTTATTTATGTTGTCTCCTGCTGGTGGGTATGGTATTACGCCTCAAAATGCGGTCAACGCATCTTCATCGATATTTATGCCGTCATTGCAATCTTATTGCTATACTTTTATCAATCCCTTCAAAGCAAGACATTGAAACGGTTACTGACTACTTTACTGGTTATTTTGATCGGATTTAATATTTTTCAATTTTACCAGCATGTAAAATGGATTTACCCGCCATCCGATATAACGGGAGATATTTTCTGGGATTCCTTCTTAAGCATCACAAAAAAGGCCCGGGTCTATCTTCCGGAAGAGGGAATTATCAGAAAAAAAAACTTCTCCAATGATCTGGAAAAGGATATTGGTTGGATGAATTCTCCCACCCGTAACAATTCACTTTCACACAATGGCAGTTGGTCTTCAAAAATTGATCAGAAATATCCCTATGGAATTGGACTGGAGTCCGGACTTGATTCGCTGTTTGTGTCGAGAAACCGCATTGTTTTGATCAGTGCCTGGATCTATACACCAAAAGAACGAACCGAGGCCAGTCTTGTTGTGGATTTTCAGACCGGGAATGTCAGTAAAAGCTATAATCCGCTCTATCTGGAGGATTTTGCTATTATTGACAAGTGGACTTATTTCGAAGGAGCTTTTTATGTTCCTAAAAACTTACCTGAAAATTCCACCGTTAAGATCTACTATTACAATTCTTCACCTTTCATTCCTTTTTATATTGATGATTTGAAAATCGATTTTATCTCATTAAAAGAAGAATCCGAATTTATGAAAATTGAAGGAGTCTTATTACCGGATCAGACCAGGTGACCTGATGACCAATGACTAATGACTAATGACTAATAACCTGAAAGGATGTATATCATTAAAATTCATGGAACGGCCAAAATTCCTGATTATGTTCAGATTCGGGACGAAGATTTTACGTTGATCGCTTATTTCAAGGTGACCAATCCAAAGACCGCGCTTGCCCGTTCAAACCTTCTGGATAAGATGGATGAGATTCTAAAGATTGTCCAGGATTTACCGTATGGACAGGTTCGAATACTTGAACTCTGATAATAGTATTTCCGGAATGAGTATTTTTGTAATGACCGAACATAACTGATCTATGGCTGGAGACCGTATTATAGAACTTGACAAATTATCAGTATACCAAAACGAGAATCTGATCCTGGCAAATGTAACTCTTACGGTCAGTAAAGGAGAATTCGTATATCTAATCGGGAAAACAGGAAGTGGAAAAAGCAGCCTACTAAAGACTATTTATGCAGAATTACCAGTCCGTGTAGGGATTACTCGTATAGCAGGATATGATCTTCGATCGCTCCGGATCCAGGATGTGCCCTTTCTCCGTCGTAAGCTTGGTATAGTTTTCCAGGATTTCCAGTTGCTGATGGACCGTTCTGTCAATGAAAACCTTCTTTTTGTCATGCATGCCACCGGTTGGAAAGATAAACGTCAGATGCAAAAAAGATTACTGGAGGTATTGGCTAAAGTCAACTTGGGAAATAAAGGGCCAAAAATGCCCCATCAGCTTTCGGGAGGAGAACAACAACGGGTGGCAATTGCCCGGGCGCTGGTGAATGATCCCGAGGTAATCCTCGCTGATGAGCCGACAGGTAATCTTGACCCTGAAAGTTCTGAAGGAATTATCAGTCTGTTGATGGATATCTCAAAAACTGGACGCGCCGTGGTAATGGCAACACACAATTATACGTTTTTTGATAAGTACCCGGCCCGCACGCTCATATGTGAACATGGCAAAGTTGTTCCGGTAACTAATCTCCCAGGGTAGCAACCATTACGGCCTTAATGGTATGTAACCGGTTTTCTGCTTCATCAAATACGATAGAGGCATCAGACTCAAAAACATCCTCTGTCGTTTCCAATCCGTTAAGTCCATATTTCTTAAAGATTTCCATTCCCATTTCCGTATCCATATTATGGAATGAAGGTAAACAATGCATGTATTTGACTTTCGGATTACCCGTCTTCTTAATCAATTCCTTATTAACTTGATAAGGCAACATTTCCTTTATCCGTTCATCCCAAAGATCCTTGGCTTCACCCATTGAAAGCCAAACATCGGTATAAACAAAATCTACCTCCTTTACTCCAATATCTATACTTTCGGTCAGGGTTATTTTTGCCCCGGTGCTTTTGGCAATCGCCTGGCAGGTTGCAATCAATTCCTTGTCCGGCCAATATTTCTTAGGGGCACATGCACGAAAATCCATTCCCATTTTTGATGCTCCAACCATCAGCGAATTGCCCATGTTGTTACGTGCATCACCACAGTAAACAAACGAAATCTGATGTAACGGTTTGTTGGAATGTTCCATCATCGTCATAAAGTCGGCAAGTATCTGAGTCGGGTGAAATTCATTGGTCAGACCATTCCAAACCGGTACACCAGCATATTTAGCGAGTTCCTCGACAATTACCTGGCCAAAACCACGATATTCAATACCATCGTACATCCTTCCCAGAACCCGGGCAGTATCTTTCATGGTCTCCTTTTTCCCAATATGGGAACCCTCCGGACCAAGATAAGTGATCCTTGCCCCCTGATCAAACGCCGCTACCTCAAATGCGCATCGGGTACGGGTTGAAGCCTTTTCAAAAATCAATGCAATATTTTTTCCTTTAAGCCGCTGTTTCTCAGTACCTGAATATTTTTCCTTTTTCAGGTCAATGGCGAGATCCAACAAAAATTTAATTTCATCAGGGGTAAAATCGAGGAGTTTCAGGAAATTCCTTTTTTTGAGATTGATTGACATAGAAGAATAATTTATGATTTACGATTTACGACTTTTATATTTCGTTGTATTGAAATTAATGGGAAACAAAAATATACAATTCTATTTCACCATTCGCTATTTCGTTATCTGAACATCACTGCCGGAAGGCCTCTGAAAAGCTTTTAAACCAAATTCCGGTAATAGCGCATAAATTTCCTCGAACAAAGCGGCCTGGAAATTTTCAAAATTTGTCCAATCCGGTGGTGTATAGAAGACATAAATTTCTATCGGCAGTCCAAATTCATTCGGTTGAAGGGCTCTTACCATCAGTGACGTATCGGTGTTTATGACGGGCATTTGGCGTAACCGATCGATCATATAACACCGGAATAATCCCAGATTTGTTTTGACTTCTTCTCCGGTCAGGAAATGATCCACTTTGATTTCCTTTTTGTGCAGGTTTTCAATGACCGAAGGGTCAATAAATCGGATTGTTCTAATATCAATCAGAAACGCACGTTTGAGCCTCCTTCCTCCCGCTTCCTTCATGCTTCGCCAGTTCTGAAAGGAATCCGAAACAAGTGCATAAGTCGGGATACAGCTTACAGAATTATCGAAATTGCGAACTTTTACCGTTACGAGAGAGATGTCGAAAACTGTTCCATCGGTATTAAATTTTGGCATGGTGATCCAATCGCCAATTGCAAGTAATTTGTTGGAAGAGATTTGAACACCTGCAACAAATCCCAGAATACTGTCCTTAAAGATCAACATAACGATGGCCGACAATGCACCAAGTCCCGCTAATAAACTCAAGGGAGACTGGCCAAGAATTACCGATATTCCCGAAATGCCACCAACCACGAATGTTACGATTTTTCCGATCTGTAAATAACCTTTGATCGGTCTTGAACCAGCCATATCCAATTCATCATAGATGTGATGTACCGCATTCAGGAAGGATACCATTACAATCATCAGGACGGAGATGATATAAATTTTTAATCCCATTTCAATAAAATGGACTGCTTCCGGATGTTTTGAACTCGCAGCCTGAAGCGATATCTCCAGAACAAAAGCTGGAAGTAAAAGCGCCAGACGGGTAAAAACCTTATGTTCATGAAGGTAATCATCCCATTTGCTTTTCGATTTCTCTATCAACCGCTTTAAAAAATTATTTATAATAAACTTCGCAATATAATAAGCCACTACCGAAACAATAAGAACAATAAAAAGGTAAGCAAAATCGACAATATAATCAGCAATTGTATCTGAAAGGCCCAAATTCAGTAAGGTAGTTTTAAACCCACTGCTGATATTACTGGCATTTATTTGATTCATACTCGTTAATTTATGGGACTAAAACATGTAATGAACTTGGATTGATTTTCACGGTAAATTCCTTGCTAATCTTTTTTGGATCTCCATCAAGATGAATACTCTTTCCTTTTTTTCTAGTCACCTGTACTTCCCTGGCGCGGATAATCTCAATATACGGCGTCCAATTAAACCGTTTTATGAAAAGCAGGGGTGCAACAACGATTGTCTTCCAAAAAGGAATGCGTCTGACAATGCACACATCAATAAAACCATCATCGATACGTGCATTTGGATCAATGGATGTATTATTACCAAACTGGTTCGAGTTGGCAAAGCTTATAAAAAGGGCTTTCCGGACCAACTCTTTTCCATCAATTAACAGCTTGTACTTTCTGGCTTTATACGAGTGATATGACCCTGCGGTAATCTTGAAATAAGAGAGAAATCCTCTTTTACCCGATTTAGCAAATTTCTTTGCTACGGAAGCATCAAAGCCAACTCCTGCAACACTGACAAACAGATCATCGTTCAGTTTAGCCGTATCGATTTTCAATACCTTACCTTTATTTATAATTTCAATTGCACGCCTGACATTCATTGGAATATTCAAGTGTCTCGAAAGTCCGTTACCCGAACCGGTGGGAATAATCCCAAGGAATGTTTCAGTTCCAACTAATCCCTGTGCAACTTCGTTTACCGTACCATCGCCCCCAACTGCAACAATAATATCCATCCCCTGTATGGAACCTTCTTTGCTCAGTTCAACCGCATGGCCTGCCTTTTCCGTATATACCACTTCATAGGAATATTTTTTTGTATCCAGGTACTTTCTCAGGATATCTTCAATCCCTTTATGCCGGCCAACCCCTGAAATCGGGTTAACAATGAAGAGTACTTTTTTAACCGGTAACGAAAGATTAGTCATTAAGCCATTAGGTCGTTAAGTCATTTGGTAACTCGGTAACTTGTTCATTCAACCATCATCCTATTCTCAATTATCCTGTTATTATATTGTTGAATAAAAGCCTTGATGAATAATTCAAGTTTTTCCTTTTCTTTTTTCTCACGGCCAAGAATATTAGCTTTCTGAAGTGGATCGTTCCCCAAATCATTAAGTGTAGTACTAATGTTTCCATCGAACTCGAGGTAATACCCATCTTTGATAAGTCCATAAATCCCACTGAGATAATGGATCGAAAAATGAATCGAATTCGTATCCAGCAAATCTGTTCCAAATGCAATATAATTCCTGTCATAACCAAGGAAATTCAAAATAGTAGGCATGATATCTGTCTGTTGGGCAACAAATGTCGAACGACCCTGAAGGTTAGATCCGGGCATAAAAAACAGTAAGGGTATGCTAACCTGGCCTACATTCGTTTTGTAAAAAGGATAATATCCCTCAGAAGTATGATCAGCAGTAATCACGAATAAAGTATTTTGATACCAGGAGGTATGCCTGATGGTATGAAAGAATTCCCCCAAAGAGTGATCAGCATACATGATACTTTGCTGGATTGGCAGACGGCCCTTGCGAAAAACATTCGCATATTTACCTGGAACATAATATGGGTGATGTGATGACAAAGAAAAGAAGGTAACCAAAAAGGGCTGCTTCAACTCATTTATTTTCCTGGCCGTGAACTGAAAAAATTCTTCATCCCTGATACCCCACTTACCGTCGTAATCTTTTTCATTATTGTATTCAGTCCTCCCAACATAATGGTCAAATCCAACAAGCCTTGTGTAAGAGTCGAATCCCATCGTTCCGTTTGTCCCTCCGTGGAAAAATACGCTCGAATAACCTTGGGATTTTAGTAGTCCTGCAATGCTCGTGTATTTTCCCGCCGCATAGTTCGATTGAATAAACGACTCGTTCATTAAAGATGGGATACTGGATAATATAGCGGGAATGCCTTGAATGGAAGTCTTACCATTGGCATAGGCATCAAAATAAAGTCCCTGGCGGATCAAGGAATCCATAAATGGGGTAAATCCTTGGTAATGTCCGTTATCCAGTGATTTGTTGAGAATTCCGATATGCTCTTTGGAGAAACTTTCCATGATGATAATCACAATATTCATTTTTTTCATCTCACCGGATTTCCGGTTATGAATCGGGCTGTATATCTTTTCGAGTTCACTTTCCCTGGTAAAAAAGTTTTCCGTCTTTAAAGCTTCATGACGGTATGTCTTAGCAATGGCGAAAGGTGTGTTTAATAAAAGCGGAACATTTTTCGCAGCGGTATATTTTCCAGCGGTAACCAAACTGATAGGTCTTAATTGAAGTCCGCCACGGATACCTATGACAGTAAGCATACCTATAATTCCGAATAAGATGATATGTATTAAATAGTAGCGGAAATTTCCACCTTTTTGCCTTGTAACGGATCCTGAAATGGAAACCCTTGAAGTCAGAAAAATCAATAATGTTATAAAGACAATAAAGATCAAGAGGATATACCAGAAATCAACAAGGAACTGCGGGACTAGTTTATTAAAATCACCTCCTATGCTGAGATATGAAAAAATATCGGCAGTTGTACGTTTCAAGGTAAACCGAAAGTAGATTGTATCGATAAGATTACTCATCAGTCCAATCAAATTGACCAAATAAAACCATCCATTCGCCAATCCCTGATACCATTTGTTTCCACGGAACTTAAAAGGGATTGCATTCATTAGGATGAAGGGTATATTAATAATCAGAATGGCTGAAACATCGAACCGTAATCCAAGAACAAAAAGTCTTAAAACTTCGCTAAATGTCAGATCCGAAAAATATCCCAGGTTGAACAGATAGAACATGATCCGTGAGAGAAACATCAGGCACAGAACAACCAGAAGTTTCCATGACATTACGATCAGGATATTCCCCTGGTACCACTTTGAGTCTTTTTTCCCACCTCTTCTTGATGAGGCACTTGCTCTTTTCTTCATGTTTATCATTCTGATTTAGAAAACAAAAATAAGGTCAATCGGTCAATTTTTTAGAAATAGTTATAAAAAAGTTGATACAGAGAGCATTTCGCACTCTTGCTGCGCAGGCCGGTACCGGTAAGGTGGAATTTTAAATCATTGTTATTAAGAACCGATTAACTTTACTTAAAAAAATAGTTATGAAGACTTTTCCTCTATTTTCTGTCTCTTTCAGCATGATATTATTAAACATACCATTGTGGATGAATGGTCAGAATCAGTCCTCCCTTCAATTGAAGGGGATCACCTCAAAAATATCAGATACCATAAGGAAATCCGATAGCGGAACCTGTGGTACGGTTATGCATGGGGGGCAGCTTTATCATACGGTAGTGATCGGTTCACAATGCTGGATGAGAGAAAATCTCAACATTGGCAAATGGCTCGACCAGAGCCAGCTTCAGAAACAAACTAACAATGGTCTTATTGAAAAATATTGCTATGGAAATGACTTTGTTCAGTGCGACGTCTGGGGAGGCTTATACCAATGGGACGAGATGATGCAATACTCCGAAACCCTTGGTGCACAAGGAATTTGTCCGGAGGGGTGGCATATCCCTACCTCTCAGGATTGGAAAAACCTTATCCGCTTTCTTGGAGGAAATTTAGATGCAGGTGGCAAAATGAAATCCACAGGAAGCATTGATTGGCAAATACCCAACGTCGGGGCAACAAATTCCAGTGGTTTTACCGCGTACCCCGGAGGATCATTCGACTATATGTCACAGCAGTGGTCGGAAAAGTATGCAGAAGGGAATTACTGGTCGTCGGAAATAATTACAAAAGGAACCAATGTGGCGCTGTTTCTGACTTACCGGAACAGTACAGCAGAACTCGATGAAGAATATCGTCCCAGCGCTCTCTCGGTTCGTTGTATCCGGAATGAATAATCAGGAATTAACATGAGATCCTTTATAAATAGCTGAATTACTTGATTTTTTCCTACTTTTGCTGTTATTCCAATCACATTAAAGAAATTGTCCAATGGGAGAAATTGCTACAACAGGTAACAAAGGTAAAGGAGTCAGGTCCGACTGCTTTGTATCCCTTGAATTAACTGATCAGGATGGAATTCAATTACAGGTTGATTCCAAAGTAGCCGTGATGTTCGGAGAAGATATAAAAAGACAAACCTTCGAGATTCTTCATTTTTTTAACATTTATAATTGTAAGATCAGGATAGATGATTCGGGCGCTCTTCCTCTCGTTATTGCCGCACGCATAGAAGCCGCTATTAAAAAAATTGTGAAGACAGAAAAGGAGTTTCTTCTGCCAATGCTTCCTGTTAACCAAAATCCGACGGCAAAAGACCGCAATCGTTTTTCAAGACTCTATCTTCCGGGCAATACACCCAGTCTTATGATTAATGCCGGCATTCATAAACCCGATGGTATCATTCTCGATCTTGAAGATGCCGTGGCGCCGGATAAAAAGGATGAAGCCCGCTACCTAGTCAGAAATGCACTCTGTGCTATCGATTTTTATGGTGCCGAAAGGATGGTACGCATCAACCAGGGCGAGCGGGGTCTCGAAGACCTGGAATATGTTGTTCCCTATAATGTCAATCTCATTCTAATACCCAAATGCGAGCATGCGGAACAGATAATTGCGGTGAATAAAAAGATCAAGAAAATAGTCGCTCGTCATTCGTCACTGGTCAATCCCATCTGGATTATGCCTATCGTCGAAAGTGCCCTGGGAGTAATAAATTCGTTTATCATTGCTAACGCTGCCGATAATGTCGTTTCTCTTGCTATAGGGCTGGAAGATTACACTGCCGACATTGGTACAAAACGTTCGCAGGAAGGGACTGAATCTTTCTTTGCGCGTAGCATGGTTGTTAATGCTGCACGGGCTGCCGGAATCCAACCGATCGATTCTGTATTCTCCGATGTGGCCGATATGAATGGATTACGGGAAACTGTACTTCGTTCTAAAGCCCTTGGTTTCGATGGGATGGGATGTATCCATCCACGGCAAATCAAAGTCATCCATGAAACATTTGCCCCTACAATAGATGAAATTGAAAAGGCTAGGAAGATTGTCTTTGCATTCCATAAAGCGCAGGAGAAAGGACTTGGCGTGGTATCATTGGGAACAAAAATGATCGATCCACCGGTCGTTAAAAGGGCTCTCAACACAATCAACTTAGCAATCAAGATGAATAAATTGGCCGAAAACTGGAGGGATACTTATGAGCAAGTATGACAAACTGGTGACAAACGCTGCAGGACGAATTGTCCCGACCATCATTAACGGACGTCCGGCAGTGCCATATATGGGTGTTGGTAAATACAGACCTGATGGTCACAGGGTTTCTCCAAGACTTTCAAGTTGTGTTGATTTCCCTGCTGATGGAAACAAGTTACTGCCCAACCTTAAGGAAGCGCTTATTAGAGCAGGTTTGAAGGATGGAATGACCATTTCCACACACCACCATTTTCGTAACGGTGACCTGGTTGGAACCCGGGTATTCGAAATTGCCCATGAGATGGAAATCAAAGACCTGATGTGGTACCCCTCTGCCTCCTTTCCATGTCATGAACCGATGACAAAATTTCTCGAAGATGGGACTATAAATCATATCGAAGGCAGTATGAACGGAGCTCTCGGCAAATTCACTTCGGAAGGTAAGATGAAAGGACTTGGCATTCTTCGTTCTCACGGTGGCCGATACCAGGCAGTTCAGGATGGTGAAGTTCATATTGATATTGCAGTTATTGCAGCTCCGACGGCCGATTTCTTTGGAAACTGTAACGGTGTGAATGGTCCTGCTGCCTGCGGTCTTCTCGGATTTGCACTGGCTGACGCCCAGTATGCCGATAAAGTTATTGTAGTAACCGATAACCTTGTCCCTTTCCCTTGCATTCCTTGGCAGATCAACGGGAATTATGTTGATTATGTCGTGGTTTTAGATAAAATTGGTATTCCTGAGAAGATCGTCAGCGGTACCACCGAAGTGACGAAAAGTCCTGATCGTCTTCTGCTTGCGGAATGGTCATCCAGGTTTTGTGATGAGGCCGGGTTGATCTATGATGGATTTTCTTTCCAGGCAGGAGCAGGTGGAACCGCTCTTTCCATAGGGATATATTTCGCCGATATCCTGCGGGAAAGAAAATGGAAAGCTCGCTTTGCCCGGGGTGGAAGTAATAAATACCTGGTCCAGATGCTTGAAGATGGCCTTGTGGAATACATACTTGACGGACAAACATTCGATCTGGATGGGATCCGGTCAATGCGCGATAATCCCCATCATGTCTGGACAAGTCCGTTTACAAGTTATAACTATCATGGAAAAGGAAACTTTTCTTCTATGGTTGATATTGTAATCCTGGGAGCTACCGAAGTTGATGTTAATTACAATGCCAATGTTGTGACTCATTCCGATGGCTACCTGCTTCATGGAATCGGTGGATGGCAAAACACCCTTTTCGGTAAATGTGTGATCCTCCCGGTACCTTTATTCCGCGACAGGAACCCGGTAATCCGCGATGAAGTCACTACGTTATGCGGACCTGGAGAGCTTATCGATGTAATCGTGACCGAACGCGGAATTGCCATTAATCCTCGAAGGACTGATCTGATCGGTAAGATGAAACATTCCTCTCTTCCTATCAAAACAATTGAAGAGCTTAAAGCAGAAGCGGAACAGATCTGCGGTGTCCCTGCCAAACCAAAATTCAGTGATGAAGTTGTTGCCGTGGTCAAATGGGTTGATGGCACCATCCTTGATTCTATACGTAAGGTGGCAATATAAATCAAAATCTTAAATCGTAGATCGTAAATCGAATTGACAATCCATCAAATACTTCTGAAGTATTGGGGCTTCTCAGAATTCCGATCGCTGCAAGAAGAAATTATACAATCGGTACTTGAAGGAAAAGATACCCTTGCATTACTTCCAACAGGCGGGGGAAAATCAATTTGTTACCAGGTTCCTGCACTTGCCCGGGAAGGCCTTTGCCTGGTGATATCACCACTGATTGCCCTGATGAAAGACCAGGTTGATAACCTGAAAAAACGCGGAATCAAAGCGGTTGCTATCCATTCCGGAATGCATTCGAATGAGGTTGACATTGCGCTGGATAACTGCAAGTATGGTGAAGTAAAATTGCTTTACATTTCACCGGAACGCCTTGCTACTCCGAAAATGAGGGAATCGCTTCAACAAATCAGGATTAATCTTCTGGCTGTTGATGAAGCACATTGTATTTCCCAGTGGGGCTATGATTTCCGACCATCCTATTTACGGATTGCCGAGATTCGCCGATTTATTCCAAATGTTCCGGTTTTGGCATTGACTGCAACGGCTACACCAATTGTGGTCAAGGATGTTCAGAAAAAACTGGAATTCAAAACAGAAAATGTTTTTCGGAAAAGTTTTGAGCGAAAAAACCTTACCTATATGGTCATCAAAGAGGAAGATAAATTAAAACGCCTCTTAAAAATCGTTGGGAAGGTAAAGGGATCCGGAATCGTATATGTGAGAAACCGTCGACAGACTAAAGAAATAGCTGAATTTCTGCGGAAAAATAAACTCAAAGCCGATTACTATCACGCAGGACTCGATCAGAAAACACGTGATAAACGACAAACGGATTGGATAAACGAAGAAATAAGAGTCATTGTTTCTACCAATGCCTTCGGAATGGGAATCGATAAACCCAATGTCAGGTTTGTTATTCATCTCGACCTCCCCGACAGTATTGAAGCCTATTTCCAGGAAGCAGGGCGGGCCGGGAGGGATGAAAAACAAGCATACGCAGTTCTCCTTTATGAAAATGCCGATATCATTGACTCAAGGCATAACCTTATTATTTCTTTTCCCGAACCGAATATAATTAAAAATGTCTACCAGGCGTTGGGTAACTATTACCAGCTACCTGTAGGAGGAGGGAAAGATATCCAATTTGAATTTGATCTGTTCACCTTCTCAGAAAGTAACAAGTTCAATTCAGTAATTGCATTCAATGCTTTGAAATTTTTGGAAAAAGAGGGATATTTAATACTGACGGAAGCATTATATAATCCATCCAAATTATTCATCAAGGCCGATAAAGAATCTTTGTATCGGTTCCAGGTGGAAAATGAATTTTATGATCATTTCATCAAAACCATTCTTCGTTCCTATAGCGGGATTTTTACCGATTTCGTAAGAATTAGTGAAACTGAACTTGCACAAAGGACAAAACTCAAAGTGGATGTAGTAACAAAACATCTTCAGCGACTTGAAAAGTTACAAATACTGGATTATATTCCTCAGACGGAAAAACCGTTGCTCATTTTTATTCAGGAACGTCTTAATGTTAAAGATATCCGGATATCCCAGGAACATTACAACGATCGGCTTAAAGAGGCTAAAAAACGTCTCGAAGCTATGGTTCATTATGCAGAATCCAAACACAAATGCAGGTCACAATCATTGCTTGTCTATTTTGGAGAATGTGATACTAAACGTTGTGGTAAATGTGATGTTTGCATCGAACGTAACAAGATAAGTTTGAATGAAATGGAATTTGATAATATTGTCAGCCGGATCCGACCCCAATTGAAATCAAGAAGCTGCACCATAGACGAATTAATCCGGCTGGCCGAACCCATCCATGAAGATAAGGTTATCCGTGCTATTCAATGGTTGGTAGATAACGAAAAAATAAAACTGGAGGATGACCGGAGTTACCGGTGGCGATAACTATTTACGAGTGACGAATGAAGAATGAAAGGGATAAAATAAATACAACAAAGACTGGACCGGACTATCATCATTAAAATTATCTTTATAGCTTGTAATTTCCGATTGAAAAAATCTAAAATCTAAAAAATAAATCGTCATTTGTCACTCCTAATACGTAACTTTTATAATGATGTCCTCCAACCTTACAATCTTGTATGACGAGCTACCCTTCTGGTCTGCTCCGTTTGGTATAACTCTGCTCGATACCATCCGGATGAAACCCAATATGAATGTACTGGATATTGGCAGCGGTGGCGGATTTCCAATGTTCGAAATCGCTGAACGACTTGGTAAATCTTGCATGGTATACGGCCTCGACCCTTCCGAAGATTCAATTGATATGATTAGCGCAAAGAAAGAAGCAAGATCTGTCGTAAATACCAGGATCATTAAAGGATTTGCAGAAGAGATTCCTTTTCCTGATGAATACTTTAACCTCATTGTTTCTAATAACGGGATAAATAATGTTGCCGACCACCAGAAAGTTCTTTCGGAATGTTACAGGGTTTGTGACCACGATTCACAAATGGTTTTTACCGTTAACCTGCCACACACCATGATTGAGTTCTACAGCATCTATGAAGCAACACTTTTCGAAATGGGACTAACCACAGAAATAGAGAAAATGAATCAACACATCTATGATAAGCGTAAACCGGTTGATTTATTAAAGGAAATGGTCCAGGTGAGTGGTTTTACTGTGCATTCAATCAATGTGGATGGCTTCAAATTCAGGTATACGGATGGCACGGCATTTTTCAATCATTTTTTAATCCGTAATGCCTTTATGAATCCATGGAAGGCAATCCTTCCTGAATCTACGGTTGATAAAGTTTTTTCGTTGATGGAAGAAAAGTTGAATACCAAAGCCAGGGAGAACGAAGGACTTGTGTTCTCTATTCCCTATGCTTGCTTTGATTGCAGAAAAAAATAATTCTTGAATTCATGTCAGTTCTTCCAAGAAGTTTTTATACCCGTGCAGATGTAGTTCGAATCGCCCGTGAACTGTTGGGGAAATACCTGGTTACTCAGTTAGATGGCCAACTGACTTCCGGTATCATTTGTGAAACGGAAGCCTATGCTGGCATTTCGGATAAGGCTTCGCATGCCTTCGGCGGCCGAAGAACCCGGCGTACAGAAGTAATGTACCGGACAGGTGGGACGGCTTATATTTATCTCTGTTATGGGATGTATTCCTTATTTAATATTGTGACAAACGTGGAAGAGATTCCACATGCTATTTTGATCCGTGGAATTATGCCTTCTGAAGGATTGGAAAATATCCGTAAACGGATTGGCATCAACGAGTTCAAAAAAGATACCGGGATCGGTCCCGGAAAAGTTTCTAAAATTCTCGGCATCCATTATTCACATACAGGATGTGACCTGACACAAAAACCTGTAAAAAAAACCGGAATAGGAATCTGGTTGGAGGATCGGGGAATGATCATAAATTCGAAAAAAATTCTTTCCGGACCAAGGATTGGTGTGCAATATGCCGGTAAGGATGCCACCTTGCCTTACCGCTTTCAGATTTTCCTCTAAGCCTTTACGACTTCAGGTTTTAATCTGGGGGATATGAAAAACCCAGGCCTTCACCTGGGTTATCAGAACCCCGGATGATAACCCGGGGATAGAATTGAATGCTGACTAGTCTTATTTTACTTTTTTACCGAGTTCAGCACCTGCTTTGAATTTCACAACTTTCTTGGCTGGAATCTTGATTTCTTTGCCATTCTGTGGATTGCGTCCCTTCCGGGCAGCTCTCTTGGAAACAGAGAAAGAACCAAAACCAACTAAAGCAACTCTTTCGCCTTTGCCTAAAGCTTTGGTGGTAGCGTTGATAACAGCTCCCAGAGCCCTTTTGGCATCTACTTTAGACAATTTTGCTTCAGAGGCAATTGCATCGATTAACTGAGCCTTGTTCATTTTTTTTAAGTTTTTAGTTAATACTTAAGTTTAAAACCCTGCAAATATAAGGTATCTAAAAAAAAAGTCAAGGGTTTTTAACTGAAAACCATTGAAAATGTTGAAAAATTCGAATTTTTGTTAATAACTCCATCTTGAAAAAGGTTGCTCACCAAGGGTTTCAGACAAACATCCTTCCGAACCCATTAAGAAAATCCCCTATTTTCAAGGGTTTTCGTCCAGCAGGCTGGAGTTCCAAAATATGAATATATCCATTCTTCCCGGTGACAGTTATAAAGGTTTTTCCATCAGACTCTATCCTTCCGGGAATTTGAGGATCATTTGTAATACTATAGGAAGATCTAAAGATTTTTAATAATAACTTGCTGCCATTATTCATTGGCAATTCAGTATATGCGCCGGGATGTGGACAGAGTCCTCGGATCTTGTTATGAATGTCGGTAACATCCTGATTCCAATCAATCCGGCAATGTTCTTTAGTTAATTTGGGGGCACTTTTCAATAGCTCATCACCTTCAAACAGATCAACTTGAAAAATTTCTTGAATAGTGTTATTTACAACTGCTTCCAACGTCTTCAACACTAACCTTGCACCGGATTCCATGAGTCTGTTGTGAAGCTCCCCGGCATTCTCGTCAGGGCCAATGCTCAGCGATGTAGTGAATATTATATTCCCGGTATCGATCTGGTCATTCAGAAAAAATGTTGTCAAACCTGTTTCTTTTTCACCATTAACAATAGCCCAGTTTATCGGAGCAGCTCCACGATATTGTGGTAACAGGGATGCATGAAGATTAATTGTTCCAAGAGGGGGTAATGCCCAAACTGTCTTCGGAAGCATTCGGAAAGCAATGATGATCTGCAGATCGGGATGCAAAGCAGCAAGCTGTTCCAGGAATAAAGGATCTTTCAGGTTTGCTGGTTGAATTACTGGAATTACTAGATCCAATGCTGCTTCTTTGACCGGGGAAACTTTTATCTTGAGTCCTCTGCCTGCCGGTTTATCAGGGACTGTAACTACCGCTATTACAGGATACCCGTTCTCAACAATCGCCTTGAGTGCATGAACAGCAAATGCTGGTGTTCCAAAAAATATTATCCGGGGATATGAATGCATAAAAAAAAGCCTGAATAATCAGGCTATAAAGATACTATTTACGACTAGAAGATTTTAGATTTACGATTGAATTACTTTTTCAAACGTTCTTCGGTAAAGGATATATATTTATCGATTTCTCTTCCTTCGTTTGAACGGGGATATTCCTCCTTGATCCGTTTATAATAACTCAGCGCTTTTTCGAGATTACCAAGTTCCTCATTTGCCCAAGCAGCTTTCATAAGAAAGAGAGGGGAAGTGAATTCATTTTTTTTAACTTCGGCTGCTTCGAAGTAAAGACCGGCGGCTTTTTCAATTTGCTTAAGTTCCATATAAGCATCGCCCATTGCTCCTTTTGCCATGGGAGTTACGACTTGATCATCGGCACTAAATTTCTTTAAATAGGTAATGGCATTTTCAAACTGACCCATCTTCAAATAACAAATTCCTGCATAATAGTGAGCAAGGTTAGCTGATTTGGTAATTCCGTACTCATCAATTATAGCAAGAAAACCAAGATACTGCCCATCACCGTTGAGAGCTTTTTTTAACGAGTCCTGCTCAAAATACTTTTCAGCCATAAACATCTGCGATTGGGCTTCCTTTTCCTTAGGTGATAAATAGAACCGGCGGAATCCGAAAAATCCAAGAACGACAACAATGATTAGTCCAACCACTATGATAATGATCTTCTGATGTCTCTCAATAAACTGTTCCGTCTTGCTGAAGGCCTCTTCAACTGCCACAATGCGTTCTTCCGTTTTGTTTGCTTTTTTATCAAGCTTACTTGCCATATTTTCTAAAATTTAAAGGTGCAAAGTTAACTTTTTTCCCAACATCCCAGCATTAACCTGCATATTTTTTACCTTTGTGGCTCATCCTGAAAAAGATACTATGGTTGGGATCCCGGAGCTTGCTCCCGATATACAAAAAAGGTTGCTTGATTATTTGTCTGGGTTCATCACACCTGATCGCAGGAAAAAATTTGAAGATCTCATTCGCTTCAGGACACGTTATCTGACAATTGTACTGGAAGACATTTATCAGTCGCACAATGCCAGTGCTGTGCTTAGAACTTGTGATTGTTTCGGAATTCAGGACGTGCACATTATTGAAAATATTAACAAGTATAATGTTAACCCGGATGTGGCTTTGGGTTCATCAAAATGGTTGTCTCTTGAAAAGTATAACCGGGATTTAAACAATACTATTTCCTGCCTGACCCAATTGAAAAGGAAAGGATACCGGATTATCTGCACGACACCCCATAAGGATGACTACACTCCGGCCACAATTCCTCTGGATCATAAATTAGCCTTGGTTTTTGGGACTGAACTTGCAGGACTCAGTGATGCAGCTCTTGTTCTGGCAGACGGTTTCATAAAAATTCCGATGGTGGGATTTACAGAAAGTTTGAATATCAGCGTTTCAGCGGCTGTCTTTATTCATACCCTATCGGATCGTATACGCAATTCAAAGGTCAACTGGCCCTTATCGGAGTCCGAAAGGATTTCAATCTTATTAATGTGGACTGCCAATACCATAAAACAGTCTGAAATGCTGATCACCGGTTTTCTGCGTCGTGAACAAATTACCTGATAGTATTTATTCGATCATTTTTCTTACTTTTGTAACGTTTTTTAAAAAATATAAAATACATATCTATGGGAAAAGGTGACAAAAAAACAAAAAGAGGTAAGATAGTTATTGGCTCGTATGGAGTTAAAAGAACCCGTAAGAAAAAGAAAGTTACTGTTGCACCGGTTAAGATTGAAGTTGAACCGAAAATTAAAGAATCAAAAGTAAAAGAAGAAAAGAAGATAATCCCCGTTGAACCTGTTGTTGAGGCCCAGATAGTTGAAGTGGTTGAAGAAAAAGTTGCAAAAAAAGCACCGGCAAAAAAATCATCTAAAAAAGTAGCTGCAGAAACTCCTGCTCCGGAGATAAAACCAGAGGCTAAGCCGAAAACTGTAAAAACAAGAAAAAAAGCAGAACCCACAGATAAAAAAGAGAGTTGACAAATAGTTTGATCACAACCTATTTTCCAACTATTACCCCGCTTCAAATCCAGCGTTTTAACACTTTGGGTATTCTATACCCTGAATGGAATGCTAAAATCAACGTCATATCACGAAAGGATATAAATCACCTTTATATCCGCCATATCCTCCATTCCTTAAGCATCGGAAAAATTGTATCCTTCAAACCAGGAACCGAAATAATGGATATCGGCACAGGAGGAGGCTTCCCCGGACTCCCTCTTGCTATTTTATTTCCGGATTGCCATTTTGCCTTAGTTGATTCTGTGGCAAAAAAAATCAAAGTTGTCGAGGCAATTTCCAATGAACTTGGCCTGATGAACGTTAAAACTGTATGGTCACGGTCAGAAGACATAAGAGAACAGTTTGATTTTATTACAGGAAGAGCGGTTACCGATTTGTCGGTTTTTTTCAACCTTGTCAAAGGAAATATCCGGAAAAAGGGATTTAACAACATCCCTAATGGAATACTCTATCTGAAAGGAGGAATCTCGGATAAAGAACTTCGGTCACTTCCTGGAAAAGTCACCATCTACGCCCTCTCTAAATTTTTTAAGGAGGAATATTTTGAAACAAAAAACATCGTTCACATCCATAACTTTTGAACCGTTTTTGGATGGATCATCTTTTTTTCGTTATTTAGCCCGATCATCGAGAAACACAATTATTAAATAATCATTAATCATTAAAAGGAGGATTTATGGCCGAACATAAGAAATTCATTCCCTTTGTCTCAGCAGAGACCAATATGAAAGAGTTCACAATCAAAGCCCTGATTATTGGTCTTTTTTTTGCAGTAATTCTTGGTGCAGCTAATGCTTATCTTGGACTAAAAGCCGGTATGACCATTGCCGCAACCTATCCGGCTGCCGTACTTGGTATGGCAATCTTGCGTCTGATGAAAGGTTCCATCCTGGAAGAAAATTTTACCCGTACCGTTGGTTCCATCGGTGAATCTGTGGCAGCAGGGGCAATATTTACTTTACCTGCTTTCTTTATCTCCGGGATCTGGTCGGAATTCTTTACTGCTGGCCATTATATTACCTCCTCCCTTATCCTGATTGCCGGGGGTATCCTTGGTATTATGTTCGTGGCATTGCTTCGCCGGGTGATGGTCGAAGATGCAGAACTTCCATTTCCCGAATCTGTGGCCGCGTCCGAAATTCATAAAGCCGGACAGGGTGGTGCCAGCGGTTCTAAATTCCTGTTTTGGGCGATGGCTCTCGGAGGATTAATAAAGATCTTAGGGGAATTAAGGTTGTTTCAATATCTCTGGGAAAAATTTGTTATGTTCGGAAAACAGACTATCAGCGGAACCATATTTACAGGCCATGGTGGAATGTTACTGAGTTCTCCCGGTGTAAGTCCTGCGTATATGGGTGTGGGTTACATTATTGGTCCGAAACTGGGAGCACTCAACTTCAGCGGCGGATTGATCGCCTGGGGACTGATGGCTCCAATGATTATGTATTTCCTGATGCCAAGCGTCAATCTTACAGACTGGGCATCTTTTCTGATGAGCCAGGATCCAACGCTTACCCCGGATACTGCTTTGGCAAAAGTGACGGATCCATCTTACCAGATCAACCAAATCTGGAGATTTATCATTCGCCCGATCGCCATTGGAGGTATGCTTGTCAGTGCCGGATACACCTTATTTAAAATGCGGAAAAGTCTCTCTGCCGGGATCGCACGGTCTGTGAAAGATGTTAAAAAAGCAGCGAGCGGAATCGAACACAATGTACCAAGAAATGAAAAAGATATCAGTTTCTCCTGGATCATGATTGGGATTGGAGCAGTGGCTGTTCTTACCTTCTGTATCACATACTTTATCTTCAGCGCCGGTATTCTTATTTCATTCGTTGCAGCAACGGTAATGATCATCCTGGCTTTCTTTTTTGCTTCTGTATCCGGTTATCTCGTGGGGATAATGGGATCAAGTAATAACCCGATCAGTGGTCTTACCCTGACTGCCCTTGTCGTAACTGCTTTGATCTTAGTAGCACTTGGCGTTCAAAAAGAAGCAGGTGTAGCTACAGTATTGGGAGTTGCCGCTATTGTGTGTGTTTCCGCTGCGGTCGCTGGTGAAATGTTACAGGATTTGAAAGCCGGTCATATCCTTGGTGGTACCCCATGGCGAATGCAGGTTGGCGACATTCTTGGAGTTATTCTTGCAGGCGCTGTCATGTTCGTTGTCCTTGCATTCCTAAACGACGGTGATATTGCCAGTGGTAAGAATCTGGGTTATCAGGGGGGCTTCGGAAGCAAAAACCTTTCAGCGCCCCAGGCCAGCCTCATGGCTATCCTCTCGCGTGGCATTGTTCAGGGACAAATGGCTTGGCCGTTGATCATTGCAGGTATGCTGATGGGTGCTGCTTTTATCCTTATGCAAGTCAAAAGTCCTATGCTTGTTAGTGTTGGGATGTATCTACCTATTGAGACGACTTTTGCTATTTTTGTCGGTGGCGTGCTTAAAGGAGCCGTTGATATATTTACTGAAAAAAGAAAGCACAACAATGCACAGAAAGTCAGGGTTGAAAATACCGGGGTCCTGCTTGCATCCGGACTTATTGCCGGAGAAGCTTTGATGGGCCTGGTGATAGCTATCTTAGCCGTATTCAATATCTTTATATACGACTATTTTGTTTTCTTTAAGAATCCGACATTCTGGGTAAGCTTTATTGTTCTTGCTATTATCGCCTATGTCCTGATCCAGATCCCATTGAAAAATGCCGGTAAACCTAATGAACCCGCACCTCCTTCCTCAGGAATGTAGGAATATAAAAAGCAGGTGAAGATTTCGGAGGGTGAGGTGAAGGCTTTACCCTCCGCTCTTTTAAAATAAAAAAATGAATTTCCTGGAACGACGGCGTATCCTTAAAAAAACTAATTTTCTTGACCTGACACCCATCAGGATTATTGAACATGAATCCCGGGAAGGTGATTTGATCAGCCTTCTGATGCCACGCTTCAAGAATAAGTACTGGTCAAGGATGTTCCAACCGAGATCAAAAGGAGAGTTTATAAAAATTAAGCTCGATCTTTCCGGATCACTCACCTGGTTACTGATCGATGGCAACACTTCTGTTGAAAAAATTTGTAAGAAACTTGAAGAAAAGTATCCCCATCAATTCACTCAGACGGATGAGACCGAAAAACGTGTCACAAAATTTATCTCTATGCTCTACCAGCAACGGTATATCACTTTCCGGGAAATCCAATGACACCAGAGATAAATCATCCATTTTTTCTTATCTTTGAAGCGTTTCTAAAATCTCTATTTTCAACGTATTTGTTCAACGATAAACATAATAAAATTCAACTAAACACAACGCAAACAACGTGATAAACGAACCAATATGAATAAAGAAATTCTTAATCTCGAACCGAAAACCCTGTGGAAAAACTTCTACAGCTTGACACAAATTCCTCACCCTTCCAAGAAAGAAGAAAAAATTCGTGAATTTATCATCAAATTTGGTAAAAACCTGGGACTCGAGACCATAGTCGATGAGGTCGGTAATGTTATCATTCGTAAACCGGCTACTCCCGGGATGGAGAAACTTAAAGGTGTGATTCTCCAGGGTCACCTCGACATGGTTCCCCAAAAGAACAGCGACAAGCTTCATGACTTTGAAAAAGACCCGATTGAAACCATAATCGACGGTGAATGGGTGAGGGCTAATGGTACCACCCTGGGCGCCGATAATGGCATGGGAGTTTCGGCCGCAATGTCCATTCTCGAATCAAAAGATATTAAACACGGACCTCTTGAAACCCTTTTTACTACCGATGAAGAAACCGGCATGACCGGCGCAACGAGTTTAAAACCGGGAGTTTTAAAAGGTGATATCCTGATTAATATGGATTCCGAAGATGAGGGGGAACTTTATATCGGCTGTGCCGGTGGAACCAATGGAAATTTTCAATTCATCTATTCAGAAGTTAATGTTCCCAAGGGGAGTATTGCTCTTAAGATCAATGTCACCGGGCTGAAGGGCGGACATAGTGGAGTAGATATTCATCTTGGTAGGGGTAATGCCAACAAGATCATGACAAGACTGCTATGGCATGGTGCCCATAAACACGGTGTGAGACTTTCCTCAATCGATGGAGGTAGTTTGCGCAATGCTATCCCTCGTGAAGCCTTTGCAATTATCACCCTTCCAAACGACCGGAAGGATGGTTTTCTTAAGTGCATGAATGAACTTTCCCAGACTATAAAAAAAGAATTGTCAGCTGTTGATCCCGATTTGAAAATCGAAGTTCTCTCCAGCGAATTACCAAAAATTCTGATTGACGAAAAAACACAGCTTAATCTCCTGAATGCACTATATGGCTGTCCCAACGGAGTCATGAGAATGAGCAACGAAATGAAAGGTTTGGTTGAAACATCCACTAACCTCGCTATAGTTAAATCAGAAAACGGAATTATTAACGTTCAATGTTTACTCAGAAGTTCAGTGGATTCTGCAAAGAATGACCTGGAACAAATGATGCAATCGGTTTTTGAATTGGCAGGAGCCCGCTTTGTTTTCGATGGAAAGTATCCTGGATGGAAACCAAATCCCGATTCGCTTATCTTGAAAATTATGCTCGATATTTACAATAAAAAATTTGGCAAAACTCCTGAGATCCGTGCAATTCACGCAGGCCTGGAATGTGGTATTTTGGGTGGCGCCTACCCGAGCTGGGATATGATTTCCTTTGGACCGACCATCCGTTATCCTCACTCCCCGGATGAAAAGGTAAATATTGCAACGGTCCAGAAGTTTTGGGATTTCCTTATTGAAACCCTGAAAAACATTCCTGTCCGATGAAACGGATTTGCATTAATGTTAATTTTTGATGGCAGATTTGTCTGGATGAAAAAAAATTGTATCTTTGCAATCCCAAAAATTAATGCAAGATGACGAAAAGAACATTCCAGCCCTCCAACAGGAAAAGAAAGAACAAACATGGCTTCCGTGAACGGATGTCGACAGCCAACGGAAGAAAGGTACTTGCAGCAAGAAGGGCTAAAGGAAGGAAAAAATTGACAGTATCTGACGAAAAACTGGATAAGGAATAATTTTCTGTTTTTGGTTTTAAGGTTCAATAACATTTTGGACAATTTTGTAGAGAAAAGAAGTTAAGATCGTTTAACTTCTTTTTTCATTTTTATAGACACGTTTTTGCATTAACTCATTACTATGAAAAAGTTCAATATTAAAGCCGTTTTGCCATATGTCTTGGCTATTGTCATTTTTTTGATCATCACCTTTGCATATTTTACTCCACTGCTCGAAGGAAAACGGGTCGTTCAAAGTGATATCATCCAGTTTTCAGGTATGTCGAAAGAAATTGTCGATTTCCGGGAGAAGACAGGTCAGGAGCCTTTGTGGACAAATTCTATGTTCGGAGGTATGCCCGCTTACCAGATTTCAACTAAATATACTTCAAACCTTATTGGTTACCTTGATACTGTTTTTACCCTTGGACTTCCCCACCCTGCAAATCTGTTATTCCTTTATTTCCTGGGATTTTTTATTCTTTTATTGGTGATGAAGGTTAATCCATGGCTTGCGATAACCGGTGCCATCGGATTCGCTTTCTCCTCCTATTTCTTTATCATTATCGATGCGGGTCATAACTCAAAAGCCCATGCCATCGGATACATGGCTCCTGTCATTGCGGGAATCATTTTGACAATGCGCGGAAAATACTTGTGGGGTGGCATAATTACAGCCATCTTCCTTTCTTTAGAGATAAAAGCAAACCACCCTCAGATTACCTATTACCTCGGAATGATTGCCTTGATTTTAGGTATTGCTGAACTAATTGATTCGATCAGGTTAAAAAAATTCCTCCCATTCCTGAAATCAATTCTTATACTTGTTATTGCTGCCCTGTTTGCCGTTCTGACAAATATTACAAGTCTGTGGGCAACCTATGAATATGGGAAATATACTATCCGGGGGAAATCTGAACTGTCGAGTGAGAAGGCCGATAGAACCTCCGGTCTCGATAGAAGTTATATAACACAGTGGAGTTATGGTGTCGGAGAGACAATGACCCTGTTAATTCCGAATATTTATGGTGGGGCATCCGGCGGAAAACTTGGACCAAATTCTGAACTGGCTAAAGCCCTCCGATCAAATAATCAACCGGAGAATGTTGTAAAATACTATACCGGACAGCCAATTCCTCCCTTATACTGGGGAAGTCAGCCGGGTACAGCGCCTGTATATATCGGAGCGATCATATTTTTCCTTTTTGTCCTTGGACTCATCATTGTAAAAGGTTCCGTTAAATGGTGGTTGTTGGCGGCAACCCTGTTATCAATAATGCTCGCCTGGGGACACAACTTTATGGCATTTACTGATTTCTTCCTATCTTACCTCCCCGGATATAATAAGTTCAGGGCCGTTACCATGGTCCTTGTCATTGCTGAATTCACAATGCCCCTCCTGGGAATTCTTGCTTTGAAGGAAGTTTTTGACCCTTCCAACGATAAAAAGAAATTATTCAGGGCATTGCAGATTGCATTTTATATCACCGGGGGATTGTGTCTTATTTTTATTCTTTTCCCCGGTATGTTCCTCGATTTTATAGGACCATATGACAACAGCTATTCCAAGCAATATGAATTACCCGAATGGTTTGTTCAGGCAATCCAGGTCGACAGGAAGAGTCTTTTGATATCTGACGCACTCCGATCCTTCATCTTTATCCTGTTAAGCGGAGTACTATTGTGGTTGGTCATTTATCAGAAGTTAAAACAGCAATACGCATATCTTGTTTTGATCGGACTGATCCTGGCCGATATGTTTACAATTGATAAGCGATACCTGAATAATGAAAACTTCACCTCCAGATCAAAGGTGGAAAATCCATTTACTCCTTCTGCAGCAGATGAACAGATATTAAAAGATCCTGATCCCGATTACAGGGTATTGAACCTGACCGTCAATCCATTCATGGATGCTACTACTTCATATTATCATAAATCAATTGGGGGATACCATGGCGCAAAATTCCGCCGTTACCAAGAATTGATTGAATCCGGCATTAACAAAGACATATCTGAATTTAGCAAATCAATGAATACAGCAAATATCCCAGTGCTGAATATGCTGAATACAAAATATCTCATACTTCCCGATAACAACAGGCAACCGGTTGCATTCTTGAATCAAAAGGCATTGGGAAATGCATGGTTTGTATATGGATATAAGTTAGTCGAGAATGCTGACGCAGAAATAAAAGCGGTCAACGATTTTAAACCCGACTCCCTTGCGATTGTCGATAAAAGGTTTGCTGAAGATATGAAAACATATTCACCGGGAAAAGATACCATGGATTTTATACGACTGATCTCTTATGTCCCGAATCAGCTTGATTACAAGTACAACACTAAAAATATCGGTCTTGCTGTTTTCTCTGAAATCTATTATTCGAAGGGATGGAATGCATATATCGACGGTAAACCGGCACCACATTTTCGCGCCGATTATGTACTTAGAGCCATGGTCTTGCCTGCAGGGGAACATAACCTTGTTTTTAAATTTGAACCTGATGTTTATTTAATGGGAGAAAAAATCTCTCTGATCAGCTCCCTGATTCTGATTATAACCGTCCTTTCACTGGTAGTCTTTGAAATTTGGAAAGCTAGAAAAAAACAGGCATGAACCGTGCCCTGATAATAAGTTATTATTGGCCCCCTAGCGGTGGTGCAGGAGTGCAACGCTGGCTCAAGTTTGTAAAATACCTTCGCAACTTTGCTTGGGAACCCGTACTTTTTGTCCCTAAAAATCCTGAATATCCTGAAACTGATAATTCATTGGAAAAAGACATCCCCGATAACATTGAAATTATCAGACATCCAATTTGGGAACCTTACAACCTCTATAAGAAGCTGATCGGACACCGAAAAGAGGAGAGGATAAATGCGGCTTTCCTTTCTGAAAAAAAGAAAAACAGGTTTCTTGAAAATATTTCTGTATGGATCCGTGGGAACCTTTTTGTACCCGACGCACGGAAATTCTGGATAAACTCTTCTGTCAGATATCTCTCAAACTATCTGAAAGATCATCCAGTAAGTGTGATCATCTCTACAGGTCCTCCTCACAGCATGCATTTGATCGCCATGCCACTGGCCCAAAAGTTTTCCATCCCCTGGATGGTTGATTTCAGAGACCCATGGACTAACATTGATTTCTATAAAGACCTGAAACTTTCACGTTGGGCTGATAAAAACCATCGCACCCTGGAAAAACAAGTCCTGGAGAAGGCAAACAGTGTTGTTGTCATCAGTAAAACGATGGCAGAAGATTTCAGGAAGATATATGACCGGAAATACGAAGTCATTACCAATGGATTTGATGAAGAAGATTTGATTGAACCATCTTTCCTGATGGATAAGAAATTCTCCATCGCTCATATCGGTACACTGGTAAGTACAAGAAACCCGGTTTCTTTGTGGGAAGCTTTAAAAGAACTAATCGCGGAACAGGATGATTTTGCAAAGGATCTTGAAATCAAACTGGTGGGGAAAATAGACTTTTCTGTTACTTCCGCCATTCATTCTTATGGTTTGACTAATTATTTGAATAAGATCGATTATCTACCTCATAATGAGGTAGTTAAATGTCAGAGGCAATCGCAGGTCTTATTGTTGATAATAAATAACACTCCAAACTCAAAAATGATCCTCACAGGTAAGTTCTTCGAATATCTTGCTGCAAAACGTCCAATCCTTTGTCTTGGACCTGAAGACGGAGACGCAGCGGAGATATTAAACGAAACGCGTTCAGGTCTACTTTCCGGGTTTCATGATATCAATGGAATGAAACATAATATCCTGTTTTTTTATAATAAATACAAACACGGGAACTTAACGTCGAAAAGCTTGGATATCAACCGTTTTTCGCGAAAAGAGCTTACCCGCCAGATTACCGGTGTCCTGAACCGGATCAGTAACTAAATATCTTGCTCAGAGGAAAGGTTTTTACGCTCAAGACCGGCTACACCTCTTGTCTTCCAGCGACCTGATAAATAGTACAAATAATAAAGAAAAACCCCGGCAAACCAGCCAACCGGAATGGACCACCAAACCCCATGAATTCCAATTGACGGGTTCTTTGATAGGAAATAAGCGACCGGAATCCGGATGACCCAAAGGGAAAATAAACTGATGAACATCGGTATCAACGTGTCACCTGCTCCTCTGAGAAGTCCGTTAATTATGAACATGGTTGAAAATAGGATGTAAGATGCCCCGATTACCATCAGGTATCCACGGCCAATTTCAATAACAACCGGATCGTTTGTGAATAACATCATTAAAAACCTTCCAAAAAACACCACAATGGCAGAAATGACCAGCGTCATCATCGATATCATAAGAAGTGTCGCTTTAAACCCGGTCTTCACACGATCAGGTCGGTTTGCACCCAGGTTCTGCCCGACGAACGTTGAAAGTGCGACGGCAAAACTCATTGCCGGCATGATGGCAAAACCGTCAATTCTGCAAGCAGCGCTGTATGCGGCATTAGCATCCACTCCAAACTGGTTAACAATCCAGTAAAGTGCAACCATCCCTACAGCAACAAAGGTCTGTTGAAACCCAGTCGGAAGTCCTATCCGGATACATTTTGAGAATATCACACGGTCAAAATGTAAATCCTTCAATGAAAACTTGACAATTTTGTGATACCGGTTAAGATAAATTATTTGTGCGATGAACGCTGCTCCCTGGGAAATGACCGTTGCAACAGCCACCCCGCCAACACCCCAGTGAAAAACGGGAACGAATATCAGATCGAGAACAATGTTAAGTCCGACAGAACCAATCAGAAAATATAAGGGAGTCTTTGAATCACCCAATCCGCGTAAAATGGCGCTGGTGCCATTGTACCCGAATAGAAAGATTAAACCGGAAAAAAAAATGTTTAAAAATACCTTAGCCTTTGGAATAATTAAGGGAGAAAGATCGATCACGCGAAAAATAAATTCACTGAGGAGAATGCCTATCATACTGACTACCAGGGAAGTGAAAAAAAGAAAAACATACATAGTGTTGATTGTCTTTTTTACATTTTCAAGATCCTTGGCACCAAAGTATTGGGATACAACAATGGTAAATCCCATGGTCACACCGACCATGAATGCGATTAGTAAAAAGATGATGGGCGAGGATGTCCCGACTGCGGCCAGCGCTTCTTTTCCGATAAATTTTCCAACCACAATGCTGTCTACAACATTATAAAGCTGTTGGAAAATGTTCCCGAATAACATCGGAATTGCAAAACGGATGATTAACTTACCTTCATTACCATAACTCAAGTCTTTCATGACCGCAAAAGTACTCAGAATGTTGTTTAATTTCTTATTTTTGCAGGAACAATAGTTCGGACTGTCGCTACGCCGTTGGCGTGGAGGAAAGTCGGGACAACACAGAGCACCATGCTTCCTAATGGGAAGGTTCCTGATTTAATCTCGGGAAACAGACAGTGCCACAGAAAACGACCGCCCGGTTATTGTAGGGACGCTTTCAATGCGTCCCTACAATAACCGGGTAAGGGTGAAAATGCGGTGTAAGAGACCACGGTCCGGCCGGGTAACCGGCCGGAGGGGTAAACCTCATGGGTTGAAAGACCAAGTAAATTCCGGTTTTCAGGATGTTCGGAAGATCATTCTGAAATTCAGTTGCTCGCTGAATATTCCGTCAGGAAAGCCGGGAAGGGTAGGTCGCTAAAGCATGCCGGTGACGACAGGCTCAGATAAATGACAGTCACCCCGGGTTTTAATCCGGAGTACAGAATCCTGCTTACAGAACTATTGTTTTTTATTAATAAATCTATGAAGATAGTCTCAATCGTTGGCGCCCGGCCTCAGTTTATAAAAGCCGCGACCGTTTCCAGGATATTCAGGAACGAACCGGGTCTCAATGAAGTATTACTCCATACAGGCCAGCATTATGATTCTAATATGTCGGATATTTTCTTCAAGGAACTCGATATTCCTCAACCACATTATAACCTGGAAGTCGGTTCGGGAAGCCATGCCTTCCAGACTGGGATGATGCTTAAAGGAATTGAAGAGGTTTTATTGAAAGAAAAACCCGATTGGACCCTGGTCTATGGAGATACGAATTCTACCCTTGCAGGAGCGCTTGCCGCAACTAAGCTCCATATCCGGCTTGCCCATGTTGAAGCCGGATTGAGAAGTTTCAACAGAAACATGCCGGAAGAGATCAACCGTATTGTAACCGATCGGATAGCCGATCTGCTTTTTGCACCTACCGTCACCGCTATGGAAAACCTTAAAAATGAAGGTCTTTCTGCCAATACCCGATATACCGGCGACGTAATGTATGATTCGGTATTGTTCTATAAAAAATTGATTCTTAATAACCCTGAAAAATATACAAAAAAGAATATCCCAGATAAGTTTTACCTCGCTACCATCCATCGGGCTGAAAATACAGACGATCCAAAAAAAATAATAGACATTTTCAAAGCTTTTGAACAATTGGATTATCCGACGATTCTTCCGATTCACCCCAGAACCAGAAAACTTCTTGATACTAACGTTCCACTTGTGAAGAACGTAAACATTATTGATCCCCTGGGATACCTGGAAATGTTAAAACTAACCATGGATTCCATAAAAGTCATTACAGATTCCGGCGGATTGCAGAAAGAAGCATACCTTCTGGGAAAACAATGTATAACCCTGCGTACTGAGACAGAATGGATCGAGACCTTGCATGACAACTGGAATATTGTTACCTCTTCTGATACAGATAGGATTACTCTTGCCGTAAACGCCCCATCTCCCAAGGTTCCAATCAGGGCAGAATTCGGTGATGGAAATGCTGCAAAAATGGTCACAAGGGAACTGCGGCTTTTTTAACTTAATTTTGTTAATAAAATCCTTGATTTTCCTAATGTTTTCTTAGGATTTGATATCGATTTTTTTTGTAACTTTGTTTCATAGTTAGAAAAATATAAGTGATTGATTATGACAGATATAGAAAAAGAAGTTGCGAGTCAAAATTACACAGCTGAAAATATTCAGGTTTTAGAAGGCTTGGAAGCCGTCAGAAAACGGCCTGCCATGTACATTGGAGATGTGAATTTAAGAGGCTTGCATCATCTGGTATATGAGGTCGTTGACAATTCTATTGACGAAGCTTTAGCCGGATATTGTACCGATATTGAGGTCATTATACACGAGAATAATTCGATAACCGTAATTGATAATGGACGAGGAATTCCAACCGATTTCCATGAAAAAGAACAAAAATCTGCACTTGAAGTTGTCATGACTGTTTTACATGCAGGAGGAAAATTCGATAAAGATTCTTATAAAGTTTCCGGGGGTCTCCATGGCGTGGGTGTATCTGTTGTTAATGCCCTCTCCGCTAAACTCAATGTTTTGATTCACCGGAATGGAAATATCTATCAGCAGGAATTCGAATTTGGCAAACCATTATATCCGGTTAAAACCGTTGGTGAAACCAATAAAACAGGCACCATTGTAACTTTCAAGCCGGATACTTCCATTTTCATTGTTGAGAAATATGATTATGAAACCCTTGCTTCACGATTAAGGGAACTTGCTTTTCTGAATAAAGGCCTTACCTTGCATCTAACCGATCAACGGGAAAAAGATGAGAAAGGAAATTTTGTTACCAATACCTTTTTCTCTCAAAATGGTTTACGCGATTTCATTGAATACCTGGATGCTACCCGTGAGAAGCTGATCCCGGAACCCATCAGCATCGAGGGTGAAAAAAACGGAATACCCATTGAAATCTCCATGCAATACAACACCTCCTTCTCCGAGAATATCCATTCTTACGTAAATAACATCAATACCCACGAAGGAGGAACACACCTCTCGGGATTCAGGAGAGCACTTACCAGGACCTTGAAAAGCTATGCAGAAAAAACGGGTATGCTTTCCAAATTAAAATTCGATATTAATGGCGACGACTTCCGGGAAGGACTTACGGCAATCATTTCTGTCAAGGTTCAGGAACCCCAGTTTGAAGGACAAACAAAAACCAAATTGGGAAATAATGAGGTTATGGGGGTAGTTGACCAACTTGCCAGCGAACTCTTGAGCTACTATTTGGAAGAAAACCCGAAAGAAGCCAAAACTATCGTCAATAAAGTGATTCTTGCTGCAACGGCACGACATGCAGCCCGCAAAGCCAGAGAACTTGTTCAGCGAAAAAATGTTCTGAGCGGTTCTGGCTTACCAGGAAAATTGTCGGACTGTTCCGAAAACGATCCTGCTCAATGTGAGATCTACCTGGTTGAAGGTGATTCGGCCGGTGGTACGGCAAAACAAGGGCGCGACAGACGCTTTCAAGCGATCCTTCCACTTCGAGGAAAAATCCTGAATGTAGAAAAAGCAATGCAATATAAAATTTTCGACAGTGAGGAGATAAAAAATATTTTTACGGCGCTTGGAATTACAATCGGTACCGAAGACGACAGCAAAGCACTAAATCTTGAAAAATTACGTTACCATAAAGTCATTATCATGACCGATGCCGATGTCGATGGAAGCCATATAGCTACCCTTATACTTACCTTTTTCTTCCGATACATGAAAGAATTGATTGAAAACGGCCATGTCTATATTGCTACTCCTCCACTTTACTTAATTAAAAAGGGAAATACCCAACGTTACGGCTGGAGCGAAGAAGAACGCCAACGGATTGTAAGCGAATTTTCAGGAAATGGAAAAGAATCGGGTGTACATGTTCAACGCTATAAAGGTTTGGGCGAGATGAATGCCGAACAACTCTGGCATACAACTATGGATCCGGAATTCAGAACCCTCAGGTCAGTCACGATTGAAAATGGAACGGAAGCTGACCGTATCTTCTCAATGCTTATGGGTGATGATGTTCCTCCCCGCAGGGAGTTCATTGAAAAAAATGCAAGGTATGCTAAGATCGATGTGTAACCCCACATTCAATTTATACCGAACCTATGATTCATAAAAAGTACCTCATCATCATCGCCAGTATCATTGTTCTGGCAATTCTTGCTTATTTTTTCTTTGCTAAAACCAAAACCGGCCCGCAAATTACGGCAAAGGTCAAAAAAGGCAACTTCCCGATAGAAGTAACAACCACCGGAGAGCTCATAGCGAAAAGTTCGGAAAAAATATATGGTCCACAAGCCCTCCGCCAAATTCAAATCTGGCAGGTCAAAATCCAGGATATCATTCCTGATGGTACGGTAGTAGATTCGGGACAATATGTTGCTACGCTTGATAGAACCGAAATTTCGAACAAAATAAAAGACGAGGAAACCAACCTGGAAAAACTCGAATCCCAAATGACTAAAACCAGACTGGATACCTCTCTGGAACTTAGAAGGGTGCGTGATGACCTGATCAACTTGAAATATTCTCTTGAAGAAAAAAAGATAGTTCTGGAACAATCAAAGTACGAACCTCCTGCGGCAATCCGGCAAGTTCAGATCGACCTTGAAAAAGCACAGAGGGCTTATGAACAGACGGAAACTAACTATAAACTGCAGTATCAGAAAGCCTGTGCCAATATGCAGGAAGTATCTGCCTCATACAATCAGGCGAAACGAAAATTAGAACAAATGATGGATGTTCTGAAACAGTTTACAGTGAAAGCGCCCAAAGCCGGTATGGTCATCTATCGCAGAAATTGGGACGGGAATAAACAAGGGGTTGGCGCTACCGTGAACGCATGGGATAATATAGTCGCGGAACTGCCCGACCTTTCCGAAATGATATCGAAAACCTATGTTAATGAAATCGATATCAGCAAAGTCAAAGTCGGTCAATCGGTTCAAGTTGGAATCGATGCTTTCCCTGAAAAAAAATTCACCGGGAAAGTTATCGAAGTTGCAAATATTGGGGAACAACTCCAGAACACCAATGCTAAAGTTTATGAAGTACGTATTGTTGTCAATGAGTTTGATTCGATCCTGCGCCCGGCTATGACAACAAAAAATACCGTTCTCACCAATGTGGTTGATAGGGTGCTGTCAATTCCCATCGATGCTATTTTCAATTCCGACAGTATAACATTCGTCTATAAAAAAGATGGGCATTCCGCTGCCCGGCAACAGGTTATTGTCGGTTTGAGTAATGATGACGAGATCATCATCTGTGCCGGTCTTGAGGAAAATGATGAAGTATTGCTCGTTCCACCAGATAATGCCGACAAATTGAAATTGTTATCACTTCCAATAGATACCATCCAGAAATATAAAATAAAAACAGAACCGGTTAAAACACCAGGACGTGAAAGGAAAGATACCGTCAAGGAATTGCCTGGAAAGAAGTCTTCGAACAATGGCGGGTCCGGAAGTCCGGCTACGTTTCGTAAAAAATCCTAATTAACGACCCTTGTTTGAACGTTATAAATATATTTTCAGTATTGCTCTGGAAGCTGTCTTCCTGAATAAATTCCGATCCATGCTGACCGCACTGGGAATTATTTTCGGAGTTGCAGCGGTAATAACGATGATGGCAATCGGTAACGGAGCAAAAAAAGAGATTCTTGACCAGATGAAATTGGTAGGTGTGAATAACATCGTCATTGCTCCAATCCCGGAAAAAGCTAAAAATACAACAGGACAAAGCAGCTCCCAGGAAACCCAGACGCAAGAGCAGAACAAGGAGAAAAGTAAAGGAAAATTCACTCCCGGCCTTAGTCTTAAAGATGCTGAGTCAATAAAATTTATCATTCCAAGTGTACTGACGGTCAGTCCCGAAGTGATCTATGACATCGATGTCATAAACAATGGGATTAGAACTTCAACTAAAATGAGCGGGGTCACTCCCGATTTTTTTACCATTTTCAACCTGGAGTTACAAGAGGGTGAAATGTTCAATTTTGAACAACTGAAAGATGGGAAAGCCGTCTGTATCATAGGTCCTTCTATACAATCTAAATTTTTTCCTGCTGAGAGTCCCCTTGGGAAAGAAATCAAGTGTGGTCCAATTTGGCTTCGGGTGATTGGTGTTCTGAAAAAGCGGGAAATAAGCCAGTCAAGTATCGATAACCTTGGAATATCAGACTATAATAACTCAATTTATGCCCCTATCCAGACCTTACTCCGCCGATTTAAAGACCGGTCAATGATTACCGAAGCTTCACTGCGTGGTAGCATGACCTATCTGAGTGATGATGTTGCCTTCTTTTCGGAGCAATCTTCCTCAGCCCCATCAAAAAACCAGATCGATAAGATCGTAGTTCAGGTAAAGGAAAGCAGTCAGATTGTGCCCACGACTGTCCTCTTAAAAAAAATGATGCAGAGAAGACATGCTGGTGTGGAGGATTTTGAGATCAAAGTCCCGGAACTCTTACTGAAACAAGAACAGCGGACAAAAGATATTTTTAATATCGTGCTTGGCGCTATTGCAAGTATCTCGTTACTGGTTGGGGGTATCGGGATTATGAATATAATGTTGGCCTCTGTTATGGAACGTATCAAAGAAATTGGTATCCGGCAAGCCATTGGTGCAACTAAAAGAGATATCGTTGCCCAGTTCCTTTCAGAAGCTACCATGCTAAGCATAACGGGTGGACTGATTGGAATTATTTTTGGTCTTATCTTCTCCAAAGTAATTATGGAAATTACAGGAATTTTAACGATTGTTTCCGGGATTTCCATTCTGATTTCTTTTGGTGTTTCGGCATCCGTAGGCATTATTTTCGGCTATATGCCGGCTAAACAGGCAGCAAAACAAGATCCTGTCGAATCGCTTAGATACGAATAAGTATTTTCTATGAAATGGTACATTGTTATTTTTCTTTGCATCTTTTTACTCCTTTCGCTAACGTCAAAAACACAAGTAAACGTCAGACGATTATCACTTGAAGATGCTATTGAAATTGCAAAACAGCAATCTCCCGATGCCTTCACTTCCAAGCAACAATTCAGGTCCAGTTTCTGGGAATTCAAATCATACAGGGCCACAAACCTGCCGGCTCTCAGTCTGACTGCAACGCTTCCAAATGTCCAACAAACTTTATCTCCTTATCTAAACCCCGATGGTACCCAAAGCTATGTCCGTCAACAGAATTTAAGTGCCGCTGCAAATCTCGCACTAACTCAAAAACTGGGGATTACCGGCGGATCAATTTATGTCAGTTCCGGCTTACAGGGTGTAAATAATTTTAACACCGAAAATCCGATCTCCTACATGAGTACTCCAATCAATATCGGCTATATTCAGCCAATATTTTCTTTTAATCCCTATCGTTGGGACCGGAAGATCCAACCGCTCAAATATGATCAGTCGAAACGAAAATTTCTTGAAGACGTTGAAAATATAGCTATTAACGCAACCAACTATTTTTTTAACCTCTTGCAGGCTCAACTCGATCAAAAAATTGCCCTCACTAATCTCTCCAACTACGATACTCTGTTCCGTATTGCAAAAGGCAGGTATCAACTCGGCAGGATTGCAGAAAATGATTTACTGCAACTTGAACTTAGCTATTTAAAAGCACAGGCAAATGTCGAAAAGACTTCTCTCGACCTGGATAATGCCCTGTTCCGGTTTAAATCTTACCTCCGTATAAAAGATACTACCAACATCGAATTAATTCCACCCACCAATATCAGTTTTTTTAAAATTGATCCCTTGATGGCAATTGAACAGGCCAATAAAAATACCTCTGCTGCCCTCGATTTCAAAAAACGGTTGCTGGAAGCTGCCCGTGATGTAAACAGGGCAAAACTTGAAGGCCGGTTTGATGCAGAATTGAATGCGGTGATCGGTTTGACCCAAACCGGAATGGATATCCCCGACGCTTATAAGAACCCTTTAGATCAACGCCAGGTTTCGCTTGGCCTTACAATTCCAATCCTTGACTGGGGAGTTGCCCGGGGAAAAATTAAAATGGCACAATCCCAGGAAGAGGTCGTTAAAAATTCTGTCGAACAGGATATCATCGATTTCCAACGAAATATTTACCTGAAAGTGGTTCAATTCAACATGCAACAGAACCAAATCCTGATTGCTGCAAAATCTGATACCGTTGCAAAAAAAAGTTATGACGTCACCAAAGGTCGCTATCTGATTGGTAAAATGGTTAGTATCCTTGATCTGAATAATGCACAGATTGAGACCGATAATTCACAAAAATCTTACTATTTTGCCTTGCAGACATTCTGGCGCAGTTATTACGAAATTCGTAAAATGACCCTCTTTGATTTCCGTAATAACATTCCGTTATCTTTTGATATTAAAGATATTAAACTTTAAAATATTTATTATTGATAATGTTTCTAAATAAATATTATCTTTGTAAAAAAATTTAACCGAAAAAACTTAGAAATTATGGCAGTATTAGTTGGAAAAAAAGCTCCCTTGTTTGAAGCTGAAGCCGTTGTAAACGGAAGTGAATTCGTCGACAAGTTTTCTCTTTCCCAGTTCATTGGAAAGAAACATGTTATCTTCTTCTTTTATCCGTTGGATTTTACTTTTGTTTGTCCAACCGAACTTATTGCTTTCCAGGAAAAAATTGGTGAATTTGAAAAAAGGAATGTAGCCGTTGTCGGTTGTTCGATTGATTCAAAGTTCTCCCATTGGGCCTGGTTGCAAACAGAACGAAAAAATGGAGGAATAAAAGGTGTAAAATATCCTATCGTATCCGATCTATCAAAAACTATCTCTGCAAATTATGATGTCCTTGCAGGGGAATATTTGTCGGATGAAGATGGAACGCTTGAGTTTGAAGGTGGTCCAGTTGCTTTCCGTGGATTGTTCCTGATCGATAAACAGGGAATTGTCAGACACCAGGTTGTCAACGATCTTCCTCTTGGGAGAAGTATTGATGAGGCACTTAGGATGGTGGATGCACTTCAATTCTATGAAGAAAACGGTGAAGTTTGCCCTGCCGATTGGCATAAAGGACAAAAGGGTATGAAAGCCACCTCGGAAGGTGTAGCAGAATACCTTTCCAAACACTAAACAAAAAAGAAAAAGTTTAAAGCAAAACCAAAGGGTTATTCAAGGGTTTTTGCTTCATTCCAGTAAACATCCATTTCCGAGAGTGTCATTTCATGTAAGGGCTTGTGCAGATTTCGTGCGGCTTTCTCAAGATACGTGAACCTTTTTATAAATTTCCGGTTGGTGCGTTCCAGCGCATCTTCAGGATTAACGTCGATAAACCGGGCATAGTTGATGATAGCAAAGATCAAATCACCCAGTTCATGTTCTTTTTTTGTGTGATTTGCATTGCTTTCGACAGCTTCTCTAAGTTCATTCAATTCTTCAAGAACTTTTGCCCACACCTGCTCCGGTTTTTCCCAATCAAAACCAACGCCGCTGGCTTTTTCCTGGATCCGGTTTGCCTTGACCATGGCTGGTAATGATAAGGGTACGCCGGACAATACCGAATGATTCCCTTTCTCCTTCAGCTTTATCTTTTCCCAGTTATCACGTACTTCTTTAGCATCTTTAACTTTGATATCACCAAAAATATGAGGATGCCGGTTGATTAGTTTATCGATTATATTATTTATTACATCCTGAATATCAAAAGCTCCTTTCTCAGAAGCAATTTTGGCATAAAAAACAAGATGAAGCATCAGGTCTCCTAACTCTTTCTTAATCATCTCCATATCTTTTTCAATAATAGCCCCCGAAAGCTCATATGTTTCTTCAATGGTCAGATATCTTAGACTTTCTAATGTCTGTTTTTTATCCCATGGGCATTTCGCCCTGAGTTCATCCATGATCTCCAGCAACTTCCTAAATGCTGCTATTTTTTCTTCCATCCCTCTATTTTTTTTGCAAAATTAAGGATTTATACTTCGCTACAGGTATTTTAAGCATCCGTGTGGATCCCTTCCCTTTCAAAGCTGGCCAATTCGTGATAAATTTGTCGCCTGATATCAAACTATCATTGAGACCACCCGGACGACATACATTGATTAATATTATTTTTTCTTTTAGTTTCCTTTTTGCTTTATTTATCCGACCTACAATATCATCCGCACAATTCGAACATAAACTGTTTTCTTCGAACATGATGATTGAAGTTAAAATTCACTATGGTTTCATTTATGCTCATCATCTTGAACTTGAAATATTTAATGCACATTTTCCCGCCTTCGAAATCAGTATCCAGAAGCTTACCTTTGGCAAACATAAGTGGGAACGCGCCTTCAACTACCCGATCATCGGGGCTATTTTCTATTATAGTGGTATGGGTTATAATCCATATCTCGGACAAGCTTTTGCTCTGATGCCTTTTATTAATTTTCCACTCTATAAACACGCCAATTTTACCTTCGGATTTCGATTCTCACTTGGAATCGGATACCTTACCGAACGGTTCGACAGACTAAATAATTATAAAAACCTGGCAATCGGGTCGCACCTGAACGCAGCAGTTAATCTTATGTTCGAAGCGAGGTACAGGATAAATTATGCACTTACGGTGAGTGGTGGTATTTGCCTGCAACATTTTTCCAATGGCTCTCTTAAACTTCCAAATTATGGATTAAATACTCCACTTGTAAATATAGGCATTGCTTACCGGCCATGGAAGGAAAATTCTTATATCGGTGACCGTTTCTATCCACCCATAGAACCTTTTGAAGCAATTGTACATCGATCGATTCAATTCAATATTGGAGTCTTACTCGGTTGGAAAAATATGAAAGCGGTTGTCGGTGAAAATTACCTGGTGTACCATCTGTACGAAAATACCCTGATCCAGGTCAGTAAAAAAAGTAAGATAGGATTGGGTCTCGACCTGTCTTATGATCCATCCCAAATAAAAACACTGGAAATGCAGGGTGAAACGGTTGATAACAAGTTTTCCATTCTTCGACCCGGTATTAATGCTGCCTATGAACTGATGATGGGTAGATTAGGGTTTATATTCAATTTGGGATACTATCTGGGTGGTAAGGAAAAAACAAATGGTCCCTTGTACGAGAAGATTTCAGTACAATATAACTTTGCAAAGAATTTTTTTGCAAGTGTAATGCTGAAGGTACATTGGGGCAGGGCCGATTATATTGGATGGGGACTTGGATACAGATTTGACGTCTTATTTGGTAAAAAAGCAGTGAGGTAACATGAAGCTCTATCGAAGTTTAAATATAGTAATCCTTGTGATTTGGCTGATAGGATTAATATCCTGTAATAAGGATGGGGGGACGTGTCTTAGTAATACAGGACCAATTATCACGCAGGAACGTTCCATTTCGGATTTCGACACCATTTTTGTCAATAATTATGTAAATCTTGTTCTCACACAGGACACTTTGAACAGGGTTCATGTTGAAGCGGGGCAAAACATCATAAATGGAATATCTACCGAAGTTACCGAACGGAGGCTTTTCATCTATAATAACAATGAATGTAACTGGCTTAGAAGTTATAACAAACCCATCACAATTTATATCTCTGTTAAGAATCTGGCTAAACTTTCTTACAATTCGTCTGGAAATGTCACAACTACTAACGCACTTGAATCCAACAATCTCTGGGTCGATGTCTGGGGCGGATGCGGAACTATTGATCTTGAATTAAATGTTTATCAGGGAATATTTATTGAACATATGGGGACCGCGGATTTTAAACTTCATGGAATCTGTAAAATCAATTCCATTTATGCAGGAGATTTTGGACTCTTTGATTGTAAAGATCTCGAAACAGACTATACTTATATTAAAAATTATGGATCAAATGACTGTTATATCAAGGTCACAAAGTATCTGGATGCCACAATCGGGTCAATTGGGAGCATTTATTACCGTGGAGAACCCGATACACTCTATACCAATATATACGGAAGTGGAGTTGTTGAGCCGTACTGAAATTAATAAGCCCTGGAGAAAATTACACGCTGGTTGGAAGGTTTGCCCGAATAGACACATTTCCCCTTTGACTTAGGACTATTTAATGGAATTACCCTGATAGTAGCCTTGGTCTCTTCCCTTATTTTTACTTCTGTTTCCAGGGTGCCATCCCAATGAGCATAAATGAATCCCCCTTTATTTTCAACTACATCCAAAAACTCCTTCCAGGAATCGACATAATGGGAATTGTTTTCTCGGAAGGAAACGGCCCGGTCGTATAAATTCTTTTGAATCTGATCAAGAAGATGAATCACCTTGTTTTCAATGTCTTGAATTTGAAATACTTCCTTCTCAAGCGTGTCCCTGCGGGCAATCTCAACAGTTCCATTTTCCACATCCCTTGGCCCGATCGTAAGCCGTACCGGAACGCCTTTAAACTCGTACTCAGAGAATTTCCATCCAGGTTTATGGGTCTCGCGGTCATCATATTTTACACTAACCCCCTTCGCTTCTAATAACTTTTTGATCGGGATTACCTTTTCGGAAATTGCGGCAAGTTGTTCCTGGTTTTTAAAAACCGGTACAATGGCAACCTGGATAGGTGCCAGTTTTGGAGGTAAGACTAATCCGTTATCATCGGAGTGTTCCATAATTATAGCCCCCATCAGACGGGTGGAAACACCCCATGAAGTGGCCCAGACATAGTCAAGCTCGTTCTCTTTATTTAAGAATTTAACATCAAAAGCCTTTGCAAAATTCTGACCAAGAAAATGAGATGTTCCTGCCTGTAAAGCTTTCCCGTCTTGCATGAGCGCCTCAATGGCATACGTTTCCAATGCACCTGCAAACCGCTCACCTGCTGATTTTGTCCCTTTTATGACAGGCACTGCCATCCAATTTTCAGCGAACTCAGAATAGATATTCAACATGGTCTCCGCTTCCTTAACCGCTTCTTCCCTGGTGGCATGTGCAGTGTGCCCCTCCTGCCAAAGAAATTCAGTAGTTCGAAGAAATAACCTTGTTCGCATTTCCCAGCGAACTACATTTGCCCATTGATTATATAATAGTGGTAAATCACGATATGACTTAATCCAGTTTTTATAAGTATCCCAGATGATCGTTTCTGAAGTTGGCCTGATGATTAACTCCTCTTCAAGTTTTGCATCTTCATCAACTATAATTTCTCTACCATCTGGAGAATTTTTTAAACGATAATGGGTGACAACGGCACACTCTTTAGCAAAACCTTCAACATGGCTCGCCTCCTTACTAAAAAATGATTTTGGAATGAAAATTGGAAAATATACATTGGAGTGTCCCGTATCCTTAAACATTTTATCTAAGGTTGCCTGGATCCTTTCCCATATTGCATAACCGTATGGTTTAATAACCATACATCCTCTCACCACTGAGTTTTCGGCAAGGTCAGCTTTGATTACCAGATCATTATACCATTGAGAATAATTTTCTTTACGGGTTGGAAAATCTTTAGCCATTGATTAGTTTTTGGTACGGGATTTGCTATAAAACAGGCGTGAAACCTGATTACAAAAATAAGAAAATATACGGTTCTTAAAGTAATAAGCGACTTTTCAATAAAACATAGGAGGATTAACCATGAAAAAATCAACATTCCTGATCGTGATCATCGCTCTTCTGATCACCTCCTGTAAATCCACTCAACAGGCTTCCTCAGGGTACAATGACGATGTTTATTATACATCATCCGGCAACGCGCAACATTCTTCAACAAAATACCATTCCAATTCCAACCAACCACAAGTTATTACCTCCCCCGACAGTTCAGTATCAATTAAAAGTGGATCAGCCTCCTGGACTGACGATTATAATGATTATACGTACTCTTCGCGGATTAAACGATTCAATAATCCAAGCACGAATAATAAAAGTTATTTTGATGAGTCCTATACCGGAACCTCCAACTATGATACAACAGTTTATACAAATAGTCAACCCGATGTTAATATATATGTTGGAGGCGGAAGCGGATGGGATGGTTTTTATGGACCTTCGGTTTCCTTTGGTATCGGTTTTGGCTTCGGATATGGTGGATGGGGTTATGGATATCCTTATTATTATGGTGGCTATTGGGATTATCCATGGGGCTGGTACTATCCCTATTATTGGCCCTATTATGGCAGCTACTGGAATGGATATTGGAATGGATATTGGGATGGCTATTACGGTTATACACCCTATTACAGTTCCGGTTATTATTATGGTCCAAGGAGAACGCTCACTTCTTCCGGAGGAGAGGGTGTAAATCAAAGAACCACGATCCCTCCAGTTACATTATCAGAAAGGAATTCCAGAAGCATTTCCCAGGAAGGGAATATGAGAACAAGTACAACTACTCCCTCTAACACCCGGAACACGAACATTCAGTCAGGAGAAAGTCGCAAGAACATTCAGTCAGGAGAAAGTCGCAAGAACATTCAGTCAGGAGAAAGTCAACGAAACTCCCGCACCGACCAGGCAGCTATTCAACGGACACCGGTTAATCAGGAAAAGTACCGGTACTCCAGATCAACTAATCAACGACAAGTTTCAAACCAAAGGACTTCTTCAGAGTACCAACGTCAGAAAGAGCAACCTGCACCACGCTATGTCAAACCTGGAAATACCAGTGAGGTTCAGCGTTCACCACAGACCCAGAGTTATTCATCCCCTGCTTACCGACAGGCAAAATCAAGCCAGGAGTATATTAATCCCCGCACACAGAACCCAGGAGTTTCAAGATCGGCTACACCAAATTCCTCGACTAGGACATACTCCCCACCGACTGTGAACTCACGCAGGTCTGCAACACCCGCGAACCAAACCAGAACTTTTGGTGCTCCGTCCAGGTCCAACTCATCTAATTATACTCCTCCTTCAAGGTCTAATAACAGCTATTCGGCACCTTCCCGGTCATCTTCACCAAGTTATTCAGCACCTTCCAGGTCAAGTTCACCGAGCTACTCAGCTCCATCAAGATCTGGTGGTGGAGGTGGTGGAGGTGGTGGAACTTCTTCGGGTGGCGGCGGTGGAGGAAGACACAGATAATCAGAAATCCTATTAAACTCTAAGACGATGAAAAAACTGATTATAATACAGCTTGTATTGGTTATTAACACAGCATCCTTGTTTGGACAAACCTCTGCGGATGCCTTGAGATACTCCAGGATCTTTTACAGCGGAACATCAAGATTCGTTGGGATGGGAGGTGCTTTTGGGGCAGTCGGGGCAGATTTTTCTACCCTGGCGATCAATCCTGCTGGTATAGGTTTATATCAAAGTTCGGAGATCTCCCTCACGTTTGCACCAATGGTCGGTAACTCAAAATCTGACTATTACGGTAGCATTTCCACAGACAATAAAGTGAATTTTGCCCTTGGAAATTTCGGTTTTATTTTCACCATAAAACCTTATAATAAAAACAAGAGTGGAGGGCTTAAGAATTTTAATTTCGGGTTTGGGATGAACCGCCAGAACGACTTTAATAACAGAATTTACATAAGTGGAGAGAATCCCACCAGCTCAATGATGCAAAGCTATGTAAATGAGTTAAATGCAAAAGGAATACCTCCAAATCTAATAAGAACTGACTTCCCATTTGACATTGGTTTGGCCTATGATGCTAATCTTATCTACCAGGATACTACTAATAATAAATATCTCTGTGATGCGAGGTACGGTGGTGTGTACCAAAGCAAAATAATTAATTCATATGGATCGATCAATGAAATGGACTTCTCCATGGGAGGTAATTTTAACGACAAGTTGTATTTTGGAATAACCATTGGTGTCCCTTTTATCCGCTATTATGAAAACAGTCTGTATCAGGAGCGTGACAATGCCGATACAATTCCTGAATTTAACTATTTAAACTACTGGTATAACTTGCAGACTCACGGAACGGGTGTGAATTTCAAAGCAGGTATTATTTATAGACCATTAAACTGGTTCAGGGTTGGATTGAGTGTTCATACTCCGACATGGTTTCCAAGTATGCAGGATGAGTGGTATAGCTCTATGGAATCCAACTTTACTACATCCTCCTGGAATTCTACCCAATACTCTCCCATCGGCAATTATAGTTACCAGCTAACCACACCATTTCGAGCAACTTGCGGACTTGCTTTTATTCTTGGACAATATGGACTTATCAGTGTGGATTATGAATATGTCAATTACTCGCAGGCGCGTTTTTCATCTTCCAGTGACAATTTCAGTGATATAAATACGGAAATCCAGAATTCCTATCAGTCATGGGGAAATATCCGTGCGGGTACTGAATGGAGGATTCAGGATTTCCGTATCAGGGGTGGTTTTGCATATTTTAGTAATGCATACAAGAATGGGATAAACAATGACCAGCGTTTTCAGGCTTCCGGTGGAATCGGATATCGGGGTCGGTATTTCTTTGCTGATGTTTCATATGTCTGGAGTATGATGAAGGAAGATTATTATTTGTATGATCCGACAATGGTCAATCCTTCACACAACACCTTATATACCAACACTGTTTTGACAAGTGTAGGGATCAGGTTTTAAGTCGCATTTTTTTGAGTCTGTTCAAACCAGCTTTAGCCTTTTGGTTAAGGCTGGTTCTGTATTCAAGTGTTTTAAGGGACAAGCATTTCCGGTAACAACTATCAGCTTTGTTGTAATTCCCAATGTTCTCATAGATCAGTCCCATCTGGTAGGCTGATGCAGCCGCATAATAAAATATCTCATTTCTCCCCCTGGAGATTGTTTGCTGATAATAATCCAAAGCTTTGGGAATATTCCCGGTTTCATGATTGATTCTTGCCAGTCGATATGTATATTCCGTTAAGTCCTTGCGTGACTTTACATAGTTTTTAACCGGATTATCCAACATTTCGCTCAACGCTCGGTCATAATATCCCCCGTCAAATAACAAACGAGCACGGAGAAGGACAATGCTGGGAAATGTCCACGAGTCGACCTCACTCTTGGCTTGTTTATCTTCATCGACCATTGTGGTACCTTTCTTTTCAACAAAATGAATGGTTTCGAAATATTTTGCCGTATCGCCATTTAATGCTGCAATCCATGCCATTTTCTGATAAGCAGCTTTAATATAATTCAAACCTGAGAAGTAGTGGATATATCGTTTAAAATACTCGTCAGCACTTAGATCCAGACAATTTAACCGTGCCAATCCTTCAAGATAATCCAAATAAAAAAATGGGTAAGTCTGATCATTTGTTTTTCGCTCCTGAAGAATTTGCAAGGCTTCATCATTACGGCCATTTTTCATAAGAATAGTTGCCCTGGCATAAATAATCAAGGGACTTCTAAGGAGTATCTCATTGGCAGGTTCAGCATTGAAGATAGCGATCGTATGCAATGCTTCTCCTTTGTCTTTTTGGAGGTTCGCGATGATTATGGACATGAAAAAGACTGCTTCGGATCTGAATACTTTTACGGTCTTATCTTGACCATCGTACTCCGCTACTTCCTGTAGTTCATGAAGTCCCTTCTCTAAAGAACCTTCGACTCCCATTAAACGTGTGATCCACTTATAATTATCTGGAACTATTCCTGCCATGACATGAACGATACCCAAACCTATATTATTTAAAATGAAATCAGGGAATAGTTCCTGATTTTCGGTAAAAAGCTGATAGGCCTTACGGATTTCCAGGGCAGCTGCTGTATAATCGCCAAATTTTAATCGGGCAAATGCCCATTGAAGGTTGATTTCTGCCAGACAGAACCGATAATAAGGAGAATTTGTATTTCCTTCCTCCAGGATGTCGATCCGTATTGATTTATTTCTTTTAAGTTCTTCGAATTGAACACGATTTTCCCCAATAAATAGTGTCAGGAAGTCAATATAGTTTTCGAGATAAACTGGAATCAGGTTCGTTGTGTTCTGACGTTTCTCGGATTCCAGCAACATACGAGCTCCCTTGAATTCTAATGAAAGAATAGAAAGATAAGCCTTCTGACATTGGTCATTAAAGAGGTATTGAGCTGAAGAGAGATGGATGAAAAAAAGAAACGCACCCGATAATAACAAGGTTTTACCAGGAAGCCTTCTTCTCATGTTTATGGAAATTGGATTATTGCATTGCGGTTACTATCCCTTCATCAACCAGGATTCTACCGCAATATTCACAGACGATGATTTTTTTATGCATGCGGATATCCAATTGGTGCTGTGGAGGAATTTTATTGAAACAGCCTCCGCAGGCATCCCGTTCAATCTGGACAACTGCCAATCCATTTCGGGCATTTTTCCGGATGCGAGTATATGCTGTCAGGAGACGGTCTTCGATAAATGTTTGATTCTCTTCAGAACGTTTTATCAGGTCAGTTTCTTCCTTTTCGGTCTCTGCGATTATATCGTCCAGTTCATTTTTTTTGATATCGATATCGCCTTTTCTGTCCTGAAGTATTTTTTGATACTGTTCAATTTCCTCTTTCTTTGCTTCCAGTCCTGCCTGAAATTCTTTTATCCTTTTCTCGGAAAGCTGGATCTCCAGGTTCTGAAATTCAATCTCCTTTGTCAGGGAATCGTATTCACGGTTGTTACGAACATTCATCTGCTGGTCTTCATATTTTTTAATCAATGAATGACAGTCTTTGATCACATTTTTTTTCTCTACAATGGATTTTTCCAAAGCAACTGTTTCCTGGATATAATTATCGATCCTTGTTTCAAGGCCTGCGATCTCATCTTCAAGATCCTGAACTTCAAGCGGCAATTCACCCCGAATAATTCGTATCTTATCCACCTGCGAATCGATTTGCTGAAGACTATATAATGCAATAAGTTTTTTTTCAATCGTAACTTCTCCTTTTTCCTCAGGAGTTACCTGTTTAGTCTTTGATGACGTTTTAGATGCTACTTTTACGACTTTTTCTTCTTTAACCTCTTCTTTTTTAGCTGCAGTCTTTTTCTTTTCAATTATCTTTTTTTCTGCGGGCTTCTTTGCAAGTTTTGAAGGTTTGGAAGTGGCAACAGGTTTACCGGATGTTTTTGCCATAAATTAAAATTTAGAAATAATGAATTGGATTGGTATTTATTTGTGAAATAAGGCATGCAAAATTAGGAAATTTTTCAATAATCGCATCATAAAGCCATTCTTTTACCCAATGTTCGCTTTCATAATGCCCAATATCGATCAATAATAAATGTTCACGGGCAAGGAAATAATCGTGATATTTCAAATCGGCTGTTAACAAAGCATCTACTTTCGATGATAGCGCTTCATGAATCAAAAAACTACCTGATCCACTGCAAATTGCAACACGTTTTATAGGATGAGCATATAATTTTGAATGACGAATCATTTCGAGATCAAGGGATTTTTTTATATGATGTAGAAAATTTTTTCCTGACCATTCCTGTTGAAGTTCGCCGACTGCGCCTGATCCGACTTTTGAGTACAAATTATCCAACGGATAGATGTCATATGCTACTTCTTCATAGGGATGATTTTTTAACAACGATGATATAACCTGATGCCGGAGATGGTTTGGAAGAACCACTTCAACTCTGACTTCGTTTTCAAAATGGAGTACATTTTTCTCACCAACAAACGGGTTTGCATTCTCTGACGCTCGAAATGTCCCTTGTCCCGGCGCATTAAAGCTGCATGAATCATAATTACCGATATGTCCGGCACCAGCTTCAAATAATGCAAGGCGTACTTTCTCAGCATAATCTGTGGGACAGTATGTTATCAGTTTTGAAAGAAGTCCTTTTTTGGGATTCATGACCTGATATTTAGTGATCCCAATCTTTTTCATCAGCAATCCATTCAAACCATCCAAAGAATTATCCAAATTGGTATGAACAGAATAAACAGCCAGATCATTTTTAATGACTTTTGAAAGAAGGATAGCCTCCAGGGTTCCATGAACAAGTTTTTTAATACCTTGAAAAACCAGAGGATGGTGAGAAATGATCAGGTTGTAACCTTTTCCGATTGCTTCATCTACTACTTCTTCCGTAATATCCAGACAAATAAGGGCGCCCGTTAGCTCCATAGAGGGATCACCTACAAGAAGGCCGGCATTATCATATTCTTCCTGAAATAGTAGAGGAGCTTTGAGCTCAAGAAAGGTACATAATTCTTTAAGTGTCATTGTTGACAGGGTTTATAGGGAACAAGTTTCAAAAGTACTGAATTCAATGATTTTGGATCAATAATTATTGTTAGTAATTTGTTTAAAAGTTTTGTCAAACTGCAAGATAAGCAATTTTAAAAATAACAAATTTTGACATAGGATTATACGCCATCTGAAATGGATTATTTACAATCACCCGTGGTTTTTGTTGTTGACAAGAATCCCATTCATAATAGCCTGATTAAATATCATTTAAATGTGAACAAATTTTTCAATGTTCACACATTTCCTTCCGGAAGTGAATGTCTCTACAAATTAAGCAAGCAAATTATTCCGGATTTCATTATAACCGATTATGATACCGGAGATATTTCCGGTTTTGATTTTGCACGGAAGGTTTATGCAATCTCATCAAAAATTCAACTGATTTTCTTTTCATCTTATGACGATCCCATTCTTGCAGTTCGTTTACTTGATGCAGGTGCAACTGACTACATCGTTAAAACGAACCGTCTTGAAGTAGGCATCACGGAATTAATCAAAAACGTCAAGTTCTTAATAAAGGAAGAAGTTTCTTTTTAGGAGCTAAATTTCTCCATTGATTCATTTGTTAGGGTTAAAAAAATGTACCATCAATTATCCTGAGATGGTATTTTTTTCTAATTTCGGGCTTTAAACCGGGATGCAGCTAATTCAGATCATATTATTTCCCCTTGCTTTTTGTTATGGACTGATCATGTTCTTCAGGAACCTCTTTTTTGACTGGGGCATAATTCCTTCTGAAAAGTTCAATCTTCCGGTTATCAGTGTTGGTAATTTATCTTGCGGCGGAACAGGAAAAACTCCACAAATAGAGTATCTTATCCGGCTTCTTTCACCAAAATATTTTGTTGCGACATTGAGCCGTGGGTATGGACGAGATAGCGATGGCTTTATTATTGGTTCAAAACGTTCACAAGCCAAATATATCGGCGATGAACCCCTGCAATTTGTAAAAAAGTTTGATGGAATCAAAGTGGCTGTGGATGATAAACGAAGGAGGGGGATAAAACTACTGATTCAAAAGTACCCCGGTCTTGATATTATTCTTCTGGATGATGCATTTCAGCACCGTTCCGTAAGACCAGGTTTGAATATTTTGCTGACTGATTATCATGATCTATACACGGAGGATTATGTGTTGCCTTCCGGAAGATTACGTGAACCGCGACGGGGAGCCAAAAGGGCAGATGCAATCCTTGTTACGAAAACGCCAAAGATTTTTTCACCTATCACAAGAAGAAGGATTATTGAAGATATTTCTCCGCGCCCTTATCAGGTTGTTTTGTTCACCTACCTCAAATATGGCAATCCTATCCTTGTTCATGAATCTTCACGCTTTGTCTATCCCCCGGTTGTGTCGAGAATTTTACTTTTCACTGGTATTGCCGATGACTATCCTTTCAGGGAACATCTTCAAAGGATGTGTACTGATTTGATGGTCATGAAATTCCCTGACCATCATCTATATACGCAAAAGGATATCGAAAATATATTGAAAACTTTCAATGATATTCCTACCCAGCGAAAGGTGGTCATTACGACTGAAAAAGACATGATGCGATTAAAAACACCTGAACTCAGCACCATACTGAAAACTATTCCGTTATTTTACATCCCAATTGAAATCGTATTTCAAGGGAATGACCAAGAAAAATTTGATAAACTGATCCTTACTTATGTTGAAAAAAATAAAAGAAACGGTTGAATATCTTGAAGCCAAGGCTGTTGGAAGGCCAAAAATCGGTATTATCCTTGGGACAGGCCTTGGCGGACTTGTGAGTGAGATTGAAATTCATCAAACCATACCCTATGAATTTATCCCAAATTTTCCGGTATCTACTGTTGACGGTCATCACGGACAATTAATATTCGGGACTATGGGTGGTTCAAGTATTGTTGCCATGCAAGGAAGATTTCATTATTATGAAGGCTATACCATGCAGGAGATCACTTTTCCGGTAAGGGTCATGAAGTACTTAGGAATCCAATTACTTATTTTATCCAATGCAAGTGGGGGAGTCAATCCGGAGTATGAAGTGGGAGATATCATGGTCATCACCGACCACATTAATCTTATGAAGGATAATCCTCTTATAGGACAAAACGAAGAATTGATCGGAATCCGTTTCCCCGATATGAGCAATGCCTATGATCCCGAACTAATAAATAAAGCTCTTGCAATCGCCTCTCAACATAAGATCAGCCTAAGAAAGGGGATTTATGCCGCCGTGTCGGGTCCAACTTACGAAACTCCTGCCGAATATCTATACATCCGGAAGATCGGAGCCGATGCTGTTGGCATGTCGACTGTACCTGAAGTAATCACTGCAAGGCATATGAATTTAAAATGTTTTGCCGTCTCAATAATTTCCGATTTAGGGGTACCAGGAAAGATCGTCGAAATTTCGCACAAACATGTTATTGATGCTGCAAGTGCAGTGGAGCCAACAATGACCCATCTGATTAAGGAATTGATCAAAGCGGTTTAATTACCTTCAGTTTCCATTTGAACCCGATATTTATATTGTGTTGAGATAAAGGGATCATGACTAATCCAACTCCAACAAGCGAACCTCCGATGATCAAAGTGGTTGGATTGAACACCTGCTGACCGTTTATCAGATTGTTGACAACATCCAGGATTATATATCCCGCTCCCGCAACCAACGTAATTTTACTTAACAGTTTTGGAAAATAGATATCTCTTTTTACCGACTTAATATCGTTGAAACGAACGGTATAGTTGGTTCCAATCATTATCGATGAATCTTCTACAGACCATAAAAAATTCTTCAGGCGTAAATGTTTTGCCTTGGTTTTTATGTTTATATAGTCTCCGACCTGATAGGAGAACTTTTTCGTAGTTCCAATTTTTTCAAGAAGCAGAATATTCTGTCCTATCACCCCATCAAAAAGAAAAACAAGTACAAAAACATATACGAGTTTTGATATTTTCTTAATCATATTCCTGCTAAGATAATGAAAAAGTCAACGAAGGGTAATTCTGTATCTTTGCAGTTACATGAACCGGATCTTTTTCATATTTTTCTTACTATTCTCCATTGTGGGTTGTTCTCGTCAGAAAGAGGTTCAACATTTGGAAAAACGTAATCCTAAAACTCAATACCTAAAATCGGAATTATCAAAAAAGAATGAAAGATTTGCATCCACCATTATCAGTTACAATCAAGAGCGTCATGTAATTAAACCTGTCAGGAAGAAAAAAAGAGAGCCGAAACTAATCTCACCCCGCGGAAATATTACGAATTATCGTAATACAAGTTCTGATTTTCAAGACAGGATCGATTATCTGAGAAGCAGGGAAGCTGAAATTGATCTCAACGAACCGATAAGCAAGCGTTTTTTCTCATCTTCAATACCTCCGGCTGAATTTCCCCTTATGATCCTGTTAAGCAGGGAGCGTTTTTTTAAGATAAGTGTCGATAATGACATTATTGATTATACAGACCGGTTTTATACTAATGGAATCCGTATCGATCTGATAAGTCCATTTCTTGCCGGAAATCTTCTGGGAAAGGTCCTGGTTCCTTACTGGGGTTCAGGAATAAATTATTATGGATTATCGATCGTTCAGAACCTTTATACCCCTTCCACGACAAAAATCGGTGGAATCTTATTTGGCGATAGGCCTTATGCGGCATATTTATATCTCGGATACTTCAAAATTACAAATGATTATTTGAACAGGTTCCGGATGAGCAGTGAAATGGATCTTGGAATAATTGGTCCCTATTCATTCGGGGAGTGGGTTCAGCGGTCGTTCCATAAGGCTGTTCCCAGTAATAATGAACCCCTTGGATGGGAGTATCAAGTGCAGAATGATCTTGTTTTGAATTACAACGTGACCTTTGATAAGGGAGTGTTTGAGCGAAAATGGGTAAATCTGAACCTCGTTTCATCCGCCTCACTTGGTACTTTATACACGAATTTTACCGGGGGATTTTATTTTCGTGCGGGTTGGATGAATCCTTATTTCGCTAATCTTGGAATTGCAAAGCGTGATCGACTCAATTTGAACCACCTTCACAAGGCACAATGTTATTTTTTTCTTAAAGGATACGGAAAACTTGTTGGCTATGATGCAACTCTCGAGGGCGGACTATTAAATAAAACAAGTGTCTATACCATTCCGGCTTCTCATATGTCGCGTCTTATTTTTCAGACCTCTGCAGGTCTTACGATTACCTATGGAGGGTTCCAGATTGAAGCGGAACAATTTCTCCTAAGTCCCGAATTTACTGATGGATTATGGCATAAATGGGTTCATATCGGACTTGCCTTTTGTTTTTAATTGTTGATAAATAAATCCCAAAAGGAAGTACGATATCAACCGGATATAACCTATTTTTGGCCAATGGAAGAGATGGAACAGTACAGGACAGTACCACCTGGTGGGTTAAGAGTGAATCAAGCAACTGATAGTCAACGGAACAGAAAAAGGGGTTCTAAAACCTCCTTTAATGAAGTTATCATGGAGCAAGGGAAAGTACCGCCGCAGGCACTAGACCTTGAGGAAGCGGTTCTCGGAGCTATGATGCTGGAAAACGACCGTCTCGCGGAGGTTATTGAAGTACTAAAGCCTGAAGCATTTTATAAGGAAGCTCATCAGCAGATCTTTTCAGCCATTCAACAGCTTTTTGCGAACAATCAACCTGTCGACATTTTAACGGTTACCGAAGAACTTCGTCAGCGTGGGATCCTCGACCTGGTCGGTGGTTCATATTATGTCACCATGCTTACAAACCGGGTTGCCTCTGCCGCCAATATTGAATTTCATTCAAGGATTATTCTTCAAAAATACATTCAGCGTGAACTGATCAGAGTTTCTTCGGGAATAATCAAAGAGGCTTATGAAGATACAACAGATGTATTTGATCTTCTTGACAAAGCGGAGAATGAAATTTTTGCCATCAGCGAAAGTAGTATCGGGAAGGCGACGTTTGATATGCAATCTATCATAAAAGAGGCGATCAGGGAGATTACGGCAGGCCGGAAACATGAAGGTCAGTTGCGTGGTGTCGGATCGGGATTCAGTGAGATGGACCGGATAACCTCGGGCTGGCAGAAGTCGGATCTAATCATCATTGCGTCGCGGCCTGGTATGGGAAAGACTGCTTTTGCCCTTACGATGGCCCGGAATGCTGCCATAGATTTTAAGAAACCGGTTGCTCTTTTTTCATTAGAAATGTCGGCCATTCAGCTTGTAACGAGATTAATCTCCAGTGAAACTGAAATCCCCCAGGAAAAGCTGAGAAGAGGGATAATGGCAGATTTTGAATGGGAGCAACTAAATGCAAAAATTTCAAAATTATTGGATGCTCCCTTGTTTATCGACGATACTGCCGCATTATCAATTTTCGACCTTCGTGCAAAATGCCGGCGTTTGAAGGCCCGTCATGATATCCAGTTGATAGTCGTCGACTACCTTCAGCTGATGCAAGGTAGTCAGGAGCATAAAGGCAATCGTGAACAGGAGATCAGCAGTATTTCCAGGGCATTGAAAAGTCTTTCGAAGGAGTTAGATGTACCTGTTATTGCCCTGTCTCAGCTCAGCCGTGCCCCGGAGAAACGATCAGCGGCTGCCAGACCCATTCTTTCCGATTTACGTGAATCCGGGTCTATTGAGCAGGATGCTGATATGGTACTATTTATTTACAGGCCGGAATATTATAAAATCGATGTTGATGAGGCTGGGGAATCGACTTCGGGTAGTGCAGAAATAAGCATCTCAAAAAATCGTAACGGTCCCCTGAAAGATATCAAACTTAAGTTTATTTCTAAATTTGCCAAGTTCGTCGACCTGGAGATGGAGTACACACCATCGAATACTATTCCGGCTAATTCATCGTTTGATGGTTCGGTGCGCACACGCACTGTAATGTCGAAAATGGATGACGAAAATGAGCAAGAGACCCCATTTTAATATCAGAGGTTTCCTTTTACTTTTCCTGTTAATTTTCCTTGTACAATTGTCCAGAGGCGCCTATATTCTGGTACCCATGGACGAAAACCAGAAAAATCATCTGAAGGCATATGGAATTGCTTATTGGATTTTAATGCATGATGTTGAGGTGGATTGGCTTCTCAATTACCGGGGCGGGAGTTTCATGTTCATTTATTCAAAGACTTTTGAGGAAGAGTGTACTATACGGGGGGTTAGTTACCAGGTGATTGCGGATGCCCAATCTACTGCTATTTTAATGGAAATTGCGGATCCACAGACGAACATGGAGAATGTAAAACTACACAAGGCTCCTAAAGTTGCCGTGTATTCTCCAAAGAATAAACTTCCCTGGGATGATGCTGTAACCCTGGTACTTACTTATGCCGAGATCCCTTACGAAATACTTTATGATGAGGAGATTGTATCCGGCGTACTACCATTATATGACTGGTTGCATCTTCATCATGAAGATTTTACCGGACAGTATGGTAAGTTTTGGGCGGCATACCGGAATGCAGCCTGGTATCAGGAAGATGTGAAAATCAATGAAGCGATGGCTAAAAAGCTTGGTTTTAATAAAGTTTCGCAAATGAAGCTCGCAGTTGCACAGAAAATAAGGGATTTTGTTGCAGGGGGAGGGTACCTGTTTTCGATGTGTTCCGCACCCGACAGTTACGATGTAGCTCTTGCAGCTGACGGAACCGATATTTGCGATGTTATGTTTGACGGTGATCCTCCCGATCCCAACGCACAATCCAAGCTGGATTTCAGTAAATGTTTTGCCTTTGAGAATTTCAAGCTGAGCACGAACCCTTATGAATATGAGATTTCATCTATTGATGTTACTGAGACCAGGCCAAAGAATATCACCCGGGCGAATGATTACTTTTCTTTATTTGAATTTTCGGCCAAATGGGATCCGGTTCCAAGTATGCTTTGCCAGGATCATGAGTCGCTGATCCATGGGTTCATGGGACAGACAACAGCTTTTAACAAAAACTATGTTAAATCGAATGTTGTTATTCTTGGTGAAAACAAGTCCCTAGGAGAGGCGCGGTACATTCATGGAGATTTCGGGAAAGGAACATGGACTTTCCTTGGAGGCCATGATCCGGAAGACTACCAACATCTTGTCGGCGACCCACCAACGGATCTGAACCTGCATCCAAACTCTCCCGGATATCGTTTAATATTGAATAACATTTTATTTCCTGCTGCAAAAAAAGAGAAGAGAAAAACTTAGATTTGCCTGTCATAGATCTGATAACTATATGCAAAATCGTTATTTGCATCAGGAGGAAAATCTTCGTGATACACGAGTTTCCAACTTGACCAGTCGATTATAGGAAAATACACATCTCCATCAAAACTTTTATAGACTTTTGTGAGATAGAGACGACCGGCAATGGGTAAAAATTGCCGGTAGATGGAGGCTCCTCCAATAATAAAGTTTTCTTCCGCCGGATTACATTTACTGATGGCTTCATTAAGGGAATAGGCCATAGTGCAACCCGGTATCTGTTCACCGGGAACATCAGTAATCACAAGGTTTCTCCTATTTGGTAATGGACGTCGAGGAAGGGATTCAAACGTACGTTTTCCCATAATGACGGTATGTCCTGTCGTAAGCTTTTTAAACCGTTTGAGATCTTCAGAAATGTGCCAAAGCAGATCGTTGTTTTTACCGATGGCCATATTTTCTGCGACCGCTACTATTATTGAGATCATAACGATACTTATTACACTGCGATATCCCCTTTAATATGAGGATGGGATTGATAGCCTTCAAGCCGGAAATCTTCGAATTTAAAACTGAAAATGTCGGAGACAGATGGATTTATAACCATTTTTGGCAAAGGAAACGGATTTCTTGTAAGCTGCAGTTTCACTTGTTCAAGGTGATTCAGGTAAATATGAGCATCTCCAAGCGTATGAACAAAATCTCCAGGTTTCAGGCCTGTCACCTGGGACATCATCATTGTAAGCAAGGCATATGAGGCAATATTAAACGGGACACCCAGAAAAATGTCACAACTCCGCTGGTACATCTGGCATGAAAGGTGGCCATTGGCAACATAAAACTGGAACAGCAAGTGGCAGGGGGGTAAAGCCATCTTATCAATAAATCCAACATTCCATGCGGAGACAATATGACGTCTTGAATCGGGATTAGTTTTGATGGATTTTACTACCTGTGCTATTTGATCAATATGTGTTCCGTCGGATTTCGGCCATGAGCGCCACTGGTATCCATACACCGGACCCAATTCCCCGGACGCATCGGCCCATTCATCCCAGATTGTTACTTTATTTTCGCGAAGATATTTGATATTTGATTCTCCCTTTAAAAACCAAAGAAGTTCATGAATTATTGACCGGAGATGAAGTTTCTTGGTGGTTAGAGCAGGGAACCCATCAGTAAGGTTAAATCGCATCTGATAACCAAATACACTGATTGTTCCTGTGCCTGTACGGTCTTTTTTATGAACTCCGTTTTTCAAGACAAAATCGAGAAGGTCAAGATATTGTTTCATAAAAAAAATAGCGAAATATCGAAATGGTGAAATAGCGAAATCATTTTGTGGTTATGGTTGTCGGATTTCTAATGCTTTAGGATTATGTTTATGACGGAAAAGTAAAGCAAACGACACCGCAACGACCATTGAATAAGCAGCAAAAGTAAGCCAAATTCCTTTCCAATCGAAGGTTCCGTCAGACCTTGTATAAAATGTGTCAATTACAATTCCGCTGATTCTACTTCCCAGGAAGGCTCCGAAACCATTGCACATCATCATGAATAATCCCTGGGCGCTGGCCCGGATACCGGGTTCACTTTGGGTTTCTACATAGATGGAGCCAGAGATATTAAAGAAATCAAATGCCATTCCATAAATAATGCAAGATGCAATGATCATCCACAGGCCGTCGGCCGGATTACCAAAGGCAAACAAACCAAATCTGAAAACCCATGCAATCATGCTGAAAAGCATGACTTTTTTGATACCGAAATTTCTAAGGAAAAATGGGATAGTCAGAATGAATAGTGTTTCCGAGATCTGAGAAATAGACATGATAATGGCGGGGTATTTTACCGCGATCAGGTCTTTGAATTCAGGATAATTTTTAAAGTCGTGTAAAAAAGTATCTCCATAGGCATTGGTCAGTTGTAAAGCTGCTCCAAGGAGCATAGCGAAGATGAAGAATAAAGCCATTTTTCGATTTTTAAAAAGGGAAAAGGCATTTAATCCAAGAGCGTTGGCAAAGGAGCGTTTTATTGCATGCCCAAGGGGTGGACATTTCGGTAATGTAAATGAATATAGTCCCAAAAACAGGGAAGCGGCTGAAGCGACATAGAATTGTCCAGCGGAAGTTTCCAGTCTTGTAAGACTTACAAACCAAAGGGCTGCAATAAATCCTATCGTACCCCAAACCCTGATCGGGGGGTATTCTTTTACGATATCCATTCTCTTATTTTTCATTGCCGAATAAGACACTGTAATGGCAAGGGATATGGTGGGCATATAAAAGATCATGTTCACCAGCATGATCCAGAACATAGCGGACGGATTATTAATAGTGGGTATAAAAAAGAGAATCAATGCACCCATCAGATGAAAGGCACCATAAAGTTTTTCTGCATTGACCCAACGGTCAGCAATGATACCTGTTATTGCCGGCATAAATAGTGCAGCGATCCCCATGGTCGAAAAAATCGCTCCAAAATCGGTCCCTGACCAATTCTTAGTCTGAAACCAATATGCAGCAATAGTCAATAACCATGAACCCCAGATAAAAAATTGCAAAAAGTTAAGCAGGATAAGACGTATCTTTAGTCCCATAAGTGTTTGTTTAGTATTATTTTTAGATAATTTAGTATGATCGTGGAGGGGGTAATTTCCTTTTGTTTATTTCATCCCTTATTTTTGAAGCTTTCTCATATTCTTCCTTTTCAATCGAAGCCTGTAATAATTCCTTGAGTTCAGTCAAAGACAATTCCGAAAAATTCGATGGCTCCGATGGTGAACCTTCAGGTTTCGAATCTGCTGCAGTATTTTCCTCAGATTCCTCATCGATTAAAATCCCGGCAGCGACCATAATACTCTCATATGTGTATATCGGACAGTTGAATCGGAGGGCAAGGGCAATAGCATCAGAAGTTCTCGAATCGACTTCTTGTTCATTTTTTCCATCCGAACAGACCAATTTTGCATAAAATACCCCTTCACTAAATTTGTTTATCACTACCTCAAGCATTTGAATCTGATAAACATCGGCAAAAGTCTTAAACAAGTCGTGGGTTAATGGGCGAGGTGTTTTTATTTTCTCAAGTTCAATTGCGATGGCTTGTGCTTCGAAACCACCAATTATAATGGGAAGTCTTCTTTTCCCATTTCTTTCACCAAGGATTAAAGCATAGGCTCCGGATTGTGATTGACTGTATGACATCCCGATTATATCGAGCCTGATTTTTTCCATTTTATGAAAAATATTTTCCCAATTACAAACCTACACCATTTTTTAATATGAGGTAAAATCCAGTGTAAAAAAACTAATTGCAGTTTAAAAAAATCCTCTTATTTTTGTATCCAGTCTAAATAACTAAATACATTCATATGAAATATCCATACAAACATCGTTCATGCAAACCGCTGATGATAATAATGGATATTCTATGTGACCATAAATTAAAAATTATTAACACATGAAAAAACTGAGTACCCTGTTGGCGGCTGTATTGTTGCCATTTATTTCAATGGCAAGTGAAGCCGACTTGAAAATTCCTGAATTAACAGGACATCAAAATAACCTGCTTCTTTTCGGTTTCCTGGTTTGTTTTTTGGGGATGCTTTTCGGATATTATCAATTTCAGAAAGTCAGAAAACTCAGGGCACACCAGTCGATGCTTGATGTTGCAAAAATCATTTTTGAAACCTGTAAGACCTATCTTATTCAGCAGGGAAGATTCCTGGTTATTTTGTTTGTGATCATTGGTCTTTGCATTGCTTTTTATTTTGGTTTTCTTCAAGCCATGCCTTTTGGCGGAGTAATCCTTATCCTCGGATGGACGGTGGTAGGCATTCTCGGGTCATACGGGGTAGCATGGTTTGGCATCAGGATGAACACACTGGCCAACAGCCGTATGGCATTTGCTTCTCTTGAAAGGAAGCCGATCAAATTATTAAATATTCCTTTAGATGCAGGGATGAGCATTGGTGTGATGCTGATCTGTGTAGAGTTGATCATGATGCTTATTATCTTATTATTCGTTCCTAGGGATTTTGCCGGGGCTAGTTTCATTGGTTTTGCGATTGGTGAATCTCTTGGTGCTTCGGCTCTTCGTATCGCCGGTGGTATCTTTACGAAGATCGCCGATATTGGATCAGATTTGATGAAAGTTGTTTTTAAGATCAAAGAAGACGACCCGAGAAATCCCGGAGTTATTGCTGATTGTACCGGCGACAATGCAGGCGACAGTGTCGGACCAACAGCCGACGGTTTTGAAACCTATGGTGTGACGGGTGTTGCCCTGATCTCATTTATCGTGTTAGCAGTGGGGGACGTTGAAAACCAGAAGCAGTTACTGGCCTGGATTTTTGTGATGCGTGTATTGATGGTTATCACCTCAATTACTGCATTTTACATCAATAAAGCTTTTTCACAGGCCATATATGGACATAAGGACGAAATTGATTTTGAACGTCCGCTCACCAACCTGGTATGGATAACATCAATCTTATCCATACTTGTAACTTTTGGGGCCAGTTATATAATGATCGGCGATCTCAAGAACAACCTCTGGTTAACACTATCAATCATAATCAGTTGTGGAACCCTCGGGGCCGCACTCATCCCGGAATTCACAAAAATTTTTACCAGTCCGAAATCCAGGCACGTAAACGAAGTTGTAACTGCTTCCCGTGAAGGAGGCGCTTCTCTTAATATCCTTTCCGGGCTTGTTGCCGGTAATTTCAGTGCTTTCTGGCAAGGTATGGTATTTCTAGTATTAATGTTTATTGCTTATCTGACCAGTAAGAACGGGTTGGATGCATTTATGATTTACCCGGCTATATTTTCATTTGGCTTAGTCGCTTTTGGATTCCTTGGAATGGGACCTGTAACGATTGCCGTCGACAGTTATGGTCCGGTGACGGATAATGCACAATCTGTTTATGAACTTTCATTGATCGAAGAACACAAGGATGCGGTCACGACAGAAATACAAAAGGATTTCGGGTTCAAGCCCGATTTTGAAAATGCCAAGCATTACCTGGAGGCAAACGATGGCGCCGGCAACACATTTAAGGCAACTGCCAAACCCGTGTTGATCGGGACGGCAGTGGTAGGAGCAACGACTATGATTTTTTCCCTGATCCTTTTGATAAAAAACAAATTCGGAATCTCTCCGGAATCTATCCTGAATGTACTCAACCCTTATACGATCCTTGGATTCCTGATGGGTGGGGCCGTAATTTACTGGTTTACGGGAGCTTCCATACAAGCCGTTACGACTGGCGCATACCGTGCTGTTGAATATATCAAGAAGAATATCCGTCTTGATGAAAATGCAGATAAAAAAGCATCGGTGGAAACCTCGAAAGAAGTTGTAAAGATCTGTACTCAATATGCCCAAACCGGTATGTTCAATATCTTTATTGCGATTTTTTCATTTGCATTGGCCATTGCCTTTTTATCGGGTTACCAGGACTCTAATTTCTTAGCAGGAAATCCTTTGCGGTATCCGGCGTCCTCATTTTTTGTCAGCTATCTTATTTCCATTGCTTTTTTCGGATTATTTCAGGCAATGTTTATGGCCAACGGCGGGGGCGCTTGGGACAATGCAAAGAAAGTGGTTGAAGTGGACTTGAAAGAAAAGGGGACAAAGCTTCATGAGGCGGTTGTTGTTGGTGACACGGTTGGCGATCCGTTTAAGGATACCTCCTCAGTAGCCTTGAATCCCATTATTAAATTCACAACCTTATTTGGTCTTCTCGCGATGGAGATCGCTATTTCTGAGAATTTCTTTGCAGTTGCGCCTTATATAGGATTTATTTTCTTTTGCATTGCTTTATTTTTTGTATATCGTTCTTTTTTTAAGATGCGCATAAAGAAAAACTAATCTCATTCGAATGAATTATAAAAGAGGCTGTAGCCATTGCAAACAGTCTCTTTTTTTTTTATAAAAATAGTCCCATCAGAAGCAACCTTTTGATTTTCCTGTGTTTAATATATGAGGAAGTGGCGGGGTATGTCTATAGACAGGAAATCAAGTTTCAAAATTGGGATTGACGGCTTTTCATCGGCAGCGTCGTTATATGATCACTTTGCCCCTACCCTGCTTGGCCTCTGTAAAAGATATTGCGGAAATATTGAAGATGCGGAAGATGTCCTTCATGATGGTTTCATCAAGATCCTGCAAAACCTCGACAAGTTCAAACCACGTAACAATGGATCCTTTGAAGGATGGATAAAAAGGATCATGGTTAACACCGCGTTAAATCATATCCGCAGTAAAACCAAGGAGAGGAATTTTTTCGATTTTGACACACTTCAGGAAGTAATCCATCTCCAGGAAACGGAGGAGGAGAATCTTTTCTTCAAGGAGATCACCGGGAAAATCAGTAAGGAGGAGTTGATGGCAATGATTTGTGCCCTGCCTGCAGGTTATCGGGCTGTTTTTAACCTTTATGTTTTTGAATCATATTCGCACAAAGAAATTTCAGAAATCCTGGGATGTTCTGAGAACACATCAAAATCGCAATTGTCAAAAGCGAGGTCGGTACTCAGAAAACAACTGAAACAGGTTCTGAACAAAATAACCGTAGAGCAATGAAAAAAGAACGGCATCCAATAGATGAATTTTTCAGGGAAGCGCTGGATGATTTCCAGATTTCACCATCGGAGGAGGTAAGAAAAGTCTTCCTGGAAGATGCGAAGAGCATTCAAAAAAATTCATCCATAAAAAACTGGTGGTCTCTTCTGTTACCCTTAATACTAATTATCGTTACCATCGGATTGTTTACCTATTTTGATATAGTTCAAGCAACCGGGAAGGAAAAACAAGAAAATTCCACTCAACAGAGCATCATAAACATCAAAAATGGTATAGAAGGGAATGAATCAGAACATGAGGGAATTGAATCTGATCTAAATAAAATGAAGGTATCGAATAAATTAACAAAATTTCAAGAATCAAATTCTGAAAAAATTCAGCAAAAAATAGTTTATGAAAAGAAATCGAATGAAGTTCCCTCTAAGGATTTACATCGGTCTTTACCCAATAGTAGCATGAAAGAAGATACCATCACCTATCCGGTCTCAAGTCTGCAACCTTTAAGCAAACTGGACTTAGAGGAGATCGTTCCAGAAATATCAGACACACTAATTCAAACTACTTATCCATCCATAATTCGAGATACTTCCAATAAGGTCGGTCAAATCAAAGCTACTGTTTCAGTTGTTTCACTTGTAAAACGAGAGTGGCGATTAAGCACAGGACTGTACTTTTCCCCGGAATGGATGTTTCATACCCTGGAAAATACAAAGTTTGTCACTAATTTCGGGCTTGAAGGGATGTTCCGGTTTGGCAATTATTCCATCCGAACAGGTGCCGGCATTTCCATTACCAAAGGAACCAATCAGCTTCTGGTTGAATACAACGACTATCTTGGGAGTTATATGAAACTGGACTCCATGACTTTTGCCTGGGATGCAAAACACTATTATCTGGTTCCGACTTATTATCTGTCAAATAAAAATGTGTATGACAGCCTGATGAAACTGGATGATTCTAAAATTATTAAACGGTACACCTACCTTCAGATCCCGATAATTCTGGGTTATGATTTTATCCAGAAGGAAAAGATGTCGTTTGGATTACGTGTCGGACCGATCATGTCAATTCTGCTGGGAGAGAAGACTTTATCGGGCGCTTATGACCCGGGGAAAAAACAAATCATAAGCATCAACGAAATCACTCCTGAACAGGTCAACCTAAATTGGCAGATCATGGTGGGTCTTAATGCTACTTTCCGTTTGTCGAGTAACTTAGGGATAGAAATTGAACCCTTTGGGAAATATTATTTTAATTCCGTTCATGAAACTTCCAGCGGTACAGGAAAGCCATGGTCTATTGGATTACGGGCTGCTTTTTTTATTTCATTTCCATAATTAAAAAATTATCAGGCAACCAAATCATGTTTGTGTGTTTAATATTTAAGTAGTTCATTGCAATGATTTATTAAACCAAACTTTTTCTGTTAAATCCTAATATTTAAGTCCTATGAAAAAAACGATGACATTTTTTCTGTTTTGGATGATTTTCCTAACATCTTTCAGCCAGACGACCATTTATATTTCAGGTAATATTACCGATGAAGAGACCAGTAATCCGATAACAAACCATGCAGTTATAATACAGTCCGATTCATTGAATGGCCAGAATTACTTTCCTTATTATAAGGTAGTTTATACTAATAATGATGGTTTATATGCAGATACTGTTATACTTCCTGTAGCAGTATCCGAGTGGGTATTTATGCTTATGACCTATGATTGTGATGATGAAATTCATTCATTTATGATGACGTATGACGGAACCACTACAGTTTTCCAGCATGATTTTAGTATATGTGGTTCTGAAACATCGGATTGTCATGCAGATTTCTCTGCCGAACACGAAGGTCAATCCAGTCTCACTTATCATTTTGAAGATGAGTCGGAAGGAGACATTGTTTCGTGGTACTGGAATTTTGGCGACGGCACAACCTCGACAGAACATTCTCCGGTACATACCTTTGCCCAGGCCGGGATGTACATTGTTTGCCTGAATGTTCAAGGAGCTGACAGTAGTTGTTTTGATTCAAAATGTGATTCTTTGTTTGTTGGAAACGGGACCGACTGCCATGCAGATTTTGAATATGATCACGATTCCACCAGTCTCACCTATCATTTTGAAGATGAATCGGAGGGAAACATTGTTTTTTGGTACTGGAATTTTGGTGATGGAACGACATCGACAGAACATTCTCCGATACATACCTATTCCCAGGCCGGGATATACCTTGTTTGCCTGAATGTTCAAGGAGCTGACAGTAGTTGTTTTGATTCAAAATGCGATACTTTGTTTGTTGGAAACGGGACCGGCTGTCAGGCACAGTTTACGTACTATCCGGATACATCAGGGAATAGTAATATTTTTCAGTTTATTGACCTTTCCACTGGAAATCCAACGGAGTGGGAATGGGAATTTGGAGATGGTACTGAGTCACATTTGCAAAACCCCGTTCATGCTTTTAATGCACCCGGGACCTATTATGTATGCCTGAAGATAGAAGGAGAAGAGTGTGAAAGTACCTGGTGTGCTTATGTTACAGTCGGCGATTCATCAAACTGTGTAAGTTACTTTACATACTCCAATGCCGGCTTGTCGGTTAATTACCAGGGATATATGTTAAACGGCCATCCAGCAACTTTTTCATGGAGTTTCGGAGATGGGCAAACCGGCCAGGGACAATCGATAATACATCAATATGCTGCGCCAGGCATTTACTATGTGATACTTACCACCAATGAGGACAGCATAAACTGCCAATACATTTCTGCTCAGTCGGTGATGGTAGGCGACAGTGCACAATACCACCAGGTGTACGGACAGGTATTTGCAGGAAATTTCCCTCTGCAGTCAGGAATTGTCATGATCTTTTCGCTTGACTCTAACTACAACTATTCACCCTATATTGCGGCATGCATAGTCGATTCTATGGGTCTTTATTATTTCTCGATGGTTCCGAATGGCAATTATTTCGTCTATGCCCTTCCTTTCTTACCTCCAGGATATCTACCGACTTATTATGGAGATGTTCTTAACTGGCAGGATGCAACGATTATCAGTCTGGGTCAACCCTCCAATCCATACGATATTCATTTGATCCCAGCAGGTTCGATGGATAACGGTAATGGTATGATTAACGGACAGATTAATATGGGCGGATTGAAATCGAGTATATTAGATAAGGTAACGATGTTGTTAATGAATGCTCAGGGAGATCCGATCGCTTATTACAAGGTCAGTACAGAAGGAACTTTCACGTTTCCTTTGCTCCAGTATGGGACTTATTTGCTCCGGGCCGAAATTCCGGGAGTGACAAGTGATGTAGTACAGGTTGTTATTTCCAGTGAGAACCCTGTTGTTAATGTGAACATGACCTTTGTAGGCAATAAAATTCTCGGGGTTGGTAACCCAAGTGAAGTTATAGTTGCAGGTATACTTTCACCAAATCCTGCAAATGAAAACACTACTATTTCGATCAAGTCAGAAAAATCGGTAACTATCAGTGTTGAATTGTTTAACCTGATGGGGCAACATGTTATACAATTCAGCCAGGAGTTGAACGCAGGTATTAATGTTCTAAGGATCCCTGTTGGTCAGCTACCTGAAGGGCTCTATACATTACAAATACGTTCAAACGACGGGTTTAAGATTACACGAAAACTCATAAAATCCTGATTACCCCGATATATTGTCCCTTAGAAAGCTGCCTTCAAATCAAGGTAGCTTTTTTTGTTTAATTTCTGCAAACTTGGTACTTTTGTGGCACTATAAATAGAACCACTCAAAATCCAAAATTCCTATGTTTACCAACAATTTTGCACGACGCCACAATGGTCCGTTTGGTAATGAAGTCAACCTGATGCTTGAAAAAATCGGTGTAAAATCCATTGATCAGCTTATTAATGAGACTGTACCTCATGCCATCCGAATGACAAAAGAGATTGATCTTCCATCCGGAATGAATGAGTATCAATATCTTCAGCATATCAAGTCGATAGCCAGCAAGAACAAGCTTTACAAAAGCTTTATCGGGCTTGGTTACTATAACACGGTAACTCCCGGAGTGATTCTTCGGAATATTCTTGAAAACCCCGGATGGTACACTTCTTATACCCCCTACCAGGCTGAAATTTCTCAGGGGAGACTTGAGGCGTTATTAAATTTTCAGACCGTTATCTCCGACCTAACAGCTCTACCTATAGCAAATGCCTCCCTGTTGGATGAAGGTACTGCTGCAGCAGAGGCAATGATCATGTTACATAATACACGTTCACGTGATGCAGTAAAAAGGGGAGCCAATCAATTCTTCGTTTCCGATGATGTTTTCCCTCAGACGATTGATGTTGTCAGGACACGTGCTTTCTTTCTCGGTATTGAATTAATTTTTGGAAAACAGGATGAAGTTGTTTTTACCGATAAAATATTTGGAGCTTTGATCCAGTATCCAAACCAATACGGGAGTGTGAATGATTATCATGATTTTGTAGATAAAGCGCATCAGAATGGCACGTTGGTAGCAGTAGTTGCTGATCTTTTAAGTCTTGCTTTGCTGACACCTCCCGGGGAGTGGGGCGCCGATGTGGTTTGTGGATCTTCCCAACGCTTTGGCATTCCTATGGGATATGGCGGACCGCATGCTGCTTTTTTTGCCACGAAGGAAGAGTTCAAGCGACAGATGCCAGGCAGGATCATAGGGGTTTCGGTAGATGCGAACGGGAACCGGGCATTAAGAATGGCTTTACAGACGCGCGAGCAACATATCAAACGAGAGAGAGCGACTTCCAATATCTGTACCTCCCAGGTACTGCTTGCGGTGATGGCAGGGATGTATGCGGTTTATCATGGTCCCAAAGGGATACGTCAAATCGCCCGTCACATAAATATCCTGGCAGGAGTATTATCCAAGGAAATTCAGAAAATCGGCTATACCCAATTGAACGAATTCTTCTTTGACACCCTTTATATTAAGCTACCAAAAGGTATCACACCTGAATCAATCCGTAAGAAAGCTCTCAAACACCAAATGAATTTACGATATTTCGAATCAGGCAACGTAGGAATCAGTATTGACGAGACTACTGAATTTGAAGATATCAGTATCCTCTTATCTATTTTTGCTGAGGCTGCCGGTAAACCTTTTAAAGAATTTGTATGTGATCCTAAGGAATGTGAGAAGATCAAGACCATACCTGAATTCTTTGAAAGAAAATCCGAATTTTTAACACATCCCATTTTTAACATCCATCATTCTGAAACGGAGATGATGCGTTACATAAAAAAACTTGAAAACAGGGATCTCTCATTGAATCGTTCCATGATTCCATTGGGATCATGCACGATGAAGCTGAATGCCGCCTCTGAATTATTTGCTTTAAGCTACCCGGAATTCGGTTGTATTCATCCTTTCGTACCAAAAGATCAGGCTGAAGGGTATCATTTTCTGATCGAACAAATGGGTAAAGATTTAGAAGTGATCACCGGATTTGATTCGGTTTCATTTATGCCCAACTCCGGTGCAGCGGGTGAGTATACAGGTTTGATTGTCATCCGCAAATACCAGATGTCTAAAGGTGAGGGCCACCGGAACATTTGTCTTATCCCATCTTCCGCGCACGGTACTAATCCTGCCAGTTCAGTTATGGCCGGTCTTGAAGTGGTTGTTGTCAAATGCGACGCGCGCGGGAACATCGATGTAAATGATTTAAGAGAAAAGGCCGTTCAACACAAAAATAATCTTGCTGCATTGATGGTCACCTATCCTTCGACCCATGGCGTTTTCGAAGAGGATATTCTTGAAATTGTCAAGATCGTACATGATAACGGCGGTCAGGTTTATATGGATGGGGCAAATATGAATGCTCAGGTTGGTTTGACCAATCCTGGAATTATCGGAGCCGATGTTTGTCATCTGAACCTTCACAAAACCTTTGCTATTCCTCATGGTGGTGGTGGCCCTGGTGAAGGACCAATTGCCGTAGCAAAACATCTGACTCCTTTCTTACCCAAACATATTTTTGCGGAGACAGGAGGAGACGAAGGAACTTCGGCAGTTGCCTCGGGACCATATGGAAGTGCGCTTATCCTGACTATTTCTTATGCCTATATCAAGATGATGGGTGGAAAAGGGTTAACAGAAGCAACAAAGATGGCAATTCTCAATGCGAATTATCTGAAATCCTGCCTGGAACCTTGTTATCCGATATTATATTCAGGGAAATACGGACGTTGCGCTCACGAGATGATCGTAGATTGTAATGGAATAAGCAAACAAACAGGGATCAACGCTATTGATATCGCAAAACGTCTGATGGATTATGGATTTCATGCCCCAACGGTAGCTTTTCCAGTTCATGGTACGCTGATGGTGGAGCCTACGGAAAGTGAACCGCTCTATGAGTTGAACCGATTCATTGAGGCAATGATTTCCATAAAGGGAGAAATCGATGAAATTGAAGCCGGTAAAGCCGATAGAGCGATAAACATCATTATGAAAGCACCCCATACAATCGACATGGTCACTGCGAATGAATGGACCCTGCCTTATTCAAGAGAGCGAGCTGCATTTCCAGTGAAATCATTGCATGATGATAAATATTGGCCTACGGTTACACGTATTGATGATGCATATGGTGACAGGAACCTTATTTGTACCTGCGAACCGGTCAAATCCTAAAGATAAGTAATTCAGACCTGTTCCATGCAAAACTTTATCTTTTGCCAGGTTCTTTCAATATCGTTGTCCAGTCCGACGGAAAACCTGATCAGACCTTCAGTGAGTCCCATTTCACGCTGGATTTCTTCCGGAATTTCCGAAGAGGTGCTTTTCCCTGAATTACTGAACAGCGTCTTGAAATAACCAAGGCTTACCGCGAGGTATCCTACGCCCTCAAGTTCCATTTTCTCCATGAAACGGGAAGCTCGTTCAGAAGTCCCCAGGTCGATCGCAATCATACCCCCAAAACCAAATTCAGGGTTCATAATCTTCTTCATGGTTTCATGACCGGGATGATTTCGCAGTCCGGGATAGATGATTTTAATCCCGGTTTCGTTGAATTTTTCAGCCAGAAACAATGCATTATGACTATGTTGACGCATACGGATATGCAGTGTATGGATGTTCTTCAAAATACTTGATGAACGTAGCGGGTCGAGTGCCGGTCCGAGAAGCATTGCAGTGCCCGTATTCACATCGCAAAGTGCATTAATGAAATCATGAGTTCCGCAGATGGCGCCTGCAACACAATCATTTTTACCATTGATGAACTTTGTCAGACTGTGCAACACAATATGTGCACCGTGTAATGCGGGAGCCACTATCATCGGGGTAAAAGTATTATCAACTACCAGTTTGATCCCATGCTTGTCGGCGATTTTGGCCAGTTCCGGGATATCGGAAATCTGAAGCAGGGGATTTGTCATTGTTTCCGTATAGATGATTTTTGTATTTGGCCGGATCGCTTTTCTGACGTCATCAAGTTTGTTGATATCGACAAAACTCACCTCAACATTAAATTTCTTAACATAGTTAAACAGGAATGCAAAGGTGCCTCCATAAATTGTCATGCTGCAGATTATGTGATCTCCAGAGTTAACGAGTTGGAAGATTGCACTTGTGATAGCACCCATTCCGGAAGCGGTGACCCATGCTGATTCTGTTCCTTCCAACGCTGCCAGGGCGTCGGACAGATATTTGTTACTTGGGTTCCAATGGCGTGAGTAGAGATAGCAACCTTCCTGCAAGCCTGCAAAAGTATCCGACATTGTGGTGGCTTGCATAAAAGTATAGGTTGCGGAATCTGTAATAGAGGGATTTACGTCACCGAACTCCCCGAATTGAAGCAGATCGAATATCCTGCTGGCGGGATCGAATTTCTTTTCCATAAAATTTTTGTTGAACGCTGCAAAGATCAGGAAAACGTGGGAAAAATACAAGGACGTTATACGTCTTACGTTTTATGTTTTACGTTCTGAGATAGGATGCCCCGTTTATATCGAGGATACATCCAGTCATATATTCCGTACCATCTGCAGCAAGCATTATCACTGCTTTGGCGATCTCATCAGGTTGGGCAACCCGGTTCATAGGACTCTGCCTTGTTATTTGAAGTGCTTTTTCACCGGTCAGATAAGAGGAGGTCATATCTGTTTCAACATAGCCCGGAGCCAACGTAAAAACGTATATTTTATACGGTGCCAGTGCCTTTGCCATGCTTTGTCCGAGTGCATTCAATCCAGCCTTACTTGCCCCATATGCCCATGCATTCGGTTCACCCCTGAAGGCGCCGCGTGAGGAGATATTGATGATTTTACCACCACCCTGTCCGATCATTTCTTTGGCAACAAGAAATGATAAATAGGCTGGTCCGCGAAGGTTAACATTTAATGTGTCTGTCCAGTATTTTTGAAATGCCTGAAAATCAAGAACCGGCATATTCATTTCCTCAAATATACCGGCATTGTTGACAAGAATATCAATCCTTCCGGATATCTTGATTGTTTGCTGAACAAGGTTTTCAATATCATCCGGTAGAGAGAAATCGGCCTGGATTATTTGATGGCCATTTCCAGTAAGGGAATTTAAAACTGATTCTGCAGCATCTCTATTTGATTTGTAATGCAGGATTACCATGGCACCAGATGATGCAAACATTTTTGCTATCGCCATGCCGATTCCCCGTGAAGCCCCGGTCACCAGGACAATTTTATTATCAAACCGCAATTCCATCAACCTATATAGGCTTGAAGATTTGTTTTAAGATCGCTGTAATTGTAACAAACGGTAAATTCCGGAAAATCGCGGATCACATTAGCCGGCGGACAGTATAGGATTCCTATGTCGGCTTGTTTCAGCATGCTGACATCGTTATAGGAATCGCCCATTGCGATGACTTCGTATTTCAATCCCTGCAAAGCTTCCACCGTTTTCCGTTTTGGGTCAGGCTGTCGAAGTTTATAATCGATGATCCGGTTTGTTTCATCCATAATTAATGTATGACAAAACAATGTCGGTCTTCCCAGTTGCTTCATAAGGGGATCGGCAAACTGAATGAAAGTGTCGGAAACAACGATCAATTCTGTACGTTCCTTTATCCAACCTATAAATTCAATAGCGCCCGGCAGAGGTCGAATCTGAGCAATGACACGCTGGATGTCGTGAAGTTTGAGACCATGCTGATCCAGAATTTTCATTCGGCTACGCATAAGCACATTATAATCGGGTTCATCCCGGGTAGTACGCCGAAGTTCGTTGATACCTGTTTTGTCGGCGACGTTGATCCAAACTTCGGGAACAAAGACACCTTCGAGGTCAGAACAGACTATATACATAAATAAGTCATTAGGTCATTGGTCATTAGAGATGCACCGCGGTGAGTTTTTACTTTAGATCATCGGCAATTCGTATTTTGATATCGACAGTTAATATATTATAGAACATTGTAGTTTAGCAGAAGTTGATTTTGAGGTAGTGTTTGAATGAATTATAATCGTTATCAATTTTTATGTATTGCTCTGGTTTTTGTTCAAGTCCTTCCAGGCTTTTGGGAAGTAACGGTTCTACTCCGATAAGGCGTTTAATTTCTTCAGGAAATTTAGCCGGGTGCGCAGTTTCGAGTGAGACACAGAGTTGTTCCGGGGTATCCGATTCAGGATAACGGGAAAGATACTCCTGCAAGCCAGCCCATCCCACGGCGCCATGAGGTTCCAGCAAAAGTCCGTACCGTTTATATGCCTGTTCAATCGTTTGTTTTGTTCTTTCGTCGCTGATGCTAACGGCGAACAGCTCTTCCTGCATTTGATCAAGATCTGCCTGCACATGAATCTCACCCACTTCATCCATCATACCTCCATAGAGGCTTACCAACCGGGCCAGGTTACTTGGGTGACCAACATTCATGGCACTTGAAATACAATTCCGTGAAGGTTCTATTTTTTTATAGACACCGGTGGTAACATATCTTGGGAATTCATCATTTTCATTTGTAGCAATTACAAATTTTTTCACCGGCATTCCCATTTTCAAGGCTAATATTCCTCCCATCATATCGCCGAAATTTCCCGAGGGTATGGAAAAAATAATCTTTTCATCCGACGGATTTCTTTTAAGTTTCACAAAAGCATAGAAATAATAAACGATCTGAGGGACAAGACGCCCGATATTGATGGAGTTAGCCGATGACAGATTGAAATTATTCAATTCAGGATCGGCGAAAGCTTTTTTAACAAGGGACTGGCAATCGTCAAATTTCGCATCAAGAGCAAGAATATGAACATTTTTTCCCAGGGTGGTCATCTGTTTACGCTGGCGTGCCGTCACTTCCGACTCAGGAAAGAGAACCACAATCTGAATGTTGTCCAGGCCATAGAATGCATTGGCAACCGCGCTCCCTGTATCACCTGAGGTAGCCGTAAGTATTAGCAGTTTCTGTTGCTCCTCTTTTAAATAATACTGCATCAGTCGGCCCATAAAACGAGCTGCAAAATCCTTGAAAGAGGCCGTTGGTCCCTGATCAAGTCGCATTATATATTTCCGGTCAAATATTTTTTCCAAAGGAATATCATAATTGTAAGCTTCCGTGACAATTTGCATAAGGTCGTTGTCCGAAATTTCCCCTTTCAGAAATTTACGAGTGACAGCGAATGCGATATCCGGGTATGATTTGTTCTTTAAAGCGGTGAGTTCTTCATGAGAAATTTGAGGAACCGATTCCGGCATATATAGTCCTTTATCAGGAGCCTGTCCTTTCAGCAATGCTTTTCTGAAAGAGACCGGTTCTGCTTCACCATTTGTCGAATAAAATAAAAGAGGATAATACATAGTCAGAAGAAAATATTTCTAAACCCTCAGATAATCACTGGTGAGATAACTTTTTTAAATTATTTAGCCGACTTGGCAAAAGCCTGTGACAGATCATTAATCAGGTCTTTTTCATCCTCGATACCGATAGAGAACCTGATCATTGAGGGTGAGATCCCCGCCTTCTTCATCTCCTTCTCCCCCATGGCCGAATGTGTCGTCGAAGCAGGATGAGTGACAATAGACCGGCAAGTTCCAAGATGTGTCGCGTGGGTTATGATCTTTAGTGAATCGATGAATTTTGTGGCGTCTTTATAGGTTCCGTCAAGTTCAAAGGAAAGCAATGAGCTGCAACCTTTCATTTGCGGTTTTATCAGCTTATGAAAAGGGTTGGATTTCAGTCCGGGGTAATTCACACATTTCACCCTTGGATGTTTATCGAGAAAACTGGCTACTGCCATTGCATTTGCGCAATGCTTGTCCATACGCAGCGATAGGGTTTCCAGTCCAAGAAGGTTCAGCCATGCATTGAACGGGGCCATCGCAGGGCCAAGGTAACGAATGCAGTTTTGACGGATACCATCGATGAGATTTTTGGGTCCGCAAATGATTCCTCCCAGGCTGGTACCGTTTCCACAAACATACTTAGTGGTGGAATGGACTACAACATCCGCTCCAAGTGCAATGGGTTGCTGGAGCGCAGGGGTTGTGATGGTATTATCGACAACCAGTGGAAGTTTCTTCGATTTGGCCAATTTTGCAAGAGCCGGAATGTCGGCTATGAATAGTGCCGGATTGCTGGGCGTTTCGACAAACAAGAATTTTGTTTTAGGGGTAATAGCCTTCTTCCATTCATTGATATCTTCGGGTTTTGTTACCCAGTTGACCTTTGCTCCCATCTTCTTCAGGCCGATATCGAAGAGGCCAAAAGTGCCGCCGTAAACGCGGTTCGAGGAAACAACCTCATCTCCCGGTGAAAGCCAGTGGTGCGATAACAGAAAAATGGCCGACATTCCCGAAGCAGCTGCTATAGCTCCTTCGGTTCCTTCCAGGGCAGCCATCCTGCGCTCGAAGAGGTCGACGGTTGGGTTATCCCAGCGTCCATAAGTGTAACCCGGTTTTTCACCTGTAAAGATCGCTGCAGCCTCTTTGGCATCTGCATAAGGATATGCTACTGATTGATACAGAGGTGTGATCATGGAACCGGGTTTAAAATCTACATTGCCGGCATGAATTGCTTTAGTACTAAATCCTTGTTTTGACATATTTCCTCCTGGAGTTTTTTGATGTGATAAAATTAACTATTCCCCGTAAGAATGCAAAATTATTTGATTATTTCCGCGATCAAGGTAGAATATTCCTGATGATCGTGATGGTGGTGATGAAAAAAAGACCGGAGTCAGGATTCGCGACGTATGATCATGGCAGAAGTTACTCCTCCACCGCCACATATAGCAGCAACGCAAAACGTTTTATCAAGACGTTTGAGAGCATAGTAGCATGTTACCAAAATCCGGGCACCACTGATACCTGTGGGATGACCGAGGGCAATAGAACCGCCGTGGATGTTAAGTTTTGCACGATTCCACTTCAGCGCTTTTTCATTGGCCAATACCTGGATGGCAAAAGCTTCATTGACCTCTATGATGTCGATATCATCAAGTGTCATTCCGGCATTTTTTAATGCAGCCGGAATGGAATAGGCAGGTCCTTCACCCATGGTTGAAGGATCAACGGCAATTTGGGCATAAGAAACGATAGAAAAGAGAGGTTTAACGCCGAGTTCTGCTGCTTTTTTACGATTTGTTACTACCATCGCGACGGCCCCGTCACTCAGGCCACAGGAATTACCTGCAGTTACCGTTCCGGCCTTTCGGAAGGCTGGCTTAACAGCAGCCATTTTTTCCCTGTTGATTTCATGACGGATAGTCTCATCCTTATTAAATATTGCGGGCTGATTCCCCTTAGTACCGGTTAATTCGACCGGGACAATTTCTTCGTCGAACCAGCCATTTTTCTGAGCCATGGAAGCCTTCTGATGACTGCTGATTGCATAATCATCTTGCTCTTCACGTGAAATCCTGTATTTTTCAAAAAGGTTCTCCGCTGTCTCACCCATTCCCTGCCCGATCAGTGGATCGATGCTGTCGCTCCAGCCATCTTCAAGCGTTTTGTTTCCCATTTTAAATCCATCCCAGCGTGCACCCTTGAGCAGATAAGGGATAGAGCTCATGCTATCGAACCCGCCGGCGATGATGATCTCTGCCTCCCCAAGCCGGATTGATTGTGAAGCCATTGCTACCGAACGCATTCCCGAAGGACAGGCCATATTCAGTGTCACAACCGGAACAGACGGGGCGACCCCACCGCGTACCGAAGCGGTTCTTGCCGGGTTCGGGCCATTTCCGGCCTGGCGACAGTTACCAAGGATCACATCGTCCACCTGGTTGCCGGTAATCGAAGCACGCAGCAGGGATTCCCTCACTACGACGGCTCCCAGATCATACGCCGGAATATCTTTCAATGAACCTCCGAACCTACCCATTGCTGTGCGGCAGGCTGAGATGATCACGATGTCTTTCAGTTCCATTGCTTGTTTTATTTTTTGACCTCCGGAGCTGACTAAAAATTTGTATAGATGTTAATTTTTTTGTATTCTTTGTGCATTCTTTAGTTTACACAAAGATCACATTGACTTTTTAGTCAACCCCTCAGATCATTTAGTTTAAATATATTGTCCGCCATCAACTTTAATAACTTCACCGGTGATATGACGTGCCAGGTCTGTACATAAAAAAGCTACTACATTTGCGACATCCTCAGGCTGCCCGATCCGTTTCATTACTATTTCTTCGATCGCTGCCAGACGTACACTTTCATCTGCTTTCTTCATCATGTCGGTTTCGATAAGACCGGGGGCAACGGCATTCACGTTGACACCATATTTTCCCAGTTCCCTGGCAACCGATTTGGTTAATCCGATAATTCCGGCTTTTGAGGCGGAATAGTTCGCCTGGCCAAATTTTCCCCGGATGCCGTTTATAGAGGTGATATTGATGATCTTTCCTGATTGTTGTTCACGGAAAAGAGGAGATACCGCCCGGATATAATTGAAATATCCTTTCAGGTTAATATTAAGTACCCGATCCCACTGTTCTTCGGTCATTTTCCAGATCACCCCATCCCAGTTAATCCCTGCATTATTGACCAGAATGTCTATTTTCCCGAAGACATTAGTCACTGTTTTCACCAATTTTCCCGCATCTTCGAAATTCGAAATATCAGCCTGGACCAGAAGTCCTTTTCTGCCTGTCTGAATGATCCTGTCCAGTACGACTTCTGCTTCTTCCTGGTGTTTCCTGTAGTTTAGGGCGACATTGGCGCCGCATTCAGCCAGTTTCACAGCGATGGAAGCTCCGATGCCGATACTTCCACCGGTAACGATAGCAGATTTTCCTTCAAGATCTAATTTGGTATTCATTTTTTACATCTTTTAATGATTTAATTTACCCACTCCCTGGATGGCCTCCAGCACCCGTTGGGGAGTAATCGGTAATTCAAACAACCGCACCCCGATGGCATCTGCAATTGCGTTGGCAATGGCTCCGAGCACGGGTAAAGTGGCTCCTTCACCTACTTCTTTTGCGCCATAAGGTCCCTCTGGTTCAAAACTGTCGACGATGGTTGAATGAATTTCAGGCATATCGGCTGAGGTAGCGAGGAGGTAGTTATGAAGATCGGCATTGATCATTTTTCCCTTTTTATCGAATACTTCGTTCTCAAATAAAACTTCGCTCATGCCCATCAGAACCGCACCTTCTGCCTGTCCTTCAACAAGCATAGGATTCACAGCCGTTCCGCAGTCATGGGCATCCCAGAAATTGAGCACTTTGACCTTACCTGTTTCCATATCCACATCCACCTCGCAGACTGTTGCCGAAAAAGAGTAAGCCGGTGAAGTTCCCACCGCTGCTCCTTTGTATGAACCGCCAAGATCTTCAGGGGGAGAATAATGTCCTTTTCCGAGCAAGGGTCCTTTTTTTGAGAAATGGGCAAAACCGGCCTTTTCCCATGGTATGAAAACCGAAGGATCATCTTTCAAGTAAATTCTATTATCTTTTGCTTCCAGCTTTCCGGCATCCACATTCATAATCTCTGCAGCTTGAGCAAACACCTGATTTTTCACTTCTTCTCCTGCCATTTTCGAGGCATTTCCTCCCATGAGCGTCACACGGCTTGAATAAGCTCCAAAACCGATGGGTGTAAGATCGCTGTCGGCCGACACTACGCTTATCCTGTCGTACGAAATACCCATTGCTTCGCAAGCGGCCATAGCAAGTACCGTGTCTGATCCCTGTCCTATATCAGCATCTCCAATAAAAAGCACAGCTCTTGAGCCGTCCTCCACAACTTTAATAGTAGCGCTGGAATGAGGAAATTTAGAACGGTAAATCGGATATCCGGCACCGGATACAAACCCGCCACAACCGATACCAATTCCACGACCTCTTGGAAGTTTTCCTTTTTTCTGATTCCAACCGGATTTTTTTCGCACTTCTTCAATACAGGCTGTAAATTCACAGGAATGGATATCCAGATCGTTACAGGTATGATATTCGGGAGTCATGGCATTTTTCAGGCGTATATCTATGGAGTCCATCCCGATATCGTCGGCGATCATTGTAAGGAGCGATTCGAAGGCAAATCGAGGATGCGGACAACCATGACCCCGGAAGGCACCGCAGGGAGGAAGGTTAGTGTTAACCCGGAAACCATCGTACTTATAATTCGGGAATTTATACAAGGTGGTCAGCATCGAACCGGCATAATAAGTTGAAACGATACCGAAACTGGAATAGGCGCCCCCTTCCAGGACGGCCTTTTGTTGTACGGCTGTAATGGTGCCGTCTTTCTTCACACCGATTTTAAGGTCTATATATTGTTTATGTCGACCCCTGCCGAACAGGTACATTTCCTCCCGGCTGAAACGCATTTTAACCGGGCACCCGGCGATGCGGGAAAGAAAGATCGACATTACCTCGATGGTATTTGTTGCGGCTTTTGCGCCGAATCCGCCCCCACAGTGTGTCATGATCACCCGGATATCGCCCATTGGAATCCCCAGGATATGTGACAGCTGGTGGTGTACATAATGGACTACCTGTGTAGAGGTATAAAGCGTCACCCTGCCGTGACGATCCCATTCGGCGATAGAACAGTGAGGTTCCATTGGGTTCTGATAGGTCCGGTTGCCGGTAAATCGCTCCTCACGGATATAGTCTGCCTCTGCAAATCCTTTGTCAATATCACCGAAAAGGTGATCGACATGGGTGTTGATGTTGTTCTCATATTTATTATCGAAAAGACGGGGAGCGCCATCTCTCATGGCTTCGATGGGATCGAACACAGCCGGGAGTTCCTCATACTCCACTTTTATCAATTCGAGAGCACGGTAACAGGTTTCCTCGTCGATAGCTGCAACTGCAGCTACCACATCGCCTACAAACCGGACTTTATCTTTAGCCAGAATCGTTTCATCGTAACGTGCAGGTGAGGTACCCCAACGCACGTCAGGAACATCAGCGCCGGTAAGCACAACCTTGACTCCGGGAAGCGCTTTTGCGCGGCTGGTATCGATCGACAGTATCCGTGCATGGGGTACGGTGCTAAGCAGCAGCTTACCATAGATCATATTTGGCAGGGTGATATCGTCGGTGTAAATTGCTCTGCCCGTTGCTTTGTCGGGTGCATCGATCTTGGGAAGACGTTTCCCTACAACCGAAAGATACTTGGCTGATTTCTGCGGCATAAACTCCAGCTTTGGAGGTTGTTTTCCATTAATGTAATCCCTGGCCGTTTCAATAGCATCAATTATCTTCGTATATCCTGTACACCTGCATAAATTGCCACTCAATTCCTCCTGGATCTCTTTTTTCGTAGGGTTTGGATTTTTATCCAGGATACTTTTCGTCCGCATGATCATCCCCGGGGTACAATAACCGCATTGTATTGCGCCCTTTTCAACAAATGCGCGCTGTATCGGGTGGAGTTCCCCTCCTGTCGACAGACTTTCGATCGTCTCCACTTTTTTCCCGGCTGAATTCACGGCCAGTATGAGGCATGAATTCACTGCTTTTCCATCCAGAATGACTGTGCATGCTCCACAATCCCCTAATTCACAACCTTTCTTTGTCCCTGTAAGTTTTAACTCTTCCCTAAGCAAATCGAGCAGAGTAGTGGTTGCTTTCACTGCAACTTCATATTCGTTCCCGTTAACATTTATTGTGATAAGTTGTTTCATCCCCAATCTTCACTTTGTATTATTCTGTGTTCTTTAATAAACCAATGCCCTCTTTACTGCCTTTTGCACAGCTCGCTTCACCAAAACCTTCAGCACATCTCTTCTGAACTGTGCTCCTCCCCGGATATCATCAATCGGAATTGAATCCCTGACCGCGGCGTTTCCCAACTCCTTCAGTACCGGTGAATTTTCTACGAATTCCGAAATCCTTTTTCCTTTAATAAGTTTTGTTGCCTGATCACTGATTTTTGGTGTCGGGGCCAAGGCACCGATAACGATGCAGGCATCCACGCAAATGCCCTTCTGTATTATCACTTTTGCCGCTACCGAAGCCACCGAGATGGAACCTGCTTCGCGCAGGCCGAACTTCTCATAGCATGTGCCTGTTCCGGGTTCAGGTTTGGGAACGATGATCCTGGTTACAAGTTCCCCTTTTTTAAGTATCGTTTTTTTATTGAAGCTAAAAAAATCCCTTAGGGGTACTTTCTTAAGGTTCTCAGAACCGGCGATCTCAACCACTGTATTCATCGACAGCAACACCGGGGCGGTGTCGCAGCAAGAGGCAGCAGTGCAGATATTACCTCCAATCGTGCCTGTATTTCTTACCTGGTCGGAACCGATTTTGGAAGTTGCTTCTACAAGGGCCGGGGCAATTCTGCCGACCAGCGGGGATACAATGACTTCACTGTGTGTCGCGCATGCGCCAATAAAAAGATTAGTTTCATCTTCAGTGATTATTTTCAGCTCTTTGATTTCTAACAACGAAACAATATCCTGATGCTTGCGTAACCCTTTTTTCATTTCAACCAGCAAATCGGTACCACCTGCCATCGCCACGACATTGGATTTCTGTCCGAGAAGGCCGATTGCATCCTGAACGGACAATGGCTGATGAAAACAAAAGTCGGGTAAAAACATATCCTTAGTTTTGATTCATAAAAAACGTTCTGTATTCTTTTTGACTGTTGATATTGATCAGAACCCGATCATTCTTCATCTCAATCTTCGTGCATTCCATTGTTCTCAATACTTCCTTAAAGTTAGCTGAATTTACCGGCCAGTTTCGGATTTGATTAATGTTTTTACTGTTCAGCAACACAGGATGGCCACCTTTGTTTTCATAAACTGGTGACACATATTTTTTGTCACTTCTGGATTGGTAGATGAGATCCAGGATAGACCCATCGATAAAAGGATTGTCTACATTCTGAATGAAGCAAAATGATGATCTAATGATGGCCTGCAATCCCAGTTTCACCGAATAAAACCTTTCAAACGCTACTTGATCGTTGATAACAATTTTTATTGAGGATGAAACTGCTTTCGTTTGATTCATCCTTTGAAACGCTTCCGGGTTGGTCACCACAACGATTTCTCTGCAACCCCAATCTGAATAAGATGCAAGTATTTTTTCGATGAAAGTGGTGTTTGCGTTGTAAGGCAGGAAAACTTTCATCTCCTTCATTCTTTCCGACATGCCCGCTGCCAGTATTACTACCCCTGCTTCACATGGTTCCATGATAAATTAAGTTCATTTTAAACATTTGAAAAAATTTGTCTCATTGAAATGCATTTTCACCGGTAATATCATGGCCGGTGATAAGCAGGTGGATATCGTGGGTGCCTTCATAAGTAATGACCGATTCAAGATTCATCATATGACGCATCATCGGAAAGTCTCCGGTAATGCCCATGGCACCCAAAATCTGACGGGATTCCCTGGCAACGTCAAGCGCTATCTTTACATTATTTCTTTTAGCCATGGAGATCTGGGCCGGGGTAGCCCGGTCTTCATTGCGAAGAATTCCCAGTCGCCAGGCCAGCAACTGTGCCTTGGTGATCTCTGTAAGCATCTCTGCAAGTTTTTTTTGTGTGAGCTGGAAAGCGGCAATTGGCTTATTAAACTGGACACGTTCTTTGGAATATTGGAGTGCTGTATCATAGCAATCCATCGCTGCCCCTATCACACCCCATGCGATGCCATACCTGGCAGAGCTGAGGCAACTGAGTGGTCCTTTCAAGCCTTTAACACCCGGAAGGAGGTTTTCTTTGGGTACTTTCACATTATCGAAGACCAGTTCGCCGGTGGATGAGGAACGCAACGACCATTTTCTCAGGGTTTCGGGTGTCGTGAAACCTTTCATATCTCTTTCGACGATCAATCCCTTCACTGTACCAGTTTCATCCTTTGCCCAAACCACGCTGATGTCGGAGACCGGTGCATTGGTAATCCACATCTTGGATCCGTTTAAAAGGTAATAGTCCCTGTGATCCGTAAACTTGGTGAGCATGCTTCCAGGGTCAGAACCATGATTAGGTTCCGTAAGACCGAAGGCGCCAATTAGTTCTCCGGTACCCAGTTTTGGCAAGTATTTCCTTCTTTGTTCTTCCGTTCCATACTTGAATATTGGGTACATCACTAGGGAAGATTGTACGGAAGCCATGGAGCGTATACTTGAATCACCCCGCTCAAGTTCCTGCATGATTAATCCATAGGAGACCTGGTCCATGCCAGAACCACCATATTCAATCGGTATATAAGAACCGAAGGCACCAATCTCACCTAGTTCCCTCACAAGGTGACGGGGAAATTCATGTTTCTGGTTAACCTCATCGATAATGGGAATCACGGCCCTATTCACCCAATCCCTGATTGCTCCTCGAACCAACTTATGTTCATCGGTCAAAAGTTCATCTACCAGGTAATAATCGGGGGATTTGTATCTAATTGTTGACATGGTTTTGGATTAATAAATATTGTTCTTACCGATCATACAGTCTATCATAATTGTTTTCCCAGCCAGGCAGGTTGCCCTGAACCGACAAGTTCAACGTTGGATTTTGTCCGCCGATATTCAACAGTCGTAATAATGATGATGAAATATAGGGATTTTTTGCAGGATTGAAGGTTTCGCCTGTTTCACGGGTTAGACGTTCGTCGTTACATCCTTCGGAAAGGGCATTCTTCTTCTGCAAGTTATACAAAGCAACCGCATATGGAACAGCATATTTCTGCTTCAGCCTGGCCACTTCAAATGCCCGCTCCAGGAGTTCGTACTCGTCTTCGCTGGTTCCGTTTGAAAGTCCCAGTTCATATGCTCTGGTCGCAGTCATCCCCTGGAGAAAAAGCTCATCGATCATTGATTCACCGAATCCAAGGCGAACCAGCTCCTGCACAGCGCCAAATCCACCTAAAATACCGTATTCGATTTCGGGTTGGTTATAATTCTTTTTGATACGGAAAACGTTCTTTCGTTTGAGGGAGTCAAATTCAACTCCCCGGAGGATCAGATCGAATCGCTGGTTTAGGAAATAGGTGAATTCGGCACCTCCGCCCCACTTCTCTCCGAAGACACCGATTGTCCACACCGGCATCTCCTGGATGAACCGGAACAGTCTCATTCCGGCTTTTGTGAAATAGGAGGCATCCTGTTCACCAAGGAATTTGTACCCTATTTTTGCATTGAACCAGCCCTTATTAAACTGCCTGGCATCGGCCCCGAGCATACGCATTCCTTTGCCAGTAGCGGTAAAAAGTAATGCCCCTAATTGTCCTTTTTCATACAAACCTATTGAAATTCCGATCGCATGATCGAGTTGGTCGATCGTGTTGCGATTCCAGACGTTTCCACGAAGAGGGTTATCGAAAACAATGGAAGCGACCCTATCCTTCTTGGAAGGATAAATGTATCGGAGATCGTTGTAATAAATATCTATTTCCCCAGTCACAAAGTTGCGATGGCTAACTGGAGTGCCATAGATACGGCCATAGCCGAGCAGGTTTGACCAACCTTTCTTTTTCATTGTATGCAGAAGTGATGGCAGTTCTTTCCGCGGACCAATCTTCCCGTCAACGTCAAAAAGCTCAGGCCTGTCAGGATTTTCAAGCCCTGATTTTTTAACTAGTCCCATGAATCCGTCGATTCCGAAGTAATCCAGAAATTTATCGATGATCTCACATAAACCGTATTTAAAACGGAGTCCAACCTTCGTTGAAGAATCTATGTCGGCGGCTGTTGCATATTTATCCTGGATAAGGTCAAGGGCATAAAGCATGATCGGGATTACATATCTTCTGAATGTTTTACCTCCTTTATCGTCGGATTCAGCAATACGGATCAGTCCATCGATGCTTTTTATGGTTGATTCCCTGTAATCAAGCGCCGATGCTTCAGATAATGACCAAAAATCAAGGTAGTTTATTTCGTCAATCGTAACATAAGATTTACTACCAGGATCATAAACCCCGGTGATCTTTTCCAGGTTTGCCGGTCCTGACCATTTGAAGAAACCCTCCTTCTCTTTGGAATTGATGCCTATCCTTCCTGATTTTTCAAGTTCTTCGATCCAATAAGGGTAATGCTTTCCATCTTTGTTGTACAAGCTCCTGAGCCGGTCGTGTGCAGGAAGCGCCAAGCCCATGTGGTTGGCACATTCGGTATATGGCATATGACCAGTCCGGTCAAGAACCTGGAATGGGTTGGTCGTAATCAATTCGAATACTTGCGGCAGTTCTACCAGGTCTTGTCCTGTTGTCACATCCCAGTGTATGATAGCGCCCATCCCTTCGAAGATGGGATCAGCCACATAACCATGATGGTCATTCCGAAGTGCAATCACTTTCTTTTCCAGGACCTGTTCGGCAAATGCGACTCCGGTAGTGAAGGTCTCCTCCGAAGCATATTTACCCTTCATCACGTCAAATAAGCGGTTCGAGTGGAACGGATAATAACCGTGGCCTGTAAGGAACTTATCTCTGAAGAACCGGTCGTTGAAAAGGATAGCCAGTTCAGCAGTGGTATGAGATGAGGTATTGGAAAAAATAAAGACCAGTTTATTCAGGTCAGCATGTTTCTCAATGTTTCTAAAAATCACTTTCTTGACATCAATACGTTCAGTGGCTGCCTCCCAGATTATTTCTGCCTGGCCGAGGAGGGTAAAATCCTTGGAATAGGTAACCCGGGAAAGGCATGCCGACGCCTGTTCCTCCAACATTTTGCCCCCATCTGCCAGACCTGAAAAATAGCTGTCGATATCTCTGGAAGCCCTTTCTAAGGCACTGTCGGCTACGTCAATGAAAATGACATCATACCCTGTTTTATTAAGGATATCGATACCGATCCCTATTCCCATTGTCCCCGAGCCGATTATAGCGAGTTTTTTAATGTTATTCAGTTTCGCAACCTCCTTCTGGAGTAATTTGTTTCCGAATGAAAAAACAGTTCCCATGATAATTTTTTATTGGGTGATAATAATTCCTGTTAGTTAAACAATCTCCACGCAAACGGCTCCACCCTGGCCACCTCCGATGCATGCGGATGAGATGCCGGTTTTCAGTCCTTGCCGTTTCAATTCATAAACAAGGTCGATGGTGATGCGGAGGCCGGTAGCGGCTATATTGTGTCCTAAAGAAATGGCGCCCCCGTTCACGTTGGTACGCTCCCTCGGGAGGTCGAGTTCCTTCTCAACGCCCAGGTACTGGGCCGCAAATGCCTCATTAACCTCAAATAAATCGATATTTTCTATTTTCCTATTTAATTTTTTAAGGAGATCGTGAATGGCAGGGACCGGACCCTGGGCCATGATTTCAGGGGGTACGGTTGAAAACTGATAGCCCAGTATCTTTGCCAGATATGGAATGTGGTGTTTATCGGCAAAGGTGCGTTCCATCAACACGGCTGCTGCTGCACCGTCACTTATCTGGCTGGCGGTTCCCGGAGTAACGAGGCCATCGGATTTCAGCATGGGGCGCAGGTTGGCTAATTCAGCCATACTGATATCGTACTTCGTACCTTCATCCCGCCATATATTGATGGCATTGCCGTTTTGGTCAACAGCATCGACAGTGAAAATACCCTGCAGATAATTGTTTGAACCAGGGCTGGGAAACCGGTTCCATTGTTTCGACTGAGCATTAATGGCACGGGTATGGGACAGGTATGCAAATTCATCACAATCCTTACGGGTTATCCCAGTTTGCGCACCATATAATTCAGCAGTTCTTGGCATTACGGTTTTAAAAAGGTTGTGGCTGAATCCCTCCAGCAAGTAATCTCTGAGCGGGGCATCTTCAAAATCCCAGACGTTGTCTTTTTTCCTGCGCCCCTGATGGATCAAATTGGTTTGTGACATATTTTCGGTGGCAAAGGATAAGACGCAACCAGCATTTTCAGTATCTGACATAAGTTGGTCGAACCCGTCGGCCAATACCTGAAAGCCGGTCCCGCAAATCCGCAAAGTTGTTTTACCAGGAGCTACACGCAGATTTTCTTTATCACTGAACTTTTCAGCCACACGAATTGCTACATTTCTTGGCAGATAGATTTGCTGGTTCAGTGAATCGATGTAAATCATCCCGGCAACTACATGGTCAATCCTGATCTTTGCCAAGTCGATCCCCGATCGCAGTATGGCTTCATATACCGCCAATACGGCCAGGTCTTCGGCAGGCAGGTAATTATAATAACCACCATGTTTCCCGATCGGCGTTCTTGCTGCACTTACGATTACAACTTCTTTTGGTCGTTTGTTCATATGCTGAATTGTATTAATGACCTCATCCTAACCTTCTCCTAAAGGAGGGGGAACTCCTCTTCTCTTTTAGGAGAAGGGTTTAGGGGATGAGGTGAATCGATTTTTTTTACACTGTTCAGGAGTATACACCCATAGGCTGCGAGGAACTGCGAATACTCGGGGCTGTCAGAATAAGGGTATCTCTTTTTAAAAAGGGTGACGATTGTCGGATGCATTGCCGGTAATCCACCGGTAATCACCAGGCGATCTTCAACCAAGGACAGTTCTATGGATCTTAAAATAATTGAATTGTATATCCCGATGATGATATTCGGTAAAGTTGCCCCATTCTTGATCATGCCAATAATCTCTGAGATGGCAAAAACAGTGCAAAAGCTATTGATCTTTACCTCCTGGGTGGCCTCTTTTGCCAAATTTGTAAATTCCGCAGGGGTCACATCAAGTCGGAACGCAATCTCTTCCAGGAACGAACCGGTACCGGCGGCACATTTCCTGTTCATCTTGAATTTGTCAACCTGGCCGAGAGAATTCACGCTGATAAATTTTGTGTCTTGTCCGCCAATATCGATGATAGAACAAGAACATTTATAAATCTCATAAACCGCTTTTGATAAAGCGATCAGTTCGGAATTGGAAATAAAAGGTGTTTTGATCTGTTCACGGCCATAACCACAGGTATAAACGGGATATTCGATTTTGTATTTCTCTGCAAAATAGGAAATAATCTTCATGGAGGCATTGTTGAAGTTATATCCGGATTTCACACAGTGTAATGCAATAATCCGGTTATTTTCATCAACTAATACTCCTTTTGTATAGGAGGACCCGAGATCGACACCAAGTCGGTACATTAGCAATTTTAGATTTTAGATTTCAAATTTTTAGATTAGGTCTAAGAGCATTAATTATTTCACTTGTCCCGATAATTGATCTATGAATGTTTCGATGGCAATGATGCTTTGTTCCTCGCTGTAACAGCGGGGATCGTTAAGGTCGCCATTGATTTCAAGGTACGGGATGCTGGTTCGTTTGAACAGGCGGTTCTGCATGCCGAAACGGTTGTTGGAATTTCGCGTACAGGTCTTGGATTCATGGTAGATAATCCCGTGAATTGTAAATTCCTGTAACAACCTTTCCAAAACATTTTCTTTCACTTCATCTGACCTGACAATAAAGAGTTTACTATAGGCCAGCGCTGAGGATTCAAATGGGTCGGCAGGGTCGAGATCATCAAACACCCAACTGTTGCAATAGGTGGACGCAACGATGCAGGTATCGAGCCTGGCAAATAATTTGGCCAGGTTGCTCAACTTGTACCAAAGTGGCATCCCCTCCCAGTATATTCTGAATCGTTCTCTTGGAACGGCACCTATATTTTGTTCAATCCTTTGTTCAAGTTCGGCCAGTAAGATCTTGTAATATTCAACTGCATAGCTTGTTCCTCTCATGACAACAATGGGTCCCATGTGGATAGCGGAATCAAAGAAATTAATCGGTGAAGGATGATTTCTGGCCTTTTGGAGCACCTGTTTCCAAAGGACACAACCATCGTGAGATAATCCGACCGTTTCCATGAAGCTGTCTATGTCGAATTTCCGTTCTGCTGCTTTTTCAAGTTCGGGAATAATGCGATAGTACTGGGCCGAAACATTTTTAATAATTTCCGGATTTACGTCGGAAATACTTAAAGGAGTATGAATTCCCACTATGGGTACTTTGAAATACCTGGCATAAAAGCTAAACCAATCTTCCACCTCTTTGCATTGATTTGTGTTATAAACCAAGATGTCGGGCCGGGGGACCGAACTAAAACCGCTCTTTTGCAAGGGTGTTTCGTTTTGCAGGAATGCACCGATATCGCTGGTAAGGTAGGAACAGATATCAGGAGAATACCCGTGAGCGACCGCAGACGGGATGTATTTGTCGGCATTCTTACCTGCACCCAGCATTGCTCCATGGTTTTCGGGAAAGTAGACCTCGAATCCCATTGAATACAACAATTCTGCCGGTCCGACACTGGTACACCATGCGATCTTCCGGCACCGTGTTTCAGCGGCCTCCTTCAGTCTTGCAAAATAATCATCCATGGTCCTGCGAAGGTCTTTCGCCGATTCCAGTTTTATAAGTTCACTTTTATCCTGGACTACTTTTTCACTCATGGTTTTCTATTTATTCAACTCACTCTCTGCGAGGTGATTTTTTAACAATTTCTCCAGATGGGTTTTCTCTTCTCAAGAAAGGCATTGATACCTTCATTGGCATCATGGGTCTCCATCAATTCCTTAATATACAATTCAAAAAAGTATGGCAGATGTTTCAACATAAAGAAATCGAAGGAGGCCCTTGCTGCTTTTGTAGCAAATCTAAGAGATGAAGCGCTCTTCCCAAGGATATTTTTTTTGATCCAGTCATTTGTGGCAGTTTCCATAGCGGCCTTATCTTCAAATACCTCATTAATAAGACCCATGGATTTTGCTTCATCGGCAGAAATTATTTTTCCGGTTATGAGCAACTCCTCTGCGCGGGCATTCCCAACCTTCATTGGCAGCATCACTGATGCAGGAGGTGCAAACACACCCAGTATTATCTCAGGTTGTCCAATCTTTGCACTCTTGTCTGCAAAGATGAAATTACAGGCGAGCGGTAACTCAAATCCGCCTCCCAGACACTGACCCGATATTTTTGCCAGTGTGGGAATATGAAGATCAACGAGGGTAAAAAACATCTTATGAAAGCCCTCCAGCATTTCTGCAGCTTTATCTTTGGTATGTTCGGCAACACTGGCGCCGTAAGAAAAGTTATTGCCACCTCCTTCAAATGTCACCAGCTTAATGTTATTTTTATTTTTCAGAGAAACCAGGAATTCGGTGATTTCCCTCATCATGATGGCATCAAGGATATTGGCTTTCCCGTCGTCCAGGCTTACCCGGGCGACGGTATCCTCGTATAAATATTCAATCCTGATTTTCTGCATAAAATTTCGTACTTAAATTATTGAGACCTCTCCCCCTTGGTGGGGTCATCTTGGTTTATACCAAATTATTACTGAAATTGTGGAGATACTGCCCGGATTAGTTCGTCGTTCCATTCATGGCCCTGAGCAAGCATTTGTCGCAGCTTTATAAAGTCGACTTCCCGTTTATCCTTCGGACCGTCGTTAAATGCCCTGAAGCCGGCTTTTCCCTCGGTCATCATGTTCAGGGCAAGCCAATCCCGGTTGTTTTCTTTGTTTTTATCCCAGTGTTCGAGCTTATGTTTTCGCAGCGAATTCAGCGTCTTACTGAGACAATTTGGCATGAGAAACATTAATTTGGTGCAAATCCGTTCAACAGCCTGGTCAAGCATCGACAGGTCAATTTCACCGGCTTTCATGAGTTCCTTTCCTTTCGTAAGGACCTCTCCAGTTTTCATCTTTCCAAAGATGATTTGCCCTTTGGTATTGACCCACTGGTCTGTATAAACAAGCGGATTAGGGATAAATTCCCCGTTGACTTTTAACGCAGGAACAACTTCGGTGAGTAATCCCGATCGTAATGCTTCGTATGCTGACCATGGGTCGCAAACCGTACAGGAGTACATTGCATTTTCGATCCCAACAAAGAGTGGAAGGAAGTCGGTCGATCCACCGTCGGGTGCACTTCCATGTCTCGGACCGGCCTGCCCGAACCGTGCGAAATCCTGGGCGATTGAAAAATCACAGGCCATTCCTATCTCCTGGCCTCCACCGATCCGCATCCCATTTACCCTACATACAACTGGTTTATCATTCATCAGAATCGATGAGACCATGTCGTTGAAAAGACGCATATATTGTTTGTATTCCTGGGGATTTCCGGCATAATATTCGGCGTACTCCTTTGTATTTCCACCAGTGCAGAAAGCTTTATCCCCCACCGCGGTGAACACGATCGCAACGACACTCCGGTCGTTGGAACCTTCCCGCATGGCAAGGATTATCTCTTTGATAGCTTCGGTGGTATAGGAATTATACTGCTGAGGATTGTTCAGGATAATCCACGCATTGAACAGACCTTCGACGGGATTGCCGCTAAGATCCTTGCAGGGACGTTTTTCAACCAGGATTTCCTTGTAATTGATGTCGGTAAGGTTGTGACTTGCTAACATGGTCTCTGTTTTTTGGTGAATATTTTATGTTTTTATTCGGCGACCTCTTCTCCAGCCCTTCCCCTTGAAGGGGAGTGGTGTAGGAGTGGGGTCATAAGGTTATTTCCCTTTATTCAAAATCAGGTATAAGTATAGATCTTTTCCGGTAAACATGGTTCAAGGTATTCCTGAATACCTCGTTGATCTTTGATAAAGGGAAAGTCTCAACAAAATCATTGATCTTCAGCTTGTCAGTTACAATCAGATCAACAACTTCAGGATAAAGTTCAGGTTTACACCCCCACGTACCAATCAGTTTGGCGTCGAAAGCCATCAGGTTGCTAAGGCGAACTTCAGCCCTTTCGAGAGTAAATCCTACAATGGAAAGCGTGGAAGTGAAGGTAATCAGGTTGAATCCGAGCTCCTGGCCAGGTTTGGTGCCTGAAACTTCATATATTTTCCAACCGTACCGTGAAACACCCAACCCTTTGGCTATTTCCCTGACTTTTTCTTTAATTGCTTTAATATCCATTCCCTTGACATTCAGGGTTGCCGTGATCCCGTTGTTCCTGGCAATTTCAAGCTTATTGTCATCTATATCCAGGGCAAGCACCTTCGCTCCAAAGATCTTTGCAATCAGTGCTGCATAAATGCCAACCCCGCCCACACCAATTACAATAGCAAGATCTCCAGCCTCAAGTTCTGATTTTTTTATTACCTGATAAGGGGTAGAAATGGCATCTGCAATAACTGACAATTTTCCGAGAGGGTATTTTGTTAAAAGCAGGTCAGGTACCGGACAGAGAAAACGGGCAGGAACTTTAATATGCGAAGCAAACCCTCCATGAAAATCATTCCCGGGCATAAGCTGTTTCTGACACATGTTGCTACGTCCTTTTTTACATAGTTCGCAATCGCCGCAGGGCAGTACGGCAGGAATAATCACGTTTTTTCCGATCCATTTTTCCGGACCGGCGAGAACCGTCCCGCTGATCTCATGACCAAGGGTAAGAGGAAGTTCTTTCTTTGTTTTCACACCATAATGCCAAAAACTGAGGTCGGTATGACACACGCCGCATCCTGCAATTTTAACCAATGCTTCATGTTCTTCAAGTTCCGGGAAAGGATTTTCGGCAAGTTGAAAATCGGCATCCGGCATTGTCATTTGCCAGGAATAAATCTTCTTTTCCATAGTTTCAGTTTATTATGTGAATCTTTTCATTGATCTACTTGCATTTTCCAACACCATCCTTGCAAGAAATGGCATTGACTAGGTTTGTTAGCACCAGGTTTATCGGAGTTTTGATGTAATGTTTCCGGCCATAGTCAACGATTTTCCCGTTCATATAATCGATCTCTGTTTCCCGTTTATTTATCAAGTCGACCGCAAGCGAAGGCATGTGGTTCCCGGCATTGTTGAGGTATCGGATGGCCAGCTTGATAAAATTTTCCGGCAGTTTGATAGCTTCGGCCGAAGAAACCTGAACCGCCTCATAGAGGATTTGTTCGATGATCTCAAGGGTATCGGCATTGTTCATAGCCTCTTTCATAGTAAGCCTGGAAATGGCGCACAAAGGACTTAAAGCAGAATTCAGGATGGTTTTTTCCCAGATTTTGTCGTTGATTGTAAAGGAGTTCACCTGTTCGGTTGCAAGATTCACGCCTGTCATGGTTTTTGCAAGCCATTGTGCCAATTCTTCCCGCGAATCGTCCATCGAACCGATATAATTGGGCGGATTGAAAAAGTTGATTGCGGTCACGTTCGGGGCCTGGAGATTCCCGGCAAAATTGATCACCAGTCTGAGAATGGAGGATTCGGGGAAATGGGTCTGGTATTTTTTCCCAATGTCGATTCCGTTCTGGGCACTCAGGAGGAAGACGTCTTTTTTCAAGTTTTCTTCGATGGTCTTCACGATCTTATCGACATGGTAATCTTTGACGGCAGAAATCAGGATGTCAAAATCATGCTCAAGCATTTCCTCCACCGAGTAATAAACATACTTGAAGAATGATTTTTTTTCGATTTTCGAAACAAGTTCCATACCCTCCTTCCTGATAAGGTTCAGTTTTTCCCTGTCGAGGTCGGTAACGGCAACTTCACAACCGGCAAGTTTGAAATGCACAGCCAGCGTCTGGCCAATAGGTCCTAATCCGATGATCCCGATGGTATACGTGTTGTTGTTCATGTTCTTTATTTTGTTTGATGATCGATTTTCTAATCAAAGGATGATCCTGGCATCTACAACACAAATTTCATTGCCGGTCGCAAAGAGTGGGTTGAGGTCAAGCTCTCTGATAGCGGGAAAATCAGTTACCAGCATGGAAATGCGTTGAATTATTTCCAATATTTTTTCCTTGTTGATGCCTTTTTCACCCCTGAAACCATTGATCAGCTGTGAAGCTTTAATGGAATTGATCATATCTAAAGCTTCTGTGTCGCTGACAGGAGTTATTGTAAAAACAACATCCTTTAGTACTTCGACGAATATCCCGCCCAGGCCGAACATGATGATGTGGCCGACATTTTCTATTCTTTTTGCCCCGATAATAAGTTCCTTCCCCTTCGGAAGGAATTTCTGAATAAAAAACTTCATTCCACCCCCAAGTTTGTTGGTCATGGTTTCGGCCACCATGGCGGCTTCCTGTGCATCTTGAATATTTAAGACCACACCGCCGACATCACTTTTGTGGATGATCATTTCCGAATCTACTTTTATTACTACCGGAAAGCTGATTTCACAAGCTGCTTCTACGACCCCATTCATATCATCTGCCACTTTCCAGGGAGTAACCGGCACCCGGTATGCTTCCAGGATGCGGTAAATCTCGGCTGCCATAAGGATTTCTCTTTTCTGTGATTGGGCATTGTCAATGATAGACCTAACGATTTCCCTATTCACATCTGAGAACTTTTTTGTTGAACTTACTTTCGCCGACCGAATACCATTGTACCGAACCAGGGAATTGAGTGCCCGGGCGGCGGTCTCGGCAAAATCAAAGCAAGGAATTTCACCCTCCTTTAGAATTTTTGAAGTACCGCTCCATTTCTGTTTATCAGTCATGTAATTGCATACGATCGGCTTATTGCCAGCCTTTGCGGCTGCCGCTATTTCACGGGCGACATTCTCGCAATCGACGAAAGGAGGGGTTACAAAATTGAGGTAAATGCTATCGAACTGCATCTCATTCATCATCACCTGGAGTGCACTTTTGAAGTGGGCTGGACCGGCTGTTGCAACCACATCCAGGGGATTACGGATAGAAGCCGATTCGAGCATAGTTCCTTTCAATTTCTCTGCAGCTTCGTCAGAAAGTGGTGGTATTTCCAGCCCGCAGCGCACCAGTTCATCGATAGCGATGACCGATGGGCCGCCGGTGTTCGTAATAATACCTACTTTGTTCCCTTTCGGAACAGGCTGCGAGGAGAGGGCCACCGCCGCATGGCAGAGATCTTCCTGACTGCTGAAAGTAAGGATTCCGGCTTTTTTAAAGATGAGTTCCATGGAGATGGTGCCAGCCATTCCCCCGATATGCGACCGGGAGGCTTCAGCTCCCTTGTCGGTGCAGCCCGCAGTGATGGCCAGAACTGGTTTCCGGGCGGTTACCTGTTTTGCAACGGCTATAAACTCCTGCGGTTTATCCAGGCTTTCAGCATAGAGTACGATGGCCCTTGCTTCGTCATCTTTGCCATAATAACTAATGATTTCTGTGATGGATATATCCGACCCGTTTCCATTGGATGCGTACATCCTTTGACCAATACCCATATCGTAGAAAGCCTGCATGATCACGGCCCCCACACCACCACTCTGGGCTATAACTGAAATATGTCCAGGCTCCGGGAAGGTGAAGGTGAAATTGCAGTAAGCATTGATTTCAGGATCGGAATTGATAATCCCCTGACAGTTTGGTCCAACGATCCGGATTCCGTATTTTCTGGCCCTTGTCAGGAAATCATCTTCCAGAGCCCGGCCTTTGTCGCCCATTTCCTTAAATCCGGCCGTATTTATGATGATGGCTTTTATCCCTTTCTTCCCGCAGTTCTCCACTTCTTCCGGAACAAAAGGAGGGGGAATAACAATATGCGCAAGGTCTACTTCTCCAGGTACATCCAGGATAGAGGGGTAGGCTTTCAGCCCCCTGATCTCGTCCACCTTCGGATTAATGGGATAGACGGGACCCCTGAATTTATAATGGAGCAAGTTTTTAATGATGACATTCCCGATGGATAGTTCCTTAACCGAAGCGCCGATCAGGGCAACAGCCCTTGGTTTGAATAATGCGTCAAGATTATCGTTCATTGAATCACAATATTGTTTTAATTTACTGACCTCTCATCCACCCTTATCAGTTTTTTATTACACCCTCCCAGTATCTTCACCACCAGCCTGTTTGCTCCAGATGATTTCAGCAGAAAATAGACAGGCAGGCGACCAATGAAGACAAGTTTTTTTTTCCAAGGATTTATTGCCAATGGCCGGCTTCAAAAGTAAAAAAAAATTGGCATAACTCATATAAATAAATAGATAAATACGAGTTTTCATAAGTTCTTATCAATTAATTGTGATTTGCGGGCTTTAGGTAAAAAATAAAACTTTACTTTTGTTTCTTTTATTACCTGACAGAGCCGGATTTTTATTATCTGCATTGTGAGATACACTGTAGTCAGCCATTATCCTGATAGTAACAGTATTAAATATCTAAGTTTGTTAATTTAAATACTAAAAGGCGACCTATAATAAAACAATTAAAAGAGTGAAATAATAACATACATATATATAATGTTATAAAAAGAAAATACTCGTGGAAGAGTAGTTGATTATTTCACTCCAAATGAAACAGTGGTGCTCAAAAAAGCCATTGAAAATTGTTTTTTTGCAACAATTAGTTGATAACAAAGAACACAATAAAGAAAAGCCTAATAGCCCCTGAATTCATGGTATGTATTCAGGAAATAAAATAAGGAAAAAATGAGGTACGCAGAGACTGGGTATAATTTAGAAATTGATCTGACCCATAAAAGCATTGAAAGAGTTGTAACTGACACGTTAGAAACCGAACTGTATCTCGGGGGGTTAGGTACAAGTGCTAAGATATTATGGGACCGGGTTCAGCCTGAAGTTGAAGCTTTTTCTCCCGATAATCTATTGATATTTGCCACTGGTCTTTTATGTGGTACACCTGCTACGGGTTGTAATCGAACTATTGTCTCTACCATTTCTCCTCAGACTAAATTAATGGCATTTTCAATGATGGGTGGATTTTGGGCACCTGAACTGAAGTATGCCGGTTATGACAAAGTGATCCTTCGCGGTAAGTCCACCAAACTTGTTTATTTATGGATAAACAATGACAAAGTGGAAATACGCGATGCCTCTCATCTGAAAGGCAAAGGCGCGGTTGAAACAGCAGAACTTCTTCGACGGGAGCTGAAGGAACCGGAAGCCCAGGTAGCCGCTATCGGGCTTGCTGGTGAAAACAGGGTCTATTTTGCTTCCATTGAACAGGGCCGGTCTAGTGCCAGCCGGGGAGGGATAGGTGCAGTTATGGGAGATAAAGGTGTGAAGGCGATCGTTGTTCGTGGAACCAAGGACCTCAATATTGCCCGTCCAGATGAGTTTATGGAGCTCTCCAACGAGGTGCTGAAATATATAAAATTTCGGAATGAAAATCCGATTCCCGGTGTTATGCCCATTTTAGCAGGACTCGGGTCGCCCCAGGAGATGAAAATCCATGATGAAAAGTGGCACACTGAAAATTTCATGTGGGGAAACTCACGCGTACGCAGAAAAGATTTCTGGACTGAAGAGATCGCAAAGCAATGGGCGCAGACTTTGGATAGTATGCGAACTCGGCTGATCAGTTGCTTCAACTGCCCGATGACATGCGGGGCAACGATCTCTCCTCCGGGACGTCCTACCTACATGATGAAATGCTTTTCAAAGCTTACTTATACCATGGCAGCCTTCTCAGACCTGGAATTTGGTTTGGGCATAGCCCAAAGTGCTACGGAGTATGGGGTAGATGCATTCTCAACCCCGCAAGTCATGGCCTTTGCCCTTGAGCTTTACGAAAATGGTATATTAACTGACGATGACTTCCCGGGGATGCCGTCAGACAATGAGGGGAGATTTTACTGGTTACTTGACAGAATTGTTCGACGAGAGGGAATTGGAAACATTCTAGCCAATGGCACTTACTGGGCAGCCAAAGAGATTGGTAAAGGCGCAGAGGAATATGCTCACAATAATATTAAAAAGCACGAACAGTTGCCTCTCAAATTATCAATGCTGAATCCTATATATTTCTTAATGTATGCCACCGGCGAGAAGATAAACATTACCCAGATCGAGGGGCAGTTCCCCCAGGCACCCTATTCCACAAGAGAGGAGAAAGAAGCTTTTGTAAAGGATTGGTTCCAGGTTCCGGATGAAAAGTTTAAGCAATATTTCCTGGACTGGGAACCGCGAGGGGAAAAGTCGATGCCTTTTTACCCGACCATTGAAATGTGTTGTGATATTGTTGACTGGCAGGAGAAGATGCACTATATCGATGATGCGCTCGGGATGTGCTCCGGTTTATCGTCATTCCCCTTGAAACCCCCTTATCATATACACAATTTCCCGAAATTTATTTCAGCAGGGACAGGGATCGATATGGATGAGGCCAAACTAACACAAGCTGTTAAGCGGTACCGGACTTTAGTCAGAGCCTTTAATATTAGAAGAGGGATGAGAAGGAAAGATGAGAAGCCTCCTGAGAACCATTGGAAGAAAAGGTTTCCCGAACTTGAAAAGGATCTGTTAGATGCATATTACAAATTTAAAGGGTGGAATAATGAGGGTATTCCAACAAAAGAGTCCCTTCACGAATTGGGGTTGGATTACGTCATTGAAGACTTCCAGCAGAGGAGGATCCTGACAGATCTTGATCATGTGCCTTCAGAAGAAACTTCTGCAAAAGAAATGGACAAATAAAGTGGAGGACGCAAATCATGCAAGGTGAAAAGAAAAAAAAAATAGTTAAAACAATACGAATTGATGTTGATAAATGCAATGGTTGCAGGGCATGCGAAATGATCTGCTCCGCGTTCCATGCTACTCCCAAGTATAGCAGCAATAATCCAGCAAGGTCTCGTATCCGGCTAATTCGTTACTCTCTAAGAGACATATATCTACCTGTTTATGCAGGAGAGTATACTGTAGCCGAATGTGCAGGCAGAGACAAATATATGATTGACGGAAAGGAATATGATGAGTGCGCTTTCTGCCGGGCTTCTTGCCCCTCAAGAGATGTGTTTAAGGAACCTGATTCGGGTCTTCCTCTAAAATGCGATATGTGTGAAAGTGATCCGACTCAGGAGAAACCCCTGTGTGTTCAATGGTGTATAAATGATGCCCTCATATACGAAGAAAGGGAAGAAGAAACAGAAGAAGAAGTGAATAAGGAAGAGTTGGTGATAGGATTGGAATCATTGGCAAATAAATATGGTTTGCATAAGATAATGGATATCGTTGCCAGAATGTCTGAGTCAAAGAAAGGCTAGTAAAGTATGGAGAATACTGCCGACTATAAAGAGATCGCCGACATCATAAAAGACAAGGGTGGAGATAATTTTAAATTTTGCTACCAGTGCGGAAAATGTGATGTTGTTTGTCCTTGGAACCAGGTGAGACATTTTAGTATGCGGAAATTAGTCAGAGAGGCTACTTTCGGTTTGTCCCAGATAGAAACAGAAGACATGTGGCTGTGTACTACCTGCGGAAAATGCTCTGACGCGTGTCCCAGGGATGTGAAACAGGTAGAATCGGGAATAGCAGTACGCAGAATGGCGACGGAATACGGTGTCTATCCACCTTCAGCTAATCCTATCCGTTCCATCAGATCGAACCTCAGCGCTGAAGGTAATCCATTCGGCGAAGAACGAACTAAAAGGGCAAACTGGGCAAAAGGACTTGGCGTAAAGGAGTTTACGGGTGACATGGAAATTTTATATTATCCCGGTTGTTACCTTAGTTATGATCCAAGATTAAAAAAGGTTGCCTCAGCTACCGCAAATATCCTTTGCAAAGCAGGAGTAAATTTCGGAATACTAGGCTCAAAGGAGAATTGCTGCGGAGAAAGTATACGCAAGACCGGTGACGAGGAGTTATTCAAACGGTTAGCGAAAGAAAACATCAAAACCTTTATTGATTATGGGGTAAAGAAAATTCTTGTTTCGTCCCCCCATTGCTACCACACTTTTAAAAACGAGTATCCTGAATTTATGGTGCACTTTGAGGTGGTCCATATCGCCCAATATTTACTTGGGCTTATTAATGAAGGAAGGCTGGAAATCACCAAGGAGTATGGGAAAAAAATCACCTATCATGATCCTTGTTACCTGGGCCGGCATAATGGCATATATGATGAACCCCGAAAGATATTAAGGAAAATATCTGCCTTAGAACTGACTGAGATGGCTTATTCAAGGGCAGACAGCTTTTGCTGTGGCGGAGGAGGTGGCAGGATCTGGATGGATACTCCAAAGGGTGAAAGGTTCTCTGACCTCAGACTGGATCAGGCTGCAGATACCGGGGCAGAGGTGTTGGTCACTTCCTGTCCTTATTGCATAGCCAATTTTGAAGCCAGCTTATTGTCCAAGAAGAATGGTAATACCTTGGAGATAAAAGATATAACAGAAATCATACAGGAAGTCATCACCTGAATCAACTAAACCTGTTAAGGATAAAGAGAAGTGAAGAAAGAACCATTTGAAGAACGGCTTTTACAGACTCCTGCAGACGACAATTTCGGAGATGTTATTGTTGTTGGCGCAGGAATCAGCGGAATTCAGGCAGCTCTTGATCTTGCAACAACCGGTTATAAGGTTTACCTTGTTGACAAAGCGCCTACCATTGGCGGCAAAATGGCCCAGCTCGACAAGACCTTTCCCACCAATGATTGCTCAATGTGTATTGAATCTCCCAAGTTTATCGAATGTGACAGGCATCCTAATATTGAAATTCTGACCTATACTGAAGTTGTAAATATAGAAGGAGAAGCAGGAGACTTCACTGTAACGCTGAATAAAAAACCAAGATACATCATTGAGGAAAAATGCACAGGATGTACAGTCTGTGCAGAGTACTGTCCTGTTCTAATCGTGGATCCTTTTAACCAGGAACTATCTACAAATAAAGCTATCCATATCTACTTTTCCCAGGCAGTTCCTCTTGTTCCATATATTGATGAAAGCTGCCATTTCCAGAAAGATAAGAAATGTTCTATTTGCGTTGGTGTCTGTAAAAACAATGCAATTGATCTGCACCAGAAACCTGAGAAGCGGGTTGTAAAGGTGGGTGCCGTTGTGTTGGCTCCGGGATATGATGTTTTTCATCCCGAGATACGGAGCGATTATGGTTATGGAAAGTATGAAAATGTTGTTACCAGCCTTGATTTCGAGCGGCTGCTTTGTGCCACAGGCCCTCATACAGGTGAGATTTTGCGACCCTCTGATCATAAACATCCTAAAAAAATTGCCTGGATTCACTGTGTAGGATCCAGGCAGGTAATTGAGGGTGGAAAAAGTTACTGTTCTTCCGTTTGCTGTACCTACATCCAGAAACAGGTGATCCTGGCCAAGGACCATGATGCGGATATGCAGGCGATGATTTTTCACAATGATATCCGTTCTTACGGCAAGGAATTTGAACGATTTTATCAAAGAGCTGAAAATCTTCCGGGGGTTCAATTCATCAGAAGTTATGTGATTGTCGGAAGAGAAATTCCCGGTTCAAAAAATGTAACGATCAGATACGCTACAACCGATAAAGGTGTAAGAGAGGAAGAATTCGAACTTGTGGTGTTGGGTGTTGGGTTGATTCCTCCTCCTCAAGTGGAACGTATTGCTGATTTATTTGGAATTGAGCTCAATGCACATCAGTTCTGTAATACCAGTCCGACATCACCTATAAAAACCTCCAGACCCGGGGTCTTTATCAGCGGCGCATTTCAGGGACCATTGGATATTCCCGAATCGGTGGTGGGAGCCAGCGGAGCGAGTGCCCTTGTAGGCGAGCTTTTGAGTTCGAGAAGAGGCAAACTTTCAAAGGAACGAATTTATCCGGAGGAAAGAGATGTCTCCGGAGAGGAAATAAGGGTTGGTGTCTTTGCCTGCCATTGCGGTGCAAACATCGGACGAGTCGTAGACATCCCTTCGCTTGTGGATTATTCAAAGACCCTGGACAATGTTGTTCATGCAGAAGAAGGACTTTTTATCTGTTCTACTGATGCAGCACAGCAAATTTCGGATACTATCAGGGATAAAAAGCTTAATCGTGTTATTGTTGCAGCATGTACACCAAAAACCCATGAACCTTTGTTTCGTGACACACTCCGGGAAGGAGGCATAAATCAGTATTTATTCGACATGGCAAATATAAGAGAGCACTGCTCATGGGTGCATTCCAAACAAAAGGAAGAAGCTTCTCAGAAAGCCAAGGATATTGTTCGTATGTCGGTTGCCAGGGTTGCTCATCTGGAAGCCTTGCAGGAATTTGATCTGCCTGTTAACAAGACCGCTCTTGTTGTCGGCGGGGGATTAGCTGGGATGACCAGTGCCCTGAGCATAGCCAGCCAGGGATATGAAGTTCACCTGTTGGAAAAGGAGGCCAATCTGGGTGGAATGGCAAGAAGAATCCCTACTACCCTGGAGGGCCTGGATGTTCAAGAATTTCTGGATGACCTGATCCGTAAGATTTATCTGCATCCTTTGGTTCATGTTTCACATTGTGCGACCATCACGGATGTGTCAGGTTATGTTGGAAATTTCATCACCTCGGTAATATCCGAAGGAAGAAATAAAACCATTAAACATGGTGCGGCCATCCTTGCAACAGGTGCTGTGGAATATAAACCCACTGAATATCTTTATGGGAAAACCGAGAGGATAATGACATCGGTGGAGATGGGGGAACAACTAGCCCTCGGAGATAAAAAACTGACAGATGCCAAGCGTCTGGTAATGATACAGTGTGTAGGTTGCCGGCAGGAAAATAGAAATTACTGCAGCCGTGTATGCTGCACTCATTCGATAAAGAATGCTTTGAAACTAAAAGATGTTAATCCGGAAATTGATATATACATTCTCTTCCGTGATATAAGGACATACGGATATAGTGAAGACTATTACCGTAAAGCTTCAGGTAAAAATGTAAAATTCATCCGGTATGAACCGGATAATAAACCAAAAGTGGAAATCATAAACGAGGGAGGCTCTGAAATTTTAAGGGTTAGCGTATCTGATCATGTTTTAGAGAAAGACCTTGTCATTGATGCCGATATAATCTCGCTTGCTGCTGCAGTAATTTCCTCTGAAGGAACCTATGAGGCATCAAGGTTATTCAAAGTCCCGCTGAATCAGGATGGTTTCTTCCAAGAAGCCCATGTAAAATTAAGGCCGGTTGATTTTGCCGCTGAAGGTGTTTATCTGTGCGGAACGGCACATTATCCCAAGCATATTTCAGAAGTTATCAATCAGGCTTATGGTGCGGCCGGAAGAGCAATGGCCTTATTGTCACAGAATACGGTCATGGCTTCAGGGTCGGTGTGCAAAGTGAACGAGAATGCATGTGTCTCCTGTGGGGCATGTATATCGGTATGTACATACGGTGCGATAAAATTCGGTGATACAAATAAAGCTGTTGTAAACTCAGTCCTTTGTAAAGGAGATGGTCTGTGCAATGTAGTGTGTCCTACTTCTGCAATCTCATTAAAGCACTATACCGATGAAGAGTTGCTCAACCAGATCGATGCAGCAATAGAAATGAAATAGATTTGATTCATAACAACATTCGAAAACGAGGGAGATATAATGAGTGCAGATCATAGTTTTCAACCAAAAATAATAGGCATCATATGTAATTGGTGTTGTTACGGAGGAGCTGACCTATGTGGTGTTTCGCGCTTTCAGTACCCTCCCCATATAAGGCTGATACGGGTGATGTGCTCAGCCCGGGTTGATATGTTCCATGTTTTGCGGGCATTATCAAACCAACAGGACGGGGTATTTATCGGAGGCTGCCATCTTTGCGATTGTCATTATGTTACAAATGGGAATTTTACTACGTTCGGCATGGTCCAGGTCTTCCGCAAAATATTGAAACACATCGGAATTTATCCTGAACGATTAAGAATTGAATGGGTGTCAGCCGGTGAAGGTATCCGCTTTGCCAATTTTATGAATGAATATAGTGCTGAACTTACAAAACTGGGACCTATCGGAAAGGCCGAAGGCATGGATGCACAAACGTTGGCATTCAAACTCGAAGCTGTAAAAAAGATCATTCCTTACATCAAACTTGTGTTAACACAAAGACTCCATGTGTCGGACAAAACGGAAGATGCATATCTTAATTTTTTTTCCAGCGACGAATTTGAAAGGTTATTTGAAGAATTAATTGCAGATAAACTGGTATTGAGCCTGATCACTTCACTCCTCGGTAAACAACCCCTTTCACAAAGCGATATCGCTGATTCTTTAGGCCTGAGCCCTTCAGAAGTAGCAAGACACATGATTGGTTCATCAAGACAAGGATTAGTCAGTTACGATGTAAATAGTAAATGTTATGCACTTGCATGAGGTTTAAGAAGAAAACCAGAAAAACGACAATGGATATCGAAAGAATCGATCAGATAATAGAAAAACATCAGGGAGAATCCAGTTCACTCATTCAGATATTACTTGAGATTCAGAGCGATAATCATTGGCTCCCTAAGGAAGCATTAGAGAGGGTCAGCGAAAAATTACAGGTTCCTTTAACCCGGACCATGCATATTGCCAGCTTTTATAAAGCTTTTAGCTTAGTGCCTAAGGGACGTCATGAGGTTCACGTTTGTATGGGTACTGCCTGTCATGTTCGGGGTGCAAAGCGTGTTCTCGAATCGCTGGAAGACTATACAGGCATTAAACCCGGCGAAACAGATGCAGAAATGAAATTCAGTCTTGAGACTGTGAACTGTCTCGGATGCTGTGCACTGGGACCGGTCATGGAAATCAATGGAAAAACTCACGGTAAAATCTCGGCAAGCAAAACAGCAGACGTGTTAAAAAGCTATGTATAGGGGAGAATTATGATAAGGTTAAATACAACAGAAGAACTAGAGGAATTACGACAGGAGATATTATCCAGAAGGGACCCAGAAAAGCCTTGTATTTCCATATGTGCGGGCGCCGGTTGTCTTGCTTCCGGAGCAGGTGAAGTCATAGCTGCATTTAGATCGGAGATTGAAAAACATACATTAACAGTTGTTGTAGATATAAAGGGAACGGGGTGTCCCGGATTTTGTGAGAGAGGCCCCGTTGTGGTAATTTATCCCGAGGAGATATGCTACCTTCAGGTTACACCAAAAGACGTTCCAGAGATAGTATCAAAGACCATCATTGAGAAGCAGGTTTTAGACCGTTTGGTTTATGTTGATGCAACCACCGGCGAAAAAGCAATCCATGAATACGATATCCCTTTTTATAAGAATCAGGTTAGAAATGTAATCTGCAATAATATAAAAATTGACTCCAAGAGTATTGATGACTATCTGGCGATCGGTGGTTATTCCGCGTTAGCCAAAGTTCTTTCCGGGATGACCGGTAAGGAAGTAACGGAGGAAGTTAAAAAATCAGGGCTGAGAGGAAGGGGCGGTGCGGGTTTCCCTACAGGAAAAAAGTGGGAAGGATCGCGGAATGATCCTGAAAAAACAAAATATGTGATCGTAAATGCCGATGAGGGTGATCCCGGGGCATTTATGGACAGGGCACTCCTTGAGGGAAATCCGCATTCAATCCTCGAGGGGCTGATCATCGGAGGCTATGCCATCGGTGCCAATGAGGGATTTGTTTATGTCAGGCAGGAATACCCTCTGGCGGTGGTAAATATCAACCTTGCGGTTATACAGGCTGAGAAGTATGGTTTACTTGGGAAAAATATCCTTGGTTCAGGCTTTGATTTTATCGTTAAAGTGCACCAGGGGGCCGGTGCTTTCGTATGCGGTGAATCAACTGCTCTGATGACTGCATTGGAAGGCAAGGCTGGAGAACCAAGACCAAAGTATGTCCGTTCCAACATTAAGGGTCTTTGGAATAAACCCAGCGTTTTGAATAATGTTGAGACCTGGGCAAATGTACCGATTATTATTAATAAAGGTGCTGACTGGTTCACTCAGATAGGAACTGAAAGCAGTAAGGGTACAAAGATATTTTCCCTGGTGGGTAAGATAACAAATACCGGTCTTGTGGAAATACCAATGGGTACAACCCTGAAAGATATCATATCAAAGATTGGAGGTGGAATACCCGGAGGAAAGAAGTTCAAAGCTGTGCAGACCGGAGGACCCTCAGGAGGCTGTATTCCTGAAGAACAGTTAGACCTCGAAGTTGGTTTTGAAGAACTTACGAGGGCCGGCTCAATGATGGGATCTGGCGGGATGATTGTAATGGATGAAGATACCTGTATGGTTGATGTCGCCAGGTACTTTATCAACTTTCTTACAGACGAATCCTGCGGCAAGTGTCTCCCCTGTCGTGAAGGCTTGAGGCAGATGAATAAGATTCTTACAAATATAACCGAGGGAAAAGGAAAAGAGGGCGATATCGAACTATTGGAAGTGCTGTCAGAGACAGCCGTTGAAGCTTCCCTTTGTGCCCTGGGTAAGAGCGCCCCTAATCCGTTTCTAAGTACATTACGCTATTTCAGGGATGAATATGAGGCACATATCAGGGAGAAGAGATGCCCTGCTTTGTACTGCAAGGAACTGATCAGGTACTATATTGATGCGGAAAAGTGCAGCGGCTGTATGATCTGCCTTAAAAAATGTCCTGTCGGTGCGATTAATGGTGAAAAGAAAAAGATCCATATCATTGACCAGGAGAAATGTACGAATTGCGGAACTTGCTTCGAAGTTTGCCCTGCCCGCTTTGGTGCGGTGAAAAAGATTTCCGGCGAACCACTGCCCTCCCCTGTTCCTGAAGAGGAAAGAATTATAACCAGATAGAGTAAAAAAATGACTGAGATCCTTTTACAGATTGATGGAAAAGAAGTCAGGGCAAGAGAAGGGATGACTTTGCTGGAGATTGCCCAAAGCGAAGGGATATCCATTCCCAAACTATGCCATCACGAGAAATTGATACCTTTTGGCGGTTGCCGGCTTTGTATCGTAGAGGTAGAATCTGGCAGTTCGAAGAAGCTCGTTGTTTCCTGTGTTTATCCAGGTGAAGAAAATTTGGTGGTCAGAACAAGATCTGAAAAGATTGACAGAATCCGTAAAACCCTCCTGGAACTCCTGCTGGCTCATGCTCCGAATTCACCGGAATTGCAGGATCTGATGCAGGAATATGGTGCTGACAAAAACCGTTTTGAAAAAGAAGCCTCATTTTGCATTCATTGCGGACTGTGTGTCAGATACTGTGCCGAGGTGAAGAAGCTCAACGCTGTTGGATTTGTTGACCGGGGGATCAACAAGGAGATTTGCTTTATTCCTGAGATAGCTTGTGCAGAGTGTCATAAATGTATGGAATGTTTTCCGCTCTGCCCGACATCCTGGCTACAGGCAGTTTTCGTTTTAACCGAAGGCCTTGCTTTTTCTACAAATTCTTCCGTAACCCAGTCAAAGGAATAAACGATGATCATATCTAAAGCAGTAACTGAATTGACAGTGAAATCAAATCTTCTGATTATTGGATCCACCGGCAGAAATGCCGGGAAAACGGAGTTTGCCTGCAGGATAATTGAAAAACATGCTACCGCGAACGAAATAATAGGAGTCAAGGTAGTTCCTGTTGACAGGAATGAAGATAGTTGTCACAGGGGCATAGAGACCTGTGGTTTATGCGACTCTTTAACTGGTGATTATCAAATTATTGAAGAAAAGAGAATGGATTCAGCTAAAGACACTTCAAGAATGTTGAAGTCAGGCGCTAAAAAAGCTTATCTTTTATTAGTGGACAGGAATTCTTTAGAAAAAGGGATTCAGGCAATTTTGAAAATATTACCGAATAACGCTTTGATTGTTATAGAGTCTAATTCTATAAGAAAAGTTATCGAACCGGGATTGTTTATTGTTATCCGGGAATTCAGGAACAATACAGTTAAACTGAGTTGCGCTGAAGTCATTGAATTTGCAAATAAGATCGTTGAGTTTAACAACATGAACTGGGATTTCCATCCCGACAACGTTTTAATCCAAAATGAAAGCTGGTTAATTAAGGAATAGGGAGTAGATATCCGATTTCTTGCCTGAATTTCATATTTTTCCTACCTTTGCGCACTCTTTAAATCATAAGGTTATGAATTTTGATATCCTTGTTATTGGCAGTGGTCCTGGTGGATACGTTGCCGCTATTCGTGCCGCCCAACTTGGGTTTAAAGTAGGTGTAATTGAGCGTGCAGAAATTGGAGGGATCTGTCTCAACTGGGGCTGTATTCCCACGAAAGCACTTCTTAAAAGTGCACAGGTGTTTCAGTATATTCAACATGCAACCGACTATGGTGTAAAGGCCAGTGAGGCGAAGGCAGACTTCAAGGCCATTGTAAAGAGGAGCCGGGAAGTAGCCGACACCATGAGCAAAGGAGTGGCTTTTCTTTTCAAAAAAAACAAGATCGAACTTATCAACGGATCTGCAAAAATAAAACCCGGTAAAGTCGTTGATGTCACGGATGAGACAGGGAAAACCACCACTCATACGGCTAATCATATCATTATTGCAACAGGAGCACGGTCCAGGGAATTACCGAATTTCAAACAGGATGGAAAAAAGATCATCGGATACCGGGAGGCAATGACCCTAAAGGAACAGCCAAATTCCATGGTGGTTGTAGGATCAGGAGCTATTGGCAGTGAATTTGCTTATTTCTATCATTCCATTGGTACCAAAGTAACCCTTATAGAAATCCTACCGACTATTGTTCCAGTTGAAGATGAAGAGGTTTCAAAGACCCTCGAACGTTCTTTCAAAAAAGGCGGTATGAAAGTGCTGACTGGTGTTTCGGTAGAATCGGTTGATACTTCTGGACCAGGTTGTAAAGTCCTGGTAAAATCCAAAAAGGGCGACGAGATAATTGAAACCGATATTGTACTATCCGCTGTAGGTATATCAACCAATATTGAAGGGATCGGTTTGGAGGAAACTGGAATTTCCATCGAAAAAGGGAAAGTTGTAGTGGATGATTTTTACAAGACGAATGTTGAAGGGTATTATGCAATAGGAGATATTGTCAGGGGGCCTGCCCTTGCTCATGTTGCATCGCACGAAGGAATTCTCTGTGTTGAAAATATCGCGGGTAAAGAAGTTGAGCCGCTTGATTATGGTAATTTACCCAGTTGTACTTATACTCATCCTGAAATTGCTTCTGTTGGAATGACAGAAAAAGCAGCAAAGGAAGCCGGGTATGAAATACGGGTCGGGAAATATCCTTTAACCGCCTCAGGAAAAGCTACTGCTTCCGGTGCCCGGGAAGGCTTTATTAAAGTGATATTTGATGCAAAATACGGAGAATGGCTTGGTGCACACATGATCGGAGAAAATGTTACAGAGATGATCGCTGAGGTAGTCGTTGCGAGAAAATTGGAGACAACTGGCAGGGAAATTATCGATGCTGTGCATCCCCACCCGACAATTTCAGAAGCGATTATGGAAGCCGTGGCGCAAGCGTACGGGGAGTGCATACATCTTTAATATCGTGATGACGTGATTACGTGATGACGTGATGAACGGATAAACAAGAACCAAAACATGGAAATTATCAGGACACCATTGGAGGGATTGCTGATTATTAAACCGGATGTATTTGAAGATTCCAGGGGTTATTTTTTCGAATCGTTTAATTCTTCTAAATTTCATGATCTGGGACTCGATCTGAAGTTTCTGCAGGACAACGAATCGAAATCAAAAAAGGGTGTACTTCGTGGATTACATTTTCAGGCGCCTCCCCATAACCAGTCTAAACTGGTCAGGGTTATCCAGGGATCCGTTCTTGATGTTGCCGTCGATATCAGAAAGAACTCTGCTACTTTTGGAAAATGGGATTCTATCGTTTTATCAGGTCAGAACAAATGGATGTATTGGATCCCATCGGGCTTTGCACATGGTTTTGTAACGCTGGAGGATGATACTGTTTTCTTCTATAAATGCACCAATATTTATAACAAACCGTCGGAAGGCAGTATTTTATGGTGTGATAATGATCTGAATATCGAATGGGGAATCAAAGATCCTGTGATCTCGGAAAAAGATAAAATGGCACCCAAGTTCAGGGATTTTAAAACACCGTTCTAATTCAGTGAGGAGTGAAGAATGAAGAGTGAAGAGTTGAAAAATAAGTTACCGTATATAGTTTCAGGATTTTTGCTGGGACTGGTTTTGATGATTTTTGTCTTTGCCATTTCCGACACAAAAACTTCAGATCAGGACTACAGGAATCTTTTTAACCGGTATACAAAAGTGTTTGTTCCGGAAGTTCCCGCGAAAGTGAATTTTGCCGGTGAGGAGGTTCCATTACAGGTTTATTTTGTCAGGGAATCTTTGGAACGTGAGATCATAGCCGGCACCTTTATGCATTCCTCCACGATTCAAATGCTAAAGAGGGCGTACCGCTGGTTCCCGGTAATAGAATCGATCCTGAAAAAAAATGATATTCCGGATGATTTTAAATTTCTAGCGGTTGCGGAAAGTAATCTTGGGAATGTGGTCTCTCCGTCAGGAGCTGAAGGACCTTGGCAGTTTCTAAAAGCCACCGGTCAGAAGTATGGACTTGAAATCAATGCCGATGTTGATGAACGTTACAACCTGGAGAAAGCCACCCAGGCTGCTTGTGATTATTTCAAAGATGCTTATGCCCAATATAAAAACTGGACACTGGTTGCTGCCTCTTATAACCGGGGAATGGACGGAATTTCGAAAGCCATCGAAAAACAAAAGGTTTCGAATTACTATGATCTGTATGTTAATGATGAAACAGCAAGATATATTTATCGTATCATTGCATTTAAGCAAGTATATACTTACCCGACACGATATGGATTTTACACTGTTGAATGTGACTTTTATCCACCGGTAACGACAAGGATAATCGCCATCGACAGTACAGTCAAGGATCTTCCGGGGCTTGCTTTTAAATTAAAAATCAATTACAAGATCCTCAGGGAGCTGAATCCATGGCTCCAGAGTTATACACTGCCTAATAAATCGAAGAAAATATATACCCTGAAACTTCCTAAAGATCCCAGTTCATTATTGTATGAAAACCTGCTGAAAAAGGTCCCCCAGAGAGAGACTTTTTTCCATGATACTCTCAAGATCAACTCGCTTCATTAATGATTGTTTATTACCCGACTTGCTGTGGAAGAGAATCTTGAAGTTTACGGTGCCAGGGTTCACAATTTAAAAAATTTCGAACTGGTTATTCCCCGGAATAAACTTGTCGTTTTTACCGGACTCAGCGGAAGTGGCAAATCGTCGCTCGCATTTGATACCATTTATGCAGAGGGACAGCGCAGGTATATGGAGACCTTCTCTGCTTATGCCCGTCAGTTCATTGGTAATCTCGAACGTCCCGATGTGGATAAAATAAGTGGATTAAGTCCTGTCATTTCCATCGAACAGAAATCGACAAGCAGAAATCCGAGGTCCACGGTTGGTACAATAACAGAGGTATATGATTTTATGCGTTTGTTGTTTGCACGGGTCTCTTATGCTTATTCCTATGTTACCGGAGAGAAAATGGTCCGGTATACGGAACAACAAATTGTAGATCTTTTATTTGGCCAATACCCGGAGAAGGTTATCCTGGTTCTTGCACCGGTTGTCAAAGGCCGGAAAGGTCATTATCGCGAACTCTTTGAACAGATCCGTAAGCAGGGCTTTCTTAACGTACGGATTGATGGGGAAATCAGGGAGTTATCGCATGGCTTACAACTTGACAGGTATAAAGTTCACGATATTGAGATCGTTATCGACCAGGTTTCCATCAAATCTGAATCGCGGACCAGGCTTGCCCAGTCGATCAATCTTGCCATGCGGCATGGTAAGGATACCTTGATGATACTTGAAAAGGCCGCCAATGCTCCCCGGCATTTCAGCAGGCTTTTAATGTGCCCGACCTCAGGGATTTCCTATGAAGAACCTGAGCCAAACAGTTTTTCCTTTAATTCACCTTATGGCGCATGTCCGAAATGCAACGGACTCGGCACTATTTCAGAAATTGATATCAATAAGATCATTCCCGACCGGTCAAAAAGCATTAAAAAAGGAGGGATCATTCCATTAGGTGAGTACAAGAACAGTTGGATCTTCAAGCAAATGGAAGCCATTGGCGAAAAGTACCACTTCGATCTTAATGCACCCATTGAAGAGATACCTGAGCAGGCTATCAATGTCATTTTGTATGGATCTGATGAAATCTTCCGGGTGAAAAATGATTATCTTGGAATTACATCCACCTACTCACTGAACTTCGAAGGCATCGTCAGTTTCATTAATTCCCAGCATGCCGAAGCGGCTCCTGCCGGGATCATGAAGTGGGTCGGCAGTTTTATGAATAAATTGGTTTGCCCTGAATGTAATGGAAACCGATTGAAAAAAGAATCTCTTCATTTTAAAATAGATGGAAAAAACATTGCCGAACTTGCGAATCTCGATCTGATTTACCTCTTCGATTGGTTCGAAAGACTTCCTGATCGCTTGGATTCACGTCAAAAAACTATCGCTTTCGAAATCATCCGTGAGATTCGTAACCGCATCCAATTCCTACTTGATGTGGGAATCGGTTACCTTACCCTCAACCGTACCGCCAGAAGCCTTTCGGGTGGTGAAAGTCAGCGAATCAGGCTGGCTACACAAATCGGTTCACAGCTCATTGGCGTTCTGTATATCCTGGATGAACCGAGTATCGGGTTGCATCAGCACGACAATCTCCGGTTGATCAGGGCGCTGAAAAGTTTGAGGGATACCGGTAATTCGGTCATTGTAGTGGAGCATGACCAGGAGACTATTTTATCGTCAGATTGGGTGATCGATATTGGCCCAGGCGCCGGGATCCATGGAGGCCGGATTGTAGCCCAGGGTACTCCGGAACAAATTATGAAGAGTGATCAGCTGACTGGCCAGTACCTCAGTGGCAAGAAAAAGATCACCATCCCAACAACCCGGAGAGACGGCAATGGTAAAAGCGTCACTCTGAAAGGCGCTACCGGAAACAATCTTAAAAATATTGATCTCACCCTTCCGCTCGGTAAACTCATCTGTATTACCGGTCTTTCCGGTAGTGGGAAGTCCTCCCTGATCAATGAAACGCTATTTCCGATTCTAAGCCGGCATTTTTATAAATCGGAACAAATACCCCTTCCATATTCATCTTTTGAAGGAATTAAAAACATCGACAAGGTAATTGAAATTGACCAGTCCCCTATCGGACGGACCCCCAGGTCAAACCCTGCTACGTATACGAAAGTCTTCGATGAAATAAGGAAATTATATGCCTCCCTCCCTGAATCCAAGATACGGGGATATCAGCCCGGTCGTTTTTCATTTAATGTAAAAGGAGGACGATGTGAAACATGCAAAGGCGCTGGCCTTAGAGTGATTGAAATGAACTTTCTACCGGATGTTTATGTCCTTTGCGAGACCTGTCATGGACATCGATATAACCGAGAAACACTGGAAGTCAGATATAAAGGTAAATCTATCAACGAAGTACTAAATCTGACGATCGAGCAGGCCGTTGAATTTTTTGAAAACATACCGGTAATCATCCATAAAATCAAAACCCTGGATGATGTCGGGTTGGGATATATTACCCTTGGACAACAATCTACAACTTTGTCGGGTGGCGAAGCCCAGCGGGTTAAACTCGCCGCCGAGTTATCGAAGACAGATACCGGGAATACGTTATATATACTAGATGAGCCGACAACCGGTCTCCATTTTGAAGATGTTAAAGTTCTCATGTGTGTGCTTAATAAACTTGTCGCTAAGGGTAATACGGTTTTAGTTATTGAACATAACCTCGAAGTGATCAAGATGGCGGATCATATTATTGACATGGGGCCTGAAGGTGGCGAGAGAGGTGGCTGGATTATTTGCGAAGGTAATCCCGAGGAGATCATTCAACATTGTGGAAAAAGTTACACAGCCCGTTATCTGAAACAAGTACTTGTTACTAAAAAATAAGCAGATTTCTTTACCTTTGGCCTTCTATACCACGCAGAAAATGGATAATACAGAAATAGAAAAATTGAGGGAATCTTTTCAACCCAAGACCTGGTCAGAAACCATCAGTTATGACACCTGGGAAATATTCAAAGTGATGTCGGAGATGGTCGAAGGTTTTGAAAAGCTAAGTAAGATCGGTCCGTGTGTTTCTATCTTCGGATCGGCCAGAATAAAAGAGAGCCAGCGTTACTATAAACTGACAGAAGAAATTGCATACCTCCTGACCAAAGCAGGATTTGGCATCATCACCGGCGGCGGTCCCGGTATTATGGAAGCAGCAAATAAAGGGGCACATTTTGCCGGAGGAAAATCAGTAGGATTGAATATTAACCTTCCATTTGAACAAAATCCCAACCCGTTTATTGACCGTAATAAACTGATCAACTTCAATTACTTTTATGTCCGGAAGACAATGTTCATGCGTTATTCGATGGGATTTATTGCCTTACCCGGCGGCTATGGAACCCTTGATGAAATCACGGAAGCAATCACCCTGATTCAGACCCACAAACTGGTGAGGTTCCCTATAGTTCTTGTAGCACATGAATACTGGAAAGGACTCATTGATTGGTTAAAATCGACCGTCCTGACGGAAAAAAATATCAATGTGGGGGACCTGGATATTTTCACGGTGGTTGATACGGCAGAAGAAGCGGTCAAACATATCAGCGAATTTTACAAGAGCTACGCTTTAAAGCCGAACTTCTAAGCGATTGATTATCCCGATACGGAAAGATTTGTAAACGAAATACAATTTGAACTTTTCATATTGGTATAACACTTTCTAATCAGCTTTTCCAAACCTGATAAGAAAGAGCATAATTTTGTTTAATTTTGTATTCCAGACCAAACTCTTTGCATGCCAAGAAGAAAGAAAAAAGAGCCTCGTGAAACTCTTATTGAATTAATCAGCCAGGCAATGACCGACAAAAAAGCGAGGAACCAAGTTATCCTGGATTTCACAAAAATTAATAGTCCGGTTTGTGATGCTTTTGTTATATGCCACGGAGGTTCCCGCACTCAGGTTGAAGCGTTGGCGGAAAATGTGATCAATGAAGTAAAGAAAAATACCGGATTCAATCCCTGGCATAAGGAAGGGTTTGAAAATGCGGAATGGATTTTGATCGACTATAGCGACGTCGTGGTTCACATCTTTCAGGAAGAACGCCGGAAATTCTATAATCTTGAGCAATTATGGGCAGATGCTGAGATCACGAAGGTTAATAATCATGAATGAATTGACCTAATAACTATTTGGAACCAGACAGAATGGCAGAAAAAGAAAAGAAAAAGAGCAGTTTTACACCTAATTTCATTCCACCCAAAGGTAAAAAGCCAAGGTTCAGTTTTTACTGGATTTATGCCATACTTGCCGTTGTATTTATCGCAATACAATATTTTAATTATACAAACCCGGTAAAAGAAACTACGTGGCCGCGACTTGAAGAAATGCTTTCGAAGCAGGATGTTGAAAAGATTGTCATCATCAATAAAGAGAAAGCTGAAATCTATATAAAAAAAACCAAAATTCAATCCGATACTGCTTACAAGGATTTCCGCAAACGTAGTTTCGGAACCTCATCAACAAGCAGTAATCCACAATATTTTTATCAGATTGGTTCTGAGGAGATCTTTCACGGTTTGCTGAAAGATACCCGCGACAGTGTGGTTGCCCGGATGAAGCGTGACAGCGTCCCTGTTTCACAGATCTCTGAATTTAAAAAACAGTATCCTTACCCACCTTCAACGGATACGAGGAAGGATATTTTCGGTGACATTTTCAGCTATCTCCTTCCGATTATCATCCTGGTTGGCGTTTGGTTCTTAATCATGCGCTTTATGAGCCGGGGTGGTGGTGGCGGAGGATCCCAAATTTTTAACATCGGAAAATCAAAGGCAACATTGTTTGATAAAGATACCAGCGTCAGCATCAATTTCAGTGATGTAGCCGGTCTTGAGGAGGCCAAGGTTGAAGTGATGGAAATTGTTGATTTCCTCAAGAATCCGTCAAAATATACAAACCTGGGGGGAAAGATCCCGAAAGGAGCATTACTCGTAGGTCCACCGGGTACGGGCAAGACTTTGATGGCCAAAGCAGTGGCCGGAGAAGCAAAAGTTCCTTTCTTCTCGATATCCGGATCTGATTTTGTGGAAATGTTTGTCGGTGTAGGCGCTTCACGGGTACGGGATTTATTCCGTCAGGCGAAAGAAAAAGCTCCCTGCATCATTTTTATCGATGAAATCGATGCTATTGGCCGGGCAAGGGGACGAAATGCAATCACCGGAGCAAACGATGAACGGGAAAATACGCTGAACCAGCTTCTTACAGAGATGGATGGATTTGGCACCAATGCCGGCGTGATCATACTTGCTGCCACCAACCGAGCCGACATCCTTGACCGTGCCCTGATGCGGGCCGGACGGTTTGACAGGCAGATCTATATTGAGCTTCCTGATCTCGAGGAGAGGAAAGCCATCTTTAAGGTTCATATCAAACCGTTGAAACTCGACGCTAGCGCCGACGTAGATTTCCTTGCACGTCAGACACCTGGATTCTCGGGAGCTGATATTGCTAACGTGTGCAATGAATCGGCCCTGATCGCTGCCCGCAAAAACAAAATCATCATCGAAAAACAAGATTTCCTGGACGCCATTGACCGAATTATAGGAGGTCTTGAAAAACGAAATAAGATCATCTCCCCGCATGAGAAGAAGGTTATTGCCTATCATGAATCAGGACATGCGGCGGTTAGCTGGTTACTGGAATATGCACATCCGCTGGTTAAGGTGACAATTGTACCTCGTGGCAAAGCGCTCGGCGCTGCCTGGTATCTACCTGAGGAACGTCAGATTACCACTTATGAACAGATGTTTGATGAGATCACCTCGGCAGTTGCGGGAAGGGCATCCGAGGAGGTATACTTCGGAAAAGTTTCCACCGGAGCCTTAAATGACCTGGAAAAGGTCACAAAACAAGCATATGCCATCGTAGTTTATTTTGGACTGAACAAGGAAATAGGCAACATCAGTTATTATGATTCTTCCGGACAAAACGAATTCGCATTCCAGAAACCTTATAGTGAAAAAACGGCTGAAGTGATTGACCAGGAAGTCCGGAGCATCGTTCAATCAGCCTATGAACGTGCAAAAAATATCATTCTCGAAAACCGGGAAAAACTGGAAAAACTCGCCCAACAATTGCTCGAGAGGGAAGTCATATTCCGTGAGGACCTGGAAACCATCTTTGGAGCGCGGCCTTTCGATAAAGAAGAAGATAAAAAATTTCTATCCGCCAGTGCCCAACACCCGGAGTCAAATCCCCAGGTTCCTAAGGAAAAGGAAGAAGTAAAGTTACTGCCGGAAGAACCCTCCGGGAAATCTTAGTTTTTTAAAGCCAATTCATGGAAGAAAGCACATCGCGTGAAAAGGTTCTGAAAAAGGTCAGGGACGCCCTGATCGAGAAGACCGGACCACCTTATCCTGTTATCGACCAGGAATCACCCATTTACAAGGAAATTACAGAACCTCTGGATGTCACATTTGCCCAAGAACTTATCAAGGTTTCCGGAAAATTTGTCTATAACGAAAGTGTCGATGAATTTCTGGGTGTATTGAAGTCTTTTATACTTGAAAAAAACTGGCCCTTGCTGTTTTGTTCCGATCCGAAAATACAGAATCTCTTAAAAGCAGGAGGAATTCCATTTGAATCAAATCACGAGAATATCCTGGATGCCGGTATTGGGATAACCGGCTGTGAGTACCTGATTGCAAGACTTGGAACCGTTATGGTCTCAACACGAATGAATCCGGGACGAAAGATCACGGTTTACCCTGAAATTCATTTGGTTATCGGATATACTTCCCAACTCGTTCCTGATCTGAAACAAGCTCTTCAGAATATCAAGAAAAAATATCAGGATCAATATCCCTCTATGATTTCTTTGATAACAGGACCCAGCAGGACGGCCGACATTGAAAAGACTATCGTGATGGGCGCCCATGGTCCTAAAGAATTTTATGTTTTTCTTATAGATGATGCTACGTTCGATAAACGACCCTGATAAAGAAAACTGGGAAGTCATTTACAGAACGACCCAACTTTACCAGGCAGAAATGCTGAAAGATCTTTTGGAGGCAAACGAAATCCCTGCTGTCGTTATCAACAAGCAGGATTGGGCATACCGGGCGTTTGGGGAGATTGAAGTATATGTTAAACGGGATGATATCCTACAGGCAAAAGTAATCGTCAATCGATTTCAATCCAATGAGTAATTTCTGGACCAGGACCGTAACAGGATTATCCATGGTATTCGTTCTCTTTGCAGCACTAAATTTAAGTGTCTGGTTTGTTGCGGGCATCTTTTTCCTTCTTACTATTCTGGGATTATGGGAATTCTACCAATTGGTTTCATCGGATGACTGCCGGCCCCAGCGCTATTTTGGTACGATTGCAGGCGCACTGCTTTACCTTGATATCGTCTGGATACATTTCAGTGGATTCTCTTTTTCATATGACTGGTTAAATATTTTGCCGGTAATCCTACCACTCCCCCTGCTCTTCTTACCCTTTATCGTGGAACTATTCAGAAACCAAAATACCCCATTGGTAAACATAGCGATGACGATCGTTGGAATCTTTTACATTGCATTTCCATTTTCCCTGCTGAATCTTTTGAACGGTGAAGAAAAGATTCACTTCCTTGGATTTCCCGCGGTGTTGACCGGTTATTTTATTATCACATGGTTTTACGACACCGGTGCTTACCTGTATGGAAAACAGTTTGGGAAACATAAATTATTTGAGCGGATCTCGCCAAAAAAAACCTGGGAAGGAACCATTGCAGGCGCTGTAGTTGCTCTACTTACAGCCCTGGGCTTATCTTTACTTATACCCGAATTTCTCATGATTGACTGGTTCGCCCTGAGCTTATTGGTCGTTGTTTTTGGAACGTTCGGTGACTTGGTCGAATCGATGTTCAAGAGAAGCCAGAATATTAAAGATTCCGGTAGTATTCTTCCAGGTCATGGTGGCATCCTCGACCGGTTTGATACAATATTAATATCTGCGCCATTTGTTTTTTTATATATATTTTTGCGCGACGCAATCTGATACAAGATGAACATACATCGGGAGGGTTACAAAACAATTATTATCGTATTCCTTTTTGAAGCAGCAGTATTACTGGCTTTCAACCATATTTTTCCGGATCAGACCTGGTTTCATTACACGCTTTATATCCTTGGGCTATGGTTTTTTACTATGATCATCCGTTTCTTCCGGGTACCGAAAAGAGTGACAAACAGCGGTGAAAATGTCATTCTATGTCCTGCCGACGGAAAGGTGGTGGTAATTGAAAGAACCGTTGAGCCGGAATATTTCAAGGAAGAACGGATCCAGGTCTCCATCTTCATGTCGGCCACCAATGTTCATGTAAACTGGTATCCGATTTGCGGCGAAATAATTTATTATTACTATCATCCCGGCAAACATATGGTAGCTTTTAACCCGAAAGCTTCCCTGGAAAATGAGCGGGCCACGACCGTAATTCAAACGAAAAACCATCAAAGAATCCTGATCCGCCAGATTGCCGGGGCTGTTGCTCGGCGCATAAAGTGTTATCCAAGAGTAGGCGAACCGGTGACCCAGGGAGAAGAACTGGGATTTATTAAATTCGGTTCCCGCGTCGATTTGTTACTCCCGATCGACACAAAACTCGAAATCAGCCTGAACCAGATAGTGGTTGGAAAACAGACGGTGATCGGACGGTTATAAAAAGTCAACCCTCTACCGCCCTTTTCAGAAAAGCATTATAAGGTTGAAGAGCCTTGAAAACGGTCATTATGTAATCGAAAAACTTCTGGCTGGAAATCATCTCATCTTTTAAAAGATGGGAAACAGTAAAACTCCTGTTTTTCAGGAGATCAATATCGGGAAAGTCCTTGGGGAATTCCCGCGGGGCAAGCTTCTGCTTATCCCAGTCATCGATTCCGTCGAAAAACTTTTTAAAACTCTTTTCGGTAAGAATGGATTTCAATTCCTCAACATTGTAATATATTTCCTGTCTTATTTTTTTCATCACCTCCGGCTCCGGCATATAGATCCCTCCGGCCAGAAATGATTCACCTCCAGGCTGAAGATGGATATAATACCCAGGACCATGGCTTTTATGTCCGCCTTTAGCCATAAAGGCACCGAAATTTGTTTTATAGGGTGATTTGTCTTTGGAGAAACGCACGTCCCGGTATATTCTGAAGATACATTCTTTCGCTTCGAGAAATTTTACGCTCGGATCGAGCTTGGCAACAGCAGGAATCACAAGGTTCAGGAAAGTTTCGAATTCCTTTTTCCCTTCTTCATACCGTGACTTGTTTTTCTGGAACCACTCGCGGTCGTTGTTTTTCCGGAGGTCATCCAGAAATGGAAGGACAGTCTTGATCATATCATTGAATTTACTTCAAAATTAATAAAAACAGAATTATAAAAATTTTACGAATGATGATTTACGAGTGAGGAGTAAAAATTTCTTCATATGGTGGTATTACTTTTTTACCATTAACCGGATTAAGCAGTAAAAAATGATGGTCCGGCACTTATTATTGATTTTATGTTTCACAACGACTTTTTATCAGGGACATGCTGCGGGAGAATTATCTCCGGCAGGAGGACGGACTTTTGCAATAGGAACCGCTTCAGTAGCCCTGACAGATTTCTGGTCGGTGGTCAATAACCAGGCTGCGAATGCATGGACTACAAGATTCAGTGCAGGGATAAGCATTGAAAACCAATACCTGATCAAGGAACTTTCCTATAAAACAATTGGCATTACATTTCCATTTAAACCGGGGAATTTCGGCGTTATAGTCTCACATTTTGGAACAGAACGTTTCAGCGAAATAAAGGCAGGCATCAGCTTCTCACGACAATTCGGAAAATATTTCTCGGCAGGAGTACAGTTTGATTACCTGAGAATCCAGATCGCCGAAGGGTATGGTTCTAAAAATCTTATCTCCTTTGAAATCGGATTATTTTATAAAGCGACGCGAAACCTGCAAATGGGTTTTCATGTCGTAAACCCTGTTCCGATAAAAATTACAGATTATCCGAGAGAATACCTTCCGACCATCATCCGGTTAGGTCTCTCCTATTCATTTTCTTCCTCATTCCTTGCCATCCTCGAGCTGGAGAAAGACCTGACAAACAAACCCGTTTTTAAGGCAGGCGCCGAGTACAGGTTTGCCAAGCCAGTCTGCGCAAGGATCGGTCTTTCGACAAATCCCACCTTATTCACTTTTGGGTTCGGACTGGAATTCAACCGCTTCAATCTTGATCTTGCCAGCGGATACCAACCGGTGTTAGGATATACGCCTGCCTTGTCCGTTACCTATACTTTCGGGAAGAGGTAAAAGATGAGAAAACTGCAAATCGTTCTTTGCTTTTGTTATATGGTATTCCCGATTTCGGGATATACCCAGATCGAAGAGGTGGCGGAAAAGTTAATTGAACGGAGTGAGCAACCTTTTGATTTTTCAGAGCTTCAGGAAGAATTGTTCCGCCAGGAGATCCACCCGGTCAATCTGAATACTGCAACGGCCGATGATTTACGTAAGATACCCGGCTTTGATGAAAAAAGGATCAGGGCAATCCTGGAATACCAGAAGAATTATGGCGAAATTCTATCGTTTTATGAATTGTGTTCAATACCGGGATTTGATTCTGCTTATATACATTCGTTGATACCATATTTTTCGATTGAACCGGTTTCAGGAACACCATCCATGACTTTGAAGAACTTACTTTCCAAAGGGAGACATGAAATTTTTCTCAGGTACGGACAAACTTTTCCAAAGAGTAAAGGATATCTCATCCATGATACTGCATCCGGTCCGGTGGGCCAGGAATATCCCGGAAATCCGCACCGGTATTATTTCCGTTATACCTATTCATATTATGATCGTCTGCAGATCGGTATAGCAGGGGAAAAGGATCCCGGTGAACAATTTTTCCTGGGAGCGCAAACCACCGGGATGGATTATTATTCAGGCTTTATTTCCCTTACAAACACAGGTTTCCTCAAGAATTTGACCCTCGGTAATTTTCGAGCCGGTTTTGGTCAAGGGCTAACATTTGGGACTGGTTTATCGGGTGGTATAATGCCTGGTTTTTTTGCCGGCAACATCGCCCTTGGCGGAATAAAAGGTACGATGAGCATGTCGGAAGGAAATTATCTCCGGGGGATTGCTGCTACAGTTAAAGTAAAAAGGTTTGAGTTGACTGGTTTTGCATCCTACCATAAACGGGATGGAAACATTACAGGTATAGACAGTATAAGCGGAGAAGTATTTGAAATGAGTTCCCTGCTAGGGAGCGGATTGCACAGGACCGCGTCAGAACTTATAGATAGAAACTGCCTTTCGGAACTGGTTACCGGGGGAAATTTCAACTTTACTGGGAATTTTTTCCGGGTTGGGCTTACCGGTTATTTTTTAAAGTGGTCGGGTTCCCTTACACAGCAAATGGAGCCTTACAAACGATTTTCATTTTATGGAAATGAAAATTTCAGCCTTGGTACCGACTTTCAGATCAGGTTCAGGAAAGTATATTTTTTTGGCGAGATCAGTCGCAGTAAAAACAGTGGATTTGCCTGGCTTGCAGGTTTAACTGCCGATCCTGATCCCCGGGTCAAAGTGACTTGTCTTGTAAGAAATTATCAACGTAATTACCAAAATCTTTTTTCAAACTCCTTTGGACAACAAAGTTTGAACGCTAACGAACAAGGTATATATGTTAATATCCAGGCGAATGTGTTTTCCAAGTTATCTGTTTCTGCATATACCGATGTTTACAGGTTTCCCTGGCTTAAATACAGGATTGATTGTCCATCCGAAGGAGTTGAATTTGGCGTTCAATTAATCAGTCCGCTTACGAATGCATTTGGCATGTCGTTCAGGTATTTTTATAATTCGGGTGTGGAGAATACAGTTACTGATGAGTTGATTACTAAAAAAATTGAAAAAGTTAAAAGGCAAAATTTTCGTATTCAGATCGATTGGGATCCATTTAATCCACTGACCCTAAAGAGCAGGTTTGAAATTAATATGACAAAAAATGGAGATTTGAGCTGGCAATATGGATATCTGTTTTTCCAGGATATCTCATTTCGTTCAGTTAAATTTCCTGTCAATTTTATTTTCCGTTATGCACTTTTCGATATTCCCGGTTATGCTCTACGTATATACACTTACGAGCCGGAGGTATTATTCGGATATTCAGTTCCCGGGTTTTATGGACAAGGTTATCGGTTGTGTTTATTACTAAATGGAAGGATTACACGTTCTTTAAGCTGGTGGCTACGGGGAGCCCTGACTGAATATCATGACCGGTCGGTAACCGGAACCGGTCTGGATGAAATTGCCGGGAACATGAAATGCGAAATCACCGCTCAGATCAGGATACGGCTATAGTTTACTTCTTGTGTGATTCTTTTATTTTCTGAAAATTCTCCATCCCATGGATATTCATACCCTTCGATAATTTTGAAAGATAGGAAAGGTCGATGTTCCCGGTAAGGCTGAGTACCGTTACTTCATTTTTATCTTTTGCCAGCATTACCATTTCAGCGATTTTACCGCTGGCATCCTGCTTTGTCAAAAACTTAATGTACTCTCTTCCTTCGTTGACAGTCATCAGCTCTTTGTATGAAGATGCAGGAAAGAGACTGGAGAATTCATTATAGACGGATACTGCCTTTGAAATTTTGGTTGAGTCAAAATGAAAGCTTAGAACCTTAAGGCCTGACAGTTGTTCCATAATAACTTTCAGATCTTTCATGCTGGTGTCGTTGGCAGAGCCTGCAGCCATTTGCTGTATCATCTGGAACATTTCTTTTGAGACATTGACCGAAGTAAATCCCTCTTGTCCGGCATATTTTTCAAATATCTTATCGACGGGACTCTGTGCATTCGTGTATAAAGAGGCCATCAGGAATGCAAGGATGGCTAAACTAAAAACTAACTTTTTCATGGTTTCATTGATTTTATGGACTTGTCGGTTGTTATGTCCGGGTTTATAATAATAGGTTGATATTGATAAAATTTAGAAAATTTTTGCATGTTTTGAATTGCTTTGCCGATAGGTTCGAATCGTTGAAACTGATCAAGGCCAATATTCAGGTTAGCAGAGACAAGGAGAAGTGCATGTCGGACTTCAGTATAGGCGTAAGCAGTATCTGATGCAGGATCTTTCATATTTCTTTTTTTAAATACATCCTGTCGAAAAGTGAACAACAACCCGATTATAAGAAGTACCCCGGCGGCAAGACTGCTGATAAATAAGAACCTGCTTCTTCTTGAATTAATCTGGATGGCTGGCTTGTCTGTCAGGCGCCGGTCTGTATTAGCATCAAACTCCGGATCGGAAATTTTTTCCTTCTTTGCGTTACCAAAGTAATTAAACATTGCCCGGTACGACTGTAAATTCTCAGGAATTTCAGGACCGTCAAAGAATTCTTTCAGCTGTCGTTCTTCCTGAAGGGTTGTTTCGCCTTCTTCAAACTTTTCAAGCAATTTTTCAATTTCTCTGGTATTCATAGACTTTTGTATTTGTCAGAATTTCCCTTACTTTCTTCCTGGCCCGAGAAAGATTAACCCGGACGGCATTCTCATTCATATCCAGCATCTCCGCAATTTCTCCAAATTCATATTCCTCGATATCCCGAAGATGGATGACTATCTGTTGTAGTTCTGGAAGCAACCGGATAGCTTGCCGGATACTATAAATCAAATCGGAATTGTCGGTTTTTGTTTCATCAGGGATTCTACCAAGAATGGACTGTTGGTTATCCAGGCTTTCCACCGGATATCGTCTTGCCTTGATTTTATCCAGGCACATATTTTTAGTTATTATCATTGCGAATGCTTCCACACTTCGGTATTCATCAAGTTTATCACGCCGGTTCCATAATTTCATAAAAACCTCCTGAACAATATCCTCCGCCTCTTCGGTGCGTTCGAGAAAGTGCTTTGCAAACCGGAACAGTTTATCCTTCAGAGGATATACCTTTTGTTGAAATTCCTGGAGGTTCATACGGACAACTAGACGATGAAATCACAAATTTATTACATCCAACCAGTAATTTGAAAAAATCCGGCAGGTTTTGTTCCTATTCAAAATTGATTATTTTTGCAGGGTACTTCCTCTTAAAATTCAATGAGTAATCACTTTAATTCTCTCAGTTATGTTTAAAGGACATCCCAAAGGACTTTTCGTAGCTTTCTTTACCAATATGGGGGAACGCTTTGGCTTCTACACCATGGTTGCCATTTTCGTCCTGTTTATCCAGGCCAAATACGGGATCAATTCAACTAAAGCCGGTATGATCTATGGCACATTCATGTCATGCCTTTATTTTCTGCCTTTATTAGGGGGATTCATTGCCGACCGGGCTCTGGGTTATGGTAAGACTGTAAGCATGGGATTGATTGTTATGTTCATAGGTTACCTTTTACTGGCGGTACCTTCTGTTCATGGTACGGGTATCGGATTTGTTTTTGTCGCCCTTGCTGTGATTGCACTCGGTACCGGGCTTTTCAAAGGAAATCTTCAGGCCCTGGTCGGTAATTTATACGATGCTCCCCAATACAGCGCTAAACGTGACAATGCATTTAACATATTCTATATGGGAATTAATATTGGCGCTATGTTTGCACCAACTGCCGCTGAACTGGTCAGTAACTCCATTCTTAAAACATTTCATTTCACATATGATGCACGCATACCTGTACTTGCCAACAGCTATATAAAAGGAACCCTGATTGATCCGACGGAATACTTAGGTATCGCACAAAGTCAGGATGCCTCTATAAGCATTGACACTCTTAGCCAATTCTCCGGAAACTACCTGGATGCCCTTTCCAGATCATATCATTGGGCTTTCAGTGTCGCTTGTTTTAGTTTGGTAGTTTCTATGCTGATATTCTGGCTTTTCAGAAAATATTACAAGATGGCCGATATGACTGAGAAACAAAAATCGAAAAGCGCTGAATTCAAGAATCAGGTGGTTGAACTGGATACGAAACAAATAAAGGAGAGGATGATTGCCCTGTTTCTGGTTTTCTTTGTAGTCATTTTCTTCTGGATGTCATTCCACCAAAACGGTTTAACCATGACATTCTTTGCAAGGGATTACACTCAACCGACCGTTGGAAAGTTCACCAATCTGTTCTTTGATTTGTTTGGTTTGTTGCCCATTTTTATCTCTATTATCGGATTGGTTTTCCTGGTCAAGAAGAGCAGTAAATCTACATCGAGGATCATAGGCGGGATTGTATTTGTTGTCTTTGCGATAATTGCCATCTGGCGATATATGGGATATGCCGATGTGAATCCGTTTACTCCTCAGAAATTCCAGCATTTCAATCCTTTCTTCATTGTCGCCTTAACCCCTCTTGTTGTTGGATTATTCTCCTGGCTGAATAATAAGGGAAAAGAGCCATCGGCGCCCCGGAAAATCGGTGTTGGCATGCTGATAACCTCTTCTGCATTTTTAATCCTTATTTTAGCTTCAATCGGTTTACCAAGCCCGAAGGAAATAAGTGGCGAGGTCGCTCCCTCTGATTCACTTGTTTCGCCATATTATCTGATCACAACATATTTTATCCTGACTATTGCGGAACTCTTTTTAAGTCCGATGGGGATTTCATTTGTTTCAAAGGTTTCTCCGCCAAAATACAAAGGGACTATGCAGGGAGGCTGGTTTGCTGCGACAGCCCTTGGTAATTACCTCCTGATGGTTGGTGGCTGGCTTTGGGGGATTTTACCCCTGTGGGGTTTGTGGTTATTCTTTATTGTCTGTACCTTGTTGTCGGCGGCTTTCATGTTTTCAGTCCTTAAGCGGCTTGAGCGGGCTACAAAGAATGCATAATGTTCCCCTGGGGCCATACACGGCGGTTTAACTCCTATACGGAATATATAAGGAAGAGATTCGGCGAAAGGATACAAAAAGTTGTGGTCGATTCGGGTTTTACCTGTCCGAACCGGGATGGCAGTAAAGGATCGGGAGGCTGTACTTATTGCGACAACGATGCCTTCAATCCCTCTTACTGCAATCCGGGGGAACCTCTTCATGTACAAATCTCAAAAGGTATTGAATTTCATGCAATCCGGTATCGCCGGGCTCAAAAGTTTCTGGTATACTTCCAGCCATACAGCAACACTTATGCTCCACTTTCCCACCTGCGCAGACTCTATAGTGAAGCTTTATCTTATCCGGGCGTGGAAGGTCTCGTGATCGGGACAAGGCCCGACTGTGTCGATGACGAAAAGTTGGAATATCTACAAGAATTATCAAAAAAATTTTACATCCAAATCGAATACGGTGTGGAATCGTGTTATGACAAAACGTTACGACGGATCAACCGGGGACACGATTTTGAGTTAAGCAGGGCCGTCATCAGGAAGACCCATGAAATGGGAATCAGGAGCGGGGCCCATTTTATTTTCGGATTGCCCGGAGAGAGTCTCCAGGAAATGACCAATGAGGCATCCGAAATTTCGACTTTGGCTATTGATACCATCAAATTCCATCAGCTACAGATTGTTAAGGGTACTTCCATGGAAAAAGAGTTTATTAATAATCCAAATGATTTCCATTCATTCACGCTGGAAAGTTACATCCGGTTTATTGTTTCGTTTATCGAGCGGTTGAATCCGGCTGTGGTCATCGAGCGGTTTTCGGGTGAGGTTCCTCCAAGGCTATTGCGTGAAAGTACATGGGGACTGATACGGTATGATGCTGTTTTGCGGCTGATAGAAAAAGAACTCGAAAAGCAGGAAACGTGGCAGGGAAGGTATTTTAGTTAAAAGTACCTCCGAGATATTGGATAGTCTTTTCCATTTTAGGATTTTCAAGTACTTCCCTGGCGTCGCCCTGTTCAATTATTTCGCCCATAAAGATAAATACGACATTATCGGCAATTCTTCTTGCCTGACGCAGGACGTGGGTTACGAGTACAATGGTATAATCCTGTTTTAATTTAAGAAATGTTTCTTCGATAAACTGACTGGAGAACGGATCAAGAGCCGAAGTTGGTTCATCTGCAAGAATGATTTCAGGATCTACTGCAAGTCCGCGGGCAAGGCAAAGGCGTTGTTGTTGTCCGATTGAAAGTCGTGATGCCGGTTCCCGGAGACGGTTCCTGACTTCCTCATACAGGTTGGCCTTTTTCAGGTAATCGATAACCAGTTTATGTAATTCGCGTCTTTTGCTAACTCCACGGAGTTTCAGGGCATAGGCAATATTATTATAGATCGTCATCGGAAGTGGATAGGGTCGTTGCGAGAGGAGTCCCATTTGCTGACGAAGCTGATAAATATCGGCCTTAGCGTCAAGAATATTCTGGTCTTCAATAAAAATCTCTCCGGAAACATTAAGTTCGGGATAGAGGTCCGTAAGCCGGTTTAGGCACTTCAGCAAGGTGGTTTTCCCGCATCCGGATGGTCCGAGAATCACCGTTATCTTATTTTTCGGAATATCGATATTAATATTTTTCAGAATGGCTGTTTTCCCAGCGTGAACGTTGAGATTGCTAATATGTATTTTCGTGTTATTGTCCATCCGGAAAGTCTTAAAAATTGATTTTCGTTTTATGGTATCGTTTCCCGAGTCCACGGGAGAATAAACTGACGATCAGGATAATCAGGGTCAACACCAAGGCTGAGGCATAAGCCCGGTTCTGAACTTCCGGGACTGGGGAGGCAAGTTGGAAGAAAATTGATAAGGGTAAAGTCGCAACCGGTTCTAAAAACGAGTTGGGAAGGTTATCGGTATATCCGGCAGTAAAAAGAACGGAAGCAGCATCACCGATTGCCCTGCCGAATGAAAGTAGAATGGCTGTAATGATCCCGGATATAGATTGACGGGTAAATATTTTAAAGGCGGTTTCCGATTGATTCGAGCCCAGGGAATAAGTAGCTTCCATCAAACCGAGGGGAACCGTCCGGAATATCTCATCCATGGAGCGAATCATGATGGGAAGAATGAATAGTGTGACGGTCAACATTCCAGCCAGCAGTGAGGTTTGCAGTCCAAAGTAGATCATCATGGTGAATCCGAATGCTCCATAAACAATCGATGGGATTCCCCAGATAAGATCAAGAATGAAACGGATTAGGTTGACTAATCTTTTTTTTCGGATAAGGAAAACGTTAATATATAACGCAACCGGCAAACCGACCAGGAAGGCAAGGATGGTTGCTCCAAATGCCAGTGTCATTGAACCTAGTATGGCATTCAGAATTCCACCGCCTCTGCCATAGTAATAACCGCCTTTCGGGATGGTTGTCAGCACTTCCCATGAAATGGATTTGAGTCCTTTCTCAAATATGCTGTAAATGATAATTGCAAGGATTGCCAGGATAAAATAGGTTGCCAGGATCATCATGACCTTAAAAAATCTCTCCTCTATTTTGTTAATCAGTTTCAAGTTCAGTATTTATTATATTTTACGATAAAGAAGTGCATGATCAGGTTAAAGAAGAGGGAAACTCCAAGCAACAAGAGTGCAGCAAACATAAGGGCCGAGTCATATTTAGGGATGGATAGCATCTCCCCGTAATTATTCGCAATTAATGCCGGTAAAGTATATCCCGGGTCGAACACACTTTTTGGCAGCTTTACCACATTACCGACCACCATGAGCACTGCCATTGTTTCTCCGAATGCCCGGGCAAGTCCGAAGCCAAAAGCGGCAATAATCCCTGGGAGGGCTTTCTTGAGCAAAACGTGTTTTACCGTTTGCCATTCGGTTGCTCCGAGCGACAAGGAGGCTTCTTTTAATTCCGTGGGGATGGAGCGGAAGACTTCGATTAGTATATTCAGGATAAAGGGTATGATCATGATGGATAGTACAAAAGAACCGGCAAGGATGCTGTATCCCATGGTTTTGACACCAAACCAGGGTCCTAGATAGCGGGAGATGAAAGGAACAATAACCAGTAGTCCCCAGACTCCATAAACTACCGATGGAATCCCAGCCAAAATATCAATGGCGGGATGCATAATCCGTAAAAAATATTTTCGTGTGTATTGGGTAACATAAATTGCGGTAAGAAGACAAATAGGGCCTGAAATCAGCATTGAAAGCAAGGTTACCCAAACCGAACCTATGATGAAGGGGTAAAAACCAAATTTCCCGCTTGAAGGTCGCCACTCTTTGGAGAACAACAGATCGGAAAGAGTATAATCGTGGAGGAGTAAAAAGGATTTGAGATAGAGTCCGAGAAAAAGCAATAAAGGAAGGAAAGCAATCAGCATCAGGCTGACGATCATCCAGGTATAGTTGACGCGATGACGTTGTTGCCGGTTAAGCAGGTACATCTTTCAAAGTTAACAAAACCGGTTCACAATGCTACTTTTTTAATTTCAGATTGAATCTTACTTTCCGGGATTTTAACATATCCAGCTTCCATAACATACTTTTGCCCTTCGTTCAGAATCCAATTGAGAAAAGTCAGCACTAATTTATTTTTGGGTTTACCATTCGATACCATATACAATTCCCGGGCAGGTGGGGAAGGGTATTTCCCGATATCGATTGCTTTCACAACTTCGTCAAGGGTGTTGTAAAAATTTTCGTCAGGATCTATTTTCCCATTTTCATTGAGATCAATGGGGATGACCTCCAGTCCTTGGTATTTCTTGCGGGTTTGCATATCATAAATAAAATTCAGGTTGTTGAAACCTATTCCTTCTACATTCTTACGAACTGCGTCGGCTACGCCGGGATCTCCGTTCAATCCCAATCCAAGGAGATCTTCCTGTTTTTTATTTCTGAGATATTTGGCCCACATGTCGGCTGCACCGCACGCATCGGAGCGGGTAAAGGGCTGCAATTCAGTCTGGTTATTGGTTCCAATCGCTTTTCCCCATGTGTTAATTGTGCCTGCAATATAGATATCATAGAAGGTTTGGCGGGTCATTCCTTTTACTTTTAAAACACTCAGGACCGGATTGGCAGCATTGATGGTCGGGAGAACTGCATCCTTTGCGACAGCGATCCACCAGGCTCCTTTAGCCTGCTCTTCAGGGCTGACAGCTTTAGAGAACATACCCAGATCGACCATTTGAGAGAGTGCATCGGCCATTCCTTTACCTGCTCCCCCTGCAGAAACATTGATCTTGACCCTTGGATGTAACTTCTGAAATTCTTCAGCCCATTTTACCGTGATGGGATAGAGCGCAAAAGCACCAGAGATGGTAATCTTTCCATGAAGTGGATCCCTGGAAGAACCGGTCCTGTCACCGCTTTGCCTGCAACCGGTCAGATGAAAGTAAACAAAGAAAACGGAAGCAATACAGAGAGCCGGTAGCAAATATTTTGAATTCATCGCAATTTTTTGAGATGAGCGAAAATACTTTAATAAGTTGCCAATTTATTCACTTCAAAGAAAAAAGTGTTAATAAACTGCAAAACTTCAGGATAAAAAATGTTCTATAATATGATCCACTCCAATTCCTTCAGCTTCAGCCTTATAATTTCTAACAATCCGGTGACGTAAGACGGATTTCGAGACTGTTCTTACATCTTCCATGTCGGGAGAGTATTTGCCATTCAGGACAGCATTGCATTTTGCACCAAGGATCAGGTATTGGGAGGCACGCGGTCCGGCACCCCAGGTAAGGTACTCTTTTGCCCAGGAATTTGAATTTGCTGTTTGCGGCCTGGTCGAACCTACGAGGTCAACAGCATATTGATAGACGTTATCGGGGACCGGAATTTTTCGGATAAGATTTTGGAAAAATAAAATTTCTTCGGCAGTCAATACGATTTGCGGAGTAATTGTTTTTTCGGTCGTAGTAGTTTTTACAATAATGATTTCTTCTTCCTTCGAAGGATAATCCAGCCAGATATTGAACATAAAACGGTCGAGCTGGGCTTCAGGAAGAGGATAGGTACCTTCATGTTCGATAGGATTTTGAGTGGCCAGCACAAAAAATGGTTCCTCCAGGTAATAAGTCGTTCCGGCAACGGTGACGGCTTTTTCCTGCATGGCTTCCAGTAATGCAGATTGGGTTTTAGGGGGTGTACGGTTTATCTCATCGGCAAGGATAATATTTGCAAAAACCGGTCCTTTAATAAACCGGAATTTTCGCGATTCATCCAGTATCTCCGTACCAACAATATCGGACGGCATCAGGTCGGGAGTAAACTGGATGCGGTTGTAACTAAGTCCAAGAGCTTTTGAAATAGTATTGACCATGAGTGTTTTTGCCAGACCAGGAACTCCTACCAGCAAACAATGTCCTTTACAAAATATGGAGATAAGTAAATTTTTAATTACTTCATCCTGGCCGACAATCACTTTTGCGATCTCGGATTTTAGCACATTATATTTCTTAACAAGCGAATCAACAGCTTCTACGTCGTTGACAAACTGCATGGTCGGTTGGTTTAGTTTTTTATCCATTTTCGTTTGAATGGACAATTCCTGTATTCATCCAATATATTGATATAAGAACTCTCCGCTTTTTTAGTGATCCAGTCATTCATGGCTTCCATCTGTTTCTTTTCCAAGGCCATTTGTTGGATCCTTGCATAATCTTCATCCAGATTTGCCTTATGCGGCTTGGTACGTAACTTCAGGTAATAAAGCCGGTACTCTTGTTTACCTCGGTCGGTTTTCATCAATACCGGGGCGGAGATTTCTCCCACTTTAAGTTTATCTACTATAAAAGCAACCTTCGGATCGAGCTGACTAGCCTCAAACCGGGTTCCACCAACAATGGGATTAATCATAAGTCCACCGTTAATCTTGCCGGGATCATCTGAATATTTGAGCACAGCCTGTTCGAAGGTGAGCTTCTTGGTATCTATGAGGCTTGCCACCGTGTCGAGTGACAGCTTTGCTTTATTAAGGTTGAATAACGTAACTTGCGGTTGAAGAAGGATATGCCTCACATTTACATATTCACCCCTCCTTTCGATCATTTGAATAAGATGAAAGCCATCTTCTGTTTCCACAATATCGGAGACTTCTCCTGGTTTAAGTTTAAAGGCTGCCGCTTCGAACTCCGGCCGCATATCCCCTCTTTTAAACATTCCCAGTTCACCACCCTGCTTAGAAGACCCTGGATCTTCAGAATACATTACGGCAAGGGTGCTGAAATCATCCCCTTTTGCAATTCTCTCCTTAAAGCTTTTCAATTTTAATTTTACCATTTGTTTTTCTTCCTCCCCGATCAAAGGTATCTTGACAATTACACCAATCTCCATCTCCGAGCTTATCTCGGGAATGCTATCTTTAGGAAGTTTTCTGAAAAAGGATTTCACTTCTGACGGTGTGATGGTAATATCTTTAATGATCTTTTCATTTTCCATTTTGACAAACAGCTGCTCACGAACAACATCACGTAATTCGGCCTTGATTTCTACCAGGGTCTTCTGGAAATGTTCTTCGAGGCGTTCGGGGGAACCTGCCTGGGATACGAAATAACGCATTCTCCGGTCCATCTCGCTTTCAACTTGGTCATCAGTAATTTTTACGCTATCTACCTGAGCCTGATGCAGGATCAATTTCTGGATCAGCATATCCTCAAGGATCTGGCATTTCAAGCTGGTGGCGGTTCCCTGAATATTTCCCTGGCTGCGGATCTGGAAGTACTGACCCTCGATGTCCGATTTAAGAATTATGTTGGCACCTACGACTGCAACAAGTCCATCGATGATTGAATCTGATGATGATTGGGTTCTGGCATTCCACGGAACAACGACTAAAAATATTATTAGAAAAACGAAAAAATTGGGGAACTTCATAGGATCAGAATTCGGGATATTTCCCTGTTAATAAATCTCAAAATCATTTTTCTTAAGCGCCGTCTGGTATATATCCTCCTGCATCCGGCTGATTAATTCCATCTTTCGTTTGTTCAACAGTATGTCATGAATATGTTGTTTTTCAAGACTTAACGGGGATATGCTTTCTTTAATCTTGAAATCTTTGAACTTCACCAGATAAACGAACAAAGAATCCTGGTATTCCAGGTCATGTCTGTTTTTCAAAAATTCTTCCTGATTGTAAGTCTTGACAGGTATCTGTTTCAAGACATCCCCAAAAACGAGCCAGTTCTCATCATCCAGGAAATAATCGGAGGCATATTTTTCACATAAACCCGGCAGTTTAATCTTATCATCCGGATTATCCGAAACCAGTAATTTTTTAATTTGTTTGATATAACCTGATTTCAGCGGGAGTTTAACATACTGTACTTGGACGATATTATCCTTCAATAAAAAGTTATTCTGGTTTGTATCGTAATAAGTTTCGATCTCCTCATCGGTAACCAGCGTATCTAGTTTTTGCTTTACCAGGGCATTTTCATATTCAAAGATGATAAGTGAATTTTTGTAGTCATCCAGTTGTCTCGAAAAATCCATTTGTTCACTTGTCAGATTATTTTCTGCCTGACGAATGATCAGTTTTTGACGTACCCAGCTTTCGATGTAATTCCGGCTAAGGATCAGACTATCCTTAGCTGTGGTTCCCGGTGGTATGACTCCTTTCAGATCGGAATCATAGAGATACTCATCCAGAACCCTGGCAACCACACGCTCAGTTTTTTTTTTGAAATATGAGCAGGAGGATAAGATGATCAGGAACAGAATAAGAAACTTCTTCAAAATGATCTTACTTAATTTTAGCCAGTACCACCCTATTAACTACAACAGGATATTTTTCACGAAGGACTTTTATCCATTCTTTCTCGAGATAATTCTGGTAATCGGCTGTGACCAATCCGCGGGCTTCAGATAGCGCTTTCGGTTCCGGTTTAAGCACTTTTCTGATATAGAAGAATACTGTGGTCGAGTCGGACGTAAAATCCTTTGAAAAGCCTGGTTCCCACGCAATTCCGTCGAGCATTTTATTGTCACGTTTGGAAAACTTTCCGCTTTCGATGGTAAGTACCTTTATGGAATCGGAATTGATTTCCTTAAGAATATCAGCATCTGCAAGCCCTGACTTGATAAAGTTTTTCACTTTTTCAATGTTGGCTCCCTTTTTTAATGTATAGGAACTGGCATCGATCCGCGTATCCCACATATAATTGGCCTTGTTTTTTTCATAGAATTCCTTCAGTCCGGTTGTATCTTTGACTGCTTTTGACCATACCTTCTGGTCAGTAAGATCGAAAAGAAGGATTCCGTCGCGGTATTCATTCATAAGCGATTTGAATTCCGGATATTTTTGTTCAAGATGGTTGTTCTCCCACTTGATAAGGTTTTCATCAAGGAAATCAGCGTACATTTTATTGACATACCGCTCTATGCTTTCTTTCTCACGCTTCCGTTGCTTGGTTGCGAGGTAATCGGCAAATTCTTTTTGCATTACGGTAAGTGTCCCGATTTTGAAGATTGGTTTTTTAAGATCTTTGGCAAGGTTGCCATCCCATTTGCCGAAGAAGATGGTATCAGTTACAACCTTATAAAACTCGTTCCGGGCTTCAGGAAACTCGGTAACACCATATTCCTTTCTTATCTGTAGCAGGACAACCTCTTTAGGCAAATCGCCCCGTGAATCTTTCACAACTTTCTGTTTCAGTTCGGGTTTCTCTTCGTCCAGACTTCCGGGGCCTTTTCTTTCGATGAGTTTTATAATATGCCAGCCATATGGAGTCAAAATAGGTACAGAATAGTCACCCACATTTTTAAGAGCATAAATTGCATCAATAAACTCAGGTACCATCCGGTTCACACCAAATTTGGGAAGAACACCTCCTTTGGTCGCAGAACCTTTATCTTCGGAATATTGTTTCACGAGATCCTCAAATTTTGCCCCGTCCTTAAGCTTTTTATATACGGTATCTATCCTCAATTTGATCCGTAGGGAATCTTCTGCCTTAGCATTTTTGGGAATGGTCAGGAAAATATGGGCAACGACAACTTTCCCAAAGGCTGGCCGTTTATCGGTGACTTTAATGATGTGATAACCATAATCGGTGCGGATAACAGGTGAAATTTTTCCAACTTCAGTTGAGTAGGCAGCCGTTTCAAATGTATACACCATATCGAAAACCGTAAAGAAACCGAGGTCACCTTTATTTCCTTTAATGAAAGGATGTTGTTGGTTTGCTTCACGGTCTTTTACAGAAGGATCTTCCGAGTATTCAACTGCCATTTTCTCAAATGATTCCCCATTAACCAGACGTTCCCTGATTTTGATGATCTTTTCATAAGCGGCAAGTGTATCGGCAGGAAGTGCATCGGTTTTCAGCCTGAAAAAAATATGACTGGCCCTTACATCATATTTGGAACGGTCATACGCTTCATTTATTAGTTTTTCCAAGGTGGCTTCATCCGTGAAATAGGGTTTTGCCAGTTGGTCGCGATACCCGTTCAACTCATTTCTAAATGATGTAAGTGTATCCAGGCCAAGTTCTTCAGCCTGTCTGACTTTCAGTTTAAAGTTGATGAACAAATCGAGGTATTCATCCAGGGATTTCCGGTCAACGAAATGGTTACCATCCCCTCCGGTCTTGGTGTCACTTTTCTCTTTATTCCCATTATTTTTCTGGTAAATTGCCATAAATTCACCGACAGTCACACTCTTCCCAGCTATCGACAATAAGGTTTCGTTATTATTTACCTGGGCCATGGTCGGTAAAGAGCAAGTAATAATAAGAGAAAGTAGAATTTTAAATTTCCAGTTATTCATAGTAAGTCAATTTTGTAATATTTTAATCTTATTATAATGAATTTATCTGCTATAGTTTGGGGCTTCACTTATGATGGTAACATCATGGGGGTGACTTTCGGTTACACCGGCTGAAGTAATCTTAATGAATTTAGCTTTTTGAAGTTCGTCGATTGTTGCGGAGCCGGTGTATCCCATTCCCGATCGCAATCCTCCGACCATCTGATAGATCACTTCGGACAAACTCCCCTTATAGGGTACTCTACCGACAATACCTTCGGGAACGAGCTTTTTTATATCATCTTCCACATCCTGGAAGTAACGGTCCTTGGAACCAAGTTGCATGGCTTCAATAGAACCCATACCACGATATGTCTTAAATTTTCGTCCTTCAAAAATGATGGTTTCACCGGGTGATTCATCCACCCCGGCAAACAAAGAACCTGCCATAATTGAATTCGCTCCGGCGGCAAGGGCTTTTACAATATCGCCTGTATAACGGATTCCTCCATCTGCGATTGCCGGGATTCCGGTACCTTTGAGAGCCTCGGAAACATTATAAATGGCGGAAAGTTGTGGGATTCCGATTCCTGCAATAACACGGGTCGTGCAGATGGAACCCGGTCCGATGCCGACCTTCACCGCATCCACTCCAATGTCAGCCATGTCTTTTGCAGCTTCGCCCGTTCCTATATTACCAACAATAAGATCGACATTCGGAAAGGCGGCCTTGACCTTTTTTGCCATTTCCAGGACCATAAATGAGTGAGCATGTGCCGTATCGATCACTATGGCATCCACTCCTTCTTTTACGAGCGCTTTCACCCGCTCGAGTGTATCCGACGCAATCCCGATGGCAGCAGCTACCCTTAAACGACCGAGGTTATCCTTACAGGCGTTCGGGCGGGCTTTGATCTTAATGATATCTTTGTAAGTGATCAATCCGACGAGCTTGTTTTTCTTATCCACAACCGGCAGCTTTTCAATCTTATGCTGCTGAAGGATTGCTTCTGCTTTTTCAAATCCTGTAAACTCGCTGATGGTGATCACCTTTTTGGTCATGATTTCCGAAACAGGGCGCATCAAATCCCTTTCAAACCGCAGATCCCGGTTTGTGACTATTCCAACCAGCTCATGATTTTCATTGACAACCGGTATACCGCCGATAGAGTGTTCCTTCATCATGGCAAGTGCATCGCTAACCAGGGCATCTTCAAGTAAAGTGACCGGATCGAGAATGGTACCGTTTTCGGCCCGTTTGACTTTCCTGACCTGCATCGCCTGGGCTTCAATAGACATATTTTTATGAAGAACTCCGATACCTCCTTCCTGGGCCATGGCAATGGCCATTCCGGATTCGGTGACGGTATCCATTGCGGCGGAGACAATGGGAATGTTTAGTTTGATATTTTTTGTGAGCTGAGAAGTTACATCTACTTCACGCGGCAGTATTTTTGAATATGCCGGCACCAGAAGCACATCATCATAAGTTAATCCCTCTCCCTGGAATTTATCTGAATTCAGGAACATAAATCCAAAATTAGGGTGCAAATTTATGAAAAAATAGAATCAGTATGATGATAACTGAAATCTGGCAAGATTATTATCAAATCAGGTACAGAAAAACCATATAGCATTCTTAGCGGTTGTATATTACCTTCCCTCTGGCTGAATGTTCACCGGCAGTGAGGAGGTAATAATATACCCCGGATTCAATTCCCGAAGGAGTCCATTGAATTTGCTGCATTCCTTTCGTACAGGATTGTCTGCTTATGTTTTGTAACTTTTGTCCGACCGAATTGAACAGATCGATCGAAACCGTGCATTGTTCATGGACGTATAACGTGAAAGTTGCCTCTTTTGTAAGCGGGTTAGGGATCACTGTCAGGGAGGTTTCGGATGTAACCTGAGCTTTTGGGGGAACCAACACAGGATATGCGTTATGGTAAAGTCCCTGAAGTGATGCCCCTATAAACAACTGGTTTTGAGGTCCGGCAACCGCAGTTAAAACTCAGGTTATAAAAATACAAAATGCACATTATTAAAACAATAGAAATTTCAAATAATTTATATCTTTGAATTTTACAGATTCGGTCAATTGAAGAACCTCGCAAGCCACGATCGCGGTTAACTCCGGGATTCGATCCCACAGGGCTTTTAATTTTTGCTCGAAGGGATTTAAATGTATAACTATTGAACCTGATGAAACGGGGTAACCTTTATGAAACAGAATGTACTTTTTTCCTGGAGTGGTGGCAAAGACAGCGTTTTGGCGCTGTATGATATCCTGGATTCCGGAAGTTATACTATAGCTGCTTTATTGACTACCATCACAGAAGATTATGACCGGATAAGTATGCATGGTGTCCGTACTGTATTGCTTGAACAGCAGGCAAGATCATTATCTCTTCCCCTTGAAAAAGTTTTCCTGACAAAACATTCGTCAAACGAGGAGTATGAGGAGAAGATGACTAGGGTGCTCAAATATTATAGAAAGTCTGGAATTCAATCGGTTATTTTCGGTGATATTTTTCTTGAAGATATCCGCAAGTATCGTGAAGACAATCTGTCGAAACTGAATATGAATGCTGTTTTTCCCCTATGGAAAAAAGATACCAGGAAGCTTGCCGGGCAGTTTATTGATTCGGGATTCAAGGCAGTGATTACATGTGTTGACACTAAATTCATGGATTCGAGATTTGCCGGAAGAGAGTTTGATAATAAGTTCTTGTCCGATCTTCCATCTTCAGTCGATCCTTGCGGTGAAAATGGTGAATTTCATAGCTTTGTCTATGCCGGGCCCATATTTGACAGAGAAATTTCCACAATAAGGGGTGAGATCGTTTTAAGAGATGACCGATTCAGTTATTGTGATTTACTTCCGAAAGGAAGGATATTTTAAACGGACGATTTACCCCGTTTCCTCATCACGGGTAAAGCACCCGGTGACATTCCGTACAAAAATATGTTTTCCAGTTATCTTTTATGTCAATCGGGTGGACAAATTCCATAACGTTATCGACCGTAGCATACAGAATTTTATCTGAAGGACCTTGGGCGATGATGGTATGGCACATGTTACAATCCTTCGAAATGATCTTTCCTTTGTCGCTTTTGTGCCTGTTGGAATGACACCGGAAACAGCCGTCAGATTCCAGGTGACCGATGTGGTTAAGATAGCTGGCGGCAGAAACCCGCATATAGGGAAAGACATTCAGGTTGAATTCATCCTGTATCCCTTTGATTGCCATTTCAATCACGGTCTTTTTCTCGGCATAGACCCCCGGATATCTTTTTTTATAAAAGTTTGTAATGCTGTCGCGGATATACATAAGGGAAGAATCTTTATTGGTGAATGGTCCTTTGAGGACATTCATTGCGACCTTTTTAATGAAAGGCAGTTCCTTGGAAATGATTCCCGAGATCATCGCATTATCCGTATAAACCGGTGCAGATTTATATGAATGAGAGGGACGGTTATGGCAATCCATGCAATCCATTACGCGGTGTTCCAAAGTATCTATTGCTTTCTTATCCAATACATTATCGGTATCCTGGAAAATCTGGACGTCTCCTGTTTTCAGGTTCGTCATTTTTACCCAGGGGATCGTTTCACGGTCTTTCGAGGAGGCAACATACTCAATGCGCATATCCGGATTGATATGCCAGTGAATCCCTTCCTTAAGGCCCATCGGACTGAGGGATGGACCGATTTTCATTAGCAGAGAAAAGTTCCATTCCGTATTCAACGAATCGGTAAGATAAGTGCGCTGGCTGCGAAGTTTGCGGGCATAGAATTTTTGTGGCCAGTGGCACCTCTCACAGGTTTCACGTGCAGGACGTAAATTTAAAATGGGTGTTTCTATCGGTTGGGCATATTTATGGAATATCACAGAATAAACCTGGTAAAGCCCCGATAACTTAGATTTTACATACCAGTTTGCTCCTTCACCAACATGACATTCTACGCAGGCTACCCGGGCATGGGGTGAATGCAGGTAAGTGGTATATTCGGGTTCCATGACTTTATGACACAGTTTACCGCAGAACTCAACCGATTCGGTATAGTTAAATGCTTCATAACTGCCCATGGCAGAGATAATCAGGAACAGGAATGTGAAAACAGAGACAAGAACCAGTTTCTGCCGTTGACGACTATTGTTCATATCCAGTACAGGCCAGCGTTGGTCTGCCTTCTTCGTCCTGATCCTTTTGATAAGCATCCCGATCGGGATCAATAACAACCCAATCACCATAATGGCAGGCAGAATGATATAGGTAAACATCCCGTTATATGGATTCTGGTGTTCGGAAAGCAGCGCCTGGATAAAAAGGATAATAATCAGTATAAAGGCATTGATCGCAAATAAGGCACCTGCGATGCTGATCCAATTGGAAATGGATTTTGGCATTTTCATGTATCGAGAATTTTAAGTCCTGTATCTATTTTTAAGCAGCCTCACTTCCTTATTCGAATTTCTCTTTTTTGAATACTTTTTGCCTTCTTTGTGTTCATTGCGGTTAAACATTTACAGGTTAATCACAAAGATCACAATGGCATAATAGTTAATTCTGGACGATTGAGGGATCAATTAAGTTAGATTAAAAATGGCCATCTTTGAGTGGCCAAAATTAAATATTAATTACGGACTACCAAAAATGTAGTGTAAAAAGTAATAAGAATGAAGGGATTCGGTTCAGGATTTTGCTTTTTTCCTGATCTTTTTAGTAAAATAAAGGGATGCACCTAATGTAATAAAAGCGAGGAACAGGAATGCTATTACACGGTATCCAATTTCCATATGAGCCAGGTCAACAACAAAAAGGTAAATTGCGGTGACCAGCAGGGTCATGATCGCCATCCACCGATATTTGATATTTTTTAGGATCAGGCTTAAAATAAAATAGACCAGCGCGGCAGCCGTCCACGAAAGAGTAACATAATGTGCCGGGACAGCATGATAGAGTGTAAATAAAACGATGAAAAATAGTGAAACAAGGTAACAATTCCTGAGCATATATGTTTGAAGGGTAAGTCTTTCTTTTTTCCAGTTTAAAATTCTGGCGCTGATAAAGGCAGTTAAGGCGAAAGTGATGTTAACCTTGTTCAGGAGTTGGGCGGAAGCCAAATAAACGAGCATAATTCCCAGGAAGAGTATCGTATTCATCACAACGATGATTTTTGATCGGAACCATAGAGCCCAGGAGACGACCACTAAACTTTGCAAAGCTAACAGAAGATAAGCTCCCGGCAGCTTCGAATAGCCATAGATAGCCACACTCATTGCCATAAAGCTGAAACAAGCATAGAAGGAGGGATCAAAGATCCTTGTGGTCCTGAATTTCAGGAATATGGAATAGAGCAGGCAAATCATCGAAATGATACTGAATATCCACACATAATTGTGCACATAGAAGGAGACTACGACCATCATGATCATGAAAGTAAAACATAATCCATTCAGGACGATGGCAGAAGCGTAGATACTATTAGGGAACAACCCTTTCTGTCGCACCATCGGGACAAAGGAAAAGATTGTACCATAGGCAAACAGATACAGCAGATTATATTGGTGGGCATGAACCGCTCCGATGGGATGTCCCATAAGGGGATTATCCAGAAGCCAGAACATGTGCGAGACATATACAAGAACCAGAGTCATTATAAGATTATGCCACCATCCGTATCTAATAAAAAGGAATAGGGATGTAATTGAACCCAAGGTTACCAGCGGTAAGGTAATGTGGGTCTGATCGCTGACCATTGCTGTGGATAAAGTAAGAATAATAGCGATAGCGCCAAGAAGTTCAGATTTTGTTCGGATGGCAAAATAGATCTGGAATCCGATGGCTATAAGCATTAATAAAATTACCACTCCCTTTAAAGGAATGATCGGAGGAGATGAAAAGAAATAAAATCTCAGGGTAATATAATATACCAGCAGGTGACCGCTGATTTTCAACATATAGGAAAGATGGGGAAATGAATGCCGCAGATACCATCCAAGAAAAAAGACTCCGGCAACGGCAGTATAGGCGATTAGACTGGAAGTGATACCGTTAAGGTGATTTTTAGTAAATGACATCAGGAAGACGATGCCGAATAAAAGAACGATACTTCCCAGCCAGGCAAGGCCATATTCGACGATTTTTGATTCTATTACGACCTCATCTACCTCTACCATATCTTCCTGGTAAGAGGTCACTGTCTGTTGGATTTTTACGGGTGAGAGTTCTGATCCGTTAAGGATCCTTTGATTGGTTTCCCATTTGTGTTCTAACTGTGTGATTCGTGATTCAAGATCATTGAGTTTTTCAAGGATACGTTGATTGGTAAGGGTTTCAGGATTGGAAGACTCATTCATGACGTTTCTCCTATTTTTAAAAGGTTAAGTATTATGAGTCAACAATCCCGGGAGCTCCCGCTGTTATCAGCGGGAGCTCCCGGGACACTATCCGGACCAAACCGTTCCGGTTATTTCAACTTTCTCAGATAATTGACCAGTGCCCACCGGTCGGCATCCTCAGGTATGGTTTTTCCATAAGCAGGCATTTTTTCTTTTCCTTGTGTGATCTTATAAAAAATTTCCCCGTCGGTCTGCGACTGGAATTCTTTTGTGGTAAAATCACTACAGGATGCACCTAATGTAGCTGCTTTGGGTCCATCACCCAGGCCATCCTTCCCGTGGCACGATTTACAATGCTTAGCATACAAATCTTTGCCGGTAGATGTGCTATTTGCATCCGCGGCAACCGGGTTCTTCATAGTTTTGTATTTAACCGGGGCAACCCATTGTGCTGGTTTTTGTGCATTACCGAGTATTACCATTGCATTGCACATGACCAAAATTGTTAAAAAACGAACAACATTTTGCATTTTCATAAAACCTCCATATTAAAAATTAATAAATTAAAAAATTGATGAGTTATTTATTTAAATTAGGTTAAATCGAATTATTGTGTCGAAAGGGTGTTGTTGAGCAGTTTTTCTTTCTTTTCAGCCTTTTTTCCAAGGTACCTGATCCTGAAGACAGTAATAATTGCGTAAAGGTAATGAAACCATACAAGCGAAAGCAAAATTATAAGGGTATACACCATCCACAAGGGTGCATCGACGTCGCCTAATCCACGTTTTACAAGAGTCATAGGCGGAAGTGGCTTACCCCAGTTGATGGATGCAGTTGTCTCTGCATTCCCGTATATTTCGTTGTCTTCAAATTTCGCCACAATCGGGAGATTCCCGGTTGAATCTCCCGGGAGTGTAACCGGGAAATCGATCGAGGCAGTGCCATTGGTAACCATTCCTTCTCCAATCTTGAGATAGGAAAAAGTGCGGGGTACATAAAAAGTGACCTTTTGGTTGTTTATGGGCGTTGAATCACCTTTAGCACCAATTTCCAGGGCTTCCACTTTGATCAGTTTCGCAGAATCCATTTGTACAAAAGTGATCATCATGTAAACATCCACAATCGATGCGGAAGATTCTGCACTCTGGAACTCTTTTGTTCCATCGAACATCGCAAGGTAATTATATTTTCCTTCTTTGTTTCTGGGGATGTCCAGGCTGGCGGGAAGCGTAATTGAAGTCTGACCATTTTCATCGGTAGTATCGGTTCCAAGTAGCTGTTTATCTTTTTCACCTACCAGGTAAAAACAAATAGTCATATCGACCAGCGGTACGGTCTGATCCTCTTTCCGTGTTGTTAGTTTTGCATTTAGCGTACGAGTTCCGGACTTATTCAGGAATTCCAGTTTCAGGCGCGACCTGGCCGGTTCCTGGGCATTGACTCCCGATGTGAAAGAAAAGAATAATAAGATGGTCAGTCCGATTGCCACAGGTTTGTCTTTACTAATCTGCTTAAGCATCCTGCGCAAAATTCTCTTTGTAGTTAGTTTGCGTAATTTCAGGTAATCCTTTTCTTCTGAAGATTTGATTTTTACAATCGGGATAATAGGCAGAAATTTTGAAAAGAGATAAAACAGGAGAAGGAAGGTAGCTACTCCACCAAAAGTCAAAGCCCATTCGACCCAGGTCGGGGAATAATGGATATACTCCGGTCTCAGGTCATGCTTCGGCAGTAACGGTGCTTCAAGCGTGGGAATAATGATCAGGTAACGCTTAACCCACAATGCCAGCACGGCAATAAGGGATGCAAAAGTTATGGAATTTATATTCCGGAAACGAGGAGTCGCGATGATGATGATTGGAAGCAGCACCCCGACAAATGCCGCAAAAAAGAACCACCACCAGTAATCCTTTGGATCGAACAGCCTATAAAGAACTTCCATATCCCATTTCACGCTGCCATACCAGCTTGTAAGATATTCACTGAATGTAAAATAACCGTATAAAGCCCCCAGAACCATTAGTAATATTCCAAGGTATGTAAAATGAATTTTAGTGATGTAGGATTCAAGGTGATAGATTTTCCGGAATACCCACATGACAATGATCAGAACACCGGTTCCGGAATAAACGGCGGCTACTACGAAATAAGGAGCAAAAATGGTACTGTGCCATCCGGGACGGAGTGTCATTCCGAAAATCCATGCCAATACCGAGTGTACCAGGATGGCAAGCGGAATGATTATGATTGAAAGGAGGTCGGTCAACTGGTTGAGCAACTCCTTTTGTTTCGGGGTGTCGCGAAATCCGGCAGACATAAACCTGTAAACTTTGTTCCGCCATTTTCCAACCGTAAGGGGGTGATCTCTAAGAAAGGCAAGATCTCTGATGCTTGCCAGGTAAAGAAAAATAATGCTCCCGGTCAGGTAGGTCGAGATGGCAATAACATCCCAGGCAATGGGCGATTGGATTCTTCCGAAAAGCAGGAGGTGGTGCAGACGGTCGAGGCGACCCATACAAAGAAGGATATAGCATGGGCCGATTATCGTGGAAACGACAGTAATTGTTTCAGCCATGCGGATGATCGGTGTCCTCCACTGGACGCGCAGGAGATGTAAAATACCTGAGATAAGGGCTCCGGCATAACTGATCCCGATAAAAAAGATAAAATTAACAATATATAAACCCCAGATCACATAGTCGCGCATACCTGTGACAATATGACCTTCGATCATCTGGGTGTATAATGCATAAAGACCGAAAAGTATTATTAAAATCAGGCCCACAATGGCAATTTTACCGCGGATGCTGATAGATTCCAACTGGGGCCTGAAGGCCTCATAATTTTGTAATGATTTATTTCCCTGATCCATAGCTGTAAGATTAATCCTTGATACCTGCTTCTTTTTTATACAACTCTATCTCTTCCTTGCTCAACTCATCAAATCCGACTTTGTAATTGAAGAGGCGATTTACGTTCGGAAGGTAATAGACTCCGGGTTCTGTTCCCAGTTCCTCCATGAACCGGTAAGCAGAGCGTTGCTGGATCATTTCACTGAATCTAACAGTTTCTGTTCCGTTGGTCACGGTATCTTCATTCTTATCTCCATAATAAAATACTCCATTCGGGCAGGAGGTGACGCAGGAGGGTAATTTCCCCTTGCGCACCATATCGGGACAAAAATCGCATTTGCTTACTGTCCCTATCTTTAATGGTTGGCTTGTCTCCGGAGAGTATTTTACACCTTTGGGTTCCCTTAACTCATTCGGGTCAGTCCAGACGAAAACTCTGGAGGAGTATGGACAGGCAGCCATGCAGAACTTACACCCGATACATCTTTCATTGTCAATTAGGACAATGCCATCCGTACGTTTAAAAGTTGCCCCGACCGGACAGACTTTCACACAGGGAGGATTGTTGCACATGAGGCAGGGTTTGGGGAACCAGTATGGCGAGGTGTCTTCACTATCGCGCAGCAGGAAGAATTTTATCCATTCAATCTTGGGTGGCAGGTTGTGCATTTTCTGACAACCTTCCAGGCATTTCCGTGCATTTCTGCACTTTGCAAGGTCAATCACCATTACCATTTTTTTATTCGGGATTCCCTGGCGTGCTTCTTTCCCGGTCGCAGGACACTCATGGCATTGCGATTTATCGACTTCCACAAGTTTACCTTCCGGTGAAAGAAGCTTGACTTTTTCACCTGTTTCTGTTTCAGAATTGCGGGTCAGAGCCTGGAGTACTCCGCCACCAACGACAACTCCTGCACCAGCAGTCAGGCCTAATTTGAGAAACTTTCGACGTGATTGACGTTCAATTTTTTTTCTACTCATATCGACATCTACCTATTTTTATAAATATATATGTATTGATAAATCAATTACTTAAGAAATATAAAAAATTGTTAAGATGCCTTTAGTGAATTTTCTGGCAGTTTCTACAGGCTTACTATCTATAACAGAAAATAGTAAAACGATTGATTATCTGATAGTTATATGGTTGAGTGAAAATAGTAGCACAAAAGTATAAAAAAAAGAAACATCAACTAATTCGGATTGTTAAAAATGATCAGTATGTTATAACAAAAATAACTTTTTTCTTTTCCTGATAAAAATTCGAAACTATTGTGGCTTTCTATAAAAAGACCCGTAACGATCTGATATCAAAAGGATATAATCTCGATCAATTTTTCAATAACTTTTGATTTGAAAGATTATCTTTGTTTTCCAAAAAACACCTAAGAAGGTGATGAAAACCAAATAATGAAAAAAGAATTAAAAGTTTTTCAAAATTTTTATAAGGTTGGTAATCAATTGATGAGTCATGAGAGTCCTGCTTGTTGAGGATGAACAATCCATCGCTAATTTTATCCGTGATGGTCTTTTAGAAGAATCCTACGCCGTGGATGTTGCCTTTAATGGTAAAAAGGGTTGGGAGCTTGCCCACGATAACCTTAATGAGTATGATATCATTCTTCTTGACTGGATGCTTCCCGAAATGAGTGGAATCGAGATTTGCAGGAATATACGACTCGAGAATAAGACCGTACCTATTCTGTTTCTAACTGCCAAAGATAGCGTCGAAGACGTCGTGTTCGGCCTTGAAACCGGTGCCAACGACTATCTCCGGAAACCTTTTGCCTTTGATGAACTACTCGCCCGGATCCGGGTCCATTTGCGTAATGCCGAGGGCGAACAGACTGTTTTTACCTATGGAAAGATTGAACTGAATATAGCCTCTCACCGGGTAACGAAAAGCGGGCAACCTGTAGATCTGACCCAGAAAGAATTTGCTTTATTAGAATATTTGATGCGAAACAAAGAAAATGTATGCCGGCGAACAAGGATAATCGAAAAGGTGTGGGATATGCATTTTGATTATGATACCTCCGTTATCGATGTGTATATTAATTTCTTACGAAAGAAACTGGATGATCCGGAAGAACCCTCTTTCATTCAGACAGTTAGAGGAATTGGCTATCGTTTAACCGATATCGGATGACCCTGCATTTTAAAGACCGGATCGCTTTATATAATACTCTGTCGGTTGCATTCACTTCTGCACTTCTATTTTTTATAATCTATTGGGTAGTATATTCAACTTCTTATCACCGTATGGATGAAGGTATCCGGACAGAATCGGGTGAAGTGCTGGGAAATCTTACCTGGTCAGATGATTCCATAATTGTTATTAAGGTGCCTGAGTGGGAGGAAGCTGAGCATAATCAGGTAGAGCTGAATCCTACTTTCCTTCAAATAGCTAATATCAAAGGCCGGGTCATTTTCCGGTCGGGGAATCTTCAAAAAGAATATCTTCTCCTTCATCCTTCAAAAGACAGACAGGTTTTTTACAATGGCTTCGTGAAGAGCCAGAAGGTTCGGTTGGGACAATTCCCTATCACGAATGAACACGAAAAAATCATAGGGACTATTATAATTGGGATTTCTGCAGAAACATCATTCACCATATTGAAGAACCTGCGTCTAACCCTTCTCATTTCGTTTCCATTTCTTTTAGTTGTTTTATTTTTCGCCACTTCTTTGGCAGCTTCTAAAAGTATTGCACCGGTCAAGGAGCTGATTAAAACAGCTTCAGGTATTGAAGATTCCAACATTGACACCCGTCTCCCCTTGCCCGGGATAAAGGATGAAATTTACCAATTGGCCAAAACAATCAACGAGCTACTTGACAGAGTTGAGAAAAGCATCCGGCAACAAAAACAATTTGTATCGGATGCCTCACACGAGTTACGCACTCCTCTATCGGCTATTCGCGGCACCCTTGAAGTTTTGAACCGCCGGAACCATGATGTCGAACATTACAAAACCAAGATTTCCGATGTTATAAAGCAGACAGACCGGCTTGAAAAAATGCTTGATCAATTATTGCAACTCACCAGACTGGAAACCGGTATATTGAGCATAAAAAATGAAGACATTTATCTTCTTTCGTTTTTCGACTATCTTAAAAATGAATGGAGCACAAAATTATCTGCCAAACATATGCAGATGATTTTAAATATTTCTGAAGATGCTATTGTTAAGAGTGACCCTTTTTTCTTCGAAATCATGATGGATAATTTGTTGAGCAATGCGATCAAGTATGGTAAGGATCAGGGAATAATAAAGTGCGGATGGGATTCAGGAAAACAAACGTTATCTATCTCGGATGATGGCCCGGGAATTTCACCGGACCATTTACCCCATGTATTTGACCGGTTTTATCGTGCGGATTATTCAAGGGCTTCTCAGATCCCTGGTAGCGGTTTGGGACTTGCAATTGTGAAAAAGCTGGCTGATCTTCAAAAAATAGATATCAGTATAAGCAGTAACTTAGAAATCGGAACCACTTTTATACTTCAATTCATAACTTGACCGCCGGATCAGGATTAAACCTCTTTACCGGATTATAACGATAAGTCCGGAAAAATTATAACGTTCTAAAAACCGACAATCAAAAATTATAATAGATGAAAAAAAAAGCTATTCCGTTACTATTGACCATTCCACTGCTTTTGGCATATGCTTGTCACAAGGAAAACGACTCCTCTCCCATTCCCCTGGAGATTTTTCCACTAAAAATTGGTTATCATTGGGTTTTCCGAACGACCCTTGCAGATTCAACTAAATTTAACCATGTCAATGATGTGTTAAAAGATACCCTTATAAATTCTGAGCAATGGTTTATTCTTACTTACGATACAGTCATCCGTACGATCTGCAGAAATACTTCACAGGGCTGGTGGTATATCTTTAATGGTAAGTCCCTTTCTATAGGGAAACCGGATTTGTATTGGAAGTATCCCACCCATGTCAACGATCAGTACCTGACTGCTGACAGTTCCCTTGTGACCGTGGTATCCATTAATGAGATAGTGACAGTTCCTGCCGGAAGCTTTCAATGCTATCATTATCATATGATCCATTACAAAGAATCCTATGAATGTGAAGAATATCTTGCGCCTGGATTTGGTCTGGTCAAACACACTGTTTATGTCCCCGGTTCGGGCAATTCTAAAATCTCGGAGGTTACTGAGTTGCTATCCTATGTTCTCTTGTAATTGATTTTCATTCAAATCTTGAATAAAAAACAATAGCCGGGTCATTTCTGATCCGGCTATCTGGTATATATATATATTGAAAGGAACCTTCTCAATTATTTAATACCGGGGCCTTGCTTCTCAGGTGTAAGTGTAAAGTTGTAAGTTCTTCCTAGGACAAAGGGACCATTCATTGTCTCCGGTAAGAAAAAATAAGAACGTGGGCAAAGAATGTGAGGATCATTTGACATTCTTGCTACCCTTGCATTGCCAGTGTTGGAAAATTCATGAAAAGTATAAGTCCAGATTCCCAGGCGGAAAGGTTGAGCGGCAGCGACAGCTTTTCCACCTTCGTCGGTGATAACTACATAGTAATTGCAAGCAAAACCTGCAAGATTAAGATCATGATCGATATTTACAATATAGGTAATCTCCTTTTTTCCAATACCGGAACCAAAAGGATTAGATGAGTTTAATTGTGTACTGGCATATAGAGCTGTTAATCCGGAGAGTAATAGCGCCAGGATGAGAGCGGATAATGTTTTTGTTGTTTTCATGGCTTTAAATTTAAATTGTTTCATGCAGCAAAATTGCATCCCCTTATTTTAATTTAGTCTAAATTATTTCTTAAAATTTGCTTAAAAAATTTCTCTGTATCTATATTTATTGAAAAACCTTAAGAATGTCAGCGAATATTTAATGCATCATTGAGCAAATGGAAAAAATTTTAATTTTCCTGGTTTTTAATTTCTATGGCTTTCATTTATGTTGCCAGGTAATACCTGATCAGTCGATGCTGAGTGCCAGAGCGCCTTCAAGCTTCAAAGCCTTGTTCATGACAACGAAAGGTGATTTTACGATAGAAGTTTACCGTGATTGGTCGCCCAAAGGAGATGACCGGCTTTACCAGTCGTTGAAGACCGGATTTTATAACAACAACGGGATTTTCAGGGTAAAGCAAGCTATGTGTTTCAGTTCGGGATCTCCGACAGCAACCCAATCAATGAATTCTGGGATAAAAGAGCTTTACCGGATGAATCGAGAATGGTGCCGAAAAACAATTAGTCAGATATGCCTTGTTTGAGCGCTTTCTTTCCCATAATATTAATTCTGATAACAAGGCTGATCACATATAAGACATGCAGCCAGACTCCTGAAAGGAGAACAAGCAACGTATATACCATCCATAGAGGAGCGTCGGTATCACCAAGGCCCCTCCTTGGTTTTTGCATTATAATTAACGGTTTCCCTTCTATAAAATTCTGGACTGTTTCTACAGTTCCATAGACGTCATTCTCAAGAATTTTAGCGACAACTATCACTTTTCCTGCAGTATCGCCGGGCATATTTTTCGGGAATTCTGCGGCACAGAATCCGGATGAATCGCTCTTTACACTACCAAAACGGTAAAGACAGAATAATCGCTTTACATAGAATTCAACAGGTACATTTGCAACAGTTACTTTTCCACCTGTATCATTAACAGTAGATACATTTACGATTACCTTTTTTGTGGAATCCTTTTCGGAGAAGGACATTGCCACGAAGACATCTTTTACATGAATTGTCGCAAAAGCTTTACTAAACTTTTGATTCCCTGCATATTGAACGTCAAATGTAAAATATCCTTCACGATCTTTGGGGATGGATTTGTCAGATTTAATGTTTAGAAGGGCCTTGCCATTCTGGTCAGTTACTACATTACCAAGAAGAATCTTTGCTGATTCATTCACAGCAAAGATCTGAAGCGGTGCATTTGCAATATTCACCCGTTCGTCGCCAATCCTGGCAGATATGGAAAGAGAAATGCTCTTTGTACCATCGGTTAATTTTACATAATTAGCGCCAAGCCTGGGGTTAATCAATTCACCCGCATGGACAATGCAGACGAATCCTAAAATTACGGCTACGCTGAGAATGGCTGGATATATCTTCTTTAGTCTCATGGCATTAAAGTTTTTCAGAAATAAATTCTTTTTTCTCAGGTGCCTCTGAAATGTCGGCAATCGGGATTATCGGCATGAACTCGATAAATATCATGAAAAACAGGCAAAATGTCGCCATACCTCCCGCGGTTAAGGCCCATTCAACCCAGGACGCCGTATAATGAGCATACTCAGGCCGGATATCCTGTAGGGGAAGTAAAGGTGTTTCCAGAGTAGGGATGATGATCAGGTAACGCTTGATCCACATGCAGATTACTGCAACTACAGAACCTATCACAATGGTATTTATGTTTCTCAGGAAGGGAAGACCGGTAAAGATCATGGGAACAAGAACGCCTACAAAAGCTGCAAGGTAGAACCAGGCTCCATAATCACTGAAATCGAATAATTTGTAAATGACTTCAAGTTCCCAGGTCTGGGATCCGTACCAGACTGTCAGGTACTCGCTGAAGGTGAAATATCCATATAATGCTGCAAGAACAAAAAGGATCGTTCCAATGTATTTAAAATGTTTTTCCGTAATAATGTCTTCAAGATGATAGAATTTCCTGAAAACCCACATCGCAATAATTAGTACGGCGGTACCTGAAAAGACCGCGGCAACGACGAAATAAGGTGCAAAAATGGTACTATGCCATCCGGGGCGTATTGTCATACCAAAGATCCAGGCTAAAACAGAGTGGACAATGACAGCAAGGGGGATAATAAGCGCCGACATTATTGTAAGTGCTCTGTTAAGAAATTTTTTTTGTTGTGGCAGACCAATATAGTTCACGGCGAGTTTCCTGTAAAGAACCTTATGCCATTTTACAATTTTCAATTCGGTATTGTCCCTGATCAGTGCGTAATCCCTTATCAATGCCAGGTAAAGAAAAAGGATGCTGCAGCAAAGGTATGTCACAATTGCAACGACATCCCACAGGATAGGTGATTGGATCCTTCCGTGAGTGAAAATATTAAAAATGCGGTCAAGCCTTCCCATTTCAACCAGAATGAAGACCGGGCCGATAATGACCGAAATTACCGTGATCATCTCTGCAATACGGATAATGGGCTTTCTCCATTCCACATGCAACAGATGAAGGATCCCTGAGATCATGGCTCCCGCATAGCTGATCCCGATGAAAAAGATAAAATTCACATCATAAATACCCCATACAACATAATCCCTCATACCTGTGACAATCTGGCCTTTTACCAATTGTGTTATAAATGCATAAATTGCAAACAGGAGCACAAGGAAAAAAAAGCTGAACAAAACTTTGCCTAATATTGTGGGTTTATCATACCGGGATACGATATCAACAAGGTTTTTCTGTGCAATATCCTTTGAATCCATAATCAGAGAAATTAAATTTTAAACTTTTTCACATGAGCTCTCTTGACCTGGTATGCAGGTTTAAGGCTGTCGGGTATATTCTCAAAACCTTCCTCAACGGGGAATCTTCTGTCGACAGCAGGCAGATAATACACATTGGGGCTGGTGCCGAGTTCTTCCATATACCTGTATGCTGATTTTTCTTTGACCAGTTCGGAAAACCGGAAGGATTCAACACCATTGGTGACAACATCCTCATTTTTATCACCAAAAAAATAAACCCCATTCGGGCAAGCTGTAACGCAATCTGGCAAAGTACCGGTTGCAAATGAATCGGGGCAGAAATCACATTTCCCAACCGTGCCTACTCTTTGGGGAACACCGGTCATTGGAGAATAATTTGCCGGCACTTTGATTGAAGGGGCTTTCCAGTTGAAGACCCGGGACGAATACGGACAGGCCGTCATACAGAATTTGCAGCCGATGCAGCGTTCGTTGTCAATAAGTACCAGGCCGTCATCGCGTTTAAAAGATGCACCAACCGGGCACACATTCACACATGCCGGGGTATCGCAATGAAAACAGGGTTTTGGCATCCAGTAAGGCGAAGTATCCTCAGAATCCTGCATATAAAAGACCTTGAGCCATTCATGCCCGGGCTCTAAAAAATGCATTTTGTTGCATGCATCGACACAGGCCCTTACATTACGGCACCTGGCCAGGTCAATTACCATAACAAAATGGCGTCCGGGTATCCCTTTCCTGACATCCGCTGAAGAGGGAACACTGCAGCATAAGGCATGCCCTCTGTCGACCTCCATAAGTTTACCGTCAGCAGTGAGAACTTTAACTTTCTCACCGATAGTACCGGGTTCATCCTCCTTGGTACATGCAGCCAGAATCCCTCCTCCCAAAATTGTTCCGGCAGCAATAGAGAAGCTTTTTTTCAGGAAGTGCCGGCGTGTAGAATCTTTTTTATTTTTCTTTGACATACCATCAATAAGTTTAATCAGGAGAAAAAAAATAGGTGATAATGACTAGCAGAAATTGACAGATAGATAGTTTAAAATCAATAGTTAACCAAGTTTTATGCACCTACTTATATATGATCATTAACAGATGTGTAATAATTCACAAAGGTAATAAAAAAATGATTTCAGATTTTAAAGGAATATTACATTTCATTTTGACGAAGGTAAAGGGGAGAATAGTAATTTTTTTCTTGACTTATAACGGAAATTCGATTATCTTTATGAAATTGATATGTAAAAAACTAATTAACTATGAAGACTAATGCATTGTTTCTACTGATCGCATTGCTGATTGTATCCAGCTGTAGACAAAACCTGAACCAGCCAAAGGTCATTCTGCCTAACACAACAGGCAGTCTGAAGATCACAGGTGCCTACGCTCTTTATCCTTTAACCCGGGTCTGGGTCTCCGAATATCAAAAACTTTATCCCGACACAAAGTTCGAAATAATCGCAAATGGTTCCGGGGGTGGTTTGAATGATGTACTGAATGACAAGTGCAATATAGCTATGATCTCGAGCGAAGTTCCGAACGAATTGTCTTCAAAACTCTGGGTTACCCCGGTAGCACGGATTGCTGTAGTTCTAATTGTCAACAGGAATAATCCCTATCTGAAAAAGATCATATCGGACGGAATGAAAAAGGATGATATCATGACAGTTTTTACCAGCGGTATGACCCGGACCTGGAGTGATCTGTATGGAGGTGCCGGCAAGGAGAAAATCAATGTATTAATAAGAAGTGATTCTTCCGGGGCATCGGATGTCCTGGCAAAGTATCTCTGGGTAAAGCCGGTCGATTTGAAAGGAACCGGTATACCCGGTGAGGATAAAATGATCGAAGCGGTAAAAATGGATCCGCTTGCATTGGGTTATTGTAATTTCATTGCCGTGATTGATCTGGCCAAGGGAGATTTCCTGCCCGGGTTTACTGTCGTACCTATTGATTTTAACCAGTCGGGCAAGATTGACCCAAAAGAAGATTTTTTTGATAGTGTCACACATCTGCAAAGGGCCATGTGGACAGGCAAGTATCCCTGCGTTCTGACACGTGAACTTTATTTCGTGACGAAAGGTAAACCGGTTACAGCTGAGGTACTGGGTTTCCTCAGGTGGGTTCTTACAAAAGGTCAGGAACTGATCGCAAAAGAAGGGTATATTGAATTACATTCAAGCGAGATACAGGTTAACCTTGAAGCGTTGAAGAATTGAAAGTTGAGAAGGGTTAATACTCGTCCCATGCCTTTATCGCAATCTCTGACTGGCCAATTTTGCAGAAGGCCATGATAAAGGCGTTGGCAAGGTTAGCATTAGTGATGAGGGGGATGTTGAAATCGACGGCAGCACGACGGATGGCGTAATCATTATATAGTTCTGTTTTCGATAAGTTCTTAGGGATATTGACCACGAGGTCAATTTTTCGTTCCTGAAGGAAATCCATGACATTAGGTTGAGCCACTTCATCCGGCCAGTGAAGGACGATTGATGGAATATTGTTTTCCATGAGAAATCCGGCAGTGCCGCGTGTCGCATAAAGTGTAAACCCCATTTCAATCAACCGCCGGCAACTTTCAAGCATCACAATTTTTGATTTCACAGGACCTGTCGATAGGAGAATATTTTTCGTAGGAATACGATAGCCGACAGCAAGCATTGCGTTAAGGATCGCTTCGTAGTAACTGTCGCCAAGGCACCCGACTTCGCCGGTAGAGGCCATATCGACACCCAACACGGGATCGGCTTTCTGGAGTCGTGAAAAGGAAAATTGTGGCGCTTTCACACCGATGTAGTCGAGGTCGAAGAGTGATTTGTCGGGCTTTTCGAAAGGCAGGCCAAGCATGATCCGGGTGGCAATTCCAATAAGATTTGTTTTTAACACTTTGGATACAAACGGGAAGCTCCTTGAGGCCCGGAGATTACATTCAATCACCTTGATGTCGTTATCTTTTGCCAGGAATTGTATGTTGAATGGACCGGAGATATTCAGTGCACGGGCAATTTCCCGGCTGATCCGTTTGATCCTGCGGACTGTCTCGATATAGAGTTTTTGTGGCGGAAAGACAATGGTTGCATCACCCGAATGTACTCCGGCAAATTCAACGTGTTCGGATATGGTATAGACTACGATCTCACCCTCCCTGGCTACGGCATCGATCTCAATTTCCTTGGCTTCCTGGATAAATTCGGAAACCACCACAGGATGCTCCTTGGAGACGTTGGTCGCCAGATCGAGAAAATATTCCAGCTCACTTTTGTTAGAAACAACGTTCATCGCTGCCCCGGAGAGAACATAGGAAGGCCTGACGAGGAGCGGGAATCCCACGGTTGCTGCAAATTCATAAATCCCCTCCATGCTGGTCAACTCTTTCCACCGGGGCTGATCAATTTCCAGCCGGTCGAGCATGGAGGAAAATTTATGGCGATCCTCGGCACTGTCGATTGACAAGGGAGAAGTTCCAAGGACGGGGATGCCTGCCTTAAAAAGCCTCATTGCCAAGGTATTCGGGATTTGTCCTCCCATTGAGATGATCACTCCAAAAGGATTTTCAAGTTCGATGATATCCATGACGCGTTCGAACGATAATTCATCGAAATACAGGCGGTCACAAATATCATAATCGGTGCTGACGGTCTCGGGATTGTAGTTGATCATGACTGACCGGTAACCCGCTTCTTTGGCGGTATTAAGTGCGTTGACGCTGCACCAGTCGAATTCCACCGAACTACCAATCCGGTAGGCTCCCGAACCAAGCACGATCACTGATCCCCGGTCCAGCTTAAAATCAATGTCGTGTTCTGTCCCGCTATAGGTAAGGTAGAGATAATTGGTCTGCGCCGGGTACTCGGCAGCTAAAGTATCGATCTGCTTGACGAAAGGAATGATCGCGTGTTTCTTTCGAAATTCACGTACCATGACCATATCATTTTCGATCGCAGAAGGTTCGCTGGAAAACAGGAGGCGTGCGAGCTGAAAATCGGAAAAGCCCAGTTTTTTTGAATTTCTTAGTAGTTCCTGCGGCACCTCTTCCAATCCGGAGAAGCTGCTCAGCTCCCGGGCGGTATCATATATGTTTTTCAGTGCATGCAGGAACCATTTGTCGATCCGGGTAAGCTCCCCGATCCGTTCCACAGAATACTCCTCCGCAAAGGCCTGGGCAATGACAAAGATCCGCTGATCGGTAGGATTGGACAGTTCCCTTTCCAGGTTTTCAACATGCATCTCCTTATTTGCCATGAAACCGTGCATCCCCTGCCCGATCATACGCAATCCTTTCTGGATTGCCTCTTCGAAGGTCCGGCCGATGGACATGATTTCGCCTACACTTTTCATGCTGGAACCGATCTCTTTGGAGACTCCGGTAAATTTTCCAAGATCCCAGCGAGGGATCTTGCAGACGATATAATCGAGGGCAGGCTCAAAGAAGGCAGTGGTTTCCCGTGTGACGGCATTTTTCAGTTCATGCAGGCCATATCCCAAGCCAAGTTTGGCAGCAATAAAAGCCAGCGGGTAACCAGTTGCCTTAGACGCCAGGGCTGAGGAGCGGGAAAGCCGGGCATTCACCTCAATAACGCGGTAATCATCCGAGCCCGGATCCAGTGCGTACTGAATGTTACATTCGCCAATGATTCCAAGATGGCGGATCACCTTGATGGAGAGTTCCCGCAATTTGAAATATTCCGTATTGGAAAGGGTTTGCGATGGGGCCACGACTATACTTTCACCGGTATGGATCCCCAGAGGATCGAAATTTTCCATGTTACAAACCGTAATACAATTATCGTAACGGTCGCGCACCACTTCGTATTCAATCTCTTTCCAGCCTTTCAATGATTCCTCAACCAGCACCTGCCCGGAGTATGAAAAGGTCTTGTTTGTCTGCAAAGTCAACTCTTCAGGACCGGAACAGAAACCACTGCCTTGTCCGCCGAGTGCGAATGCTGCCCTCAGAATAACCGGGAATCCAATCTCATTTGCTGCCTTTAATGCAGATCCGGTATCACCGACAGCTTTGCTGACCGGGGTTTTGATCCCGATCTCATCCAATTTCCTGCAAAAGAGATTACGGTCTTCGGTGTCGATAATGGTCTTGACCGGGGTACCCAGCACCCGGACTCCATATTTATTAAACACCCCATCCCTAAATAGACTTACCCCGCAGTTGAGTGCGGTTTGTCCCCCGAAGGAGAGCATGATTCCATCAGGTCGCTCCTTTTCGATGACCTTTTCGACGAAATAAGGAGTAACCGGAAGGAAATAGACCCGGTCGGCGATGGATTCGGAAGTCTGGATGGTAGCGATATTGGGATTTATCAGGATGGTGGAAATGCCTTCCTCTTTCAATGCTTTCAGCGCCTGGGACCCTGAATAGTCAAATTCCCCGGCCTCGCCGATCTTCAGGGCACCTGAACCGAGAATCAATACTTTATGAAGTTCAGCTACCATGTTTTTGGGTCGGTTTAATTTTTTTCACCAGGTCCATGAAATGATCAAACAGAAAACGTGTATCGGTCGGTCCGCCGGAAGCCTCCGGGTGAAACTGCGTTGAAAAGAAAGGTTTGTTCTTATGACGGAGACCTTCGTTGGTGCCATCATTCAGGTTTACAAAAAAAGGTTCCCATCCCGGAGTAAGGGAAGCTCCATCTACGGCGAATCCATGATTCTGAGAAGTTATATAAGCTCTTTTAGTTCCAACATGCAATACCGGTTGGTTAAATCCCCGATGACCATACTTCAGCTTATACGTTTGCGCTCCCGACGCCAATGCTAATATCTGGTTCCCAAGGCATATCCCAAAAATAGGTTTTTCATCCCCGAGGACCTTTTTTATATTTTCGATGGTTGTCGTACACATCTGCGGATCACCAGGCCCATTGGAAATGACGATCCCATCATAATCCTCTCCGGTAAAATTATAATCCCATGGAACCCTAATCACGGTGGCTTCCGTTTCCATGAGACACCGAATAATGTTATTTTTCACACCGCAGTCGACTAACAGGATCCGGTAATCTCCCCTATCATATACCGTTTTCTTTTTAACACTGACCTGACTGACCAGGTTTTCGAGGTTCGGATCATAAAAATCGATTTCATCTTCATCGGTTTGAATAAGCTTTCCAAGCATAGTCCCTTTTTCACGGAGAATCTTGGTCAGCGCCCGGGTATCGACACCACACAAACCGGGAACATTATGTGCCTTCAGCCAATCGGAAAGGCTCTCGAGTGCGTTCCAGTGACTATATTCCGCAGAATAGGTGGAAATAACCAAGCCAGAGATATGGATCCGGTCGGATTCAAAGTTGGAGGAAATCAGGTTTTTCAAATCCTTTCCAGGCACACCATAATTTCCGACAAGCGGGTAAGTCAGGGTAAGGATTTGTCCCTTGTAGGATGGATCGGTCAGGCTTTCAGGGTAGCCGGTCATGGCTGTGTTGAAAACCACTTCTCCGGATATGGATTTTACTGCCCCGAAAGGCTGACCGGAAATCCGGGTTCCATCATCCAGAACCAATTGCGGCATATGAATAATATTTCATTATTTGATCACTTTAACCGGCATCAAAATTACAACAATCGGATAATAAGTTACTGGAATAACCAATCTTTAGGTAGTTTCTTTTTGATCATTCCCGGATTTCGTACATAGACTTTCAGGTCTTCGCTTCCGGTCGCTTCAAAGTATTCCAAACGAATTTTATGGTATCCTTTATTCAAAGGAATAATCCCCTCTTTTTCCTGCATGCTGTGAAGGCCATCGTTATTGACAACCAGTTTGTCATCGATGTAAAGACGACTGCCGTCGTCGGATTCGGTGTAGAAAGCATAGATGTTGGTTTCCGGGATTTTGACGTAACCATGAAAAACCAAACCGAACCGGTCTTCCTGTTTCCGCGGAATAAGGGTGAAATCGTCCATAACTCCTTCTTTCACGGAAGTCAGCTTTGAAAATTTCGGGAGACTATCCCAAGTACCCTCATAATACCAGAACCTGATGCCGGGTTTCAGATTGCTAACTCCTTTGGCCACGTATGGAAAAATCAGTTTGAATACTTTGTGGCTGGTTCCGCTGACCGGTTTACCATCGTGAAAGCAACGGGCGCTTATTTTACAACTGCCCTTTACCATGATTGGCTGGCCGGGAATATATTTATCAGAAGCCATCGTCGGCTCTGAACCGTCGAATTGAAACCTGATTTCGATATCTTCACGGTCGCTGATCAGTTCCACTTTCATCGAATCGATCAGCAAGGTAAAATCCGATTTGATAACCGGAGGTTCGATGAGATCGAGTTTTCCTTTAACTTCCAGTACGACCACCGAATTGATAGAATCGGGAGCCTTCATTGGAAGGGAAACTACAAGAGCATCTTCTTTCCGTTCTATCGACAATTTTTTCTTTTTATCGGAGAGAAGATAGGCTTTTTGTGGCTGGTTCAAAATCCCTGACAGTACCAGTTTTCCATCTTTCGGCCAGTCGAAGATATGGAGATAAAGGATAGTGCCGCCGGATTGCGATTTTTGGGTACACCGCCCCCAGGAAAGATTATCAAAGGAGCTGACCTCCGTGCCGTAGATCGGTTGTCCGTTTTCCTTCATACCCAAACGGGCATCATATTCTCTTTTCATCCGTTCATCCTGTTGTGCTTTGGTTTCCACCTGGGAAAAGGAAGTCAGGGAAGTGAAAAGCAACATTAAAAGAGCAAAAAAGATCTTTGGATAGTTCATAACCAAAATGTTCAAAGGGATAGTTTAACGGAGTGTAAAATTAAAAAATTCCGTTGAAACAGATACAAGGAAATAGCGTTGGTCATGCAGCGGCAAAGAGGATCATAAGGAGGTTGTCAGGAACTAATGACTAATGACTGATTCCCATATTAATTCCTGATCAGCGTCACTGTCCCTTTATTGCTGGTCTTTATCTTTTTATTGTCTTCGTAGTATATTACCCAGGTGTAAACGTCATTCGGACATAATTCTCCTTTCAGGGTGCCGTCCCAACCTTCGAGGATGCTGTTCGTTGAAAAGATCATTTGTCCCCAGCGGTTAAATATCTGGAGATTGAAATGGGTGATATTTTCAGGAGGAAGGCCGACTATGAAAAATTTATCGTTCAAACCGTCGCCATTGGGTGTAAATGCATTGGGAATATAAGGGATGACGAAGATGGTAACCGTATCGGTGAAAATTTCACCGTTACAAACCTGAACCCAGGCAACATAGGTGGTGGTTTCATTCGGTGTAACAACGATACTTTGCGTTTCCGCGATAAGGTCGGACCCTTGAAACCAGCGATAGGTTATTTTTTCGCCCGGCGTTACCGGGATAAGATGATATTTCAGGGTGTCGATATAAAAGCTGTCGACGGAGGTGGGTGTATATTTCCATGCTTCCGGTTTATCGGGAGAGATTGACCATGATGTACCATTCCTTGATGGTATCGGAACCCCTGAATTTCCCGGGACAGCAAATCCGATAAACCCTGTGGCGTTCTGTATTCCCTGCGTGGCTTTATTCCCAAGCCAGTTTGGGCATGCAGGCTTTGAGTAAATATGGTTTTCAATTATATTCGTGGTTTCGTTCAGGATTATCTGAAAGGTGACAGGAGTTGATTCGCAGGAATACATCGGACACTCGCACCACATAACAACCAGTTTGCGGTCAGGTTGCTTGCCCACGGTCTGATAAAAAATATAGGGACTCCCTGCTTGCAAGGGATTCAAATCCTGGAATGGACCCAGAATACAAGCCTTCGGATTAAAATCGGCAGGGCTTGGCACTGCAAATGCTTCCCGGATCCCGGCGGCATTCGGGTTTGGTACAAAGCTTATCCACCCATTGGCGCCGATATAAAACTTAGTATATTTTTCACCAAAAAAAGAAAATTCAAACCCAATCGGGAAAGGACCTTCCACCCCATCTTCCGAGAGAGTGACCCCGGTACCGATCAAACCATAAGTAGCTGTCAGAGTTACAGGAACTCCGGGATTAATGGTGTCGTTGACGCCGGCATTAAGCTGAGCGAAAACGGGTGAGGAGAGGAAAAATAAGAAAACAGCTAAGTAGTGAAAGAGCGAAGGAGCGAAGTGAAGCACTGGTGCAGTGGTGCAGTGGTGCCGTAATGACGTGATGGACATTTTTTGGAGCCAATTTGACTACAAAGATGGTCAAATAGTCTGAAATATGTTTTACTTTTGTTAATCCAATCAGATAAATATTTCAACGGTACTAACTCCACTAAATTATTGAGAAATGGAAAAAGATTCTGCACTGTTTAAAATCATTAAGAAAGAATTACATCGTCAAACCAGCGGAATAGAGCTTATCGCATCCGAAAATTTTGTCAGCAACCAGGTATTGAAGGCTATGGGTTCCTGTTTAACCAACAAATATGCCGAAGGTTATCCGGGGAAACGTTATTACGGTGGATGTCAGCATGTTGACCAGTCAGAACAGTTGGCCATTGACCGGGCAAAAGAGCTGTTCAACGCCGAATGGGTTAATGTTCAGCCGCATTCCGGCGCACAGGCGAATATGGCAGTATTGATGACGGTCATGAAGCCCGGAGATACCTTTATGGGTTTGGATCTGGCACATGGAGGACACTTGTCGCATGGTTCACCGGTAAATTCTTCCGGTATATTATATAAGCCCGTAGGGTACCAGGTAGATGAGTCCACAGGCGTGATCAACTATGATAAAATGGAAGAGAAGGCGTTGCAGGTCACGCCCAAACTGATCATTGCCGGCGCTTCGGCATATTCCCGCGACTGGGACTACAAGCGGATGCGGGAAATTGCCGATAAGGTAGGCGCCATCCTGATGGCCGATATTGCCCATCCTGCCGGGTTGATTGCCCGGGGTTTGCTCAACGATCCTCTCCCCTATTGCCATGTGGTGACCACCACTACACACAAAACCCTGCGCGGACCCCGTGGCGGTATGATCCTGATGGGAAAGGATTTCCCAAATCCCTGGGGATTAACCACGCCGAAAGGCGAAATCAAGATGATGTCGCAGCTGATCGATTCTTCAGTATTCCCCGGTGTCCAGGGAGGACCGCTGGAGCATGTCATAGCCTCAAAAGCCGTTTCTTTTTTCGAAGCGCTTTCCGACGAATATATGGATTATATCATCCAGGTGAAGAAAAATGCGACCGTAATGGCTCAGGTCTTTGTTGACAAAGGATATCACGTTATCTCCGGAGGGACCGACAACCACCTCATGCTGATCGACCTCCGAAAGAAATTCCCTAATATTACCGGGAAACAGGTGGAAAACACCCTAGTGAAAGCCGACATTACTGTGAACAAGAACATGGTTCCTTTCGACAGCCGTTCTCCTTTCCAGACTTCGGGATTACGTATCGGCACTCCGGCGATTACGACGCGTGGGTTGAAAAAGAAGCATATGCCCATAATCGTTGATTTCATCGATGAAGTGATCAGCGATATTGAAAATGAAGAGAAGATTCTGAAGGTGAGGAAAAAAGTTAATGAGATGATGGCCGAATTCCCATTATTTGCCGATTAATTCAACAATTTCTCTAATGAAAACACTATATCTGGTACGGCATGCAAAGTCTTCCTGGGAGACAGAAGGTTTGGCGGACGACCAGCGTCCACTGATGCCCAAAGGAATCAAAAAGACGAAACTTATAGTTGATTTTCTGGTTAAACGTGAAACCAAAATCGACCTTATCATCTCCAGCCAGGCGGTCAGGGCATTTGAAACTGCGAGGATCCTGGCAAAAGGAATACATTATCCGGTTGATAAGATCAAGATCGAGCGGAAAATCTATGACGGGCTTTACGACCGTATCCTGGATGTCATCTATGGGACCGGGAACGAATCAGACTCCCTGATGATGGTGGGTCACAACCCGACCATCACAAGTGTTGCAAATCTCTTTCTTCATCCCGGTATTGAAGATATGCCGACTTCCGCCGTTGTTTGTTTGTCTTTTGATACCGGGAAATGGGAAAGTATTCCTTCGGTTGTAGCAAAAAAGGAATTTGTTGTTTTCCCCGGGATGCTGACCTGATTTACAATTTGAATTTATAGAACCAGGTTGATATGACCAGGACATATAGCAGGGAATTATTAAACCGTGAAATCAGCTGGCTTCACTTCAACGGCCGTGTGTTACAGGAAGCTGCCGATCGCAGGAATCCTTTGCTTGAACGCCTGAAGTTCCTTGGCATCTTTTCCAACAACCGGGATGAATTTTTCCGGGTGCGTGTGGCTACCCTCAACCGGATGATGAAGGTCGATAAAGCTTATTACGACACGCCGATCAATCCGAAAAAAATACTTAAAGAGATCGGAGATATTGTTCAGGCGCAAGAAAAGGTTTTCATGAATACCTATGAGGAGATCGTCAGGGAACTTGCCAAAAACAACATCTTTATCCTCAATGAGCAAGAGCTGACTCCCGATCAGGGGGATTTTGTCAGGAAGTATTTTCAGGAAAGGGTACGAGTCTTTTTGTTCCCGATCATGGTCAGCAGCATACGGGATCTTTCCACCCTCCGTGATAAATCGATATACCTGGCAGTGAATCTTGCCCATAAAGAAAAACTTCTGAAAGATGACCACGCCCTGATCGAACTTCCTACGAGAGCCGTCTCCCGTTTTCTCATACTTCCCCCGCAAGGAGACCAGAAATTTATTATCCTGCTCGACGACGTCATCCGTTTCTGTCTTTATGATGTGTTTTCCATTTTCGGTTATAATACCTTCAAAGCTTACACGGTAAAGGTGACTCGTGACGCAGAACTCGATTTTGACACCGATGTATCCAAGAGTTTCCTCGAGATCATTTCGGAAAGTCTGAAACAGCGGAAACGTGGCAGTCCGGTGCGATTTGTTTACGATAACTCCATCCCGGACGATTTGTTACAGATCATCACCAAAAGGCTCGGAATCACCAAGAATGATCCGATCCGTGGCGGCGGACGATATCACAATTTCAAGGATTTTATGAATTTCCCGAACCTGGGCCACCCGGAGCTGGAATATGAAGCCCTGGTTCCGTTACGTCATAAGGATCTTCCACTCAGCAAGAGCATCCTTTCGGTGATCAGGCATAAAGATGTAATGCTCCATTATCCTTATCAGTCGTTCCAGTACATCATTGACCTGCTTCGGGAAGCTTCCATTGATACCAGGGTAAGATCGATTAAGATAACGATATATCGCGCAGCCCGCGATTCGAGTGTCATCAATGCCCTGATCAATGCGGCAAGGAACGGGAAAAATGTCACTGTATTCATGGAACTACAGGCCCGGTTTGATGAAGAGGCAAACATCCTCTGGACTGAACGTTTGCGGGAAGAGGGGGTAAAGGTCATTCATGGGATCGCAGGGTTCAAGGTGCACTCCAAACTGTTGCTTATCCGCAGGAAAGAAGGGGTTAAAAACGTTTTTTTTGCTTTCATCGGGACAGGCAATTTTAATGAGGATACTGCAAAAGTATATGCCGATGATTCTCTTCTGACATCCGATCCCGACATTTGCGCCGATGTGGTTAATGCGTTCAACCTCATGGAAGCTTCATTCAAACCGTATAAGTTCAAGACCCTGATCATGGCGCCATTCTCCATGCGAAAACATTTCCTGAAGATGCTTAACCGCGAGATGAGGAATGCAGAAAAAGGGAAGGAAGCCTGGATGATTGTAAAGCTGAATAGTCTTGTGGATGAGACTATGGTGAGAAAAATCTATAAGGCCAGCCAGGCTGGCGTCAAGGTTCAACTGATCATCCGGGGAATCTGTACCCTGATTCCCGGTATTCACGGCCTGAGCGAGAATGTTGAAGCCATTACCATTGTCGACCGTTTCCTGGAACATTCAAGGGTAATTGTTTATTGCAACGGTGGAAATCCACAATACTATATAACTTCCGGCGACTGGATGATCCGGAATTTCGACAACCGCATCGAAGTTGCCTGTCCCATCAGGGATAAAGATATCCAGCAGGAGTTGTGGAAGATGATTCAGATACAGCTTTCCGACAATGTAAAGGCACGGATCATCGGTCCTGACCTGCCTAATCTTTATAAAAAGACAAACGGCCGGCCTGTACGTTCCCAAGCAGAGATTTATAGGTATCTGAAGGAAATGCAGGAGTAAACCCTATTTAAAATTTAAGATGGACATGAAGTGATTTTTATTCCTGTGGCAACTAAAGATCCGCACCATCCCTGAAAATCAGGTTATTTGTTATGACTCTTACATTCCTCCAAAAAAAATGGTCTATAGCATTGATTTGGTTGATACAGATACAGCTTTCCGATAATGTAAAAGTACGACGAAAGGCTATTCTACCATAATCTTCACATTTGCCGCCATCTCTTTGTTGCGGAGAAGTCTTACAACATAAATGCTTCGCGGCCAGGTTGAGATATCGATTTCCGTTTTGTTGATCACATTCCGGACTTCTTTTGAAAAAACCAGTTGACCATACAGGTCGAAAATTTCAATCTCAATGAGTTGATATGGTTCTACAGGTAAGTTGATTTTGATATTTAAAAGATCAATAGCAGGATTGGGATAAACGCTTAGGCTCCCTGAACCTGACTGGCCAGATGGTTCCGGGATATGGACAGGATAAGGGGAGAGGGACGAAAGTATCGCTCCATTATCTCCCGCAATCCAGCCGATTTCTTCAGATGGAAAGCTGATTGAAACCAAGCCTTGATTAATAGTGATGGATTCCTCTTGCCAGACTCCATAATTCAAAGTAAAAATTTTATTACCTCCTACAGCATATGCATGATCTGGATCCGGATGGTAAACCGATATCAGGCCAGGTGAAAACCCTGGTCCTTCAATCCATTGCTGCCCGTTGTATCTCCATGATATGCCGGAACGGGAATTATAGTTGTATCCAACTGCCCATCCCGAGAAGGGATCTGCAAAGGAAATAGAATTGAGAGTGCTCCAAGTTGGTAAGGTTTTTTGGGTATACCATTGGTCATTCACGCATCGAAGGATTTTACAATTAATACCAGACTGACTGGCACCTATTGCCCATCCCTGACTTTGATTAGGGAAACATATACCATTTATCCAATTCAAATCAGAAAATGTAGTATCAGTGATTATGTTATTACTCAGCTTTAAAATTCTTCCTCCCGTTGAATTAAAACCTGAAAACCATGCATCCCCGCTGGACAGGCAGAAGACCGACATAATTTCGGTGTTAACGGTACTAGTGAGGAGATGCCATATCCCATCGGAATACCGATAAATAGCGTATACATTACTATCGGTTACCTGTGCTGAGGCTATACCATGAGCTGTATCAGCGAAATGAATATGATTAAATACTTTCCCACTGAACGAAGTGTCAATCCCCCATAATCCATTTCTGTAACGAAGGATTTCCTTTCCCTCCCCTACGGCCCATCCGTGACCGGTGTCTGGGAATGAGAGCATTGTCGCTCCCTCCGTTAGTGTATTTGAAAAGTGCCATCCCAGAGAATCGTGATATAAAATATGTCCGTATTCAGTGCCAACATATAGATCGCTGGCGTTCAAGGCAGCCAGGGTATTTGGAACATTATGGTTGGCATAAGAACTTTCCCAGGTTGTTCCGGTGTATTCCCAAATCGTATACGTTGTACTTTGGAACATACTCGGATCCCCGCAACTCCAACCATGTGTGGGAGTATCAAAATACAAATCATTTGAGATAATCGGGGGGTGATATGCTGATAATTTCCAGCCCGTTCCGTTATATTCCATGATCATTTTGGTAAAATCGCTATAGTAACCTCCAAGCCAGCCATGGATTGAATCCAGAAAAAAAATCGATTTGACCGAATAGTAATCAGAAAAAGGTAATGGAGCCCAATGCCAACCGGCCGTATCATAACGGTACATTTTATCGGAGCCTCCGGCCCATCCATGGTTTTCATCCGTAAAGAAGAGGTCAGTCACCCCGTTGTACCCGACTGTATCGATCGTGATCCACTGACCGTCTATGTAATGCCTCCTGGCTTCGCCAACGGCCCAGCCGTTATTTTCACTGGTAAAGAAAAGGTCATGTAAGCGTTTGGTATTACCCGAATTGATCATAGACCACGTCCCGTCCTCATACCTCAGGATTACACCCCCGCCACCTACCGCCCATCCATGATTTGCATCGGTAAACCAGAGTGCATTAAGATCGCACCAGGTCAGTCTTTCCAACATTGACCATTGCTGGCCATCGAAATGGATTAACTTTCCACCCTCGCCCGAAGCCCAGACATCATTTATAGAGTTAACAAAAATGTCTTTGATATTGTAACTATCTCCGATTGGATTATACCAATACCATGTGTGCTGCGAGAAACATGTGGTCACACAGATTGGGATAAGGAATCCCAGGAGAAGGATTTTTTTTAATTGAAGTGCCATCTTTTGACTTTTTACCTTGAAAATGAATTCGGTAATTTAATAAATTTTTCAATATTTGTCAAGTATAGTTGAGCAAAAAGTTACCTAGTTTTTTTGAAAATTTCGATGATTTCACTTGTGAAATGACAATATCCTTACATCCTTTAAGGCTTAGCGAAGAAACATATCAAATTATTGGGGTAGGTTCTGTAGTCGAGTGTCATTTGGTTAATGGATAGGCGCATAGGAATAAATGGAAAATGTTCACCGTTTCACTGTCAAGCCCCGAAGTGGGTGTGGGTGTGAGTGTGGGTGTGGGTGTGGGAAATTGGTTTTGTTACGTATAATAAATTGCTACTTTTACATATCAAAGATTTAGGTATGGTGGATATCTGTTCTCACTCTGAACAGGGCATAGCCGGATAGCTGGTAGCATGGAGAAGCGAATTAATCAGAAAAAATCGTCAACAATGACAGAAAAAGAACAAAAGGAGGAGCCGGGTAAATCAACCTTGCAAAAGCCGCTTAGGCTTTGGCCCGGCATCCTTGCCGTTGCTTTACAATGGGTGCTCAGGTATGGCATACCGATAATTTTTCCGGAAACAATGGCTCTCGGGGTATTCGGAGGACTCATTTTCGGCCTGGTTATTCTGATCTGGTGGGGTTTTTTCAGCCGGGCATCCCGGTTCGAACGGTGGAGCGCGGTCGTCCTTATGGTGATTTCGTTGGTTGCCACTTCATTTTTCATCGATAAATCTATCGCAACAGCAATGATGGGACTGATGTTTGCCGTTTATTCCATTCCGGTGATGAGCCTCGCATTTGTCGCCTGGGCAGCCTTAACAAGGTTCCTTCCAACGAAATACAGGAGAGTCTCCATGGTCGTTACCATCCTGGTTGCCTCCTTTGGATGGATTTTCATTCGGACTAACGGTATGGACGGCAGTGGCCGTCATGATTTTGACTGGCGATGGGCTGAAACCCATGAAGAGCGGCTCCTGGAGCAATCCGATATAGAGCCCGGACTACTGCCTTCCACTACAGTAACAAAGGACGCCGCAATGGAATGGCCCGGTTTTCGAGGAAAAAACCGTGACGGTATTGTCCGTGGTTTACGCATTACTACAAACTGGTCCTTGTCGCCCCCGGTGCAATTGTGGCGACGGCCGGTCGGACCGGGTTGTTCTTCCTTCGCTGCCCGTGGTGACATGCTCTACACCCAGGAACAACGGGGCGATGATGAAGTTGTATCCTGTTACAGCCTTAACACCGGCAAATGGATATGGGAACACAAAGACAAAGCCCGGTTCTGGGATTCCCATGCCGGCGCCGGTCCCCGGTCGACACCAACTCTCAGCGGTCACCGGCTTTATACGCTCGGTGCAACCGGGCTGCTGAATTCACTGAATGCAACTGATGGAAGTACTTTCTGGACCCGTAATGCCGCTTCCGATGCCGGAGTCAACGTTCTCAACTGGGGCTTCACCAGTTCTCCGCTGGTAGTTGGTAATGTCGTGATTGTAGCCCTTGCAGGCAAACTTGCCGCCTATGATACCGCTGACGGCAAACCGCGGTGGTTCGGTCCCGACGGTGGTTCCAGTTACAGTTCACCGCACCTGGCGTCATTGAAGGAAACCACTCAGGTTCTTCTGATGAGTGAAAAGGGCGCAATTAGTCTGGCTCCTGAAGATGGCAAACTGATTTGGAGGTATTCGTGGCCAACCGATAACCGGATACTGCAACCAACCCTGACCGGGGATGGCGATCTTCTAATAAGCGGCGACGGTTATATAGGGCTACGCCGTGTTTCAGTTACACAGGGATCAGGTGGATGGACCATCAGGGAACGATGGAACTCGAATGAGTTAAAGCTTAATTTCAACGACATCGTTGTTCATAAGGGTTATGCTTACGGTTTTGATGGGCCCAGCATTGCTTGTATCGATTTAAAGAATGGTAAGCGCAAGTGGAAAGGCGAACGCTATCAGGGATGGCTTCTCCTTTTGGCTGACCAGGACCTGTTGCTGGTGCTGTCGGAAAAAGGTGATCTGGCCCTGGTCGAAGCGGATTCCAGCCGGTTCAATAAACTTGCACAATTCAAGGCAATCAGAGGCAAGACCTGGAACCATCCGGCCCTGGTAGGTGATATCGTGGTCGTTAGAAACTCCATTGAGATGGCGGCGTTCCGGTTGCCGGCGGGCGGAGAAGATGTAAAGTAACATTCAGGAAGGTCGTCACTATTACCGGTGCTGATTTACTGCAGCGTGAATTTGATAGGCAGATTCAATTTAACTCTGACGGCCACACCACCCTGCCTTCCAGGAGTCCAGTTTGGCATTGATTTTACAACCCTGACCGCCTCTTCATCACATCCGCCGCCAATACCCCTTAAAACCTCAATGGAAGAGATCGATCCGTCAACTTCGACAATAAAAGTCACAAATATTTTACCCTCTATTCCAAGTTCCTTTGCTTCCTGGGGATATTTGATATTCCTTGATATATATTCAACGAGATCTCCGTTGAAATGAGGTTGCTCCTGAACAATAAGAAAATATTCAGGTTGTTTCGTTTGCTCTATGACCTTCGTCGGGGGCACATCAGGAATAACGAATTCGTAACGGTTGTTTTCAGGGGAGAGCGGCTTGGCCGTCGCCAATTCATCCTGGATTCCCAGGGTCGATTCGACATATTCATCAACAATTATGGGAGCAATAAATTTCTGGACCCTTACTTCCGGTTCAATTGGTGGAGGAGGCGGCGTGTATGCATCAATTTTAGGAGCCAGTGTGACATCAACGATAACTTTGGCAGGGATGTCATTGGTTTTATCCTTGTGCAGATAATTGGCGATGACAGGAAATGCAATTAAAATGCCTAACAGGAAAATACCGATTGCCATCGAGGTGAGGAGGAAGTTTCCATACTTTTTCCTGAGAATATATGAACCATACTCTTTGTTCCTATTCTCAAATACGATTTCGTCAAGTGGTTTCATATAGAGAGATTTTAACTATAAAGTTAATGATTTCTACAGAAAAAAGCAAGCTTTTCCTTAAAAATCTGAGGAGCAACGCATCATTTAACATTGTAATTTATGTACCTTTATCACCGGAAATATTCCCTGACGTGAAGGTGATCCTAAAAAAAATATTGAAAATTTTCATTAATAAATACTTTATCACCATTCTGGCATTTGTCGCCTGGATGGTGTTTTTCGACAGCAACAACATACTGACCAGGAACCGGATGCAGCAAAAGCTGGATGAACTCAATCAGGAAAAAGAGTTTTATCTGGAGGGAATCGAAAGGGATTCGACTCTTTTGAAGCAATTAATGACCGACAGCACCCGGCTGGAAAAATTTGCCAGGGAAAAATATCTGATGAAAAAAGATAAGGAAGACCTCTTCCTGGTGATCGACACTACTGTGGATCAACATCGGTAATTACCTTCAACTGAACATAGAGTTTCTCCTTCCGGAAGTTCTCAATCTCCTCCATTATCTTATGTTTCATCCCGGAAAGGGAGGCCTCTCTTTCGATCTTAATGAGGATGTGTTTAATATATTGATTCATTATTTTTGAAACCACCGGGAACTCAGGACCGAGAATCCTGTTTCCAAAAATTTTACGAAGGCTTACCGCAAGGGTATCGGAAGCATGATTAAGGATCTTCGGATCTTTATGTTTCAACTTGAGCAGCACCAGCCGTGAATATGGCGGATAGTTAAATTTCTTCCGGTCGATAAGTTGTTGTTTATACATGGTAACATAATCATGATTTACCACATCCCTGATGATCGGGTGACCTGGATTGAAAGACTGGATAATGACCGTACCCTGCTTGTTTTTCCTGCCTGAGCGTCCACTCACCTGCGCCATCAGCTGGAAGCTGCGTTCTGCGGCCCGGAAGTCGGGAAAGCTGAGCATATTATCTGCATTCAGGATGCAAACGGTACTGACATGGTCAAAGTCAAGTCCTTTGGTCACCATCTGGGTACCTACAAGGACATCGATTTTTTGTTCCTCGAAATCGGTGATGATCTGCTGGTACGAATGACGGGAACGGGTGGTGTCGAGATCCATCCGTTTGATCCTGGCTTTAGGGAAGATGATGCCGAGTTCCTCTTCGATTTTTTCGGTACCGAAACCACGCATTTTAATGCTGATGCCCTGGCATTCCGGACATTTTTCAGGAACTCTTGCTACATACCCGCAGTAATGACAACGCAACTGGTTGTTGTTTTTGTGATAAACCAGGGTAACATCACAGTTTTTGCAGGTCGGCATCCAGTTACATGTTTCACATTCCAGCCTGAGAGAAAATCCACGCCGGTTCTGAAAGAGGATTGACTGTTCCTTGTTTCCCAGCGCCAATTCCAGTTGTTCAATTAAAACGGACGAAAAATGGGATCGCATCGTTCCCTGCCGGGTCTCCTGTTTTACATTCACAACCTGTATCTTCGGCAACTCCATCTCTCCATATCTTTCCATGATCTCCACAAGTGCATATTTTCCCTGGCGGGCATTGAAATAACTTTCAATTGAAGGGGTCGCCGAACCAAGAATGGCTTTAGAACCATGTAAATGCGCCAGGTAAAGTGCCACATCCCGTCCCTGGTAACGCGGAGCGGGATCGATCTGCTTAAAGGAGGAGTCGTGCTCTTCATCCACGATGACCAAACCAAGCCTGGAAAATGGGAGAAACACCGCCGACCTGGCGCCGAGAATGATATCATATTTGTGTTGATCATTTTTATCCGGCGTAGAAGCTATCACTTTATTCCAGATCTCCACCCGTTCATTTTCATTGAACCGGGAATGGTAAACGCCGATCCTGTCGCCGAAATATTTACGGAGACGGTTAATGATCTGGGTTGTCAGCGCGATCTCCGGGAGGAGATATAGTACCTGTTTTCCCCGGTCGATCGTTTCCTGGATTAATTTTATATACAGTTCGGTCTTTCCGCTTGAGGTAACACCATGAAGTAAAACCACATCTTTTGATTTTAGCGACTCGCGGATATTCTCAAGAGTCGTTTGTTGCAAGGCAGTCAGTTCAATAGTATCGGAAGAAACCCCATCTTTTACGGTTCCGATCCTGCTGATCACTTTCTCAAAAATTTCAAAAACTCCTTTCCTGATCAGTCCATCGATCATAGCAGGTGAACCACCTGATCTTTTAATAAGTTCGGCACGGGTGACCTCTTTCATGTCAGCAGATCCATACTGTGAAAGGTGAACCCATGTCATAACCATTTCCAACTGCTTTTTCGCTCTCCGTTCCAGAAGGTCGAACAACTCTTTCAATTTTTCTTCATCCTTCAAATAAATGGATGTCAGACGGATGAATGTTTCTTTTTTAGGTTTATAGCGGTCTTTCAGTTCTTCCTCCAGCATAATGATTCCCTTTTCGATCATGGTCTTGATGACAGGAATGATCTTTTGTTGTCCGATGATCTTTGCAACTTCGCTGATCTCGATCGTCTTCCTGTGATGCAGCGCCTCAAATAGCATTATCTCTTTGTCATTCATGTTGGAGAAGTCTTCCACGAACGACGGATTCCGGATAATTTTTGTTTCACTTGCAAGCTTGAAAGCAGAGGGAAGGGCAGCATTCATTACTTCACCTTCAGTACATAGATAGTAGGATGCCATCCAATTCCAAAATTCGATCTGTCCGGTGGAGATGATCGGATGATCATCCAGGATTGAAAGAATGTATTTCGGAACGTATTTCTCCGGGGGGTTTTCATGTACCCTGCAAACCAAGGCAGTATAAATTTTCCGCGATCCGAATTGTACTACAACGCGTATCCCATTTTTTATCTGATCATTGAGTTCCCAGGGAACCTGGTAGGTATAAGTCCCACTTACCGGTAACGGTAGCAGAACATCAGCAAAAAGGTTTAGCCGTTCCACTTGAGAATAGGGATAATCGGGTTAAAGGGCGAGAATTCGCGACATCTCAAGCAATTCGTGGTTGATATCCTTATGGTGTTTAATGGCCTTTTCAAAGGGTGTATAAACTACTTTCCGGTCGACGATTCCGGCCATGACACCGCGCTGTCCTTCCAGCAATCCCTTTACTGCTACACTGCCCAGGGTGCTGGCTAAAACGCGGTCAAAAGCGCTGGGAGCGCCTCCGCGTTGAATATGACCTAAAACCGTCACCCGGGTATCGATTTCCGGGAGTTGTTCTTTCACCTTCCGGGCAATTTCGTATGCCCCACCTTCATCGTCGCCTTCGGCTACAATAACTATTCCCGAAGTTTTATTCCTGCGCCAGTCGTGTTTTAGCAGGCGGGCAAGGTTATTAATGTAGGTTGTGGTTTCCGGGACCAGGATGAACTCTGCTCCACAGGCTATCCCACTCCTGAGTGCGATGAATCCGGCATCGCGACCCATCACCTCGATGAAAAAAAGCCGGTCGTGGGAAGTAGCCGTGTCACGGATCTTGTCGGCTGCATCAACTACCGTATTGATTGCAGTGTCATAACCTATAGTAGAATCGGTACCATAAAGGTCGTTATCGATGGTTCCCGGCAGTCCGATGATGGGGAAGTTGAATTCTTTATCAAAGATGGAAGCGCCGGTGAAAGTACCGTTTCCTCCGATGGCCACCAGGGCATCGATGTTATTATCCACGAGGTTCTGATAGGCTTTCAGTCGTCCTTCATAGGCCATAAACCTCTGGCTCCTGGCAGTTTTCAGGATGGTCCCACCCCGCTGGATGATATTACTTACCGAATGGCTGAACATCATTTCGATTTGACCATCGATCATTCCTTCATATCCGCGGTAGATCCCAAAGACATCCAGGCCGCAGAAGATTCCCATCCGGACGGTTGCGCGGATTGCAGCATTCATGCCAGGCGAATCGCCGCCGGAAGTCATGACTGCAATTTTTTGAATTCTTGGCATATTTTGAATTTTAGTTGATAAAGTAAAATTAAAGATTTTGGGACAATTTACAGAGGGTTGTTGAAAACCTTTTTCCCTTCATACAGGTCAAATCCGGCAAACCGGCATTCCAGCGGGCCGTTGAAAACGATGAATTTTTTTGATGGTTTTAATCCGATAAATTTAATGGCTTCCAGATCGGCCGAAATTACCCAGGCCTGAAATCCGCTGCATTTACGTTTCAGGATATTGCCAATCATCTTATAGAAGGCGATATTGTCATCCAGTTTTAAACGTTCATCGTAAGGGGGATTCATGATGATAAATCCACCCGTAGAAGGTGGCGATGAATCTTCAAAGGAAATTTGTTCAAGGCGGATGTCATTTTCCAGTCCGGCCGCACGGATATTTTCGAGCGCCGCGGAGATAGCCCGGCCTGATCGGTCCATCCCTGTAATACGAGTGTCCGCGGGTAAGATTCCAACGGCAGATTCCTCTTTAACCGATTTCCACAACACCGGATCAAAATCTTTCCACTTCATGAACCCATACCCTGAACGTAAATAGCCGGCGGGAATGTTCCGTGATGCCATCGTGGCTTCAATTAAAAAAGTCCCTGATCCGCACATTGGATCCCACAGGGAACTTTTCTTATCCCATCCGGATAATTTTAACAACCCGGCTGCAAGAACTTCGTTGATTGGCGCCAGTCCTGTGGTTTTGCGATAACCCCGTTTATTCAGGGTCGAGCCGGAACTGTCGAGGGAGACGATGCAAAGGTTTTTATATAAGTGAATATTGACCCTCCAATCGGGATCATCAAGATTGACAGAGGGACGGTTACCAAATTTTTCCCTTAGGCGGTCGACAATAGCATCCTTGGCTTTCTGGGCAACATATTGCGAATTGGTAAAAACTGTAAAGGAAATGACCGCATCAACCGCCAGCGTTTGTGATGGATCGATATATTCTTCCCAGGGGTAAGCCGACACCTGATCATAGAAATCTTTCTGATCCCTGACATCAAAGGTCAGAAGCGGAACCAGTATCCTTAAGGCGGTACTGCAGCAATAGTTAACCTGGTACATCAGGCGTTTATCCCCTTTGAAGGAAACCGCCCTTTTCAGGGTTTTGACTTCCTTGGCACCAAGTTCTTCCAATTCTGTTGCGAGAACCGATTCCAGTCCGGAGATGGTTTTTGCCAGGTACTCTTGTATATTAGCTGAGTTCAATCGGAAGAATTTGTCGGGAAAATTAAGGATTTTTTTACACTTTAGACAGGATTTGTATCTTTGGTGAAAGGATTTACTGCATGAATTTCCGACCTCCCCTACTCATATTCCTCCTGTTATTATTGATATTTAATGGATTCAGCCAGGATGTTTACTATATTTCCGGAAAGATCATCGACTCTAAAACCAGGGCCCCGCTTGCCTTTGTAAACATCGTGATCAACAATAGTAATATCGGGGGAACGACCGATATCGACGGTAAATTCAAACTCAGATCCAACCAGAACATCAGGACTCTGGAATGTTCTTATGTCGGCTACCAGACACTGAACTATTTGGTGGGAAACAAGATCTCGAACATCCTGTTGCAGATGGTACAGAAAGAGATCGATCTTCAGGAAGTAGAAATCCTCCCGGGGATCAATCCTGCTCACCGTATCATACGCAATGCCATCGATAATCGCGATCTCAATGATCCGGAGAAGATAAAGTCCTTTTCGTATACCTCTTATGATAAAACCGTTTTCACGGTCAATTCCGACACTTCGCTGAAGGGTGATTTTTCGGCATTGATCGACACTTCGATGATGAAACAAATCAAGGGAATGGAGATAACTTTTGAAGTGCACCCCGACACACTCAAACTTGACTCGACCCGGATTGATTCGGCCTCTAAGATCATCGACAAGCTGATCAGTAAGCAGTATCTTTTCCTGATGGAGAATGTGACCAAACGAAAATTTCTCTATCCTGATAAAAATTATAACCGTGTTATAGCTACCAAGATGTCGGGATTCAAAGATCCTATTCTCGTCTTTCTGGCAACACAAATTCAGTCGTTCTCCTTTTACCGGCCATTCATTACCATTTTCCAGAGGGAGTATGTTAATCCCATTGGTGCAGGCAGTCTTGGTAAATATTTCTTTAAACTTGAAGACACAACGTTTGTGGGAAAAGATACTGTCTTTACAATTTCATTCAGACCGAGAAAAGGAACCAATTTTGATGGTCTTAAAGGAATAATTGCCATCAACACTAACCGGTGGGCCATCCAGAATGTATCAGCGGAGCCATATCCCGGCGGTGGAGGGATGGTAGTCCGCATCAACCAGTTGTATGAATTCATCGACGATCAACACTGGTTTCCGGTTCAGTTAAATACCGATGTATCTTTTAACAACCTGAGGATCGGCAATTATAAAGCCGTTGCGAGCGGCCGGAGTTATATACGGGATATCGTATTAAACCCTGACCTTGTCAGGAAGGAATTCAGCAGTGTGGATATCGATGTTGACAAGGATGCTACTTCGCGTGATGAATCATATTGGAATCAATACCGTATCGACACGTTGACCCCGAAAGATCGCCAGACCTATAAAGTTCTCGACAGTGTGGGAAAAGCATATAATTTCGATAAAATATCCAAGACCCTGCTTACTTTAATTTCCGGTCGTCTGCCTATTGGGCCAATCGATTTTGACATTGCCCGTTTGGTGGGATATTCCACCTATGAAGGATTGGTTCTCGGTATAGGAGCACATACGAACGACCGTCTTTTAACGTGGTTCAGAATCGGGGGGTTTTACCAGTATGCCTTTGCCAGTTCGACTTCCAAATTCGGTGGGGATGTCAGTTTCCTGGTAAACCGCCGGCATGATATCAGTATTGATGGCGGTTATAGTATGGACCTGATTGAAGCAGGAGGCGTCAGCTTCCCGAACAACTATGAAACTTTATTGGAAGGGAATTTCCGGTCGCTCCTTATCAAGAAAATGGACCTGACGGAGAGTTTTAAAATATCATTTAATTTCCGGTCGCTGAAATATTTCTTGTTCAACCTTGGATTCACTAACGATTTCAAAAAAACCGGGACTTATGACTTTACCACAGAGATTGAAAATGTCGTCATTTTCCAGGATCAATTTCATTTTTCAGAGGTCACTGCAGGATTTAAATGGGCTTATGGTGAGAAATTCGTACAGACAACCAAAGCAAGAATTTCCCTTGGTACAAAATATCCCATTGTTTGGTTTCAATATACCCGGGGTATCAAGAATTTTCTGAAAGGGGAATACGATTATAACCGGTTTGACCTTAAGATAAGAAAGACCTTTAACATCAAGTTTCTTGGGAGGTTATCGTTCCAATTTAATGCCGGTTATGTTGACAGGCCCATTCCTGCATGTAATCTATATTATGGAAATGCAAGTTACCGGCTGGTCACTTTCTTTGCCCCCTTCAGCTTTGCAACTATGCGAATGAATGAATTTTTAACAAGTTCCTATCTTGCGCTTTACCTGTATCATGATTTCGGTTCCCTCCTTTTTAAGACCAGGAAATGGTTTCATCCGGAATTCGCGCTGGCACAGAACTTAGGGATAGGTTGGCTTGCAGATAAGGAGAGATATTCATATATCTATGGTACCAGGGAGATGAATCTCGGATATTATGAATCAGGATTGCTTATCAACAATCTTATTAATTTAAAGATACTGAATGTAGGGATTGGCGCTTTTTACCGTTGGGGTCCATACTCTTTTGAAAACGTCGGCGACAACTTTGCTTATAAAATATCGATCTTTTTTCCCTTACCCAAAATGAATTAACACGGAGAAAATATTGAGAATTTTTGCATAAATAATCATCGTTTTAATAATTCTTTATATTTGTGAATGTGATCTAATATCAACTTTCATTTCATGGATGACAATCACATCGAAAAATCGCAGAAAGGTTCTGAAAACACAAAGGGTACTTCCCGCCGGGAGTTTCTGAAAAACCTGGGGCTTGCGGGCGCCGGAGCACTGACGGGTGCAGCAGCCCTTTATTCCGGGCATCTAGTTGAAAGTAAAAAGGAGACCGTCAGTGAGATCAAGGTGCTTCTCACACAGGATGGGAAGTTGGTACAGGTTGATTCGCTGGAGATGAAAGCGGTGGAAAAAACCGGTGAAGATCTGCTTCAATCGGAAGGCCGGGAAGGAATTCCCGGCAGGCGGTGGGTGCTGGTCGTTGATCTTGCCCATTGCCGTAATGCCCGCCGATGCATCCTTGCCTGCCAGGAAGCCCACCAGCTCCGCCCCGAGCAATATCATGTGAATACCCTCCAGATGCAGGACACTCCGAACACCGCTCCCTACCATATGCCTAAGCATTGCCAGCATTGCGACAATCCCCCCTGTGTTTCGGTGTGCCCGGTTGATGCAACATACAAACGACAGGATGGGATTGTTCTCATCGATAATATCCGTTGTATCGGATGCCGGTTTTGTATGGCCGCCTGTCCTTATTCTGCGCGGATACTCCAATGGACGGAACCGAGGGATGCCTCCAGGTATGCTGATCTACCCTATAACGTTGAATTAAATGTTCCCCAGAAATTAGGAACGATATCCAAATGTTTATTCAGCGCGGATCGTCTCCGGGAGGGGAAATTACCCTATTGTGTTTCTGCCTGTCCAAATGGCGTTTATTATTTCGGTGATGAAAATGAGGACGCAGTTACCAACGGAACAACCAAAGAGACCGTCAGGCTGAGTAAATTGCTTCGCGACAACGGAGGATACCAGTTGATGACAGAACTTGGTACTAAACCAAGGGTTTATTACCTGCCTCCTAAAAACCGGTTATTCCCGTTTGAATCTCCGGCCGACTATCAACCTGAAAAATCGTGACCAGGATGAATGAACGCGACAACATCTTAGAAAAAATCGTTAGCGATCTGACCCGGCACATCAGGATTAACACCGGTTTCCTGGTTTGGATGGGGTTTTTGACAGTTATGTTGCTTGTTTGCTTATATGCCTACACTCTTCAACTAAGGGACGGTCTCGGAGTAACCGGTCTGCGGGATTATGTTTCATGGGGTCTTTACATTGCGACTTTTGTTTTTTTCGTTGCCACCAGCCTCATAGGCATGCTTATCAGCGCTGTCATAGGACTGATCGGGATGAAATGGATTACCCCCCTCACCAGGATAGCCGAGACCATCGCCGTTGCATTTGCAGCTGTTGCAGGCCTGGTCATCATCATGGATATGGGAAGACCTGAGCGACTTGCCTATGTTTTTATTTATGGCAGGTTCCAATCTCCAATCTTCTGGGATGTGACGGTTGTTATTACCTATTTTGTTCTCAGTCTGTTATTACTCTTCCTTCCGATGATCGGAGATATGGCAGTTATCCGCAACAAGGTTTCATCGCTTCCAAAATGGCTGAAACCGGTCTACAAGATCCTATCTTTCAAATGGACCAATGCCCCGGAACAAAACAGGATCATTACCCGGTGTATCAGGATTTTACTGATACTGATAATTCCGGCTGCTCTTGCGATCCATACCGTTACTTCATGGTTATTTGCAATGACCCTGCGTCCGGGATGGGACAGCACCATCTTTGGTCCTTACTTTGTCACCGGCGCTTTCGTGGCAGGGTCTGCGGCTGTGATCATCGCAATGTTTTTCTTTCAGAAAAATTACAAGTTACATGAATATATTTCCGACACTCATTTTAATAATATGGGGAAAGTCCTTGCACTGGTTTCTCTCGTTTATCTTTATTTCAATATCAATGAATTTATTGTTCCCGGTTATAAAATGAAAGAAGGTGACGCTTATCACTTACACCAGTTGTTTACAGGCAAAGACGCTTTTCTCTTCTGGTTTGTTCAGCTTGGGTGTCTGATCATACCCATCTTATTGATGCTCTTTCGCCGGTTTCGCAAACCTATTCCGATTACGGTCATCTCGGTTGCCGTGTTCTTAGGTGCCTGGCTGAAACGATACATTATCGTGGTGCCAACCCAGGAACATCCATTTCTTCCCATTCAACATGTACCTCATAATTTCATGGTATATACCCCGACTTTAACGGAAATATTGATTACGCTTGCTCCTTTTATTATGGTATTGATTATTATAACCCTCATTACAAAATTCTTCCCAGTTGTTCCCCTGTGTGAAACAGCCAGGGAAAGGGGGATTGAAGAGTTGAGGATAGAATAAACGGATAATTCCTGTACTATGCTGTCAAGAAAGACGATAATATTCCTTTTTCTACTTTCCATGATCACCGGGATGAGACTTTCAGCCCAGGGCTGGATTGTTCCGGAAGAGAACAAGAAAAAAGTCGCTCCATTCCGTTTTACAAAGGAGATGCAGAAACAGGGTGAAAACCTGTACCTGAAGGACTGTCAATCATGCCACGGTCTTCCGGGGAAAAATAATTTTGTTAAACTTACTCCGCCACCCGGGGATCTCGCCGGTGATAAAGTCAGGGTACAAACCGACGGGGAGATTTTTTACCGGATTACGACCGGGAAAACCCCGATGCCGGAATTTCGGAATATTCTCTCAGAAGAGGAGCGGTGGTGGATCGTCTCCTACCTTCGTACTTTCCATCGCAATTATGTACAGCCAAAACCAAGCGCAAAGGCTGACATTACGGGAAAGAAAGTGACCCTCGTGTTGAATTACATAAAAGAAAAAAATAAAGTTAAGGTGTCTGCCTTTGAACTTTCGGACCATAAAGTAAGAATCCCACTTAAAGGGATTGAGATACTTCTTTTTGTGAAACGTTATTTCGGGAATATGCAAATAGGCGATTCAAAAGTAACCAACGAGAAAGGTATCGTAACATTTGATTTTCCCGTTGACCTACCCGGGGATAAAACGGGAATAGTTGATCTGATTGCCAGAGTGAATGATCCTTCCGGTCATATGTCTGAAAACCCTGTAACGGCAAAGCTTCCCATTGGTGTAGCTACCGACCGGCCAAGTCTTATAGCCACAAGAGCCTGGTGGTCCACACGGGATAAAGCGCCTGTCTGGGTCATTCTTACTTATTCTTTTTCGGTTTTTATCGCATGGGGATTTATCATTTATATTCTTATTTCAATCTTTAAAATCAAGAAAGTGAAAAATCATAAATATCAAGCCCAATGAAACATCTGACAACCATCGGCCGGATCCTGTTTGCTTTACCTTTCGGCATTCTGGGATTAAATCATTTTTTTATGTACAACTATTATGTCGGGATTGTCAGTTCCTTTATCCCGGGAGGAGGGTTTACCGTAATCCTGGTAGGAATAGCACTGATCGCAGCTTGTATCTCGATCCTGGCAAAAAAGTTTATTGTCATTTCCTGCCTCCTTCTTGCACTTCTGCTACTGGTCTTTATCTGTACCATACACATTCCGGGACTATTCCAGGCGGATAAAGGTATGATGACCGATGCGCTCATCGAACTTTTCAAGGACACTGCCCTTATGGGTGGAGCACTGATGATCGCCGGGATCTATAAGGAACAAGAATAGAACCATATCAAAAAGGGAAATATGTGGAAAAAAGTGATTTTACCAGTCTTCTGTATATTTTGTTTCGGATGGTATAGCCTTCCGGCACAAACTGGCGATCAGGAGTTAAAGGTCGGTATCGTCGAGCATCTCGACACCATTATACCATTGAATTTGACTTTCAACAACGAGCAAAACAAACCGGTTCAGCTAAAGGATCTCATTGATAAACCGACGATCCTGACGCTGGTCTATTTTGATTGTCCCGGGATTTGCCCGCAGCTATTATCCGGAGTCTCGGATGCCGTTGAAAAACTCGACCTGCAGCTGGGAAAGGATTTTCAGATTGTGACGGTAAGTTTCAATCCTGAAGATACGCCGGACAAGGCGATCGAAAGAAAACAAAATTTCTTAGGCAAGCATAGTAAGCCTTTCGAAAACGAATGGCATTATCTCACGGGCGACAGCGCTAATATCTATGCACTCACGAATGCAGTCGGGTATAAGTTTGAAAGGGCGGGAAATGGTTTTATCCATCCCAGTTGTATCATGGTGGTTAGCCCGAAAGGAAAGATCACACGGTACCTTTATGGACTCTTTTTTCTGCCTTTCGATGTAAAGATGGCATTGATCGAATCACAGAAAGGTTTATCCCGTCCTACCATCAACCGGATTTATGAATATTGCTTCACCTATGATCCTGAAGGAAGAAGATATACACTCCAGGTCACCAAGATCAGCGCTACCATTATCATCTTCCTGGCAGTAGTTTTATTTTTGATCCTGGTTTTCCGGTCAAACAAGAAAAGAGGTCAAGCATCAAAGACGTGAGTTATCACAATAACTTAAAGCGTGTAACAACTATGATGGCAGAGTTATCGTCGAATCCTGAAAGAAGCTACCTGGAAAATACCGGGAAGCGAACGGGACTAATGGCCTGGCTTACCACAACCGATCACAAGCGCATCGGTTTGATGTACCTCTATGCCATGATGGTTTTTTTCCTGGTGGGAGTAATTTTAGGGGAACTGATGCGGCTTGAGTTGTTCAAACCCGGACAACAGTTTTACGGTCCTCAGGTTTATAACGGGATATTTACGATTCATGGGATCATCATGATTTTTACCGTGGTGATCCCTGGTCTAGCCGTCGTTTATGGAAATTTTGTCATGCCAATCCTGATCGGAGCAAAAGACGTAGCCTTCCCAAGACTAAATCTTCTTTCATTTTATCTTTATATTCTGGGTGCAATTATTGCTGTGAGTTCGCAGTTCATGGGAAGCGGACCTCCTGACACCGGATGGACTTTTTATGCCCCTTACAGCATACAGACTCATACAAATGTTGTGGCTGCCGTCTTTGGCGCCTTTGTCCTCGGCTTTTCCTCTATTCTCACGGGTTTGAATTTCATCGTTACGATCCACCGTTTGCGGGCTCCCGGCATGACCTTTTTCAAAATGCCCCTGTTCCCCTGGTCTATCTATGCTACCGCATGGGTGCAGGTTTTAGCAACACCCATTGTTGGTATAACCCTTCTCATGATCATTGCCGAACGCTGGCTCAAGATTGGGTTCTTCGATCCCTCCCTTGGCGGGGATCCCATTCTTTATCAACATCTTTTCTGGATCTATTCGCATCCTGCAGTCTACATCATGATACTACCTGCTATGGGTGTGATCACTGAAATCATCCCGACCTTTTGCCAGCGCAGGATCTTTGGGTATAAAGCCATTGCAATGTCGAGCCTGGCAATTGCAGGTGTCGGTTATTTCGTTTGGGCTCATCATATGTTTACCTCGGGAATGAGTGTCACCGCTCAATGGGTCTTTTCGCTGCTCACTTTCCTGGTAGCAATACCGAGCGCTATAAAGGTGTTTAATTGGGTGACCACGATGTATAAAGGAGCGATCGATATCAAACCACCTTTCCTTTTTACACTGGGATTCATCTTCCTTTTCATGATCGGGGGACTTACCGGCCTGGTGCAGGGATCACTGGCTACCGATATTCATGTTCACGACACATCCTTTGTGGTTGCTCATTTTCATTATATCATTTTCGGAGGTGTCGGGTTTGCATTTTTTGCTGCACTGCATTACTGGTATCCTAAAATGTTCGGAAGAATGTATAACAACACTTTAGCATATGTTGCTTTTGGTTTCCTTTTCATCGGTTTTAATATTTTATATTTTCCGCAGTTTATCATTGGCATGATGGGGATGCCACGCCGCTATTTCGATTATCTTCCTCAATTTACTCTCGGGCACCAGTTGTCGACCATCGGGGGTTGGATCTTAATTATCGGGATAGTCATTATGCTTGTTAATCTTTTCAGTAAGAAAGGAGCTAAGGCAACCTCCAATCCATGGGGAGGAAGGACTCTTGAATGGACAATCCCATCACCACCGCACGTTGAAAATTTTGATATTATGCCCGAAATGGGGAAGGATGATGAACCGTATGATTATGAGTAGAGACATGGAACATCGCGACGATATAGATTCAAGGCTGGGGATGTGGGTATTTATCTTCACCGAGATTCTACTGTTCGGTGGACTATTCCTTGTCTACGCCGTGATGAGAAGTAAATATAGTCACGAATTCCACCAGGCCGCATTACATCTTAATACCTTTGTAGGCGCCCTGAATACCGTTGTCCTTTTAATCAGCAGTGCGACAGTCGCCATGTCGATTACTGCGGTTCAAAAAGGGAACAACAAGCTGGCTGTAAGATTCCTGCTGATAACATTGATCTGTGCCTGTATCTTCCTTATAAATAAATATTTCGAGTGGGGTCACAAGATACGGATCGGGTTATATCCGGGATCGGATCTGATGATCACACTGAATCATGGTTCGATCATGTTCTTCAGTCTTTATTTCTTTATGACCGGCTTGCATATGTTGCATCTGATCATCGGTGCGATTCTTCTTACGGTTATTACCTTCAGGGTAAAGCGGTTAAGTATCAACCGTGATCACTATGTATTACTTGAGAACGGGGGATTATACTGGCATCTGGTCGATTTGATTTGGATCTTTTTGTTTCCGCTTCTTTATTTGATCACATGAATAGAATTAATTGTACATCAACTTCGAATAACCATGTTGAGTGAAACGACACACATTATACCCTACCGGACCTATTTTGTGGTTCTGATAACCTTGCTGGTCCTTACTTCTGCAACAATTACCGTGACATGGATTGATCTTTCGGCTTTTACGGTTCTTTGTGCATTATTGATTGCATCGTTTAAAGCGGGAATCGTCATGAAATATTTTATGCATCTGAAATTCGAATCTTCCCTGTTCAGAATACTTGTCATCATGGTGCTATCTATATATGTTCTCGTGATTATCCTTCTGTTTTTTGATTATCTGTTCAGATAATAAATTATTTGAAGATGTGAAAATTTGACTTAATGACTTATTGACGCGTGATGGAAATGATGAATATTAAACCGCAATTGAAAAAATAAAGATGGTTGATGCTTCCAATTTTGTAGAAGGTGTTGATCTGGCATTCAAGATCATTTATGGCATTTCCTTCTTTTTCTTGATCGGGATCACTTCAGTAATGCTTTATTTTGTGATCAGGTATCGCAGAAAAAAACATCCGAAAGCGGTTCAGATCAAGGATAATCTTGCACTAGAAATAACCTGGATCACGATCCCTATTTTACTGGTATTGCTGATGTTCTATTATGGGTATGTAGCCTTCCAACCTATGCGGCAGATTCCAAAAGATGCCCTGGCGATTAAAGTGATCGGGAAGATGTGGTTCTGGACTTTTGAGTATGAAGGTGGAAAACAGTCACCTGTTTTGGTTGTCCCGCGTAATAAACCTATCCTGTTGAATCTTCATTCCGACGATGTAATTCACAGTCTATATATACCCGCATTCAGAATTAAACAAGATGTGGTTCCCGGGAAAGAAAATTTCATGTGGTTTATTCCAAGGCAAAACGGTGAATTTGATATTCTTTGTTCTGCATACTGTGGTTTGCGACATTCCTATATGGAATCCAAAGTGAGGGTGGTCTCCCCTGAGGAATACCAAACCTGGTTAAAGTCTGCACCGGTACAATCGGTAGAACATCCGGGTCTTATCATCCTTAAAAAGAATGCATGCATTGGTTGTCATTCCATAGACGGGACAAAGCTTGTCAGTGTCACCTTTAAAGGACTTTACGGTAAAACTGAACGGGTAATAACAAACGGAACCGAGCGAAACGTTATCGTGGATGATGCCTACCTGATGGCTTCCATTTATGAACCCGACAAAGATATCGTGGTGGGTTATCCCAAAGGAATGATGAAAACTTATAAAGGTCTCGTGACAGAGGATGAAGCGAAAAAAATCATTGAATATCTGAAAAGCATTAAATAGCAATTTCTATCGTTCCAACCAGTGCTAATAACATTTCGGTTGACTCACCTAACCATCAAAAGTTTTTTAACCTTCATCCGCTTCCCCGTATCTCTTGCGGTGACGTTTTCAGCTTTTACTTCCGGAATTGTGTTCAGCGGGACGTTTTCTTCAGAAATGGTTTTACCAATGACTGGAATATTTCTTCTTGCGGCCGGAGCGTCTGCCATGAATCAGTACCAGGAAAGGGGATACGATGCCCGGATGGAACGGACAAAAGCACGGCCGCTTCCTTCCGGTGCAACTACTGCATCCTTTGCTTTTCTTTTTTCCATTTTGCTGATCCTTTCCGGGTTGTTGTTATTGTACCATTTTTCGACCCTGATATGTTTCATACTTGGATTTTTAAATATATTATGGTATAACGGATTATATACCTTGCTGAAGAGAAAAACAGCCTTTGCCGTGATTCCCGGTGCATTAACCGGAGTCATTCCGGTTTTAATGGGTTGGACTTCCGCCGGCGGTAAATTAGACAATCCCGTTATAATTTTTCTATCCCTCTTTCTTTTTTTCTGGCAGATGCCGCACTTCTGGTTATTGATGATGAAACACGGACAGGATTACCATAAGGCAGGATTTCCGGTCCTCACCGATATTTTCAATGATCAACAAGTGAAAACGCTGATTATGGTATGGTTGCTTGCTTCCTCTTTAACGTCGGTGATGCTGGTATTTTTCGGGATATTCTTTTCTGCTGTTATTGGGTTTATTATCATTTTTTTAAACATCATCCAATTGATTTTGATATTCTGGCAGCTGTTCTTCGCTTCCTTCATTCGGTACAAGCTGATATTTGTTGCAGCGAATCTTTTAATGCTTTTGGTTTTGACTTGCCTGTTGGTCGACAGATTGATGCTTCCAGGTTGATTTAGACTTTCCAGGTTTTTAAAACCTGGAAGGTCTTAAAAGAATTCCCTCGCACCGGAAAGGATGATTGATACCTTCCGTCAGATCCCGGGCTGAAGCCTGGGGCTATTAACTTCACCTGAATTTGAAAGATGACCAGCATTGAAGCGCTGGACAGGTATCTGCTGAAAAAAAGTTTCTACTTCCTGCCGGAAGGTACGATGAGAATGATGGCGCTCCTGGCTCAGTATATATTGTTTGACGGGAGATATATTCCCCTCACTAACAGAGGCCGCAAAATATTCACTTGCCCAATGGAATCGTTTTTCCGAAAGCTTATTTTTATTTATCCAACGTGAGGATTCACATTTAAGTTGTTTTGTAACTTCGGCGATATTCTGACCACTCTGTAACCGGATCAGGCAATGAACGTGGTCAATCCAGCAATTAACAAGACAAATTTCGATGTCCTTTTTTTCACCAATCATCTTCAGGTGATCCAGAACGTTCTGACGCATTCCGTTTGCAAGAAATGGGTGCCGTCCTTTTGTCCCCCATACGGCATGTACCCATATTTTCGTAAATGACATAGCTTTTTACTGCTTAATCGGGAATACTCCCAAAAGGTAATACTTTATTAATTTTTTTTCTTCTCACACCCACTCCCAAACCCAAATCCACACCCCCTTCGGGAGTTGATTAAAGCCGCACTTGACTTTTCGTCGAAAAAACCTTAGGTTTGTCAGATAAACACAATCCCTATGTATGAACTCTATCATCGATACAAGTTATTTTTTCTGATCCTGATCACAGCCGGAATCGGATTCCTTGTCTGGTACTTTTCCGAAATCATTATCATTATAATCGTCGCCGGGGTGATCTCTATCATCGGGTATCCTCTCGTGGAACGGTTGGATAAAATAAAGATCAGGAAGTTCAAATTTCCTCACGCACTTAGTGTCGCTGTTACATTAATCCTGATCCTTACCCTCTTTCTCAGCCTGTTCAGTTTCTTTATCCCATTGGTTGTTCAGGAAGCCACGATGATCTCATCAATTGATGGAAGTAAACTTATTGCCTATTACCAGTCAGAAATAACCTGGCTCCAGGAAACACTAATCCGGTTTGGGATTATTGCCAGGAATTCAACGATCGAGACAATACTGAAACAAAACATTGTAGGGGTGCTCAATATTGGTGTATTCTCCAACATCCTTGGCTCACTGATCACCTTCACCGGAAAATTTTTCTTTAACGTATTCTCAACCCTGTTTCTCTCCTTCTTCTTCCTCTATGATGTGAAAATGCTACCACGTGTCCTGTTGCTTCTGATCCCGGAAAAGTACAATGAACAAACAAGGAATGTAATGCATAAGAGTAAAACCCTCCTCTCGAGATATTTTATTGGACTGATCATCAATGTTCTGGCAATGATCGCCTCTTATGCAATTGTCTTATCCATTCTCGGTGTTCGTGGCGCCCTGGTCATTGCCTTCTTTGGAGGTATTGTTAACATTATTCCCTATATCGGTCCGATCATAGCGGTTATAACGGGTATACTCCTTGGGGTTACCGGTGTAATCAGCGCCGGCCTTTATGGGGCAATCGGATCAATGGCTATTAAAATCCTGCTTTGTATGCTCCTTGTTATTATCCTGGATAATGCCGTTTATGCTCCAATGATACAAGGCAAAAGCGTAAAAGCTCATCCTGTAGAAATATTTCTTGTTATTATTGCTGCGGGAAGTATTGGCGGAATACCTGCCATGATTACCGCTGTACCGGGATATGCATTCCTTCGTATTTTAGCATCAGAATTTTTAAGTAATTTCCGGCTTGTCCGGAAGATGACAGAAAAAACGTAATTTTACAGAGATTATGGCAAAATCAAGTTCAAAATTCCTTATTGCTACTGTTCTTGGTGTAGCAGCCGGGATCGGTATCGGAATCCTTATTGCTCCCGCTAAGGGTTCAAAAACGCGGCAAAGGATGAAAAAGAAGATTTTTCAAATGGCAGAATCCATGGAAGAAGAATTTTCTGAAAAATTCCAAAAAATAAAATCCGAACTGGCCGGTAAATCTGAGGGAAATACTAAAACCGATATTCCGGAAGATCAAAGTAGTGAAACCAAAACCTGAAAGAAATTAAAATGGAATCCGGTAACATTTCTGACAATTTTTCGGAACTAACGGAAAATGTCAAAAAATATATAAACCTGAGGATTGACCTTCTCAAACTGTTCCTCACGGAGAAAATTGCAAGAATGGCATCCGCCTTTCTGATCATCATAATTTTATTCATCTTGTTCATGTTTCTGCTTTTATTCCTATCCTTTTCTTTCATTTACTGGTATGGAGCTAATATCGGTCCAACCTGGGTCGGGGCTTTGATTGTTGCCGGCGTTTATCTTCTGGCAGGTTTTGCCGTTGTAATTTTCAGGATTCAGCTTATCATGAATCCCCTGATCCGTCAAATAACCAAGGTTTTAATGGATAACAAAAATGAAGAAGAATAGTTACAGGTTATCATCAAAACGAATAAGGTCACTTCATGATCTCGAACTGGAAAAGGCAAAACTTGAGGTTGAAATCCTGAAATCGGAGGAGACGATACGGTCGAGCTACCGGCATTTGATCCACCGCCTGACATTCCGGAACCTGGCAGGCACCCTTACTGATGAGATTGCCGCCAGAACTTCGGTGCTTTCCAAAGTAATCTCTGTCGGCAAATCCTTTCTTGAGAAAAGGAAAAAGAAAAAGAAAGAGAAAGTCAGAAGGGAAGAGTCTGCAATTAAACATGAGGAAACCAAAGAGAATAGAACAAATTCCAACGCAACCTGATTTTATTCCTGAACCGGTTAATCAATCTTTTTAAGATTCTTTCCGGATATGTTTTTTCACGCCTTACAGGACATATCTTTCATTGGGGATTTCCCCTTGCCGCAAACATTGAGCCGACAAATCTTTGTAATCTCCATTGTCCCGAATGTCCAAGTGGTCAAACCGAATTAACCCGCCCACGTGGGTTCATGGAGCCTTCTCTTTTTCACTCTGTAATTGACCAACTTTCACCGTTTATAAGTTATCTGACCCTCTACTTCCAGGGAGAACCCTATTTGAGTCCTCATTTTTTTGACTTCATAGCATATGCACGGTCTAAAAAAATATATGTCAACGCTTCAACGAACGGACATTCCCTATTGCCTGAATCTGCTGTCAAAACTGTAAAATCGGGACTGAACCGGCTCATCGTCTCGCTCGATGGAAATGACCAGGAAGCATATGGATCTTACCGCGTTGGTGGATCTTTCGAAAAAGTCATTACCGGAATAACAGCCCTGGTTGAAGAGAAAAAGAAATTAAATTCTAATAAACCATTCCTGGTGATCCAGCTTCTCGTGTTGAAAACAAATCAACATCAATTGGAAGAGATCAAAAAATTGGGTAAAAGTCTGGGGGTAGATAAGGTAAATCTCAAAACCGCACAATTCAATCATTATCTTAATGGAAATTCCCTGATCCCCGACCTGGATAAATATTCAAGATATCAAAAAATCGCTGATGATTACGGTACAGGAGTCCAATACCGTTTTAAAAACACCCTGCCCCGACATTGTTTCAGGATGTGGAGCAGTTGTGTTATTACCTGGGATGGGAAAGTCGTACCCTGTTGTTACGATAAAGATGCTCGTCATATATTGGGTGTTATTGCTGAGAATTCTATCAGAAAGATCTGGAAGAATAAATTAACCGATAGTTTCCGGCAGCAGATCCTGGATGAACGGGAAAAGATCGATATTTGTCAGAATTGTCCGGAAGGACTTTAATTGAGGCCAATGATTTTACAACATCAGGAACCTTTCGGGGCGAGGAACCTGTTGTAAAGCAACAGTCCGGTTATTGTCAACAAACCAATCATACTAAAGGTAATCCATAGAAGAGAGGGCTGGTTTAACTTTTCTACAAACCTTACATAAAGTGCAGCTCCAAGAATTCCACCAACACCGCTGCCAATGACGCCATATAAAAATGAATAACCCTGGTAAAGCGCTTTCTTATCCTCAGGCGCTATCAGTCCGACATAGGCAATGAACTTCGGATGAGCGATCATCTCACCCAGCGTAAAGATAAACATCGAGAGCAGGAAAATCCACGGATTTGGAGAAATTGCAAGGATTGCCATCCCGATAGAGCCAAGGGAAATTCCAAAGATCATGGTAGGGAGAGCCTTGGTTTTCCTGACCACACTGGAAACCACTAACTGCAGTAGTATGATAGCGCCGGCATTCATCACCGTAACATGCTCGGCTTCAAATTTCCAGCTTGGGTTCGACATAAAAAAAGATAACACCCAATTCACTACCTTGTTAAATGAAGTCATATCGATTTTCTCCGTCAGGTACCACAATACCGAATCATAGACCTGGAAATACATGATCCAGAAACCGGAATAAATTATGATCATCAGGATAAAACGGAAATCTTTTAGAACACTGATCATCTCGGTGAATACCTTTCCGAGTGACTTTACGACCCGGTCTCCGGTCGGTTCCCGGTATAAAAAAAAATTCAGGAAGATTAGCAAGCCGGTACCGATGGCAGCCATATAGAGAATGTAGCTATAGGAAATAGACTTCAGGTACGGGATCAGTACCAGGGGAAACAAAAAAGCTCCAAGATTGATCGACCAATAATATAACCCAAATCCAACTGTCGAATTCGACTCATCGGTGACCCGGGCAATGGTTCCGGATATCATGGGTTTGAAAAATCCTGCCCCTAGCGCCATTAATACCAGGCTTGCAAAAACAGTCACATAGGTTGACGATAAACCGGCACACAAATATCCAATGCTCATCGTAAAACAGGCAAAAAAAAGCACCTTGCGGTATCCGAACCGGTCACCGATAGCACCGGATAATATCGGAAGAAAATAGAGCAACGGGGTAATCGTGCTTTTGATAACGCCAACGCTCTCCTTAGAGAAACCTAATCCGCCGTTATCTCTCGAGAGTACAAGATAAACCGATAAGACCGAAATGACACCATAGTAGGAGCCCCTTTCGAAAAATTCCATCGAAATGGCTGTCCAGAAATTTTTAGAAAAGTTAAAAATGGAGCCAGGATGCTTTTTTTTATCCATATCTTGAGAAAGCCTTGATAAAATGAGATTGAACCATCGGAAAATTATCGCGAAAATAGGGAAAAACTAAGTGCAACATCGACAAGATTCCTAATTTTGCCCCGTATGGAGAAAATCACTGAAAATCTGAAAAAACTAATACCTTGAAATATGAATAAATTTCTGATTCTTTCAACCCTGATTCTGTTCCTGGCTGTTTTAAAAAGTCCTGGTGCGGGATTGGCAGAAACTACCCCTGTCAGCATCGTCCCAAAACCGGTCTGGATAAAAATGAATACCGGCACCTTCACTATCACAGATGAAACTCCGATCCTGATTTCTTCCCTTGATAACGACTTGCAGAAGGTCGCATTATTCTTTTCCGATCAATTGAAATTCTCCGGCGGACCGGTATTAAAAATCCGTATCCTTACCAAAGAGGATAAAAATATTCCGGGAATCGTGCTGGCTTATACGAAACATAAATCAAAGATTCCTGTCGAAGGATATGTTCTTAAAGTCATGAAACACCAGCTAATTATTGAGGGAAGCAGCGGTTCAGGCCTGTTCTACGGAATACAATCACTTTTGCAGCTGCTTCCTCCTGAAGTATTACAATTTTCAAAACCCCTGACCGGCAGGAAATTTGAGATTCCCTGCCTGGAGATAAAAGATCATCCGAGATATGCTTATCGTGGTATGCACCTGGATGTATCAAGACATTTTTTTCCGAAAGAATTCATAAAACGATATATCGATCTTATCGCCATGTACAAGATGAATACTTTTCACTGGCATCTTACCGATGATAACGGGTGGAGGATTGAGATCAAAAAGTACCCGAGACTGACAGAAATCGGTGCGTGGCGCGTCGACCGGGAAAACCTGCCATGGAATGAAAGACCACCACAGCAGCCGGGTGAGAAAGCCACATACGGTGGTTTTTATACCCAGGATGATATCCGGGAGATCGTCAATTATGCATCCCAGCGGTTTGTCAATGTCATACCGGAGATTGAAATGCCCGCACATTCGGTCGAAGCACTCGCAGCTTATCCGAATCTTTCATGTACCGGTGGTCCGTTTACCGTTCCACCGGGGAGCTATTGGCCAAATGCTGACATCTATTGCGCCGGGAATGATTCCGTGTTTACTTTCCTCCAGGATATTTTGACCGAGGTTATGGATCTTTTTCCTTCAACATATATTCACGTCGGAGGCGATGAAGCCGATAAGTCCAATTGGAAGAAATGTCCTAAATGCCAGGCCCGTATCGCCGGAGAAGGGTTAAAAGACGAGAACGAACTTCAAAGTTATTTCATCCGCAGGATGGAAAAGTTCATTGTTTCCAAAGGCCGGAAACTTATCGGCTGGGATGAGATCCTGGAGGGTGGTCTGGCGCCTGAAGCCACTGTCATGTCATGGCGGGGTGTGGAAGGTGGCATTGAAGCTGCGCGACAAGGGCACGACGTGATCATGACCCCGACTTCCTATTGTTATTTTGATTATTACCAGGCCGATCCTCAGTTCGAACCCAAAGCAATCGGCGGCCTCCTCACCTTGAAGAAAGTTTATTCTTTTGAACCAACTCCTGAAGAGCTGACACCCGAGCAAAAGAAATTTATTCGTGGTGCACAGGGAAATGTCTGGACAGAATTCATCCCTACCACGGCCCAGGCAGAGTATATGGCGGTTCCAAGAATGATCGCCCTTGCCGAGGTGGTGTGGTCACCGAAAAAGGAACGGAACTGGGACGATTTTCGCTTCAGGATGAAAGAGCAATTTAAAAGGCTGGATGCCTTGCATGTCAACTATTGTAAAGGTTCTTATAAAACCAATGTCTCCACTTTTTTTGATCCAAATACCAATAAAATCAAAGTCGTCCTTTCTTCGGAACAACCGGAGATACCCATCCTCTATACTATCGACGGGAATGATCCGAAATCAACTTCTGCCAGGTATTCCGGACCCTTTGAAGTCGGTGCCAACTGCTATATCAAGGCAGGCTTGTTTGTTGATGGGAAGCTAAAAGAAAAACTAACAGAGACGCCTATTATTTTTCATAAAGCCATTGGGAAAAAGATAACTTACCTGACGGAATACAGCAACCGGTATCCTGCATCGGGAAATAGCACTCTGATCGACGGACTGCGTGGTAGTACCAACCACCGTGACGGTTATTGGCAGGGATTTTTAGGAAATGATATGGAGGTAATCATCGATCTCGGAAAAGAAATGCCGGTCAATTCCGTGCAGACAACTTTTCTTCAAAACCAGAAAAGCTGGATCTTTCTTCCAACCCTGGTCGAATATTCCCTTTCCTCTGATGGAAAAAAATATCATTCGATCAATGAGGTATTGAATACCATCCCGGCAAAACAGGAACAAATCTTTATCCAACCCTTCACTTTCCAGTTCCGGCAAGGGACTACTGCAAAATATGTTAAAGTCAAAGCAAAAAATATCGGGAAATGCCCGCCCTGGCATGAGGGGGCCGGTGAACCTTGCTGGATCTTCGCGGATGAGATTGTGGTGTTTTAGACCGTCATGATATCCTTTTCCTTGATTTCAAGGATCTGATCAACTTTAGCACTATAATCGTCGGTAATTTTCTGGATATCGGTTTCAAGTTTATCGACCTCATCCTCCGGAACTCCATCTTTTTTTAATTTCTTCGCCGTTTCATTGGCATTGCGACGTATGTTACGGATACTGATTTTGGCATTTTCCGCTTCCGTTTTTGCTCTCCTGACAAGATCTTTGCGACGCTCTTCGGTCAGAGCCGGAACCATGATCCGGAGTATCTCTCCTTCATTTTTCGGATTGAAGCCCAGGTTAGCCGCCAGAATGGCCTTTTCGATGAGCCCGAGTACACTTTTATCCCATGGCTGAACGATGATCTGCCTGGCATCCGGGGTGCTGATGTTCGATGTCTGATCAATTGGGGTCATTACCCCATAATAATCGATTTTAACACCTTCGAGCATCTGAGTACTGGCTTTCCCGGCACGGATCTTTTGAAATTCTTTTTCCAAATGAAGGATCGCGTTTTGCATTCCCTCTTTTGCCTCCTCCAAACAAAATTCAATATCTTCGTTCATTGTCTGATGGTTTTGTTTCTGATGTTAACTGACTATCGTTCCAATCTTTTCTCCGTTGATCAATCGTTTTAAATTTCCTTTCTCATTCATGTTGAGCACAATGATGGGAAGATTGTTTTCTTCGCAAAGCGTAAACGCTGTCATATCCATGATCCTAAGATTTTTTTCATACGCCTCCCTGAAACTCAACCGGTCATATTTTACTGCTTTCGGATCTTTTTCCGGATCGGCCGAATATACTCCGTCGACCCTGGTTCCCTTAACGATGGCATCTGCCTGGATTTCAACCGCCCTTAAGGCGGATGCGGTGTCGGTTGTGAAATAGGGATTCCCTGTGCCACCTGCAATTATGACTACTGCACCTTCGTTCAGGTAATCGATCGCACGCTGGCGACTCATTCTCTCACATATCGGGTCAATAGGAATACCGGAAAGTAGTTTTGTTTTCAGGCCGATCTTTTCAAGGGCAGACTGTAACGCCATGCTGTTAATAACTGTTGCCAGCATACCTATGTAATCCCCCCGAACACGGTCCATCCCTTCATTGGTACCCTGCAGCCCGCGGAAAATGTTCCCCCCTCCCATCACGATTGCAACCTGAACAGTCTCAGCAATCACCGACTTGATTTCTTCCGCGTAATCGGCAAGACGTACTGAGTCAATACCAAATCCCTGTTTGCCCTCAAGGGCCTCACCGGATAATTTTAAAAGGATGCGATTGAGTTTCATAATTGGTCATTATTGTTGGAAAGAGATGCACCGCGGTGCGTCTTTACTAAATTGAAGTCATTGTGTGCATTGCTTTCATTATATGCATTGATCTTCTATTGCCCAACCCCGTGGCAGTTCTTATACTTCTTTCCGCTTCCGCACGGACAGGGATCATTACGGCCTACTTTCTTCTCGACTTTGACCGGTTGGGGTCTTGTCTTTTCTTGGGTATTGGCGTTGGCTTGCGACAACAAGTCCGACCGTTCTTCCTTCATCCGTGCACGATCCAGACGTCGCGGCGCCTGGGCTTCCCTGACATTACTGGCCTGTATCGGGACATCTGCTTTGATCAGGAATGAACAGATCTCTTTGCTTGTCCTCTGAACCATGCTTTTAAACAGCTCAAACGACTCAAATTTATAAATTAACAGCGGATCTTTCTGTTCATAAGCCGCATTTTGTACCGATTGCTTCAAGTCGTCCATCTCGCGTAAATGCTCTTTCCAGGCATTGTCGATGAGCGCCAGCACAATTCCTTTTTCAATGGAAAGTGTGACTTCTTTCCCTTTGTCTTCGTATGCTTTCCGCAGATTGGTGACCACCTGCATGACCTTCAACCCATCGGTCACCGGGATGGCTATATTCTCATACCTTGTGTCGTTTTCGAAAATATCCCGGATAACCGGGAAGGTACGTTGAGCGATCGATTCTCCCTTGATCTTATATTTTTTATATACATAGGTATATAATTTCTCGACCACCTCCAGCCCGTTCATTGAAAGAAACTCCTGTTGATTTATCGGTGAATCAATGGCAAAATTTTTCAGAAGATCCAGTTTATATCCCTCAAAATCCCTGTTTTCCTGGTGGTCCAGAACTATAGTTTCACAAACATCGTAAATCATATTTGAAATATCGACAGCGAGGCGTTCTCCAAAAAGGGCATGATGCCGTTTTTTGTAAATGGCTTCCCGCTGGATGTTCATCACATCATCGTATTCCAGCAATCGCTTACGGATACCAAAATTGTTCTCTTCAACTTTCTTTTGGGCACGCTCGATAGAGCGGCTGATCATTGAATGCTGGATCACTTCTCCATCTTCGATGCCCATACGATCCATGATCTTTGCGATACGTTCTGATCCGAACATTCGCATCAGGTCATCATCCAGTGATACAAAGAACTGTGAACTGCCCGGATCGCCCTGGCGTCCGGATCTTCCGCGAAGCTGCCGGTCGACACGACGTGATTCATGCCGTTCAGTACCGATAATAGCCAACCCACCTGCATCTTTTACCCCAGGGCCAAGCTTGATATCGGTACCACGGCCAGCCATATTGGTGGCAATGGTCACGGTACCGGCTAATCCTGCCTGAGCAACAATCTCAGCCTCCTTGGCATGTAGTTTTGCATTCAGGACATTATGCGGAATATTTTTACGTTTCAGCATCCGGCTCAGCAGTTCCGAAGTTTCAACCGAAGTGGTACCAACCAGGACCGGTCTGCCGGCATCGATCAACTTTTCAATTCCATCAATAACTGCATTGAATTTTTCACGTTTCGTTTTATAAACGAAGTCTTCCCGGTCATCGCGAACAACCTTCCGGTTTGTCGGGATAACCACGACATCTAGCTTGTAAATATCCCAGAATTCACCGGCCTCTGTTTCGGCAGTGCCCGTCATACCGGCCAGCTTTTTGTACATCCTGAAGTAATTCTGGAGCGTAATGGTGGCATAGGTCTGCGTAGCGGCCTCAATCTTTACATTTTCCTTCGCTTCGATCGCCTGGTGCAGACCTTCGGAATACCTTCTTCCCTCAAGGATACGGCCGGTTTGTTCATCAACAATCTTGACCTTGTTGTCGATAACGACATATTCCACATCTTTTTCAAACAATGCATACGCCTTCAGAAGTTGATTTACGGTATGAACGCGCTCCGATTTGATGGAATAATCACGCATCAGGATATCCTTCTTCTCAAGTTTATCCTGGTCCGACAGGTTCTGCCGCTCCATCTCTGCTATCTCGGCACCAATATCAGGAAGAATATAAAACTGGGGATCGTCATAAGATTCGGTAAGAAGGTCGATCCCCATGTCGGTAAGTTCAATGGTATTGTTTTTTTCATCAATGATAAAATAAAGCTGATCATTGATAATATGCATATTCTTTGATTGTTCCGCCATGTAGAAATTCTCTGTCTTCTGCATGAGGGCTTTCATACCCGGCTCGCTGAGGAACTTGATCAGGGCTTTGTTTTTTGGCAATCCATGATGAGAACGGAGAAGTTGCTCCCCGGCTTTTTTGACGTTCTCTGAATTATTTGGATCCTCTGCAAGAAGCTTGGCCTCAGCCAGAAGTTTGGTTACCAGGTTGCGTTGTGCGTTGTAAAGTTTGGTTACATTAGGTTTGAGATCATCAAAAAGCTGGTTTTCACCTTTAGGTGTAGGACCGGAAATGATGAGAGGAGTACGGGCATCGTCAATCAGAACCGAGTCAACCTCATCGACAATCGCATAATTATGAGGTCTCTGTACCATTTCTTCGGGATTACTCGTCATATTATCCCGGAGGTAATCGAATCCGAATTCATTGTTTGTTCCATAGGTAATATGGGCCAGGTAAGCATTCCGGCGAGCCTCGCTGTTCGGTTCATGTTTATCAATGCAATCGACTTTCAAACCATGAAATTCGAAAAGGGTTCCCATCCATTCCGAGTCACGTTTTGCAAGATAGTCATTGACCGTAACGATATGAACTCCTTTACCTGGCAATGCATTAAGGTAGACAGGAAGCGTGGCGACCAGGGTTTTCCCTTCACCGGTTGCCATTTCGGCTATTTTACCTTCATGAAGAACAACACCACCGATAAGCTGGCAATCATAATGTACCATGTCCCATTTAATCCGGTTTCCGCCGGCAATCCAGGAACTGCTGTAACGGGCTTTATCCCCAACGATTTCAACACTTGATTTCTTTGCGGCCAGATCACGGTCGAACTGCGTTGCCGTTACCTCAACATATTCATTTTCAACAAACCTGCGGGCTGTATCTTTCACAACAGCAAACGCCTCCGGAAGAATCTCGATAAGGATTTCTTGTGAAAGGTCATAACTCTCTTTTTCGAGCCGGTCAAGATCGGTATATAATTTTTCCTTCTCATCAATATCGATATCCTCAGAATTTAACCTGGTTTTCATCTCTTCGATTTCCTTCTCCTTGCCGGAAAGAAAATCTTTGATCCTCCTCTGAAATTCCAGAGTCTTTTCACGGAGTTCATCATTTGAAAGCTCTTTCACGACCTCATAGACTTCAATGGTCTTATCGACCAGGGGATTTATCGCTTTAATGTCGCGCTGGGATTTATTTCCCAGCATTTTTTTCATAAAATCCAACATAGACTATCACTCAATCAGGCTTTCGCCTTTTCATTGTTAAACTTGTTATGGAAGCATTTTTTCGATGGAAGCTTCCAATCCGTTACTTGGAAATTCTGCCGGGTATTTATAAATTGCTCCTTCCCCGTCGATAAGAACAAACAAAGGGAATGACCTGACATCATAATCTTTCAACAAATTGAATTGATCTCCGATGTGCAGAAATGTCCAGGTGTAATCTTTCTTTTTCTCTAGAAAATATCGCATCATAATGAAATCCCTGTCGGCCGAGATTCCAACGAAATAGACCTGGTCCTTGTATTTATCAAACAGGGTTTTCATTATATCCATTTCCGAAAGGCAGGTAGGACAATAGGTCGTCCAGAAGCATAATAAAACGGGTTTACCTTTGAGATCTTTCAGGGAGACCTGTTTTTTTTGCAGGTCGATGAGTTTAAAATCAGGCGCTTTTGTCCCGGATTGTAATTTCATCAGATGTTTTATCATATCAGCGGCGATCATCTTGTTTTCCGGGAACCGTGACTGGAGTTGAACATTCCGGATAACATTCAGTACCTCTTCATGATTGAAATTTGCCATATAAAAAAACTCCATCATTCCCTTTAACAGAACCAATTCTCTCAGTTGGTTATTTTTTAACAGGGTATCCTGAGCCAGCGCTTTCATCATCTTTGAATATGGTTCCGGTCCTTTCAGTATGGTTAAGAAGTCAACCCGGTGAAGTGTTTTCGAAGTAACAGGAATATATTTTGAGAAATAGTTATTAAAAAAATCCATGTATTCGAGGTTCTCATATTGTACCGGTTTATCGATGAAATATTTTTTGGCAAGCTGTGATTGATTCAGCGCCTGGGTCAACTGTTCAATGGATGCCAGCTTATAGGAAACATATTGAATAAAATAGGGATTTTGAATAGTCCCGAACCGGTCATCGACCTTTACCCGGAACGAATCCAGTTTCACCTTATTCCTTTCACGGTAAAGCGCTTCGAAATTTTCAAGAATAAAATTGTCGTACAAATTATTAAATTCCGTGATCTGGATATTCAGATCGTTGAGATCGGTTTTAATTTCAGCCTGGAGATTCTGAGATTGGAGGAATGGATTTATTTCTTTATAATTATTGTAATCCATTGGAGCGATGTTCAGCTCGTATTTTTTCGACGGTTCGATGAACATTTCGGTTTTGTGAAAATCGATGGAGACTCCCACATAAATTGCTTCCCCCGGGGCACAGAAAAGTTTAAATTTTCCAGTGGAATCAATAGTGGCGCTATCGAGGATTTTTTCCTCGAAAGTAATCAGGTCACCATATTTGCTCAGAAAAATTTTTTTTCCTTCGGCGCCGGGAGCGGAACCGGTTACAATAGCTTTCTGCGCGAAAACAAAGGTGCAATAAAATAAAAATATACCTGCAAAAAAATAATGTCTCATAATTCCTTATTCTTCATTCTGCATTTCTAATTAATTGTATCCCCTCCGGAACAAACTGATCAACAGAACCTCCGTTCCGGATGATATCCCTCACAATGGATGAACTCAGCGAGGCGTACTCAGGAGAACAAAGTAGAAAAACGGTTTCAACGTCGGGAGTCATGATCTTATTCATTTGCCCGATCGTTCGTTCGAACTCAAAGTCAGCCGAAGTGCGAAGTCCTCTCAGGATGAATCTGGCCCCGACCTTCCGGCAAAAATCGACCGTAAGGCCATTGTATACCTGGATTTCGATCCTAGGTTCAGACTTAAAAATCCGGGTAGTCCAGCCAATCCTTTGTTCCAGTAAAAAGTAACATTTCTTTTCCGAATTTTCCCCGATGGCAACGATAATCTTGTCAAACAAAGGAAGAGCTCTCCGGATGACCGATTCATGACCACGGGTGATGGGATCAAAAGATCCAGGAAAAACGGCTACTCTTTCCATGGTAATCTTATAAGAACCAGCAAAGATAATAAAAGGGATGAAATGGCTGATTATTCAAAGGTGAAAGAAAGCTGGAAGATTTTTGAATGCAGCTTGTCGATCGAATCCGTATAAATGTTGCTTTCGCGTTTCAGGTTATCCATCAACCCGAACAACATTTTGAATTCAACACCCATTTTGAACCATTCATTATAGAAATCAAATCCGACACCGGCCTCAAGATAGATATCATTCTGGTTGAATTTTAATATTTTCTGATCACGGTTTTTTTGTTCTCTTTTTTTTGCTTGAGAAGCAAGGTCGAGCGTGTATTGCACACCACCTAAAAGATATGCCCTGAAATTATTGTAACGGGCCGATTTGAATTTTATCTCAAGCGGAAAATTGACATAAGTCGAAGGAACTTTTTTGGTAAGGTCCATCTGCAGCGTATCTCCATCCCTGTATGTCTGAATGGTATAAAGCAAGTCGCGGTCCCCAAATGAAAGGGAAGGGATGAACCGGAGGTTAAAGTGCTCTCCAAGCCGCATATCGCTGACGATACTGATGGTGAATCCCGGGATTGGCCGCGATTGAATGGATAAAACCTTCGCAGAATCAGGCGTTGGCAGGATATCGGGGAGATAGGTTGAATCAAAAACATGGGTACGGAGATCGGAAATCGGACGGATGGTGACAAAACTCTGGTTCACGGCAAGAACGAACCCGAAATGAAATAATTCATCATCATACCGTGGCATGTTAAGAACAACACCTCGCTGACTCCGGGCCGGCATGGAAAGAAAAAAGGTCAGGACCAGGAGAACAGGTAAAGTAAAACGGGCAAATTTCAACGAGTTGATTGTATTTGTATTGAGATTAATAACGCAAATCAGCAGGTTTTATTTTAGCCTTCAGTTGGCTTGCCCGTTCATTTTTCTGCAATATAGACGGATGCAACGCCAAGGGTGAGGATAACCTGTTGGGAATTTCTCATACCAATTTTGTCCAGGATATCGAGAAAATGCCTTCCCGATGGGAAGAATCGTATTGAATCGGGCAAATATCGGTATGCCTGATAATTGCGGGAAACAAGCCGGCCAATCAATGGTATACACAGGGCTGAATAGATACCATATAGTTGCTTGAATGGAAATGAAGCCGGATGGGAAAATTCAAGGATCATCATGCTACCTCCGGGACGAAGTATCCTTTTCATCTCTGTTAAACCAAGAACCAAATCCTCAAAATTTCTGACTCCAAAAGCCACGGTGACGGCATCAAAGGTGGCATCTGAGAAAGGAATTTTTTCTGCATCTCCTTGTTTCAGGGAGATCAGGCTTTCAAGACCTCGTTCTAAAACTTTTGTCCGAGCGATTTCCACCATTTTTCCGGCGATATCGATGCCAACGATCGTTTCAGGTTCTATTTTTGCCAGGGCAATTGCCAGGTCGCCTGTACCTGTGGCAACATCAAGGATGGTTCTCGGATTCTTTTTTCCGAGCAATTTCACAAGATGTTTCCGCCATGACCGGTCGAAGTTCATAGATAGTAAATGATTCAGAAAATCATACCGCTCTGAAATATCATCAAACATCTCCCGGATCTTTATCTTTTTTTCCGCCATTTTGTTAAAAAAAAAGGATTATCCGTGGTTCACAGACAATCCCCTTGATTCCGGTTTCTTTATTCTATGCACCCAGTTGGAGACGTTTGAATCCCGTCACCAACAAATCTTTCCCATGCTCAGAAATGTATTGTCCAACCGTTTTTTTGGAATCCTTAATGAATTCCTGATTTACTAATGTGTTTTCTTTGAAGAATTTATTCAACTTGCCAAGGGCTATTTTTTCAACCATCTCTTCCGGTTTTCCCTCCTGACGAGCCTGTTCTTTTCCAATTTCAATTTCCCGGTTTATAATTTCTTTTGATACATTTTCCTTATCCACTGCAACCGGGTTCATCGCAGCTACCTGCATGGCAAGTTCATGCCCGAGTTCCTGAATATTCTGTCCATCCTTGTTATTCAGTCCTAAAACAGTGGCAAGACGGTTCCCGAAGTGGTTATAAGCAAATACCAGTGGCGCTTCGATATATTCATAGTGGGCAATCTGGATCTTCTCCCCGGTTTTGCCAAGCAATTCGTTCAGTTTTTCTTCAACCGTGAGGGATCCCAGTTTAAGAGGCATCAATTCCCCAACACTTTTAACGTGGTTTGCAACTCCCAGGTCAATCAATCCTTTCGCAAAATTCTGGAAGTCCACTGTTTTTCCGACGAAATCGGTTTCGCAGTTGACCATCACGATTGCTGCATAGTTCTTGTCGTCAGAAGTTTTAGCTACAACATATCCTTCATTGGCATCACGGTCGGCCCGTTTGCCGGCGACTTTCTGTCCCTTTTTACGCAAGTAGTCTATCGCTTTTTCGAAATCGCCTCCGGTTTCCTGGAGCGCCTTTTTACAATCCATCATTCCCGCACCACTCATCTGGCGCAGCTTATTAACATCTGTTGCTGTAATATTAATCATATTCGTAATTCCTTATATTAATTCATTATTTAATCACCCCCCCCCCAGGCATCCTCTGACTGCAGACTGCCGACTGCCGACTTACTTCTTATTGCTCTTCGCAACCGGTTTACTGATCCGTTTGCGTGCAGGTTTAGTTTTGTCTTCTTCCTTAGTGTCCAGGCTTTTGAGTTTGGTTACTTTTGTTTCTTCGAAATCCTTATGAGCAATTTTGACACCCCCTATCTCTTCTTCGATTTCCATATCTTCAAAAGGTTTTGAATCATGCATCTGGTCGAGATCCTCCTCACTTTTTTCATCTTCAGCTGCTTTCTTGTCGCGGTCAACTTTGCGTTCAACCAAACCTTCTTCAATAGCTTTCACAATCGTCTCGACGATGAGAGAGATGGATTTGGAAGCATCGTCGTTTGCCGGGATCGGGAAATCAACGGTACGGGGATCTGAATTCGTATCAACAATAGCAAAAGTGGGGATATTCAATTTTCTTGCTTCTGCAAGAGCGATGTGCTCTTTCAGGATATCTACGATGAATATGGCTGCCGGAAGGCGGTTCAGGTCCGCAATGGAACCAAGGTTCTTTTCAAGCTTTGCGCGTTCACGGGTTATGGTGAGACGTTCCTTTTTCGAAAGGTTGGTATAGGAAGGGCTGCTCATCAGTTTATCGATGGAGATCATCTTACGGACTGCCTTACGGATTGTAGCAAAATTGGTAAGCATACCGCCGGGCCACCGTTCCGTGACATAGGGCATATTGATCCGTTTGATCTGTTCGGCAACAATCAATTTGGCTTGTTTTTTTGTGGCGACAAAAAGGATCTTCTTCCCCGATTTGGCAATTTGTTTCAAAGCGGCGGCCGATTCATCGATTTTCGCTATCGTTTTATAAAGATCAATAATATGGATTCCGTTCCTTTCCATAAAAATATATGGAGCCATGGCAGGATTCCATTTTCTTCTGAGGTGTCCGAAATGGACACCGGCTTCTAATAAAGCATCAAAATTCGTTCTTGGCATAACCTATTATTAACTATTCAGATAATATTAACGTTTACTAAACTGGAATCTTTTACGGGCTTTTTTCTGTCCGAATTTTTTACGTTCGACCATTCTGGGGTCCCGCATAAGTAATCCTTTTGCCTTTAAGGCAGGGCGATGTTCTTCGTTGATCTGGCATAAAGCTCGTGAAATGGCAAGTGCGAGGGCTTCAGCCTGTCCGCGTATACCGCCACCATCGAGGTTGACCTTAACATCGAATTTACCATCGGTGTTTGTAGTGATAAAGGGTTCGGTCACCTTGAACTGTAAGATCGGTGTGGGAAAATAATCCTTGAAGTCGCGACTGTTGACCGTGATGGTCCCATTGCCTTCCTTGAGGTAGACCCTGGCTATGGCAGTTTTTCTCCTGCCAAGTGTATTAATTATTTCCATATTACTTGATTGAAGTTAAAGAAATCGTTTTCGGTTGCTGAGCCTGATGAGGATGATCAGGTCCGGCATACACGTATAAATTGCGGAACAGATCGCTGCCAAGGCGGTTCTTTGGGAGCATACCTTTTATGGCCTTTTCAACAACGGCTGTGGGTTTTTTCCGGAGAAGTTCCGCTGGTGTGGTTTCCTTCTGGCCACCCGGATAACCCGAATGGCTAAGGTAAATCTTATCTGTTGTTTTCTTTCCGGTCAGCCTGATCTTATCCGCGTTGATAATGATGACATTATCTCCGCAATCGACATGAGGAGAAAAGTTGGTTTTCAGCTTTCCCCGCAACAAACGGGCAGCCTTGGTAGCCAGTCGACCCAGCACCTGGTTCTCGGCATCAATAAGCAACCACTCCTTTTTCACCGTGGAAGATTTTGCGCTTATCGTCTTGTAACTTAAGGTATCCATTGATTTAAAATTTCTTGATTATTGAATCCTTTTCTTCTCAAAAAGGGGTGCAAAGATAGGATCTTCTTTTTGATCTGCCAAACAAATTAAAGATGAATTTCATTAAATTTTTCAATATTCTTTATTTTGTTACATTTTTTTGTATTTTTATCCCTTATTTTGAGAAATGTGATACCCAGAACTATTACTTCTTACCTTGAAGATTGGGCAGGTACTATTCCGAGAAAACCAATGTTGATTGAAGGAGCATATGGTACAGGCAAGTCATTTCTGGTGATCCAGTTCGCTAAAAAATTCCATCAGTTTATTCATATCAACCTCACCGAGACTTACTGGCAAAATTTTTTTTTCAAACAGGATTCTGTTGAGGAAATACTTTCCGGTCTTTTTTTTCTGACGGGTAAATCACCGGCGGTCAAACGAACGCTGATTTTTCTTGACGAAGTCCAGGAATCTCCTTCAGCCATTAAATGGATAAAAGAATTGCACACCCGGTTTACATATCTTTTCCTTATTGCAACGGCATCCCGCCAGTCGCCATCTTTGCAAGAGTGGCCATGTGGGAACACGACACCTTCTGACCGGCTTTTCATGTCACCCTGTTCCTTTTCCGAATTCCTGGAAGCGCTTGAAGATCCCGGATTGATGAATGCATACCGGGAGGTCCCGATCTCAACTCTGATGCGCGATAAACTTATGAACAAATTCCATCTCTACTCACTGATCGGAGGGATGCCCGAAATAATTCAAAAGTACCTTCATGACCGGCATCTTTCGGGATTGAAACCCATTTATGAACAGATACTGGAGCATCACCTGAAGGAGATTGACCGAATTTCAAGAAGTAAAAAACACAGCCAGATCCTGAAATTCACCCTTCAGAATGCATTTCCATATGCAGCAACGCGCATAAAGTTCAGAGATTTCAGTAATTCACCTTATAAAAGCCGGGAAATGGGTGAATCCTTCCGGCAACTTGAAAAATTAAGATTGCTGAAACTGGTCTATCCGGTAACGGAAACCGGCTTCCCCCTTGAATGTGATGTTTCAAGATCCCCCCGGCTTCACATGCTCGACACAGGGCTGGTAAACTATTTTTCGGGGATTCAGAGACAACTTTTCCATTCCAACGACATGAATGCTCTTTTCAAAGGCCAGATAGCCAGGCAGGTCGCAGGACAGGAATTAATGGCGTCGGATCCCTTCCGGGATGACGTTCATTTCTGGATTCGTAAAAAACTGCAATCCACTGCTGAGGTGGATTTTCTATTACCCTATCACAATATGGTAATCCCTGTTGAGATCAGGTCGGGCGAAGCCGGCAGGCTCCGTTCCCTGCATCAGTTCATGGATGAAGCGCCCCATCCTTTTGCCATTCGTTTATATGCCGGTCCATTATCTATCCGGCAAACCCGGACCATCAGGGGAAAAAACTTTTTCCTGATGAACCTGCCCTATTTCCTGGCAGGCAGGATCGGCGAACATCTCGAAGGTTTCATCAAATTTGTGAATGCAATATAGGAAACATGAAATTATATTGTATATTTATCCAAAAAAACGGCATGAATGCACTTCAGACCTTTTCCATCCTGATTGAACTTGCGATTGCTATCCTGGGGGTCACCATTTGGCTCCAGAAAAAGAAAGCCTATGGCGGCTATATTTTTCTCACATTCGCGATCTTCGTTTTTTACGATCTTGCCAAACTTTGGACTCTCGCAGTGCCGGAACTGGTCCTGCGGATCGCATTCGCCATCTCATGTATTTCTATGCTGATTGCCGTTTGGCGGTTGTATAAAACAGACTGAACCATCCCTTTACTGAATTGAAGAACCTCGCAGTAAACCTTTGGGATGCCGGTTAGCAGATAAGTCGGCAGTCAGCAGTCAGCAGTCCACAGTCAACTTGCTAATCCCACTATTTTTCCAATTACCTATTTTGCCAATTTTATGTAATTTCGCAGGCTCATTGGTATATGATGTCTATACTTGTCAACAATATCACCAAAATCTATGGCCGGCAGAAAGCCCTGGATTC